>Ga0256405_10000005_pt1 | contig 759988 bp, 648 predicted proteins | sample RumenRJG_02DNA_FD_189096 | JGI IMG/M metagenome (GOLD analysis project Ga0256405, IMG submission 189096) | Bovine rumen microbial communities from Lethbridge, Alberta, Canada - RJG_02 | ecosystem: Host-associated > Mammals > Digestive system > Stomach > Rumen | place: Canada: Alberta... | reverse complement strand
GACGAATATTCAGGTGGTAACAGCAACGGGGATCCACCTCTTCCCATCCCGAACAGAGAAGTTAAGCCCGTTCACGCCTATGATACTGCTATACCAAGTGGGAAAGTGGGTAGCCGCCATCTTCAAAGAAGCCTTCAGAGCAATCTGGAGGCTTCTTTTTTTGTTGTTCGACAAACCTGTTTGTGTTAGTTGCCGCTACAATTCCGGTAATGGTGATTCTTCAAGATCACTTTTCTGAAAGAAGGTCAGGGCGTAGAGCCTTGGTTCTTTCTATGGCCTGTTCATCAAGCCATTGTGAAATTTTCTCATGATCTCCGCTCAGTAAGATATCTGGTACTTTCCAGCCTTTGAAGTCGGCAGGTCTTGTATAGATAGGAGGTGAAAGCAGGGAATTCTGGAAACTGTCTGTCAGGGCTGAAGTTTCATCTGACAGGGCTCCTGGAATAAGTCTTACCAGAGTGTCCGCTATGGCGGCAGCGGCTATTTCTCCTCCGCTGAGCACATAATTGCCTATTGAAATCTCTTTGGTGATGAGATGCTCCCTGATCCTTTGGTCTATTCCTTTATAGTGTCCGCAAAGAAGTATGATGTTTTTCATCAGAGACATTTTGTTTGCCATGTTCTGGTCAAACAGCTCACCATCGGGAGACAAATAGATGATCTCATCGTATTTTCTCTGCCTTGAAAGTTTTTTTATGATTTTATAGACCGGTTCAACCATCATTACCATACCGGCGCCACCACCATAGCTGTAGTCGTCTGTTTTCTTGTGTTTCCCTGTGGCATAGTCCCTTAGGTCGTGGATGAATATGCTGACAAGTCCTTTATCTTTCGCCCTTTTTACAATGGAGTAATTCAGCGGGCTTTCAAGAAGTTGAGGGACGCAGCTGATTATATCTATCCTCATGGATCCTTTCTTCCTGAAGGTTTTCTTTTTAGCCTTGTTGTCAGGTGCCGGCAGTCTGTTTTGCTGTTCCTTGTCCTTTGTCTTTTTCTCCATCTGTAAATGATTTCTTGTCAAATACAAATATAGTTGTTTTGTTATGCCTGAAAGAACTTTATATTGCATTTTTAGTTATATTTGTGGTCCGTCAAATAAAGTGTACTTATTAATAGAAGTCTAATGGAAGAAAACACCACCGCTTTGAATGCACAGCAGGAAGCTGACGCAAAGCAGGAATCGTTGAAGAATGAGGTTCAGCCTGAGGCTGAAATTCAGGAGAGTCAGGATTATTCAGAGAAGTCATTGAACGAGATTTTGTCTTTGTTCGAACAAATGATCCAGGAGGGGGATCAGCAGAAGCTTTACAAGAATGCCGAGCCTATAAAGGCCGGATTCTACAAGGTTTTGCGTAAAGAGAAGATTGCTTCAGGGGTTTTTGTTGAGCCAGGTATGGGTGAACAGACGCAGAATCCTTTTGAGGAAGTGGAGAAAGCATTCAAGGACCTCTATGCCCAATACAAGTCTTCAAGAGCCAATTTCAATCAGGAAATGCAAGCCAAGAAGGAAGAGAATCTTGCAGAAAAGACCAAGATAATTGAAGGTATCAAAGAGTTGAGGGAGAAGGCTGAAGACATGAACCACACTCTTCCGGCATTCAGGGAGTTGCAGGCACGGTGGAAAGCTACCGGCAATGTTCCTCAGGAAAATGCAAGGGAAATTTGGGACCAGTACAACCGTGCTGTTGAAGATTTCTATGATTTCCTCAAACTTAACAAAGAGTATCGCGATCTTGATTTCAAGAAAAACTATGAGCAGAAGATTGAACTTTGCCAGAAAGCTGAACTCCTGGTTGAGGACAAAGATGCTGTAAAAGCCTTCAACGAGCTTCAGAAACTTCATGAGGAGTGGAAGGAAATCGGCCCTGTTTCAAAGGAGAACAGAGAAGAAATTTGGGAAAGGTTCAAGGCTGCCACTTCAAAGGTCAACAAGCGTCATCAGGATTTCTTCTCAAATCTCAAAGAGGAACAGAAGGCAAACCTCAAAGCTAAGACTGAAATTTGCGAATTGGCGGAAGCTATTGCAGCAGAAGAGGTTACTGACTCCAATAAGTGGAATGCCCTGTCCAAGAAAATGGCAGCTCTCCAGACCAAGTGGAAAAGCATAGGCTTTGCGGCCAGAAAGGACAACCAGAAGATTTATGACAGGTTCCGTGCCGCTTGCGACAAATTCTACAATGCAAAGCGGGTCTTCTATACTGAGTTCAAGAATGTGATGCAGGAGAATCTGAAGAAGAAGGAGGAGCTCTGCATTCAGGCTGAGCAGATCAAGGATACCGATGACTGGAAGAAAGGTACGGACCAGCTTATCAATCTTCAGAACGTATGGAAGACAATAGGCCCTGTGGCAAGGAAGCAGTCTGATGCTGTATGGAAGAGATTCCGTGCGGCTTGCGACGAATTCTTTGACCGTAAGGCTAAGCATTTTGGTGCTGAAGGCGAGAAATTTGAAGAAAACCTTGCGGCAAAGAAAGCTGTAATAGAGGAGATAAAGAATTATACAAGCAATGGTCCGGAATCCGACAAAGAGGCGTTGGAGAATTTCCTTTCAAAGTGGAATTCAATAGGTTTTGTGCCTTTCAAGGAAAAGGATTCTTTGCAGAAAGAATTTGATTCAGCCCTGAATGTCCACTTCTCGGCGATAAGGGATCTTGATGCAGAAAAGAAGATGGGAAGGATACGCAGGCTTATATCTGAAGCCAAGAATCCGGGCAAGAGTGACCGTGGCATCAGGACAGAGAGGGAAAAGCTGCTCAACAAGTTCCGCAAACTTGAAACTGACATAGCTACTCTTGAAAACAATATGGGATTCTTTGCCAAGAGCAAGAACGCCGATAAACTGATCGAGGATATCAAGGCCAAGATCGCTTCTGGAAAAGAGGAACTGAAAGCTCTGGAACAGAAGATTAAAATGATAGATAAAGAGTTTTAGAAATGCAGAAGAACACTATTTTGGGATTTGTCCTTATAGGACTTATCCTCATTGGTTTCAGCTGGTACAATTCATATAACTACAAAAAACAGGCTCGCGAGGCTTTTGTCAAAGACTCCCTCGCCAGGATCGAGGCCCTTACCAACCCGAGGGTGGCAGATTCTCTCAGAATAGCGGATTCTATCCGTAACGCGGCTTTAGGCATAAAGGATACATCTTCTTCCTCAGCCTTGCAAGTGTCTGATTCTTCCTCTGTTGCTGTTACAGAAGAAGTTCCTTCAATTGCAGATTCCCTTTTGAATGCCGCTCAAAACGCTGAAGAGTCTTTGTATGTCCTGGAGAATGAAAAGCTGAAGTTATGCTTCACAAGTAAAGGAGCTCAGATAAAGACGGCCCAGATAAAAGGATACAAGACTTACGGAAACGATTCTCTTTACATCGTGAAGGAGAATTATTCAGACATGTCTCTTGTATTCAATACGGTACAAGAGATCAGGACCTCCTCCTTCAACTTTGAGGCGGTTGAACAGACAGATTCGTCAATTGTATTCCGTCTTCCATTTTCATCAGGAGCTCATCTGGATTTTGCCTACAGCCTTCCTAAAGACAGTTATCAGTTGGACTTCAACATTATAACAGAGGGATTGGGCGGCCAGATGTCCAACAATGCCAGTGATTTCGACCTTGACTGGAAACTGAGGATATCCAGATTTGAGAAAGGATATGACAATGAGAAGAACTACTCTACAGTAAACTTCAAATATCCAGGTGAGAAATCTGTTGAAGACCTTGGCATGAGGAAGGCAGAGAGCCAGAAGGACATACCTACAAAAATCCAGTGGTTTGCCTTCCATCAGCAGTTCTTCTCAGCGATCCTGATGTCCGACGACAATTTCAGCAGCGGTAATCTTTCCTATAAGTTCCTTCCGGAGAACGATCCGGATTCAGCCCTTTTCGACTGCTCTGCTAATATGCAGATGGAATATGGAAGAGGGGAAGATGTGAATATCCCTATGCATTTTTACTTCGGACCTAATCTATACAAGGTTCTCAAGAGCTACGGGAATAACTATGAGAAGATTATCCCTCTGGGAGGAAGTATAATCGGCTGGATTAACAGGGTGGTGATTATCAATACGTTCGACTTCCTTCGCAAGTTTATATCCAACTATGGAATCATTATCCTGATAATGACCATCCTCATCAAGCTTGTCTTGTCTCCGCTCACTTACAAGTCATATCTTTCTTCGGCAAAGATGAGGGTGCTTAAACCTGAGATAGACAAGATCAACAAGAAATATCCAAAGCGGGAAGACGCCATGAAGAAGCAGCAGGAAACAATGGCTCTTTACCAGAAAACCGGAGTCAGCATGATGGGCGGGTGCCTTCCTATGCTGCTTCAGATTCCTATTCTGTTTGCCATGTTCCGCTTCTTCCCTGTATCCTTTGAGCTAAGACAGCATCCTTTCCTTTGGGCTTCGGATTTGAGCGGTTATGACTCTATTCTGGATCTGGGATTCAATATTCCGATGTACGGAAATCACGTGAGTCTTTTCGCTCTGCTGATGGCCATATCCATGTATCTTTTCTCAAAGATGAACATGCAGCAGATGCCGGACAATGGCAGCATGCCGGGTATGAAAGGTATGCAGTTGTATTTTATGCCTGCTTTCATGCTCGTTCTCTGTAACAATTTCTCAGCCGGATTGAGTTACTACTATATGCTCTCCAACTTCATTTCCATCGGGCAGAACTGGTTGATCCGCAAATATGGTGTGGATGAGGAAAAACTTTACGCTCAGCTCAAGAGCAGGGCAGAATCCAATAAAGGCAAAAAGAAATCAAAATGGCGCGAAAGAATGGAGGCGATGATGAAGGAGCAGGAGAGACTTCAGCGCGAAAGACAGAAGAAAAAATAATGAGTATCAAGGAAGAATTATTACAGTTAAAGAAGGAAATCCCTTCTGGAGTGAGACTTGCACTGGTTTCAAAGTTCCAGGACAATGACAAGATCATGGAAGCTTATCAGGCTGGGCAGAGGATTTTTGCTGAAAGCCGTCCCCAGGAATTCGAACAGAAAGTCTTATCCCTTCCGAATGATATAGAATGGCATTTCATCGGTCATCTCCAGTCCAACAAAATCAAGATGGTTGTACCTCACGCCGCTTTGATCCATTCCGTGGACACTGAAAAGCTTCTTTATGAAATCGAGGATTATTGTCTTAAGAATGACTTCAATGCAAACGTGCTCCTGGAGATTCATGTTGCAAAGGAGGAGACAAAGCAGGGCTTTACTATGAAGGCAGCCGAGGAACTGCTTGAAAAGCTCCGCGTAGAGCCTCTCAAGAAAGTGAAGCTCTGCGGAATAATGGGTATGGCTACTCTCACCAGCGATAATGTGGAAATACAGAAGGAGTTCACGCTTCTTTACAGTTTCTTTGCCAGGATGAAGCAGCGCCATCTGCAATGGCCTGAATTCAAGGAGCTTTCAATGGGTATGAGCGAGGATTACAAGTATGCCATAAGACTTGGCAGTACTATCCTCAGGATAGGGACAAAGGTTTTCGGAGAAAGAGTCTGAAATATCAGATTTCTATATCACATTCAAAGACAAGGGTTGCAGGGCCTGTAAGATAGACTTCCCTGAAGCTCTTGTCTTCTTTTTTGTATTCTGCGCTGACTTCCAGCTTGCCCCCTCTGGCGTTAAGTTTATAGGTGAACCTGTCTCCTTTTGCGGCATGTGGCTTGACACCGGAAACGAAGGCTGCGATTGCAGAAGCCGTGGCGCCTGTCCCGCAAGCGTAAGTCTCTGCCTCCACTCCTCTTTCATAGGTTCTGATCTTGAGAGTGTCAGGACATACTTCCACAAAATTCACATTGGTTCCACCCTCGAAGTAATATCTCCAGTATTTTCCTTTGGTATCCACAGGATAGTTGTCCACATCTTTTACAAATTCCACATAATGTGGAGAACCGGTATTGAGGAAATAGGATTTTCTCCCGAATTTTGGGCATGAATCTACATCGCTCATCTTCAGTTTGACTTTCCACCCGTTCTCCTTTCTGGAAAGTATCTTTGCGTTATGATATCCGTCTATAGCCTCGAACTCAAGCTTTTCCAGGCCGAGGTAGTTGGCAAAGGCAGAGATGCATCTTCCGCCGTTTCCGCACATTGAGCCTTCTTTCCCGTCAGCGTTGAAGTATCTCATGGAGAAGTCGTATTTGCGGCTGCTGCCAATGAGCATCATACCGTCTGAACCGATTCCGAACCTACGGTCGCAGAGATGGTTTATCTGTTTTGTGGTAAGATGGATATCGCCTTTGCGGTTGTCTATGCAGACAAAATCGTTGCCCGCTCCCTGGAATTTATAGATGTGGATTTTCATTTTGCTGTCAGATATTGTTATGTTATTCGGTTGTTTTATTCAGTTCTTCCACCATAGCCTTTGCAACATTGTTTGAAGCTCCTCCTCCACCAAGGACATGTCTGAGCTGCTGGTAATCTTGTTTCATGGCATCTATGTATGGTTTATTTTCCAGAAGATTGTGAAGCTCTTCAGAAATCACCTTCTGGCAGGCATCCCTCTGGATGAGTTCCTTGAATATCAGCTTGTCCAGGATGAGGTTTGCCAGGCTGATGTATTTGATGCCCTTGACCAGGTGTTTGGCTATGACGTATGAAAGTTCGCTGGCCTTGTAGCAGACAACTTGCGGCACACCGATCAAAGCAGCCTCCAAAGAGGCGGTACCGGAGTTGACGACGGCTGCATCAGACTGCTTCATGATGGGATATGCTTGCCCGTAAATGACAGGGACATCGATTTCAGAAGGCTTCAAGCCGTTCTTCCTGCAATACTTTTCTATAAGCTGTGTGTAATAGTCTTTCGGGATAGACGGAGCAGCGGCGACCAGGAATTTGTATGAAGGAAATCTCCGGACGACATCCAGCATCACCGGAAGGCAGTAGGAGATTTCAAACCGGCGGCTGCCTGCAAGCAGAGCCACGAACTTGTCTCCAAGAGAAAAACTCCTGCCTGACAGCTCAGACATCCTTCTTATGAAGCTCCCTTTGTCCTCGTTTATGAAAGGATTCTGTTCAACGCTGTCCAACAGCGGATTACCCTTGTAAATGGCATCTATATTCCATCTTTCTTTGAAATAGCTGATTTCAAACGGGAATATGATAAAAAGCCTGTCCACATATTTCTTGAGCCTCTTGCCTCTGCTTTCTTTCCAGGCCCATATCTTAGGTGCGATATAGTAGAATACCTTGAATCCCTTCTTTTTTGCAAATTTTGCCATTCGGAAGTTGAATCCGGGGTAATCGATGAGTATGACCGCATCCGGATTGAATTCGAGTATGTCTTTGCGGCATCTTCTGAAGTTGTCCAGAATTTTTCCGATTTTCATCGCGACCTCGAAAAAGCCCATAACGGCCGTGTCCTTGTAGTGGCTGAGAAGTTCTCCACCGGCTTCTTTCATCAGGTCTCCGCCCCAGCATCTGATCTGGCAAGCCGGATCTGCATGCCTGAGCCCCCTGATCAGGTTGGAACCATGAAGGTCTCCAGATGCTTCTCCTGCTATGATGAAATACTTCATATCGTTACAACTGCCATTTTTTGCTGAGCCTGTCTTTTTCCTCGTAGGATGTTGAGTCTATCCTGTGGGGCACTATCGTGATGTAACCCTTTTCAATGAGGGTGTGGTCTCCTTCGGCATCGACCGCCTTGTCCAGGAAAGTTCCGCAGATCCAGTAAAACGGCTCTCCGTGAGGAGTTGTATATGATTCAAACTCATTTATCCACATTCCTTCTCCCTGATGTGCGAACTTGGCTCCCCGGATTTTATCAGGCGGGAGGTTAGGGAAGTTTATGTTAAGAAACACTCCTTTTCCGGGAGGAAACTTGAGATAGTTGTCAACAAGTTTCCTGAACCAGACCTCAACTGCAGAGAAGTCCGCATCAGGGTCATGTGTATCTATGGAAATAGCGATGGCGGGAACCTCGTAGATAGCTGCTTCTGAAGCTGCGCCCAGAGTTCCGGAATAGACGGCTGCAGAAGATGCGTTGGAACCATGGTTTATGCCGGAAAACATGAGGTCAGGCTTATTGGTCCTCGAGAAAACTCTGTTCATTGCCATTTTGACGCAGTCTGCCGGAGTTCCGGTCAGGCTATAGATTGTAATCTTGTTCCCGGAAGGCATTATTCCTTCACTTTCTTTATTGAGAAACAGCGGCTTACCCATGCTCAGAGCAGCACTCATCCCGCTCTGTGCTGTTTTTGGGGCAATTGCTGTCACATTACCAAGTCTGCTGCAAAGTTCCACCAAAGTCTTGAATCCCTTGGCGGTATATCCGTCGTCGTTAGTTATGAGAATTTCCATATACGCAATATTCTCTGCAAATTTAGGTAAAATGCTCAAAAAAGTTGTAAATTTGCCGAGTTGAAAAATTAATTAACAGAACGAGATGAGTAAAATTAAAGTTGGTATTAACGGTTTCGGCCGCATCGGCCGTCTGGTTTTCAGAGCCGCACAGGAAAGGGACGACATTGAGATAGTTGGAATCAACGACCTTCTGGATGTCGATTATATGGCATACATGCTCAAGTATGACACAATGCACGGCCAGTTCAATGGTACTATAGAAGTTGCAGAAGGTGCATTGGTAGTTAACGGAAAGAAGATAAGGGTTACCGCTGAGATGGATCCTGCTAATCTGAAATGGAATGAGGTTGGTGCTGAGTATGTTGTAGAGTCAACCGGACTCTTCCTTACCAGGGAAAAGGCTGAGGCACATATCAAGGCCGGCGCCAAGAGAGTTGTAATGTCAGCCCCTTCAAAGGACGCTACACCTATGTTTGTATGTGGAGTTAATTCAGATACTTATGCAGGTCAGGATATCGTTTCAAACGCATCTTGCACAACTAACTGCCTTGCTCCGATTGTAAAGGTTCTCAACGATAACTGGGGTGTGAAGGAAGGTCTTATGACCACCGTACATTCTACAACTGCTACCCAGAAGACTGTTGACGGACCATCCAAGAAAGACTGGAGAGGCGGACGTGCAGCTGGCGGAAATATCATTCCTTCATCTACAGGTGCCGCAAAGGCTGTCGGAAAGGTTATTCCTGCACTCAACGGCAAACTTACCGGTATGTCAATGAGAGTTCCTACTCTGGACGTTTCAGTAGTGGACCTTACAGTAAATCTTGAGAAACCTGCAACTTATGAGGAAATCTGCGCTGCCATGAAGAAGGCCAGCGAGGGAGAACTCAAAGGAATCCTCGGATATACAGAGGATGCTGTTGTTTCTTCTGACTTCCTCGGCGACAAGCGTACCTCCATCTTTGATGCAAAGGCCGGTATCCAGATCAGCCCTACCTTCGTCAAGGTTGTATCATGGTACGACAACGAGGTCGGTTATTCCAACAAGGTTCTTGACCTTATCAAGGTTATGAGCCAGAAGTAGTGATCTTCTGATAGTTGAAAGACAGGCGGGCCAAACTCTTTTTGGTCCGTCTCTTTTTTTGTACATTTGCACCGACTATACACTTTTTCTTATGTTGCTTAAGAAGAAAATATCAGTAGGTTTTGTGATTCTGGGATTCATCCTTCTGCTTTCCAGTCTTATAGCCATATTTGAGTTCATCACGATGAGGCGGACCGTGGGGCAGTTTGTCCGGGATGACATCATAAGCATCAACACCACCAGAAAACTGCTGGATATGGCAGACCAGTACAACTTCGAGTTGTTGAGCACGATGGGAGACTCCACCTATACTGATGTCAACACAATGCCTACGATAAGTGAAGACGACAGGTTCATAGATACTCTGCTGAGTATCAGGAACCGTTTCAAGACTGTTTCTGAGAGGGAAATGGCAGACTCCATACGTTACGCGTACGTTTCTTACGCTCACATCCTGGAAGAAGCAAAGGGCATTTGGAATGAGCCAAGATATCTTAAGAAGAAAGAGTGGTATTTTGAAAGGCTCTATCCTGTGTACACTCAGCTGCGCAGATACATCAAGGAACTTAACTTGTCTTCCCAGAGGGCGTTGAAGCAGAATTCAGACGATCTTTCCGAAGGTTTCTACAGGAGTCTGATGCCTTGTGTGGTAGCTGTGGGAATAGGTATCCTCCTTCTGTTCCTGTTCAACTATTATCTGAACTTTTACTTCTTCAATCCAATGGTGAGGATGAACCGTGCCCTGCATAACTACAAGCGGACACGCAAGACATACGATGTGATAGTGGAATCGGATGACGAGGTGGAAGAACTCAACGACAATGTAAAGGAACTTGTACGCGAGCACAAGCAGCTCACGAAGAATCTCCAACAATAATACAGGATGAATATTAATTACATATCAAGAAATGTGGGGATATCGTTGGTTCTCAACGCGGCCTTCATGTTTTTGAGTGTGATAGTGTCTTTGTGCTACGGGATGGACGAGGCCTTTTCTCCACTCTTTTTGAGCGGAGTGATTACATTGGCCGCCGGCTCCTTCCCTCTGCTTTTTGTGAGGACAAACGGTGCCGTAACCCTTAAGGAAGGTTTCTTCACTATAGTTCTCACCTGGCTTCTGGTATGTGTGTTCGGCTCCTTGCCTTATGTTCTGTGGGGTGGTGACTTTTCTGTCATTGATGCCTGGTTTGAGAGCGTAAGCGGATATACTACAACCGGTTGTACGGCTCTCGAGGATGTTGAGGCGCTGCCTAAGAGTCTTTTGTTCTGGAGAAGTTCCACCCACTATCTGGGAGGTTTGGGAGTTGTGGTCTTCATGATAATCATCCTTCCTAACGCCAGGTTAACTTTCGGGCTGAGGCTTTCATCCATGGAGATGGGCTCGCTGTCAAAACAGAACTACAAGTTCAAGGTCATGGAGACTGCTAAAATCATCATAGTAGTCTATTTGGGACTTACCGTAATCCAGACCGTATGTCTTGCCATTGCCGGGATGGATTTCTTTGATGCCCTCAACCATTCCATGTCCATAGCTGCGACAGGAGGTTTCAGCACCAAGAATGAATCAGCCGCGGCTTTTTCATCTCCTTCGGTGGAGATTATAATGATAGTTTTCATGTATCTGTCAGGCTTGCACTTCGGGCTTATCTATCTATGTTTCAGGACAAGAAGCATGAAGATGTTCAAGGATCCGGTGATAAAGTTCTATTCTCTGGTCCTTCTCGGCTCCGTTATCCTGACTACATTCAGCCTGATTTCCACAGGTACTGAGAAAAACCTTCTGACTGCGATTAGGCATAGTGCCTTCATGAATGTGTCAGCGGCTTCTACAACAGGATTCGCCAATGCTGAAACCCTTCACTGGCCGGTAGCTCCATTGCTGATTTTCTTTTATCTGGCATTCCAGGGAGCTTGCAGCGGTTCCACTACGGGAGGTGTCAAGGCAGACAGGATTTGCGTAAGTTTCAGTTCCCTGAAGGCCAGGCTGAGGCGTCAGCTCCACATAAATGCAGTTATCAGGCCAAGGATGGGCAACAGGATACTCAACGAGGAGGTGATCAGTGAGACTAACCTTTATCTGGTTTTCTTCTCCTCCATCATATTTGTAGGCTCCATCCTTCTCTCGGCGACTGGGATGGATCTCAAGACATCGGTTACGACTTCTTTGGCCTGTACCGCCAACACCGGTTTGACATTCGGCAGCATAAGTTCTTTTGGCAACTATAATGACTTCCCGGTTTTCTGTAAAATGGTTTACACCCTGGAAATGTTCCTGGGCCGTCTGGAAATTTACCCGGTTCTCGCATTCTTTGTCATAAAGCGGTGGAGATGAGTGCCCTTAAAGATTTTCTCATTTCCAAAATGGAAGAAAGGCTCGCGCTTGAGCCGACACCTTGCCAGAAGGTGTTGTTCAAAGAGCTGGGGCAGTTTCTGACCGGCAATGCTTCCGAAAATTTCCTGATGATGGTTTCCGGTTATGCAGGAACGGGAAAGACATCAGCCATAGCGGCTTGCATATCAGTTCTCAAAAGTTTGAGAATGAAGTATGTACTTTTGGCACCTACCGGCCGTGCCGCCAAAGTCCTTTCTGGTTTTACAGGTGAGAAGGCCAGCACTATCCACCGTCATATCTACAGGATGAAATCGCTGAGCAACCCGATGAGCGAATTCTCCTTGAATTTCAACAAGGCAAAAGATACGGTCTATTTCGTGGATGAAGTTTCCTTGATCTCTTCGGGGGATGGTTCGGAGTCCATCTTCGGAAGCGGCAACCTTCTGGATGATCTTGTGGAGTTCGTAAGGCAGTCTGCTTCCAACCGTCTTGTCCTGATAGGGGATCCGGCGCAGCTGCCTCCTGTCGGGCTGGACATGAGTCCTGCCCTGGATTCTTCTTACATGCGCCGATACTGTCCTTCTCTGGTGGAAGTTTCTCTGACAGATGTGGTCAGGCAGGCTTCAGGTAGCGGTATCCTCATGAACGCCACAAGCCTGAGGCAGCAGATAACAGACGGGGACATTGACCCTCCAAAGTTTGACGTGTCTTCCTACACTGATATAGTTGCCATAACCGGTTCCACTCTTATCGAGGACCTCCAGGACGCCTTCTCCAGATACGGGCCGGATGAGGTGGTTGTCCTGTGCCGGAGCAATCTCAGGGCCAACCGTTACAATATGGGTATCCGTTCCCAGGTACAGTTTCTTGAGGAAAAACTTTGCCGGGGAGACCGCCTTATGGTTGTCAAGAACTGCTATCAGTTTGACGGCCAGGATGAAGAATTTGACTTTATAGCAAACGGAGACATTGCAAACCTGGTAAGCATCTCAAACTTCAGGGAAAGGTACGGGCTGCATTTTGCTGACGCCACCCTGGCTTTCCCGGACTACAACGGAAGGGAGGTGGACGCCAAGGTAATCCTCGATACCCTTGAGAGCAAAAGCGCCGCTTTGGACAGGGATGCACAGTCGGCTTTGTTCGAGGGTGTTCTCGCGGATTATGAAGAGATCTCTCCAAAGAGAAAACGATATCAGGCGGTAAGGGAGGACCCTTATTACAACGCCCTTCAGATCAAGTATTCCTCCGCGATAACGGGGCACAAGAGCCAGGGCGGCCAGTGGCGGTGTGTTTTCATAGACAACATTCTCTGGAAGGACGAGATTACCATCGATGACAAGAAATGGCTCTATACTGCCCTTACCCGTGCTGTGGAGAAGGTCTTTTTGGTTAACTTTGACAAGAAATACCTGAAATAACTCATGACATATATGAAAAGAACAATCCTTGCACTTTCTGCAGTGCTTATTTGCTGGAGCGTTTCCGCCCAGAAGAAGAACTTTACTCTGGGGCAGATAGCAAATGACAGGTTTCCCGCTGTCGAGAACTATATAATGCCACCGGCCTGGGTATCAAACGACATAGTTCAGGTCAATACGGTGGATCTCGGAAGCCGCAAGCGGGACAGCAAGTTCTACAATGTGAAGACAGGAGCTTTCGTAGAGAATTACAAGCCTCAGGAAAGCCCTGAGGAATCTCAAAACGATATCAGGGAAGACGCCAAAAAAGCCAATTCGCTGATCAATGGAGACGGAATGATTGCCAACCCGACCTACAGCCCGGATGGCAAACTTATGGCCTTCACCAATAACGGAGATCTTTATGTGTTTGACAAAGAGGGAAATAAGGTAAAGAGAATCACAACAGACGGAAATGCCGTTATTCTCAACGGGCGTGCTTCCTGGGTCTATTTTGAGGAAATCCTGGGCCGCTCCTCCCAGTACAAGGCTTTCTGGTGGAGCCCGGACAGCAAGACCATAGCTTTCTACCGCTTTGACGACAGCCAGGTTCCGATGTTCCCGATCTACGACCCGTCCAAGGCCAAGGACCAGATCCTTGAGAGCCACTATCCAATGAGCGGCGAGAAGAATCCTGAAGTCAGGATAGGGTTTGCTGATGTCAGCACCGGTAAGATAGTTTGGGCTGACTTCAACGAGAAAGAAGACCAGTATTTTGGCATACCATTTTGGAATTCAGAATCTTCACGCTTCATCGTTCCTTGGATGCCGAGGGTTCAGCAGGACCTCGTCTTCTACTCTGTAGATCCTAAAAACGGAAGCAAGGAGTCTATCTACAAGGAGCATCAGGACACCTGGATTGACTGGCCTGAGCAGATGCTCTTTGATGAAAACGGCCTGTATATGGTGCGTGACTTTACAATGTGGGAGCAGATCTACTACCTCTCATTCGACGGAAAGACACAGAAGTGCCTGACAGACGGCCGTAACTGGGACATCAAGCTTCTGAAGATAGATCCAAAGAAACAGGAACTCTACTTTACCTCCAAGAAGGAAATAAGCACTCGCGTGGATATCTACAAGGTGTCCATCAAGAAGGCCAAGACCACGAGAATCTCCACCGGGGACTATTCTTACAAGTCTTTGCAGCTCAGCGATGATTTCAAGTATATGGCTGCCATCTGCAGCAATGCCCGAACTCCTGACAGGGCAGTGCTCCTTCCTACTGACGGCAGCGGAAAGATGACTGTTCTTGCAGACGGGAAGGGGAAGGACTTTGACTCGTATAACCTTGCCATTCCTGAAATGGTCTATATCACCACCCCTGACGGCTATACGATCCCGGGCAAGATCACCCTTCCTCTGAACTTTGATCCTCAGAAGAAATATCCTGTCATCATCTATATGTACGGCGGACCTAACACTCCGGTCGTAGCTGACAGCTGGAGCATGATCTCCTCTTCCAACCAGTGGTGGGCAAACCAGGATGTCATCCAGTTCTCAATGGACCACCGAGGGAGCGGCCACTGCGGAAAAGAAGGCTGTAACTTCATGTACCGCAACTTCTTCTCGATAGAGCTTAAAGACTTCATTGAGTGGGCCAAGTACCTCAGAAGCCTTCCTTACGTGGATGCCGACAAGATAGGAATCTACGGGTTCTCTTACGGCGGAAGTATGGCAACTCTCTGCGTTACAGAAGGCTGCGAATACTTCAAGTACGGAATTGCCGGCGGTGGAGTGTATGACTATATGCTTTACGACACCCATTACACAGAAAGGTTCATGGATACTCCGCAGCGCAATCCTGAAGGTTTCAAGCGTACCATAATGGCAGACAGGATAAAGAAGTCAGGCTATAAGGGAGATGCCACAAACTATTTGATGCTCACCCATGGAGCCGCTGACGACAATGTCCATATCCAGAACACCATGAGCCTGGTTCTGGAACTTCAGAAGATGGGGAAACAGTTTGACCTTATGATCTATCCAAGGCAGCTTCACGGATATCGCGGAGCACAGGGAGCCTTCTCAGAGTTCAACGACTACCGTTTCTGGTATCGCCATCTGTTAGGAAAAGAGGTTCCTAAGGAACTCTCTGACGCTTTTTTGAGATAGTCAGCTTCCCAAAAACAGGACAACCTGCCTGAGGGCTTCAAGAATCGCTGAGGAGATTACTGATATAACTCCCCCTACGGCAGGGAGACCGCCCAAAAGTGCAGAGGCTGCGCTTGAATAGACTGACAGTGTTACAAGTGGAGCGCTGACAATATTGGAAATCAGGAAATTCCCGCTTACTCTCCCAAAATACAGGAGGATGAGCGGGAATGTCGCTATCTGGCAGGTCATTGTGATTCCCATAAGACGCATCCCTGATGCGGCAATCCTTCTGGCGAAGCTCCGTTTGTTCCCGGTCACTTTCCTTATGCTTTCTTCAACGGCCGGATAAAGGAAGACGATTCCGGCAACTGCGGCAAAAGACAGTTGGAAACCAACCATTTCCACAGCAGCCGGATTGAAAAGTGCAATCACCAGGGCAGCTATCAGAAGAGGCCCTGTGCGGTCTTTGCTTTGGCAAAGCGAATCTGCTGTCTTCCAGACTGCTATCATTATGCAAGCTCTGCTCACTGAAGGAGAAAGACCGGTTATGACGGCGTAGATGAAGATAATCGCGATGCTAAGGGCTAATGAAAAGGCCTTTGCTCTGTAATTCCATCTTAGGGCTGCCGTAAGAAAGCAGATTATGCTCCAGACAATCCCGACATGCATCCCGGAAAGAGCCAGTGCATGGCTGATTCCGGCATTGCGGAAAGCGGTCTTGGTTTCTGGATCCAGCCCTCTGCGGTCTCCAAGCAAAAGGGCTGAGGCTATTCCTGTTGAGGAACCTCCATGAAGCCTTTCAGCAAGCTTTACGGAAATATGGTCCCTTATCTGAATGGCTTGATTTTCAACGAATCGCTCCGTAGCAGAAATCCTGTCTGAATATAAAGTCCTTCTTTGGATTCCCAGGAAGAAAAAGCAGGCGCAGCTAAGAAGGATAAACACTATGGCTTTCTTCCTGGACAGATACAATAATCCTGGAAGAATAATGCAGAAATATGAAAGACCGAAGCCGCCTGAAAGTCTGCCGGCCATCGTCCCAAGAAGGAAACTCAAAGTTATCGCCACTCCCAACCGCCTCAAAACCATCACTTAGCCTTCCAGTTTCTTCATGAATTTTTCAGGGTCTATTATGAATCTCGAGTGGGTGCCTTTTCCGATTTCTCCTTTGCTGTCGTAGGCTGTTACCTTGAAGATGACAGCTCTGCGGTCTATGTTCTCAACTTCCGCTTCCGCCCAGACCTCAGTTCCAGGCAAGCAGGGCCTCAGGTGCTGGATATTGACGCCCGTCCCCACGCTTGCCAGCCCCAGTTTCTTGAGAAGAAGGAAAGATGCTTCTTCCATCATTGCTATCATGGAGGGAGTGGAGAAAACTGCCATTGCTCCCGTTCCTGCTGCTGCGGCGGTGTTCTGGTCTGTGACCAGGCGCCGTGCGGTATTCTTCATCCCTATCTTTAGATCTTCAATCATATAAGCGCTGTTTGTTTCTGGTTACAAATATAGAAAAACCGGAAAAGATTTCTAACTTTGAACTGGAGTAAAAACTAAACTGAACTATAAAACATCGGGTTATGAAAAAGAGCTTTTTTCTTCTTATGGCAGCATCGCTGATTTGCAGCGCGTTGTTCGCCCAGAAAACCTATCCGAAGGAATGGGATGAATATGAGGATTGGGATCCTCGCATCTCTTTCAAAGGGACGAATCCTACTATCGTGGATTTTGTCAATAATTTTTTGGCAGAGCCTGAAGATGAACTGAGCGGGGGGCTCAGCGACATGTGGACAAAATACCGCAAGGGCAAGCCTCAGGATGAGGGTGACACTGTAATTGTGGATATTCGCAACGGCTATGTTTGCTTTAAGGACTGGACAGAATACGACGGAGGGAAATCTTTCAGCAAAACTGAAATCTGTTACTGGAACTGCTCGGACGGAAAGCACAAACTTGTGGCTTTCTCAAATGACCTTTGGTCAGACGGAAAGTGGGTGAACGGCCAGTATTGTGGCATTTCCTTCTTTTTGTACAACAATGCCCAGCGCCGCATGACCGTGATTTCCAATTCAGGCGGAGAAGAGCTGGGGGTAGTTGTCAAGACCGGACGGGAAGGAGAAATAAGCGGTTATGACGCCACTGCCAAAACATATTATGCGGAACTGGACGGCAAGAGGACTAACATGACAGAGGAAGAGTTTTTCAAGTTCATTGACGAGCGTCCGGTAGTTACATATTCCCTTCCAAGGACAGGCAAGACACTGAAGGCCATAATAAACACCCCTTCAACCCACAAGGAAGTTCTCTTCCAGTGGGACGGAATGTATTTCCATCCTGCAAAGTAAGGTCCAGAAATTTATTCCTGCACTTTAGTTTTTCCCGGCTTGTAGGATTTGGCGAAGCGGAAGATTTCCAGCGGGAGGTGGCAGTAGCCACCAGGATTCTTGTCCAAGTACTCCTGATGATATTCTTCCGCCTTGAAGAAGTTCTCAAGAGGGAGGAGTTCTACGGCAAACTTCTTTCCGCCCTCTTTCTCCAGAGAGTCGTAAACAGGCTTTATGACGCTTAGTTCGGCTGGATCCGTGTAATAGATTCCGGTCCTGTACCTTGTTCCCTCGTCGTGAGCCTGGCGGTTAACTGAATAGGGGTCTATTATCTTGAAATACAGTCTAATCAGTTCTTCAAGGGAAATCCTGCCGCTGTCGTATGTCACCTTCACGGTCTCGGCGAAACCCGTCTTGTCTGTATAGACTTCCTTGTAGGAAGGGCCGTCTCCTTCCTCATTGCCGCAAAACTCTTCGTTCCCGTTGGCATAGCCGGCCTCCGCGCTTTCGACGCCCTCTATCAGGGAGAAGAAATGTTCCACTCCCCAAAAGCACCCTCCAGCAAGGTAAATCTCTTTCTTTTCCATACTCTAACTGTTTACGACAAAGATATCGCTATTTTTATTAAATTTGCACGATAACGAAACAAATTCAAGAATATGATAATACTGGTTTTAAACTGCGGGAGTTCCTCAATCAAGTACCAGGTGCTGGACATGAGGAGCGAAAGTGAACATTCTCTGCTTGCCAAGGGTCTGGTAGAGAGAATAGGAATGGAGGAGGGCGATATTACCCACTCTGTTCCTGGAAAAGACAAACACAAGATCCACAAACCTGTTGCTGACCATACAGAAGGCATAAAGGATGTGCTCGGACTTCTGGTTGACCCAGAGCACGGAGTTCTCCGTTCTCTGGACGAGATTGAGGCTGTAGGCCACAGGGTTGTGCACGGTGGAGAATATTTCACCCAGAGCTGCATCATAGACCAGAGGGTTAAGGAAGGGATAGAGAAGTGCTCAGTGCTCGCTCCTCTTCACAACCCGGCAGGCCTGCTCGGTATCAACGCTGTTGAAAGCATTCTTCCAAAGGTTCCGCAGGTTGCAGTGTTCGACACTTCATTCCTTCAGACAATTCCTAATTACGCTTATACATACGGTATTCCTTACGAGTATTATGAGAAGGACAAGATCCGTCGTTACGGATTCCACGGAACCAGCCACAGATATGTTTCCAAGGCTGGTGCCGAGCTAGCGGGTCTGGACTATAACGACAGCAACATCATAACCTGCCACCTTGGAAACGGCAGCAGCGTGACCGCCGTCAAAAACGGAAGGGCAGTGGACACTTCCCTGGGACTCAAGACTATAGATGGTCTGATCATGGGTACCCGTTGCGGAGCCCTGGATCCGGGAGTGGTAACTTACATCATGAAGAAATACAATCTCTCCGCAGACCAGATGGAGAACATCCTTACCAAGAAGAGCGGTTTCTTGGGTATCTCAGGTGTTTCTTCAGATGCCAGAGACCTTGAGGAGGCTGCCGCAAAAGGAGACAAGAGGGCGAAGCTTACCCTGGAGATTTTCCGCTACGGCCTTCTGAAGTTTGTCGGATCATTCTCTGCCGCAATGGGTGGAGTTGACCTGATAGTGTTCACCGGAGGTATCGGCGAGAACGATCCTCTTACAAGAGCATATATCGGTGAGAAATGCGCTTACCTGGGAGTTGACTTTGACTTTGAACTCAACAACGGACTTAGGGGAAAGACCGCAATGCTTACCAAGAAAGACTCTAAGGTAAAGGTTGCAGTTGTCTGCACCAACGAGGAGCTGGTAATCGCCACCGACACCATGAAGCTGGTGAAAATGTAATGTTTAGCAAATCAAACAGATAATCAGAAAAATACAGATCATGAAAACATTTGACGAAGTATATGAGCTTCTCAAGGCCAATCCCAAGAGAAGACTGGCAGTAGCCTGGGGTGTTGACGAACATTCAGTTTGCGCTGCAAGCATGGCTATCGATGCAGGTTTCTGCGAGGCAACCCTTTACGGAGACCGCAAGATGATCGAGGCAGTTTGCGCCAAGGAGAACATCGATATCAACAAGTTCAGCATCATGGATGTTCCAGTTGAACTGAAGGCTATCCAGGCTGCCGTTACCGCCGTTCACAACGGAGAGGCAGACGTTCTGATGAAGGGCCTTTGCTCAACCGACAAGTACATGAGGGGAATCCTCAACAAGGAATGGGGGCTGCTCCCTCCTAAGGCTGTTTTGAGCCACATTTCTGTGATGCAGCATCCTAACTATCCTAAGTTCCTTGTATTCGGCGATATGGCTGTTATTCCCCTGCCTGATTTCAAGCAGAAGACGGCTATCCTCAAGTATATCGTGAATGTCTGCAAGTCTCTGGGAGTTGCAAATCCTAAGATTGCCGCAGTTGCCGCCACCGAGCAGATGCTGGACGGTATGCCAGCCTGCGTAGAGGCTGCAATGCTTGCCAAGATGGCTGACCGCGGTCAGCTCCCGGGTCTGGTGGACGGCCCTCTGGCTCTGGATGTTGCAATCAACAAGGAGGCTGCATCCATCAAAAAGCTCAAGAGCGAGGTTGCAGGTGACGCAGACGGACTTCTGTTCCCTAACATCGAGAGCGGCAATGTCTTCTACAAGTCCAACACCATGCTTGTTCCTGGTGTGAGGACAGCTGCTTTCGTTGCCGGCGCTTCTGCTCCTTGCGTGCTTTCCTCAAGGGCAGACAGCATTGACACCAAGCTCAATTCCATAGCACTAGCTTGCCTTCAGGTCAAATAGATAGGCTTGTTTCCTATATGCCGGAAAGGAATTATGACTTTGCAATAATAGGGGGAGGTGCTGCAGGACTGATGGCTGCTGCCTGGATTACGGAGCAGTGGAAAAGTTTGCAGGCACATCCCTCTGTTGTTTTGCTTGAAAAGATGCCAAGGCCCGGGCGCAAAATCAACATTACCGGCAAAGGGAGGTGTAACCTGACCAATACACGTATGTGGGATGAATTCTCCCCTCATATTCATCCCAATCCACAGTTTGCAAAGAACGCTTTCTACAATTTCTCAACGCACGACACGATGGATTTCTTCAAGTCCATCGGACTGGAACTCAGTGTGGAAAGGGGGCAGAGGGTATTCCCTAAGAGCATGAGGGCCATGGATGTCACCGATGCTCTTGCAGGTTGCATCAAAAGGGGAGGAGTGGTTGATCTGGAGACATCTGCAAGAGTGCTTTCAGTTAAAAAGTCTGACCTGTTCGAGATTTTGTACCAGGATGATGATGCCTGTGTTGAAAATCTTGTCAAGGCGCGGAAGGTCCTCCTGGCAACCGGAGGCCTGTCATATCCATCTACAGGTTCCTCAGGCGATGGCTATACTTTTGCCAAGTCTCTGGGGCACAGCATCATCAAGTGTCGCCCTTCTCTTACCGCCCTTACTCCGTGCGAATACCGTGAAAAAGATGGAACCCTTTCTCGCTTCGGAAAATCTCTTTGTGGACTTCAGCTCAAAAATGTAGCAGTATCTCTTGTGGTGAACGGTGCTGTCGTACAGGAAGAGTTCGGGGACATTGACTTTACAGATGGCGGAATTGAAGGTTCTCTCGGATTCCGGATAAGCCGCAAGGCCGTGGAGGCTATGGACAACGGCCAGAAGATTTCTGTGGTGCTTGACCTGAAGCCTGCTCTCAGCCAGGAGCAACTCCATCAGAGAATCAAACGAGAAAGTTCCAGTGGCAACAACACTCTCAAGTACCTGCTTTCCAGACTGCTGCCTCATCAGATGATATCTCCTTTCCTGTATCTTGAACGCCAGCTTGCGGATATGCAACCAGGCAAAGCTGCGGCCTTGCTTCCGCAGGCGTTGAAAAACCTGAAATTCAACATAGCGTCATACGTTGGTTTTGAAAGGTGCGTAGTGACCAACGGAGGGGTATCGCTGAAGGAAGTTTCCCAAAAGACAATGGAATCCAAAATGGTTGAAGGTTTGTATCTTGCGGGGGAAGTACTTGATCTGGACGGAGATACGGGAGGATATAACCTCCAGCTCGCGTTCTCCACAGCAGTGCTTGCGGCAAAGAGCGCCTCGGAGAAGATGTAGTCAGCAGATTATTTCTATCTGCCTGTCTCTGTATGAGACAGTTTTTGTCTGGCCTTGTTCAACCTCCACAGCGCAGATATCTTCCAGTTCCAGGATAACCAGATCTCCGCTTCTCAGAGACATGAACTCTGAAGCTCTCTGCAGTGCGGTGTCAAAAAACTCAAACCCCTGATAGTCGTCTCCGATTTCTGTTGCTTCAGAAAGGAAGAAACTGTTGTCCAAAGTGTTGCCCTCGTTTACATCGTATGAGCATAAATGAACTCCCCATCCGCATGAAACATAGTGGCTGTGAGCATATTCTTCTCTTATGCACTTTCCTGCCCTGGAAATCCTGACATAGGCGAAAGGAACTGCCCTCAGGGTTTCAATCGTGTCCGGTACATAATACTTCAATAATCCGCTGGCAGATTCTTCTCTGCATAAGGCTGTATCCGGGCTGGTGTAGAAGTTGTCGCTCTGGTAGGGGAATATGAACAGATTCATATTTCAAGTGTTTTGGGAAGGAGCACTCTACCTGTACTTTTCTGGGTTCATCTTTATCTGGGTGAGCACCCTCTTGGTGTTCAGGGTAAAGTCTCCCCCTTCCATCCAGGCATAGTAGCTCGGTTCTTTTTCCAGTACATCCACAACCAGCTTGCCCCTGTGTTTCCCGAAGTTGAAAACAGGTTTTCCGGCATCGTTGAGCACTATTCTTCCGGCAAGGTCCACATTTCTGGTCTTGGTGGAGAACTCAGCCAGCTTGTCCACATTGTTTTCCAGTTTGCCGGCATATTTGTCCAGCTGGGCCTTGAGGACTTCCATCGTGGCAACTGTATCAGCTTCAGCTCCATGCGCACCTTCCAGATCCTTGTGGCAGTAGAACTTGTAGGCTGCGCTGAGAGTCCTTTCTTCCATTTTGTGGAAAATGTTCTGGACATCTATGAGTTTGCGTCGGGAAAAGTCAAAGTCCACACCGCATCTTTCAAACTCCTCCGCAAGGAGAGGGATGTCAAACTTGAGGGAGTTGTAGCCGGCAATGTCACATCCTTCCAGATATGCGGCCAGGCCTTTGGCGTACTGCTTAAAAGCAGGGCAGCCTGCAACATCCTCATCTGTAATGTGGTGAATGGCGGTGGACTGCTCAGGAATGTGCATCTGGGGGTTTATCCTGTGAGTCTTGATGTCCGTGTGCCCGTCCGGGAACAGTTTGACAACGGATATTTCTATAATCCTGTCTTTGGACACATCCAAGCCGGTACTCTCTATGTCAAAGAATACCAGCGGTCTAGTCAGATTTATTTCCATCGTGATATTATTAGAGCCTCATCGGCATCAACAATGCGCAGATCTCCTGGTTAGGATCAGTCTGCTCTGCCGGCTGCATCAGGGCTGCCTTCGTAGGCTCAGCGAGCTTGATGCAGATCTGGTCGTATGGCAGATTTGCAAGTATCTCTATAAGGAACTGGCTCTTGAACGCGATTCTCATAGGTTCTCCGGTATATTGGCAACCGATGGTTTCTTTTGCACTCATTGAGAAATCGAGGTCCTGTGCTGTTATCTCCAGCCTTCCGTCAGCTACCTTGAACACTATCTGACCTGTTGACTGGTTTGCGCAAACAGCAACTCGTCTTGTGGCGTTGAGAATATCTGTCCTGGATACGGTTATGATATTGTTGTTGTTCTTCGGAATAACCTTGGTATAGTCAGGATAGGTTCCCTCTATCAGGCGGCATACAACCAGCTGATGCTCAAACTTGAAGAAGGCGTTCTTCTTGTCAAAGCTTATGGATACCGGCTCGTCTGAAAGCCTTGCCAGGTTGTTCTTGAGAATGTTGGCCGGTTTCTTAGGCAGAACGAATGAACTCTCCACTCCTGCAACGTCTTTCCTTTCAAAGCATACCAGCTTGTGCGCGTTGGACGCCACAAAGGTTGTGGACTTTTCGTTGATGTCAAAGAACACTCCGTTCATCACTGGTCTCAGAGGCTCTTCTGCCGTAGCGTAGATGGTACCGTTGAGAGCTTCACAGAGCACGCCTGCAGGAATCTCTATCTTCTTGGGATCTACCAGCATAGGGAGTTCCGGATATTCGTCCGGAAGGATGCAAGGGATGCTTGCCGTACCGCTTGCCCAGGTGATGGTAAGGATGTTCTTGTCCTCGTTGGTCTCGAACTTTACCGGCTGGGTAGGGAGTTCCTTGAAGGAGTTGGTCAGCAGAAGTGCAGGAACAGCAATACGTCCCTCTTCTCCTACTTCATCGATGTCCATTATTGTCTTTAAAGTTGTCTCCTGATCAGAGCCGGTGATAGTCAGGCTCTTGCCTTCTAATTCAAGAAGAAAGTTCTCCAGTATCGGAAGTGAACTCTTCTGTGGCACTACTTTAGAAACAGACAGTAAAGCCTGTAAAAAATCTGTACTTGTTGCTGAAAACCTCATATCAATAAAACTTAACTCAACAAATATAGTAAAACTAATTCAAAATACCGCTTACAGTAGTGTAGTTATTCCCAAAATCTAAAGATGACCTGTATCAATCGGTATGCACAACCAGAGTCAGCTGGGCAAATCCGACTATAGAATAAAGGAATAGGGGAATGATGGCAAACAAATATAACAATTAAGCGGCAATTGTAAAAATGAATTTTGAGCAGTGATGTAACCAAGGAGTTCCGGTTTTCGTATAAACTATCGCGATATAATCGTTTTTTAGCATATCATTATATAGAAGTATCAAAAGTTTATTTATAGATGAGACAGTTAAAAATTACCAAATCAATCACCAACCGTGAGAGTGCTTCCCTGGATAAATATCTCCAGGAAATCGGTAGGGAAGAGAGGATTACGATTGAGGACGAGGTAGAGCTCGCCCAGAGGATAAAGAAGGGAGACCAGGCGGCTTTGGAAAAATTGACCAAGGCTAACCTGAGGTTTGTGGTGTCTGTTGCAAAGCAGTATCAGAACCAGGGGCTGAGCCTTCCGGACCTTATCAACGAAGGAAACCTGGGCCTTATCAAGGCAGCTGAGAAGTTTGACGAGACCCGTGGCTTCAAGTTCATATCATACGCGGTGTGGTGGATACGCCAGTCCATCCTCCAGGCTCTGGCTGAGCAGTCAAGGATTGTCAGGCTTCCGCTTAACCAGGTTGGTGCGCTCAACAAGATAAACAAGATAATCAACAAGTTCGAGCAGGAGCACCAGAGGCAGCCGTCTCCGGACGAAGTTGCTGAACTTCTGGAGACAAGCAAGGAGAAAATTGCTGATACCCAGAGGGTTTCTGGCCGTCATATTTCTATAGACGCTCCGTTTGTGGAGGGTGAGGACAACAGCCTTCTGGATGTGCTTCCGAACAATGATTCCCCTTCAGCAGACCGCGGGTTGATAAATGAATCGCTGAAGATGGAGATAGAAAGGGCGCTTTCTACCCTTACGGAGAGAGAAAGGAACATAATAAAGTATTTCTTCGGAATCGGTTGCCAGGAGAAGACGCTTGAGGAGATTGGAGAGACTTTCAACCTGACCAGGGAAAGGGTAAGACAGATAAAGGAGAAGGCTATCCGCCGCCTGAAGTCTTCCGGAAGGAAGAAACTTCTGATGAATTATCTCGGTTAACTATTTCCCAATCTTTTTGCCATGTCTTTGATTTTGTCTTTTGAATCTGTAAGCCGCTCTTTCATCAACTTCAGCGATATGCTCTGTACCTATCCTGAGTTCATTCTCCTGATAGGCGGAGGATTGTTCTTCTTGATTTATTCAGGTTTTGTGCCGGTAAGGTACTTTGGAAAAGCCGTCAAATCCTTGGGAAAGAAGGACGATTCCCCGGGGCAGATCAGCTCTTTCCAGGCTCTTATGGGAGCTATTGCCGCAACAGTTGGTATGGGCAGTATTGCCGGAGTGGCGATTGCTCTGATGCTGGGCGGCCCGGGCGCAATCTTCTGGATGTGGGTCAGTGCCATAGTGGGTATGGCCACCAAGTTCTTTGAAGGCACGCTGGCCATAATGTACAAGGGAAAGGATGATGCAGGAGAGGTTCAAGGAGGCCCTATGTACATGATTACTGAGGGAATAGGCAAGAAATGGAAACCTCTTGCCGTGTTCTTTTCCGTAGTAGGTCTTATAGGTACTCTCTGCATCATGCAGGCCAACCAGCTTACTGAAACCATCGTCACGATATTCACCAAACCTGCCGGAATACCAGACAGCCTGTTAGTCAAGTTCATAATCGGTTGCATCATCTGCGCCATAGTGGCTGCTGTGATCCTTGGAGGAATCAAGAGGATTGCAAACATTTCCTCCAAGATAGTTCCGCTGATGGTAGGACTGTATTTTCTGATAGTTGCATATATAATCCTTACCAACCTGCCTGCAGTTCCCAAGGTCTTCGGCGATATTTTCAGGGGTGCTTTCACCTTCAAGGCTGGAGCCGGCGGAGCCGTAGGCTCTTTCCTGATGGTGGCAACCATCGGGGCTAGAAGGGCGACATTGGTAAATGAGGCCGGTGTGGGAACAGCCAGCATGATGCACGGGGCTTCAAAGAACAATGAGCCTGTCAGAGAAGGTCTTGTAGCCATGCTCGGGCCTTTCATGGATTCCGGAATAGTTTGTACGCTGACGGCTGTAGCCATACTTATTTCCACGGCTTCAGGCACTTATACCCTGCCGCCTGCAGGATCTGACGTAAAAGGCCTGGAGATAGCCCTCAACGCTTTTTCAGCCTCTATCCCGTACCCGATATTCAATGGAAGGCTGGGAGGATACCTCCTTACGATAATGGTATTCTTCTTTGCGTTCTCCACGATGTTCTCTTACTCATACTACGGGATGAAGTGCACGAGCTATCTGTTCGGAACCAAATACGGCAAATATTACAATTACTTCTTCCTTGCGATGCTCATAGTTTGCGCCATGATTCCTCTGGAACTTGCCGTGGCTGTCATAGACCTGGCCTTCTTCCTGATGGCATGCGCCACTATGTTCACGCTCCTTTATCTGAGCCCTAGAGTAAGGAAAGCAGAAAAGGAATACTTCAAAAAGAAATGACGATGACACCAGATGTTTTCATAAGGCCGATAGTGGCCGAAGCCATCAAGGCTCTCTACGGGGCGGACGCGGACGAGAAGATGATCCAGCCTCAGCCTACAAGAAAGGAATTTGAGGGGGACATTACCGTTGTGACTTTCCCTTTGCTGAGGATCAGCCACAAATCTCCGGAGCAGACCGCCACAGAGATAGGGACTTATCTTCAGGAGCACAGCAAGGAAGTTGCCGCTTTCAATGTAGTGAAGGGCTTCCTTAACATCAAGCTTTCCCAGCAGTTCTGGCAAGAGGTGTTCACCGATATTTCCGCTGCCGCTGACTATGGTCAGCTTCCAAAGAGCGGCAAGACTGTTATGGTGGAGTTCTCTTCTCCTAACACTAACAAGCCTCTGCATCTTGGACACATCCGCAACATCCTTCTTGGCTGGAGCGTCTCCAAGCTGATGGAGGCCAACGGTCACAATGTGGTCAAGACCAATATCGTCAACGACCGAGGAATACATATCTGCAAGTCTATGCTGGCTTGGCAGATGTGCGCAGGCGGAGCCACTCCTGAGTCAACAGGAGTGAAGGGAGACCACTTTGTCGGTGACTACTATGTGAAGTTCAACAACATACTCAAGGAGCAGGCATCTGAAATCCTGGCCAAAGGAACTCCGGAGGAAGATCCTGACAAGGAGAAGGCTAGGGTCAAGGAAGCCGAGAGGCAGGCTCCTGTGCAGCTTGAGGCCCAGAGCATGCTCCGACGTTGGGAGCAGGGAGACCCGGAGATTGTTGATCTGTGGAAGACAATGAACGGCTGGGTTTACAAAGGATTTGACCAGACATACGAAAGGCTCGGAGTTGGGTTTGATATAATCTACTATGAGTCAGATACATATAAGTTAGGCAAGAAAACCGTGCTGGAAGGTCTTGAGAAGGGTGTTTTTGAAAGACACGAAGACGGCAGCGTATGGTGCGACCTCACCAAAGACGGGCTGGACCAGAAACTTCTTCTCCGCAGCGACGGAACTTCTGTCTATATGACACAGGATATCGGAACCGCCCAGGAGAGGTACAAGAAGTATAACTTCGACCAGATGGTTTATGTTGTGGGAGACGAGCAGAACTACCACTTCCAGGTTCTGAAGCTCATTCTTTCCAAGCTCGGTTTCAAGTGGGCGGACTCCATCTACCACATGTCCTACGGAATGGTGGAGCTCCCTGAAGGAAAGATGAAATCCCGTGAGGGAACAGTAGTGGACGCTGACGATTTGCTCCAGACAATGTATGAGACCGCACGGGAGAACTCCCTTGAGCTGGGCAAGCTTTCAGACATGGATGAGGCCGAGAAGGAGAAACTGTTTGAAATGCTCGGACTCGGTGCCCTCAAGTACTTCATCATAAAGGTTGACCCTAGGAAGAAGATGCTCTTCAACCCTAAGGAGAGCATTGATTTCAACGGCAATACCGGCCCGTTCATCCAATATACCCACGCCCGTATCAAGTCCATCCTCAGAAGGGCTGAGAGCCAGAGTCTGGAATGTAAGGTTACGGGAGCCGAATTCAACCCTAAGGAGATTGAGCTCGTGAAGATCCTCAACTCGTTCCCGTCCAAGGTGAAAGAGGCTGGAGACGCAATGAGCCCTGCTCTGATAGCAAACTATTGTTACGATCTGGCAAAGGAGTTCAACCAGTATTATCACGACTACTCGATACTCAGAGAGGAGGACAGCACCGTAAGAAGCCAGAGGCTCGCCATTGCCGCAGCAATAGCCAAGACTTTGGTAAAAGGTATGGACATACTCGGCATCCAGCTCCCTGAAAGAATGTAAATGCCACAGCAGCAGGAAATAAGACGTTCAGCTTTCCTGCCTACGACAAAGGACGAAGTCCGGCGTCTGGGCTGGGATCAGCTGGACGTTATTCTTTTTTCCGGAGACGCTTACATAGACCATCCGTCCTTTGGTACAGCCATCATTGCCAGGGTACTGGAAAAACAAGGATACAAGGTGGGGGTTGTTCCCCAGCCTAACTGGAGAGATGACCTGAGAGATTTCAGAAAGCTTGGCTGTCCGCGCCTTTTCTTTGGGGTTAACGCCGGTGCAATGGACTCTATGGTAAACCATTACACCTCTTTCAAAAGACTCCGCAGCAACGATTCCTACACCCCGAACGGGGCTGCCGGTTTCCGCCCGGACTATGCTGTCACAGTTTATACCAAGATTCTCAAGGAACTTTTTCCTGATGTGCCGGTGGTGATTGGCGGCATAGAGGCATCGCTGAGGAGAGTCACCCATTATGACTATTGGCAGGACAGGCTCCTTCCTTCAGTTTTGGTTTCAAGCGGAGCTGACTTCCTCTCTTACGGAATGGGAGAAAAGGCCATGGTGCAGATGGCCCGCTATCTGGACGGCAATCCTGACAACCTGGCTCTGAGAGACCTGAGACAGATTGTATATTTTTCTGAAGACAGCCCGTCTGATGACGGAAACACCATAGTTCTTCCATCCTATGAGGAGTGCTGCAAAGACGAGAAAGCCTTCATAAAGGGTTTCAACGAGGTGGAACTTCAGGCCAACCTGCTTTCTCCCAAACGTCTGGTGGAGCCTTGCCAGGGCGGTTATGTGTATGTGAACGAGCCGTTTCCGCCTCTGAGCCAGAAAGAGTTGGATGAAGTATATGACCTTCCATATACCTTCTTGCCTCATCCAAGATACAAGGGCAAGACGATTCCTGCATACGAGATGATAAAAAACTCGATTACCATCCACAGGGGATGCTTCGGCGGATGCAGTTTCTGCACTATCGCCGCGCACCAGGGAAAGTTTATCCAGAGCCGCAGCAAGGAGTCAGTCATCGCTGAGATAGAGCAGCTTGAAAAGGTACCGGGCTTCTCCGGAAACCTGTCAGATGTGGGAGCCCCTTCTGCAAATATGTATATGATGGGAGGAAAAGACCGGAACATCTGCCTCAAATGCCGCAGAAAGTCTTGCCTTTACCCCAAAATGTGCCCAAACCTGAACCATTCCCACCTGCCTTTGCTTAATCTTTATCGCAATATAGACAACATAAGGGGGATCCGCCATTCCTTCATTGGCAGCGGAGTAAGGTACGACCTTCTCCTTGATGAGAAAGGTTTTCTTGACGATACTTCCAGAGAGTATTTTACGGAGTTGATATCCAAGCATATAAGCGGAAGATTCAAAGTTGCTCCTGAGCATACCCAGGACCATATCCTGGACCTTATGAACAAACCCTCTTTCCGTCTTTTCGGAGTCATGAAAAAAGAGTTTGAGAAGATTTGCCAAAAGAAAGGCCTCCGGCAGCAGATAGTTCCATACTTTATATCTTCTCACCCTGGGTGCAAACTCTCTGATATGAAGGCACTGGCTGAAAACAAAGACCTGAAAGGAGTGTTTACCGAGCAGGTCCAGAGCTTCACTCCAACTCCTATGACCAGAAGTTCCGTAATGTATTACACTGGCTTGGATACCAAGACTCTCAAGCCACTGTTCGTTGAAAAAAACATCTCCCGCCAGAGAGAACAGAAATCTTATTTCTTCAAGAAATAACTGCCTCTTATTGATCTATACTTTTGTTGCCAATTGTGCTTGTAGCGGTACTATTATCTGGGACCACTACAACCTATCTGAGATCTCATGTTTTTCTTAATAGAGAATAAAATATCAAAAAAAAATTTGTGTTAAGAAAAAATACCTTATAATTGCATCGTGAAACATTAACAACCTATTAATCTTTTGAAAGTGACTACAGTTAAGAAGACTCAGAGCAAAGCTACTTCAAAGACCGCTGCAAAGAAAGCACAGCCTCTGAAGGTTGATACTATAAAGAAAAAGGAAACTGCCAAGAAAACAGCTGTTGCCAAGAAGGCTGAACCGGTGAAGAAGGCTGCTGCCAAGAAGGTGGAGCCGGTGAAGAAGGTTGTTGCCAAGAAGGCTGAACCGGTGAAGAAGGCTGCTGCCAAGAAGGCGGAGCCGGTGAAGAAGGCTGTTGCCAAGAAGGCTGAGCCTGCAAAGAAAACTGTAGTCAAGAAAGAATCTCAGGAGAAGAAGGGTGTTTCCAGGCCTGCTCCAAAACAGCCTGAATCCACTCTTGGAAGAATCAAGATACAGCCGATTTCTGTTGACGCGCAGACCACAGGCCCGGTTTCAATAACCCATGAGAGGCCGAAGAATGTGGGAATTGACCCAAGCGGCAAGAAAAGGCTGGTGGTAAGCTACTCCAACATGAAGGAGGATGTGGCAGCCGCTTTCAAGGAAAAATATCCTAAAGGCTATTCAGATTATATGGGAGACCTGTTCAAGGTGGACAAACCTGACGGGACTTCTTTCTATGCCATCACTCTTGAGACAGAAACTGCCATCTATCTTATAAAGATGGTTGTTACCATAGACAGGGCTGAGGATGCCCAGAAGACTCTGTTCCCTGATTCTGAGGGATCTGACGATATGCCAACGGAGGGAGAGACCTTCCCGGACGACAATACGGAGAACATGTCGGATTCTGATGATGACCTCGACTGACAATCCGAATATTTTCAAAAAGATATCACACTCGTTGAGAGTTTGGCTGGAGAGGATGCCTGAGACCAGGAAAGTCCTCCTCCTTGCTTTTGTAGTGGGCTTGGGCAGCGGACTTGCCGCTACATTGCTTGTGGAGGCCATCCACTTTTTCCAGTGGATCCTGGTGGGATGGTTCAAGACTCCGGCCTCCAGTTACCTGTATCTTGTGTATCCTGGAGTTGGAATGCTCATAGCTTATCTGATAGTAAGATATGTGATAAGAGACAATATTTCCCACGGAGTCACGAAGGTGCTGCTGGCAATTTCCAGGTATGATTCCAAAATCAAGCCTCACAATACCTGGTCTTCCATTCTGACAAGCGCTGTTACCATAGGCTTTGGTGGCAGTGTGGGAGCTGAGGCGCCGATTGTCTATACAGGAGCAGCCATCGGCTCCAATGTGGGAAGGAAAGCAGGCCTGTCCTACAAGAATATGACGCTTCTTCTCGGCTGCGGTGCTGCCGGAGCTATAGCCGGTATATTCAAGGCTCCTATGGCCGGGGTTTTGTTTACGCTGGAGATATTGATGTTCAATATGTCCATGACCAGCATCCTTCCGTTGGTGCTCAGCAGCGTTACTTCAACTACAGTCACATACTTGCTGATGGGAGATGCTGTGGCCTTTGACAATACATTGACGCCTTTCCAGATGGGGAACATACCGTTCTACGCCATGTTTGGCATAGTCTGCGGATTTGCTTCCCTGTATTTTACCAGAGTTACACTCTTTACGGAAGACAAGGTCAAGTCCATAGCCAACCCTTTCACACGCTGGGCGTTTTGTGCGATAGGCCTTGGCATAATGATTTTCTTGTTTCCTCCTCTCTATGGAGAAGGTTATGGAAGCCTTACCAATCTTCTCAACGACAATGATATGCAGGCTGTGGGCAATACCGTCTTCGGGGGCCTTTTTTCCTATAGATGGACTCTTCCGATATTCTTTGCTCTGGTATTTCTTGTAAAGGTATTCTCGATGAGTTTCACAAACGCCGGCGGAGGAGTCGGTGGAACATTCGGCCCTACGCTTTTCATGGGTGGAATACTCGGTTTCGTGGCCGCAAGAAGCAGCAACCTTATAGGGCTGGACCTTCCGGAAACCAACTTTGTGCTTGTGGGTATGGCAGGCCTTATGGCAGGCGTCATGCAGGCGCCTATGACAGCTATTTTCCTCATTGCCGAGATAACCGGTGGCTACACCCTCCTTATGCCTCTGATCATAACATCTGTTATCTCATACGCCACCATCAGGATATTTGAGCCGTATTCAATATATACCAAGCGTATAGCCAAAAAAGGCCATCTGCTGACTCACGATTCAGACAAGGCTGCACTCACGCTCCTGAAAATAGACGATGTGCTTGAAACCAATTTCTCCCCGATAGAAGAAGGGGCGACATTGGGAGATATATTGCCGGTAATATCTAAATCAAGCAGAGATATTTACCCCGTGCTGGACAAAGACGGGCACCTTCTGGGAACAGTTTGGCTCAACGATGTGAAGAAGGATATGTTTGACAGCTCCAATTATTCCAGGCCGGTTTCGGACTATATGGAAAAAGAGGAAATATGTGCCTATGCCGATGACAGGATGGATGATGTGATGAACAAGTTCGAGCAGACCGGCGGCTGGAATCTTCCTGTAATAGACAGAGACGGCAAGTGGAAAGGCTTTGTGTCAAAGTCCCATATCTTCTTTGCATACCGTGACAGGTTGCATCAGGTAAGCCACGACTAGTGTTTACCTGCCAAAGAATTTTTTGCCTATCTTTAACGCATAAAGCAAAATGCTTATGAATGCGTTATATGTAAATTTCATTGCAGAAAAACTCGGCGTAAAGCCTTGGAGGGTGGAGAATTGCATCCAGCTCCTGGAGGAGGGTGCCACCGTTCCGTTCATCTCGCGATACAGAAAGGAAGCTACCGGAACCATGACTGATGTGGAGGTTGCCGAGACCAATTTCCACTACCAGAGGTTCCTGGAACTGGACAAGAGAAAGGAGGCTGTCATCAAGAGCATAGACGAGCAGCAGAAACTCACTCCTGAACTCCAGAAAATGATTGAGGACTGCGTGGAGAGCCAGAGGCTGGAAGACATCTACCTCCCTTTCCGCCCGAAGAGACGTACCCGTGCTTCTGTTGCCAAAGAGAAGGGGCTGGAACCGTTGGCTGAAAAGATGCTTTCGCTGAATGTGGAAAATATCCTCAAGGAGGCGGAAAAGTTTGTGAAAGAGGGTGTTCCTACGGTGGAAGATGCGCTTTCAGGAGCGAGGGACATAATCGCCGAGCAAATATCAGAGAACATAGAGATAAGGGAAGAACTCAGGAGTTATTACGGCCGGAGCGGATTCCTCAAGACCAAGGTTGCAAAGGGAAAAGAGGAAGAGGGGGAGAAGTATGCAGATTATTTTTCATATTCGGCTCCTTTGTCCAAGATGCCGTCTCACAGGGTGTTGGCAATCCTACGTGCCGTGAACGAGAAGATCCTGTCTGTGAAAGTGGAGACTGATTTCCAGGTTTCCCTTAAAATCATGAACCGCATATTCTACAGAGGGAAGAAATATCCCGTCCAGAGCCTTTTTGACCAGCTGAAACTCTCTCAGGAAGATGCTTTGACCAGGCTTCTTGACCCTTCCATCGAGAATGAGACGCTGAAAGCTGCAAAGGAAAGGGCGGATCTGGAAGCCGTCAAGGTATTCGGGGAAAACCTCAAGCAGCTTCTTCTGGCTGCACCGGTTGGGCAGAAGAAGACAATGGCCATAGATCCCGGCTTCAGGACAGGCTGCAAGGTTGTATGCCTGGATGAGAAAGGGGAACTTGTGCATCACGATGTAATTTATCCGCATCCTCCTGTGAACCAGAAGATGGAGGCTATGACCAAAACCTGCTCAATGGTTGAAGATTATGGTATAGAGGTCATAGCCATAGGCAACGGAACAGCGGCAAGAGAGACCGAGGCTTTTGTAAGAAGACTCGGTTTTGGCCATCCTGTTAAGATTTATTCCGTAAGTGAGGACGGCGCGTCAATCTACTCTGCTTCCGAGACAGCCCGTCAGGAGTTTCCGGACGAGGACGTTACGGTAAGAGGTGCTGTTTCTATCGGGCGGCGCCTGATGGATCCTCTGGCGGAGCTTGTGAAGATAGACCCTAAGTCTCTGGGAATAGGGCAGTACCAGCACGATGTGGATCAGACGCTTTTGAAGGAGAAGCTGGACGATGTAGTGGAATACTGTGTAAATACGGTGGGCGTGAACCTCAATACGGCCAGCCGTCACTTGCTGTCATACGTTTCCGGAATCGGGCCTGCCCTGGCCTCCAACATAGTGTCTTACAGGGCAGCCAACGGAAGTTTTTCCTCCCGCAGCCAGCTGATGGAAGTTCCTCGTCTGGGGCAGAAGGCTTACCAGATGGCGGCCGGCTTCCTGCGTATTACGGGTGCTGATAATCCGCTGGACAATTCAGCCGTGCATCCTGAAAGGTACACCCTGGTTGAAAAGATGGCGAAAGATGCAGGATGCAAGGTTTCTGAACTTATAGGCAATGCTGACAAGATAGATTCCATCAACCTGCAGGACTATGTGGGAGAGGATGTGGGGCTTCCTACCCTCAAGGACATAGCCCAGGAACTCAAGAAACCTGGCCGTGACCCGAGAGAAAGCGCCAAGGACTTTGAGTTCTCTTCTGAAATTTCCACAATAGAAGACCTCAAAGAAGGTATGGAGCTTCCTGGCATCGTTACAAACCTGACAGCCTTCGGGGCCTTTGTCGATATAGGAATAAAGCAGAACGGGCTCATACATATATCCAATATGGGGAGGAAGTTCGTTCGCAGCGCCACCGATGTCCTCAAACTCCATCAGCAGGTGAGAGTAAGCGTAATAGGAGTGGATTTGAGGCGTCAGAGAATTCAATTGAGGCTTCTCGGTTAGGAAATGGAGGTATTCTTATTAAATTTGCAGCTTGACACAAACAAGAGAGACTGATATGGCAGAGAAACTAGTTGTAATCCCTACCTATAACGAGAAAGAAAACATTGAGAAAATCACCCGAAAGGTTTTTTCCCTCGAAGGTGAGTTTCATATACTTGTGGTGGATGACGGTTCTCCGGACGGCACCGCAGATATTGTCAAGGGTCTTCAGGCTGAATTCCCTGAGCGGCTTCACCTGATCCAGCGGAGCGGAAAACAAGGTCTTGGAACTGCATATATTACCGCCTTCAAATGGGCTTTGGAAAAGGGATACGGTTATGTGTTCGAGATGGATGCGGATTTTTCACATAATCCTGATGATCTGATTCGCCTTTACAAGGCATGTGCAGAAGACGGGGCGGACCTTTCCATCGGTTCCCGTTACTGCAATGGCGTGAGTGTAATCAACTGGCCTATCGGAAGGGTCGTGATGAGTTACTTTGCATCTTATTATGTGCGTAAAGTCCTGAGGATAAAAGTTTATGACTGCACCGCAGGCTTTGTCTGCTACACCCGCAAGGTCCTGGATACCATAGATCTGGACAAAGTCAAGATGAAAGGCTACGGCTTCCAGATAGAGATGAAATATACCACCCACAAGCTGGGCTTCAAGATAAAGGAAGTGCCTATCATTTTCGTGGACCGCAAAGAAGGCTCCTCAAAGATGAGCTCCGGTATTTTCGGTGAGGCTTTCTGGGGGGTAATCGCGATGAGATTCAGAAAATTCAGGCCAAAGGCCAAATGAAAAAGCTTTCCGCTCCATGAAGAACCTTCTTCTTAAAAACGGCAGCATCGTCAATGAAGGCGAGGTCTTCAAAGGAAGCATCGTTATTGCCGGGGAATACATATCGCAGATTATAAGACTTTCTGATTTCAAGTCCGTAAAAGAATACGGTTCTTTCCTGAAAAAGGTTGAAAGCCAGATGGAAAGCTTAGATCTGACGGGCCTTCACATATTCCCTGGCGTCATAGACAGCCATGTTCATTTCCGTGAGCCGGGAGACGGCTGGAAGGGGAATATAGAGAGCGAGAGCAGGGCGGCGGTCCTTGGAGGCGTGACTTCCTTCATGGATATGCCCAACAACACTCCACCGGCAACAACCCGTTCACTTCTGGAAGACAAGTTCGCCAGTGCCGAGCAGTCTTCCTACGCCAACTATTCATTCTATCTGGGAGCCAGCAACAGCAATATCGCTGAGATAAGGAACATAAAAAGAAGAGATGTCTGCGGAGTCAAGCTTTTCATGGGCTCCTCTACCGGTAACCTTCTGGTAGATAACTCAAAAGCCATAGAAGACATTTTCCGCTTCTGTCCTACTCTGATAGCTGTTCATTGTGAAGATAACCAGACCATAGCCTCCAACCTGAAGAAGGCTCAGGACAAATACGGGAAAGACATTCCTGCAGCGGTCCATCCGGACATAAGAAGCCGTGAGGCCTGCATTAAGAGTTCCGCCAAGGCCGTGGAACTTGCCCTAAAATACCATAGCAGGCTCCACATACTACACGTGACAACCAGGGAGGAAGTGGAGACGCTTTCCGCCTTGAAGCGCCCAGCCGCCTGGAAAGCTTCAGACAAAGCGCGCGAGGCCCTTGTCACCGCGGAAACTTGCCCAACATACCTCTGGTTCTGCAGAGAAGACTACTCAAAGTACGGCAACCTCATCAAGTGCAATCCGGCCATAAAAGACAGATCAGATATGTTTGCTCTGCGGCAAGCCTTGAAAGACGGCGCCATTCAGACTATTGGCAGCGACCATGCTCCGCATCTTCTTTCAGAAAAGTTGCGTCCGTATGCCGAATGTCCTTCCGGAATCCCGCTGATGCCTTATTCCCTGCAGATTATGCTGACCCTTGCCAAGAGGGGCGAGTTTTCACTATCCGAGATAGCTGACAAAATGAGCCATTCTCCGGCAAGATGCTTTGCGGTGGAAAAGAGAGGATTCATCCGGGAAGGCTATTTTGCTGATTTCGCAGTAGTGGATATGGAAAAGCCAAGTGCTTCCGCCAGCCATCCTGCTGCAATGTGCCGCTGGAGCCCGTTCTCGGAAAAAGGCATCACTTACCATAATCCTGATGGAACAGACGAAGATCTGGAACTATTCCCTGTATCCGTAGTTCACACTTTTGTCAGCGGCTGCCAGGTTGTTGAAAACGGCACCCTTACAGGCAACACCAACAGCCGGCCTCTGACATTCAACCGTTGACAGGAAATCCAAACAAGCATTAGCAGACTATTCTGGACGAGATATGGCAGAGGGAAGAAACTTGACAAAAGCATATATATTTGCAATTATATCAATAATAGCGTGGGGCTTCTCCTTTATCTGGGAAGACTACCTGATAAAGAACAACATACAGATATTCACATTCATCTTTGAGAGGATGCTCATCTCCTCAGCGATATTGTGGGTGGCGGGCCTTGTCCTGGGCTCTGTGCAGAAAGTGAAGAAAGAAGACCTGAAGTGGCTGCTGCTTCTTTCCGCCGGAGAACCGTTCGTCTATTTTCTGGGAGAAAACTTCGGCATCAAATACACTTCCGGAATGATGGCATCCATCATAATTGCCACCATCCCTCTGTTCTGCACGGTTGTTGACCGCTTCCTCTACAAGTACAAGCTTTCCTTTCCTAAAATACTGGGCTGTCTTCTGTCTCTGATAGGAATAACATTTTTCGTGATGGAGAAAGGAGGCGTGGGCTCATCACATCTCAAAGGCATTCTGATGCTGCTGTTTCTGGCTGTAGGAGGCTCTCTGGTTTACAGTTACACCACCAAGGAAATGATAAAGAAATACAGTGCATACACAATTGTCACATACCAGTTCTCTTTCGGTGCGCTTTATTTCCTGCCTTTCTTCCTGTTGTTTGGGCTGAAAGGCCTGGATGCCCAGTTCTTTACCTTCGGAGTCCAGTCCAAGATCTTTGCCCTTGCCGTTCTTTGTTCATGTGTATGCTTCGGGCTTTGGGCCTACTGTACCGGAAAGCTTGGGGTTGTCAGGGTAAGCATTTTCTCAGCCCTGATTCCGCTGGTTTCAGCCGCTGCAGCTCACTTTCTGTACCCAGGCCAGGAAACCTTCACCGCCCTCAAACTCACCGGCATTGCCCTCACGGTTTTAGGCGTCATCATCGTCCAGGTTGTAAAAGACGTGAAAAAAAACTAACTTTAGACTTTGAACCATAATAAACATCATAAACTTAAACACAATGAAAAAGCTTCTTTTCCTTGTCGCTCTGACACTTGCGCTGTATTCCTGCAAAAACGGCGAGAACGCCAAAAACTTTGCGGTCTCTCCAGCAGACTATGACTTCTCAGAGGTATTCACTTACGGCACTCCGTTCCGTCTTGGAATCATCGGTGAAGATTTCACCAGGCTTCAGGTTTATTACGCTAGTGTAACCAAGACAGATGCCACGCATTACGCGGTAAAGGGATTCTCCAAGGTCTGGGACAATGTCCAGTCTTTCGATGGTGTCATTGAACTGAAGTCCATCTCGAAAATAGTCCCTGAACCAGATGAGAACGGGGAGTATGTGACAGATCATGTAGACAATCACGATGCATATTTTCTTGAGTGCAGTTACAGTTTCCCTCAGGCCGACGGGGAGTTCCACGGAAAGAGCCTGAACGAAATCTATTTCAAAGGCAATAAAGCTCTCACTGATGACTGTTACGAAGGTGCAGACGGATATGACAACAACCAGCATATCGGTACTTTCACCTACACCAACGGCAAGGAGACCGTTGCCAACTGGGGCGCCTGGCGCATTCCTGAGTCAGACGACTTGGACCAGGGAGTAGGGGAATTTGTCCCGAGTGAAAAATATCGTGACAACGGCTGGGGAACATACTACAATGCGCTCTTCAATAACGAAGAAGGTGAATTGAATCAGCTTATCAGAGTTAATTCCATCTTTGAAGAATGCAGGCAGTGGTGGGATCCCGAGGCTCCAAAACTCGATCTTGAGGTTGTGGACAATCATTTTGAAGTGGCGGTGACAACCCCTGCCGGAAAGCATACATATCAGTTCTCTTCAATGTATCCTCCTGAGTACAAGGATATAAACTTTGATGGCTATATGGATCTCTACCAGACCGGAGACGAGGAGCGGCACGATGAAGGGGCCTGCTATCTCTATAACCCTCAGACAAAGGAATTTGAAAACTGCCCGTCCTTCCATGACATTCTTCACGTGGACCATCTTGCGGTTTTCCCTGAGGAAAAAGTCCTTATGACCAGCCATAACTTTGCTGAAAAGGGAGAATTCTTCTACTATCTCTACAGATTTGAGAACGGCAAGTTTGTCCCTGCCGGAACGGTGCTTGAGAAAGACGGCATCTATAGAGAATACGACAAGGACGGAAACGAGATACACAAGACAGATAACATAGCAGATCTCTCCAGAGTCTGGGCCGTTTGCTTTGCCGGCTAGAGTCCAAACGCCATTGAGTCATTATCCATCTGCAGATTATTTATGAAAAAGGTACTTGCATTGCTGATGATTATCGCGATGATGCCCGTAGCGGCAGTATCGCAGAGCAAATTTGCAGTTGATCCTGCAAAATATGACTTCTCCGGAGTGTTTGAAGCGGATTCCCCATTCAATCTTGGAATACTCGGCAAGGAATACAAGAGGCTCCAGATTTATTATGAGTCTGTAACAAGACAATCTTCAACCAATTACATAGTCAAAGGCTACTCCAACGCAGCCGGTAACGTATGCCCTTTTGAGGGTACGCTCAAGATTGTGTCCATCACGGTCCAGGACTCCGAGGATTTTGAAGCAGACCACAATGTTTATTGCCTCGAGGCGTCATACAGTTTCAAGGAAACGGGCGGAGTGGGCACCGGAACATTCTCCGGCAAGGCCGGATTTGATTTCTGGATCAGTGGCAACAAGCCGTTGATCGAGGACGGAATGTTCGGGGCAGACGGCTATTGCAACAGCCAGTACGAAGGTTTCTGGACTTCCGACAAGACCAAGGCCAAGAAGATTGCCAACTGGGGAGCCTGCCGCATTCCCGGCAGCGGCGACCTGGACCAGGGGGTATGCGAGTTCATCCCTGACGAGAAATACCGCTCCAAAGGCTGGGCTGATTACTTCAACGCCATCTTCAGCCAAAACGAGGAAGTTCAGGTTAATGCCAACTTCAGAGAGCAGTCCAAATGGTGGGACAAAAAAGCTCCTGTCCTTGTCTTCAAGAAGGCCCCAAAACCTGTTGTCAATGTTTACAAGAAGAACGGGAACTCCCAAGGTGCCCTCATCCAGACCCTAAGCCTTAAAGTATCTGAAACTCTGGAATACTGGGATTTCAACAGCGACGGCTATAATGATATCATCCAGCTCAGCGATGACGGCCAGCTCTATGTCTGGAGCCAGGAGGACGGCCAATTCTACAATGTGCCTTCCTATGACTTTGTCAAATACAAAGGCTACCTAACTTACAAGCCGCAGTTAAAGAGGTATTTCACTACCAATTATGACCCTGATACCCAGGCGCATTACTTTTATATGTACAGCTATCGCCTCTCAAACGACCGCTCTATGGACGCCATTGTCTTTGAAGGCAGCATTTCCGAGAAAGACGGAATCTGGTCAGAATATGACAAATACGGCCAGACTGTTCACAGCAAGGTAAACAGCCCTGAGAAACTCTCCCAAATCTGGTCAGACTACATCCGGCTGACAATGGCCCTGTAGCACCAAGGTGGTCGAAATTTTCGACCACCTCTGCTTTCTCATACTTGTCCAGCTCAAAAAGATGGTACATTTTACCCTGTCCGCTGCCAAAGTTTTTTTTCTTTTGACAAACTATTTTCCTCAGCGATAAGTAATTGGGCTGAGTGGGGAGCCTCCTAGGAAGTGCTCTCTGAAGGTAATCACTTCTTTATCCTGGTCTTATTCAAAAGTCTTTTCTTCTCCAACATTTCTTTTTGCAATTCCTTTACTCTCTCTTTCAATTGCTCTTGGCTTGGAAGTACATCCCTAATTCTAATATTGTTGTAAGTTGCTACGCCCATAGGTGTACTAAGGCCTTTAAACGACCATTGAACCTCAGTCTTATTAAGATCCGAGCAGACCAGAAGTCCAATGGTTGGATTATCATCTTCAGCTTTCATCAACTCATCAATAGCATTAACATAAAAGTTCAGTTTGCCAACATATTCCGGTTGAAAAGGTCTGGCTTTTAGTTCACAGACTATATAGCATCGCAGACGTATATGATAGAAAAGTATGTCTATTCTGCGTGTATGATCACCAGCAACAAATTCCTTTTGTCTACCAAGATAGGCGAAACCATTTCCCATTTCTAGTAAGAGATTTGTGATATTCTTTGTAAGGGCTTCTTCCAATTCTGCTTCATCATAAATCTCATGTTCAACTGTCGCGAATCCAAAATCATAGTTTTCTTTTAATACCTCTTGGGCAAGTTTACTGCTAGGGGGTGGTAAGAGATCTGAGAAGTTGTTGATTATCTTTCCTTTGTGTCTGTACAAGTCTGCCTTGATACAGTTGATGAGCGCAGATCTGCTTAATCCAAGCTCTATAGTTTCTCTAATGTAGAACAATGCTTCTTCAATGGTTTTGCATTTCGTAATTATCTCAATATGATGCTTCCAGGGAACCATAGAGAATGTTATTGGAAATTCTCCACCTGCCTTATGGAGTTTTTGGCAGTTGTCATTTAGATGTCCCTTTAATTTTGCACCAGCTTGGTGCAGAATTCGATTAGAGCTTTGGCAGTAGAATAAATACCATTGTCTCATGTAAAGAAGATTGCGGGTAGAAAACCCTTCAGTATTAGGGAACTCCCGCTTCAGATCAAGACTTATCTGCTCCACGACGCCAGAACCCCAACGTTCTTCTGCTTTCTTATGGACGAGATCCCTGCCAAGTTCCCAGTTAAACAGCAGTTTTTCAGCGTTAACCCTTACAGCTGCCTTTACCTGGGCAGAACGGTACCGGTGCTTAACATCCGCAATCCATTTTGCATAGTCTGCATCAATGTGTATGTCATGGGACTTTACAACATAAGGCTTCTCAATAGCTTCATTCTCTTTCATCTTCACTTTCCTAATTTATACTATGTGTATCAGTGCAAAGAAAAGCCACAACTTTCCACCGGCCAAACCATCCGGTACAATTTACCCTGTCCGCCCCAAAATAAAACCGATACCGAAAAACACTAACAATTCTGTAATTTACTCAGCGATGAAACAGCTCAGTCGTCATTCATTGGGCTTAGCAGGCTATTCAGCAGCCACCTTAAGTTTCTTCCTGACTTGTTCCACTTCCTCCGCTAACTGAGCAGAAGACGGCATATAGAGCTCATAACGACTCGCCATAATTGTCTTGTTGTCTTCCGGCAATGCCATCTTTACCACAGTATCGTTTTTGCTGGAACACAGCAAAATCCCTATAGTCGGATTCTCTTCTTTCAGTTTCTCGCACCGATCGTAATAATTAACATACATCTGCAGTTGCCCTAAATCCTGATGGGTAAGTTTTCCGGTCTTTAACTCTACAATCACAAAACATTTTAACAATCTGTTATACAGCACAAGATCAACAAAGAACTCGTCATCCTCCAGCAAGATTCTTCTTTGACGGGCCACAAAAGAGAAACCCTTTCCCATTTCCAGCAAGAACTCTGCAAGGTGGTCTATTATCGCACTCTCGATATCTTTCTCATAGTATGATGGCTTTCTCTCCAACCCCAGAAACTCAAGCATCATAGGGTCTTTAATAACTTCCTGAGGACTCTCCGGAATCCTTTCGCGCCTTGCTACCGCCAATACAGCCTCCTTGTCATTACTCTTCAAAAGCCTCTCATATAGCCCTGAGTTTATCTGCCGCTCAAGTTCCCTGCTGTTCCATCCATTGTTCACTGCCTCAAGTTCGTAATACTCTCGTTTATCTTCATTGGGAATCGCTATAAGTAACTTATACTGAGTCCAATTCAATTGTGTCCGCAATGCGGACACAATTGGATAGACCTTATAGAATTGTCTACTCTTATGAAGTTGTCTACTTCCAAATCCGCTCCCATACTCCGGTTCCAGCCGCTCCGCAAGCCTCTTTATCAGATAACTCCCATACTCGGCCCTGGCCTTTCCTTGCTGCTCCTCCTCAAATATCCTCCTCCCTATATTCCAGTACATCTGCACACGACAGAAGTTCACGCTCCTTACAGCCCCTTCTCTTGCTTTGTCGATAATCCCCCTTATCTCTCCAACAAAACCTTCTTTGATGGTCTTCAACTCTTCCATAATATAATTAATTCAACTCCCGCAAATCTACAGCCCCACCATCCTCATTTCCAAACCATCCGGTAAAATTTACCCACCCGGACAAAGATGTTGATGATTCCGGGAAAATACTGTACAATCCTATATTTTCCTCAGCGACTGGTTTATGCTATCAGACAAAAACTACAGATAGAAGGAATGAGGTTCATTTACTGTTGAACCATTATCACCAGAAGACTCGATAAGCCACACCATTTCAATGGGAGACAGAATTCTGTCTATCTTCGGATAGTGTTTAAGGTTACCTGTTACCAGAAAAGAATCCTCTCGGGAAGCCATAACTCCAAGAAAAAAAATATCGTCTGGATCCGAAGCTTCTAATGTGGTTTCTATACAATCACATTTCTCTCCTCTTAGTTTAATGGCATCAATTATAGTTCTTACAGTTTTTTTTCTTCTCTGAACAACTTGATTTCTTGGTCTATTTCATCAATGCTCATATCGTTAATGCCATTCTGGGCAGCAAGTCTTCTCATGAGTTTAGAGGCATCCCTTGCTCTCTGTGCTGCAATTTCAGCTTCGGACTCAAGGCTAAAAGGGATTCGCCCCTGTTTAACTACGGTTCTTGCAAAAACATTGAAAGCTGTGTTTGCGCTCATTCCAAAGTCTTTACACAGTTCGTCAAATTTCTTTTTAGTTTCAGAATCCATTCTGACAGTAAAAGCTGTTTGTGCCATAATTAAAAGTATTTTACCATTATGGTTGCAAATATAGTCAAAAAGGTTGCAAATGCAACCATATTATTGACCACCACAAGATCATAATATTCTCTTTTGTCTTCATTTAAAATAACTATAAGTGACTTATACTGAGTCCAATTCAATTGTGAATACAGTGTGTGCACAATTGGATAAGTAATGAAAAACTGTCTACATAAATTCAGTTGCCTCACCCCAAATCCGCTCCCATACCCCGGCTCCAGTCTCTCCGCCAGCCTCTTTATCAGATAACTCCCATACTCGGCCCTGGCCTTTCCTTGCTGCTCCTCCTCAAATATTCGGCGTCCGATATTCCAGTACATCTTCACACGGCAGAAGTTCACACTCCTTACAGCCCCTTCTCTTGCTTTGTCGATAATCCCCCTTATCTCCAACAAAACCTTCTTTGATAGTTTTCATCTCTTTCATAACCAAGCATTTATTCATTCGCTCCCGCAAATCTAACCTCCTAACCCTCTATCCACCAAACCATCCGGCATATTTACCTTGTCCGCCCTCCCCCCCAAAAAAAACGATTCCGGAAGAACAATAACAATTCCAGAAATTACCTCAGCTATAGCTACTTCTTTTCCTGCTCATTTTTACGGATGACCTTATGTTTAATCTTTACCACTGCGAAATTTAATTCAACTTCTGTCTCTGTAGTTCGAGTTCTTAAATTATGACCGACCACCTCAGCAAGTAGATCGCCCGTGCGCTGGAGCAGGGAACGTTGTAGTGCACCGCCATCCTCTACATTTTGGAGAGCCTCCATCGTTCGTGCCAATTCGCGTACCTGAACAAATGAATCTACAATAGCCAGTGTCGTCTTCTCTGCGCGTTCTCCTTTTAGTATTGTAGCCAACATGTAAAGTCCGCGTTCTGTAAATGCTGTTGGCGCAACCTTGCTGAATTTCAATTTCTTAAGGTGGCCGAATTTTTCGACCACCTCTGCTTTCTCATACTTGTCCAGCTCAAAAAGATAGCCATACGGAAACTTTCGTGGATTGTTTTTTACTGCCTCGTTGACTCGCTTTGTTTCAACCCCATAAAGTTCTGCTACATCGGCATCAATTAGTACTGGTTGTTTGCGCAAAACTATCATACGTTCCTCCACATCTTCTGTAGTGATTGTTACCAAAGAGTTTTGGTGATTCTTCTCTGTCACACTCATTGTTTGAACAGTTTCAATTGATTACACTTTTACCCCAAAGAAACCATATAACCCTCTATCCACCAAACCATCCGGTACATTTACCTTGTCCGCCCAAAAGATTTTACAATTCCGGAATAATCCTAAACAATCCCGGATTTTCCTCAGCGATTTCAGGATTGTGGATTATCAGGAATATTTTGTAGATTTGCTATACATTTTGTATTTGTTGCAAAACAAGCAAGTTTGAGATAATAACATAAGTATTAATAGCGTTTGCTATTATCCGTATACTCTGAAATTTGGCGATTTTAAAGTCTATATGCGGATAAGTTCAGCAAATGTCTATGCCTTGGGCATAGACTGAACTTATTGTATAGACGGGTTCGCCAAAACCTCAGAGTATGATAAGGGATGTTTATGCCCTTTTCGTATTCTGAGCTTTGGTGTTCCCGTTTGCGGATAGTGCAAACATAAAACTGCAGGAGTTTGTGCTATGCCGCTATCTAGCCATAGTTTAAAGCCTAGTAGTATATCCGCTTCGTAGCGATGAGCGCTGGAGTAGATATACTTGAGAATATTATTCTTCAGCGAGATCCCACTTTGCTGAATATCCTTCTTTTGGATCATAGCCGTCCCAAACATGGTAAGATAATCAGCCATATTATCTGGGCTACAGATAATTATGAACATATCGACTCCAATCTCTATGGGGAGAATACAGCAATAACTATAGGAGCGATTACTGGGAAGAATGGAGATATTATTCAGCCTCGAGTTAAAAAGACAAAAGCTGAACAACAGTCTCGTGCTCGTGATAAAGGGGAAGTCTTCACTCCTTCGTGGATATGCAATTGCCAGAATAATTTGGTTGATAATGAGTGGTTAGGATATTCCGGTTCATTCAACGAGGAAACAAAGGAAGGCTGGAAGACAAATTACAATCCTATAAAATTCCCTACATCTGATGGCAGATTATGGCAAGACTATGTAAAAGATATCCGCTTGGAAATCACATGTGGCGAAGCTCCATATATCGCTAGTCGTTACGATACCATCTCAGGTGAAATGATACCTGTAAAAGACCGTATTGGTTTGCTTGATCGCAAACTTCGGGTCATTGCAGAAAACACATCGTTACGGGAAGAATGGTTTGAATGGGTTCTTATGGCATATAAGAGTATTTATGCCTACGAATGGCAAGGAGACAACCTTCTTCTTGCTCGAGAGAACGCTTTATTCACTTTCATAGATTATTACGAAGATAAGTTCTGTGATGAGTCGTCGCCTTCCATGGAGCAGATTCGTATGATAGCAGAAATAATTTCATGGAATTTCTGGCAGATGGATGGCCTTAAGGGAGTTGTCCCTAATTCTTGTTTCGAAAAGACAGAAGAGTCTACCGATCTTTTTGGGGAACCCGAAATCACAACCACGAAGTGTGAAGGTTGCGATAAAAACGATTTAAATAAGCATAACGGTATCTATTGCAAGATAATGGATTGGGAAAAAGGAAAGGCCGTGCGATATATAGACTTGATAAACCACTAGGTCATGCAGTATTATTCTACATTAAAGGCAAAACTCATTTATATCTTCACTATTGGTGATCAGGCTCATCGAGGACTGGTTAAAATTGGAGAAGCCACGCTGGATGAAGCTACTAACTTGACACTATCTCCCAATAGCAAGGAACTCAATATTGCAGCCAAGAAGCGCATAGACCAGTACACCAAGACCGCTGGTATCGATTACACCCTGCGCTATACGGAACTCACTGTTTCTATCAAAGGAGGCCATATCCAGACTTTCAATGACAAGGAAGTCCACGAAGTGCTGCTCCGCTCCGGCATCAAGAGACATGATTTCTCCAGCAAACACCAAGGTCGCGAGTGGTTTGAGTGCAATTTAGAGACTGCCATTGAAGCAATCCAAGCTGTCAAGGAAGGTCGCCACTCCATCAATCCCGGCAAGTTTGCCGATGTCCCGGATGTGATTGAGTTCCGCCCGGAGCAGAAGGAGGCCATCGAGAAGACTATGCGCAAGTTCTCCAATAATGGCAAGAACATGCTATGGAATGCCAAGATGCGCTTTGGCAAGACTCTCTCTGCGCTACAGGTTGTAAAGGAGATGCGTTTCCATCGCACCATTATCGTGACACACCGTCCGGTTGTGGATGAAGGCTGGTTTGAGGATTTTGGAAAGATATTCAATTGGATGGATCCTTGGACATATGGCTCACGCGACAAGGGCGAGCCTTTTGAAGTCATGGAGGGCATTGCCAAGAAGAATCCAGATCAGCACTATGTATGGTTTGCGTCCATGCAAGACCTGCGGGGAGCACAGGAGGTTGGCGGCAAGTTCAATAAGAACAAAAACATCCTCGCGGCCGATTATGATCTGGTCATTATCGATGAGGCCCACGAAGGAACCCAGACTGAGCTTGGACAGAATGTTCTCAAAAAACTCCAGAAGGAGAAAACCCACGTCCTCAACCTTTCCGGTACGCCATTTAACTTGCTCGAAGACTTCAGCGAAGACGAGATCTTCACTTGGGACTACACAATGGAGCAAAAGGCCAAGCTGGAATGGGACTTGAATCATTTCGGGGATCCCAATCCCTATGCCGGGCTTCCGCGTCTCAATATCTTTACATTTGATTTGGGCAAGGCCCTTGCGGGTTTTGAGGATATTGAGGATTCCGCCTTTAACTTCAAGGAGTTCTTCCGCACGTGGACGGGTGATCCTGAGAAAGACCACCGGGAAATGCCGGAGGGAGCCTTAGGTAAATTCGTCCATGAGGAGCATGTCAAGAAATATCTGGATCTCATCGTTAAATATGACGAGAACAGCAATTATCCCTTCTCGACTATTGAATTCAGGAACAGCTTCCGCCACACCCTATGGATGGTACCAGGAGTCAAGGAGGCGCGTGCCCTGTCTGCACTTTTAAAGCAGCATGATATCTTCAGCCAATTCGAGATTGTAAATGTTGCCGGAGACGGAGATGAAGAGGTGGAGACCGATGATGCTCTGAAGATGGTTAACAAGGCGATGGGCGATGATCCGGAAGACACCCGGACGATCACTCTCTCCTGCGGTAAACTGACCACTGGAGTCACTGTCCGCCCTTGGACGGCCGTTATGATGCTGGCCGGATCCCATAATACGGATGCCAAGGCATACATGCAGACTATCTTCCGCGTCCAGAGTCCTTATACAACGAATGACGGCCGCAGGAAAGAGAACTGCTATGTCTTTGACTTTGCTCCGGATCGCACCCTTAAGGTGCTGGCCGACACTGCAAAAGTTCAGACAAAGAAAACCGCCAGCGAGAATGACCGCGTCAAGCTGGGCGAGTTCCTCAACTTCTGCCCGGTCATTGGGTATAATGGTACTAAGATGGCCAGCTACAACGTGGACTCCATGCTGGAGCAGCTCAAGCGGGCTTATATTACTCGCGTCACCAAAAATGGCTGCGATGATCCCCGGCTGTACAATCAAGAAATGCTCCGGAAGTTGGATGCAGAGGCGCTGGAGAAATTCAAGATGCTGCATGGCATCATCGGTGCGACAAAAGCAAACCACGCCTCCACCGATGTGGATATGGCCAAGACTGGACTTACCAATGAGCAGTACAAGGAACTTGAGCGCATCAAGAAAAAGAAGAAAGCAGAGTTAACTGAGGAGGATAAGAAGCGCCTCGAAGAGGCCAAGGAGAAAAAGAAGAATGCCGATAACGCCATCTCGATTCTTCGCGGCATCTCTATTCGTCTCCCGCTGCTCATGTACGGAGCCGAGCTCAATAATGAGGGGCAAGATATTACTCTGGAGAACTTCGCTGACTTAATTGACGATCAGTCTTGGGAAGAGTTCATGCCCAGGGGTGTCACAAAGGAACTTTTCAAGGAATTCACTCCTTTTTATGATTCTGATATGTTCCGGGCTGTTGGCCGCAATTATCGCGACCTCGTCCGGGCCGCAGACCGTCTGGCTCCAATGGAGCGTACCAGGGAGGTGGCCAGAATCTTCTCCTACTTCCGTAATCCGGACAAAGAGACCGTCCTTACCCCTTGGCGAGTGGTCAACATGCACATTGGCGACTGCATTGGCGGACAGGTATTCTTTGAGACGGATATGCAGGCCGAAGCCATGAAACCGAGGTTTGTGAATCATGGAGAGGTAACCGAGAAGGTGTTCAAGGATCCTAATACTCGGATTCTTGAAATCAACTCAAAAACAGGTCTTTACCCGCTGTATATGGCTTATAGCGTATTTGCGGAGAAATTGCAGAAATACCGCGACACGCATATACTGGCCACCGATGTACCAATTTCAATTCAGAACGAGTTATGGGACAAGGTTTTGCGTGATAATATCTTTGTGGTGTGCAAAACGAAAATGGCTCGCAGTATTACCAAACGAACCCTTAGAGGTTTTCGCGAAGCCAGAGTTAACGCCAGATACTTTGAAGAACTAATTAATAAAATTTCAAATCAATCTGAACTATTTATTACGAAAGTAAGTAGCAGTTCAAAAGGATGGAACAATAACGAACTCGAAGAGACTATGAAGTTCAGCGCAATTGTTGGAAATCCGCCCTATCAGGCCAACGATGGAAGTGGCGCATCAACTGATGCGGCCGCTCCAATTTATCAGGAATTTGTTAACATCGCCCGCAAAATTAAGCCTAATTATATCAGTATGATTATGCCATCAAAGTGGATGGTGGGTGGTAGGCAAGAGTTAGGAAAGTTCCGGGAACAGATGCAGGAAGATATAAAGCTCAGGCTTTTATTTGACTATGAAGACGCCTCCGTGTGTTTCTCTGGAGTTCACATAGATGGCGGTATCTGCTATTTTCTCTGGGATAAGTCAAATTCCGAGGGGCTAACTTACAGGTACACGGCATCTGATGGGACTGTCATGCAAGGAGATACGCTTAAGAATGATTTCTCCTCATACGTTGTCCGAGACATGCGTGCCCTTCCTATTTTGAAAAAAGTCTGCATAGGAGAAAAGTTCTCATCAATAGTCTCTAAAACTAAGCCATTCGGAATTAGAAAGGATGTTTTTAACAATCCAGAGAAATACTCGAACTACAATCTTAGTGAAAATACGTTTAAAGGAGCGGTTAAGATTTATGGTGTAAAAGGAATTAAAGGAGGTGCAAAGCGCCAAGAGGGATACATCGCTATTAACGCCGCATCTGATAAATATTCCGCGATGGTAAAGTATAAATTATTTTTCACCACAACGTATTCCACCAACGCAGTCGTCCCTCCAGAGCCAATAAAGGCCGGGCCATATGAGATATGTACAGAAACATTCCTCGTAATTGGCCCGTTCAATAGCAAAGAGCAGAGGGATAATTGTTACGACTACATTCATACGAACTTCTTCAGATTTCTTTTATTCTATGGACATGGGACGATGCAGGTAAATCAAGGCGTTTTTGATTTTATCCCTCTTCAAGATTGGACTAAATCATGGAACGACAGCGAGTTATACAAAAAATACAATTTAAACAAAGATGAAATTGCTTATATTGAATCTTTGTTCCAATCTGTTCCACAGGAGGCACTATTTGATGATGGAGAGACCATTAATCCAGATTTTGGCTATTTTGTCCTCACTGATTATGGTGTAAAGGTAGGGGATCAGATCGTGTATACTCCAACGAATACGGTGGCGATTGTTTCTGAAGACAATATGCTGGAATGTGATGGAATGCTATATTCCATAGCTCAGTTCACGGCCAAATATATGCCTCACAATAAACGCAGTATTTCTGGTGTTTGCCAAGGCCCCAAATATTTCTCGTATAAAGGAATGACTCTTTATCAACTCAAAGAATCCTTCCTTGGAGGCAAGAAATAACTCCTCTGAGATTGAGCCTTTATGATTTCTCTCGAAGTAATAAAAGAGTTGCTCCAGACTCGCGATGATGGTACTCTATTTCATAGGGAAAGCCAGACTCTTGAGTTTAAGGAATCATATAATCTTGCAGGTCTGGCAGAGTATTTTCGTGACTTTGCCGCATTTGCCAATAATAAGGGAGGATATCTTATTTTTGGAGTCAAGGATCGACCGAAAAGGGAGCTGATTGGGATGAATGATAAGTCCCGCACAATGCTAGAAAAGACCGATCCTCAGCAAATAACCGGAGCCCTTCTTGAGGTTTTCTCCGGCAACATTTCATGGGAGCATCAGGTTTTCAATATAGATGGATTGTTTTATGGTGTATTCTATGTTGAAGAAGCAGATATGAAACCCATCATCTGTAAAAAGGATGAAAGAGATATCATTAAAAATGGAGAGATATATTTTCGCTACGGAGGTCGAACTCAAAAAATTCAGTATCCGGAGTTAGAGGCAATTATAACTCATCGCATAGAAAAACAGAACTCTCAGTGGATCGACCTTGTAACTAAGATTGGAAAATCTGGCCCGCAAAATGCCGCAATTGTAGATGTTGAAAAAGGAATAATAGAAAAGAACGATTCCCAGATTTTGGTGGTTGGAGACGATCTCATAAATAAGATAAAATGGATTAAGGAGGGTTCTTTCTCTGAAAAACAAGGTGCTCCGACATTAAAACTTATAGGCGAAGTTCAGCCAATTGATAAGGTTGAAGTTATTAAGAAAGAGAAGATTAATCGACTAAAAGAGTACCCTCTCTCAGCCAAAGAACTCGCAGATCAGATTAAGGCAAAATCGGGTATAACCCAGAACAACGTCTGGCGTATCATTGATGAGAATAAGATTAAAGAGAATCTGGATTACTCCTGCTATAACTTCAGAAACAAGCGACAGGAAGAAGAGTACGAGCAAAGTGGTAAAGTCGCGAATGGTACTCCATCAATTTATAAGCCATCTGCGATTGATTATATTATCCAGATATTCAATAATGAACACTAACCCAAGATTGTTTATATCATTATGAAAGAGCCCGGCTATGTTTATATTCTCACCAATCCCAGTTTCAAAGAGGATTGGGTTAAGATTGGAATGACTTCCCGCCCTGTCGATGTTCGCTCCGAAGAACTCGACAATACGGCAGTCGGGAACCGCATTGAACTTACAGAGGAAGAGAGGTCCGCATTTGTAAATAAACTCAATGACGATGTATACCATATGGTGTCGAACAAGAGAAATTATCTGATGCTTCGGTTGGATTCATTCATATCAGATGGTGCAGCTTCTTATGACACGAAGGTATTCACAATAGAGCATGTTCTCCCTCAGACCATGAGCCCTGACAGCGAATGGACTCAGCATTGGACTATAGAACAACACGATTTTTGGGTACACAAACTCGGCAATCTTGTTCCTCTCGCAAAGAGAACTAATTCAGCTGCACAGAATTATGATTTCTTTGAAAAACAGGAAAAATACTTCAAGAGTAAAAATGGGGCAACATCCTATACGATGACCACACAAGTCCTTCGATATGATGACTGGACTCCGGACGTGGTCAAACAACGGCATGAGGACCTTATAGAGTTTTGTAAGAAAGGTTGGGGGGTATAATCAGTTTCCTACTCAAGACCAGATACAGCTCTGCCCTGCTCATGTAAGGCAAGCCCTGCTACGATGCCGAGAAGAGAGCCCAACATCGGAAATGTGTCGAGGAGATAGAAGCCGCAGAGTACGACGTCCCCAATGGTATTAACCAAAATATCTTGATGCTATTGGATAGCCTATAGAGAGTGCTGGAATCCCATTTATAAAGTATTGGATGAGAAAGTTGTGCTCTATACTGTGCGGAATTATATCACATTATAGCATTCTTCCAAGCTGATAGTTTATCTTTGTAGCTAATAGTGTGTGCGGAACTTGTAGAAGGCGCTATTTTGTAACTAATCCGTGGAATGAAGTATGACGCTGCCTTTTTTCCGTTAAAAACGATTTTCTTGATTGTAGGGAAAGCATTTAAAAGACCTTGGATATCATTTTGTACTTCATTTTGGATATTAGAGTCTTGGCTACCTTCACGGGAGCAAGTTGCAAGAGAATCCCAAAGTGCAATTCCATTCTCTCTGAGTAAGTCATACCTCTCATTGAATGAGACTGGTAGAATGCCATCATTGAAAATATCTGACATAATTCTCCAAAAAGAATTACTAGTATTAGCATAATAATTTCCTGTCCGAAGAGATTCAGGTCCCGGCATTGTTCCTAGAATGAGAACTTTAGGGTCTTTGCCTACTAATGGTTCAAGAGATTCTTTATAGTTATTGCTTGGTTGGGGAGATGATCTCTTATCTTCTTTTGTTTCATGGGTATAGCACATTCTGTTATTCTTACCATATACAGTAATTAACCCACATTTAATAAGTTGTCTGAAATTTTCAACGTTGTATTTTACTTGTGGATACTCATCCTTTGGGTGAAAATCAGTCCAGTAGAATCCAAGTTTTCTAATCTTATTTCTAATAGATTTTTGAGTTTCCGTATCTGCTCTATTTTTTAATCTAATAAGGTTTTCAATGCAATCAATGGTACTTTGATCGAAGCAAGTTTTATGAATCATACCTAAGTGTTTTATATTATGAACGACCAAATATAGTAAAAAAATTATTGACGAGGCGATACTTCTTCATGTGCGCCATTATGCAGACATTATAAAGTATAATCCGGTCTTGGACTCCATCGCAGAGAATATTCTTTCTTATTATTGCGTTCTGATTGAAAATTAAGAGCGGCGATGGTGTCTTGTAAGTAGCTGAGTTTCAGGGGCTCCCTAAAAGCACCTGCCGTTTTTGACGGGGTGCTTTTGGGGAGGTGCTGGTTATGAGGATGTTACAGCCTACCATCGCCGAAGCACCATCGCCGATGAACCGTTGCGGTATGCCATTACCTAGTCTGTTTTTCTTCAAAAGATTATGCAATTTTGGAGTGCACTCCATAATTGCATAAAAAAGATGGCTGAGAAGCTGTTCTCGCTGTAGCAAGGCGTAAAAGAATACAGGAGAACCCTCAGGATGTCATAAAGATCCGATGATGCTTGAGTTTTTGGGTTGGAAAGAATGATGGCTGGGTTGTTTTATCGCTGAGGAAAATTCTTTCCGGTTATTGGGTTCTTCTTGAAAATAGTTGGTCAGTTTTTTACAATTCCAGAATTGTGATGGGTCAAATGTACTGGATGGTTTGGTGGAGAGGGAGTTAGGACTGTAGATTTGAGCGAGTGAATGAAATGGTGCTGATTAGGCGATTATTTTTCGGATAATTTTGTTATTAATTTAATAATTCATAAATTTGTGTTGTATGAGGGTGATTGCTGTATCAACTTTGAGGGATTTTTGGTCTGTTCATTCTGATGCAAGGTTGCCTTTGACAGAATGGTATATCAAGGTCTGTGGGGCGCATTGGAAATCTGTAGCAGATATCAAGAATGACTTTAACTCAGTCGATTATGTGGGAAATCAACATTTTGTTTTCAACATAAAAGGGAATCGGTACCGGTTGGTAGCAGCAATCAAGTTCATCCCGGGGCTGGTATATATCCGTTTTATGGGAACTCATAAGGAATATGACAAGATAGATGTTTCAAAAGTATAGGAGGCAGAACATGGTACAGATAAAAAACGAGAGGCAATATAATGCCATAATGAAAAGGATAGATGCTCTTTTTTTTGAGACAGGGGAAGATACACCGTCTGATGATCCGAGGCTTGTTGAACTGGATTTACTTTCAGCTCTTGTAGAAGAGTATGAGAAAGAGCATTTTCCCATAGAGCTTCCCAGCCTGTCGGAAACAATCAATGCACGTATTGCTGAGTACAATATTACTCAAAAGGAGATGGCGGCAATGCTCGGAATAACAGCACCAAGGCTGAGTGCTATTTTATCAGGAAAGGTCAACCCTACCTTTGAACAGGCAAGGATCATCTCTTCAAAACTAAATATCTCTCCGGCAATAGTACTTGCCGGATGATTCGGCGATGGTGCCTTGTAAGTAGCTGAGTTAGACTATACAACCTCCAGGTAAAAGGTGAAGGGGCGGAAGCCGTCGTTGCAGCTGATCATTGCGCTCATTGGGTTTTTCATCCAGCCGTCAAAGAAGTTGCCTTCTCCTTTGGCCAGGGACTCCACAAACGGTTTCATTGAGTCCCAGGCTGAAGGGCACATTCCCTCCGGACGCTGGCCGTCTTCCGAAATCCAGGTCTGCCCTTCCCTTACATCGCAGGTGTGCTGGATAGGGTTCTCATATTTTGCAATCAGATCCGGATAGGTGGTCTGGCGTATTGCAGTGATTCTTACCTTGTTCATAGGGGGTAGTTAAAACTGTTTGCTCCACCAGCCAAGTGGTAGGCCTACATTGAAGTATAATGTATATTCTTTTTCGTTTTCTATGCCGTCACCGTCTGTGTCTCCCATAGGAAGCATGAAAACCATCTTGTCGCATTTGCCGGAAGGGGTGTCTATCAGAGATTGCCCTTTGAGTTGGGAGGCTCCGATCGATCTGAGAATGGAGTATTCATCTGAAACTCTGGTCACAAATAGAGGTGAGTCCGGAGTCTTTCCTTCTCCTGAACGGGATATGGTTGTCAGTAAGATGATGTACTGACCAAAGGCTCTGGAAGCTACTTCTTCATCCTGCCTCTGCTCGGCTGCCAAAATCAGATGTTCCAGCAGCTCGATACAAACCGGGTCGTCTTTAAGTGCTTCCAGTGCAGCTTGCTCCGCTTTTTCCCAGTCTCTTTGCTGGATGAAGAATCTTAAGGAATCGTAGCTGCAGTATGGGTTGTATTTTTCAGTGAAGGCATAGCCATAGTAGATTATGGCGGATTCTTCAAATGTAAACGGAGAAATAGGGCCATCTTCCAGCATTTCCATGGTTACTGTCAGGCTGTTGAACCTGTCCATTAGGGAGTTGTAACGGTCAGTGTCGTTTTTGACAATGTTCTCTATCTTTTTCAAGTCCGGGATAAACCTTTCTACAGCTATGGTGTCTTGCTCCTGAGCATTGGCTGGAGTTAGAGAGAGAAGCTTCAAAGTTATCAGTGTTACAAGCCAAAAAGCTATTTTGTGGCCGGAAGCTGTTTTTATGCTGCCGGCAGTTTGTTGAGTAAGAGTTTTCATAATCGTTGGCTTTTTACAAAAATAGAATAATTGTTCTATATTTTTTTACAATTCCAGGATTGTGTCGGGTCAAATTGACGTTTTGACTTGGTGGAGAGAGGGGTTGGGGCGTAGATTTGCGGTAAAAAGACATGAAGAGCATTAAGAATAATATTGATTCAAACCTCATTCCAGCAAACGAGGAGATAATTCTCTATAATCCTGGGGATAATGTAAATATTCAGGTCAGATTAGTCGGAGATACGGTGTGGCTTAATAGGCAACAAATGTCAGAGCTATTTGACCGGGACGTAAAAACTATTGGGAAGCATATTAATGCTGCTATGAAAGAAGAATTGAGGCATATTCCAACTGTCGCAAAATTTGCGACAGTTCAAAATGAAGGCTCTCGATTGGTTTCACGTATTATTGAGTTTTATAACCTTGATATGATTATCTCTGTAGGTTTTCGAGTTAAGTCCGAAAGGGGAATTCATTTTAGGCAGTGGGCTAATCGTATATTGAAGGAGTATCTTTTGAAGGGATATTCTATCAACAATAGGGTAAGCCGATTAGAGGAAAGAGTTTCAAAGACTGAAGGTCAAATTGATTTCTTTATTAAGTCCTCATTGCCTCCAGTTCAGGGAGTATTCTTTAATGGGCAGATATTTGACGCTTATCGGTTTGTATCAGACCTTATTAGAAGGGCTAAGTGTTCTATAGCCCTGATTGATAACTATGTTGATGACTCGGTTCTTTCTCTGCTCGACAAAAGAGGGAGTGATGTGAGCGCCACTGTCTATACCAGGCAAATAAGTTCGCAGTTGCGGTTAGATCTGGACCGTCATAATTCTCAATATCCAGAAATCAGGGTACGGCCTTTCAACAAGGCTCATGACCGTTTTCTGTTAATAGATAATGAGGTATATCATATAGGTGCATCAATTAAGGACTTGGGCAAGAAGTGGTTTGGCTTCACACTTATGAAGGATATCAGTTCAAGGGACATACTTGAGAGGATAGCAAGTGAGTAATGTCGGCGATGGTGTCTTGTAAGTGGCTGAGTTTCAATACATCCTAAAAAGCACCTGCCGTTTTCGCGGGGGTGCTTTTTGGGATGTGCTGTCTATCAGGATGTTACAGCCCACCATCGCCGGAGCTGCGATCTCCGGGAGGTCATCGCCGGAGCTGGCTTCGCTGGAGCCCGGTTATTTCAGGAGGCTGAGGCTGCGGGAGACGAACTCGGAAAGCTGCTTGCCTTTGAGCATTCCGTTGGAAAGCAGGGCGAGGTCCGTGATCTGCTTGAGCAGGGTGTTGCTTCTTCCGAACTCTCTCATCAGTTCGCGTTTCTGGTCTCTGAGGCTGTTGAGGGTGGAGTTGAGCTTGTCTCTCTTGTCTTTCATCTCCTGAGGGATATCCTCGTTCTTCTTGTCCTTGGTGTCTTTGTCTATGAGGTCGAGGGCATCCTGGACATTGGCTATCTGGGCCTTGATGTCTTTTGCCTTTTCTTCTGTCTGCTCGTCTTTCTCAGCGATGATCTTTTTTACCAGAGGGTTCTCCACGTTGAGCTTGATTGTGTAGGAATCAGGCATCTCCCCGTAGAAGTTCATACCTCCGCCAAGGGCGCTCATTTCCTTGTATCGCCTCATGAACTCGTTCTGGGTAAGGAGCATAGGGGCGGCGTTCTCTCCCATGTTCTCCGCCTGCAGGGTGTAGCGTCCTTCTTCAGGAAGCACTGCTGCAAAAGCGTATTCGAGGTCAAGTTCTTCTCCTTCCTTGAGCTGAGGCTTCTTGGCGTCTTCTTTCTGAATGAGGTTGTCTATGCTGTCTGAATCCACACGGGCGAACCTGCTGTCCTTGATCTTGGTTTCCAGGAGGTTCACAAAGTGGGAATCCAGCTGGCTGTCGAACAGGAGCACCTGGTAGCCTTTGGCCTTGGCGGCCTCTATCCACTGGTACTGGGCCACAGCATCTGTAGCATACAGATATACGACTTTCTTGTCCTTGTCTTTCTGTTCTTTCTCAATGAGTTTGCCGAAGTCTTCGTAGCCGAGGAATTTGCCGTCTGTTGTCTTGAACAGGGCAAACTTCATGGCTCTTTCGCAGAACTTCTCGTCGGTGAGCATACCATATTCGATGAATAGTTTGAGGTTGTCCCACTTGCTCTCGAACTCTTCTTTCTTGTCCTTGGATATTTCTTCCAGACGGTCCGCTACTTTCTTTGTGATGTAGGTGGAAATCTTCTTCACGTTGGCATCTGCCTGGAGATAACTTCTTGAAACATTCAGAGGAATGTCTGGAGAGTCTATGACTCCGTACAGCAGTGTCAGGAACTCAGGAACGATGTTCTCCACCTGGTCAGTGACGAACATTTGGTTGCAGTAGAGCTGTATCCTGTTCTTTGAAACATCCATACGGTCCTTGATCTTAGGGAAGTAGAGGATACCGGTGAGGTTGAACGGATAGTCCACGTTCAGGTGGATCCAGAACAACGGATCTTCCTTCATAGGGTAGAGCTTGCGGTAGAAATCCAGGTACTCTTCATCCTTTATCTCGCTCGGAGTCTTGGCCCAGAGAGGCTCTGAGTCGTTGACTATCTTGTCTTTGTCTGTCTCAACATTCTTGCCGTCTTTCCATTCGGTTTCTTTGCCAAAGGCAATCTTTACCGGCATGAACTTGCAGTATTTGTTCAGAAGTTCCTCAACTTTCTGTTTTGTGGCAAATTCCTTGGAGTCATCGTCCAGGTAGAGGGTTATCTTGGTTCCGCGGTCTTCCTTCTTGCATTCTTCCATAGTGAACTCAGGAGAGCCGTCGCAGCTCCATTTGACTCCCTTGCTGCCTTCCTTGTAGCTCAGGGACTCTATCTCCACCTTCTTTGAAACCATGAATGCGGAATAGAATCCCAGTCCGAAGTGGCCTATGATGCTGTCCAGCTGGTCTTTGTACTTTTCAAGGAATTCTCCTGCTGAAGAGAAGGCTATCTGGTTGATGTACTTGTCTATCTCCTCTGCGGTCATACCTATGCCGCGGTCCGTGATAGTGAGTGTGTTCTTCTTGTCGTCTGCCTCGATGTGGATGGTGGTCTCTCCCAATTCTCCCTTGAGTTCACCCTTGCCGGCAATGGCCTTGAGTTTTTGGGTTGCATCTACTGCATTGGCTACCAGTTCCCTGAGGAATATCTCGTGGTCTGAGTAGAGGAATTTCTTTATAACCGGAAATATGTTTTCCGTAGTTACTCCAATCTGTCCTTTTGTCTTTGTCATGATATGTTGTTTTATAATTATCCTGTTTTTCTCAGCGATTCATTCTGCGTCTGTCTGCTTTGCGCGGGCCTGCTTAAAGCATCGCTGAGGTATAAAAAACCTCCCGGAGGTATTTCAATCTTCATACCACCGGGAGAGTTGTGACAATTTGTCACTATGAATGAACTTTTACATGTTTTGGCCTATGTAAGGTGCTGGCTTACTTGTGGGTTACGGAAGCGCCTCTGCTCTTTTCAAGTATTACCTTGTCTGGATTTCCGGTGTAGGTGAAACTTGAAGCTCCGCTGACTTCTCCTGATACTCTCTTCTGTACATTTATCTGGGCTTTGGCGGCCCCGCTGATTTCTACAACTGCCTCTTTGGCTTGGAATTCAGAACCTTCAAAATGGCTGGCTCCGCTGACTTCAAGGTTTGCGACCTCTGCCTTACCGCTCAGGTTTAGTTTTGACGCTCCGCTGATTTCAACTTCCACTTTCTTTGCCGAGCCGCTGCTAAGGAACGTCTTTGTAGCGCCGGACAAATCGGTCTTGATGATGTCGTATGAACCGGCCAGGACTAATTCAGAGGCACCGGACATGTTGAGGTCCAGAACATTTGCATTTACTTTGCCAAGGCGGACTTTGGAAGCGCCGCTGAGTTCAATTTCGCAGTTTTTCTCAGAAAAGGTTTCCTTGGAATGGAGGGTGGCGGCTCCGGAAAGTTCTATCTTGGCAAGTGAAGGCATTTCAACCGCAACCTTGATAGGGCCTTCGAGGTCCTTGGAAGATGAAAACCATCTTTTTTTGCCGTTCCCCACGTTGTAGCCGTTTTCAATCCTCAGGCGTAGTACTCCGCCGCTTTCACTCACGATCACGTGATCCAGAGTCTTGGCAGGGGCGTAAACTGTTACTTTTCCGCTCCTCCCTTTTTGGACGGTGATCTGGAACACGCTCCCGGCCTCAATTCCAGACAGGGATGAGAATTTGTAGGACTTGGACTTCAGTGTTTCGTCGTTCTGGGCGTAAGACGGCAGTGCTGTCAAAATGGCTGACACCAAAAGCAATGCAGCAAAAATCTTTTTCATATCGGTAATTTTTTTTGATTATCTGTATATTGTATGTAAACTTATGTGTATTCTCTGCGTTGTGAATGCGTTTATGCTGCATTCATAATCATATTCATATTTTTATTCTTCCTCCGGCTCGTTCATCGCGATGAAAGTCTTGATTTTTTTCAGGCCTTCCATCTTCTGGTTGTAATACTCTCTGATTATCTTCTGCTTATCCTTTTTTGACATGTTTTCAGGCAGTTGCAGCGCCATAAGCTCTTCCCCGTCAACGATGGAGGAAATGGAATAGAGAGCGTCTTCCTTGTCGCCATGGGGCAGAAGATGGCTGTCCGTCTTGAGCTGGTTCCCCATTTCCTTAAGCTCTGCAAGGCATTCTTCTTCGAACCGGTCCAGGCTTCCGGAAGAAACCTTCGGGATAAATATGGCAGCTGCAACTATGCAGGCAGCCGCGGCGAGTGACACCCAGGCAATCCTGATAGCCTTCTCCGGTTTCTGCTTTTCGGGTGCGGCCAGTTTCCTTAGGAACCTTTCCTTGTGGCCGTAGGGCAGTTCGGCTCCCTCCTGGCTTTGGCGGTAGCTTAGGAACAATTCTTCCAGTCTGTTGTCAAAATCTTTCATGGATACCCTCCTTTTTCATTAGTTCGGCAAGTGATTGCCTGCCTCTCATATATCTGCTTCTAATTGAACTTTCATTCATGGATGTAATCTGGGCTATCTCTTGATAATCAAAACCTTCTATTAGTTTCAGAGTTACGATCTGCCTACACTTGCGTGGAAGGCGGCTTATAAGCTCTATTATCTTTTCCACGATGGGGCAAGTGTCTTGGACATTCTCATCAATGCCGTCTTCCTCCTGGCTCCGGGCCGAGATGATCTCTGTCTGGTAATTCTTCAGGCTCTGCCTTTTGCGCAGAAGATCCAGAGACTTGTTTATGCAGCATCTTGTCAGGTAGGCTCCCAGGTTTTCCACTTTTGAAGACGAACCGTCTGTGCACACTTTGAGTATTGTATCCTGCATCACATCTTCAGCTTCTTCCCTGTTGCCCAGAATGCGAAGCGATGCAAAGTACAGCCTCCTTGAGTGCTCGTTGTAGATATGCTCTATTTCTTCCTGGTTTATCTTCATTCCACAATTATGACGTTTCAGCTTTTGGAATGTTGCAATTTATTCATTAAAAAGTTAAATTTGTATGCAACGCCGAGGAAACCGGATTGCATTGCAATTTAGAAAAACTCTAAAATACATTTATATGAACAATTCTATTTTCAGTTTCCCGATTCCGGCAAATGAACCTGTAAAGGCTTATCTTGCAGGAAGTCCGGAGAGAATCGCCATTGATGCGGAACTTAAAAGACAGAGCAAGACAGTCATAGAAATTCCTTTGATCATCGGAGGAAAGGAGGTCAAGACCGGTAATCTGGGTAATGTCGTAGAACCTCACAATCACCAGCATATACTGGCCCGTTATCACAAAGCTTCAGAGAAAGAAGTCCAGATGGCAGTGGACGCTGCTATGTCGGCACACAAGAAATGGGCTGAAACCCCTTGGACTACAAGGGCCGCCATACTTCTCAAGGCCGCAGATCTGATAGCCGGAAAATACAGGGCACTGATCAATGCAGCCTGCATGCTGGGACAGAGCAAGAACATGTTCCAGGCAGAAATCGATTCAGCCTGCGAGCTGATAGACTTCCTCCGCTACAACGCTGCTTATGCATCTGAGATTTACGCCATGCAGCCCAAATGTGCAGCGGGCCAGCTGAATTCTATGGAATACAGGCCTTTGGAGGGTTTTGTCCTGGCTGTTACTCCATTCAACTTCACTTCAATTGCCTCTAACCTGAACATGACCCCTGTACTGATGGGCAACACAACCGTCTGGAAGCCATCCACAACCGCGTTGCTCTCCAACTACTACATCATGAAGGTGTTTATGGAAGCTGGTCTGCCGGCAGGAGTCGTGAACTTTGTTCCCGGGCCTGGTTCTGTAATAGGAAAGGTTGCTTGCGCTTCTGAAGATCTGGCCGGTATCCACTTCACCGGTTCTACCAAAACTTTCCAGGGGCTTTGGAAGACAGTAGGCATGAACATAGACAAATACAAGACCTACCCGCGTCTTGTAGGTGAAACCGGAGGTAAGGATTTCATCTTCGTTCACAAGAGTGCAGACGCTGAGGTTGTAGCCAACGCCGCCTTCTGCGGAGCGTTTGAGTTTGCAGGCCAGAAATGTTCTGCCGCCAGCCGTATGTACTGCCCTAAGAGCTTGTGGCCTAAGGTTCTTAAGGGAATGAAGGAAAGATGCGAAGCCGTAAAGGTAGGGGATGTCCTGGATCCTGAGAACTTTGTCAACGCTGTAATAGACGAGCCTTCATTTGACAATATTGCTAAGGCTATAGCATACGCCAAGAGAAGCAAAGACGCTGAGGTTGTAATAGGCGGACAGTGCGACAAGAGTGTCGGATATTTCATCCAGCCGACTGTAATCTTAGCCAAGAAGCCGAATTTCAAGACTATGGAAGAAGAGCTGTTCGGTCCTGTACTTACCGTTTATGTTTATGAAGACAAGGATCTTGACAAGACTCTGGAGCTCTGCAACACAACATCTCCATACGGTCTTACAGGTTCCGTATTCGGACAGGACAGGCTGGCTTGTGATTACATTTCCGACAAGCTGCGCTATTGTGCCGGAAACTTCTACATCAACGACAAGCCGACAGGTGCGGTTGTCGGATTGCAGCCTTTCGGCGGCAGCCGTGCATCCGGTACCAACGACAAGGCCGGAAGCCAGTTCAATCTCCTCAGATGGGTTACCTCAAGAGCCATCAAGGAGACGCTGGTTCCTCCTACATCGTGGAAGTACACATATATGAAATAATCATCCAATAAACTGAATATAGGTTTTTAGAAAAAGATAAAATGGCAAAATCTGTACATCAGCTCCACATGGAGGCAATGGTAGTCGATACCCATTGCGACACTCCTCTCAGGATAGATGAAGAGCACGCAGACCTCGGCGTGAGGAGCAATGAGGGACATAACGATTTCATCAGGATGAAAGAGGGCGGCATAGACCTTATGTTTTATGCTATCTTCACCCGTACAAGGCTTACTCCGGACCAATCTACAGTTCAGGCTGTCAGGCTGATAGGAGAGACCAAGGACATGATTGCAGCTAACCGCGACAAAGTGGCCCTGGCTTATTCCGTGCGTCATGCCCGCCAGATCAAGCAGAGCGGAAGGGGAGCTATCATGCTCGGTATGGAGAACGGTTCTCCTGTCCAGAATGACCTCGCTCTGCTCCACGAATTCTACCGTATGGGAGTAAGGTATATAACACTCTGCCATTCTGCCCATAACCAGCTCTGTGACAGCTGTGCTCCAAAGCAGGCCCAGTGGCATGGCCTTTCTCCTATGGGAAAGAAGGTTGTGACTGAGATGAACCGTCTGGGAATGATTGTGGACGTAAGTCACCTGTCAGATGAGTCCTTCTATGACTGCCTCAAGTATTCAAAGGCTCCTATAGTTGCTACACATTCCTGCTGCAGGGCTCTCTGCAAGCATCCAAGGAACATGACAGACCAAATGATAAAGGATCTGGCCAAAGCAGGCGGAGTGATCCAGATCAACTTCTATCCTGCTTTCCTCAGCGATGAGTATGGCTGCGATGCTTACTTCGATGCTGCCGACAACTACGACGCTGCTATGAAGGCATATTGGAGAAGCGGCAAGAAAGGCAAGAAGGAAATCGCCGAGTTCAAGAAGCAGACGGCCTTCATAAAAAAGAACTTCCCTTCTCCTTCATACAAGCTTCTAGTTGACCATATCGAGCATGTAATTGACTTGGTAGGAATTGATTACGTAGGTCTTGGCTCAGACTATGACGGAATTGAAATGCCACCTGTAGGACTGGAAGACGTCAGCAAGTTTGAAGTCATCACCCGCGAACTCCGTCACAGGGGATATTCAGACGAGGACATCAAGAAGGTTCTTGGAGAAAACTTCCTCAGGGCATTCACCCAGGTGGAGGATTGTGCTTTGACTTTCTAGAAGCGTTTTTACCAAGCGCTTGATTTATACGTATTTATAAAATTGAGGGGTGTCTTTGGAAGATACCCCTCAATTATTTATTTATCTGTATGTCAGGCATTTGCTAAAAACGCCCGGTTCCTTTATTCTGCTTTTGTGCTCTCAGCGGGCGCAGAAGTCTGCTGATCGTTTTTGGCAGGTTCCATTAGGCCGGCATCCTTGAGGATCTGGTCTATCTTCCGGACCATGTCCCAACGGTCTTTGTCATTGCGGTTCTCAAAAACAAGTACGGTAAGGTCAGCGTCAGGGAAGAAGCCTTCATAGATCTGGAACCCGCCGTTGTCTCCGGTATGGTAAACTTTCTTCGGGAAACCTGGCTGCTGCTCCAGGAACCATCCATAGCCGTAGAAGGTGTTGTCTCTGTTCTGGTATCCGCTGTACTTGCTGCCGGAAACCTGGTTGACGAATGACCAAGCCTCTTCTTTTGCCCTCTGAGGGATTATCTTGTTGTCTCTCATAGCCTTGATCCATTCAGCAAATTCATGGGTAGATGTGTATATGCCGCCGTCTGCCTTGGTTGCGAAGAATGTTTCCTCTCCATAGTCACATTCTGAGAATTTGCTGTGAGGAGTTCCGTCATCAACCTTCTTTTCAGGCTGCGCTGCCACAGCTCCGGCAGGTTTGTCAGAATCCACGCTGGAGGTTTCCTGGCCGTCCTCCAAAATGTATCCGTGTGCCATGTTAGGGATCTTGCTCTCATTTTCTTCTGAGAAATAGAGAGTTGTCAACATTCTTGCCGGAGTGAAGATGCTCTCTTTCATATATTCTTCAAATCCCTTTCCTGTAAGTTTCTCGATGAAAAGATAGAGAAGCTGGAATGTAGGGTTGATGTACTGGTATTCAGTTCCCGGAGTGAAGTTGAGTTCCTTGAGTCCCTTCATGTATTCGATAGACTGCATATCTGTGCAGGTGAGCATGAAATGGCGGTCTGTCCTAGGGCGGGTGTCCGGAATGCCTGAAGCGTGGCTCATCAGATGCGCTGGAGTGATGTCTGTGAATGGAGCCTTCTTCTTTGGCAGGTAAGGAGTTACAAGAGGAGATACATCATAGATGCTTTTCTTGATGTCCAGCTTTCCTTCTTCGGCCAGTTTGAGAATGGCAACAGCGGTGAACTGCTTTGAGCAGGAGGCGATGTTGAAGAAAGTGTTGCCGTCAATTTTGTATCGGCGAGCCAGATCAGAATATCCGTATCCTTTGTCAAATAGGATGGAATCTCCTTTCATGATAAGTACTGCACCACCTGGTTCAGCAAACATTGTGTCGATAGGGGCGTACCTGTCAACGAACAGTGAATCTACTTTCTGCATTGCTTGGGCAACAGGATCTGCCGCCTTCTTTTCAGTACATGCTGTCATAGCTGCGATTGTTAATGTCAAGAGCAGGCTCTTTATTATTATCTTTTTCATATTGTTGAATATTTGTATCAGCGATGTTTATTCTGCATTATGCTTGTCTGTTTCAAATTTTCCTTTTGTATGATGTCAGATTTTGCCGGATATAAGGCTTCTTCTGAAAAGGTCCAGGGCTGAGGCTGCAAACCGTTCTATGTTAATCTTCCTGGTGCTCTTGGATACCAGCGTTGCGGTGACCGTTCCCTTTGGACCGCTGACAGCCATCCACAGTGTACCTACAGGCTTGGCAGGCGTTCCGCCTCCAGGACCGGCTATCCCGGAAGTGGCGATGGAATATGTTGTTCCCAGCTTTTTCCTGACTCCTTCAGCCATCTGGGCTACAACTTCTTTGCTGACCACTCCATGTTTCTCTATCGTTTTCTGGTCCACTCCCAAAGTATTGATTTTTACAGAGTTGTCATAGCTGACTACACTTCCCCAGAAATACCTGCTGGAACCGGCAATCTCCGTAAGGAGATGGGCTATATAACCTCCTGTGCAGGATTCTGCTGTGCTGATTGTTGCATTCCTTTCCAACAGAAGCTCTCCGGCAACGGTCTGGGGGTTGGTTTCTCCTTCCCCGTAAACGGCATCGCCGAGAATCTTCTTCAGCGATGCGGAATACTTCTCCAGTTCCTCTTCTCCCTCCTTCTGTGTAGTGCCATATATTGAAAGTCTGAGCCTGACTCCAAGAATAGGGTTGGGAAGGTAGGCAAGGTGCAGGTTCTCCGGGAGGGAGTTTTCCCACTCCTCAATCTGTTTGCTGAGTACTGACTCGGCGATTCCAAATGTGCAGATTGTTTTGTGGAAAATCTTGTCAAGCTTATAGTGTGCTTGTATTGAAGCTATTACATCAGGTGTTGCAAATTCTGTTTCAAAAGGTACGCCAGGCATTGAGAACAGAAGATTGTTTCTCCCGAACATTTCCTCCGGAAAATGGAACTGCATGATAGGGGCGGTTCCTATCCTGTTGGGAATTACGGTGCATCTGTCAGGAACATCTGCCTGCATACGGTTTATGTCCAGCATCTCGATGCCTCTGGATGTCAGTATGTTCTTTATTATTTCCAGTTGTTTGCGGCTGGTCCTGAATCTGGTGCTGCCGCTCAGGCGCATCAGCACCCTCTTGGTTATGTCATCTTTGGTTGGGCCGAGCCCGCCTGTGGTTATCACCACGTCAGACATCTTGAGACAGCGCTTGAGTGTATTGGCTATGTCCTTGTCTGAATCTGAACAGGAGGCCATGTGTATAACTTTGACTCCTATCTTGTTGAGTGCCTTGGCCAGGAAGGCTGAATTTGTATCTGTGATCTGGCCGATTAGGATTTCATCTCCTATTGTGCATATAGATGCAGTTGTCATTTCAGTTGAGTTTTTGAGGTTTGGGATAGTCTTGCCAACTCTCTCTCCTTCATTGTCTTGTAAATGTACTTGTTTATTTTCTTGGCATATTTTGGGCCGTTGTAGATAAAACCTGTATATACCTGTATCAGGGACGCTCCGCTGTCCAGCATTTCCATAGCCTGCTCCGGAGTCATTATTCCTCCGCTTGCTATGATAGGCAGGTGTCCGTTAGTCTTCTGGTGAATGTACTTGACAAGCTGAAGGCTTCTCTCATACAGCGGCTTTCCGCTGAGCCCGCCTTTGCCTATCTTGGAAATCTGGCTCTTTGATGAAAGGAGTCCGTCTCTCTTGTTGGTAGTATTGGCTGCAATGACCCCATCCAGTCCGGACAGGAGGATCAGGTTGATGATATCGTCAAGATAGTCTTGTTCAACATCCGGAGAAATCTTGAGGAGGATAGGTCTGTAGTCATCATACATCATCCTCAGTTCCAGCAGTTTGTCTATGATAGGGGTGATGTTTTCAAGACTTTGGTTTTTCTGTGAGTCTTCCACATTCGGACAAGAGACATTGAGGACAAAGTAATCTACATAGTCATACATGTATTCAAAGGAGAACTCGTAGTCTTTGTAGGCGTCTGCCATGGATGTCTCCCGTCCTTTTGTTATGCTGCAGCCGATAGGGCAGGATGGTTTGTGTTTCTGTATATGGGAGATGGCGTACTTGACTCCTTTGTTGTTGATTCCCATCCGGTTGATGATGGCCTTGTCTTTGACAAGACGGAAGCATCTTGGCTTAGGGTTGCCTTCTTGTGGTTTTGGAGTTATGCTTCCTATCTCAATGAAGCCGAACCCCAAGTTAGCCAGAGCGTTATAGGCGTCGCCGCATTTGTCCAGGCCTGCGGCCAATCCAACGGGATTCTTGAATTTGACTCCAAACACCTCTTTTTCCAATTCAGGCTTGCTGTATTTGTAAAAGAGTCTTATCAGGTTGGGGACAAGAGGTATCCTGTCCAGAAATCTGAGAACAGATATTACTATATCGTGTATTTTCTCCGGTTGGAACAGAAAGAGTATGCTTCTTATTAGTCTGTACATATACCTTATTATATAAGTTATGTTATATGCAAGACAAATTTAGCAAATTCTATCTGTCAAATAACTCAAAACTCCCGTCCGAATACAGAAGAATTATTTTTACAGGTCTTTTATGGGGTTCTGGCTTCAGAATTTGCCTATGAGGATCCAGGCTTTCTTCAAATTTTGGATTCTCAGAAGGTTCAGACGCTTTGATTTCATCTGTAATGCCCTTGTCCTTAATTGATTGCATCATTTCAAGGCGCTTGTTTAACTCTCCTTCTTCCAGAGCAGGATAGGGATGGTAGGTGGGATTTTCATCTTCTGAAGGAAAATCTTCCACGTCCAGAGGGAAATCATCAGACACATTCCCGTCCGTTACATCTTTCCCCTCCAATCCTTCTTTCACACCCGTTGGCTCCTTCTCTTCTTTTTTCTCCTTCTTCTCATCCATAAATCCAAACAGATTTCCATTATTGTAGTCGGGGTTATCAGTTGCGTCAAAAATACTCAAACCTGCTTTTTCTTCATGCTGCTTATTTTTTGAGTCATTACTACGCATTATCTGACCTGCTTCTTCTGATGAGCTATTTGTGTCATTATAACTCATAGATGTAGTATTTTTCTCGTCCTTTGCGTTTGTGTTATTCAGACGCATACCACGCAGGTTTAACCCGGAATTGCGGTAGGGTTGGCCTTCGCCTTTGAGGAGCCAGTCTAAATTCAAATTCGGCAATTTTGTCAGTATTGCCAGGATCAGGTCATAACTCGGTTTATTCCTTCCGCTCATAAGGTTCGAAAGGGTCGATCTCTGTATGCCCAGCAAAGAAGCCAACTGTGCTGCGGATATGTTTTCCAGGCTCAAGATGGTTTGCAAACGCTCTTTCATGATTGAAAACTTATATTTTTCTCAAAGGTAAACAAAAGTATCTGATTTTGCAAAATTGAATCTGATTAAGAGAAGAATTCACAAAATTATTCATATTGCGTAGTTAGTAAAAAAGTGCCTTATATGGGTGTCTGTAGGGGATACGCAAAAATAATCTCATTTAATGCCGTAATTTAGTTAGTGGCATATAATAAACATAAACTCAATGATATACGATAATTTAATATTCTATTTATTTAGCGAATTGCGCATTTTGATGACTCAAGTAGCTGTTTTTACCTAAATTCCACTTTAGTTATATGTGCATAATATGCTTATTATCAATAATATAAAATTTTTAAGATTTTACTATTAAAATATTTGATACTGTGCACTTGCCAGGCATATCAGAAGTACGCAATTTGAAGTTATTGTGTTGTGAACTGTGAACAAAACCCGTTTTAAGTTGTGAAATTTCTAAAATGAAAAAACCTGTATTTTAAGAGATTTCTTCTTTCGTGGACATTTGTATATCTTTGCACAAAATTCAATGGATTTGAAGCCTATTATCAAAATATCAGATTTTACCTATCCCCTCCCCTCCGGGAGGATCGCCAAGTATCCGTTGGCAGAAAGGGATTCTTCTAAGCTCTTGGTCTATGGCCGTGGCAGTTTTTTGAATGAAAGCCCAAAAATTGAGGATGACTTTTTTTATAATTTGTCCAATTATATTCCGGAAAATTCCTTTATGGTTTTCAACGATACCAAGGTTGTTCCGGCGCGGCTTTTCTTCAAAAAAGAGACTGGAGCTTTGATTGAAATACTTTGCCTGAATCCGGATTTTCCGGCAGATTATGCCCAGTCTTTTGCTTCAAGAGAGAGCTGTTGCTGGTCTGTTGTGATAGGAAATGCCAAGAAATGGAAGGGCGGCGAGGTGTTTTTTGCCTCTGATGAGGCCACAAAATCCCTCAATTTCCGTGCTGAGCTGGTGGAAAAAGGGCTTGGTAAGGCCTCAAAAGTTCGGTTCAGGTGGGACGGAGGCTTGACTTTTTCAGAGGTTCTGGAGAAATGCGGCCAGGTTCCTATTCCACCATATCTTGACAGGGCGACAGAAGACATAGACAAAAGCCGTTACCAGACGGTCTATGCTCATTTTGAAGGCTCAGTGGCTGCTCCTACTGCCGGCTTGCATTTTACTGAGCGTGTCCTCAATTCCTTGGACCATAAGCATATAACTCGTGAAAATATTTGCTTGCACGTGGGGGCGGGAACTTTTGTCCCTGTCAAGAGCGAATTCATTTCAGATCACAAGATGCACAGCGAGCCGTTTTCCGTAACCAGAAGTTTCCTTGAAGACCTTCTTGGGGCCATATCGCTGAGGAATAAGGGAGAATCCTGCGGCAGGGTTGTTTCTGTGGGGACTACATCCACACGCTGCCTGGAGTCTCTTTATTATATAGGTGTCCAGTGCCTGGAGCATCCTGAGCTTCCTCTGAGCCCTGTCGGGCAGTGGGATCCGTACGAAAGGGATTATCCATACTCCATATCGGAGGCCTTGAAGGCTATCGTGGATTATATGGACCGCGAGAATCTGTCCAGGCTTGTTGCCGGAACTTCCATAATCATTGTTCCAGGCTTCAGGTACAGGGTTGTGGATATGCTCGTGACAAATTTCCACCAGCCTCAAAGTACTCTTCTGCTGCTGATTTCCGCCTTTATAGGAGACTCTTGGAGAGAGGTTTATGCACATGCTTTGGACAGTGGATACCGTTTCTTGAGCTATGGAGACAGCTCCCTGCTGTTCCGCCGGGACTGAGGGTTACGAATTGTTTTCTTTTTTTAGGTTTTTAGCAAAACTGGTTATATTTTTGTGTCCCGTGAAATAATTTGAAGATGCAGAAGCTTGACAGCATATTTGATGATATAAGACCTTATTATGATTCTGAGATCAAGGAATCTGCTGCCAGAATGTATCCATACGAGTACCTTGATGACATTGCTGATTTCCTGCATATTGAGGGTGGGGGAGACACTTTCAGGAAAGCTCTCAAGGAATGTTCCAGCATATTTGATTTCCAGGACAAGATAATGGCCATGGTAATGGAGCATGTTCTTTCCCAGACCAGCGCAGGTGTGGAGTTGACGGGCCTGGAATATTTTGAAGGCGGCCAGACACACCTTATCCTTGCAAATCATCGCGATATAGTGCTCGATCCGGCAATAATACAGCTTGTATTCCACCGCAAAGGCATAACTACCACGGAGATAGCAGTGGGAGACAATCTGATAACCTCCCAGTTCATAGAAGATGTGGCCCGCAGCAACAAGATGATCAAGGTTACACGCAGCACTTCCGCGCGTGAGGTTTACAATTCTTCTTTGCTGCTTTCCAAGTATATACGTCATCAGGTGGCTTCCGGTTCCAGTTCCATCTGGATAGCCCAGCGGCAGGGCCGTACCAAAGACGGGCACGATCTTACCGAGCAGGGTCTTCTTAAGATGATCCAGATGAGCGGCAAGGGTGATTTTGTTTCAGATATGAACGAGCTCAAGATCATACCGGTAGCCATATCGTATGAATTTGAGCCTTGCGATGCCCTCAAAGCCAGGGAAGTCTATATATCAAGACGCAGACCGTACGTGAAAAAGGAAGGGGAAGACCTCAACAGTATCCTTTCCGGAATGCGTTGCTGGAAGGGGCGGATAAAAGTCTGTTTTACAGCCCCGCTTCTTTCTTCGGAGATAGAGCGGTGCGCCTTGTTAGAAAAGAACGAGAGGTTCGTTGAATTGGGGAAGGTTGTGGACAGCCGCATCCATTCATCCTACTATCTGTGGCCCAACAATTACATCGCCGAGGACATATTGAGGGAAAGAGAAGGGGAAAAGCCCGGTTTTGTCCGCAAATACAGCAGGGCGGCAAAGGAGACCTTCTTAATCCACATGGAAGAGCAGGTGTCTTCCGTCATCGGCGATATCCTTGGAGATGATACTCTTCAAGACAAAGAAAATGTGCAGAAAGAGCTTGAGGACATCTTCCTGCACATATATGCCAATCCTGTCAGATACCGTTAGTACTTGTCTTCTATCTGGTCTTCACGGTCTTCTATGTAGTCTTTGAAGCGCTGCCTGAGGCTCTGCGGGAGGCTGCCGTCCGCCATCACCTTCTTCTCAATTTCCCACAGCTGGTCTTCCACCTTCTTGGCGTCTCGTTTCTTGCGCTGGCTCAGGAGTTTGTCATACTTGCTCAGAAGGCCGTAAACCCCGTATTTCTCACACAGGGAGTTGAGTGTAGGCTTTGCCTGTTCTTCCTTTTTCTTGATTTCCTCTTCTTTGGCTGCCGTTTCCTCAGCTATGGCTGTCTTCTGAGATTTGAGGGAGTTCACTGTTACGGAGAGGTTCTCTGTCTGGGCCAGAATCTGTTCCGCTTCTTTGCGGCTGAGTTCTCTGTTGGACTTGAATACTAGAGTCTTGCTGTTTTCAGTAGAGGCGTTTAGGACAGGAATGATATTTCCCATGTCCTGTGCCTGGAGGCAGAAATCTTCCCTAAGCTTTACGCCTCTGATATCTACAGGGACGATATCTATGGAGACTGAATCTGTTGCAGATGATGTCTCCTTCTTTACTGAGGTGGTAGCCTGGACGCTCCATTTGGAATTGTCTTCAGGGTTAGGTGCGATGAACAGGTTCACGTCTTCCGTGAAGCTGAAATCAGAAAACGCGTTGCCGAGAAATTCTATTGCGGACTTGTCTATCAGGACATCTTCCGGTTGCTTGGTGGAGCATGAAATGAGTGCCGCAGTGGCAGCAAAAATGAACAGGAAACGTTTCATAAGTGTTGTTTTATGGGTTGGTTTTGTTTGTCAAATGTCAATGTCTAGTTCTACCGGGCAGTGGTCACTGCCGAGGATGTCTGTATGTATCTTAGCGTCTTTTAAGCTGTTTTTCAATCTGTTGGAGGTGAGGAAATAGTCAATTCTCCACCCCGTGTTCCTCTGGCGTGACTGGAAGCGGTAGCTCCACCAGGAGTAAACGCCTTCCACATCAGGATAGAAATGTCTCCAGGTATCCGTGAAACCGGCTTCCAGCAGGAGAGTGAACTTCTCCCTTTCCTGGTCTGTGAAACCTGCGTTGTTGTGGTTGGTCTTGGGGTTCTTAAGGTCTATCTCCTTGTGGGCTACATTCATGTCTCCGCAAACTATCACAGGCTTCTTTTTGTCTAGCCCGGTCAGGTATGCCCTGAAATCATCTTCCCATTTCATCCTGTAATCCAGCCTTTTGAGTTCTTCCTGGGAGTTCGGGGTATAGACGCATACCATATAAAAGCTTTCAAATTCAAGTGTTATGACTCTTCCTTCGTGGTCGTGTTCTTCTATACCTATACCGTAAGATGCTTTCAGGGGGCTGATGCGGGTGAAGATTGCAGTCCCTGAATAGCCTTTCTTTTCTGCATAGTTCCAGAAAGACTGGTAGCCTGCGAATTCCATATCAAGTTGGCCGGCTTGCATCTTGGTTTCCTGAAGGCAGAAAATGTCAGCATCCAATTTTTTGAAAATATCCGAGAAGCCTTTGCCCTCACAGGCTCTAAGGCCGTTTACATTCCAGGAGATGAGTTTCATCGCGATTATTGTTGTTCCTTTTAACAAAAGTATATAAAAAAACGCTTCAGAAGGTCTGCGAAGAGATATTTAAGCTATATTTGCACTGGAATGAGACAGAATGTTTCAAATAATTTCTGGTGGCGCACTTGCAGATTCTCCCTGTAAGCGGCTATTCCTTATTTATAATCAGACAATTAATATGACACGCCGCATGGTGTGTCTTTTTTTTAACCTCAAATACCATTCATCATGAGAACAAAACGTTTTCTGCTCGGAGAATCAGCGATTCCGACCCATTTTTTCAACATCCAGGCTGTTATGCCTAACAAGCCCCTTCCGGTTCTCAATCCTGCAACCAAAGAACCGATGAAAGCTGAAGACCTCTATCCTATCTTCTGCAAAGAATGTGCAGACCAGGAGTTCAACACCACGGATGAATGGATTCCTATTCCTGAAGAACTGCGCCAGATGTACGCCTCGTACAGATGTACCCCTTTGGTAAGGGCTTATGACCTGGAGGAGGCTTTAGGAACGCCGGCTCATATTTATTTCAAAAATGAAAGCGTGTCTCCGGCCGGGAGCCATAAGCTCAATTCAGCTTTGGCCCAGGCGTATTATGCCAAGAAGCAGGGAATCAAAAACATAACTACGGAGACGGGTGCTGGCCAGTGGGGTGGTGCCTTGTCATACGCTGCTAAAAAGTTCGGACTCGAGTGTGCCGTATATATGGTCAAGGTGAGCTACGACCAGAAACCTTACCGCAAAAGCATTATGCAGACATTCGGTGCTGCAGTGACACCTTCTCCATCCATGTCAACAAGGGCCGGCAAAGATATTCTGACAGCCAATCCGATGGACCAGGGGTCTTTGGGATGCGCCATTTCTGAGGCTATCGAACTGGCGGTGACAACTCCGGACTGCCGCTATACCCTCGGCTCTGTTCTGAACCACGTGTGCCTGCACCAGACTGTTATCGGCCTTGAGGCTGAAAAGCAGATGCTGATGGCCGGCGAGTATCCCGATATTGTAATAGGTTGTTTTGGAGGCGGCTCCAACTTTTCAGGAATATCTTTCCCTTTCCTCAGGCATAACATGAGAGACGGAAAACGCACGAGATTCATAGCGGCGGAACCATCTTCCTGCCCTAAACTGACAAGAGGCAAGTTTGAGTATGATTTCGGAGACGAGGCAGGACTGACTCCGCTTCTCCCTATGTTTACTCTCGGGCACGGCTTCAAGCCTTCCAGCATCCATGCAGGAGGACTCCGCTATCATGGGGCTGGAGTAATATTGTCACAGCTGATGAGAGACGGCTTCATTGAGGCTGTGGACATAGACCAGACCGAATCATTCAGGGCCGGAGTCCTGTTCGCCCGGACAGAAGGCATAATTCCGGCTCCGGAATCTTGCCATGCCATTGCCGCTACCGTGGCTGAAGCTCTGAAATGCAAGGAAACAGGGGAGCAGAAGACAATTCTCTTCAACCTCTCCGGCCACGCTTTTGTGGATATGGCGGCATACGACCAGTATCTTTCCGGACAGATGCAGGATTTCCATATTTCTGACCAGGAGCTTGCCGGTTATATATCCCAGGCAGACGCTCTGAACAAGTAGAAGCTGTTTTCTCGGACCAAGGTTCAAGCAGCCTGCAACCTGAGCCCCGTGTTTTTGATTTTTCGTGGAGTATTGTTAAATTTACACTCAGTAACTAAAACTGACTTTATGAGAAATCTGTCAAAATCCGTGAGCTTGTTGGTTGCAGGCTTTGCTTTCTTCAACCTTCTTTTTTTGCCGTCAAGACTTTCTGCCAATATTTCCGTACCAGATACACTGGCAGCAGCCGGAATTCCCGATGACAGTTTTTATGAGAATACACAGAGGCAGAGGTTTCCTGTTTTCGGTCAGTTCAGGGAAACTTATTTTGTCACCGGCATACCTACGGACGGATCAGATGTAAACAAGCATAACGCGGATGTCCGTTTCCAGGTTAGCCTGGCCCTGCGAATTGCCCGTATAGACAATGTGGACATACTTGGTTACTACACTGAAACCGGCGTGTGGAATGTTTATGACAAGTCCAGTCCGCTTGTGGAGAACGCGTTCAATCCGGGCCTTTGCGCATACTGGTATGTCAATCCCCGCCTTGACCTGCTTTTCGGAATCAGCCATCAGTCCAACGGATATGTCAATGAACGGTCCAGATCTGTAAACACGGCTTTCGCAGAGGCCCTTTATTCTCCTGAAAAACATTTGACTTTAGGAGGAAAGCTCTGGTACGGCTACTACGAACATATACCAGGTCTTCCGCATTTTTTCAAGAGAAGGGGGTTCTGTGACCTGTGGGCTACATACAAGGCCTTTGAAAACCGCCTTAACATCACGGCTCTGGTAAATCCGTCCAACAAGTTCAAGAACTACAATCTGGAGCTCAACTTGTCTTACAGGCTGAGCAACAAGGGGGCTTTCCTGCCGGCCGTTTTCGCGCAGTTCAGGAGCGGTTACTGTGAAACTCTGCTGAATTTCAACAAGTACGAGTCTCACTTCAGGGTAGGGTTCTCTCTGGAGCTCAAGCACGGCTACAACTCGTCAATCCATTAATACACTGTATATTATGAAAAAGATTTTGACAATTGCTCTTGGAGCAATGGCAATTGCAGCAGTTTCAGCCAGTTGCAAAAGCAGCGGAAACAACGGAGGAGAGGCTGAAGTCAAGGATACGGTGACCGTGGCTCAGGCCGTGGATCCGGCATTTGACGAGGAGATTGCCGTGGAGGAAGGCCAGGAGGTTTGGAAATCTTTTGGCGGAACCTATTTCTTCTGGGGAGACGGAGAGCAGCTGACAGTTGATTTCCCTCTGCCTCAAGAGGGAGGATGCATAAAGCTCTGCTACAAAGGCGGTGAGTATGAGGCTACTGCCGATGAAAACACAGGAAAGATCGTGGCTAAGGACAGCCTGGGGCGCGTGGTGTTCAAGGGTTATTTCTACGACGGGGGTAATACCGTCAAAGGTCTTTTCAAGGGAGAGCCTATTGAACTGAGAGGAAGCGGAGACTAGTATTATCGCGATAATTAATTGAATATGAAAAGAATACTTATTACCCTTCTGGCAGTTTTGATGCTGACTCCGGCTTGGGCTGACGAAGGAATGTGGCTGCCTGTCCTGATCGGGCAGAGAATAAAGGATATGAGAGCCAAGGGTTTCAAGCTCAAGGCCGAGGATGTGTACAGCGTGAACAAGGCCTGCCTGAAGGATGCCGTGGTGCTCTTCGGCTCAGGCTGTACCGGAGAACTGGTTTCCGGAGAGGGCCTGCTTTTCACCAACCACCATTGCGGCTACAGCCAGATCCAGAGGCACTCCAGCGTGGAGCACGACTATCTTAAAGACGGTTTCTGGGCAATGAGCCGAGACCAGGAGCTGCCGAACAGGGGATTGACGGTAAGTTTCCTGGAATATATGCAGGATGTCACCGATGCCGTCCTGAAAGGTTATTCCGAGGGAATGACCGAGCGGCAGAGAGATTCCGTTATAAAGGTTAATTCCCAGACTCTTGTCGCTGAGGCGGTAAAGGAAGGAAAAGGCCTCAGGGCAAATGTGGAGGCGCTTTTCTACGGCAACCAGTATTTCCTGTTCGTTTTCAGGACATTCCGCGATGTCCGCCTGGTGGGCGCCCCGCCATCTTCAATCGGAAAGTTCGGGGGCGATACCGACAACTGGATGTGGCCGAGACATACCGGAGACTTCTCCATCTTCCGCATATATGCCGACAAGGACAACAATCCGGCAGACTATTCTGAGGACAATGTTCCTTACCAGCCTAAGAAGTTCTTCAAAATCAGCCGCAAGGGAGTCAAGGAAGGAGATTTCACCTTTGTTTACGGCTGCCCCGGCTCCACCAAGGAGTATGTGACTTCCGATGAGGTGGATTATACCGGCAACGTGTCTGATCCCAAGAAGATTGCCCTCAGGACCAAGCGTCTGGACATAATGAAGAAATATATGGCCCAGAGCCAAGCCGTCCGTATTCAGTATTCGTCCAAGGCAGCCAACGTGTCCAATGCCTGGAAGAAATGGCAGGGAGAGGAAAAGGGAATACGCAGGATGAAGACGGTGGACAAGAAGAAAGAGTATCAGGAAAGGTTCAAAGAGTGGGCGAAAGGAACCCGCTACGAGGGTCTTGTGGAGAAATTGGAAGCCCTGTACGCCAGGAGAAACCCTTATTTCCTTGCATACGAGTACTATAACGAGACCGTCAGGAGCATAGAACTTCTCCAGATTGCATCGGGCGTATTGAACGTTATAAAGAACAAGAATGCCAAGGATGCGGCAGTGGAGGCATTTTTCAAGGACTATTATCAGCCGATAGACCAGGAGATATTCGTGGCAATGATGAAGGCTTTTGACGCTGAGATGCCAGACGATTTCAAGCCGGAGTATTTCAAGCAGATGCTTAGCCAGTACGGCAGCGTGGAGGCCTGGCAGAAAGACCTGTTCTCCAAATCAATGTTCACCGACAAGGAGAAGGTGCTCGCCCTGACAAAGGAAGATACCCAGGCCGTGAAGGACGATCCCGCATATCAGATGTACGATGCATTCTACAAATGGTATTTCAATACCCTCAGGCCTGTAATCAACGATGTCAACAGCGAGATAAGGCTTGCATACCGCGACTACATGCAGGGACAGATGGATTTTGAGCCTAATAAGCAGTTCTATCCGGACGCTAACCTGACTCTGAGGATCGCTTACGGAAATGTAAAGGGATACAGTCCTGCTGACGGAATCTACTATTCCCCGGTTTCCATCCTCAAGGGAATCATTGAAAAGGATAACCCGAACATCTTCGATTACAATATTCCTCAGAAACTCAGGGATATATACGCAGAAGGCGGACACGATGCCCAGCCTGTCTGCTTCCTGGCAACCAACCACACCACCGGAGGAAACTCCGGAAGCCCGGTCATAAACGCGGACGGCAACCTTGTCGGAATCAACTTTGACAGGGTTTGGGAGGGTACCATGAGCGATATTGTATATGATCCAAGTGTTTGCCGCAACATCTCACTGGATATCAGATACCTGCTGTTCAATATCGAACATATAGGCCATGCTGCCTATCTGTTTGACGAGATGGTGTTTGCGGACTGACGCAGGCAAGTCGCGGAGCCTAGAAATTGAAGATGTAGCCTATAAGGAAGAACCTGCGGTTGTTGTAGGCGGTTTCTACCCAGCCGCTCTGTCCATCCTCTGAATTGTAGCTGCTGGTTATCCTCTGTTCCAGAAGGTCCCTGCCTTCCAGGTAAATCGTGTGGCGTCTGAATTTCTTTTCAACACGGCTGTTAAGGCTGTAATACTTGTCGTATGAATAGTAGGCTCTTGTTATCTTGCTCTGGTAGGATATGTCTGAAGAAACGCTCCATCCTCTTTTGAAAATGAATCCTCCTGAGGCTTTGGCTGTCCAGTAGTGGTCTTTTTTGACTGTGCCTGTGGTTTTTGCTTTCCCCTTATAGTCGTAGTAGCCGACATCTGTTCTGAGGTAGAATCTTTTTGTGTCATACCTTAGGAAGAAGGAAGTGTTCCAGACTTTGCTGTAAGAAGTGTTAACCCAAGTGAAGAATTTGTATTTGGTGTCGCCGATATAATCTTCATAATAAGTCTGTTCCACTTCTCTCAGATTGCGTGTGAAGGAAGAGGAAAGTTCGCTTGAAAACTTGCGGAATCTGATTCTGTAAGAGAAAATGTTCCTGTAGGACCTTGAGGACTTGAGGTCTGGATTTCCCACGATGTACTGTCCGGGAAAAGCACCTTCCCTTGGATACCAGCATAGCTGCGTGTATGACGGCCTTCTTATGGAAGTCAGGTAGCCTACAGCAAGAAAATGGTTGTCTGCAATCCTGAATTCGGCCTCCCCGCTTCCGGCAAAAGCAGGATCCATAAAGTCATAGCCTTGGTGGGATTCTTTGTTGGTGAGTTTGTCCGCGTAGAATTGTACAGAGGCATCCAGTTTGAGTTTTAGGAACCTGTAAGAATAATCCGACTTTATATATGGGGTCATGGTGATCACTCCATACCTGAAAGTTTCCCTGAGCTTGAGGCTGTCCACCCAGGAGTCCTTGTCGGAAAGATCGCTCAGATATGCTCCGCGGTTCTTGTCATTGTCATAACTGATGGAGAACAACCCTCCAGCCTCTGCATTCAGGTTCTTGATGCTGAAGGCATTGCTTTGGCTTATATAAGCCGTGGCATTGGCCCTTAGTCCGAGAGAAAACGGAGTCTTGCGGTATATTTTGTCAGCAGAACCTTCAATCGAGCTGAGAGTTGACCATTCGATGTAGCGGTCAACATTGGTGTAACCAAGTTTTGCTTCTGCAAACAGTTTACGATTCGCGCTAAATTTCTTTGTCAGGTTGAAACCGCCTGAGGAAGAAAAAATATATGAGTTGTTGTCTTCTCCCTGGAGACTGATATGTTCTTTATCCAGGTTTATCATGAAGCTGATTTTCCGGTTGTGCCCATAGTCATAACTTGCTGTGGCAAAAGCGTTGTAAATGATGTCAGGCCTGGTCCATTTCAGGTTTGTGGAGAAGTTGTAACGGCTGGACATCAGTTTGATTTCAGACCAGTTGGCTGTAAGGTCATCTTCTCCTTTTAAGGACAATCCGACAGTGGCTTTGCGGTGGTTGTTCCAGGCAGAGCTGAACAGGACGGTGGCAATGAAATTGTCCTTGATGTATTTCAAGTTGATTCTTGTATCTGCCGCCTGATGTTGTAAATTTGGAACCAAAGCATTAAAAGGAGATTTTGAGTAGTTGTATCCTCCTGTAAATGAGGCTGAACCACTCCATTTTCCTCTTTTTGTCGTGTCAGACTGGCCATTGGCTGTTGTCAGCGACAAGAATAAGGCGGCAAGAAAAGCCGATATGATAAAGACTGGTTTCATCAGCCGCAAATTTAAAAAATTGCATAAATTTGAGTTCTATACTTGATAATATATCATATCGCCGATGAAAAGACTGTTTGTTTTGCTTGTTCTGATTTGCGCCTCATCTTATAGCGCTTTTTGTCAGCTCAGTGAGGAAGCTTCTCCAGTGGAGGAAGGAACTGGCGACATCAAAAAGTTCGGAATAAAAAGGCTTGTGAATTACCTCAAGGCTCATGAACTTTCGGGTGTGGATACCAGCTATATCGGAGTGCCGAAAAGGAAATGGACGGTATTTGCCAACGGCTACTTCACAGATATGGATTTTGACCTCAGGAGCAACGCGCTTGCAAAAGAGAGTGCCGGTTATGACCAGAAGATTGGCAAAGTGAGCATTGACATGTATTCAAAACTTGAAAAGCAGCTTTCTGTCGGGTTGTACTGGATGGGCTATGGTCTGGGGTATTCCTTTAATCTTGGAAAGGGCTTCAACAAAGACCTGTCCCTTACAATGTATTCTTCGCCTGTGGGTGGAGAAATCAGGTTCCACTCAACCAACAGGATCAGCGGCAAAATTGCAGTCAAGGGGATGGGAAGGGAATTCGATATAGGGGAGCAGGACGCCAAGATGGAGAATTTCATACTTAACGCCTACTATGTGTTCAACCCCAAGAGATTCTCATACGGGGCCGCAATGAGCTATTCCAAAATACAGAAGAAGAGTGCCGGCAGCGTTCTGGCAGGCCTGACGGTTAACCGCACACGTCTGACCGCTTATGACATAGTGCTGGCCTCTCTTATGGGTGGAGTGAACAAGATAAATATCCAGCAGATTTCCTTAGGAGCCGGTTACGGATACAATTGGGTTCCTGTAAAGGGGCTGACTGTTCATCTTTCCGAGATACCTATGGTACTCATCACAACAAAATCTGCCACCAAGGCTTCAGGAGACTGGACTGACACTGAAAAAGACCAGCAGAAGAAACTCTTCGGGGGCAAGACCAATGTTTCCTTCAGCCACATGTTCCGCACATCCGTAAGCTACGGGTGGAATGACAGGTTTCAGGCCGGAGTGTCCGGATACTACAATTATTTCCGCGTAGGCCGTCATTCTTCTTATTTTGCCAGTATGGAAGACTGGAGCGCTCGGTTTTTCTTTGCAGTCAGATTCTGATAATTAAGATATACGTTATGATACGGTTTGGCAAAAAAAGTTTCTTCCGTATTTCTTTCGGCCTGTTTCTGCTGGCCTCCACTTTTGCATCAGCGCAGACGGAATTATCCAAGGGCATAGAAGAAAAAGCCTTCAGGTACCCTTTACTCAAAAGGTTGGACAATTATTTGGAATCAAGAGAACTCTCCGGTGTAGATACCAACTATATTGGGGTTCCGAAAAGAAAGTGGTCCGTGTTTTTGAACACATATCTGTCCAGGATGGACTTCAATCTGAGCAGCCGCCTTGCAGAAGGAGATGATTTCGGCGATAAAACAGGTAAGCTGATAACGCAGTCTGTCATCAACATGCATTCCAAAGCCAACAAACAGATTTCTCTGGGTTTGTATTACAGGGGTTATGGTCTGAGTTATTCCTTCAACCTTGGAAAGGGATACAACAAAGACTGGTCTTTTGCCATATATTCTTCTCCGGTAGGAGGGGAGTTCAGATATCATTCCACAAAGAAAATCAAGGGTGACATCGAGTTCAAAGGGGCTGATGTAAAATTGGATCTGGCCACCGGAACTGCCAAGATGGAGAATTTCATACTGAATGCATACTATGTGTTCAGCCCGCGGAAGTTCTCTTATTCACCCGCTATGAACTACTCCAAGATTCAGAAAAGGAGCGCTGGCAGTTTTCTTGCCGGCCTCACTCTCAACAGTACGCGCCTTAGAGCCTACGATCCATGGCTCGGATATGCTCTTGGAAGAGTTAACCGTCTCAATATCCAGCAGTTTGCCCTTGGAGCCGGTTACGGATACAACTGGGTTCCAATGAAAGGTCTGACCGTACATCTGTCTGCCATTCCTATGCTGTTGGTAACCACCAAGTCCAATACTGAAATGAAAGCAGCTCCAGACAGCGATGGATGGGACACTATGCAGGAGCCCGGGCAGAAAGATTTGTTCGGTGCCAAGATGAAACTCTCTTTTGCCCACATGTTCCGTCACTCGGTAAGCTATTCAGCAAAAGACAGATACACTTTCGGTGCATCTGTCTTCTACAATTATTTCAAAGTAGGAAAACACTCGGACTACTACGCTCTGTCAAGAGACTGGAGCCTGAGGTTTTTCTTTGCCTACCGGTTCTGACGGCTCCTCTTTATCCAAGGATTTCTCGTCAGGAGATAGTTGACTCCAAACACAACGTGAGTGTTGAATTCGTTTACCGGAAGCAGCTGGGGGGTCATGTTGTAGTAATGGCTGTCCGTCCCCAAGAATGCGCTGAACTTTTTGGCATATACGTTGACCATTCCTCCAAGCTGCCAGCCGAAAGTGGTGTATGCCGTATTGAGTGAAAGGCTTAACCACTTGAGCGGTGTTGCATTCAAAGATATTCTGAACTCATTGTAACGGGTCAAGTGGCTTGAGCGGAAACTGCCGAGAAGTCCTATTGACATTTTCTTGTAGAAAGGCATCTTGAATTCCGCTCCGGCGTTGAAGTTTATCGGAAGGCTCTGGGTTGTGAAGTTCTTCTTGTCCGGCAGGAACTCATATACGCTCTCCACTTTGTCTATTATCCCCTCAATCACATCTCCAAGTCCGCCGACATCGTCAAATGCGATGTCATCCACAGAAACTATCCAAGTGCTTCCGTCATTGTATCCGACAACCCTGTTTCTCCAGAATATCACTCCCAGGTCATTGATGGAAGCGGACACGTTTATGTATTCGTTTACCTGATATCTTGCCCCGATGTCAATGGCTCCGCCAAGGCCTCCGAATCCGAGAGGCCTGTATTTGATTCCGTTGAAATCAACAGCTTCGTACCCTCCCATAGAGCCTTCTTTCATCCTTCTCTTGATTCCTCCTCCGGCTCCGGTCATGACTGCCTTTGAGTGGAAAGACCAGTCAAAGCCATCCAGGCTGGCATACATCTGCTTGATGTTCATATACATCTTGTTGGTTCCGACAAGAAACTTTGCTCTGGCTCCAACTTCCAGGTTTCCGAATCTGGTGGATGTTCCTGCAGCAGCTTCCAGATATGTCTGGGTGTAGGCGGAAACATGTGACAGGTCATAGAAGAAATCGTCTTCACTTCCGCCTTTGAGGAATTTGAAAAGGTTGTAAGGAATCTTTGCGGCGGAGTTGCTTCTGAGATTGAGCTCAAAAGTCTGGAAAATCTTCTTGCCTTTGAATTTGGTCCAGAAGCCTGTGGAGACTATGTTGTAGCTTGCATTTACATTGATCCTGTTTTTGTCTTTCAGCTTGCCCAGGAATTCCTCCTTATCTACAGACTTGTGCATGAAAGTTGCCAGCTGTCCTTCATAAGGGTAGAACAGGGTGGAGATGCCTATGTTGCTGTAAGTGCCTGCGTTGACATTGCTCAAAAGCCCTCCCACAAAATTCTTTTTGGTAGTGAAGGCGGGATTGAGGCGGTATGAATATGTGTAATTGTCTATAAAGTAAGCACTGTTGAGGTCCTGTGCGGAAACTTCAGATGACGAAAAGCAGAGCCAGATCAAAGTTGCCGCTGCAAAAGACAAGCGGTGTAAAGCCGTTTTTTCCATTTTGAGAAAATTATTCTTCATTGCTGGTCTTGTTTTTCTTTATTTTGAAGTTAATGCCGTCCGGCAGCTGAAGCCGCATGTTTTTGATTGCAAGGCCACAGCCTCTTTTCACGGAAACTGTCTCAGAAGGCATCTTCTTGACTGTAAGGTCAAATCTGATACCGTCGAAAGCCACTCCCCTCAGCTCTTTGGAGGATAAAATGTTCAGAGTTGCAGAAGAATAAGATGGGTTTTCCTCGCTTCCACCGTAAACGTGTGCTTCTATCATAGGGCTTACTCCTTCAACCGGCATTCCGAGAGTGTCTATCACATTGCAGGTCACATCAAACTCAAATGGCAGGGTGCTTTTTACATCCATAAAGAATCTTATGTTTGGGATATGGGCCTTTTCCAGATGGATGAAAGCAAGTCCGGCTATCTCGATCTGCCCGAAATAAAAGTCTGTAAGAGCTTCCCCGTCAGGGACAAAGGTGCAATATTCCTCATCGGAGAAATCAAAGTATTCTTCGGCTGGTTTCGAAAGGAGGTCTTTGATTTTGATAGTAGGGAAACTGCCGATTGGGACCACGATCTGCTGGCCGGCGTTGATTTCGTAGTCAATGTTCTTGCTTTTCAGGTCATAATCCTTTTCTATGTGGCAACTGCCAAGGAACAGCGGAACCATAAGGAGCAAAATCAGTGTTCTTTTCATTTCTGTTGAGTTTGTGCCCGGGAGGCTGTTTGCGTCTCAAAAATACAATTTTATCTTTTATCGGGAAATTTTAAGTTATATTTGTACACTGAATTTTCAAGCATGGATTATGAAGAAAACAAGTATCAGAAACCTGTTTGCTGCAGTTTTTGTCTCAGCGATACTCTTTCCGGCGGTTTCTTCGGCACAGGCCGATGAGGGATTTGACCGCAACCGCTGCTTTGACCTCTATGTAGATGACATTACTTACACTCCAAAGGCGCAAGATGCAAAAAGCGGTTCCAAGGTGCTGGATGTCATAGCTTCTGTAATTACAGGCGAGTTCCAGCAGAATCACGACGGTTACGCGGATGCTGTCCGTTCCGGAATCGTCAGGGGCTTGAGCAACGCTTTCAGGTTCAAAGTACATGACAGGTATTTTGATTCCAATACTGACAGCCCTGACTATGCGCTGGCCATTGACGGTAACATAGCTGCCATAACCACAACCGCCAAGGTCTTCACTCAAGAGCACAAGGACAAGAACGGGAAGGTTACAAAGACAACCCGGGAGAATTACAGGGCCGTCATATTGTTTACCCTCACCCTTAAGGACTTGAACGGAACCATCATCAATTCCAACACGTTCAGCGTTGAGAGCAACGAATATTCTTCTTCTTCATGGTTTTCCACAAGGCAGTCTGCTTTGGAGAAGGTTCTTTCCTATGTTCCAGGCTATGTAGCCAGATATTATGATGAAGTTTATCCTCTGACGGCAGACATCATAGAGACCGGGGCTGACAGAAACAACAAGCAGAAAGAAGTGTATATCGACCTTGGTTCAGAACACGGTGTCTATGTTGACCTTACATTTGGTGTTTACCAGCTTTCAGAGGTTAACGGCAGAGTTTCCAAACATTATCTCGGCAGAATCAGGGTAAAGGAGATACAGGGTCCTGACGTCAGTTACTGCAAGGTTGTAAGTGGAGGAAAGGACATCAAAAAATGCCTGGACAATGATGTTCCGCTTTTGATTATATCCAGACACTGATCTGTTTCATAGAATTGTTTATCTGAAATTTTAAATCACGAATGAAAAAACTACTTTTGCTGGCAGTAGCGGCTACCGCTTTTGCCGTTACATCCTATGCTGGTGATTATCTGACAAATACAAACCAGAGTATAAGATTCTTGAGAAACCCTTCAAGGGTAGGCGCCATCGGTATCGACGGAGTTTACTATAATCCTGCCGGAGTGGCCTTCTTGAAAGAGGGATGGCATTTCCAGTTCAATTGGCAGAGTCCGCACCAGAAAAGAAACGTATATTCCAACTATGGTCCGCTTTTCGGGGCAAATTACCTGAATCCAGGCATCGCTGAGGCCGACGGGTCTTTCAGCCGCAAGTTTAACGGCAAGGTTGATGTTCTGATGCAGCCTTCGCTTTTCGCCGTTTACAACACAGGCAACTGGTCTTTCCAGTTCGGGTTCGGAATCCTTGGCGGAGGCGGAGAATGCAAATTCAAGCAGGGAATAGGGGCTTTCGAGGCTCTTGTCGGCCAGATGGGAATGGCTAAGATGGGTGCTCTTTTCGGTGGTTACAGCCTCAATCAGCATGTGGAAGGCAAGTCTTTCTATTATGGTGTCACGATGGCGGCTGCGCGCAGGATAGGCGACAAGTTGAGCCTCAGCCTGGGACTTAGAGGAATCATTGCTTCCAACCACTTCAAGGGTGGAGTTGATGACATCAACTTCCGCACCACAGGAGGTGACATCATACCTGCAGGCAGCAACTATCTTCTGGACTGCAAGCAGAGCGGGTTCGGCATTTCTCCTATCATAGGTCTCGATTACCGTCCGAACCAATATCTGAACCTTGCGCTGAGGTACGAGTTCAGGACCCACCTGGAAGTTGAAAGCAAAGCAAAGAACAATGACGCTTTCAATGCTCTGGCTGCAGGCCAGCCAGCCTTCGCCAAGTATCTTGACAAGGCCAAGCACAATGCAGATATGCCGTCAATGCTGGCATTCGGAGTCGAGGTCAGTCCTCTTCCTTATCTGAGGATAGATGCCGGATACAACCATTACTTCGACCTTGACACCAAGCAGTGGAACACAGAGTTGCTGAAGGATACCGACGAGATCACTTTCGGTGTGGAATTCGATGTTACCAAGAAGTTTGAGGTAAGTGCCGGTCTCCAGCATACTTTCTACAGCCAGAAGGAAGCCAACTATTCAGACATGAACTTCAACCTTGACTGCACTTCCCTTGGATTGGGAATTGGTTATAAGGTGACAGAAAACCTTACGCTAAACGCCTCTTACTTCACTTCTTTCTACCAGGACCATACCAAACCGCAGACAGTCGGGTATTCCACTTACAGCCGCACCAACAACGTGTTCGGAGTTGGAGTTGACATAACTTTCTGACGGAAACAAGTGCAGGCTTGATGAAGCCGGAGCCGTCGTATAACAAAAATCCTCTCAGATCGAGAGGATTTTTGCTATTCTTAGCATATCAGGATCAATGGGGTTGTGCCTTGAACAGGCTTCTTTGAATGGGGTGTAAGATATTTGTCCGCCTTTCAGGCCCACCATGATTCCACTTTTTCCTTCTATCAGGGCATCTACGGCGTGGTTTCCCAGCATACTGGCCAGCACCCTGTCTCTTGTGGAAGGTGAGCCGCCTCTTTGGATGTGACCCAGGGTGACCACCCTTATCTTGTACTCCGGCAGCAGCTGGCTGGCCCTTGAGGCTATTTCAACGGCGCTGCCAAGCTCCGAGCCTTCAGAAACGATGACAATTCCGCTTGTCTTGTTCTTCCTTCTTTCTGTCTTCATGTAAGAACAGATGTTTTCAATGCTTGTGGGAACTTCAGGGATGATTGTAGCCTCCGCCCCGGTAGCAATAGCGGTGTGGGTTGCAATAAAACCTGCGTCTCGCCCCATCACCTCTACAAAGAACAGGTGGTTGTGTGAATCTGCCGTATCTCTGATCTTGTCTATGGCTTCCATCGCCGTGTTTATAGCAGTGTCGAAACCTATGGTCAAATCAGTTCCGTAGATATCGTTGTCAATGGTACACGGTATTCCGACAACAGGAAAACCGAATTCCTCCACCAGCAGGTCAGCGCCTCTGAACGAGCCGTCTCCACCGATGACCACGAGAGCATCTATCATGTCTTCCCTGAGGTTGTCAATGGCCATCTTCCTCAAGAGCTTGTCCGTTGCGAATTCTGGCAGCCTGCTGGATTTTAGGATAGTGCCTCCCAGCTGGATGATTTTGGAGACGGAGTGGCTCTGCATCGTCTCGAAGTTCTTCCTGACCAGCCCCTTGTACCCCCTGTATATGCCTACGGGTATTATGTTGTTGTATATACAACTTCTTACTACAGAACGTATTGCAGCATTCATTCCCGGAGCGTCTCCTCCAGAGGTCAAGACACCGACTTTCTTTATCTTGTTGTTATCCATAGACTATTGTATTGTCGCGATGAAAACAAAAACAACTGCCTTCAAAGCGTGTGCAAATATAATGAATCGGTACCAAAATGCAATTTTAACGGTTATTTGTGGCTGTAAAAAAAGCAAAATGGTTATCTTTGGAATATCAAAAACTTGACTATATGAGTACACTTATGGTTATAGAACTCCTTATAGTGCTTGCAGCGCTTTATGTGGGTTCCCGTTACGGCAGTCTTGCACTGGGTGCCATATCTGGCATAGGGCTAGCCATTCTGGTTTTCGGCTTCGGGATGAAGCCTGGCACTCCTCCGACAGATGTCATCTATATCATCATCGCGGCCGTTACCTGTGCCGGAACTCTCCAGGCCTCCGGCGGTATGGACTGGATGATCCAGATAGCCGAGAAAATGCTCAGAAAGCATCCTGGAAACATCACTTTCCTTGCCCCTATAACCACCTTCTTCCTCACTGTCCTGGTTGGAACCGGCCACGTGGTCTATACTTTGATGCCTATCATCTGCGATATAGCACTCAAGAAAAACATACGCCCTGAAAGGCCGTGTGCAGTTGCTTCCATCGCTTCTCAGGTTGGAATCACCTGCTCTCCGATAGCAGCTGCAGTAGTGGCTTTCGTGACAATCTCCAACGCCAACGGCTTTATGGTTTCCATTCCTCAGGTGCTGATGATTACAATTCCTTCCTGCCTTTGCGGGCTTGTCTGCGCTTCTCTTTATTCATATCGCAGAGGAAAAGACCTTGACAAGGATCCTGATTTCCTTAAGAGGAAGTCTGATCCGGAAACCAACAAGTACATGTACGGCAGCAGCGCCACAACATTGGACAAGAAGATAAGCAAGAGTGCCAAGACTTCAGTTTACGTGTTCCTGGGGGCACTTCTCGTAATAGTGTTCTTTGCTTTCTGCCAGATGATTCACGTGGACAAGAACGGGGAGAGCATCACTCTGGCCCAGCACATGGGAATACCGAAGATGAACATCATCATACAGATCATTATGCTGACGGCGGCTGCCTGCAACATAATGTTCTGCAAGGCCGAGCCGAAGAAAGCAGTAGGAGGGGCTGTCTGGCAGAGCGGAATGGTGGCTGTCGTAGCTATCTACGGAATCGCTTGGCTGGCAGATACTTACTTCAGCAATTATCTGGACCAGATGAAGGTTATGCTGGCAAGCCTTGTTGAAAGCTATCCTTGGGCTATAGCCTTTGTGTTCTTCATTGTGTCCGTGCTGATAAATTCTCAGGGTGCTGTCGTGGTAGCCATGCTTCCGCTGGCATACGAACTGGGAATTGCAGGGCCGGTGCTGCTTGGGATACTGCCAAGCGTTTACGGGTATTTCTTCATCCCGAACTATCCTTCGGACATCGCGACTGTAAACTTTGACCGTTCCGGCACTACCGTTATCGGGAAATACCTTCTTAACCACAGTTTCATGATTCCGGGCCTGATTTCCGTAACCGTTTCAACCATAATAGGCTATCTCTTGACTTCTACGGTATTCCACGGATACTTCCAGGCCTTTGTACAATAGTGTTCTTACTGATTTTGAGATTCTTTGAATTTTAATTGATTATGAAGAAAGGTATATTCATTGTTTTTGCCCTTATCCTGGGGCTTTCTGCAACAAGTTCCGTTCTTTTGGCTCAACCTAAGGTGGTTGCACACAGGGGATACTGGAATGTAAACGGGAAATGGAACGGCAATGCCTCCACTCCCCAGAACTCCTTGGCTTCTTATGCCGAGGCTGACAGGTCAGGGTTCTACGGGTCTGAGTTCGATGTCAACCTCACATCAGACGGCGGTCTTGTTGTGTGCCACGGCCCTAAGATAGTTTCAATAGAAGATGTGCAGAAAGAGACCTTCCTGACCGTCAGAAATGAACATCTTTCCAATGGAGAGGCGGTTCCTTCTCTCGACGAATTCCTGTCCCTGATAAAGAAGTGCAAGATTCGTCCGGTTCTGGAAATCAAGCCTGATTATCGCGATAAAGAAGGGAGTCTGCCCGCTCTTGAAGCAATAGCCAAGGCTCTGAAAAAGCACAAGATAGATATGGGTAAACTTACCATCATATCTTTCAGCCTGGATGTTTGCAAGGAAGCTGCCAGGAGATACCCCAAGACTATGGTCCAGTACCTTGGTGGGGAAAAATCTCCTCAAGAACTCAAGGCTTTGGGAATCAATGGACTGGATTATCACTACTCAGTCTTTGACAAACATCCTGAATGGGTTGAGGCTGCTCACGACCTGGGGATGGAGGTAAATGTGTGGACTGTTGACAAAAGGAGAGATATCAAGCGCATGGCTGCTTTGGGTGTGGACCAGATAACCACCAACTATCCAGTTCTTGCCCAGCAGATAATAGACGGAACCCTTCCTAAGAAAGTTTTGATAATAGGGGCGCATCCTGATGATCCCGAAACCGGTTGCGGCGGAACAATGATCCTCATGAAACGAGCCGGCTATGATGTCAAGTGCGTCTATCTTACAAGAGGAGAAGCCGGTATAGAGGGTGTACAGGGCGATGAAGCAGCCAGGATCAGAAGCGAGGAGGTCAAGAACGCTTGCGCAATTACCGGTGCGGACCACGTTTTCCTCACCCAGATTGACGGCCAGACGGAAATCAACAAGGCCCGTTACGACGAGATGCTGAAGCTAATCCAGGATGAAGATCCAGATATAGTCTTCACACACTGGCCTATAGACGGCCACAGGGACCACCGGATCTGCTCAATCCTGGTCTATGACAGCTGGAGAAGAACCGGAAAAAGCTTTGACCTCTACTACTTCGAGGTCATGACAGGTGTCCAGACACAAAACTTCCATCCTACAGACTATGTGGATATAACATCAGTACTGGAAGAAAAGTACAAAGCCTGCTATTGCCACAAGAGCCAGAATCTCGAGCCTGTTTTTGAAGGCTGGCATACTCCGATGGAAGTCTTCCGGGGAATAGAGAACCGATGCAAGGCGGCAGAAGCTTTCATTCGCCAGACAGACGGAAACCGGATTTTTGAGCCGGCTAAACCTTAAAACAAAAAACAAATAGAAAACAGTTATGGAAACAAAGGAAGACTATTCATTCATGAAGTATCTCATAGTTGTTGTGCTGGTGGGATTGTTGTGGGCCTGTCTTCAGATTGTAAATGTGCAGGTTGATGACCGTGAGAATTACATGCGGAAAACCATTGACGAGGTTGGAAGTACATGGTCCTTGGACCAGCGCTTGGCCGGCCCGGTTATCGTATATGACAGGACTACCTATGATACCCTTGCACTGAAGTCCTCAAAAGGCAAGGACTCGCTGGTGGTGAGAAAGAGAGAAACTACAAATGAAATCTATCCGGAGGTGATGGATGTCAAATGTGATGTGGACAGCAAAAACCTTCACCGCGCCATCTATGACGTTAGCGTCTATAGCACGAAAGCCATGTTTTCCGGCTACTTCAGGATACCTGAGGAAGTATTGGGCCAGCAGACAAGGAATTTCCGCGTAAAAATGTCCGTCTCTGACCTGAAGGGTATTTATGAACAGTTATATGTAACTCTGGATACTGTACGATATCAGCTGAATCCCAACCCGAAATCACCCTCATCGAGTGTTAAGGAGTCTTCTTCCGATGATGTGGTGGAGATGGTGATTAATGAAGTAGAAACCAGGACAGAGGTTCTGGATTCTCCGATTACCTTAAAGAAGGGAATGCTTGAAGTCCCTTTCAGTGCGCTTCTTGCAGTAAAGGGATCTAACTCGCTGAGTTTTTATCCGGTGGGAGATGCTACAACCGTGGAGGTTAAGTCTTCATATAACAATCCGAGCTTTAAGGGAGACTTCCTCCCTATAGAAAGGAATGTTGATGAAAAAGGCTTTTCAGCCCAATGGAAAGTGTTAAAAATCAACAGGAAGACTCCTTACGGAGTGTCTTTCGGAGTAGATTTGATCCAGCCTGTTACCCAATATCAGAAGACATCGCGGAGCATAAAATACGGAATACTGGTTATACTGCTTGTTTTCCTGGCAGCCATCGTAGTTGAGTTTTTTACAAAGAAAAGAATCAATATCCTGCAATATGCCGTTATCGGTCTGTCCCTGGTGCTGTTCTACCTGCTCCTGCTATCGTTCTCTGATTTCCTCTCTTTCGGCTTGTCCTACCTCATAGCGTCAGTTATGACCGCGCTTGCCCTTACACTGTACTTCAAGGGTATTCTGAAGCATAAATCTGCTTATCTGCTTGGAGCTTTGGTTTTTGTTTTCCTGATGTTCAGCTTCGTAATGATGCAGATGCAGGTATATTCCCTTCTGACAGGCTCTCTGCTTCTGTTTGTAATTTTGTGCGTGATAATGTACCTGACAAGGAACATGTCTCCAGTAAAGGATTTGGATGTTAATTAGTGTTAATTTAAATAGTTGATTATGAAGAAACTCCTGTGTTTAATCGCCTTTGCGGGATGCGCCGCAATGCTGTTTACGTTCTGCAAGAACAACGCTCCTAAGACAGAAGAAACGGATCCGGATACAGAAGCGGCTATAGCGGCTGCGGCTGAAGTTGAGAATCTCGGTGGAGACCCTGCTCCTTCCAACATGACTGATTCCCTGGATGTGATGAACCTTTATGCGACGGTAGAGAATATTATAGTCAAACCTCAGGGAGTGCTGCCTTATCCTTCTGACGGTATCAGTGGAGATGCTCTTGAGCACGAGGTTGTCAAAGCCTGGCCGAAACTTAGCATATTCGTAAAGCAGTCTGGAAATGAATTGGATATTCTCGACATTTTTACCGCGATAGTTGAAGTTTATCCGGCTCCTCAGCTTTTGGAAGCCTGGTATGCCATAGACGACAATACTGCAGTCTCTTCAAAATCCAAGTTCGTCTGCCAGGAAAAAAACCATTTCATTTCCGGAGAATGGCCTGACCCGGAATTCAGCAACAATTTCTATCTGAAGGCCTGGCCTCTGATGGAAGACGGCAAGTGGATTGTGGGCCTGGTTTACAACAGGCTCTGGGACGGGGATGACGGTATAGGGCTTTACCAGAATCTGATGTTCTGGACATACGATTCCTTAGAGGAGCATATCCTCAGGCCTGTAGATACAGAAGAGCGTTTCCTGCCTTCCTACACTCCGCAGAGAGGCTATGTTGTTTTCTACCCGGACAATGACAACATTGACTTCAAAGACGGGGCTGATCCTGACCTCTACTGGAAGTGGAACGGCTACTGGTTTGAGTCATCCGCTCCTCAGGAATAGTTCTGCCGCTTAATCTCCTGAATAATAGTGCATCAATAAAAATACCCCAAGCCGATTCGCTTGGGGTATTTTGTGTAATTGGTTGATAGTTAAAAACTAAGCGGCAGGACTACTTTGTGTAATCGTAGAAGCCCTTTCCGGTCTTTCTTCCCAGAAGGCCTGCACGTACCATCTTCCTCAGAAGCGGATGTGGACGGTACTTGCTGTCTCCGAACTCGTTGTAGAGAACTTCCATGATGGCAAGGCAAACATCCAGGCCGATCAGGTCTCCCAGAGCCAGAGGGCCCATAGGATGGTTGGCGCCCATCTGCATGGCCGCGTCTATTTCCTCCTTGGTTGCGATTCCGTCTGCCAGGATTCCGACTCCCTCGTTTACAAGAGGAATGAGGATTCTGTTAACAACAAAGCCAGGAGCCTCGTTTACGGATACAGGGCATTTTCCGATTGCCTTTGCAATCTCTACTACCTTGTCGTGAGTCTCTTCGGAAGTAAGCTGTCCTTTGATTACCTCAACCAGCTTCATCAGAGGAACCGGGTTGAAGAAGTGCATACCGATCACATTCTGAGGACGTGAAGTGAATGCTGCTATGGCAGTGATGCTCAGAGATGAAGTATTGGATGCAAGAATAGCCTCCGGCTTGCAGACCTTATCCAGGGTCTCCCAGATTTCCTTCTTTACAGCCATGTCTTCAGCGACAACCTCTATTACCAGATCGGCATCCTTGAGGTCATCATAGTTAAGGGTGTCTTTGATCCTGCCAAGAATCTCATCCTTTACATGAGCTTCCATCTTGCCTTTCTCTACACTTTTTGTGAGGAATTTCTCGATAGCCTTGTGGGCTCTTCCAAGAGAAGCTTCGCTACGTCCTTTAAGGAGTACGTCGTGGCCGGCAGTAGCAAATGCCTGAGCTATGCCGTGGCCCATTGTTCCGTTACCAACAACTGCAACTTTCATGTTATTGAATTTTAAATGTTTATGGTTTTGTTTGTGTATGTCCTGAATATCTTTTCCTATACTATCTTTTTTTCCATTCGGCCGGCCTCTTCTCAAAGAAGGCTTTCATTCCTTCCTTTTGGTCTTCAGTTGAGAAACAAAGCCCGAACAGGCTGTTTTCTATCGCGATTGCCGTGTCCATGTCTGTCTGCATCCCGCGGTTTATGGCTTCCTTGCTGAGCCTTACGGCCACAGGAGCGTTCTTGGCGATTGTCTTTGCCATAGCCATGGCAGCGTCCATAAGTTCTTCCGGCTCCACAACCTTGTTGACCAGACCAATCCTGAAGGCTTCTTCCGCGTTGATTGCCTTTGCCGTATAAATCAGTTCTTTCGCCCTTCCTTCACCTACAATTCTTGGCAGTCTCTGTGTGCCTGAGAATCCGGGCGTTATACCCAGTCCCACCTCAGGCTGGCCGATCTTGGCCTTTGATGAAGCTATGCGTATATCGCAGGAAAGAGCAAGTTCGCATCCTCCGCCAAGGGCGAAACCGTTGATGGCGGCTATGACAGGCTTGCCCAGCAATTCAATCTTGCGGAATACCTTGGAACCCTGGACTCCGAATTCTTTTCCCTGGGAGGCGTTCATGGTGCTCATCTGGGAAATATCTGCTCCCGCTACAAAGGCGCGTCCTTCACCTGTAAGTATAACTGCATCTATATCAGCATCTTGATCTATTGATGAAAAAGCTGCATCAAGCTCCGATAGAACATCTGAGTTGAGGGCGTTCATGCTCTGCGGATTGTTTATCCTTACAATGCAGATGTTATCTTCTTTCTGGATGATAAGGTTTTTGAATTCCATAATCTGAATAATTAAAGTTTGTTGCAGACATGTTCTGCCTACATCTTGCGAAGTTAGTAAAAATATCCCTAATATAAAATATAACAAGTTTGTTATTTTTTTCAGACTTTTTTCATTATATTTGCTTGAATTATTTAAAGATAGTGGCGATTTTAGGGCCACTGCAAAACAGACAATATTGTAATACGCATATTTATAGGTAAATACAAATAATATTCAAATCGTTTTCTTATGGATAAAAGAATTTCATTACAGGAAGCCGTTTCTATGATTAAGGACGGTATGACAATTATGGTTGGAGGTTTTCTTTCAGCCGGTTCTCCTCTGGATATCCTCGACGCTCTTGCAAAGAGTGATGTGAAGGATCTCACTCTTATTTCCAATGACACTGCATATCAAGGAATAGGAGTAGGTAACCTGATCGGTGCCCATAAGATCAAGAAACTTTATGTTTCTCATATCGGAACAAATCCTGATACAGCCGCCCAGATGAACGCAGGCGAGCTTGAAATCGAATTCTGCCCTCAGGGAACTCTTGCCGAGAGAATCCGTTGCGGCGGAGCCGGCCTTGGCGGAGTGCTCACTACCACCGGTATGGGTACCGTAATCGCTGAGGGAAAGCCTACAGTAGAGGTTGACGGCAAGACTTACCTTCTTGAGAAGCCTCTTCACGCAGACATCGCCCTTATCGGAGCAACCGTTGCAGACGAGAAAGGAAACTGCATCTATGTAGGAACTTCACAGAACTTCAACCCTCTTATGGCAACCGCAGCTGATGTTGTCATCGTTGAGGCGGAGAAGATAGTTCCTGCCGGTGAAATCAAGCCGGAGGCTGTAATCACCCCTCATGTTTTTGTTTCCTACATTTATCAGTCAACCAATAATTTGCAGAAAGTTAGAGAATAATATGGCAGCAAAATCTTTGATCAGAGTAAGAATGGGCGGTGAAGATGCCCATTACGGCGGAGGCCTTGTTGACGGAGCTCACATGCTGAAGCTTTTCGGCGATGTTGCAACTGAACTCCTTATCATCAACGATGGTGACGAGGGGCTTTTCAAGGCTTATGACAATGTCGAATTCATAGCTCCTGTATATGCAGGAGACTACATTGAGGCTACCGGTGAGATAACCCACGTGGGCAACACTTCACGCAAGATGGTCTTTGAGGCCCGCAAGGTGATTGTTCCGCGTCCTGATGTATCTGACTCAGCGGCAGACGTGCTGGAAGAACCTATTGTAGTATGCAGGGCAAGCGGAACTTGCGTGGTTCCTGCAAAATGCCAGAGAAAGAAATAGTGTTATGGAGAAACTGATAATCACTGCCGCCATTTGCGGCGCAGAGGTGACCAAGGAGCAGAATCCTGCTGTTCCTTACACCGTAGAGGAGATTGTACGCGAGGCCAAGAGCGCAGTTGACGCCGGTGCAGCCATCGTCCATCTCCACGTACGCTGGGACGACGGTACTCCTACACAGTCCAGAGACCGTTTCCAGGAATGTGAGGAGGCTATCCTCAAGGTTTGTCCTGACGTCATCCTCATACCTTCCACCGGCGGTGCCGTAGGTATGACTCCTGACGAGAGGCTCCAGTCCACAGATACCGACCCGCTGCCTGAGATGGCCACGCTGGATTGCGGAACCTGCAACTTCGGAGATGAGATCTTTGACAACACCATGCCTACGATGCGGGCTTTTGGAGCACGTATGATGGAGCGTGGCATCAAGCCTGAATATGAGTGCTTCGAGATGGGCCATCTGGATACCATCCTCAACATGGCCCGCAAGGGTCAGGCTCCAGGTGCTCCGATGCAGTTCAATTTCGTCCTCGGTGTTCCGGGATGTACTCCCGCTACCGTTGCCAACCTCTGCTGGCTTGTCAACGGCATTCCTGCCGGAAGCACCTGGACAGTAACCGGAGTAGGCCGCTCAGCATTCCCTATGGCTGCCGCAGCCATTGCCATGGGCGGTAACGTACGCGTAGGATTTGAAGACAACCTCTATCTGTCAAGAGGCGTCCTTGCACCGTCAAACGGCGCTCTGGTAGAGAAGGTCGTACGCCTTGCAAATGAACTTGGAAGACCTGTGGCAAACAGTGAAGAGGCACGTCAGATACTCGGACTTGCTCCACGTAAATAAACAGAATCGTTGAATATTAATTTATAAAAACAATATTTTTATGCAGAAACATGGAAATCGCTACGGTACACACCGTGTAATTGAGCCTGTAGGCGTACTGCCGCAGCCAGCCAACAAGTTGGACAACAATATGGACGAGATCTACGACAACGAGATCCTCATCGATGTCCAGACACTCAACATAGACTCAGCTTCTTTCACCGATATACACAACTACGCCAAGTCCCAGGCCAAGAATCCTGACGACGAGGCCGAGGTAATGGAGGAAATCAAGAAGGAGATGTTCCTGAACGTTGAACTTCAGGGAAAGCACCGCAACCGTCGTACAGGTTCCGGAGGTATGCTTCTTGGAACAGTTGAGAAGATCGGTGACGCTCTCAAGGGCAAGATTGACCTCAAGGAAGGCGACCGCATCGCTACCCTGGTATCCCTGTCACTGACTCCTCTGAGAATTGATGAAATCATCAAGATCAAGGCTGATGTTGACCAGGTTGACATAAAGGGAAAGGCAATTCTGTTCGAAAGCGGCATCTACGCAAAGATTCCTGATGATATGCCTGAGAAGCTTGCTTTGAGCGCATTGGATGTTGCCGGCGCACCTGCACAGACTGCAAAGCTCTGCCAGAGCGGTCAGACCGTTGTTATCCTGGGAGCTGGTGGAAAGAGCGGAATGCTCTGCTGCTATGAGGCCAAGAAGAGGGTAGGCGTTACCGGTAAGGTTATCGGTCTTGCAAACAGCCCTAAGTCAACCAACAGAATCAAGGATCTTGGCTTCTGCGATGTTGTTGAGAGCGTCAAGGGAATGACTCCTGTTCAGGTTAACGAGCTTGTAAGCAAGCTGACAGGCGGCAAGATGGCAGATGTTACAATCAACTGCGTCAATGTTCCGGACCAGGAAATGACAGCTATTCTCTGCACAAAGGACGACGGTATCGTTTACTTCTTCTCAATGGCTACCAGCTTCACAAAGGCAGCTCTGGGAGCTGAGGGAATCGGAGCAGATGTCAACATGATCATCGGCAACGGTTACACAAAGGGTCACGCTGAGATCACCCTTCAGGAACTCCGCGAGTGCCCTAAACTGAGAAAGATATTTGAAGAACTTTACGCATAAAACTGATATTATGGCAGTTTCAAGAAGAAAAGAACTTTTTCCTGAGGTTACCGATGCCCAGTGGAACGACTGGAAATGGCAGGTAAGAAACAGGATTGAGACTCTGGAGAAGCTTAAAAAATACATAAAGCTCTCCAAAGAAGAGGAAGAAGGTATCCGCGAGTCACTCAAGACTATCAGGATGGCCATCACTCCATACTATCTTAGCCTTATAGATCCGAACAATCCTGAGGATCCGGTAAGAAAGCAGTGCATTCCTACAATCAACGAGACCCATCGTGCGGATGCAGACCTGCTGGACCCTCTGCATGAGGATACAGACTCTCCGGTACCTGGGCTTACCCACCGTTATCCGGACAGAGTCCTTCTGCTTATAACAGACATGTGTTCAATGTATTGCCGTCATTGCACCAGAAGAAGATTCGCAGGTCAGAAGGATGCTGCAACTTCAATGGACAATGTCGAGAAGGCAATTGAGTACATCAAGAACACTCCTCAGGTAAGAGACGTGCTGCTTTCAGGCGGTGACGCTCTGATGGTTCCTGATGAGAGACTCGAGTACATTATAAGCAAGCTTCGCAAGATCAAGCACGTGGAGATAATCAGAATCGGTACCCGTACTCCTGTTGTATGCCCTCAGAGAATCACTCCTGAGCTTTGCAACATGCTCAAGAAGTACCATCCGATCTGGCTCAACACTCATTTCAACCATCCGCAGGAAGTTACCGAAGAGAGTGCAGCAGCCTGCGCAAGGCTTGCTGACGCCGGTGTTCCTCTTGGAAACCAGAGCGTTCTGCTTCGCGGAGTAAACGACTGCGTGAACATTATGAAGAAACTTGTTCACGAGCTGGTGAAGATGAGGGTAAGGCCTTACTACATCTATCAGTGCGACCTTTCAATGGGTATCGAGCACTTCCGTACTCCGGTATCCAAGGGTATCGAGATTATCGAGGGCCTCAGGGGCCACACCAGCGGCTACGCCGTTCCTACGTTCGTTGTGGACGCTCCGGGCGGTGGCGGAAAGACTCCTGTAATGCCTAACTACGTGATTTCCCAGGCTCCTGGAAAGGTTGTCCTCAGAAACTATGAGGGTGTAATCACAACTTACACAGAACCAACTGACTATAAGGCAGACAAGTGCAACTGCAAGTACTGCCAGGAGAACAAGGAGTGCGAAGGTGTACTTTCTCTTCTGGAAGGCAAGCAGATGACAATCCAGCCTGATCATCTTGCAAGGGAAGACAGGGCTGTGAAGTATCGTGCCAAGATGGCTGCAAAAGCCAAGAAGGCCGCTGCCAAGCCTGCTGCCAAGAAGGCTGTAAAGCCTGCAGCAAAGAAGGTTGCAAAGAAGAAGTAGTTACTCTGCACAATGTCTTTCATCAGTGATATACTTAAATTCAAGAGCCTCTCGATAGTAGGGCTGGAGAAAAACACTGGAAAGACCGTGTGCCTGAATTTTATCCTGGACAGGTTACCGTCCACTTGCCGTGTGGCGGTAACCTCGATCGGGATAGACGGGGAGAGCAAGGATCAGGTGACCGGAACGGCCAAGCCTGAGATAATACTCAAGGAAGGTACGGTTTTCTCGACTTCAGAAGTTTTCTACGCCCAAAGACAGGTCCTGAGCGAGCTTCTGGAGATAACTTCCGAGAGGAGTTCATTGGGCAGGATTGTCACTGCCCGTGTTCTCAGAAGCGGGAAGGTGCTTCTCAGCGGACCTTCTTCCGCGCAGGCCCTGGCCAGGTGGGCCTCAGGAGTGGAAAAGTTCACACCGGACCTGACAATAGTGGACGGGGCGCTTTCCAGGCTCAGCAGCGCATCTCCGGTAATCAGTGAGAGCCTGGTACTTACTACCGGTGCAGCCTATTCAGTGGATCTGGCTACACTGGTCAGAAGGACAAAGTTCATAGTGGAACTGGTGCGGTTGGAAAGGGCTGACGAAGCGGTTTGCCGAAAATTCGACGGGCTGGAAAAAGGTCTGTGGGGGATTGATTCTGAAGGCAATCTCATTGATTTCCACGTGGAGTCTTCCTTGGCGATAGACAAGATAAAAGACGATGTGACGGGAAGGAGCGTGGCGGTTTTTGTTTCAGGAGCTTTGACGGACAGGTTCCTGGGGTTGATATCTGATTCCAAGAGAGTGAAGGATATAGACCTTGTGGTGGCAGATTTCACCAAGATATTCGTCTCTGAGCAATCTTACAGGGTTTTCCTGAAGAAGGGAGGCCGTCTGAAGGTCCTCAGAAAGAGCAAGCTCATAGCGGTTTGCGTAAACCCTACAAGTCCGAGGGGCTTTGTGCTTGATTCGGATTTGCTTTGCAGGAAAATGCAGGAGGCCGTAGGAGTGCCTGTTTATGATATAGTAAAAAACAGAGAAACTATCTGATCATGTTATTTAGAGAGTGTCTGGACATACCGTGCGGAATTAGGTTCATGTTTGACGACCTTCAGCTGCAGTCTGCCTGCGGCAGGAGCCGTCTGCTGAATACTCCTATGTTGCAGACAAGGGAAGAAGTAGAAAAGACCTACAAGACCCTGGAAAGATGCTTCAGGATTCTCTACTTCAATCCTTCTCCGCAGGTTTCGTCGTCTCTTGCCGCTCTCAAGCACAGGCTTATGTGCCTTAGAGACATAACAGGGACGCTTGACAGGCTTCAGCGGGATGTGGTGCTTGATGACGTGGACCTGTTTGAGATAAAGTACGTGGGGCTGCTTGCCGGCCATGTCAGAGAAGGGGTCAAGGCTCTCTCCCTGGAAGGCGTTGAGATACCGGATATGGAAAAGGTTGTTTCCATACTGGATCCGGAGGGGATGAGAATCGAGAGCTTTTATGTGTATGATATTTATTCCAAGGAACTTGGAAGGATCAGGGCAGACATAAAGAAACTCCAGGGGCTGTCTCCTGACTTGTCTGTGACTTCCGACCGGCTCCTTGAACTGATTGAGAAAGAAAGGCTTCTTGAAAGGGATATCAGGGAGAATCTTTCACACCTGCTGAAAAACCATATCGCTGAGATAAGGCAGGCCATAGATGCAATGGGAGATCTTGACATTCTCCTTGCCAAGTGCCTTCAGATGAAGGTGATGGGGCTTTGCATCCCTGAGGTTTCTGATGACTCCCGGACGGTGTACAAGGGTATGTTCCATCCGTATGTTGTGCATCTATATGAGAGCCAAGCTTCTATGGGTGGAAAGAAGAAACAGTTCCAGCCGGTGGACCTGAGTTTCTCCCTGGAAAGCGTTACCATAATCGGAGCCAACATGGGCGGAAAGAGCGTGGTGCTGAAGATGGCCGCACTCAACCAGCTGCTTTTCCAGTTCGGTTTCGGTGTGGCTGCGGAGTCTGCCAAGATAGACATCAAGGAAGACATAAGAGTATGCATCGGCGATGACCAGGACCTGTCTTCAGGCTTGAGTTCTTTTGCCGGTGAGGTCAAGGCCATTGACAATGTGCTGAAGGGGATGCGCACAGGCTCAAGGATGCTCGCCCTGATAGATGAGCCTGCCAGGACTACCAACCCGATTGAAGGGACGGCTCTGGTGAGGGCTTTGCTTGACATACTGAAAGACAAGAAGATATCGGTGCTGATGACTACCCACTACAATGTTCCCGGAGATTTCTTCAGGAGATTGAAAGTGAAGGGGCTTTCAGCAGGAAAGATGGATTATTCCCTTATTGAGACGGTTGAAGGTGAGATTCCTCACGAGGCCATAAATGTGGCCCGGAGCCTGGACATTGATCCGGTGTGGCTCGATGAGGCGGAGAAGATCCTGTCAGAAGAAGACAACAGATAATATAACAATAATAAGTACTTCACAACAAACTAACTGATATGCAGAGTAAAGTAGGTTTAGATTTTGAAAAAGTCCGCCTCGCGAAATCCTTGGCAGAGAAGGTTGCGATAGAGGTGCAGGCTTTTGTGGAGCGCTATACTACCGTTGCCACGGAAAGGACTATAGCCCGTGCATTGGGCATTGACGGCGTGGACGAAAGCAATGTCCCGCTTCCTAACGTGCTGGTAGATTCGCTCAAGGAGAAAGGAGTGCTTTCACAGGGTGTGATGTTCTACATTGCAAACGCGATGATAAGCACAGGTCTTTCTCCGCAGCAGATTGCTGAAAAAATTGCAAACGAGGGTTTTGACATCACAAAGGAAGCCAAAGTTACGGACCCTGTAAAGCTCCAGGCCGCTGTTCAGCCGGTTATAGACGCTACCATAGAAAGGATCCGCAATCACAGGCTTCGCAGAGAGAAATACGTGGCTGAGTACGGCGAGGACCGTGCCCGTCCTTACATTTACGTGATTGTGGCTACCGGAAACATCTATGAAGATGTAGTCCAGGCCCAGGCTGCCGCAAGGCAAGGGGCAGACATCATAGCCGTGATCCGTACGACCGGCCAGAGCCTTCTGGACTATGTTCCTTACGGGGCCACCACAGAAGGATTCGGAGGTACATTCGCCACTCAGGAGAACTTCCGCATAATGAGGAAGGCTCTTGACGAGGTAGGGGAGGAACTCCACCGCTACATCCGTCTTTGCAATTATTGCTCAGGACTTTGCATGCCTGAAATTGCAATTATGGGTGCATTGGAAGGACTGGATGTAATGCTCAACGATGCCCTTTACGGAATCCTCTTCCGCGACATCAACATGCAGCGCACGCTCATTGACCAGTACTTCTCAAGGATAATCAACGGCTTTGCAGGCGTAATTATCAATACAGGAGAGGACAACTACCTTACAACGGCAGACGCGATTGAGGCAGCCCACACTGTTCTGGCTTCAGACCTTATCAATGAGCAGCTGGCTCTTTTCGCCGGTCTTCCTGAAGAGCAGATGGGTCTGGGCCACGCTTTTGAGATGGATCCTATGCACAAGAACGGATTCCTGCTTGAACTGGCCCAGGCACAGATGACAAGGGAGATTTTCCCTAACGCTCCGCTGAAGTATATGCCACCTACAAAATTCATGACAGGAAATATCTTCAGAGGCCACATCCAGGATGCTCTGTTCAACATAGTGGGTATCTGGACACACCAGGGGCTTCAGCTTCTGGGTATGCCTACCGAGGCAATCCACACCCCGTTCATGAGCGACCGTTTCCTTTCAATTGAGAACGCCAACTACATATTCAACAATCTTCACGACATCGGAGAGGAAGTTGAATTCAAGGAAGGCGGCATAATCCGCTCAAGGGCCAAGGAAGTTCTTGACAATGCCATCAACCTGCTGCAGGAAATGACTTCCGAAGGTCTTTTCAACACGCTGGAACAGGGTAAGTTCGGCGATGTAAAGAGGCCTAAGAACGGTGGCAAGGGACTTGACGGCGTAACCGAGAAGGGAGCCAATTACATGAATCCGTTTGTTGAACTTATGAAAGGGAGGAAATAAAGATGAGTGAAGGTCTGTATTCAATGGAGGCCAAGAATTACGACAAGACTCTTGACCTGAAAAAAGTAAAGCCTTACGGTGACACGATGAACGACGGAAAGGTGCAGCTCAGCTTCACGCTCCCTGTCCCTGCCGGTCCGGAAGCTATAGAAGCAGCAAAGCAGCTTCTCAAGAAAATGGGTTTTGAGAATCCTCTGGTAGTGTTCTCGCAGGAACTCACTCCTGGGTTCACTTTCTTCAATTGCTATGGAAGCAGCACAATGACAGTGAATTATGCCGACATCTATGTTCCTAAGGTTGAATCCAAGACAATGAGCATGGAGGCTTGTGACGACTTCATCCAGGAAAAGATAGGCCGTCCTCTTGTAGTTGTAGGCGCCAGCACCGGAACCGATGCCCATACCGTGGGAATCGATGCCATAATGAACATGAAAGGTTATGCCGGACACTACGGTCTGGAGAGGTACAGGATGATCGAGGCTTATAACCTCGGCAGCCAGGTGCCTAACGAAGAATTCCTTGCAAAGGCTATCGAACTCAAGGCAGACGCTCTGCTGGTGAGCCAGACGGTTACTCAGAAAGATGTTCATATCCAGAACCTTACCAATCTCATAGAGCTTATGGATGCTGAAGGTCTGAGAGACAAGATGATTGTCGTGTGCGGAGGGGCCCGTATAAGCCACGAGCTTGCCAAGGAGCTTGGTTATGATGCCGGCTTCGGCACTAACACCTATGCGGATGATGTGGCAAGCTTCATCGCTGAGGAATTTGTAAAGAGACACAAAAAGTAAACACAATATCAATCATTAAATATCACTATTATGGATAAACAGCAAATTAGAGAGTTTATTGCAAAGCGTGCTGCCCTTGAGGTAAAGGACGGCGACGTTGTGAATCTGGGTATCGGACTTCCAACCCTTATTCCTAACTATCTACCTGAGGGAGTGACTGTTACTATCCAGTCAGAGAACGGTTGCCTTGGAATGGCTGCAGATCCTGCACTTTCCGGGGGCCAGAGGGATCCTCACTGGATTGATGCCGGCGGCGGATACATCTCACACGAGCCCGGTGCCGCTTCTTTTGACTCTGCTACCAGCTTCGCTATGGTTCGTGGCGGTCATGTCAATGTTACTTTCCTCGGCGCTCTTGAAGTTGACGAGAAGGGAGACCTTGCAAACTGGATCATCCCTGGAAAGAAAGCTCCTGGAATGGGTGGCGCAATGGACCTTCTGGTAGGAGCCAACAAGGTTATCCTCACTATGGAGCACACTGCAAAGGGCAACCCTAAGATCCTGAAGAAGTGCCGCTTGCCTCTTACAGCAGCTGGTCAGGTGAACATGATCATCACCGAAATGGGTGTGATGAACATTACCCCTGAAGGAATTGTTCTCAGCGAAATCAACCCTGAGTTCACTGTTGAGCAGGTTCAGGCAGCCACTGAGGCTACACTTATTATTGCCCCTGATTTGAAAAAGATAGAACTTTAGAATTTTTTAGATATGGATTTCGAACTTACTAAATCCCAGAAACTGTTTCAGCAGATGATAAGGGAGTTCGCCGAAAAAGAGGTGAAACCTATTGCTGCAGAAGTTGATGAGGAGGAAAAATTTCCTACTGAGAACGTAAAGAAGCTCGGAAAACTTGGTGTAATGGGTATCCCTACACCAAAGGTTTATGGTGGAGCAGGTGGAGACCACGTAATGTACACCGTTGCCATAGAGGAGCTTTCAAGAGTTTGTGCTACTACTGGCGTTATTGTTTCAGCCCACACTTCACTTTGCGAGGATGCTATCCTTGACAACGGAACTGAAGAGCAGAAGCAGAAGTATCTGCCTAAACTTGCCAGCGGCGAGTGGATCGGCGCTTTCGGTCTTACCGAGCCTAACGCCGGAACAGACGCTTCCGCACAGCAGACAATGGCAGTTGAGGACGGAGACGACTACATCCTCAACGGAACCAAGATATTCATCACCAACGCAGGTGAGGCTGATGTTTACGTGATTGCCACAATGACAGACAAGTCAAAGGGTAACAAGGGAATAACCACCTTCATCGTTGAAGCTTCCACCCCTGGTTTCTCAATCGGGAAGAAGGAGCACAAGATGGGTATCAGAGGAAGTGCTACCTGCGAGCTCATATTCGAGAACTGCCGCGTTCCAAAAGCTAATATGCTCGGCAAACTCGGTGGTGGCTTTGCAGTTGCGATGAAGACTCTGGACGGTGGCCGTATAGGTATCGCCGCACAGGCTCTGGGTATTGCACAGGGCGCCATGGACGAGACCGTCAAGTACTGCAAGGAAAGAAAGCAGTTCGGCAAGAGCCTCTCCCAGTTCCAGAACACCCAGTTCCAGCTTGCAGACCTTCAGACCAAGATCGAGGCCGCAAGATACCTGGTAAGGGCAGCTGCCTGGAAGAAAGACCATGGAATGCCGTTCAGCGCAGACGCAGCCATGGCAAAACTCTTTGCTGCAGAAACAGCAATGGAGATGACTACCAAAGCTGTACAGTTCCATGGCGGTTATGGTTACACAAGGGAATATCCTGTCGAGAGAATGATGAGAGACGCCAAGATTACTGAAATCTACGAGGGTACCTCAGAAGTTCAGAGAATGGTTATTGCCGGAAAATTGTTCAAGAAGTAAAAAAGTCAGATTATGAATATAGTAGTTTGTGTAAAACAAGTTCCGGATACAACCGTTGTAAAAATTGATCCGGTAAAGAACACGCTGATAAGAGAAGGTGTTCCTTCCATCATGAACCCAGACGACAAGGGTGGTCTTGAGCTGGCTCTCCAGCTTAAGGAGAAATGCGGTGCAAACGTAACGGTCATCACGATGGGTCCTCCACAGGCCGACCTGGTTCTGAGAGAAGCTTTCGCTATGGGAGCGGACAGGGCTATCCTCCTGACCAGCCGTGCTTTCGCAGGTGCTGACACCCTTGCAACTTCCAACGCTTTGGCAGGTGCTCTGAGGGCTATCCCTTACGACCTCATCATAACCGGCCGTCAGGCTATCGATGGAGATACCGCCCAGGTAGGTCCTGAGATGGCAGAACATCTCCACCTTCCACAGGTATCTTATGTTGTTGACTGCGAGTACAAGGGAGAAAACAACTTCAGGGTAAAGAAGGAAACCGAAGACGGTTACGAGATTCTGGATGTTGAAGGTCCTGCAGTATTCACCGTTCTTGCTTCCGGCTACAAGGCCCGTTACATGAACGTAGGCGGTATCGTTGACGCTTTCGAGCGCCAGGTGGAAATCTGGACAGAGGCCAATCTGGATCTTGATCCTTCCAAGCTCGGTCTCAAAGGTTCTCCAACAAAGGTTAAGCAGGCTTTCCCTAAGCAGACCAAGGCTGCAGGCCAGGTTTACGAACTGGAACCAGAGCAGGCTGTTGATGTTATCATCGCCAAGATGAAAGAGAAATTTATTATCTAATTGCCTAATACTGAAAGAAATGAACAAATCAGACTTTAAAGGCGTATATGTATTCGCCGAGCAAAGAGACGGAAAAATCCAGTCTGTAGCCCTCGAACTTTTAGGAAAGGCAAGAGTGCTTGCAGACAAGCTGGGAGAGGAAGTGGTAGCTTTCTATCCTGGATACAAGAATACCGAAAATGCCAAGGAACTCATAGCATGGGGTGCCGACAGGGTTATCGTGATGGATGCTCCTGAACTTGAGCACTATCTTACCGAGCAGTACTCACAGGCAATGAGCCAGGCTATTGACAAATACAAACCAAGCATTGTTCTGCTGGGTGCAACCACTATCGGAAGGGATCTCGGTCCAAGGCTGGCTTCCAGGCTGGCTACCGGTCTGACTGCAGACTGCACCGCTCTGGACATTTCTGAAGACAGAGAGCTCCTTATGACCCGTCCTGCATTCGGAGGTAACCTTATGGCAACCATCATGTGTACCGAGCACAGGCCACAGATGTCAACCGTACGTCCTGGCGTTATGCAGAAAGGTACCCGCGATGAGAACCGCAAGGGTGAAGTTGAGGTGTTCGCTCCTCAGTTCGACGCTTCCAAGTTCAAGGTAAAGCTTGTTGAGTGCGTTAAGGAAAACAAGGGCAAGGTAGATATTACCGAGGCCAAGATTCTGGTTTCAGGAGGTCGTGGAGTAGGTAATCCTGAGGGATTTGCCAAGCTTCAGGCTCTGGCTGACGTTATCGGCGCCCAGGTTTCCTCTTCAAGAGCTATGGTTGACGCCGGCGTAATGCCTCACGAGGTTCAGGTTGGCCAGACAGGTAAGACAGTCCGTCCTGCCCTCTATATGGCTTGCGGTATCAGCGGTGCCATCCAGCACCTTGCAGGTATGGAAGAGAGTGATTTCATCATCGCCATCAACAAGGACAAGTTCGCTCCTATCTTCGGTGTCGCTGATGTTGGTATAGTAGGGGACGTTCACAAGATCATCCCTATGCTCACCGAAAAACTCTCCAAGATGGTTACCAAGAAGTAAGGTACTTCTGGACTAAAGCCAGATATCAAGAATGGGCCTGCCTGAACGGCGGGCTCATTTTATTTTAGGTGCACATCCGTAGCCTTTAACAGCACTTTTGAAAGAGTTCAGAAAATGAGTAACTTTGTTGGAGTTTCAAATTATCCACGATATGGAAGTCATACAGAGTTTCACCATTGATCATACCCGTCTTAAGCCGGGCATCTATGTTTCACGTGAGGATAAAGGTTTTACGACTTTTGACCTGCGGATTACCGAACCTAACAAGGAACCTGCAGTGGCTCCTGCCGCCATGCACAGCCTGGAGCATCTGATGGCTACCTGGTTCCGCAACAGCAGGGCCAAGGATGATGTGGTTTACGTTGGTCCTATGGGATGTCTTACCGGGATGTATATCATAATGACAGGTTCATACACCGTTGAGGACATGCGCAGCCTTACCATTGAGTGCCTGAAGTGGATCCTGACCCAGACCGAGGTTCCGGCTACGCGCCCTGAGGCCTGCGGCAACTATCTGCTTCACGACCTTCCGATGTGCAAGTGGGAGAGTGCCAGGTACCTGGACCGCCTGCAGAATGATTTCCACAGCGAGTATGCCAAGCTTAAGATAACCCTGGACGACGGAAAGGTATTTGCCGACGCATAGATAATAGACTGTATTGTCATTGTCTGTCTTTGAAACGCACTTGTCGGCCCTGGTCCTGGCTCTGGTTGTTTGCTCCTGCGGAGCCGGCAACAAGCATCATCCGTTAGCTTATTCCCTTACCCACAGGTAAGTTCCTTCCTTGCACTCTTTGACAAGGCGGAGCATGTACTGCTCCTCCAGGGCTACGCATCCCGCGGTGGTCACATCGTCAAGGTAATCGCAGTGGATGAAGATTGCAAAACCTTTGCCCCAGACTTGAGGATTGGTGTTGAAGTCTATGGCCATGGCATATTTGTAGGAAATCTTGAAGCGGTAGAGATGTTCGCTCCTGCTCATATCGCGAGTACCGGGCTCCACTTCAACCCAGGTGTTGTAGTCTTCCTTTTCTCCTGACCACCAGGAAGTAGGGGTTATCCGCCTGTAAGGCATCGCTGAGCCAGGGTCCGGTGCGTTTCCAAAAACAAGGGTAACCTTGAAAAGTCCGATAGGGGTGGTTCCGTCTCCATCGTGGCGGTCAGCATTAAGCCCGTTCTTGCCGTAATGGCACGGCACCTCAAAGGCCATGTCCCAGCTTTCAGCAGTCCTGTTCCACAGGCTCAACCTGTGGTCCTGTACAAGGATTACCTGTTTAACTTCTTTCGGAAGGGTATTCAAATCCTTCACGCGTTGATTGTCTCTTCCAGATAACATCGATATAAAGCAAATAACAGCTATAATGAGTCTCATGCTTCAAATGTACGTAAATTATTGATATGATTGCAATATACATAAAAAGCAAGTTATTTGGGCGTTTTGTTTTTTTTAGTTGTATATTTGAAACAAGAACCGATATGCCGATGAAAAAAAGAAGCCGTTTTTTGCGCAGATTCCTTATAGTTCTGGCTTTTGTAGCAGCAGGATCAGTTCTGTCCCTGGTTTACTTGTGGGGCCATGCTGACAGGATCCTGACCCGGATAGCAGACAGCAAGCTCAAGGAGTTTGTGAGCCGTTCCGATTCTTTTGACCTTAGATATTCAAGTCTTGACCTGAACCTTGCCAAGGGTACTATAAGGTTCAATGGAGTTGTTTTTTCAAAGGACAGCCTGAAAGCTACAGCCAGAAGGATTGAGGTGGGCAACATCAAACCTCGTCAGGTGTGGAAGAGCAGGCAGCTCCTGCTGGATTACATAATCCTCAAGGATGTGTCACTTTCTGCAACAGCTTCAAAGAAAGCTCCAAAAGATACTGTTTCTTCTGGTAATGAGTCTATTGGAGTAAGCAAAAAAACTGGAATAAAAAAGTATCTGGACTCAATAGGGGTAAAAAAAGTAGTTCTGGACGGAGGCGGTTTCTCTTTCCGCAGGCCGGGTGACAGTTTGAGAGCCAAGCTCATGGTGACAGAGCTTTGTGCCTTTGCTCTCGGTTACAATACTGAAAACGGGAGTTTTTCCTATAGCGATTCCTTATACTCGATCCGTCTGACTGATATAGAATTTACTTTCGCAAGCGGTCTGTACGCTTTGTCTGTGGACAGTCTTGCTTCTGAAAATTCAGGCGGTGTTTTCATAAAGAATTTTCACAGCCGTAATACTGTAGGGAAAAAACACCTTGCTTCAAGAAAAGGCAAGGTACCTTCAAGCTGGTCTGATATCAAGTTTAAGGAACTTCATACCTCTTCAGTCAACCTGTTCCGCCTTGCTTTGTCCAAGAAGATAGAAATAGACAGTGTTTTTGTAGAAGGGGAGCGGCTGAAGCTTTTCCGCGACAACAGGTATCTGCCGAAAAAACCTTTCAAGATGCCTCAGGAGTGGCTTATGTCTGCCAAATCTCCTTTTCACATAGGTTATCTTGCCATGACTTTACCGGTGCTGGATATGGAGGTGCTCCTGAAAGAAGGGGGAATCGGGGTTCTTCCTTTAAGGAACATCAAAGTTGAGGCGGAGAACATTTCAAATGAGGAAGGTAGTGCTGTTACAGCCCGTCTTTGGCCTTCTTTAGGCAGGGGGCGGGGATTCATAAAGATGACCCTGGTAAACGACTCCAAGTGTTCTTTCAGAGCTGAGGCTAAAATTTCAAATCTCAAGGGGCCTGATTTTGAAAGCCTTCTCAATCCTCTCTTCGGAGCATCTGTAGAGGCCGATATAACGAGTCTGCATGCTGATGTCAAGGGTGACCGTCATTCTATCAGCGGACCTTTCTGCATGCAATACACCGGTCTTGAGGTCCATCTGGACAAATCCAAGGTGCCTCAGCAGAAACTCGCTGACAAAGCCTCTTTGGTTAACACATTCTCTTCACTGGCAACTCATAAGAGCAATCCGCGCAAGAACCAGAAGGATCCGTTCTCATGTAATGTCAATGTTGTCAGGAACCCTATGAAGAATTTTGGCGGTTATATGGTGTCTGCACTTCTGGACGGAATGATGCAGACTGTTCTCGGCGATGTGGCATACCACAAAATCAAAGCGGCGCAGGCTGGCCAGAAATTCGGTGTGAAGGAAATGGTAAAGGATGAGAAAGAGGTTATTAAAAACCGGGAGCGGGAGAAAATCGCGGAAGGAAAGGAGAAGCTCAAGGAAAAGAAGCAGAAGGTCAAAGGCAAGATCAAGGATGCCTTTGGAAAGGCTGAGAGCAAATGAGCTGCAGCTAAGCCTGATCCTGCTAAATTTTTGTTACAAAGTTTATAATCGGACCGTGATTGGATACACAGGTCCGATTATCGTTTTACTTTTGTACTGCCGAAAGGCAAAAATTGGAGAAAATAAAGCATTTTATTATTAATATTAAGATTTAACGATTATGAAGAAAGTATTTTTCATCGCAGTTGCAGCTCTTGCATTTGTAGCTTGCAACAACAACAAGACCAATGAGGCAGCCGCTGAGGCTACTGAGGCCGCTACTGAGGTTGTAGAGGAAGTTAACGCTAACGCTGAGGCTGCTGTTGAGGCAACTGGAGAGGCTACTGAGGCTGCTGCTGAGGCAACTGAGGAAGCAAAGAACGAGGTTGAGAAGGCTGCTGAGAAGGTTGAGAACGCAGCTAACGAGACTAAGGGAACTGTTGAGGCTGTAAAGAATGCAGCAGATGCAGTTAAGGGTGCAGCTGAAGCAGTTAAGAAATAATTGCTGTTGGGCAAAACTCTGAAAGGGGCAGATTTTAGTTCTGCTCCTTTTTTTTTGTGAATTTTTGGAATGATTTTGTGGACTTGGTGCAATTATTGCTATATTTACATCCGTTAAGCTTAATTACTAACTTAAATCAATTCAAATTATGAAAAAGTTTATTGCAATTTTTTGCGTATGCGCTTTCCTTATGAGCGGAACTTATGCACTTGCTTCAACATCTTCAGTATCTGAGCCTCAGAAGCAAGAAAAGACCAAGTCTGGAAAAGATTCCAAGAAGGAAATGGACAAATCAAACAAAAAATCCGACAAGAAGGCAGACAAGAAGACTGAGAGCAAGAATGACAAAGGCAAGGCTTCTTCCAAGACAATGGAGAAGAAATCCAGCAATTCCACAACCAGCAAGAAATAAGGTTTTGTATGAAATGACAAACGAAAACTCCCGCCTTGGACGGGAGTTTTCTGTTTGTCATCACATCAGTCAAAGGTCTAGAACAAGGCGGTAACCTTTTCTATCAATTCCATAGGGCTGCATTCCGGGCTCATGACAAGGTCTGCCTTGGCGTTTATATAGTCAAACTCTTTCTTGAATCGTTTTTCACCGCCTCCGGTGATGTTCAGCATTATGGTATCGTCGGGTGCAACGTGGCCTTCCTTGAGGGCTTTGATGAGGCTGACAAGTGCCACTCCTGCTGCGGAGTAAATATCCGCTCCCTCGAGTTCCTCAAACATGTCACAAGCTTCTGTAAGTTCTCCGTTTGTCACTTTCTGGAAACTGCCGTTTGATGCCTTGAGCACATCATACAGGCCGCCGGCTATGGAATAAGGCGGCTTGCGGTTACTGAGTACAGGGGCTTTTATTTGCAGAGCCTTGATTCTGCCCTCGTTTTCGTCCATTGGAAGAAGGCTGCGGCTGTCTGCCTTCCATGCATCATACATCGGGGTGAAAGGTACGTTCTGTGAAGGAATCAGTTTCATGATGTTGTTTCCGAACCTTCCGTCTTCTATAAGCCTCAGGTTTGCCTCGTAAGCCGCAATTGTGCCTGTGCCGCTTCCTACTGCCTGGAAATATGCGTCAGGAATTCTGCCTATTGCTTCAGCAGCGGAAAGGACGGTAGTTCCCATGCCGTCTCTTCTGGCTACATTCTTGGCACCGCCTTCTTCAAGGAACAATGGCGAGGCGTTGAGTTTGGCAGCAAGGGCAATGGCGTCAAAGTAGTCGCTTCCTTTAGGAGAACAAAGAACTTTAACGCAGCTGTTGAGTTTCTCCTTGAACCACAATGCGTTCAGATTGTCTTCAGGTATGGCGATCACCAACGGGATGTTGTTGTCTGAACAAACTCTGGCAAAAGCTCTTGCAGTGTTTCCGGCAGAAGCTACAACAAGAATCCTGCCCGTGTCTTTAAGTCTTCCGCACACTGAATAGGCTTCCGTTTCCTTGAATGAGCATGTGTTCATCGTCACACCTTTCTCCGGCCAGTAGCCACTGTATGTTATATAGAGATTGCTCAGTCCGAGTTTCTCAGCCAGCGCTTTGCTCTTGTAGGTGACGGGAGCTGAAGAACCTTTCAACATTCGGCTTATTGGAAGCCAGTCTGCAAACCGGTAGATTCCGTATGACTTGTCTTTGAATTCAATCTGTTTCTTTTCATAGACAGCCCTTATGAGGGAAGGTGCTTTGTCCTCAGGATCAGCCATAAGCCATCCTGTGTCCTCAAATTGCCTTTTGCTCAGGCAGCTTTCCAAATGGTAGCTTGTCGGTTGGATTTCCATTTTCTTATAGTTTTTATTCATTGTCATCAATTCAAGAATTCTGCTTGAGTCCGGATATGCTGGAAGATACTATCTCGGCGAAATCCAGGACAGGCACATCGGCCTTGCTTCTTATTGCCTTGTAGCACATCGGGCACGCGGTAATTATCTTGTCAGGTGCGTTTGCCATGAGGTTGGCCACAGAGCTTTCTGCAATCTTGGAGCGGTCCTTTTCATCCAGGGTCAGACTGCCAAGGCTGTATCCGCAGCAGATGCTCTCATCTCTTTCCTTTTGTGCCTTTTTAAGTTCGCCGATGCCGGAGAGTACATTTCTTGGTTCATCATAGATTCCGCAACCTCTTCCGAGTTCACAAGGATCGTGATAGACCAAAGAGCCCTCTTTCTTTTCCAGAATGAGTTTCCCTTCTTTGGCGAGCCTGTCTATATATTGTGTATAATGCAGTATCTCGATATTTTCAAGGTTGTATTCCTCTTTGAAAACTTTCAGGCAGATAGGGCAGGAGAGCAGAAGGATGCTGCACCCGGACTGTTCAATGATCTTCTTGTTTGCCTCGATGGTCTTCCTTGCGGCTTCTGTCTTTCCGGCCAGCATCAGAGGGCGGCCGCAACATATCCCGCTGTCTTTGTCCATGAACTCGAACTCCACATCGGCAGCCTTCAGCACTTTCTCCACAGACTTGATTATCATTGGGGTAAGATGAGTCATGCAGCCGGCAAAATAAAGGACCTTCCCTGATTTACGAGGCTTGTCTGAAAGCTCGGCAGCGGCTTTGTCAGAGTAATCTTTCAAGTAAGAGTAATCGTAACCTATGGAATTGTTGATGGTTTCTCTCTGGACTCTCCTTATGTCCGGGGAATTAACGCCGACAGGGCATAAGGCCGCGCATTTGCCGCACATCAGGCATTTCTCAGCGATTTCATTGATTTTCTTGTTGTTGTGCCTTCTCAGAAATCTTATGAAATAGACAGAAGAGTATTTGAGGTTCTTCTTTTGGGTGTTCATCGGACAGGCGTCTATGCACAGGCCGCAACTGGAGCAGGCGTATATTTCAGCTTCCGCAAAACCTTTGCGGGGTTTTCTGACTTTGAGGCCGGCGTTGCGGAACAATATCAGGACCGGTTCAGTAAGTATGTGCATATACCTGGAAAAAGGCATGGCAAGGAAGAACAAGCCAAGGCAAATGGAATAGGCCCACCATGTAGGCATGAAATTAAGTTCATTGCCGAAGAATGCCTTGAACAACCAGTTTACAGGCTTGGTCAGAAAACTTCCTCCGCTTAGGTCTGCTGTAAAGCCTTCAGCTAAAAGCCTCAGAGGAAAAATTGCCCAAAGAGAGTAAAGGGCAACCCTGTCTGCCAGTGACGGTTTGGTTGTATGCCTCATTCCCAGGGCTATGGACCTTACTCTCTTGAACATGGCCAGAGCTATGCCGCTCAGCACATACAGAAGGAAGAAGTCCATCAGGAAGAAGAACACCGTTCCTCTCAAGGTTTCGTGTGCCGGGTTTATCCAGATAAAGAACCTGTAGAAAATAGGGTAGTAAAGGGAGCCTTCAGATATTCCTTCAAGGTGTCTTGGAGCAAAGATGTAAACTTCCAGATGACCGAGCACTATCAGCATGAACCATCCGAAAGCAATCGCCGAGTGCATATAGCCCAAAAGTGGTTTTCTCTTCCATATCTTTGTGTGAAGGAGGCAGTCGCAGAAAATGTCCTTGAGGTTTTTCAGAGCTGTCTTCGGGTTGAAGAGAGACTTCAGGAGTTTGATCCTGTCTTCACCGCTCAGGTGATAGAGTACCCGGACCAGACCAATCAGCAAGTACACCAGTATAAAGGATATACCAATGACAAACGGCAATACGAAATGATTGTAACTATTTGGATACCTGTCTATTATGCCTTCAGGTGTTACTGCTTGCAGTGTGACGGACAGAATGTTGGTCATTTTCCGTAGATTTTTGGGATTGAGATGATAAGATGCCTTGTGTTAATGCCTCTTGGGCAGACCATTGTGCATTTGCCGCACAACATGCAGTGTTTGAGAAAATCCATAGCCTGGCTGATTTGCCCGTTCTGAAGGGAAAGTATGGCTTTCCTGACACTGGTCGGCTGGAACTGTGATGCAGTGCAACTGGCGGAGCAGCTTCCGCAAGCCATGCATTTGACAACGTCAGGCTCAATCTTTGACAAGGCTACGAAAGATTTCTTGTCAACTTCGTCCAGATTTATTCTGGAACTTGGACTTACTGTAAAACCGAAATCTATCATTGCTCCTTGAAATTATCTTTGATGTACCTGTCAATTTCCAGGGCTGCGCTGCGGGCTTCGTGCAGCGTATCCGGAAGGGTTTTGGCTCCGGTGCAGGCTCCTGCGTAGAAGAACCCTGGAAGCTTGCTCTTCTGTATTGCCAGCATATTGTCGGAGGATGAGAAGAATCCGTCATCCTCTGTTGTGAGGTTAAGCTGGCGGCCTACACTTCTTCCGGCTTCTGACGGTCTCATTCCTGCCATCAGCACCAGCATATCCAAGGTTACTTTCAGCGGCTTGCTGGACAATGTATCTTCTGCCTTGACCAAAAGCCTGTTGTCCATAGTTTCAGCTACTTCGGAAACCCTTCCGCGAATGAACCTGATTCCATATTCTTTCTGGGCTTTCAGATACAGGTCTTCATAGTGGCGTCCGAACATCCTGAGGTCCATATAAAAGCAGTAAACATCCGCATCTGGATAAACCTCCTTGATTTCACATGCTTGTTTTACAGCTGTGGCGCAGCAGACTTTGGAACATGCAGGATTTCCTGCCTTTTCATCACGAGACCCCACACAATGGACAAACCCTATGGCCTTTGGTGCCTTGGATGGGAGAGTCTTTTCTCGGAAAGCTTTTTCAAGGTCTGCATTCGTTATTACCCCATCATATATGCCGTATCCGTATTCTTCTTTCTTTTCGGCTTTGAAAAGGTCAAACCCAGAGGCCATCAGGACCGCGTCAGCCAATACGGTTATCCCGTTGGAAAGGATAGCGTTGTAAGACTTGTCCAGCACATTGATAGACTGGATATTGGTCTCAGTAAAACATTTGACGCCGGAAAGCTCTGCAGTGAGGGCGTCCAAAGTTTTTTTTGCGGAAACTCCGTCCGGGAACAGTCTGTCCCACTTGGCCAGGTGACCTCCCAGCTGTTTGTCTTTTTCTATGAGGATTACATTGTAACCAAGTCTGTCCAGATTGGCTGCTGCCTCCATACCGGCCGGCCCGCCTCCGATTATCAGTATATTTTTCTTCATAAGGCTTATTTTAGACAATGAGGTTTTTGGGGCTCCCCAAGATATTTGCCATTCCTTCCCAGATATTTCTTTGCAGGATCGTATGGTATTCCGATTTTGTCCAGCAGCGGCTCAACGCTAACTTGATGCGTCTGTAGTCCAAGGTCCCAAGGGTCATATCCCATCACCAGACCAGCCACTTCCTCGTATGTGAACACAGGAATCCCATGACCGTTTTCACCGTATGTCTTTCCTTGAGTCTCGGCGATGACATACTGCCACCTGTCGAGGAAGTACGGGCAACCCGGGCAGTTGGTGATTATCATGTCGGGTTTGAAAGGTTCCATGCTTTCGAACTTCTTGTGGGTGTTGGAGACTGAATATCCTCTGTTACCCTTGATGAGATATTGGCGGAACCCGAATCCGCAGCAATGCCTTCTTTCCGGATAGTCTATGATCTGGCCTCCCCAGGCTTCTACCATACCTACAAGCACATAAGGATACTCGGCTCCTCCGACTCCTTTGGAAGGGAACATCTTTGAATAATGGCAGCCAATATGTTCAACCACCCTCAGGGGTTCTCCGGTATTCTTGTTAACAAGCTTGAACTTGCTTTTGGATGCTATCTGCATCCTGTATTTGAAGATGAGGTCGCTGGCGTGTACCAGGAATTTAGGCTTGGCAAATTCCAGTTTGCAGCTTTTCCAGAGATTCTCTGCGATTTTCTGCTGGAGTTCAGGATATTCCCTCCAGGTCTCCAGAGTCTCGCAATACAGGCCGAATGATGTGATGCAGGAGCAGACATAATTCTCGTAGCCGTATTTTTTCATCAGTGCAAATTGCCTGGCGATTATTGTCATAGCTGTCTCCTGAGGTATTGTATCTGAATGGTAGGCTATACCTCCGCAAGTAGTATGATGCTCAGTTTCAAAGATATCCTTGCCAAGTTTATTCCTTGTTATATCCAGGAAGGTGGCTTCGGAAGCAGGGAAGAAAGACTGCCTGATGCAGCTTCTTACATAGAAGTAGTGGTCTTCCGGTATTTCTTTCTGGTAATCTGCCCAGATTTTCTTTTTTCCTTCGTAAATCATATCCTAATGGTTGAAATGTTTGGAGCTGCACTCAGAATACAACTTCTGGCAGTACTCCTCTTCGGTAAGTCCAAGTTCACGGGCTTTTTCCAGTCCGGCTCTCTTGACATTTTCAAGCATTTCTGTAGCTCCGGTCACATCGTAAATCCTTTTAAGTTCGTCCAGATCTTTCTGCGGAATCCTCCTCATAGCCCCCGGGCCGTCTTTGTCGAGGTTTGCACCAAGTCTGTCAAATACATCATCCATGTTTTTCTCAACCCATTCCCATACCAGGCCGGCCTCCATGTGCCCCTCGTATTTGAATGTCCTTGGATAAACACAGTAGCCGTAGTTGAGAATGTTGCTGTTCAGATCTTTGCACAGCAGATACATCTGTCTGCCTTTTTCAGATTCCATGAAAAAGCCGGTCTGGATGGACAAACTTCTGAGCGCCATTATAATAAGGCCTGCCTTGTTGTTGCGGGGGCATCTGGTCACGCAACTGAGACATTCTCCGCAGTACCAGATGGTATCGCTTTTAAGGAGTTCTTCTATCTGGGAGTCGTCCTGATGCTGGACTATGTCCACAATCCTTCTGGGATCGTAGCGGTAGAACTCCGCGGCAGGGCAGATTGCTGTGCAAGTGCCGCAGTTTATGCAGGCGTTGAGACCTTCCTTGAGCCTGTAATCCTGCATCAGCCTGTCATACAGTTTTCCCATAGCTATTGTTTCTTTGTGGGGTATTTGGCCGCAAGCGCCAGCAGGTCAATGTCGTTGTTCATGTTCTCTGCCATCTTGCTGAGCACGTTGATGAAAGTCTGTAGATCTCTTTTGGATATACCGTTGATGATGTGGTCAACGGCTTCCATGGCCAGTTCCGTTATCTTGTCTTTGACGGCAATGGCATATTCAGTCACCTCGATAAGGTTCTGACGCCTGTCCTTTGGATTGCTCGCCCGCTTGACCAGTTTTCTCTCTTCCAGTCCGTCAACAAGTTTGACGACCGAGTTCTTGTCTTTGAGCATGTAATTGGCTATCTGCTGTTGCGTCAGCACTCCCTCGTCCCACAAAGCGTCCATGACAAGGAACTGTTCCGGGGTTATGTTGAAGCCTTGCTCTTCGAAAATGGCAGCGACATATTGCTTGAACCGGTTGTGTACAAGGTTCAGGAACATTCCTACCTGTTTGTTGATTATCATATAATATCCCGTATTATAGTAAAACGATTTACTTTCATAAAACGATTGCAAATATAACATTTAAAACCTAACTCAGGAAACTATTTCACAGAAAGGTTTACAGTGATGTAGAGAGCGTAGAAAGCAAGCAGGAGGAATCCTTCTATCCTGCGGATCTTCATGCTGGTTCTGGCAGCCAGAAGCAGCAGCAGGGTAGCAAGGAGAAGGAATACGAAATGGATATGGTTTATACTCTCGAGCTGGAGAGGAGTTATCACCGCACTGCCTCCAAGTATTAGGAAAATGTTGAAGATGTTGCTTCCGACAATATTGCCCAACGCCATTCCAACTTTCTTTCTTATGGCAGCGACAACACTGGCTGCCAGTTCCGGGAGGCTGGTTCCGATTGCCACTATCGTTGAACCTATGACAACATCACTTACCCCATAGTGCTTTGCAACTATTATGGCGTTGTCAACCAGCAGCTGACCTCCCCAGATCAGAGCTCCTAGACCTCCGGCTACCATAAGAAGGGCAAGGGGGATGTTGACTTTCTTCTTCGGTTCTTCTGAACTTTCAGTATTTGCCCGGTTTTCGTTCCCTTCTTTTCTCTTGGCACTTATGACTGAGTAGAACATGAAGATTATGAAGAAAAGTATCAGTATGATTCCGTCGCTCCTGGATATGAAGTTTGATTCCATGTTGTCGTCAATGGTAAGGCTGTCTATCTGTGAGTCGAAAGCTATTACCAACAACACTATAGTGGAAAGGAGCACAAACTGCATATCTCTGTTTATGTTCTCCTTTGATACTGACAGTGGATAGATCAGAGCGCTTAATCCCACAATCAGGAGAATGTTGCAGATATTGGAACCGACCACGTTTCCTACAGCAATACCGGCACTCCCTTTCAAAGCACCTAGGATGCTGGTGACAAGTTCTGGCATGGATGTTCCTATGGCAACGATGGTCATGCCGATGACCATGTCGGAAATGCCGAACTTGGAGGCTATCCTTGAAGAACCTTCAACAAGAAAATGGGCTCCCCCTGCAACGAGAATGAGGGCAGCTATGATAAGGAGAATCGGAACAGTCATAATACTTTTGTTTTAAGACTCCAAATTTAGCAAATACTCTGATTTAATATTCATCCCAGCTTTTGATTTGAATATCGTCAGGGTCAATTGTACAGAAGGCGCTGATGAAAGCGCTGGCAAGACGGGTGTTGGTCAGAAGCGGGATGTTGAAGTCCACAGCGGCCCGCCTTATCTTGTAGCCGTTGTCAAGTTCTGTCTTGGACAGGTTCTTTGGTATGTTCACTACCATATCTACGGTCTTGTTCTGGATAAGGTCTATGGCTTGGGGAGTCTTTCCCTTTTCGCTTGGCCAGAATACTTCAGTAACTTGAATCTTATTGTCTTTCAGGTATCTATAAGTTCCTCCCGTGGCGTAAAGCTTGTATCCTCTGCGATGCAGCGTCTGGCAGGCCTCCAGCATTTCAGCCTTCTGTTTTCCGTCTCCGGTTGAAAGAAGTATTCCTTTTTCCGGAATCGTGTAGCCGACAGAAAGCATTGATTTCAGGACAGCCTCCGAAGTGTCGTCACCGATGCAGCCGACTTCTCCGGTAGATGACATGTCCACTCCCAGGACAGGATCAGCTTTGAGCAGTCTGGAGAATGAGAACTGCGAGGCTTTGATTCCGACATAGTCCAGATCGAAGGCGCTTTTGTCAGGAACCTTGAACTTTTCTCCGGTGATTATTTTTGTTGCCAGCTCTATAAGGTTTATCTTCAATACTTTAGATACAAAAGGAAAACTTCTTGATGCCCTGAGGTTACATTCTATTACCAGAATGTCATTGTTCTTTGCCATAAACTGTATGTTGAAAGGGCCGCTTATGTTGAGTTCCTTTGCTATCTTCCTGGAAATTTTCTTTAGCCTGCGGACAGTTTCTACATAGAGCTTCTGAGGAGGGAACTGGATGGTGGCGTCTCCGGAGTGGACACCGGCGAACTCGATATGCTCGCTGATGGCGTAAGCTACTATCTCCCCGTCCTTTGCCACGGCGTCAAACTCGATTTCCTTGGCATGCTGGATGAATTCGCTGACCACTACAGGATGCTTTTTGGAAACCTCGGCGGCCAGGCGCAGGAACTGTTTGAGTTCATGGTTGTTGGAGCAGACATTCATTGCAGCTCCGCTGAGAACGTATGATGGTCTGACCAGAACCGGGAAACCGACCTTTTCAACAAAGCTGTGTATGTCATCAAGGGTGGTAAGTTCGCTCCAGCGCGGCTGGTTGATTCCAAGACGGTCCAGCATCGCTGAGAACTTGTGCCTGTCTTCAGCGTTGTCTATAGATCGTGCAGATGTGCCAAGAATACGTACGTTAGCATCGTTGAGCCTCATAGCCAGGTTGTTAGGGATCTGGCCCCCAACACTTACGACAACTCCGTGAGGAGACTCGAGGTCATAGATGTCCATCACTCTCTCATAAGTGAGCTCGTCAAAATAGAGGCGGTCGCACATGTCGTAGTCAGTGGAAACCGTCTCCGGATTGTAGTTTATCATCACGCCCCTCCATCCTGATTTCCTGATGGTGTTGAGGCAGTTGACGCTGCACCAGTCAAATTCCACGGAGCTTCCTATGCGGTAAGCGCCGCTTCCCATTACTATGATTGACTTGTGGTCTTTCTCGTAGGATATGTCGTGGGATGTCCCGTGATATGTCAGATAGAGATAGTTGGTTTTGGCAGGGAACTCCGCTGCGAGAGTGTCTATCTGCTTTACAACCGGAAGGACTCCCAGTGATTTCCTGTATTCTCTTACGCTTACGGCAAAGGTGTCCGGATCCTTTTTCTTCTTGAAGACGAGTCTGCCGATCTGGAAATCGGAAAAACCGTTCTGCTTGGCCATGAGCATCGTGTCTCTGTCAATCTCCCTGAGATCCTTGAACTTTGAAAGTTCCTTCCCGGTAACGTAGATGTTGTAGAGTTTCTCCAGGAACCATTTGTCGATCTTTGTGGCCTCGTGGACCTTGTCCACCGTGTAGCCTTGCTCAAAAGCCTTGGCTATTACAAAGATGCGGCTGTCTGTAGGTTCCTTGAGCTCCTTTTCTATATCCTCCACCTTCATCTCCCTGTTGCCCACGAAGCCGTGCGCTCCTCTTCCGATCATCCTGAGACCTTTCTGGATTACCTCTTCAAAGCTTCTGCCTATGGCCATGACTTCTCCCACGCTCTTCATGCTGCTGCCTATCAGGTGACTGACGCCATAGAATTTGGAAAGGTCCCAGCGAGGGATCTTGCAGACAATGTAATCCAGGGCAGGCTCAAAGAAAGCCGGCGTGTTTTTTGTCACGGAGTTGCTTAAGTCAAACAGACCGTATCCAAGCCCCAGTTTTGCGGCCACGAAGGCCAGCGGGTAACCTGTTGCCTTGGAAGCCAGGGCTGAAGAACGGCTTAGCCTTGCGTTTACCTCTATGACCCTGTAATCTTCACTGGACGGGTCGAAGGCGTATTGGACATTGCATTCTCCAACTATTCCTATATGTCTGACTATCTTTATGGAAAGTTCCCTGAGGAGGAAATACTCGCGGTTTGTCAGAGTCTGTGAAGGGGCTACCACAATGCTTTCACCGGTATGGATTCCAAGCGGGTCGAAGTTTTCCATGTTGCACACGGTGATGCAGTTGTCAAATCTGTCCCGAACTACTTCATATTCAATTTCTTTCCATCCTTTCAGAGATTTCTCCACCAGTACCTGGGGCGAGAACGTGAAAGCTTTGGCGGTAAGTTTCTTCAGCTCGGAGTCGTTGTTGCAGAATCCGCTTCCGAGCCCTCCAAGTGCGTAGGCGGCGCGGACTATCACGGGGTAGCCCAGTTCTTTGGCGGCCTTGAGAGCGTCTTCTATGCTTTCTACGGCATGGCTCTTTATGGTTTTGACATTGATTTCGTCCAGTTTCCTGACAAACAGTTCCCTGTCTTCGGTGTCCATTATTGCCTGGACTGGGGTGCCCAGTACCTGGACCTTGTACTTTTCCAGAACTCCGCTCCTGTAGAGCTCAACTCCGCAGTTGAGGGCGGTCTGCCCTCCAAAGGAAAGCAAGATGCCTTGCGGTTTTTCTTTTTCAATTACCCTTTCAACGAAATATGGGGTTACAGGAAGGAAATAAATCTTGTCGGCGATGCCTTCAGATGTCTGGACGGTGGCAATGTTCGGATTAATCAGCACAGTCCTGATGTGCTCTTCCTTCATTGCCTTGAGTGCCTGGGAACCAGAATAGTCGAATTCTCCCGCCTCACCGATTTTCAAGGCTCCGGAGCCAAGGATGAGGACTTTCTTGATGGATTTGAGATGCTTCATCTATAAGAGATTTATAAACTGGTCAAACAAAAACTCGGTATCGGTAGGGCCACTTGTGGCCTCCGGGTGGAACTGGGCGGAGAAAAACGGTTTCTTCTTGTGCCTGATGCCTTCGTTGGTGCCGTCATTCATATTGACGAACAAAGGTTCCCAATCCTTGCCTAATGTTGAGTCGTCAACGGCGAAACCGTGATTCTGGCTTGTTATGAAACATTTGTCTGTACCTGAAAGCCTGACCGGCTGGTTATGGCTGCGGTGTCCGTATTTCAGTTTGTAAGTCTTTGCTCCTGCCGCTCTTGCCATCAGCTGGTTTCCCATGCAAATCCCGAAGATAGGCTTGTCGCCTTTCATTGCAACCTTCAGGTTTTCGACTGCTTCCGTGCACAACTGCGGATTTCCAGGGCCGTTGGATATGAAAAGTCCGTCCCAGGCAATCTTGTTGAAATCGTAGTTCCACGGAACTCTTACAACCTCAACATTCCTGTTTATCAGGCATCTGAGGATATTGTTCTTTACTCCGCAATCTACCAGGACAACTCTTTTGGAACCTTTGCCATACACAGATGGTTTCTTGCAAGAGACGATATCTACCTGGTTCTCGAGATTCGGATCAGCTATTTTGCCTTTGTTGCCTCCTGACAGGGGAACAATCTTGCCCAGCATGGAACCGTTTTCTCTCAGGACCTGGGTGAGATGACGCGTATCTACCCCGTAGATGCCTGGTATCTTATTCTCTTTTAGCCATTTGTCCAGACTTTTGGCGGAATCCCAATGGCTGTAGTTTTTTGAATAGCAGGAAATGACCAGCCCTCTCACATGGATTTTTCCGGACTCGAAGACTTTGGAGATACCGTAGGAGTCCAGCTGATCCTCCGGAACTCCATAATTGCCTATGATAGGGTAGGTTATGCACAGGATCTGTCCGGAGTAAGAAGGGTCGGTAAGGCTTTCCGGGTAACCGACCATTGCGGTGTTGAAAACAATTTCTCCGTCTGTACTCTTCTGATACCCAAAAGAATAGCCTTGAAACTCAAGGCCATTCTCTAAAACAAGTTTTATTTTATTATCGGATTGCATCATCAAGAGGTTTTTCTCGGGACTCAAAGGTATAAACTTCTTGCGAAATACTTACAATCTGTTACGAAATATTTTTCAGAATAATATCAACAGATTCCTGCTTGATGTTACAAGCTTCTGGCAAAGAGGCTCCAGAATTCCGCCTTGAGCTCTTCCCAGGTTTTCTGCTCTGAGGCGCTCAGCCGGCTGCAGTAGCTGTCCAGAAGTTCCACGGCTTCATCTCTGTGTCCTTCTTCTATGAGTTTTGCCGCTTTTGCTTCCAGAGCAGGCGCATCGTCAAAAATCATGTCGTCATATTCTCTCAGGGCCTGCCTGATCCTTCCGGCAGTCCTGTTCCACCCGAAGGCGGCCAGTCGGTTGGTTTCCCTGAACTTCCAGATGGCGGCATCCTGGCGGTAGCGTTTCTGGCCGCATACGCCAAATCCGGCCGGGAGCTTGGTCTGTCCGGCGTAAATCGGTACTCTTGGAGTAAGTGCCGGGATATCGAAAGCAAAATAGGCCACCCCTCCGACCTCGTCCGGCAGCCAGCTGCGAAGTTTGATTATTTCTGAATATGAACACTGGATGACAGAGATGGTATAGGCCCAGGAAACGGTACCGGGCTTAAGGGTGTTCAAAAGAGAGCGCATCGCGTTTGTCATGTACGGGCTTACGGGGCAGGTGGTATCGGAGACCGTTACCAGTTCTCCCTTTTCGTTCCTGACCCAGCGCTTTACCTCAGTGTTGAGGTTCTTGAGCATGTCAAACTCGCTTCCTTCGTAGGTGGAGCGGTAGATTTCGAACATCTGTCTTGCGCTTACTTTCTTCTCCGGCTTGACAGTGAAAGGAATCTCCTCGTCCTTCATGCTCAGACCAAGACCAGGGGAGAGAAGGTTGAATACATATACTTCCCTATGGGAGAAGTTCTTGCCGTTTTCTCCCTCTTCAGACACCATCTTGTAGAACTTGAAAGGAGACTGTCCGTCCCAGAGGCCGAGTTCCTTGCATCTTTCCCTCAGGTCTGAACCGTACATGAAGTTTTCGTGATCGGAGAAATCAACAATTCCAATTCTGGGAACATTTGCGCTTATCCCCACGTGATCGTCCGGAATTCTCTGTGCAACCCAAAGAGCTCCAGGCTTTTTGCCGCTTTTTCCGCTGCCGTATATCTCAAAGAACCAGGCTTCGTTTTTGTCTATCACCGTGAGACATTCGCCATTGTCAGCAAAACCATATTCTTCTGCAAGACTTCCCATCAGGCGGATGGCGTCTCTGGCTGTAGAGCATCGCTGAAGAGCCACTCTCTCAAGCTCTTCTATAAGGAACAAGGCATCTCCACGTCTAAGGTCCTGCCGGCCTTCAGTGGTGGTTTCTCCTATGGCAAGCTGCTTTTCGTTCATGCAAGGGTAAGCCACGTTCATGTAACGGAAAGTTTCTTGCTCCGGGGCTGGGATGCTGCCCTTGACTTCAACATCTCTTGTATCGTAAGGTTCTTCCGTATGCATCAGCCCCCAGCGTATTTCATCATGGCTTCCCGGGGCAAACTTCTTCCTGGGCTCCATCGTGAGCCAGGTCCTGAAGTTGGAGTCGCAGGTATGGGCTGTCATTACCGATCCGTCGTCAGAGGCTTTCTTTCCGACAACAATAGACGTGCATTGGGCTGAAGCCAGACTTGGCATAAGGCCAAGTAGGGCCAACATCGCGAATGATATGACAAACTTCCTCATTCCCAATTACATGCTTCGTGCAAAGATGCTCCAGAATTCTTCTCTCATCTCTTCCCAGGTTCTCTGCTGGGATGCGCTCAGGCGGCTGCAGTAACTGTTCAGAAGCTCAACGGCCTCCTCTTTCTTGCCTTCCTTGATGAGTTTGACGGCCTTTTCTTCAAGTGCCTTGGTGTCTTCAAACAGCATCTGGTCGTAGTCGGCGAGGGCTTTTCTGACGCGGTCTTTGGTTCTGTCCCATCCGATGGTAGCCACACGGTTTGTCTCCCTGAACTTCCAGATTGCGGCGTCTTTGCGGTAGCGGTGCTGGCCGCATACGTCAAATCCGGCAGGCAGTTTTGTCTGACCCGCGTAAATAGGGACTCTCGGGCTCTGGGCCGGGTTGTCGAAGGCGAAATATGCTACTCCGCCAATTTCGTCAGGAAGCCATCCTCTCAGCTTAACTATCTCTGAATATGAGCACTGGATAACGGCTATCGTCCTTCTTCTAGGTGCGCAGCCTGGTTTTAGCATGTTCAGCAGTTCCCTTGTGTCGTTGGTCATAAACGTGCTGATAGGGGCGGTGGTGTCGGTGACAGTCTTCATTCCCCCGTCTTCTCCCCTGACTCTTCTTTTAACTTCTACTTTAAGGTCCTTGACCTGGTCAAGGTCAGTTCCATCGTATGTCTGGCGATACAGCTCGAACATCTTCTGGGCAGACACTTTCTCCTTCGGCTTTACGGAGAAAGGCATCTCGTCGTCTTCGAACTTGAGACCCAGATCCGGTGCCAGAGTGCTCAGCACAAAGAACTCTCTATAACTGAAGTTCTTCTTTTCTGAACTTACCATCGGCCAGAATTTGAAAGGAGACTTTCCGTCCCACAGCCCCAGTTCCTTGCATCTTTCCTTCAGGTCGGAAGCGTACATGAACTTGTCCGGATTCTTGAAGTCAATCACCTCTATTCTTGGTATGTTGGCGCTGATGCATACGTGGTCGTCAGGGATTCTCTGGGCAGCCCACAGTGCTCCTGGCTTCTTGCCGCTCTTTCCGCTGCCATAAATCTCGAACAGCCAGGCTTCTTTCGTGTCGATAACGGTAAGGCACTCACCCCAGTCTCCGTAGCCGTACTCCTCTGCCAGGCTTCCCATCAGGGCAATTGCCTGACGTGCAGTGGAGCACCTCTGAAGGGCTATTCTCTCAAGTTCCTCAATCTGGAACAATCCGTCCTTGTTTACCAGTTCACGCTTTCCGTCCGTGGTTGTCTCTCCCATAGCCAGCTGCTTCTCGTTCATGCAAGGGTAGGCCACATTGAGGAACTTGAACGTTTCTCCCTCAGGTGCCGGAATGCTTCCTTTGAGAATCGTATTTCTCAAGTCAAACGGCTCTTCGGTGTGCAGCAAGCCCCAGCGGATCTCGTCCTTGCCGTTTGCAAAAACTTTCCTCGGCTCCATGGTAACCCAGGTCCTGTAGTTGGCGTCACAGGTGTGGGCCGTCATCACAGACCCGTCATCAGAGGCCAGCCTGCCCACCACAATAGAGGTGCAGCTTTCCTTTATGGGTTCATCCTCAGGTAAATAAGGGATAACCTGCGCCTGAGCGGACGTCAGGCTCAATCCCATCACCACGGCAGAAACAACCGCCGAATAAACAGAAGAAAGAATAGTTTTTTTCATATAAGTCAATTAATTGATGGTAAAGAATATGACAGGAAGCCTGATGTTAAAGGAATCGGAAAGAACATTATCAGCAGACCGTACATATCTTTATCGCTTTATAAGTTATTCAGTATCAGAAGTTGCACCATTGAACAAAAGTGTGGCGGCGGACGGGGCCATCTTGGTGTTGGAGTGGCCGACTCCTTTTACATATTCCTTCCTCCAGTTGAACGGAGTGCCTTTGACTTCTGCGTCTTTCTGGCAGAAGGTGAAAAAGGCGTTGCCTCTGGCGAGCCTTGTAAGGCCCTGGGCGTCAGTTTCCGGAGTCTGCCTCAGCGATGATGTCCTCAGTGTGTCTGCATCGCCGAGAAGGATGATCATCTTCTTGCCATAATAAGCCTTGATGTCTGCCCCGCTGCCCTGCGCTCCATAAGGATATGAGACCGTGTCGGATGGATAGGTGTACCAGCCGGCGTTGGCGGCAACGGCACGGTCCAGATGCGGGGTAGGGCTGAAAAGCAGGTAGCGGTGCACGAACTGCCCTCCGGCTGAATGGCCGTAGATGCTGAAAGTCTCGGCTTTGGATGCGCTGTGGGCTTTAAAGAATTCGAACACTTCATCTATAAGGGTATAAACTCTCTCGTTCTCAGGATTGAAGGTTCCGTCTTCCGAGGTTACGTTGCCTCTCTGGTAGAAATCGTCAGGAAACTGGTCTTCTGAAAAGGTAGGCACCAAGACTATGAATCCGTATTTGTCTGCCTGGTCTTTCCATTGGTCGCGGTATTCGTCTCCGTTGCGGTCCATCCCGTGCATGACGAAAAGCACCGGCATTGAGGCTATATTACCGCTTGGAATATGGTAGAAAACCTTTATGTTCTTGCCTTCAAAAGGGCCGTGGCAGGCATAGTCCACCACTGAAGAACCTTCTGTGAAAAGAATATCCTTGCGGCAGGAATACAGGGAGACCAAAACCGCAGCAATAAACAGAAATGACAGCAAACGTTTCATTGCATTTGATTTTTTGTAAAGTTAATATATTTCCGGAAATAACTGTATTGGGCGGTATGGGCATTGAATGATATTCCTTATTTAATATCTTTGCGGAGTTATGTGGATTACTCTAGGACTGCTTGCGTTTGGTTTCATCATTGGCCTCTTCCTCAGGGGGCAAAGCGGCAAACTGGTTTCTGCCGTTGTAATGGTTACTGTATGTATCCTTTTGTTTGTCATGGGCATACGGGTTGGGCTGAACGAGGAAATCATAGGTGCCATAAAGTCAACAGGAGTAATCTCAGCGATTCTTTTCGTTTTTGGAACCGGAGTCTGCATTGTCCTGACCTGGCTTTTCACCAAGTATGTGATCGACCGGCACGGCCGCAATTCCACGGATAGTGCTTGTTCAGACAAATGCGGCAAAGTTTCTGACTCTGAACAGTCAGGCAGCTCAAACGGTTTCAAGGACAGTGCAATAATACTCGGATGCTTTTTGCTGGGGCTGGTGCTGGCATTGACAAGGGTGTTGCCGGAGACTTTCTACGCTCTTGATTTCGAGTCTTATGCAGACTGGGTGCTTTATGCTATGCTGTTGTCTGTAGGAGTGAGCATCGGAATGGGAGAAAGTGTCTGGGCTCTGGTAATGAAGCTCCCACGCAGGGTGTTGTGGCTTCCGTTGGTTGCTCTCGCCGGGACTTGGATAGGCTCTGTAGCGGCATTTATGACAATAAGGGCTCTGGGGTATGACCTGTCTTTGCAGCAAAGTGCAACTATCAATACCGCAATGGGTTACTACTCCCTGTCTTCTATTCTGACAACCAAGGCCTGGGGAGCTACAATCGGCTCGATCTGCCTTCTGACAAACCTGATGAGGGAGCTTTTCACGATCTTGGCAGCCAAGCCTATAGGCCGTATTTTCGGCAGGTTTGCTTCAACTGCCTCGGGTGGGGCAACCGTAACCGACACCAGCCTCCCGATCATCCTCAAGGCTGAGGGCCGTGATATTTTGCCCGCAGTCTTGTATTATGGTATCGTGATAAACATAGCCGTGCCGTTCCTGCTTACTTTGTTCATCATGTAATCTAAGTGCTTGATGTCATGAACCGGCGCCAAAAGCTTCCTGCTTATTAAAAGTTTGCTGTTTGTCTGAAATTATTTGTATCTTTAAGCGTTTAATTGGTTTTAGACGCTTTTTTGTTGTTTGCCAATTGAAAGTTATTTGGAATTTTTAATGATTGTACAGATAATGTAAAATATCAGATTATATGAAAAGAATAATTGAATGTGTGCCCAATTTCTCAGAAGGGCGCAACCGTGAAGTTATAGACAAGATAGTTGCAGCCATTGCTGCCGTAAAGGTTAATGTGGATGGAAAGCAGGAGGGGGTCAAGGTTCTGGACGTGGATCCTGGTGAAGCCACGAACCGCACCGTGGTTACATTCGTGGGGAGCCCTGAGGCTGTGGTAGAGGCTGCTTTCCAGGGTGTCAAGAAGGCTGCAGAGCTCATAGACATGCGCAAGCACAAGGGTGCTCACCCAAGGTCGGGCGCAACTGACGTGCTGCCTCTGATTCCTGTCTCAGGCATTACCCTGGAAGAGTGCGCGGAGCTGGCAAGAGCATTGGCAAAGAGGATCTTTGACGAGCAGCAGATTCCTTGCTACTGCTATGAGGCGGCGGCTTTCAAGCCAGAGAGGAAGAACCTTGCCGTATGCCGTGCAGGTGAGTACGAGGCTCTGCCTGAGAAGGTTGTGGACCCTGAAAGGAAGCCGGATTTCGGTCCTGGAGAGTACACTGATGTTGTAGCCAAGGCTGGTGCCATCAATGTAGGCGCACGCAATTTCCTTGTTGCCGTGAACTTCAACCTGAACACAACCTCTACCCGCAGGGCTATGGCCGTGGCGTTTGACGTAAGGGAGAAGGGAAGGAAGATGAGAGAGGGAGGAAGTCTTACCGGCAAGGTCCTCCGCGATGCGGACGGAAAGGAGATGTGGCAGCCCGGAACCCTCAAGGGATGCAAGGCTATCGGCTGGTACATAGATGAATACGGCATTGCCCAGGTTTCAATGAACATTACGGACATTGAGGCTACTCCGCTTCATAAAGCTTACGAGGAGGTTTGCAGAGCTGCATCCGCCAGGGGACTCAAGGTTACGGGAACAGAAATCGTTGGTCTGGTGCCTAAGAGGGTGCTCATAGACGCCGGCAAGTTCTATCTGGAAAAACAGCAGAGGTCTCTTGGAATCGCTGAGGACGAGATACTGAAGATTGCCGTAAAGAGCATGAGCCTGGACGATCTCAAACCGTTCAACCCTCACGAGAAAGTTATAGAGTTCCTTATGGAAGACCCTAAGGAAATGGCTGAGAAAGAGCGTCTTGTAAGAATGACTTGCAAAGGCTTTGCCATAGAGACGGCATCTGAGTCTCCGGCTCCTGGCGGCGGAAGCATTTCCGCCTATATGGGTGCTCTGGGAGCAGCTCTTGCAACTATGGTGGCCAACCTTTCTTCCCACAAGAGAGGATGGGACAGCCGCTGGAAGGAGTTCTCCGACTGGGCAGAAAAGGGCAATGCGCTGATGAACGAGATGATTGCACTTGTAGATGAGGACACCGCCGCTTTCAACAAGATAATGGACGTGTTCTCTATGCCTAAGGGAACAGAGGAAGAGAAGGCCGCCAGGGCCCAGGCTATGGAAGAGGCCACTCTGTACGCCACCCAGGTGCCTTTGAGGACTCTCAATACTGCCTTCAAGGTGTTTGAAGTTGCCTCCGCGATGGCTTCCGAGGGCAACCCTAATTCCGTTTCTGACGCCGGTGTTGCAGCTATTGCAGCCAGAGGAGCTGTATTGGGTGCAAGGCTCAACGTACACATCAACGCCGAGGGCCTGAAAGACAGGAAGAAAGCTGAGGAGCTGATGAACGAGGCGGACAGGATTGCAGCAGCGGCCACTGCAGAGGAAAAGCGTATTCTGGAGGTAGTGGAGGAGAAAATCAAGGCTTAGTGCTCCCGGCGCATTTGCAGAAGAAATATATAGAATTAAAACAAGTGATTATGACATTCAAGGAAGAAATATTGGCAGGAATAGGAACGGTTCTCCCGGAGCCTAAGCCATACGATACAGCTATCAACCACGCGCCAAAGCGTAAAGATATACTTACGCCACAGCAGAAGAAGCTTGCCCTCAGGAATGCTCTCAGGTATTTCCCGAAAGAGTTCCACGCTACGCTTGCACCGGAATTTGCCAAGGAGCTCAAAGACTACGGAAGAATCTATATGTACCGCTTCCGTCCTGACTACAAGATATATGCTAGGCCTATAGACGAGTATCCTTGCAAATGCCGCCAGGCTGCCGCCATCATGGCAATGATACAGAACAACCTGGACGAGAGGGTTGCCCAGCATCCGCATGAGCTCATCATTTACGGAGGAAACGGTGCCATTTTCCAGAACTGGGCACAGTACAGGCTTACGATGCAGTATCTTGCAACTATGACCGAGGAGCAGACCCTGAGCATGTATTCCGGCCATCCTATGGGGCTTTTCCCTAGCCACAAGGACGCTCCGAGAGTGGTGGTAACCAACGGAATGGTAATCCCTAACTATTCCAAGCCGGATGACTGGGAGAGGTTCAATGCCCTTGGCGTAAGCCAGTATGGGCAGATGACTGCCGGTTCCTACATGTACATAGGCCCTCAGGGAATCGTTCACGGAACCACGATAACCGTAATGAATGCCGCCCGTATGCAGCTTAAAAAGAGGGGGATAGAAGGAACACGGGATAATATGGCAGGAATGCTTTTCGTTACCGCAGGTCTTGGTGGAATGAGCGGAGCCCAGCCAAAGGCCGGCAACATTGCCGGAGTTGTGAGCGTTACCGCTGAAATCAATCCTAAGGCCGCAAGAAAACGCTACGAGCAGGGCTGGGTGGATGAACTTCACGACAACCTGGATGAACTCATTTCGAGAATCAGGAAGGCCACAACCGGCAGGGAAACCGTTTCACTTGCATACGTTGGCAATGTGGTGGACCTTTGGGAAAGGCTTGCAGACGAAGACATCAAAGTAGATATAGGTTCAGACCAGACTTCACTCCACAACCCTTGGGCAGGCGGGTACTATCCTGTTGGCTATTCCCTGGAAGAAAGCCAGAATATGATGGCTGAAGAGCCGGAGAGGTTCAAAGATGCTGTGCAGGCATCGCTGAGAAGACAGATTGCCGCCATAAACCGCCTGCACGACAGGGGAATGTATTTCTTCGACTATGGCAACGCATTCCTGCTGGAGTCTTCAAGAGCTGGAGCAGACGTGATGAAGGCGGACGGCACCTTCCGTTATCCTTCATACGTGCAGGACATTATGGGCCCTCTCTACTTTGACTACGGCTTCGGTCCATTCCGCTGGGTCTGCATGAGTGAGGACCCTGAGGACCTTGCCAAGAGCGATGCTCTTGCAGTTGAGGCTCTTATGGAGGAATCCAAGACTGCTACGGACGACATAAAGATGCAGATGCTGGACAACATCCATTGGATTGAAGAGGCCGGCAGGAACCATCTTGTTGTTGGCTCCCAGGCCCGTATCCTCTATGCTGACGCGATAGGCAGGACCACCATTGCCCTCAAGTTCAACGATGCCATCCGAAAGGGCGAGATCAAGGCTCCGATAGTCCTGGGAAGAGACCATCACGATGTCTCAGGCACAGACTCTCCTTTCCGCGAGACTTCCAACATCTACGACGGCAGCCAGTTCACAGCCGATATGGCCGTGCAGAATGTAATAGGTGACGGCTTCCGCGGAGCTACCTGGGTGTCAATCCATAACGGAGGCGGAGTAGGTTGGGGGGAAGTCATCAACGGTGGCTTCGGAATGGTTATAGACGGCAGCGAGGACTCTGCCCGCCATATCAGGGAAATGCTTCACTGGGATGTGAACAACGGCATTGCAAGGCGCAGCTGGGCACGTAACAAAGGCGCGGAAGACGCCATCAGAAGAGAGATGGAACGTACTCCTTCCCTGAAGGTTACGATGCCTAACCATGCAGATGATGACATTATAGAATCGGCGATTTTCTAATCGCCGATTCTTTCGTTCATTTCATTCTTCTGGGTTCTTGCTTTCTTCGCCCTTCCGTTTCTGCCCCAGCTGAAGTTATATGTAGCCATGAAATTGTAGCTCCGCGATTCTGTCTTATTGAGGACTTTCCGTGTATATTGTCCAAGGTCAATAGTCATATTCTCTCCCCTTTTATAGGAATTGAATACATCTGATACGGTGAAGCTGAGGTTCCATTTGTTGATGCGTTTGGCGACCTTGAGATAGAGTATGAACGGTTCTTTCTTGTAGGCATTGTAACCGACTCTCTTCTTTGTCTCGGCGTAAGCTTCGGCTGTAAGTGAGAAAGATGCAGGTAGGGAAAGGGCTGCAACCAATGCGCAGGAGAGAGAGTTGTTCCTTTTTGTTATACCATCTATCTTACTTTCAGAATAAGCGTATGAAACCGATAAGTTAAGGTTTAACTTGTTGAAGAGGTATTTATAGTAACCTGCTCCTGCGGATATTTCCTGAAAAGAGGCGTTGTTGGTATAAGTCTGGTATATTGTTTCATCATCTTTTGTGTAAAGATAGGCTGAAATGGCTTTGTCTGCCCTGTTGTAGGTGGCAGAAAGATTGATGCTGTTTAACAGTTTCAATGAAGATTTGAAAACGTGGGAGTTATAAGATTTCAGGCTTGGATTTCCCTCCCTGATGATGATATCCCGCTCAGAAAGCACTGCATTGGGATCAAGCTGGGATATGCTCGGCCTGTGAACTGCCATTGAATATCCTGCACTTAGGATATTCCCTTTTTTTCTGTCAATATAGTAGTTTAGCGAAACGCTCGGCAATAAATCAAAGTAATCGTGATGATTGATACTGGCCCAGTCAGCTGTCAGTCCGATTCTAAAGCCTACTTTCTTCAAATCAACAGAATATGAGGAAAAAGGTCTTAACAGGGACTCGTCGTAATCAAATCGCAAGTCATTGTTTATTGAATTATTCCTGATATAAGAATACCTTAATCCGGCATTTAGTGTGTGTTTCCTTTTTATTCTTTTTTGATAGTTGGAATAGCCTGCAAAGGTGCTGGAGTTGTTCTCTGTGTGACTGGCGGCAAGAATATCGTCTGTAATGTCATTGTTTTTGTATGAACCCACATAGTCTCCTGTCACGGTAATCTCAGACGCATCTTTGAATTTGTGCGTGTACATCAAGGAAAAAGCCGGCTTTTTGTCTGAAGTCTTGTAGAATATTTGTTTCTCAGAAGTGACTATTCCTGATTCTTCTGAAGTGGTTTTTCTTTTCAGATCTTTATCTATTTCTCTGAAAGATACTTCTGCGGACAGATAATCATTCTTTGTAATGTCATAGGCAATTCCGAAAGTACCATTGGCAGAAAGTGGAAACTTTATGTTCTCCTTTATAATATCTTCTGCATTTCTTTTACTGGACTTCCACTGATAACTTGTAACATCTTTTCGGTCTCTTTTCTGGAACTGATATCCACCGGAGCCATAAAAGGCAATATTGTCTCTTCTGTAGTCTATATTAAAAGATGAACCGAATACGAAATTGTTCGCATTGAAAGAATTTCTGGCAGAGGCTGACATAAAACCGCCAGTTTCTTTTTTTGTGGTTATCTTCAGAGCTGTCCCTGAATGCCTTGCTGAAATGTCAGGATTTGAAATGACCTCAATTTTTTCAATGTTTGCGCCCTTGTAAGATTGCAGATAAGCCAAGAGAGCATCCTCATTCATCTTTATCTTGCGCCTGTCAACATATATATTGATGACGGGGCTTCCATAAAGGGTCACCTTGTTTGTGACCATTACTCCAGGGGCAGTGTTTAGAACTTCTGCAAGGTCCTTGTTCTTAAGTGCTTCTATATTGCCGACACGGTATTCGTACCCACTCATGTTGTATTCTACCCTGTTGGCGGTGACCTTTATTTCTTTAAGGAGAGATATGTCTTCTTCAAGGACAATGACTTCAAAATTTATGTCCTTATCCACTTTCAGTGTGGTAGTATATTTCTGATAACCAATCAAGGATACTTCGAAGCTATATATGCCCTCTTTTGCATTTAGAGTAAAAGAACCATCCTTGGAGGTTGTAGTGCCTATGAGCTTCTTTGTCTGGCTGTCTGACAAAACAGCCGCAGCAAATTCCAAGGGCTTTTGGTCTTTGTCAAGAACTCTTCCTGAAATCTTGTAAAGCTCCTGAGCGTGGGAGTTAACAAAGCTGCATAGTATTATCAGAATGAATAGGAGATATTCTCTCATTGCCTCTGATTTGTCAATGTGTCAAGTCCATTATCATTAAGCTTGTTGTGTCTGGTTCGGGTTCTGGCCACTGTTCTGGATTTTCATCAATCCATTCAGTATCGCAGTCTCTGCAACGAACTTGAGCAGCTATGCCTCCATTTGGATGAAAGTGATTCGTGTTAATGCTTCCACAATTAGGACAAATTAATTTACAATTGCATTCTGAGGAATAGGAGGCAAATAGGCTACTGCATACAAATAATAGGAAAAAAAGCGCTAGAATAATCGTTGATTTTTTCATAATAAAGTATTAAAGGTGTTATAATAATTCTAAAAACTTAGGATTAGAATCAGAAGTATATCCCGCATACTTTGCAAATATAACATATATTTCCTAAAAAAAAAGTTAAGGTTGCTCTATTAAGTTGAATTTGTGATTATAATAATTACAAACTATGGGTTGTGATAAAAATTGAGTATATTTGGGTGTAAATACCGATTTTATGGAACACAAGATATCATTTGAGCATCTCTCCCTGGAGAGAGTGAAGGAAATAATAGACAAAAAAATGACGCTTTCCTTGTCGGAGGAAGCTGAACAGGCAATTGTCAAATGCCGCAAATATCTGGACAGCAAGATGGAGGACATCGGGAGGCCTGTGTATGGAGTTACAACCGGCTTCGGTTCTCTCTGCAACGTGACCATTCCTGAAGACCAGCTCAGCCAGCTGCAGTACAATCTGGTGGTAAGCCACGCCTGCGGCTTTGGAGAGAAGGTAAGGCCTGAGATAGTGAAGCTGATGCTGCTTCTGAAAGTTCAGTGCCTGTCTTACGGGCACTCTGGAGCACAGCTGGTTACAGTCCAGAGGCTGATAGACATGTTCAATAACGATATCCTGCCGGTTGTATACCAGCAGGGTTCTCTTGGAGCATCCGGAGACCTGGCTCCGCTGGCGCATTTGTCTCTGCCGCTGCTTGGTCTTGGTGAAGTGGTTTACAAGGGAAAGACGATGCCGAGTTCGGAAGTGCTGTCTCTTATGGGATGGGAGCCGATCAGGCTTCAGAGCAAAGAGGGGCTTGCCCTTCTGAACGGAACCCAGTTCATGAGCGCTCACGCCGTATGGTCTTTGATCCAGTGCCATAGGCTCAGCGAGTGGGCAGACAGGATAGGGGCGATGAGCCTGGAGGCATACGACGGAAGGATAGAGCCGTTCTATCCTCTTACACATCGTCTGAGAAGGCACAGGGGACAGATAGATACTGCAGAGAGGTTTATGAGGCTTCTGGAGGGCAGCAAGCTTATCGCGATGCCTAAAAAGCACGTGCAGGATCCATATTCATTCCGCTGCATCCCTCAGGTGCACGGAGCCGTGAAGGATAACTGCCGCTATGTGGAAAGCGTGATAGACAATGAGATAAACAGTGCTACCGACAATCCTAACGTATTCCCGGATGAGGATATGATTATCTCTGCCGGAAACTTTCACGGAGAGCCAATCGCTATACCGATGGATACTCTTGCCATCGCGATGAGCGAGCTTGCAAACATCTCGGAGAGAAGAATATACAAACTGATTTCTGGGCAGAGGGGGCTTCCTCAGTTCCTAGCGCCGGAGAGCGGCTTGAACAGCGGATTCATGATTCCGCAATATACCGCTGCTTCCATCGTGAGCCAGAACAAGGGGCTTTGCTGGCCTGCTTCTGCAGATTCCATCCCGTCTTCACAGGGACAGGAGGACCACGTGAGCATGGGAGCCAATGCCGCCACCAAGCTGGTCAGGGTAGTGGAGAATACCGAGAGGGTACTGGCCATTGAGCTTTTCAATGCCGCCCAGGCTCTGGATCTCAGGCACAGGATTTCAGGAGAGGTTTCATCTCCTGTCATTGAAGGCATCTTGGCGGATTACCGCAAGGAAGTGCCTTTCCTTGAGAAAGATACCTATATGCACCCGCTGATGGAAAAATCTGTTGAGTTTTTAAGGAAGTAAATGAGCTATAGGCATTTATGAAAGACACGCTGTTTGTAAACATAGGAAGAATTGTGGGTATCCTGCCGCAGGGAGTGAGGAAGCTGTGCGGAAAAGATATGGGCAAGGTGGAGACCCTGGACAACGCATACCTTCTTGTCAAAAGGGGCAAGATTGCTTCCTTTGGGCCTATGTCTGATGTAGATGAACAGAACAGCCGTGCCGTTTTCCTTAAAAAGAATGATGCTGAGAGTATTCAGGTTGTGGACCTTTCAGGAAAGATGCTCCTGCCTGCTTTCTGCGATGCCCACACCCACATTGTATATGCCGGAGACCGCCAGCAGGAGTTTGTGGACAAGATAAACGGCCTGAGTTACGAGGAGATTGCAAAAAGAGGAGGCGGTATTCTCAATTCCGCTGACCTTCTCCACTCGACAAGCGAAGACGAACTGTTCCGGCAGGCTTCCGGGCGGCTGGAGGAGATGATTTCCAAAGGCACTCTCACTATGGAGATAAAGAGCGGCTACGGTCTCAGGACCGAAGACGAACTGAAGATGCTCCGTGTTATAAGACGGCTCAAGGAAAAATATCCAGTGACGATAAAGTCCACTTTCCTTGGGGCTCACGCTGTGGGCAGGGAGTATGCCGGAAGGCAGGATGAGTATGTTGACCTTGTCTGCAATGAAATGATACCGGCTGTAGCCTCCGGAAACCTGGCGGATTTTGTGGATGTCTTCTGCGATGAGGGTTTCTTTACCGTGGAGCAGACAGACCGTATTTTGAAGGCTGGAATGAAGTATGGCATGAGGCCTAAGATCCACGCCAACGAGCTTGCCGTAAGTGGGGGTGTTCAGGTAGGAGTCAAGTACAACGCCGTTAGCGTGGACCATCTGGAGAGGACAACGGATGTGGAAATGGAAGTTCTCCGCAATTCAGACACGATGCCGCTTATGCTTCCTGGTGCGTCCTTCTTCCTTGGAATGCCTTACGGCAGGGCGAAGGATTATGTCAGGGCAGGTCTTCCTGTGGCTTTGGCCTCTGACTGCAATCCAGGTTCTTCCCCGTCTTGCGACATGAGGTTCGTGATGGCTCTCGGGTGCATCAAGATGAGACTGACACCCGAAGAAAGCTTCAACGCCTGCACAATCAACGCAGCGTGCGCAATGGGATGTGAGGATGTGGCAGGCTCGGTGACTGTAGGCAAGAAAGCTGCCTTCATCGTGACGAATAAAGTGATGGAACTGGGCTTCATCCCTTACTTCCATCACACTCCGTTCATAGACCGAGTATTTGCGTAGTTGTTTGCAATTTGTTGTATAACTAATTTATAACCAGTATGAAACGTTTTTGCTTGCCTGTGATTCTGCTTCTTGCAGTCTTGCCGTTTTCTTCTGTGGCGGGGCAGGATATCAAGTTCAATCCAAAGTTTGAAGCTGTGTCAGAAGAGGAGGTGAAGATGACATCTTATCCTCGCGATACATCTGCCGCAGCAGTCATCATCTACAAGGAACTTACCAGGACCGTATTTGTTTCCCCGGGCTTTGAGTTTTACCTGAAAAATATCAACCGTTACCGTTTCAAGGTTCTTAAGGAATCAGCAAAGGATATCGGAGACTTTGAAATCATTTACCGTACTGACGGTGAGATGAGTGAGAAAATCCATGATATCAAGGTGACCACATTCAACTGGGAAAACGGAAAGGTTGTAAAGACCAAGATGGGAAAAGAGTTCATATTTGACCAGAAGTATTCCGACCATGCCAAGAGAATAAGTTTTTCTGCACAGAACGTGAAAGTGGGGTCAGTGATAGAAGTGACATTCGAAAGACTGAACAAGCATTATTGGGATATCGGTGACATCACTTTCCAGGGCAGCATACCGGTAAATTGTGTAGAGGCCAAGGTGAGATATCCGGAATGGCTGGTTTTCAATGCAATGAGCAGAGGCCTCAAGCTCTATTCCTCAAATCAGTCGTATGAGACAGACAGGCTGACCTTGGGAACAGGAAAGTATGCAGATTACAACTCGCTGCAATATAACTACAGGGCTGTTAATTTACCTGCCCTGAAGGCTGAGGATAACGTGTACTGCATCAGTCAGTTCTACAGCGCCGTTTCTTATGAGCTGGCCGCCCTGCGTCTGCCGGGTCAGGTTCCAAAGACTGTGGCTTACCAGTGGTCCGATGTGGACAAGCGCATAATGGAGAGCGATATCTTCAGTGAACTCAATTCCAGCTGCAAGTTCAAGGATGAGGTGGATCTCATCAAGAATTCAGACAAGTCTTTCAAAGAGAAAGTTGTGGCCATACGTAATCTTGTGGCCGGGAAAGTAAAATGGAACAAGACCATAAGGCTGGTCCCCAAGTCAGCATCTTCTGTCCTCAAAGAATCTTCAGGCAGCAACGCAGATATTAATGCATTGACTGGCAGCGCATTGAAATATGCCGGATTTACCGTTACACCTGTTGCCGTAAAGCTCCGTACAAGCGGTGAACTTCAAGATTTCCATATCTCCCTGGATGCTTTTGACACATTTGTCCTCAAGGTTGCTTCAGACAAGGGAGAAGTCCTGATGCTGGATGCGGCTTTCCCTACCGGGTATGTAAATATCTTCCCGTATCCTTATCTGGTTCCTAAAGCCAGGCAGATTGTCAAGGACCAAAGCATCAGGCCTTGGATAGACCTCACATCACTGACAAAGAACCAGACCTCATATAATGTGCATGCCAAACTCGATGAAGACGGTCTTCTTTCCGGCACGATGAAGATCGAAGCTACAGGAGAAGAGTCTATGTACCTCAAGGAGTTCTACAACTCATACGACGAGAAGGAGAAATTCTATGCCGCTCTGGAAAAGAACAACTCCTACACCATTGTGGATCTGACGGTCCAGAACATGGATGAATATACTCCGGACTGTTCCATGACCGTTGGAATAGAGAGTCAGATGCAGACCACCGAAGACAGGATATATCTTAAACCTGTCATTGAGACCCTCCATTCAGAAGGCCGTTACAAGTCTGAAACCAGGTCTGTCCCGGTTGATTTTCCTTACAGGGAAACCACCGTTTACAATCTGGTTGTGGAGATACCTGAAGGCTATGAAATAGAGCAGATGCCATCCAATTCCTCAGCCGGTTACACGAAGGTGGACAGCAAGGCGGATATTGTTTACAAGAAATCTGAAGATGGCCGCAAGATAGAGGTGTCCTATATTTATGTACTCAACGATATGTATGCTGATCCTCGTGACTATCAGGATTTCAGAAGATATTGGATGCAGCTTGCAAAGCTGGAGAACGAAACCATAGTCCTTAAGAAGAAATGAAAAAGTTCCTGCTTATTGCCGTTCTCTTCCTTGGCCTGAAAGTCTATTCCCAGGAAGTGCATCTTTACAGCGCCCAGATTCTCGAAGTCAAGGAGAAGTTCGATATGAAGAGCGTCTCTTCCGGAACCTATTCCGTTTATAAAAGGGTTTTCGTCATCAAGGAATCGGCAGATCTTGAAAGGGCTGTTACTATCTTCACAGACGGAGACAGGTATCTTTCTTCTTTTTCCGGTACTGTTACCAATTCCTCCGGCAAGGTAATCAAGAAACTCAAAAAGCAGGATTTGGAACAAAGGGCTTTGGCCCAAGAACTTGCGGACGATTCATATATTTACTATTATCAGGTTGAGGCTCCTTATCCGTTTATCCTGGAATATGAGTATGAGGTTACATATCGCAGAGGAGTGCTGTCTTTTCCTGCATTCATTCCGGTTAACGCCCCTGATGTGATTGTCAGCAAGGGAGAATACAGTGTCAGTGTGCCTTCAGGAACTCCCATCCAATATAGTTCCAACCTGGAGGTTGAAATCAAAAAAGATGGGAATGCAGACATATATACCTGGAGATGTGATGGATACGGAGGTTATACAAGGGAGAACTATATGCCGTCTCAGATAGAGCTGGTTCCAAATGTTTTTGCTGCTCCTAAAAACTTCATGTTCTCTAAAGTTGCCGGACAGCAGGGCTCTTGGAAAGACATTGGCTCCTGGCTGTATGATTTGCAGAAAGACACCTGGGATCTTTCTGATCAGGACAAAGCCAAGGTCCTGGCTATGACCTCAGGATGCAAAAACACTTTTGAGAAAGTGAAGGTGCTGTATGACTATCTGAGGCAGACCACGCGCTATGTGAGTATCCAGCTCGGGATAGGGGGCTACAAGCCGTTCCCTGCTTCAACGGTTTCAAGGACCGGTTTCGGAGATTGCAAGGCACTTTCAAATTATCTGAAGGCCATGCTTGAAGTTGCCGGGGTGGAGAGTTTCTACTATATAGCAAATACGAGGAGGGCGGAACTTATGCCAAACTACTCATCTGTAGGACAGATGAATCATGCTATGCTTGCTGTTCCGCTGAGTGATGGTGGAATTCTCAAGGGAGACACTTTGTGGGTGGAATGTACAAATCCCGCTCTCCCGCTGGGCTACAGGCATGAAGACATTGCCGGCCATCAGGTTGTATTCATTAAGGAGGATGGTGGCCAAGTTGTACATTGCCCGATATATCCGGACTCGGCTTCCCGTATGGTAAACAATGTAAGAGTGCTTATGAGTTCTACAGGAGAGGCGGACATTTCGGTAAGGCATAACAGGTATCTTGATTTCGCGGAGGATTGGTTGAGCTTCAAGTCGCTGAGCCTTAAGGAGCAGACAGACAAACTTTCAGCAGATGTGATTGTGGCTGCAAACGGGCTGAAAATAGAAGGCGTTTCTGATAATTTTGAAGATTATCCAAAATATGGGCGCAATTATATTCCTGGAATGAGCATTTCATATTCTTTCAAATGCAGGAACTATGCAGAGGCTTCCTCCGGCAGGCTGTTTGTGCCGATAACCTGCCTTAGAAGGGGATTCTCCTGGCAGAGAGGCGAACGGAAAAACGATGTATGGATAAGAACCAACCGTTCTTATATTGATTCTGTAAGCGTGCTTGTTCCTCCGTCTTATGAGCTGGAGGGCCTTCCTAAAAGTGTCAATGTAGATAGCCGGATTGCAAGTTTCACTTCTTCTTTCAAGCAGGTTAACAATGAAGTGAAAGTTGTGCTTTGCTGCTCCTTCAAGGCCGGAAAATATCCGAAGGACAGTTACAAGGAATATGCAGAAGCGGTGCGCCGTTTCAACCGCATGTGCGACTCCAAGATAGTTTTCCGCAAGAAGCAGGATTAGGATTTCCTGTCCGCTTCAATGATTTCCAAGAGTTTGTCAATGGCTTCAGAATCCGGAACTGATTTGAGGACCGGATTTTTTCCCTTGTAGATGGTTACCATGCCGCCGCCTTGGCCTACATAGCCGTAGTCAGCGTCTGCCATTTCTCCGGGGCCGTTCACGATGCAGCCCATCACTGCTATTCTGACTCCTTTCAGGTGGGAGGTCTTTTCCTTTACCTTGTTGAAGGTCTCCTCAAGGTTGTACTGAGTGCGTCCGCATCCCGGGCAGGCTATGTATTCAGGGTGATAGAACACTCTCCTTGCACCTTGCTGGATATTCTGCTTCAGGCTTTCCATTTCTTTTTGAGGATATGGACTGTCAGCGATTGTGAAATCGTCTATCTCCTTTTCCAGAAGCATTACCCCGAACAAGGATGCTGCCCTTATGATGAAGCGGTTACGGTCTTCTTTGTCACATTCCAGCATAGAGAACGGAATCTGCGGGGCCCTTGAATCCTGCTCAGCGATATACTTCCTCAGCTTTGCCTGAAGGCCGCTTTCGAAGAATTCGGCGATCTGACGCCCGGCAGGAATCTCGTTGACAGGATTCTCCGTGAGAGAAACCCTGATTGTGTCTCCGATGCCTTTTGAAAGGAGGGCGCCGATGCCTATGGCGGACTTGATTCTGCCCTGGTCTGAATTGCCTGCCTCAGTCACTCCCAGGTGGACAGGATATACCAGGCCGCTTTCTTCCATCGCCTTGTAAAGCAGCAGATAAGCCTGGCTCATCACGATTGTGTTGCTGGCCTTCAGGGAAACGACAACCTTCTCAAAGTTCTCCTGACGGCACATCTGGAGCCACTGCATCGCAGCTCTCATCATGCCTTCAGGGGTGTTTCCCCAGCGGTTTACTATATCTTCGCCCAATGATCCGTGATTGAGGCCTATACGAACGGCTGTGCCGTATTTCCGGCACTCTTCTATGAATCGTGAGAACTGAGCCTGGGCATCTTTGTGGACCTGGGAAAAATTGCCCGGGTTGATCCTTACCTTGTCTGCAACCGCGGCTGCGGCTATTGCAACTTCGGAATTGAAATGCACATCGGCGACAAGTGGAGTCTTGACGCCCTGGTTACGCAGGATTGCCTTGATTTTGTCAAGAGCTTCCACCTCCTTTATTCCCTGGGTGGTAAGTCTTATCAGCCTGGCTCCGGCCTTAGCCATCTGGAGGCATTGCTCAACGCTTTTTTCAACATCCTGGGTGTGGGTGTTGCACATTGTCTGGACAGCTATGGGGGCTCCGCCTCCAATAGACAGTTCTCCTATTTTAACCTGGATTTTTCTCATCTTAGCCAAAGCTTTTGTCAGTCTTTTTTGATTTTCCTGCTGCGGAACGGGGCGTTGGATTTAATCTTGTATGAACTTCCTCCTATCCTGCAATGCAGGCCTACGGAAATGATTATCTGGCTTGTGTGCGTAGAAACCCAGTACTCGTCATTATAGAAAGAAGCTTTGTCATAGAGGTTGCTCAGATTGTGTTTGTAGTTGGCCTCAACCCGTAGTTCAAAAGGACGGAAGACATAAGCGAGTCCGCCGCCGCCAATGATTCCGTAACTGTATTTTTTCCAGGTGGAAGACACGGTCTCAGGCAACAGTCCTGAGAAAGAGGCGGAGGTTCTGTATCCGAAGTAGCATCCAAGATTAGCTATGATCCTCATGTTCCAAAAATCGAAATGGAACTGTGAAACAAACGGAAAGGTTATGTTCTGGAAGCTTTCAGTGCCCTCTTCGAGGAGTTTGTCATTTTCATCCATAATCTGAGTCTTGTAGCCTTCTTCGTTGAACTGGACACCGGTTTCTATTCCGAAAAGAGAGATTGCATTCCAGAGAGAATGGTAGTAGGTATAGTAGATTCCGAAATTCTTTGGAGACATTGCGGGTTTCTTGTCATAGTCAATGCTGAAGGAAATGTTGTTTACTGACATTCCCCATTTTACGCCTATAAAGTGTTCCCTTATCCTTGTGGAGTCTTTTACCTCACCTGTGACCTTGGCGTCCCTGAAAGAGAATTCGTCAAACTCTTTCATGATGTCAACGGTATCAACTATCTGGCTGAATCCCCTGAAGGGGAGAATGCAGATGAAAAACAATATAACAAGCGTTTTTTTCATATTATCTGAACAAGGTTTTAAGGTCCACGCTCTGAGTCAGGTCTGTCTGCTCGTTGAGCTTTATGATGACTTTTCCGTCAGGCATCTTGAGAAGTCTGGCCTTCTCCGGAGGGATTCTCTTGACGATGTCTCCGACGTCCAGTTTGCCGTTATGGTTTACATCTTGGGTGATCCTGAAAGAATATACACCGGCGTTGAGGTAAGGGAAAAGAAGGTTGCAGTCTCCGGATATCTTGTGGCTGAGGAAGACTTTGTCTCTTTTCTCATTTACAAGTTCAACGATGTATTCCTGTTTTTCGGTTCCGGTTATCTCCAGAGTTATGCTGCACAGCTTGTCGTCCGTAGGGAGAGAGAATGTGCGGAATGTGGAGTCGTTTGTGAAAGAGTTGATATCCTTGAATGTAGCAGTCTTGATGCTTATCTTGTACTCGTTGCCGGTCTTGTAAGGTTCTTCAGACTGGATCTTGTATTTAAGCATATTGGAAGAATCTCTTTCAAGAGTGAATCTGACATCGGAAACTACTCCTCTTGGAGTCTTGGATGTAAATGTGATGGAGTCTTTGCTGGCCTGTATCAGAGGAGTAGGGAATTCCAGCTCTATGCCTCGGTTTTCCACAGTCTTTCCGTCAACCGTCAGTTTCATCTTCAGGAGATCTTTCCTCTCCTGGTTCTTCTTGTCCGGTTTTTCCAGTTCATCCTTCTTTCCGTTGTCATTGTTGCCGAATGGGTTGCGGTTGCGGTCGCCACGGGTGTTGCCGAGGTTCCGCAGATAGTCGTTGGTAAGTCCGGATTTGTTCGGGTCTCCCTTTTCCGCATCGGTGAGCTGGCTCTTGTCAAACGGCTTGACGAGTTTGATGTTTTCTCCGAAAGGTACAAGCTTTCCGGTAGAATCTGTTTTCATATAGTTGATTCTAAGGAAAAGGGTGTCCGCTACAGGCCTTTGGTCGTTGATCCAGAATGTAAGCGAGTCTCCTTCAGGATTGAACTGGCGGATGATGCGGTCATCAAAAACACCTTTGATCCTGAATGTGTCTATCTGAGGGTTTGCGGCCCTGAATTTTATGAAACACTCCCTTTCTGAAATCCTTCCTGAATTTTCAATGTATTGGCTGCTCAGCGTTTCTTTGAATATGTAAATGTCTGTCTGGCTCGGTCTGGAAAGGCAAGCCAGTGTATCTTTCATATCCATCATCTTGATTTGTGGCATGTCAAGTTTGCCCACAATGTCAGGGGTAATGGTGGTGTCGCAGAATCCGGCTTTCTCGCCGCCTCTGTCATACAGCTGGTTGTTGTTCTTGTCCTCAAGTGCATACAGTGAATAAGGAACCCCTTTAAGGCCCTGCACGCAGAAATATCCCCAGTCGTCTGTTTTGGCCACTGCATCCGGAAGTGTTTTGATCAGGCATGAATCTGTAGGATTGAGGTAAAGCGCAACCACTATACCCTTTTGAGGCAGCAAAGTTGCGTAATCCATTACGGTGCCGCTGATTATCAGAGAATCAAACTGCTCGCCTGTAGAAAACATCAGAGAGTAGTTGTTGAACTGGTTGCCTTCGTTTACGTCCGATATGGCCTGTCCGAAAAGCAAGGTGTAAGTCTGGTCGTTTTTGAGGGTGTCTTCAAAGGTCACAACCACACTTTTCTTCTTGATCTTTGCCTGAGGCTTCTTTTTGGTAGGAGGTGAAAGCAAGACTTCCTGATAAGGGTTCTTGAGCTGCACATATTCGTTGAACGTCACCACAATCTTGCCTTTGTTCACAGGGAAAGACTTCATTGGGACCTCAGGGGCGATGCCGACCACTACAGGCGGAATGGTATCTTTCGGGCCTCCGGACGGGCCTTTGGATGTGTTGGCGCAACTGAAGGAGGCCACCGTGTATGCAACGGCCGCGGCAGCTGCTGCCAGAGTGCGGATTATAATTCTGTATCTCATGATTTTTCCTCCTCTTTGACATCAACCCTGGCGGCTGTTTCTATTCCCTTGATGTTCTCAATGTTCTTTATGATTTCTTCCAGGTCGTTGGTGTTGTGTACGTAAAGGTCTATATATCCATAGAATACGCCATCGTGAGTCTCAAAGAAAAGCTTGCGGATATTCACGGACAGTATAAGGGTTATGTATCTGGTTATGTCGTTTACAATGCCGAGCCTGTCTATTCCCTTCATCTCGATCCTGGCCAGAAAAGACAGGATGGTGTGTTTTGTCCATTTGGCGTTAATGATGTTTCCTCCGTTTGTGGATGCAAGTGAAATGGCCCTGGGGCAGACTTTCTTGTGGATGACCACCTGGCCGTCTTCATCTATGAATCCGATTATCGGATCTCCGGGAATAGGGTTGCAACAGTCTGCAACCTTGTATGTCAGGGTTTTGTCTATAGGGTTTTCCTTGAGCAGGTAATCTTTGTGCTTGTCTATTTTCCCGTTTTCCGCCGGATGGTCCTGCCCTTCGTCTCCATTCTTTTCTTTTCCGCTGAAGAACTGGAGGTTCCAGAACTGCACAAGTTTGTTCTCCTTGTTTTTCTTCAGTATCTCTTCCAGGTTGGAAAGGTCTATCAGCCCTGATCCTATTTTGCTGTACAGTTCGTCCTTGTTGCTTACCTTGAACTCGGCGATCAGCTTCTTCAGAACCCTGATATGCTGCTTTACCCCCAGTTTTACAAGTTCCTGCTCCAGGATCTCCTGGCCTTTCTTGATGGTGTCCTTTATGTCACCTTTGATGCTGTCCAGAATCATGTTCCTGGCCTTGGCGGTCTTTGCAAACTCAAGCCACTGCCTCTGTGGTTTCTGGGAGTCTGCCGTTATGATCTCCACCTGGTCTCCGTTGCGGAGCTCGTATGAAATCGGTACAAGCTTGAGGTTTACCTTGGCGGCAATAGCCCTGTTCCCGATTTCGGAATGGATGGCGTATGCAAAGTCCAGAACAGTTGAACCTTTCTCCAGCCTCTTGGCCTCACCTGCTGGAGTGAAGGCGTATATCTCTTTGGACATCAGTCCGGTATGGAAGTTATCCAGAAACTCCAGCGCATTGACATCAGGGTTCTCCAAAACTTCCCTTACCATATTCAGCCAGTTGTCCAGTTCGTTTTCGGAGTTGTTGATCTTATCTCCCTTGTAATTCCAGTGGGCTGCAACTCCTTTCTCAGCGATGGCGTCCATCCTCACCGTTCTTATCTGGACTTCCACCCATCCTCCGTGCGGACTCATAAGGGTACAGTGCAGTGCTTCGTAACCATTTGATTTAGGTGTACTTACCCAGTCCCTTATGCGATCGGTGTTGGACAGGTAGTCCTCGGATATGAGAGAGTAGATGTCCCAGCATTGCTTCCTTTCTGAGCTTCCCTTCTTGGGAGTGAACACTATCCTTACTGCAAACAGGTCGTAAATCTCTTCAAAAGGAATCCCTTTTGTCTGCATCTTGTTCCAGACAGAATATGGAGTCTTTATTCTCTTGTTGATGGTGAACTTGTAGCGGGCGCTCTCCAGTAGCTTTGATATAGGTTCTATGAACTTGTCTATGCTTCCGCCTTTCTCCCGTGAATATTCCTGGATTCTGCGGCTTATTTCATTGTACTGTTCCGGCTGACGGAATTTCAGCCAGATGTTCTCCATCTCGCTCTTGATGCTGTAAAGGCCTAGCCTGTGGGCAAGAGGAATGAAGATGTACATTGTTTCGCTGAGGATCTTGTCCTGTTTCCTCTCGGGCATTGAGTCAATGGTCCTGAGATTGTGCAGCCGGTCTGCAAGTTTGATGAGTATGACTCTTACGTCATCGTTGAGGGTCAGAAGTATCCTCTTGAAATTTTCAGCCTGTATGGATTTTTCTGATTTGTCCTCCTCTATCTTGCTGTCAATGGCAGATTTGATTTTGGTAAGCCCGTCCACCAGAGATGCTATCTTGCTTCCGAAGAGCCTTTCCACGTCTTCTGTGGTGTATTCCGTATCTTCCACCACATCGTGGAGTAGAGCGGCTACAATGGACTTGTAACCCAGCCCGATCTCCTGCACGACAATCTTGGCGACAGCGATAGGGTGGATGATGTATGGCTCTCCGGAACGCCTCCTTACGCCTTTATGGGCTTCGTTGGCAAATTCAAACGCCTTGAGCACGCCCTCGTACTCCTCCTGGGAGGCGCACCTTCTGAGTGCCGCCAGCCTGAGTTGTTCGAACTCGCGTTCTATCAATTCGTTGTCTTCTCTGGTAAATTCGCTCATAGTCTCTAGATAACTCGCTTATAATCTCAGGTCTCTTTCTCCTTCGGCGATTTTCTTCAGCCGTTCTTTGATTTTCTCTTTCCACGGACCTTCCTCTATTTGTTCCATTTCCTTGCCGATAAGGATCCTGCCTTCTTCCCTTGTCTTTTCAGAGGCATAGTCTTCAAGATACTCGGCAAGTGTCAACAGGGCGTTGGGGGTGCAGAACTTCTTGATGAAGCCGGGAATGGCGAACTCCATGAAGTGCTCTCCGGTCCTCCCGCTGCGGTAGCAGGAAGTGCAGAAACTTGGAATGAAACCTTCTTCCATAAGCCATCTGGCAGCCTCGTCCAGCCCCCTGGTGTCTCCTACCTGGAACTGCTCTCTTTCCAGGCTCTGGCCCTGTTTTTTCTCGTTATAGCCTCCTATTTCCAGGTGTGTTCCTGCATCTATCTGACTGACTCCGAAATGGATGACTTCGTTCCTTACCTTAGGGTTCTCCCTTGCCGTCATTATCATGCCAGTATAAGGAACGGCCAGCCTCAATGTTGCCACCAGCTGCTTGAAATCTTCGTCAGAGCATCTGTAAGGAAGGTCCAACTCCAGTCCGTTGGCCGGCTGGATCCTAGGGAAGCTGATGGTATGCGGGCCTACCCCGAACTTGTCTTTCAGATGGATGGCATGGCTTACCAGGCCCATCACTTCGAAGCGCCAGTCATACAGGCCGATCAGAGCGCCAATGCCCAGATCGTCTATTCCGGCTTCAAAGGCCCTGTCCAGGCCGTCCAGCCTCCACATGAAATCTCCTTTTACCGTATTTGCCGGATGGTACTTGGCATAGGACTCCCTGTGGTAGGTCTCCTGGAAAATCTGGTAAGTACCTATGCCCTCGGCCTTTATGGTCTTGTATCCGGCCACGTCCAGAGGCGCGGCGTTGATGTTCACCCTCCTTATGGAGCCGTTGCCGCTATGCACGGAGTAAACCGTCCTGACGCAGTTGGCTATGAAATCAGGGCTGTAGAGTGGAGACTCGCCGAACACGAGAATCAGCCTCTTCTGCCCCTCATCCTCCAGCGCTTTCACCTCGCTGACAATCTCATCAGTAGTAAGAGTTTTTCTTACAGTAGTTTTTGAAGATTTCTTGAATCCGCAGTAGGCGCAGTCGTTGATACAGAGGTTTCCTATGTAGAGCGGTGCGAAAAGCACTATCCTGTTGCCGTAAATAATTCTTTTGAGGTCTCTTGCCGCCTGGAAAAGTTCCTGCCGTCCTTCCTCGCTCCTTATGGCCAGGAGTGAGGCTGTCTCGTCAAGAGTCAACGGATTCTTCTCCAGAGACTTGGCAAAAATCTCCCTGTACAGGAACTTGTCTTCCTTCTTTTGTGAAAGAAGCTTAGCGATACCGGGGGCGTCTATGAAATCAAAAGCCCCCTTGCTTAAAGTCTTGTCCATCTTGTAAGCCATATCGATACAGGATTAACCGTTTGTCTTGAGAGCTTCAACGAATGTCTTTGCAAATTCTTCCAAGGAGGCATTTATCTTCTCGCAGGTCGGCTCTCCGAAGGCCTCTACGGTAGGGGAGACAACGTTCAGTTTGGCTTCTTCCGCAAATTTTGAGAGGGCTTTGGCACCTGCTCCGTTCCAGCCGCTGGTTCCGAATATGCCCATTACCTTCCCCTTAGGAGACATTATCCTGAGTTCATTGCAGAGATGCTCCATCATCGGGTGCATGAAGGTGTTGTAGGCGCAGGTTCCGAGGATGAATCCTTTGTAGCGCATAATATCGCTGAGGATATAGGAAACATTGGTCCTGGAAACATCATAAGTCCTGACGTTCCTGATTCCACATTCTGACAGTCTTGCTCCTATCTGGTCTGCAAGGTTGGCGGTATTGCCGTACATTGAGGCGTAGGCTATCACAACTCCTTCTTCCGCTTTGGAAGCCGCCCAGTCTGAATAAAGGCCGATAACCTTGGCCGGATCCTCCTTCCACACAACTCCGTGGGAAGGGGCTATCATCTTGACAGGCACTCCTGCCAGCTTGGCTATAGCTCTGGTTACCATCTGGTTGTATTTGGCAACAATATTGGAGTAGTAGCGTCTCATCTCAGGGAGGAACATCTCATCCATATTGTAGTCTGAGTCGAATATGCCACCGTCAAGGCTGCCGTAACCTCCAAAGGCGTCGCAGCTGAAAAGGACAGAGTCCTTTACATCCAATGTCACCATCGTCTCCGGCCAGTGTACCCAAGGCACGAAAACGAACTTGAGGACTCCGCTGCCTATGTTAAGTTCCTCTCCGTCTGATACCTGCATGAAGTGTTCCTGAGAAATCCCATAGTATTTCTGAATGAGTTCGAATGTCTTGGCGTTTCCTATCAGTTTGGCTGACGGGTACTTTGCAAGCACGCTTTTCATCATTCCGGAATGGTCAGGTTCCATGTGGTTTACAACCAGATAGTCGAGGCTCCCACCTTCAAGTACAGCCTCGATCTTGGAAAGGAAATCTCCGTCTGAGCCGTATTCTACGGTGTCTATCAGCACGTTTTTCTCGTCTTTGATTATGTATGAGTTATAAGAAACTCCGTAAGGAATAGGCCAGTTGTTCTCAAAAAGAGCAGTGCGGCGGTCGTTCACGCCAATGTAGCTTATCCTTTCAGTAACTTTTGCAATTCTCATTGTTTCTGTATTTTAAGTGTTCTTTATATTAAATCATCTTTATCGTCAGCGATGTTTTCTCCTTCGGGGTTGGCTATTTTGTAGAACTCTTCTTCCGATATGACCGGGATTCCCATTTTGCGGGCTTTCTCCAGTTTTGCGCTTCCGGCTTTTGTTCCGGCTACAAGGTATGTGGTTGAGGAAGTTACGCTGCTGCCAACCTTGCCGCTATGGGCTTCTATATAGTATTTCATGGTTTCCCTGGAAACCGAATAGTTTCCGGTAATCATGATTGTCTTCCCTTTCAGAGTGTCCGATACAGGGGCTTTGTCCTCGACGGCAAACTGCAGTCCGGCTTTCTTCAATGCTTCTACCGTCGCCCGATGTCTTGGCTCCTGGAACCAGTTGGTGATGGAATCCACAAGGGTCTCTCCTACATCTTCCACCGCCAGAAGTTGTTCTCTGGTGGCGGAGGCAAGGGCGTCTATGTTCTTGAAGGCGGTAGCCAACGTCTTGGCTGTTGTTTCTCCTATGTTTCTGATTCCCAACGCATACAGTACCCTGTGGAAAGGAACTTGTTTGGATTTCTCCAGAGACGCCCTGAAATTCTCCACACTCTTTCCTTTCCATTTGTCCAGGCTCAGCATCTGCAGGTCATCCAAGGAGTAGAGGTCTTGGAGTTCCTTCACGTACTCTCTGGCAACAAGCTGATGTACCGCAACTTCTCCTATGTTTATATCCATCGCCTTGCGGGAGGCGAAGTGTATGAACTTGCCTTCTATCTGTGGCGGGCAACCGTCTGAGTTGGGGCAGAAGAACTTTGCCTGTTCAGGGTCTCTGACCAAAGGGCTTCCGCAGGACGGACAGTGGGCGGGGAATGTTTCCGGAGTGCTTTCAGGGTTTCTTCTGGAAAGCTCCACGCGGGTGATCTTAGGGATAATTTCTCCGCCTTTTTCTACATATACATAATCTCCGACCCTTATGTCCAGGATTTCCATCTGGTCCGCGTTGTGCAGTGTGGCCCTTTTTACGGTTGTCCCGCTCAACTGTACCGGGGAAAGATTGGCGACAGGAGTTACGGCTCCGGTCCTTCCTACCTGGTAGTCAATGGACTCTATCTTTGTCAGAGCTTCTTCCGGCTTGAACTTGTAGGCTACTGCCCATCTTGGTGTCTTTGCAGTGAAACCGAGTTCTCTCTGGACGGAGTACTGGTCCACCTTGACCACCACGCCGTCCGTAGGGAAAGGAAGGGAGTGTCTTTTCTCGTCCCATTCCTTGATGTATTCAACGACTTGTTCTATGTCTGTACATCTTCTGGAGTGCTCTGATATCGGCAGGCCCCATCCGGCGGCATCTTCAAGCGATTTGCTGTGAAGGGAATCTTCATATCCGGGGGCAATGAGATGATAAAGCACGCATGCCAGCCCTCTTGAAGATACGGCTTTTGGAGAAAGCATCTTCAGGGAGCCTGCCGCGGCGTTCCTGGGATTTGCAAACAGAGGCTCCTCATCCAGCTCTCTCTGGTAGTTGAGCTTGTTGAAGGAGTCAAAAGGCATGTAAATCTCTCCCCTTATCTCAAACTCGTCAGGATAATTGGAGCCGGGATTCAGTTGTATGGGTATTGCCTTGATGGTCTTTACGTTGCGTGTTACATCGTCTCCTGTCGTTCCGTCTCCTCTGGTAAGGGCCCTGACCAGGATCCCGTTGCGGTAGAGCAAGTTTATTCCGGTTCCGTCGAACTTGAGCTCGCAGTTGTAGGAGAAACGGGAAACGGTGCTTTTTCTGGTCCTGGAATCAAATTCCCGTAGCTCCTCTATGCTGTAAGTGTTAGCCAATGAGAGCATTGGATGGAGGTGAGGGTATTGCTTGAAGGGAGCGTTCTCTGTTTCCAGGTCGCTTCCTACCTTGGCGGTAGGTGAGTCTGCACTCCTGAACTCAGGATACAGGTTCTCCAGCTCTGTGAGTTCTCTCAGAAGAAGGTCGAACTCATAGTCTGAAACAGTGGGGGAGTTTTCTATGTAGTAACGCCTGTTGTGGGCATTTATCTCATCCCTCAGTTGGGTTATCCGGTTTTTTGCTTGTTCTCTATCCATATAGTTTTGTACAAACGTCAAATATAACAAAAAAATGGTACATTTGCCCCCGATTTATAGTTATCGTATTATGCAGAAATCAATAGTTATCCTCACCGGTGGCGGACCCGCCCCGGGAATGAATACTGTGGTAGGCAGTATCACCAAGACTTTCATCAGCAACGGTTATCGAGTATTGGGCCTTCACGGGGGCTATAAGGGCTTGTTTTCACCGGATCCAAACTTTGTGGAACTTGACTTCTTCAAGGCAGACGACATATTCAATCGCGGAGGATCATTCCTGGTTATGAGCCGGTTCAAACCTACTCAGGAAGATTTCGACAAGAACTTCAACCTCAAGTTCTTCCAGGATAACAACATAGAACTGCTGGTAACAATTGGCGGAGACGATACCGCCTCTACCGCCAACCGCATAGCAAAGTTCCTCAAGGAGAAGAATTTCCCTATTGCCAACATACACGTTCCAAAGACCATAGACAATGACCTTCCTCTTCCTCAGAACATCCCTACGTTCGGATACCAGAGTGCAAAGGGAGAAGGTTCCAGGATTGCCGCGACAGTTTACGAAGACGCACGTACTTCCCACAACTGGTTTGTGATTTCGGCTATGGGAAGAAGCGCAGGACACCTTGCCCTGGCTATCGGATATACCAACCATTTCCCGATGATCGTGATTCCTGAAATGTTCAACAAGAGCGACATTTCAGTGGAGAAGATTCTCAACATGGCAGTTTCCGCCATCATCAAGAGGAAGATTCTGGGTATTGACTACGGTGCGATCATCATTTCCGAAGGCGTTTTCGAAGGCTTCTCTCCGGAAGAGCTCAAGAACTACGGAGTCCGCTTCTCTTATGACGAGCACGGCCATCCTGAACTTGGCAAGATCTCCAAAGCACAGATGTTCAACGATATCCTTGACGTCAAACTCAGCCAGCTGGGCCTGAAGGTGAAAATCCGCCCGGTGGAAATCGGATATGAAATCCGTTGCATCACCCCTCACGCATACGACCTTGTATATTGCACGGAGCTTGGTATGGGAGTATATAAACTCTTCAAGCAGGGCATAACCGGATGTATGGTCTATCTGGATCTGAACGGAAACATAAAGAGTCTGTACCTGAAGGATATGCAGGATCCTGCAACAGGAAAGATACCTCCTAGAGGAGTTAACATCCATCAGGACAAGGTCAATATGATTTTCGAGTACATTATGCACTACATCACGCCTGCAGATTACGAGGCCGCCAAGAAGTATGTGCCGGATCCGGAGAAGTACGACTTCAAGAAAATCCTGAACTGGTAGGTTTGGAGCCATCTTGGAGGTTCGAACTCCAGACCTACGCGTTACGAATGCGTTGCTCTACCTGCTGAGCTAAGATGGCGATAGCGGGTGCAAAAATAATAAAATTTCTTTATGGCAGTTGTAATTCCTACCGAACTTGGAACCGAAAGGATTCCCAAGCTGCTCCGCCAGTATGCTGTTCCCGCCATCATCGCGATGACGGCATCATCTCTGTACAACATGTGCGACAGCATATTCATCGGGCAGGGAGTGGGCTCTCTTGCTCTGGCCGGGTTGGCTCTGACATTCCCGATCATGAACCTGAGCGCTGCAGTGGGCACGCTTGTAGGAGTAGGTGCGGCAACACTTATCAGCGTACTTTTGGGTCAGAAGAATTACGACACTGCAAATAAGGTGCTTGGCAACTCGGTGGTTCTGAACATAATAACCGGTATTCTATTTGCGGTGCTGGTAATTGCTTTTCTTGATCCCATACTTTATTTCTTCGGCGCCAGCGAGAATACCATCACCTATGCCAGGGAGTATATGTTCATAATCCTTCTGGGGAATGTGGTTACCCATCTGTATTTCGGACTTAATGCGGTGGTAAGGGTGATGGGGCTCCCGAAAAAGGCTATGGGGGCCACAATATTCACGGTTGCGTTGAATTTTGTCCTGGACTATCTGTTCATTATGGTATTCAAGTGGGGGATTCAAGGTGCAGCCATAGCTACTGTGTTTTCCCAGTTCCTTGCCATGATTTATGTATTTGGCCTGGTTTCAGACAAAAGCCGTGTCATACATTTACAGAGAGGAATCTATCGCCTGAAGAAAAGGATTATATCCCAGACTTTCTCCATCGGAATGGCTCCATTCCTGATGAATGCCTGTTCCTGCGTAATAGTCATTGTAATCAACAAGCAACTTACCACATACGGCGGAGACATGGCCATAGGAGCATACGGAATCCAAAACAGGCTTGGCTTCATAGCTGCAATGATAGTTATGGGCATCAACCAGGGAATGCAGCCTATTGCGGGTTACAATTATGGGGCGCAGAAGCACGACAGGGTTTCCAAAGTCCTTCATATCTCCATTTTCTGGGCCAGCGTGGTGACTACCCTGTTTTTCATTGTGACAGAGCTTTTCCCCAGACAGCTGGCCGAGATCTTTACAGACGACGAGGAACTACTCGCCCACACAATAAGGGGCATGAGAATCAATTTCATAGCCTTTGCCATCATTGGATTCCAGATGGTTACCACTAATTTCTTCCAGAGTATAGGAAAGGCCAAGAAAGCCATATTCCTGAGTCTTACCCGCCAGGCGATCTGCCTTCTTCCTTTGCTTCTGATACTTCCTCCGGTGATGGGAGTTGACGGTGTCTGGTGGAGCCTTCCGATTTCGGACGTGATAGCCAGCATCCTGACCTTGTGGATGCTCCTGAAGCAGAAACAGGAATTCAGAAAGAGCATTCTCGCCCAGCAGGAAACTTCAGAAAATCAGCCTCAAACACAATCATAGCATGGAAAAGCACATTCATATAAACATCGGACGCCAGATAGGGGCGGGAGGTCTTGAAGTCGCCAATGAACTCGGCAAAAGATTGGGAATCAAGGTTTATGACAAGAATCTCCTGGCTTTGGCTGCCAGAGAAAGCGGGCTGGACCATTCAGTCTTTGCAAGAGAGGATGAAAAGGACAACTTGTCGCTCAATACGGGATTCAGTTTTTCTTCCTTCGCTGAGGCCATATCCAACACTTTCCGGCCCAGCATATACAACAGCAACACCATCTTCTCTATCCAGAGCGAGGTTATCCGCAAACTGGCCTCAAGGGAGTCCACAATCTTTGTGGGCCGCTGTGCCGACTATGTGCTCAGAGACGTTCCGGGATGCATAAGCGTATTCATAACGTCAGACATGAAAGACAGGATAAGCAGGATCCGGACCATCAACAAATACGGAGATACAGTGGGGCTTTCAGATGAAAAGATAGCTGATCTTCTGGAAAAAGGAGACCGCAAAAGAGCCTCATACTACAGAGATTACACCTTCAAGACCTGGGGTGCGGCAGAAAGCTATGACTTGTGTCTTAGTTCCAGTTTGCTAGGCATCGAAGGTTGTGCCGACATTATCGAAGAGACGATAAAGCGTCATCTGCTTTGATCTTCCTTATGAGTTTTGTCACGATTTCTTCAACAAGACTCCCTTCTGTGTAGTCAGCTGGGCAGATGAAACTTACCCTGTGCTGTTCGTAGAGTCTTCTTGCCACGTTCCTGGAGGCTTCACTGCTGTTATATACGGCAATGGAAGTTCCACCGAGCTGGCGGGTCAGTTTCATGCAAGGCACGTCGGTTTCCCCGTCGCCGAAATAAATCATGTTGGAAAAGGCGATTCTCTTTTCTTCCTCAGGCACGGAGGCGTTTATCTTCTCGCTGTCGTGGATGTTGAGGATGCCCTTGTTTATCTTGAAAAGAAACTGAGTCTTGTTGGTGTAGTTCACGGCAGAGGCCGGCCAGATTGCGCAGCCGTCCTCGTCGTAATAGAAAGAACTGGCGAAGATGGCCTTGAATTCCTTTGAAATGCTGGTGCCTTCCATAATTTCCAGAAGACCTGAGGAGTTTATGTAGTGTTCAATCGTAACTCCTTCTTTCTCACCGATTTTGTTTATCCTTTCAAACCAGGTCTCCACTCCGTTGAAAAATGTTATGTCCTTGCCGAAAGTCTTAAGTTTCCTTTTGGTGAGCTTGATGCCTTTCCTCTTGGCCTCCTCAAGCATCAGGAGCATGTAGATGAGCACACCGTCAGCGTCCTGGTGCCTTGCCATCTCGTGTGTTTCTCCCCAGAATTCATCCTTGTTTCTTCCTACCGCACTGATGAAGGAATACTCCTGCATGTTGCCCGGCGCCAGCGTCCCGTCAAAATCGTAAATAAGCGCCACGATGGGCTTTTCCTGTTTCCTGTTCATTTCCTTCTTTCTATATCGTTGAAAATCATTCCTGGAACAAAGACGAGAAGAGGTCTTCATCAACGTTGTTCTGTTGTTTCTTCTTTTTCTTGGTGTCTTTCTCCTTTTCCTTCCTGGACTTAAGCTCTGCGGCGGCAGGGGACGGGAGGTCTGCAACTATGTTGCGGATAAAGTCGTTGGATCTGTCTGCCAGGGACTTTGGAGATTCTATGGCTATAAACGGATGGTTTTCATATACCCATCTGAAGAACTCGTCGTTGGGGATGAGGCCAAGGTGGAAAGTGCAGGTACCGTCATCGGCTTTGCCTGTCAGCCTTTGGCTGGAATGCAAAGGGTTTTGAATCAAGCTCCTGGCAACAATCCCATGGGCGGAAATCGTAATTTCTTCCTTTGCCGCGGCGGGTCTTGATACTCCGATGATGTCTGCAAAATATTCGTCCGGATTGAACCTGTAGTTAGGAGGGAAAGGAAGAATAGCGTAGGAATAACTTGTAATGCAGTCTGTCTGCACAACCTGCACGCCTTCTTTCCCGTCAACATATCCCAGGCAGTACCATCTGCCCATCCAGGTAGTCATGTACAGCGGGTAGAAAATAACCTCACGGATATTTGATTTCTCGTCTATATAACTTAAACTCAGTACTCTGCGATGTAAAACAGCATCCTTCACAACATCCAGGAAAGCTCCGCCGGAAGGCTTCTGGAGCTTGCTTCTCCTTATTTTCTGGAAAGAGCCGCTGACCTTGTTTTCCATACATTCACGGATCAGGTCAACTGCACCTTCAAGCGATTCCATCCCTGCCATCCCGGAATAGCGTTCAAGGGTTTCAGCTATCTCAGACAAAGGCGTGAGAGTGGTCTGCTTGACATTTGCGTTGCCTATGGAGTAGTTGGGATCTGAATACTTGTAGTATTTCTGTTCATAGACCACGATAGGGGCGTTATAGCCTTTCTTCTTGTCCCTCATCATCTGAAGGTCAAGCTGAACGGTCCTCGTGGATACGGAGAAATTGTCCTTTACCTTGCCTTTGCTGTTCTCTTTGACGGCCCTTGTGCAGGCTGCAATAAGATCCTGAAGAGAATACTTGTGAGCGGTATCTCTCAGGCAGGCATCAATCGTAATGTGCCTCAGAAGGGCATTGGAGGTGACAGACATATCCTTGAAACTCTTTTATACTTATCGCATATACTTTGCGCAAAAGTACAAAAAAATCTCTAATATCTATCATCTTACGGCATAAATACGCAATTTTAATGCGTTATACGGATTATTCATTGGAATAACCTTCCTGTCTCTTGGGCAAGCGTCATAACTTGAGCAGGCTTTTTGCGTAGCTGCGGATATTTGCCTTGAGTTTTTTCCCTTTTATTATCTGTATGTCATCTGCCAGCCCGGCAATAAACCTTGTAGCTCCCAAAGGTGAGCATATTTCGGTCTTGAGTAACCAGTGGCTTTCATCCTCTTGCGTAAGATATTTCTCGCCGAGAGGATACTCTTCCACAAGCAGATTCTTGGCTCTGAGACTCAGCCTGAGGACTATTTCTTCCGTGTCTTTACCACTCATCCGGAATATGTCCATATTGCCGCTGGAGTGTTCTTTTTCATGTTGCCAGCCGTTTTCAAGGATTTCCACACCCTTGATTCTTTCCGTCTTGAACTGCTTGTTATGTCCGTCTGAAGGGTCATAGCACCAGACGGATATGTAGTTGGTGGTAAACTTGAACGGTTCCACGGTTCTGTCCGCCACCTTTCCGGTATGGGAAGAGGCATAGCCCTTCAGTATCACCTGCTTTTTTTCCTGGATGGCTTCCGAAAGCGAGTTCACGTTGGAGGCGTTCTCGTTCTTGACCACAACATCCGCTATGGAGGTGAAGCTGTATATTGTAGCCAGTTTCTTCCTGAGGTTCTGCTTGATGGCGTTGGTGTCGTCTATGCCGTCTATCAGCCGGTTGACCATATAAGCTTCCTCATCGGTGAAGTGTACCAGCTGTGATATGTCCTTGAAGAAGCGGCTCTCTTTTGCAATATGGTAATAGTCACCAGTCTTGTGCACCACAAACCCGGCTTCCTTGAATGTGTCCAGATAGCGGTAGATGGACCTGTATGAAGTGTCCAGCTTGTCCGCCAGTTCATTGATGGAATAGTTCCTACCGCTGGACAGCAGCATCATCAGACGCAGCATCCTTTCAACTTTCGGCTGATCCATATCTTTTGGTTTATTTAATTCAGTTTGTTCAAATACCTTTCCTTCAGTCTGTCCAGATAATCATTCCTTCCACCCGTCCATTTGACAACATCGCCAATGTCAGATTATCAGATCTTCAGCACGGACTTTTGGAATATAATGTATTCCGTTTTCCCTGAAATAGTCATGACTTTCATTCTCAGCGATGTGCAGTATCTGGTACTTTTCCGCTCCCTTGCCAAGTGCCAGCACCAACAGCGGCTCCAGAAAAAGCTGCTCTTCTGCCATCCTTCCCTTACCAAGGACTTTCCCCTCCGCAATTCTATCATCCTTACCAAGGACTTTCCCCTCCGCAATTCTATCATCCTTACCAAGGACTTTCCCCTCCGCAATTCTATCATCCTTACCAAGGACTTTCCCCTCCGCAATTCTATCGCCGTCTGCATTACTGTTGCTATTGCTTTTTGCATTAAACTCCTGCATCACAAGGCGTTTAGCCTCTTCTTTGCTGAAGGCCCCGATGCAGATGCCACTCAGGCCCATCTCCGTGGCTTTGAGCAACATGCTCTGAGCCGAAATACCAAGATCAATGTCCACCCACTTGTTTTCAGGAATGGTTGAGCAGACAATTATGAAAGCGGACGGCTCGCAGCCTTCGGGCGGGAACTTCATGTCAGGCAGAAGCGCTCCTAGCTTTATGAACGGGCAGAAATCCGCTGCAGCCTTTCCCGTCAGGAGCTTAAAGCGGAGCACCTGCTGATTCTTGGCGCAAGGAATCATCGTGTTCACAGCCACTATCTTGCGCAGGTCTTCCTCTGTAACTTTAACAGAAGGCACCCATGTCCTGCAGCTTCGGTTTTTGAGGAGAAGAGTATCAAGACTCTTGACATTGCCTTTAGCCCTGACAACCTTTTTACGGTTTTGCAGGTCCTCCATTTTCTTTCCGAGATAATTGTCTGCCATAATCCGAAGTTTTAGTTCATTCAAGCTATGCTTCCTTAGTTCATCCAGCTTTTTTTTAATCCATCTTCCTTAGTTCATCCATCTTCCTTAGTTCATCCATCTTCCTTAGTTCATCCAGCTTCCTAAGTTCATCCCAGCTTCCTAAGATCATCCATCTTCCTAAGTTCATCCCAGCTCATCCCAGCTCATCCCAGCTTCCTAAGATCATCCATCTTCCTAAGTTCATCCCAGCTCATCCCAGCTCATCCCAGCTTCCTAAGATCATCCATCTTCCTAAGTTCATCCCAGCTCATCCCAGCTTCCTTAGTTCATTCATGAAGCATTAGTTCAGGCAAAAATAGAAATACATAATCATTTTGACAAATATTGTCTGGGAAAGCTCGGCGATGGTGTCTTGTAACTGGTTGTATTTCAGGCCTTCCCTGAAAGCACTATGGCTTTTTACGGGGGTGCTTTTTGAAACATCTTAAGAATCAGATATTTGCGGAGCACCATCGCCGATAAGAAAACTTCTTTATATTTGCAACTGCTTTATTATGGTAAAAAGACGGATCTTATACGGAATATTGCTGACAATCAGTCTGCTGACCATCCTCATTGGCGGAAAGGGCACTAAGCCGCTGCCTCAGGCCGGCAGTGAGGACGCGTCTGCAGTTTCTTTCTTTATAGCCGGAGGTCTGCCAGCGTCAGAAGCCCAGGCGTCATACCTTGTGGCTGTACCAGCCGCTGCCTCTATGGAGGCTCCGTCCAGGGGTGGCATCGCTGAAGCTTCTGAGTCCCTTTCTGAAGGGTTGAACCTGGTGTTCAGATATGTCAGGCTTAGGTTTCCGGTTCCTTCTGATGCCGGCAAGAGGCGTCTTCTTCTGAAGGTCCTCAGAATTTGATTTCTTAAAGTGCGTTTTCTGTAAGTTGTTCAAATACAACTGTTTAGTTATTTGAAGGGTGCTGGTTTTGCATACCCCTCAAGTAAGCAATATGTTGATTACCAGTTAAATACATTTTACGGCAATCCGTTATGCGATTGTAGATTCGATGATTCGTTAAGCGATTGCAGATACGACAATTCGTTAAGCGATTGCAGATACGATGATCCGTTAAGCGATTGCAGATACGATGATCCGTTAAGCGATTGCAGATACGATGATTCGTTGAGCGATTGCAGATTCGACAATCCGTTATGCGATTGCAGATACGATGATTCGTTGAGCGATTGCAGATTCGACAATCAGTTAAGCGATTGCAGATTCGACAATCCGTAGAGCGATTGCAGATACGATGATTCGTTATGCGATTGCAGATATGCTGATCGTTTGTTTCACATTGTTCATACACACATTTAATTAATCAGATTTATGGAAAAGAAAATAGCAAAGGTCCGCACGACTGCGGATATGATAATATCATTGGTTGTACTTTTGGCTGGCGCTGCATGCTTTGCAGTCCGTTCTACCGGAATGATGATTCTGGGAGGAGTTGTTATACTGACCGGCCTGGTTCTGCTGTTCATGCTTAAAAACGGATACAAGATTGAAGGGCAGAAGGAATTGTTCAAGAAGAAGGAACACTTCTTCCCGGAAACCCGCTTTGACGCGATTTATTCGGAGATAGAAGCAGGAAGGATGATAACAGACTTCAAAGACGAGGACAAGGCTATTGTAGTCAGGCTTGATGTTTACACAAGCCAGTCCGGGAAGAGATTCGCTGAGCTCTACAAGTATGTTCCGTACGACTATAAAAAGCAGGTTGAGCTGAATGAGGTTTTGTAATCGGCGATGGTGTCTTGTAACTTACTGAAATTCAAGGCTCCCCTAAAAGCACCTTGGCAAATGGCCGGGGTGCTTTTTTGAATACTTTAGGAATCAGATGCTTATGAAGGACCATCGCCGATAAGAAAAATTCCTTAAATTTGTTGCAGGTTACCCTCATATATGTTCAAGACTATTCTAAGACAGGTCAAGCAGTACAGGACGGCTGCCATCCTCACACCGGTGTGGACGGCGGCTGAAGTTGTCATGGGGGTCCTGATTCCGTATGTAACGGCTTCTATCATAGACAAGGGCATCAATGCCGGCAGCATGCCGGATGTTTACAAGTACGGCTTGTATATGGTTCTGATGGCTTTGCTGAGTCTTATGTTCGGTATTCTGGCAGGGCGGTTTGCCGCTTATTCTTCCACCGGCATTGCTGCCAACCTGAGGGATGCCATGTACCGCAATATCCAGAGGTTCTCGTTTTCTGACATTGACAAATACTCCACGGCAGGGTTGGTTACAAGGATGACCACGGACGTTTCCAACATACAGAATGCCATCCAGATGCTGCTGAGAGTATCTTTCCGTGCTCCTTTGAACCTGATCTCCAGTGTGGTGATGTGCTTTTTCATAAACTCGAGGCTGAGCGTTATATTCCTTGTCGCGATAATAGTGCTTGCCACCCTTCTGACTCTTGTCATAAGCAGGGCAGCCAGGCTCTTCCAGGAGATATTCAGGAAGTATGACGATCTGAACGCGGTTGTCCAGGAAAATGTCTCGGCGATAAGGGTTGTAAAGGCTTACGTCAGGGAGCATCATGAATTGAGCAAGTTGGATAGGGCGGCTCTCAACCTGTTTTCCCTCAACGTGAAGGCAGAGGCCATAATGGCTCTCAACGGGCCGGTGATGAACCTGGTGGTTTACGGGTGCATCATTTCACTTTCCTGGTTTGGAGCTCATTACATAGTGGAAGGAAGCCTTACTACCGGCCAGCTGACATCTTTGTTCTCATACGTGATGATGGTGCTGCAGGCCCTGATGATGCTTTCAATGATCTTTGTCCAGCTTACACAGAGTGCGGCCAGCGTCAGGAGAATCGCCGAGGTGATAGATGAAGTTCCGGATATGGAGAATCCCGCTGATCCTGAGATGGAAATCAAAGACGGCAGGGTGGAGTTCGATCACGTCTATTTTTCCTACAAAGCGGGTGGCGACTATGCCCTGGAGGATATAAACCTGAATATAGAGTCTGGTCAGACCATAGGAATAATCGGCGGAACGGGCAGCGGAAAGAGTACGCTGGGAGCCCTTGTCAGCCGTCTGTACGACGTTTCAAAAGGAGAGGTGAGGGTAGGTGGCCTGGATGTCCGGCGGTACGATATGCAACGACTCAGGAATGAGGTTGCCGTGGTGCTCCAGAACAACACTCTTTTCAGCGGTACAGTCCTGGACAACCTCAGGTGGGGGAAGGAAGACGCTACGGAAGAAGAATGCCGGCAGGCTTGTATATCAGCCTGCGCGGACGAGTTCATCTCTGCACTTCCGGACGGATACAACTCCATCGTTGAACAAGGTGGAGCCAACTTTTCCGGTGGCCAGAGGCAGAGGCTGTGCATAGCCCGTGCGCTGCTCAAATCGCCGAAGGTCCTTATTCTTGACGACTCTACCTCAGCCGTGGATACCGCGACAGACTCCAAGATTAGGGAGACTTTTGCCAGGAGGATTCCGGGTACCACCAAGATCATAATATCCCACAGGATACTCAGCATCCAGCACGCGGACAAGATAGCCGTAATGGATGATGGCCGGGTTATGGGCTTTGACACTCACGATAACCTTCTTGAAAACAACGATATATACAAAGAGATATATACTATGCAGACCTCCGGAGGAGAGGGGGACTTTGACCAGAAAAAATGAGATTAGGCGGCGGACAGATAAAGGAAAGGGGCTATGTGCCACCAGCCGGGAAAGTGAATCTTTCCACGGTAGGCAGGCTCTTCAAGCTTATTCTCAAGAAGAACAAGTGGAGGCTGTCTCTGGTGTTGCTTTGCATCCTTGTCTCCACTCTGGCAACTTTGGCTTCTACTTTGTTTACCAAGACCTTGCTGGACGATTATGTTGTTCCTATGCTCTCCCAGGCCTCTCCGGATTATTCTCCTCTGGCTGTTGCGCTGGTGAAGCTGGCCGCTGTCCTGATTATCGGTACAGGTGCCTCTTATCTGCACAGCATAATGACTGTCTATATAAGCCAGGGAACTCTCAAGACCTTGCGCCACAACCTGTTCGAGCACATGGAAAGGCTGCCTCTGAGTTACTTTGACTCCCGCAGCCACGGAGACATCATGAGTGTCTATACCAACGATGTGGATACTCTCCGTCAAGTGATAGGGCAGACCATCCCTCGCCTGTTCCAGTCTGTGGTGACTATTGTCTCGACATTTGTGAGTATGCTGGTTCTGAGCCTTCCGCTTTCCTTGGTGTCTGTGGTCATGGCTGCCGTGATGTACTTCACCACCAAGAAACTCGGTGGGATTTCAAGAAGGCATTTCAAGAAGAGGCAGGAGATGCTGGGCAAGGTGAACGGCTTCATAGAGGAGATGGTTTCCGGCCAGAGGGTAGTGAAGGTTTATTGCCATGAGCAGAAGGCTATGGACCAGTTCTCCCAGCTCAACGAGAGCCTCCGTCAAAGTGTCTATAACGCCAACAAGATAGGTAACATAGTAATGCCTGTAAACGGCAACATCGGAAACCTCGGCTATGTCCTGATAGCCACTGTAGGTGCCGCCATAGCCCTGTCTTCTCTCGGCGGCTGGTATGTCTGCGGCCTCAACGGTTCCGCCCTTAGCCTTGGAGCTTTGGTGGCCTTCCTGACCCTGCACAAGAACTTCACCCGTCCGGTCAGCCAGATAAGCAACGAGGTCAACAGCATCCTTATGGCAAGCGTGGGTGCAGACCGCGTTTACGAGATGATGGACCAGCCTAAGGAAAAGGATGAAGGCAGGGTAACTCTGGAAAAGACGGGAGATTGCCAGTGGTGCTGGAAAACTCCTGAAGGAAATACAATTCCTCTAAAGGGAGAAGTAAGCCTCAGCGATGTGGATTTCAGCTATGTGGAAGGCAAGCAGGTTCTCTTTGACATCAACCTTACCGCATATCAGGGCCAAAAGATTGCCTTCGTGGGCGGAACCGGTGCCGGCAAGACCACCATTACCAACCTGATCAACCGCTTCTACGAGATCCAGGACGGCAAGATAACCTATGACGGCCTTGACATCAAGGACATTGAGAAAGATTCCCTTAGACGCAGCCTCGGAATTGTCCTCCAGGAAACCAGACTGTTTACCGGCAGCGTGGTGGACAATATCCGCTATGGCAGGCTGGATGCAACTGACAGGGAGTGTGTTGCCGCAGCCAAGCGTGTTTGCGCTGACAGTTTCATCAGGCGTCTTCCAAACGGCTACAACACCGTGCTGGAAGGGGACGGCGGCAACCTCTCACAGGGTGAACGCCAGCTTCTTGCAATAGCCAGGGCGGCTGTTGCCGCTCCTCCTGTCCTCATCTTGGACGAGGCAACTTCCTCAATCGATACCCGTACCGAGAAACTCATCCAGCAGGGAATGGATGAACTGATGAAAGGCAGGACGACATTTGTCATTGCCCACCGCCTTTCCACCATCCTCAATGCTGATTACATTATGGTAATGGACCACGGCAGAATCATTGAAAGAGGCAAGCACAACGAACTCCTCGCCCTCAAAGGCAAGTACTACGAACTCTTTACCGGAAACCAGATAGTCTAGGCCCAGACCAGAAGGCCGGTGCAGATGATGGCGCCGGTTACTACCAGGTCTATCAGGCAGAATCCCATGATGTCCCTTGCGTTGAGCTTTGCTATGGCAAGGGCCGGAAGTGCCCAGAACGGCTGGATGAGGTTTGTCCAGGCGTCTCCCCAGCTTATTGCCATTCCCGTAAGGCCTGGGTCAACGTCAAGCTGCGCGCCGGCAGTGAACATAATAGGGGCCTGGATTGCCCAGTGGCCTCCGCCGGAAGGAACGAACATGTTCAGGACTGCTGCGCAGAGGAATGTCAGAAGAGGATAGGTGGTGTGGTTGGAGATGGAGATGCAGGCGTTGCTGACCTCGGTTCCAAGGCAGATGCCGCTTTCTCCCGTACCCATTATAATACCCATGATACCGGCGTAGAACGGGAACTGGAGCAGGATTCCTGAAGCTCCGGTAGCGCTCTTTCCGAACGCTCTCACGTATGAAAGCGGGTTGCCGTGAAGCAGGATGCCGGCAAAAAGGAAGAGCATTATCACAAAGTTAAGGTCTATGCTGCCGCCCTTGGCGAGTTTGATAATCAGGAAGGAAAATCCCATCAGCGATATTATCCAGCTCAGGACGCGGCTGTTTTCAAGATGCTCGGCAGGAGAGGAAGGCTTGGCCTTAGGTGCCGGGGCCTCATCGGTGAGAAGGAAAGGGTCTATCGCTATTACATTGTCTCCCTTTGGGTGCATCAGGGAGTTGACAAGTATGAGGGCCACTATCACTATGGCCACAATGATCAGGTTGTGAGGGTCCAGGATGGTGCTGGAAATAGGGACAGGGTTTTCAACAGCTCCCCTGGTGATTTCCTTAAGGCCGGAACCAGGTGTTGCCATCGTAAGAGGAATGCTTCCGGAAAGGCCGGCGTGCCAGACCACGAAACCGCTGTAGGCTGAGGCAATCAGAAGGCGGTAGTCAACTCCGCGGAGTTTCTTGGCTATCTCCTTGGCAAAGATCACTCCCACAATCAGGCCGAAGCCCCAGTTGAGCCAGCAGGCAACTGCGGATATGCCTGTAACCAAAGCAATTGCAGCGGCGGGTGTCTTTGGGATAGAGGCCAGTGAACTTATACCTTTCTTTATTACAGGTGCTGAGGCCAGAGTTGAACCGCATACCAGGACCAGCGCCATCTGCATGGCAAATGCCAGGAGAGACCACACTCCGTTGCCCCAGTGCTCGATGACTTCTATAGGGCTTTGGCGGCAGACCGGCATGGCTACGCAGGCTGCAATAAGAGTAAGTATGACTGCAAAAATAAACGGGTCCGGAAGATATTTCTGGACCAGTTTCACACACGCTTTGATTATTCTCTGAAACATAGGACTTTGGTTTGACGGGGCAAATATACTTAAAAAGGAGAGACGCTGTTATCGGTGGCAAAAAATGCCGAATATTAGTTTTTTGCTTTAAAATTATTTGAAAATTTTTCCGATATGTTGAAAATTTGTTATATTTGTCAAAACATTTAAACTTTTAGCAAACACTATTTGACTAGTAGATATGAAGAATCTAGAATGGGGAAAGATGTCTTTCTCATACACTAAGACAGATTACATTGTTTACAGCACGTTCAAGGACGGCAAATGGTCCGCTCCTGTGCTTTCATCTGATTTCAACATCGCATTGAGTGCATACGCAGGCGTACTTCATTATGGTTCATCCTGCTTCGAGGGTATGAAGGCCTTCAGGGGCGTGGACGGAAAGGTCCGCCTCTTCCGTCCGGAGGAGAATGCCAAGAGAATGATCCGCAGCGCAAACTTCCTGGACCTTGCAGTTCCTTCAATAGAGCAGTTTGTGGAAATGTGCGTGATGTGCGTGAAGGCAAACGCTGAATATATCCCGCCTTACGAGACAACCGCTTCTCTGTATCTGAGGCCTCTTCTTATAGGAAGCAACCCTCAGCTCGGAATCCGCTCTTCAGCAGAATCCACATTTATCGTAATGGCTTCTCCAGTAGGAACTTATTCTGGAGACAAGATTCTTGTCCCAGGTACTGCAGTAATCGCAAGAAACCATGACCGTGCCGCTCCTAACGGATCCGGAAGCTACAAGATCGGCGCAAACTACGCCCAGAGCCTCCATCCTTACAACCTTGCCCATAAGCAGGGCTACCGTGAGCTTTTGTTCACCGATGCGTTGACTCACAAGTATATAGAAGAGTTTGGATCTTCCAACTTCTTTGCAATCAAGGGTAACACTTACATCACTCCAGACAGCGACAGCGTGCTTCCTTCCATAACCAACGCAAGTCTGAGGACGGTTGCCAAGGATCTTGGAATGGAGGTTGAGATGAGGCATATTCCTGTAACTGAACTCGCTGAGGTTGATGAAGTAAACTCTTGCGGAACAGCAGTTGTGATAACTCCAATCTGCCGTATAGACGACAAGGTACGCCTGGAAGACGAGACCCCTTGCCACGTTTACAATTTCACTCAGGAGTGCGGCGTCAAGTCACGTGCTCTGTATGACCAGATAATCGGAATCCAGAAGGGTACCCTTGAAGACCGCTTCGGATGGATTCTGTTTGTAGATTGCTAATATCTTGTAAAGAAGGAAGATGACTGCTCAGCAGCTGGAGGAGATTCTCCGCGATGAAGGGGCGCAAAAAGCCATCGCCGAGGCGGAAAGGTATATTTCCACCGGCCCGGCAGACCTTGACTACGCCTATTATATCCGGGGCAACGCCTACCGTAAGATGGGAGACTGGCAGGGGGCCATCAACAATTATCTTGAGGCCATCGCCATCAATCCAGAGTCTCCTGCAAAGCAGGCTTACGACATGGCCAATGACATCCTCAACTTCTTCAACAAGGATATGTACAACCAGTAAATTCTAACCAAACTAAATACACTACTATGGCTAAAATGAAAGGTGCGACCGTAATCAACACCGAGCGCTGCAAGGGATGTGGCTTGTGTGTTGTTGCGTGTCCATTCCAGGTTCTCGCTCTTTCAGACAAGAGCGTGAACAGGAAGGGGTACAACTATGCCGTCACCGTAAAGGAAGACACCTGCACAGGATGTACCTCTTGCGCTGTAGTTTGTCCTGACGGATGTATAACCGTCTACCGTAAAAAGGAGGAATAAATTATGGCAGAACAGGAAATTACTTTGATGAAAGGCAACGAGGCCATTGCGCATGCGGCCATTCGTTGCGGCTGTGACGGATACTTTGGCTATCCGATCACCCCTCAGTCCGAGGTGCTTGAGACCCTTGCCGAGCAGAAACCTTGGGAGACAACCGGAATGGTGGTTCTCCAGGCTGAGAGCGAGACTTCTTCTATCAATATGGTTTACGGTGGTGCCGGCTGCGGAAAGAAGGTCATGACTTCTTCTTCCAGCCCTGGTATCAGCCTTATGCAGGAAGGTCTTTCCTATATGGCAGGATGCGAGATTCCTTGCCTTGTCGTTAACGTAAGCCGCGGCGGTCCAGGTCTGGGAACTATCCAGCCAAGCCAGGCAGACTACTTCCAGAGCTGCAAGGGCGGCGGACACGGAGACTATCATCTTATCGTGCTTGCTCCTTCTTCAGTTCAGGAAACGGCTGACTTCGTGGATCTTGCATTTGAACTTGCTTTCAAGTACAGAAACCCTGCGATGATTCTTTCAGACGGTGTCATCGGTCAGATGATGGAGAAGGTTGTCCTTCCTCCTTTCAAGCCGAGAAGGACAGAGGAGCAGATTCTTAAGGAGTGCCCTTGGGCTGCTACCGGAAGACCGAAGACCAGAAAGCCTAACGTAATCACTTCCCTTGAGCTGGATCCTGCAAAGATGGAGGAGATAAACATCCGCATCCAGAAGAAATACGCTGAAATCCAGGAGAAGGAAGTAAGGTTCGAGGAGTTCATGCTGGAGGATGCTGAATATGCCATCTGCGCGTTCGGTTCCGCAGCAAGAATCGCCAAGAAGGCCATCGAGGATGCAAGGAAGGAAGGCATAAAGGTCGGACTTTTGCGTCCAATTACCCTTTGGCCGTTCCCTTACAAGGAAATCGAGGCCCTCTCCAACAAGGTAAAGGGCATTCTTTCTCTTGAAATAAACGCCGGCCAGATGGTGGAGGACATCCGCCTTGCTGTAAATGGCAAGATTCCTGTAAACCACTACGGACGTCTTGGCGGAATCATTCCTGCTCCGGACGAGGTTGTAAGAGAACTCAAGAAAATGATGAAATAAGGAGGATGCGTTATGGATATCAAAGAAATAATACAACCCGAGAACCTGGTGTACCAGAAGCCTGAGCTTTTGAACGATACACCTATGCACTATTGCCCTGGCTGCAGCCACGGAGTTGTGCACAAGCTTATTTCAGAGGTGATTGCAGATATGGGAATGGCAGACAAGACCATCGGAGTTTCTCCTGTGGGCTGCGCTGTATTCGCATACAAGTATATAGATATAGACTGGGAGGAAGCCGCTCACGGAAGGGCTCCTGCACTGGCAACCGCTATCAAGAGGCTGTGGCCTGACCGCCTGGTGTTCACATACCAGGGAGACGGCGACCTGGCCTGCATCGGTACCGCAGAGACTATCCACGCCCTGAACCGTGGCGAGAACATCACCATCATCTTCATCAACAACGCTATCTACGGTATGACCGGCGGACAGATGGCTCCTACCACACTGCTGGGAATGAAGACAGCTACCTGCCCTTACGGTAGGGATGCAAAGCTTCACGGCTATCCTCTCAAGATTGCGGACATTGCAGCACAGCTTGAAGGAACTTGCTATGTAACAAGGCAGAGCGTCCATACTGTAGCTGCCATCAACAAGGCAAAGAGAGCTATCCGCAAGGCCTTCGAGTACAACATGGCTGGCAAGGGCTCATGCCTGGTTGAGATGGTTTCAACCTGCAACTCAGGTTGGAAGCAGTCTCCGGTAAACGCCAACAAGTGGATGGAAGAGAACATGTTCCCGTTCTACCACATCGGTGACCTGAAAGACATTAACCAATAAAAGGAGCGTAAGATGAAACAGGAAATAATCATTGCCGGATTCGGTGGACAGGGAGTTCTGTCCATGGGAAAGATCCTTGCATATTCCGGACTTATTGAGGGCAAGGAAGTTACTTGGATGCCAGCTTACGGTCCTGAGCAGAGAGGCGGTACCGCAAACGTGACTGTAATCGTGAGCGATGAGGAGATTTCCTCTCCTATTCTTTCCACTTATGACACTGCCATCATCCTCAACCAGCCTTCTATGGAGAAATTCGAGAAGACGGTCAAGCCTGGCGGGACCCTCATCTACGACGGTTACGGCATAAGCATCCCTCCGACACGTACGGATATCAATATCTACCGTGTTGACGCCATGGATGTTGCAGCCAAGATGAACCTCATCAAGATCTTCAACATGATCCTTCTTGGAAGCTATCTGAAACTTCATCCGATAGTTCAGATAGAAAGCGTCCTGAAGGCTCTCAAGAAGACTCTTCCTGAAAGGCACCACAAACTGATACCTCAGAACGAGGAGGCCATCAAGAAGGGAATGGAGCTTGTCGGCTGACATATCCAGTGCCAATGAAGAGAGCCCGTCTTGCATATTGCAGGACGGGTTCTTTATTATGTCAGGTATTTTTTGTATATTTAATGTCTGAAACTTTAAACTATTCACGATATGGCAATGTGGCATGTTTGGCTCATAGTGGCCTTGGTATTTTTCATCCTCGAGATTTTCACTACAGGAATCGCTGTCATCTGCTTCTCTTTCGGGGCAATAGGATCTTGCATAGCTGCCTTGTTTGGGGCTAACCTCACTTGGCAGGTTATTGTTTTCGCGATAGTCACTCTGCTCAGCTTTATCTTCATAAGGCCTATGCTCATCAAGCTTTTCTACAAGAAAGGCAAGGAAGAGGTCAAAACCAACTATGAAGCCCTTAGCGGCCGTATCGGTATTGTTTCCGAGGCCATCAACCCGGCAACCGGAGAGGGCAGGGTGAAGGTAGATGGAGACGACTGGAAGGCCGTTTCCGCCGATGACCAGCCTATTGAACTTGGTGCCAGGGTTGAAATCCTCAAGCTCGACAGCGTGATTGTAACAGTCAAGAGAGCTGATTAAACAGATTATTAACCATCAAAAACAATAGCTATGATAATGGGTATGCAACCAATTACACTTATACTCATCGCGATTATCGTGATTGTAGTACTGATCGTCCTGTCTGGAATCAAGGTTATCCAGCAGTCTGAAACCAAGATAGTCGAGAGGCTGGGTAAATACCACGCCACACTCCCTTCCGGCATCAACATCATCTGGCCGATAATAGACAAGCCGAGGAAGGTGTATATCAGGAAAGTAATTGAAGGATACGATGGCACTCCCCATGTTATCCTCCGCCAGAGCGACAAGATAGACCTCCGCGAGCAGGTGTTCGATTTCCCTAAGCAGAGCGTTATTACTAAGGATAACGTTACTACCACCATCAATGCGTTGCTCTACTTCCAGATTACGGATCCTATGAAGTCTGTGTATGAGATTGACAACCTGCCTTATGCGATAGAGAAACTTACCCAGACCACTCTGCGTAACGTAATCGGTGAACTGGAACTGGACCAGACTCTTACTTCCCGTGATACCATCAACTCCAAGCTCCGTGCCGTCCTCGACGAAGCTACGAACAAATGGGGTGTGAAGGTTAACCGCGTTGAGCTTCAGGATATTACTCCTCCTATCAGCGTTCGTGACGCCATGGAGCAGCAGATGCAGGCCGAGCGTGAAAGGCGTGCAAAGGTGCTCAAGGCTTCCGGAGACAAGGAGAAAGCCATCCTCGAGTCTGAAGGTCTGAAGGCTGCCCAGATCAACCGTGCCGAGGCCGAGAAGCAGACCAAGATCCTCCAGGCACAGGGTACTGCCGAGGCTAAGATTCTCCAGGCAAACGCCGAGAGTGAGGCCATCCGCAGAATCGCTGAGGCTGTAAAGGAAAGCAACATGTCTCCTGCCAGCTACATGCTTGCAGACAAGTACATTGCAACCCTCAAGGAGATGGTTTCCGGCAAGGACAACAAGACCGTTTACCTGCCTTACGAGGCTTCCAACCTGCTTGGCTCCATCGGAACCATCAAGGAACTGTTCAAGAATCAGTAATGGCCTCTCTTAAGGAAAAGGATATCAGACTGGTTGCCTTTGATGCGGACGATACGCTCTGGGACAACCAGTCTTTCTTTGACAAGGCCGTTGAAGATTACTGTGCCTTGATGTCGCCATACGGCACCAGGGATGATATGTACAGCGCTCTCTACAAGACCGAGTGTGCCAACATGGATTCTCTTGGCTACGGCACCAAGGCTTTCATCATTTCTCTGGTGGAGAATGCAATAAGAGTCAGCGACGGCACCATTCCGGAGGACCAGATTCTCAAGGCGATAAACATTGGCAGACGGATTCTCAACAACCCAGCCACCCCACTTCCTGGTGTAAAAGAAACCCTGAAGACTCTCCAGGGCAGTGGAAAATACCGTATGGTAATCTTCACCAAGGGCGATCCTCTGGAGCAGGAGGCGAAGATAGAGCGTTCAAATCTTGGAAAATTCTTCAGCGATGTGGAAGTCGTATCCAATAAGACACCTCTGGAATACAGAAGGTTATGCCGTCATAACGGCATCGCTGAGACACAGTTTGTGATGGTTGGCAATTCTTTCAAGAGCGATATTGCTCCTGTCCTTGAAATGGGAGGCAATGCGGTTTTGATTCCTTTTGGAATTCTGTGGGAGCACGAGAGGGTAGAGGAGTATGACCATCCGAACCTTATCCGCTTTGAAAAATTCTCTGACCTTACAAGCGTCCTGTAAAGATAACATCCGAACAATCAATGAAAAAGAAAGAAAAATACGAGCAGATGCTGCCTCAGCTCAAGGCCTTGACTGATGGCGTGAACAACAACACGGGAGCTCTTGCAAACGCCGCCGCCCTGATCCACGAGACCATGGGCTTCTTCTGGACAGGCTTCTATCTTGTCAAGGACAATGTCCTTCATCTTGGCCCGTTCCAGGGCCCTGTAGCCTGCTACACGATTCCTTACGGCAAAGGTGTCTGCGGCGCGGCCTGGAAGGAGAGCAAGACCCTTGTAGTGAAGGACGTGGAGGAATTTCCGGGCCATATTGCCTGCAGCAGCCTTTCCAGGAGCGAGATAGTTGTCCCAATCTTCAAGGCAGACAAGATTATAGGGGTTCTGGACATAGACAGTACGGAAACCGGCACATTTGATGAAACAGACAGTGATTATCTTGAGAAGGCCATGGATATTCTTTCAAGGAATCTTGTCTGATAATTCAAAGCAAACTATTATATTTGTTCAGCGACATTTGCGCTACAAAGAAACAATTAACAACAACTAAAACAATAAGACAATGAAAAAGTACGAATGCGAGCCTTGCGGCTACATCTATGACCCTGCAGAGGGCGATCCGGATGGAGGAATTGCTCCAGGAACACCTTTCGAAGATATACCTGATTCTTGGGTTTGCCCGCTTTGCGGAGCTTCCAAGAGCGATTTCAAGCCTATCGGTTAGATTCACAGTCAACTTAAAAAAAGCAGCCGCATTCTTGCGGCTGCTTTGGTTTTGTCCTTTAGACCTCGTTATTCGACTTTGGAATATATTGTCGAGTTGTTAAGCTCTGTCCCAAAAGTCAGTCCATAGAATAAACCATCAGGACAATCTATGAAAGAAAGTGCATAAAACTCTTGCCCTGGATGTGCAGATTCATACAGTTCCTTGTCTGCAAGAGCGGATTTAGGAAGAACAGTATTCTTGTTGAGAGGGAAACGGGTCTCTTTCCAACGAAAACCAAAACCACGGTCTTGCAAAACTACAGTCTTGACAATATCATTATCGCGGATAAACAAGACATTATCTCCAGAGTCATTCACAGCACCTAGAATATGAACATTGCCATATTTATTTCTGACGCAGTTAATAGAAGTTCGCATGTCATACCACCATATTGAGCGATTGAAACTGTTATGTGAGCAGGTCAGCAGTGTGCCATCTTCATCAATGACGATATCGTACAGGAGATTGTCTATCTTTTTAGAACCATCAGCAAACGGAGCAAAACAACAGAACTCGTATTGTTTTTTGTCAAGTCCGTTTCTGGAGACTTCAATTACGTAGGAATTTTTGCTATTGTAATCTTCGTTTTTTATCCCGGTTCCAATATATGTTTTTGCAACCTCTCTTGGGATAGCGTATAAGAAATCGTCTGAATTAAAGTCCTTTTCCGAAATCATCCATATCCCGTCTAGGTATATGGCAGTGCCATTAAAACCATCCGCATCGGTAAAATGAATATCTGTTTTACCGTTAAGTTGGTTAGATATGTCAATAATTTTGGCAGCCGGGAAGCGTGTCTTGAAATCATATAAAACATGCTCGTCTGCAGTTGGCTGAACATCCAAAGTTTTGCGCTCGCAGGAGAATGTGAACAGCGCAGTAAAAGCAAATAATACAATAAAAGCAAATTGTTTCATGATTCGTTTTGTTAAAAATTTAAAGGCTGCAAATGTAACGAAAAGTTCAATTCACCTGTACTAAAAAACGGCAGTATTATAAGTTATTGCAGTGGCTGCAGTGTAGCCTGTGGTCCAGGCGGCCTGGAGGTTGAAGCCTCCTGTGATGGCGTCGATATCGAGAACTTCCCCGGCAAAGTAAATGTCGGGGTGTTTTTTGCACTGGAGGGTGTTCTGGTCTATTTCCTTAAGACTTATGCCGCCGCAGGTTACGAATTCTTCCTTGAACTTTCCTTTTGCTGTAATCTGGTAGGTGTCGGAGGTGAGGGTGGCTGAAAGCCTGTTCAGCTGCTTGGAGCCTATCTCGCCGCAGCGGATGTCTTCCCTTATCTGGGCTCTGGTTATCAGGTGGCTCCAGAGTCTGGATGTAAGGGTGGGTATGTTGATGGAAGAGAGTTTTTTCTGTTTATTCTCAGCGATTATTTCTTTTAGGATGATGAGTGCTTCTTCCTGGGTTTTGGAGAGCCAGTTGATGGTCAGCGGGGCGTGGTAGTCGCTGTCGCTGAGGAATCTGGCAGCGTAGGAGGAGAGTTTCAAGGTGGCAGGGCCGCTGGTTCCCCAGTCGGTGAGCAGGAGAATGCCCTGGCTTCTGAATCTGGTAGATGGGATGGATAGGGTGGCATTATCTACTACCGTGCCGCTCAAGGAGTTGAGTCTTTTGTCTTTTACCTCGAAAGTGAAAAGGGAAGGAACGGGCTTTTGAGTTTCCATGTTGAGCTTGGAGAGGAATTCATAGCCCTTGTCCGTTTTCTTTCCGCCGGTGGTTATGACCTTGATGTCTTCAGTGAGAGATGTGATGTCCGTTACCTTGTGGCCGGTCTTGACTTGTATGCCTTCCTGTCTTATCAGGTTTTCAAGGGTGTGGACAATCTCCATGGCGTCCTGGGACTTGGGGAAGATGCAGCCATCTTCCTGGGTTACCAGCCTTACTCCATGATTTTCAAACCATTTGACCGTATCTTCCGGAGAGAAGACATTGAACAGCCTTTTCATCAGCCTGTGGCCTCTGGGATAGACATGTTCCAGACGTTCTAATTTGCCGTTGGAGTCTTTGTAATCTTCGAATGAATTGGTGAGGTTGCACCTGCCGCCACCAGTTATGGCAACTTTTGCAAGAAGCCTGTTTTGAGCTTCATAGATGGTTACTTCGGTTTTTGGGAATCTTCGTTTGAGCTCTATTGCGCAGAAGCATCCGGCCGCTCCGCCTCCTATGATGGCTATGCTTTTCATTTTCTCTGCAAGGTATCGGGAAGGACGGTGATCTCTATCAGTTCCGGACGGATGTAGAACCTGGGAATCCTGGTGCTTTCCCTTGCCAGGCCGCGGCTGATTATTGCGTAGCGGCCCTGGAAGTCATAAAGTCCTCCGGTGTATTTGGTTTCGGCGGTATGGTCCGGCGCATAGACTCCTTCTCTCATCCAAGGAAGGCGGAACTGTCCGCCGTGGTAATGCCCAGCCGTGAGAAGGTCGAAGCCGTGCTCCATGAACGTCTCCACAAACTCGGGGCGGTGATGAAGAAGGATGGTGTAGAAGTTCCGGTTGCAGTTTCTTGCCAGGGAATCTACGCCGTCCAAGACAATGCGCCAGGTTGTGTGCTCGGTGACATCCGGCCAGCCGCAGATGTTAATGGAATCCTTTCCGTGGGCGAATGTTGCCGTCTCCATATCCAGGAGCCTTACTCCGGAGAGGCTGACCAGGTTCTTGATGGAATCCAGATGCCCGCTTTTGACCTCATGGTTGCCTGTAACGTAATAGCACCTGTATCTGGGCCCAATGTCACAGAGAAACTCTTGGGTGATGTCCATAGGCTTCACATCGTCATAGATGTCTCCTCCCAGCATTATAAGATCTGGGCTGAACTTGTCTATCTGCTTGATTATACGGCTTTCTCCCTTGCCGTAATAGCAGGAGTGGAGATCGGTGATGAGAACTATCTTAAGGGGAGAGGTCAGCTTGGATGATGTGACGGTGTATTTTCTTACCTTTATCCTGCAGTCAAGGCCGCTGACTACAAATATCAGGAATGCAAGAAGAATTATCCTTATTATGGTTCTCAAAGTCTTCATCAGGTGCAAAAGTAAGAATCTGCCTGAATTATTGCAAAACAGATCCTGTGACAGGAGTTATCTGAGGGCATTCTTTCTGTAATGGGTCATCGTGACAAATAAGAACATTGCAACTCCCATGATATGGAAGGCTACAGAAGACCAGAAAGCAGTTTGGTAACCGAAGTTCTCGGCGAATATGCCGCCCAGAAGGATGCCGATGCCCATACCCAAATCCCAGGAAGTGAGCAGGGTGGAGTTGGCCGTTCCCCTCTGGTTGTTCTGGGCCAGATTGATTATCATGTTCTGGAACGCAGGCCATATATGGCCGTTTCCAAGACCGATGAGAATGGCTGAGCCGTAGTAGCCTATGGCGGATGGCCAGGCTATGAAGATGGTATATCCAACGGTTGAGATCAGCACTCCCTCCAATGCGTTGGAAAGGAGCTTTCCTTTTCTCAAGGCCCTGGCTCCCTGGATTCTGGAAGCCATCAGGCCTATGGCAAGGAGCATGAAGTATGTTCCGGTTCCCTGGGTTATGCCCAGCTTCTCCTTGCCGTAGATAGCAAGGTAGCTGCTCAGCACCCCGTAGCAATAGCCGAACATCATCATGTTGGTGGCTATTGCCCAGCCTTTGAGCAGGAAGAAACGGTCCAGGGAAATGGCCCTCTTGTCTGGCACGGGTTCTTTTTTTGGAGCGTCTATGCTGCCGGCGGCCCAGAGAGCCAGGCCGGAGACGGCAAAGGCAATCCAGAACAGAACCTGGAAGTTGCCTATGTACTTGTACAGAAGGATGCCGATGGTAGGGGCGAAGGCGCTGCCAAGATTGTTGCTCAGGCCGTAAAGGCCTATTCCTTCCGTCCTCCGCGATGAGGGGAGGACATCAATGGCCATTGTGCTGTTGGCCACTGTAGCGGCTCCGAACGGTGCCCCGTGCAGGGTCCTGACTATTGCAAACAAGATCAACGTGCTGGCAGCCAGATAGCTTCCGAAAACAAGGAAGTTGGCCAGTATGCACACTACCAGGACCTTCTTTCTGTTGAAAGTGTCTGCGATGTAACCCGAGAAGGGCCTTGCGGCAAGAGCCAGGAGGATGTAGCCGCTCAGCACGAAGCCGATGGTGTCTTTTGTGGAATGGAAAGTCTCGCTCAGATACAGAGGGAGAAGGGGGGTGATCAGGTAAAAGGCGAAGAAGAGGCAGAAGTTGACTGCCATCACCTTGGTGTAGTTCCTGTTCCAGAGTTTCTCCTTTGTTTCCATATCGGCTGCAAATTTATCAAATGATTGCTATTTTTGCCATCCGTGAGATAACAAAACAGGAGGGCCTGTCGGGATTTTACATAGAGTACAATGGCTTCAAATCAAGACAACATAATAGTCAGGGGTGCCAGGGAGAATAACCTGAAAGGCATATCGCTGAGCATACCAAAACACAAGATAACCGTATTCACAGGAGTTTCAGGGAGCGGGAAGAGTTCTCTTGTGCTGGACACGGTGGCGGCCAAGAGCCGCAGGGAACTCAACGACACTTTCCCCACATTTGTCCAGCAATACCTTCCGAAATATGGCAGACCTCATGTGGATTCTATTGAAAACCTGCCGATTGCTATTGTCATAGACCAGAAGAAACCGGCCTCCAACTCCCGTTCCACGGTGGGCACGTACACAGACATTTACTCTCTCCTGAGGCTTTTGTTCTCCAGGGTGGGGAAGCCGTTCGTGGGATATGCGGAGAGCTTCAGTTTCAACCATCCGGACGGAAGCTGCCCACGATGCAGCGGTCTGGGGGAAATCCGTGAACTGGATATCCACAAGCTGGTGGATTTTGACAAGAGCCTCAACGACGAGGATACCATCCATTACATAGCCTTCCACAAGGGCGGGTGGAGATGGATAAGATATGCCCACAGCGGACTCTTTGACCTTGACAAGAAGATAAAGGACTACAGCCCCGAGGAGCTGGACCTGTTCCTCAACTCACCTCAGATAAAACTCAAGAACCCGCCGTCCAACTGGCCGCGTACGGCAAAGTACGAGGGCCTGATTCCCAGGATGTACCGCAGCATCATAAATTCTGAGGAAGGGCTGCTACACAGCGCCGTACTCAATCCCATGCTCCGTATGGGAACCTGTCCGGACTGCGCCGGAACACGACTTAACAAGAAAATACTCTCCTGCAAGATAGAGGGCAAGAATATCGCTGAGGCTACCTCCATGTCCATAAGGAAACTGAACGGGTGGATAAGGAGCATCGGGGATCCTCTTGCAGATGATCTCAAGGCTGCCATCGGAGCCAGGCTCAACGCTCTGGAGGAGATAGGGCTGGGCTACCTGAGCCTTGACCGCCCGATTGGAACCCTTTCCGGCGGAGAGGCGCAGCGGTGCAAGATTGCAAAGTACATAAACTCCTCTCTTTCAGATGTTATGTATATACTTGACGAGCCGAGCATCGGTCTTCATAACAAGGATATAGAGAGGATGAAGCAATCTGTCAAAAGGCTCCGCGACGCCGGGAACACGGTTCTTCTGGTGGAGCACCACAGGGAGATGATAGGCATCGCAGACCATATTGTGGATATGGGGCCGGGGCCGGGCTCCGACGGAGGAAGAATCATATTTGAAGGAAGTTATGCAGAACTTCTTGAAAGCGGTACGGATACTGGAAGGATGCTGAGACACAACTCCAGCCTTAAGACAGAGGTGAGGGTTCCAAAGGATTATTTTGCTCTCGAGAAAGCGACTCTTCACAATCTGAAAGATGTGTCGATAGACCTGCCGTTGGGCGTTTTGTGCGTTGTGGCAGGAGTTGCCGGCAGCGGCAAAAGCTCTCTTATGGAGGCTTTTATGGAATCAAGGGGCGGGGACGATATGATTTACGTCAGCCAGAAGAGCATTGGCATCAGCCTGAGAAGTACCCCGGCAACCTATATGGATGTGGCTGACCAGATAAGAAAGCTTTTCTCCAAGGCTCACAATGTTGCTGAGACTTATTTCGCCTTCAACGGCAAGGGAGCTTGTCCTGTATGTTCAGGCAAAGGTGTCATCGTTTCGGAGATGGCCTTCATGGATAACATAGAAACCGTGTGTGAGGCCTGCAAAGGTCTGAGGTATTCTCCGCAGGCCCTTGAATATCTTTATGAAAGCCCGGCTACTCATCTGAAAATGAACATAGCCCAGGTCATGGACCTTTCCGTGGGCAAGGCCAGCGAGTTTTTCAAAGGCACTGCAATTGAGGAAAAGCTGCGCCCGATGTTGGAGGTAGGTCTTGGGTATCTGCATCTGAACCAGGCGCTGTCCACTCTTTCCGGAGGCGAGCTCCAGAGGCTCAAACTGGCCTCATTCTTGAAGGAGAAGGGAAAAGTTTTCATCATCGATGAGCCTACAGACGGCCTTCATCCGAAGGATGTTGCAAACCTTGTTTCTCTTTTTGGCAGGATGGTTGAAAAGGGCAATTCCATATATGTCATAGAGCACAACACAGATGTCATAAAGTCTGCCGACTATGTGATTGAACTTGGACCGGGGGCGGGAGAAGATGGAGGCCGGGTTATTTTCCGGGGAATTCCTTCTCAGATGAAACAGAGTCCAGAATCTGTGACAGCGCAGTATCTGTAGATGGTTCTTCAGCTAAGCTACAACAGGAAGAACATGGATACTCCAATCATGCTGACCAGAACTCCCGCAATTTCCCTGAGTTTTACCTTCTGCTTGTGAATCAGGCAGTAAGGAAGGATGATAAGGACAGGGGTAAGAGCCATCAGAGTCTGGGCTATTCCGGCATTGGCATATTGAATGGCCATAAGGGAGAGGGAAACTCCGAGTACCGGTCCGAAGATTGTTGTAAGCAAGGCATACCTGAATCCTTTTCCGTCTTTTCTGGCTGCGGAGAGTTGTCCGAGGTTTTTCTGGAGGACCATTATCGCGATAAAGCCGGCTGCACCTACTATTGCCCTTATCATTGTTGAGGCAAACGGCATCATGAACTCCATATCAGAAGGAGAGTCTGCCGGAATGTCCGTCTGATAGTGCTGCATGCCTATCTTGCTGAGAACCAGACCTACACCTTGCCCGATTCCGGCTCCAAGGCCGAGAAGTATGCCTTTGACAGGAAGGGAGAACTTTATCTTTGAACTGTTGCCGCTGTCCTTTCCGAGTATGGAGATTGCGATTCCGGTCAGGGTTACTGCCATTGCAATCCAGGACTTGCCTTCCATCTTCTCTCCAAGAAAAATCCAGCTGGCAACCGCTGCTGCCGGTGGCGCCAATGTCATGAACAGCTGGCCGAATCTGGCTCCGATGACAAGGTAAGAGTTGAACAGGCAGAAGTCTCCGAAAGTGTAGCCTACCAATGCTGAAAGCCCCAGCCAGAACCAGGCTTTCCCTCCGGCATATAGCGGATAGGGTGCACCTATGGTAAAGAAAAGTATCAGGGCTATGAAAACCGTGGCAAAGCTCAAGCGTATGATATTGACGGTCATTGCTCCCAGACGGTGGCTGGCAACGTCTGCGAAAAGAGCCGTAGCCGTCCACAGGACAGCTACCGACAAAGAGAGTATTTCACCGGTGTACGGCATGGGGCGACAAATTGGTTTTTCAGACGTCAAATGTAATGAAAAGGGAAATAATTCCTAACTTTGGAGAAATAACTGCTTATGAAAAGAAGTTTAAGACCGATAACCGCCCTTGTCCTGAGCGCTGTTTTGACTGCCGTTTCTGTTTATGGCCAGGGCATTGTGCATCCGAAGCCTGGAACATCATTTTCTTCCGAACGCATCAAAGTCACGTTCAGGACCCGCAAGCAGCAGTTCAATTTCAGAGACACCGCCACATTGGATACTGATATCAATTCTCCAAAGTCTGTGAACATACATCCTTCGGGAGAAAAATACTATGTCAATTCCCTGGAAGGCGGGAAAACTGCAGTATATGATTTTGCAACAGGCAAGAAACTCAAGGTTATAGACCATACTTTCACTTCTGCCCACAAAGCTCTGTGGGCTCCCGCCAGCGGCCTGTTCCATTTCCGTCACGAGTACAAGTCTCCTGATTCCTTCATGGGAAAGCCGGTGGAGAGCACTTTCTCCCACAGAGGGCGCTATCTCTGGATTCCTTATTACCGCCGCAGTTACGATATAAACGCCCAGGAACCATCTGCAATGGCTGTGATAGACACCCGCAAAGACAGCATCATCCGCATCTTCGAGACCGGGCCTCTGCCAAAGATGGTGGCTACCTCCCACGACGGCAAGCTTCTGGCTGTGACCCACTGGGGAGACAACACAGTGGGGCTGATGGACATATCTTCCCAAAAACCTGAAGAATGGAAGTACATCGCATGCCTTGTCGTGGACTATAAACTTAACCTGAATTTCAGCCTGACCCAGAAGGTTGACAGGGATGTCAACAGCGGCTACTGCCTCAGAGGTACGGTCTTTACGGAAGACGGCAGGTATCTTCTAGTAGGGTGTATGGGGGGTAGTGGAGGTATTGCAGTCATAGACCTTGAACAGAAGAAGTATCTTGGAAGGGCGGTTGGGATAATGTCCAACCTGAGGCATCTTCTGATAAAGGACGGTATCCTGTATGTGAGCATAAACAAATACGGATATGTGCTCAGGATGCCGGTTGATACCTTCCTCGGCAAGGTACGCACCTTGGACGGAGACAAGGTCAAGACCGTTGCCGTTACAGGTTTCCAGCAGTGCAAGGTGCCGGCTGGAGCCAGGACCATAAACATTTCTCCAAAAGGCGATTACATCTTTGCAGCATGCAATTCCAGCAGTTGTCTGGCCATTGTGGATGCAGTTGCAATGAAACTGATAGGAACCCTTCCGGCCGATTCTTATCCGGTAGGGCTGGACATTTCTGATGACGGACGTTTCCTCTTTACCACATCCCAGGGCAGGAGCAACGGTGGCGGAAACGCCGTTGATATTTTTGAAGTAGAATACAGGCAGCCATGAAGAAGTTTTTGACATTTCTATTTATATTCTTCTTTTCCTCAGCGATTTATGCACAGGAAGAGCAGACAGCCAAAGTGCAGCATGACAGTTTGTACATCAGTACGGCGGAGCTTGCGGACAAGATAATAGAAGAAGCTTACCGCCATCTTGGTGTAAGGTACAAGTATGGAGCAAACGGGCCAAGGAGCTTTGATTGCACAGGCTTCACGTGCTATGTCTATAACAAGTTCGGTTACAAACTTTCCCGCTCATCCAAAGACCAGGCGACAGACGGCCGCCCAGTTGAAGGAAGCTTCCGTAACCTCCAGAAAGGAGACATCCTGATCTTCGGTTCCAGGAAAAACAAGAGAGTGATAGGCCATGCCGGACTTTTCATCGAGTTCGTGGACAGTACATATACAGATTTCCGTTTCATCCATGCTTCAACCAAGAAAGGCATAACTGTCTCAAACCTGAGCGAAACCTATTATTCTGACCGTTTTCTTGGGGCCAGGAGAGTTCTTCCTGACATGGTTCCTTCAGAAATTACCCGTCCTGAGACTTCGGATGCAAATGTTTCTGAGGATACTGTTTATGTAGAAGCTTCACCATCAGATCGCCAGATAGTGCTTCTTGAGAGCGGCAGATGGTTTTATATTGACCCGAGCGGAAGGATGACCCAGCCGGACTCATCGCTGAGCATCATCCTTGACGGAAACGGCAAATGGCGTACAGTCAGCAACCAGGGGCAGAAGATACCTCAGATAACAAAGGAAAACCAGCCTCAGGTACACTCGCAGCCGGCAGACGAGCCAAGGCAGCAGTCATCTGCCAAATATCACACAATCAAGGCTGGAGATACCCTCTATGGCATTGCCAAAAAGTACAAGACAACCATAGACAAACTGTGCCAGCTGAACGGGATTACCAAGAAGACCGTGCTGAGGGCCGGCCGCAAACTCAGGGTCAAGTAGTTTTGTTTTTGTTGTTTTCAACGATAACAAATCTGAGACTTATCCGTCTATATGGGTGGACAGCGAAGTGGACCTGTCCATCCATTTTTGCAAAACAACGGTTTATGAAAAGATTTATTTTTATTGCTCTGATGCTGATTCTGCCTCTTGGAATGTGGGCGGAAACACCGGGCGGCAAGGTTTCCAAGAGGAAAGTGGCCTCGGTAATCTCTCAGTACAAAAACAGCAAAGGTGTTGAGGTGATAGACCTCGGCTGGCTCGGGACATCTCTCATCAAAGGGGTGATGAGGTTTGCTGATGACGGTGACAAGGATATGAAACAGGCCCTTTCCATGATGAAGGGGCTCAAGGGCATTTCAATCCTCTCCTATGAGGACGCTGACAAGGCGTTAAAGCAGAAAATCAGCAGCAAACTTTCCAACATTCTCAAGGAAGCCGAACTTCTGATGGAGGCTAAAGATGAAGGGGATGTGATGAAAATCTATGGTACCTTGAACGAGAAAACCGGCAAGGTCAGCGATGTGGCGCTCTTTGCTCCTTCAGACGGAACGTTCATCTACCTGAGCGGAAGTTTCAGTATGGATGATCTGGCAAAGGTCATAAATGAGCAGTAGGATCTGAGATGGATGCCGTACGTTTCAAACAAGAGTATTTGTCGCTTTCTTCAAGGCTTTACAGAGTGGCTTATTATATTCTGGAGTCTGAAAGTGAAGCTGAGGACGCCCTGCAGGAACTCTATCTGAAACTTTGGCAGATTAGAGGAAGGCTGGATTTCATCCAGACTCCGGAAGCCTACAGCATCCGCCTTCTGAAGAACATTTGCATAGACCGCATCCGCTCTTCAAAGAAAACGGTTGTGACTGACAAAATCCCGGAAACAGGGGCGGAAATGTTGCAAGATGAGCGGATTGATTCCTCTGACAGGCTCCAGAAGGTGCTTGCAGCTGTGAAATCTCTACCGGAAAGACAGAGACAAGTACTGACTCTCCGCCTGATAGAGGGGCGGTCCTACGAGGAGATAATGAAGATTACAGGCCTGGGATACCTGACAATAAGAGTGGTGCTCTCAAGAGCTAAACAATCGTTGAAAAACAAATTATGAAGAAAATAGAAGAAATAGAAAAACTTGATTTTGAAGATCTTCAAAAGGCGGCACAGGACAGTTCCATAACTGTTCCGGACGGGCTTCAGGACAGGCTTGAGCAAGTCATTGACGCCAAGCTTTTAATGGAGGCCGGGGCATTGGATGGAATACCGTCTTTGCGGTCCAGGATCGCTGCTGGTGTCTTGGGTGTTGCCGCAGCCTGCATAGCAACTTTCTTCTTCCTGAGGTATCCCCAGCAGCCAAATCTCAAGGATACTTTCGACGACCCTTATCTTGCATACGCTGAGGTTGAAAAAGCCTTCAGCCGTATATCGGATGAAATGTCCAAAGCTGCCGGCAAATCTTTTCAGGCAGCCAGGATAATTGAAAAACCAAAAGAAATAATCAGAAAAATCAACGAAAAATGAAACGCATATCCATAATTGCAGTTTTGCTGCTTGTGACAATCGCTTCCTTTGCCCAGAGCGGAAGGAGCATCTATGAAAAGTATTCGGACAATGATGGCGTGAGTGCCGTTTACATATCTCCGGCCATGTTCCGCCTTATCGGGAAACTTCCTGAAATAAAAGCCGGTTCAGAGGAAGAAACCGTAGATCTGGCTCCGGTGATAAGGACTCTGACCGGAATGTATCTGATCAGCAGTGAGAATCCTGCCATAAGGGAAGCTTTGGCAAATGACGTGAAGAAGTTTGTATCATCCAGGAAATACGAACTTCTGATGGAAGCCAAGGACAGCGGTCAGACAATGAAGATGTACACGGTAGGGGACCAGAAAACAGTGAACAGTTTTGTGATGTACGCCATAGACGAGTCTGAAGCCACCTTCATCTGCATAGACGGCAACATGAACCGGGAAGATCTTGAAAAAGTCCTCGCCGAGCAGATGAAATGATAATTAAGTAGTGTTCAAACAAAAAGCGGCTTTCAAAAACTGAAAGCCGCTTTTCTTATTTGCACAGTCCGTTGCTGAATTCAGTCAGGAACTTCTGTATATCGTCCAGACTATCTGTGAGAGTCATTATCAGGTTTTTGTACTTCCCCTTTTTCACGAGGTCTTCCAGAAGGGGATAGACAGGCATCTCTTCTGTCCAGAAACGCTTGCCCATAAAAACCATAGGGCTGGAGAACCCGAAAGAAACATAATGGTTCTGGACAGCGTCCTGGAAAATTTCCTGCATTGTTCCGGCACTTCCCGGGGTATATACGATTCCGCCGAAAGCATAAGTGAGGATACTGTCTTCCCTTATACTGTTTTCAAAGAATTTGGCTATATGCGTTGCAAATGGTGTTGAAGGCTCATGTCCGTAGAGCCAGGTCGGGATGGATATGCTCTCGAATTTGTCCTGAGGATATTTTTCCCTTACCTTGAAAGCAGTGGAAAGCCAGCCCTCATCCCTGAAGGTAGGGGCTGAGGAAAGGATTTGGAGAGCGTCCTCAACCTCTTCCGGTCTTCTACCGGCCATCCAGGCTCCAAGATGTGTGGCTTCCATGGCTCCGGGTCCGCCGCCGCTTAGCATATAGAATCCGTTCTCTGTGAGCTGTTTGCTCAATAGTACAACTTTGCGGAACATTTCGTCCTTCCTGGAGTTGGCATGCCCTCCCATAATTCCCACACATTTGCGGGAATCGTGATCCTTGAAGAAGTTTTTCAGGTTGATGTGCATATCGTGGTCATGTATAGACCGGCACAAAGATTCCCTTATGTCTTCCGGTTGCTTGCCTTTTGCCAGATAATGCTTGTAAATCAGAGCGTCAGCGCAAGTGTCCTTGGACTTTTCATCCTCTGGGTCAAACCCACTGTAAAGTTCTTCTGCAGTGTAAAGTTCCCGTCGGACAGGTTTGAACGGGAGTTTCTCTGTATAGTTTTCCAGAGCCTGTATTTTCTGTAGATCTATGGTTTTCATGTCAGATCCCATTTGTTTTCTGTTACATGGTATAAAGATAGTGTTTTTCCTTGAATTCTTTGTTTGATGATTGGTTACCACTCCTGTTTGCCTTCAGTGTCGTAATAAGTTGGTCCTAAAATCGTGATAATCTTTCCTTTTCTGCTGCAGGGTAAACGAATTTGGCAAAAAGTTGTATATTTGGCTATTGATACCAAAACCTGATACCTGGACAATGACACCTTATCTTTCCAAGCTGGAATTTACAATCCGGCATCATTGGAATCTGAAAGCGCTCTGCGATTATAACGGCGCATCCTATTGTTATTCAGATCTTGCAAAAAACATCGAACTTTTCCGCCTTTTTTTTGAAAAAGCAGGAATTGAAAAGGGAGAGAAAATTGCTCTGTGCGCCAGAAACTCAGCGGCGTGGGCGATGACTTTCTGGGGCATCAATGTCAACGAAAGGATAGTTGTGCCGCTGCTGTCTGACTTCCATCCGGATGGAATCTGTACGCTTGTAAACCATTCAGACAGTGTTCTGCTGTTCACCGATGCAGAAATCTGGGCAAAACTCAAGCCGGAAGATATGCCGGCACTAAAGGCTGCTTTTTGCATCGGCGACGGAAAACTGCTTTGGGCCTCTGACAATAGTGTGGCTGAGGCCTGGGAAGGCAAATCCGGTGCGTTTGACTTGAAATATCCTGAAGGTTTTTCTCCTGAACAGGTTTCATATCCTTCTGACAATGAAAATGATATTGCTATAATTAATTATACATCAGGAACATCCGGAGATCCTAAGGGAGTAATGCTCACATACGGGGCTATCAGTGATACTGATGATTTTGCAAACGAGCATTTTCCGAACACGCCTGGGCAGACAATGGTGTCTATGCTTCCGCTTGCGCACATGTATGGTCTTGCAATTGAGTTCATACATCCTAATATAGATGGAGTTACGGTTTATTTTCTGGGCAAGGCCCCGTCGCCGAGCACTCTTCTTGCAGCAATGAAGGAAGTGAAGCCTTACATGGTGGTAACGGTTCCGCTGGTTATGGAGAAGATTTATTCCGGTTCCATCAAACCGGCGCTTTCCAAGTACAAGGCTCTTCTTTACATTCCAGTGCTGAGAGGTCTTGTTTTCAAGAAAATACGTAACAAGATAGTTGAGGCGTTCGGAGGGAATGTGGGGTGCTTCATCATGGGCGGGGCTCCGCTGAAGCCGGAAGTAGAACGCTGTTTCAAGCGTATCCGTCTCCCTTATACGGTAGGTTATGGTATGACTGAAGCCTGCCCTTTACTTGGTTACCAGTGGTGGGAGCAGTTTGTTCCTGGCTCCTGCGGAAAGCCTGTACATGAACTTCGTATAGACTCAGCTGATCCGCAGACCATACCTGGAGAAATCCAGGCACGCGGGGCAAACATTACGGTAGGGTATTACAAGAATCCGGAAGCTAACGAAAAGGCCTTCACAAAAGACGGCTGGTTCAGGACAGGAGACTTGGGCATAATAGATAAAAAAGGCAACATCTTCATACGCGGGCGCATCAAATCCATGATACTTGGCCCGTCCGGGCAGAACATTTATCCGGAAGAGATAGAAGCCGTGCTTTCTGCCGTTGACGGTGTGGAAGAAAGCATAGTCGTGGAAAGAGAGGGCAAGATAGTGGCTTTGGTCTATCCTGCAAACAAAGACGAACTGGACGAAGAAACATTGAAGGGGCTTCCTGAAAAGATCTGCAGCCAGGCTAACGCTTCTCTGGCCAAGTATAGCCAGATAAACCGTGTGGAACTTATGGACAAGCCTTTTGAGAAAACTCCTAAACTGAGTATCAAGCGTTATTTGTACAAATAAGTTTCCTTTGGCGGCAAAATCCTTTGTATATTTGGGTTTGTTATGAGCAAATTGGAAACCGGAAGAATCCGGCTGCGCCTTTGGAGTGAAGATGACGCTCCGGTATTGTTCAGATATGCCAGTGAGCCGGAGATAGGCCGTAGAGCAGGGTGGCCTCCGCACCGGAGTGTGGAAGACAGCCTGGAGGTTATCCGCACCGAATTCAACAACAACCGCACCTGGGCCATAGTTTTGAATGAAACCGGTGAAATTATCGGCAGCATTGGCTATATGGTCAAGGGTGACAGCAATATAGAAATCGCAGAGGATGAAGCGGAAATCGGATACTGGGTGGCAAAGCCATACTGGAACAAAGGTATCTGTACGGAAGCTTTGGCCCTCGTCTGTGAATACTGTTTCAGGGAGAAGGGCTTCCGCACTTTGTGGTGTACATACTTCATAGATAATCCGGCATCGGGTCATGTAATGGAAAAATGCGGGTTCAAAGATACCGGCAAGACGCAGTACTGTGATTTCCTATATGGCGGAAAAGAAAGGCCCGTCAGGATAATGAGACTGGATTTTGGAGACAGAAACAACAAATAAACCGACATGAAAACAATAATAATAGTTGACGGCGGACCGAGGAAAACTTTCAATACTGCATCTATGCTGAAGAGTTTTGCGGATGGAGCAAAATCTTTGAACAATGATGTCGAAGTAAAGACGGTGCGTTTATATGATATTGATTTCAAGGGATGTATGTCTTGCATGGCATGCAAGGTCAAGGGTCGGGCTTCAAATATCTGCAAGTTCAAGGACTCCCTGACCCCTGTGCTTGAAGATATTTCGCAGGCAGATGGGCTCGTGCTTGGTTCGCCGATTTATTTCGGGGATGTGACCGGCAAGATGCGCACTTTCCTTGAAAGACTGGCTTTCCCTTGGTTATCATACAACGACTATAGCCTGACTGCTCCCCAAAAGATACCTGTGCTACTGGTTGAAACAATGAACGGGACTCCTGAGGTCAACAACTCCAATGGTTATGGTTCAATGGAGTACTGTATTGCCGGTGCCCTCGGGCAACCCAGACGCCTTGTAGCCTACAACACATATCAGGTCAAGGATTACAGCCGTTATGAACTGGCAGGTTTTTCAGAAGAGGCCAAACGCAAATATCGTGAACTGCATTGGGAAAATGACCTGAAACGAGCTTTTGAGGAAGGCAGGAAGATGGCTGAGGAGATTTCAGATTAACATCAATCGCTGATGGAAAAACTCATAAAATCCTTCTCCGGCAGGTTGACCAGGACAATAATCCTTATCGTGCTGGTCACTATGGCTGTAATATCCGTTCTGGCTTTCCTTTTGACAACAAAGGGTGTCTATTCATCTTTCAAGGCCCACTACACTGATGCCATCAAGAGTATCAGCCATAACATCACCATTAATCTTGAGAAGGTTGAAGTCTCTGCGGTCAATATCGCTGATGAAATAAAATGGCATCTTTCCTCTCCGGAAATGGTAATGAGCACCTTGTCCTATGAAATTGACGTTAACCGGAACCTGACCGGATGCGGAGTTGCTTTTGTGCCTGAATATTTTCCTGTCATGGGGCGTTGGTTCGAGCCTTACGCAAGTGTGATTGACGGTCAGCCGTCTGTACATGAAATAGGCTCGGCCTCTCACGATTATTTTGAAACTGAATGGTATAAGACCGGAATTTCTTCTTCCGCAGGCAACTGGTCCAGGCCTTATCTGGATACTGAAGGGGCGGGTACTCTTTTATGTACCTATACGCTGCCCATAAGAGATCCTTCCGGAAAGCTTGCCGGCGTTCTCGGAGCAGACATATCATTGGAGTGGCTTTCATACATTCTCCGCGATATTGATGTGAGCCAGAACAGGATAGGGATGCTCGGCATGGTTTCAATGCCCCTTGGGGACGAGGCTCTGGAAATCTACAGCTTCATATTGGGACCTGGCGGAGAGTATATCGCTCATCCTGACAAGGAGCGTTTCCGCACCGGCAAGAATTTTTACGATTACGCAGATCAGTCCAAAAGCGGAAAATATATGGAGCTTGGCCGGGCAATGTGCAGCGGAAAGACGGGAGAAGAAGCTGTCGTTATGGATGGCCGCAACTATGAGGTATTCTTTGCTCCCGTTTCAGACTCTGGCTGGTCTATGGCTATTGCGGTTCCGGCCAAAAGACTTCTTGTGCCGGCTCTTACTTTCGGATTCGCCATCTTGATTCTTACAATTCTGGGACTTGTCATAGTGTCCCGCATTTGCCGTGCTGCTATCAGGCGTTACACAAGACCTTTGGTCCAACTTTCCGCTTCCGCTATGCAAATAGCTCACGGCAAGTTTGATGTCCGTCTTCCCAAAATTGAGACCGAAGATGAGATACGTCTCCTCCGCGATTCATTCGACAATATGCAGAAATCTCTTTCCAGTTACATCAAGGAATTGACGGAAACCACTGCACAGAAGGCATCTATAGAGAGCGAGCTGGATGTGGCGCGAAAGATACAGATGTCCATGTTGCCGATGAATTGGCCTGCGTTCCCCGAAAGGGACGATCTGGACATTTACGCCGTATTGGCTCCTGCCAAAGCGGTGGGGGGCGATCTGTATGATTTCCGGCTAAGGGACGGAAAACTGTTTTTCTGCATAGGTGACGTTTCCGGCAAAGGAATACCGGCCTCTTTGGTAATGACTGAAATTTCATCCATGTTCAGGACACTTTCAGCCGCAGAAGACAGTCCGGCCAGGATTATGTATTCCATCAACAGCTCCATGGCTGCCCGGAACTCCAGTCTGATGTTCGTGACTCTTTTTGTAGGTGTCCTGGATCTTTCAACATCCAAGCTCCGTTATACAAACGCCGGGCATAACTCTCCGGTTATAATCTCAGGCGGTAAACCTCGTATGGTTGAAGCTGATTCCAACATTGCAGTAGGCATCATGCCGGACTGGGACTATTCTCTCCAGGAGATTGAACTGTCTTCAGGCTCAGTACTGTTCCTCTATACCGATGGACTTACAGAGGCCAGCCGCAGCGACGGTGAGATGTTCCGGGAGGAGGGGATGATGGAAAAACTCGCGGCGATTGACAAAAACTCTTCTGCAGAGAGTCTTATCAATGAAATGCTGGAGGCTGTCAACGAGTTTGTCGAGGATTCTGAACAGAGCGATGACCTTACGATTCTGGCAATAAAAAAATAGCCGCCAGGAAAATCTCGGCGGCTATTGGGGTATGCTGGATTCTGGAGCCTATTGAAGTCCGGAAGTTCCGGAAAGCGGCTTGATGTCGAATCCTTCTCCGCTGCCGACATGGATGCTTCCGTTGTTCAGCTGGTATTCATACCGGAAGTATGGAAGGTTCTGGAACTCGTTGCAAGCTATCTTCTTCGCTTTTTCGAACTCCGGATCTTCCGGCATTCTCCATCGCCCGAAGTTCAGATCCGCTTCACGCTTGATGGAATCGGTGAGTGAAATGTCCGGGATTATCTCATTATGGACAGTGTCTGCCAGGATTTCGAGGATATTCGGGTTGCTCTGGATGTAGGCTCTGGAAAGCCCGAAGACGTTGGAAGTGGATATTAGCCTGTATTTCAGATACTCGTCAGCGATAATATCGTCGAACGTGAGGCCGAGTGATTTTTTGATGATATCCAAAGTGCGTCTTGCCTGCTGTTTGGCTATTGCCATGCCGGAAGCTCTGCTCATGAACTCAGTTTGAGGACAGTTTCCTGTAGCAATCATTTCCATAATCCTCTCCTTTCCGAGCGGACCTCTGTATGTTATGAGGTGCGCACCAAGGCTTATGACATAATGTTCAGGTTGCAAAAGCCGTGGAGCTGATTTTGCGACATCCTCAGCCAGACGGTCTTGCAGGTAATACGCATCAGCCTCGCAGACTGATTTTTCCCAAGCCTCAATATTCTTGCGGACTGGGTAGGTGAGGCCTTTGTAAAGAGGGTCCATACCTGTAAGGGTGATTCCCAGTATTCCCAGGGTGTCTTCTGAGGTAATCTTCCAGAGGAGATTCTCCTTCTCAGCTTCCGCAAGGAATTCGGTAATGTCGGAATTCTTTTCTCCTACCTCGAAAAGCCTGCGGTAAACTGCAAGACCACGTTCCCTTATAGGGAAGTCCTTTATATAGTCATAGGCTGTCCTGAAAGGCTCAAGCCATTGTGCCGGGGTAGGACGAGGTTTCTTTTCGCTCTGGCCGGATGAGTTCTCTTTAGCCTGTGCAGCCAGTGTTATCTTTGTGGAAAGATCCATGTATTTCCCCATCAGTCCGGATTCCTGGAAATTAGGGAAGAAGGTGGCGGCATCATTCTGTGTCTGACCGAAGGCCATCAGTTCTTTCTTGAAGTCTTCCACTTCCTGCCTGATAGAGTCGTCGGTTATCTTCATGTTTTCAAGACCATCTATATAGCCTTGGAGCATCATCTGTATAGTAGGATCCATATTATTCAATTTCAACGAGTTTATACTTTCCGTCTGCAGTCTCTGGAGAGAGCCTTACGGTTGGTCTTTTCACTTCCTGGCTGTACCAGTGGCTGCATGCTCCAGCAAGAGAGTTGCGATTGTTCCAAAGCTCCTGGATTTGCTCCTGATATTGCTGAGAACTCCACTGGATGGAATCAAGATGTCCGGTTGCTATAGCCTTGCTGACAGTATCGGTGAATATCTTGTAATATTCGTCGCTGCAGTCAATCATAGCCCTGAAAGAAGGCATGGCGGCGAGAGTTGCAAAATCCGGACTCGGATTGGACAGCATCTTGATGTCCTCGTTGATTTTGGACAAGGCCCTTTCAGGCTCACTTCTTGTGTCGTCGTATTCCATAAAGTCAACAAACAGACGTTGGAATCCTTCAATCGTCCTTATCCATTTGTCTTTCCTGGCCTGGAGGTCAGCCCACATTCCGCTGTGGGTGAACGTGTAATAGGGGTCTGCCTTTATCTTCTGGAGTATGTCATCGCAGAATTCCGCAACATCCGTCCAGCCCATTTCTTCCGCAGCTTGCTTGTTGGCAAACACACGGTCCATAGCCACGGCAGCAGCGCCACCGGTGTAGAGTCCGTTCTGCTTGGACTTCTCTTCAGCTTCCTCGTTAGATGAGCAAGAATTGAGAAGGTCCAGCCATTTTCTGTAATACTCTGCCTGATAAGGAGTCCTTGGGCAATTTCCGAATCTCCGGACATAGAGTCCGTAGAGTTCCTTTGAGGTGTCTATTCCACTCATTCTGATATTGTTTTCCGCTAAGATAGCAGAAAAAACTCAATTTCGTATATGAAACACACTTTGAGAGGAAAAAAAACTTAATTCCGCCGTATATGCAAAGTCATCGGATGCTGTAATCTTTATACTTCGGAAGCAGAAAACATTCCGGATGACGTGCCGTAACTCCACGGTACATGTCAGCGAGCTGCTGATAGACCTTGTTTTTATCACTTAAGTCGCTGATGACACCTTTTACACCAGCTTCTTTCCGTCCATAGTCTATAAAAGCGACCACAACAGGCACATGTGCCTTTGCTGCCATATAATAAAAGCCTGGATTCCAACGGTCTGTGGGCGCAAACTTCCCCTCAGGACAAATGACAAGATGCATCCGATCCTCTTTGTTGAGCAGGTTTACTGCATCGTAGATGGAGTTATGCCCCTTGATGCCTCTGATGGGGATGCCTCCGAGCAGGCGCATGACTATGACCATCGGAAAACGGAACAGCTCCTTTTTGCCCAGGAGACGGTGAGGTACACCCCACACCTTCATCACAAGCTTGCCGATTGCAGCATCCCAGTACGAGGTGTGCGGCGCAAACACCAAGATGCTCTTCTGAACATCCGGGAATTCAGTAGTGATCTTAAAACCAAGTATTTTCAATAAAACGCGCGCTATCCACATAACAATCCCTTTACCGATTGTAAAAATACAACTTTTCCTTATCGCGGATAAAAAATGTTTTAAAAGATTATTTTTTATTAAATTTGAATATCCAAAACCTTTTACCATGAAAAAAGAGGAGTATTTTTCACCGTTAGTTTCCACTGATGAGTTGGAAACGGAAGGCATTTTGTGCGCTTCCGCAGGCGACGATACCGGTTTACCGGGTAGCGATTTTGATGACTCAACCATTTATGATGGTGATACGTTTTAATTAAGGAGGAAAGAGTTATGAAGAAATTATTTATAGCCCTGACAGGTGTGCTGACCCTTAGCTCTCTTTTTTCTTGCCAGAAAGAGAATCTGGAAAAAGAAGAATTGCCAAACAAGGAAGGCGTTACCGTTAAAATTGTATCCGCTCCTGGAACCAAGACTTATGCCGTAGATGGAGACATTCCTACAATCTACTGGTCAGAAGGAGATTATGTAGCATTCTTTGAGGTAGTGGATGGAACAATTCATGATGCCGTTTATTCCAATAAAGCTGTCATCAGCGGCAGAAAAGCCAGTTTTTCCGCCAACCTCACGTCAACGGATCCCGCAGGTTCATCATACAAGTATGCCGCGGTTTATCCGGGTACTTGCATTAGTAATGAGGGGGATCAGGATGATGACGGAGAGGATGATTGGTTTGTTTTACTTCCTGATGTGCAGAACCTGAACAAGGGCAATATGGCCTTGGACTCAGACATTTTGGTTTCAGATCAATTAGACAATGGTTCTACCAGAATTGAGAACAACACCGAAAGCCTGTTCAAATTCCACCGTTTGGGTACTGTAGTGCGTCTCCAGTTGAAAGGCATAACCGCTGGTGAAACAATCAGGACTGTTACTATCCATGCTCCTACAAATGTTGCCGGATATGTTGAATATGACGTTGCAACAAGTCAGTTAGCCACCGATTATTTCGTGGGGACCGGTGATATCACTCTCAATTTGGGAGATGTTACCGCTACTGGAGATGACGTGATATGGTTCCGTGTCTATTCTCCTGAGGACTGGAACAGTTTTGGTATAGAGGTTGTTACCAGTGATGCAAGATATCTCCGTGATGGTTCTGATGCGTCTCACGACGTGATAGACGCTTCCGGAAAACCTATCCGGTTTATCAACGAAGGTCTTACAAAATTTGCGGTGAATCTGGCGAGTTACCGCGTAGGAAATGTTGTAAAGAGCGTTCCTTACGTTGAGAATTTCGATACTGAGAATTCCTCTGAATGGGTTTTCATAGACTCCGATGGAGATGAATATAATTGGAATTGGAACACCAATTCTTCATATACTATTTCCGGTACAGGAATTCTTCAGAGTGCGTCTTACATAAATAACGAAGGTCCACTAACGCCTGATAACTGGGCATTTACACCGGCTATACAACTTACCGAAGGCAATGTCCTCAGTTTCTGGGTGGCTGGTCAGGATGCTTCTTGGGCAGAAGAACATTATGCTGTTTATATTACAGAAGAGAATCCTGGAGCTGGTTTACCTGGGTCTAGCACTCTGCTTCATGAAGAGACTGTTGGTTCCGGATTATATACCCCTGCACAAACCCGTGATGTAGGAGGCAGAACTTACTATCGTTTCTTCGTCAATATTCCTGCTGCTTTTAATAACAAGGTTGCATATATCGGTTTCCGTCATTACGATTGTACCGACATGTTCATGCTGAACCTTGAAGATGTGATGGTAACCGAGGGCGATCCTGAACTTTTACCAGAACCGGAGGTTCCAACTTGGCTGGAGAACTTTGATGCTACTCTTACCGGCTGGACACTTATAGATTCAGATGGAGACGGTTACGGTTGGCAGGTAGGTTCCTCCAATGAAGGCTTTACTACTCATTCCGGAACAGGCTTATTATATAGTCAGTCTTATGATAGTAACCATGGCGCATTAACCCCGGATAACTGGGCATTTACTCCTGGAATTACCTTAGCATCGGAGAACTATCTCAGTTTCTGGATAGCTGCTCAGGATTCTGATTATCCAGAAGAACATTATGCTGTTTATATTACAGATCAGGCACCTAACGCTTCTAATTTGACCAGTTGTGTCAAGTTGCATGAGGAGACAATTGACGGAGCAGATGCCGCCACTCCGGTTGAGACATCTGGCAAATACAGGCGTTTTATTATCGCCATTCCTTCTCAATTTGCCAATAAGACTGTTTATATTGGCTTCCGTCACTTCAATTGCACCGATATGTTCTACCTGAATCTGGATGATGTGGCAATTTATGACAAGAACCCTAAGGAAGTTTCTTCAGGCACTATACTTTCTGCAGCTCCTGTGAAGAGTGCTTCCTCAAAGCCAAAGGGCATTTACTCAGCTGATAGAAAATATGTCAAATCCAAGTCATTGACCAGGAAATAGTTCAGACAAGAATCCGGGCTTAATCGCCCGGATTTTTTCTTATGATTATCACATAAGAACAACCGCAAGACTGTAGTGGTGCCAGGCTTTGGCAGACTGATGTGCTTCCTTTGCATCAGTGCGGAGATGAACGAGATCGACCTGGCCATATAAGATGGATATCAAGAACTACAAGGACGTTTTTGAAGTTTGATTTCATTATCTTTGTAAACCATGACATTGTATATCGCAGACGAAGCCCATTTCAAGGAGGTCATTGCCCGGGTCCTGAACGTAAAGAGTTCTCTATGGATTGGGACAGCTGACATCAAGGACCTGTATATCGGTGACAGACCCTTCCTGGGTATCCTTGCGGACTTGATCTCAAAGGGAAGGGAGGTACGTCTTATCCACGCGAAGGAGCCGGGACCAAACTTCCGGGAAGACTTTGACCGTTATCCGGTTCTGTTCTCTGGACTGGAGAGGGCGCTGTGTCCGCGTGTCCATTTCAAGATACTCGTCTTTGACAACAAGGTGGCTTACATCGGTTCTGCGAATCTGACCGGTGCCGGTATAGGGATGAAAGGGACGACTACCAGGAACTTCGAAGCGGGAATTCTTACGGACGATCCTGCCCTGGTGGAAGCGGCCATGAATCAATTAGATTCAGTCTGGGCGGGTTTCAAGTGCAAGGACTGTCGGAGGAAACAATACTGCGGGGATCCTATTCTGAAATAAATGTTTTCCTACATCACTTTCCGATGCAGAAATTTGCAAAGATGTTGTTAAGGACATCCTGGGAGGAGATTTCGCCGATGATGCTGCCGAGGTCGTCGGTTGCCTGGCGGAGATCCTGGGCTAGAAGGTCGGTAGGAAGGTTTGCGTCCAGCGCGGCAAAGACTCGTTCTATGGAGCTTTGGGCATCTCTCAACGCTTGATAGTGACGCAAATTGGTTACGTAGGTTTTGCCTTGATGATCAGAGATAAAACTCTTGCCAATTTCTGAAAGCACTGATTCTGTCCTGGCTTTTGATTCTGCCGGGTTTTTCTTCAGCGATGTTGCAATTATGCTCTTTGGTTTTAGCTCAAGAGCCTTGCAGCAGTTCTTGATTGTCTTTTCCAGGTTTTGGACGCTGTTGGCACTGGCAAGTTTGTCTGTCTTGTTGGCTATTATAACGAGCTGCTGGCGTTTGGTATCTATTTTCTCAGCGATGGAGGATAGGCAAGGGGAGAAGCTGGCTTCTCTTGTGGCATCCAGCATCAGGATGATGACCGTACTTTCCTTGAGTTTCTGCCAGGTGCGCTCTATTCCCATCATTTCAATGGTTTCCGTTGTGTTTCTGATTCCTGCGGTATCTATGAAACGGAAAAGGGTGCCGCCGATGTTGATGTTGTCTTCTACCGTATCTCTGGTTGTTCCCTGGATTGGGGACACGATGGCTCTTTCCTCGCCGAGTATCAGGTTGAGCAGGGTGCTTTTGCCGGTATTTACAGCACCTACGATTGCTACCGGGATGCCGTTCTTTATTACGTTGCCGAGGGCGAACGAGTCTGCCAGGTCTTTGATTTTAATGTATGTGGCGGTAAGCAGGCTGGAAAGTTTCTGCCGGTCTGCAAACTCAACGTCTTCTTCTGAAAAGTCGAGTTCCAGTTCCATCAGTGAGCAGAGTGACAGAAGCGACTGTCTGAGGTCGCGGAGTTCTTTTGAGAAGCCTCCTCTCATCTGGTTCATCGCGATGGAATGGGAACTTTCCGTCTCCGATGCTATAAGGTCTGCAACGGCTTCTGCCTGAGCCAAGTCCATCTTGCCGTTGAGGAATGCTCTCTGGGTGAATTCTCCGGCTTGTGCCATGCGGAGTGGGGAGGAAATCTTTCCGTCTTTCAGAAGCCGTGTAGATATGTCCAGCAGCATCCTCTGGACTTTTTCCATTATGTATGATGAGGCGTGGGTGTAGAATTCCACGCTGTTTTCTCCTGTGTAGGAGTTTGGTGCCCGGAAGACGGCCGCCAGGCACTCATCTATAAGGACTGCATTTGCGGCGGATTTTATGCTTGATTTTCTGGATCTTGGCTTTGTGCTGCCATCTTCTTCTGTAATCTTTCCAAAGATGAGCTTGTAGGAGTCTGAGCCTTTGAGGCTTGCGTATTTTTTGCCTGAATGTTGATAGGGGGTGAATATGGCATCAGCGATGGTTATGACATCCGCTCCGCTGAGGCGTATGATGCCTATCGCACCTGCCCCGACGGCTGTTGCCGGGGCCACGATGTTGTCAAAGTTGTAATCTGTTGCCTCTGATGCCTTTTTCTTTCCCATATATCTCTATTGAATCATTTCTTTTCCCTCATTCTCTGTTCTCTCTTCCTTCCTTATTTATACTTTTTACTCCATCAGTTTCTTGTATTTGAATCTCTTTGGTTCCGTGTTGCCGAGTCTCATCTTGCGGTTCTCCTCGTATTCCTGGTAGTTGCCTTCAAAGAAAACTACCTGGCTGTCGCCTTCGAATGCCAGTATATGGGTGGCAATCCTGTCGAGGAACCAGCGGTCATGGCTGACTACAACAGCGCATCCGGCAAAGTTGTCGAGTCCTTCCTCCAGGGCTCGTATGGTGTTGACGTCAACGTCGTTGGTAGGCTCGTCGAGGAGGAGGACATTGCCTTCATCCTTGAGTGTAAGGGCCAGATGAAGGCGGTTGCGTTCTCCTCCGGAAAGCACTCCGCAGAGTTTCTCCTGGTCCGCTCCGCTGAAGTTGAAGCGGGATACCCAGCCCCTGGCGTTTATGTCGCGGTTCCCCATCCTTACCCATTCGGAATCTCCTGCAATGGTCTGATATACGGTCTTGTCTGGATCTATGCTCTTGTGCTGCTGGTCAACATAGGCTATCTTTACTGTGTCACCGATTTCTATGGTTCCTGTATCCGGTTTCTCGATTCCCATGATCAGGCGGAAAAGGGTGGTCTTGCCGGCTCCGTTAGGGCCTATGACGCCGACTATTCCGGCAGGAGGGAGGACGAAGTTCAGGTGCTCGAACAGAAGTTTGTCTCCGTATGCCTTGCTCACATCGTGGAACTCGATTACCTTGTTTCCAAGATGCGGGCCGTTTGGTATGTAGATCTCCAGGTTGGCTTCTTTCTCCTTGACATCCGCAGATGCCAGTTTCTCGTAGGCTCCAAGACGTGCTTTCTGCTTGGCTTGTCTGGCTTTAGGAGCCATTCGCACCCATTCAAGCTCTCTTTGGAGGGTCTTTCTTCTCTTGCTCTCGGTCTTTTCTTCCATCTCAAGGCGCTTTGTCTTCTGGTCCAGCCAGGAAGAGTAGTTGCCTTTCCACGGGATGCCTTCTCCGCGATCCAGCTCCAGGATCCACCCTGCAACGTTGTCCAGGAAGTAACGGTCGTGTGTTACGGCAATTACGGTTCCCTTGTACTGCCTCAGGTGGGCTTCCAGCCACAGGATACTCTCAGTGTCAAGATGGTTGGTCGGTTCGTCCAGCAGCAGAACATCCGGCTGGCGGAGCAGCAGGCGGCACAGTGCAACCCTTCTTCTTTCACCTCCGGATAGGGTAGAAACCTTGGCGTCGGACGGAGGACACTGCAGGGCGTCCATGGCTCTTTCCAGCTTTGAATCTATCTCCCATCCGTCGCAGTGGTCTATCTTTTCTGTGAGTTCTCCCTGCCTTTCCATCAGGTGGTTCATGGTGTCGTCATCCATTGGCTCGCAGAACTTTGCGGATATCTCGTTGAACTCGGCCAGAAGGTCCATAACTTCCTGTACTCCTTCCTGTACAACCTCAATGACGGTCTTTTCAGGATCCATCTGAGGCTCCTGTTCCAGATAACCTACAGAATATCCTGGTGCCCAGACAACCTCTCCCTGATAGTTCTTCTCCACGCCTGCGATTATCTTCAGCAGGGTGGATTTTCCGCTTCCGTTCAAGCCTATGATGCCGATTTTGGCGCCGTAGAAGAATGATAGGTAGATGTCTTTCAGAATTACTTTGTTGTTGTGTGGGAGTATCTTCCCCACGCCGTTCATCGAGAATATTATCTTTTCGTCTGCCATAACTGTTGTATTGGTCTGTAAAGATAAGCAATTATCGCGAATAGGGGACAAAAGAAAAAGGACGGCTGCTGAAGGCCGTCCTTTAGTCAATGCCGGATGGAAGCGTATTATTTCTTGTCTCCTCCAAGGATTCCGCCCAGGATTCCTTTGGCTGCACCAATTATGCTTCCGAGTCCGCCGCCGTTGGAGTTTCCGCCACCGGTGATGGAAAGCATAATGTCCTTGAGGTCAACGTCTCCGTCTCCGTCCTGGTCTTTGATGAAGCCTCTGAGGCCTCCCAGAATGTTAGGAATCAGTCCTGTGAGGGATTTGGCAAGTCCTCCCCCGAGGTTCAGCTTACTGAGGATGTTGGTTGAGAACAGGTTGCCTGCAAGTGCTGTGATAGGGCTGTTGGCAGCGCTGGTCTTGCCGGTCAGAAGGTCGGAAATCATGTCGGTTCCGCCCTGTTTTGCTGCAGTCTGGGTGAGGCTGCCAAGGATAGAATCGCCGAGGCCGCCAAGGACCTGGCTCTTGATGTCTGAAGGAATCTCAATTCCTCCGGCAGCAGAATTAACCTGCTTGGAAATCAAATCGCTGATTAGTGACATAAAACAATTATTTAAAAAGAGTTTTTACAAATTTAAGCAAAATATCAATTTGTGGGGGTGATTATCCACAATATGTTTAAATCATAGTCTGCTGGTCCTGTGACTGGTTTGATTTTCTTGTCAAAGGAAGAGCCTTTTATTTGTCCTGCATCAAATCCGAAACTTTCAAGAATACTGGCGGAGTCTTTTCCGAAGACTCGCAGGTGGTCGTACTGGCCGAAGCTGTTTACTCTGCCTTCTGATGTGGTTATGGTTCTGTCTTCATATACTGTTTCGAGAGAATCGTCTTCAGGGAATGACATGATGACAAAACCGTCCGGGCTTATTATCCTGTGCAGCTCTTCAAGCGCCTTCCCATAATTTTCAACGTGTTCAAGGACATGGTTGCAGATAATTACATCATAAGACGCGTCTTCCAGTTTAGTGTCCTGGATGTCCAGTTTCAAATCGGCCGGGGCCGAGAGGTCTGCAGTTGTATATCCCACACCGTGTCTTTTCATCCATCGGCATACGGATTTCTCAGGAGCAAAAACAAGAATCCGTTTGTCCTTGAGCATATCCAAGTGTTCACCCATCCAAGATACCATTATCCTGTGTCTTGGCAGAGATGCGCATATAGGGCATATTACTTTTTGGTCTGTGTCTTTATATCTGTCAATGTTGTAGATTCCGGGGCTGGACATGAATTCTCCTTCTGTGAAGCCGTGAAGATGGCTGTTGCAGCAAGGGCAGTAATAGGGAAGTCTTTTTCCTCCTGCCAGTCTCCAGAAATAAACAGATGCCAAGTCTGAGGCTTTCTTTGTTTTCTCGGCGATGAGAGCACAAGTGTCTCTGAAAAGGTCTATCCCGAGATCTTTTTTCACATACCTCAGGCACAGTATGCAAACCAGGGTTTCAGATGCAACCGTAGCCCATGCTGCCGCTATAAAAGAAAACTTCGGGATAAAAACCAGGTTTGCTGCAAAGTTCAGGACTGCTCCCGCGATTTCTGCATGAAGAAGCCTTTTTTCCTTGCCGGCAGGAATCAGCACCAGACCTCCGGCTATGTTGCTTAATCCTATAGGTACCAAAGACAGGAGAAGGATACGGAAAGCCGGGAGAGCTTCCATAAAGGATTCTCCTCCGGTGATTCTGATAATCAGAGACGAGAACGCCATGCAAACGACCAGGGCCGCCAGTTGGATTCCGCCGACTAATGCCATGGATTTTCTGGCCAGAGAACGGAACTGTTTCCTCTCGTTTTTTTTCCAAAGTTCAGAAGCGGCCGGCAGGGCTGATGTCAACACCACGATTCCGGTCAGGGTCAGGATGAACTTGAGTCTTGTGGCAATGCTGTACAGTCCTGTGTCATAATCGGTTTTCATAAAACCCAGCATTGTGGTGTCCAGGCTGCTGTATATATACACGGCACAGGACATCATAAAGAAGACAACCAAGGGCTTGAAATGCTTTTTCCTGATGTTGAAGCGGAATGATATGTCTATATGTTTCCTGAGGAAGAAAAAGCAGAGAAGATAGGTTCCGTAGGATGTGACAAGAGAAAAAATAACATAGAGAATCACATCGTCCTGGCTGCGGACGAAAATGACAATCAATGCCAAGGACAAAACCTTGCAGATCAAGGTTGCCACTGCAAGGAAACGGAATTTTTCGAGTCCCTGGTAGAGCCAGTCGCATCCGATAGCCTGAAATATGATGCCAGTGCCGTACAAAGCCATCATTAGGGAGTTTTCTCTCAGCTTCGGGACTGAAACAACGAGGATTGCAAAGGCTGCCAGGCTTAACGCAGCCAGAAGTATGTTGATGCTCCACAGTTCATTGAATGTTTTGCTCAGTTCGCTCCGGTTGCTTCGGCTGCCGGCACATTCGCGTGTAGCGTAAAGTGGCATTCCCATGCTTGCCAGCATGACAAAATATCCTGCTACAGAGCTGGCAAAGGCTGTAATCCCGAATGCTGCGGGCTGCAGAACCCTTGTTACATACATCATCGTCAAAAACGAGAACAGGTATGTTGTAGCTCTGATAAAGAAATTGATGGATATATTTTCTGCAATAGAATGCCTCATTATTGTTTAATGGATGAAAATATCTTTTTTATCCAGCGGTAGGATTTGAAAACCTGCGCTGTAGCCCAAGGAAATGAAGACATCAGGAAATAGCCGGCTCTTGATCTGAACGGGCATTTGTTTACATTGATTTTCTCCTTGCAGCTGTCTGCCTCTTTCTTGAGGTATTCCAGTGTTTCCTGTCTGCCTTGAGACCTGGAAAGAGAGCAAGTGCAGTACTCGAACACCAGGTGGTTGAAATTGGAACGGTGAACAGACTCCAGCTGGGATCGGGTGAAGTATTCAGGTATATGTGATTCTATGAAGCCCGTGTAGTTGTTGAATGCCTGTGTATAGTCTTTCAGGTTTGAAAGACTCTTGGTAAAGCTTATGCTGTCCGGTCTGACACGGTATGCGATCAACGGATCGCTGAGGAGGCAGTGTCGTTCAGATTTTTCCAGGACCTGAAGAATGATATCCATATCTTCATAGTTCTTGCCGTTGGAAAAACGGAGGCCGTCCCAGATTCTGCGTTTGTAGAGTTTGTTCCACACTGCGGTGGAGATATTGCCTGCAACTTGCAAGGAAAGGGTCTCCCGCTTTGTGTAAACCCCTTCCTTTGCTTTGTTGATTCCTCTTATGCCTTTTGTTGTGCTTGTGTCCAGTTTGCCTGATGTTTCGAAAACCCTGATATTGAATTCTACAATGTCCGCATCGTGTTCTTTCATCGCTTTGACAGATTCGGAGAGGGCTTCCGGATAATATGCGTCGTCTGAGTCCAAAAAGGCGATATACTTTCCCTTGCAAATGTCCAGGCCTGCATTTCTTGCAGCGCTCAGTCCGCCGTTGGCCTGATGTATCACCTTGATTCTGGAATCGGTAGAAGAGTATGTGTCACAGATTTCACCGCATCCGTCAGTCGAGCCGTCATCCACAAGAATCATTTCCCAGTCTGTATAACTTTGGGCAATGACACTTTCTATGGCCTCCGTAAGGAACGGCCTGACATTATATACGGGAACAATGACACTAATCATTTTTCTTCAGTAAAACTACATTTTCAACATGCTGTGTATGCGGGAACATGTCAACCGGCTGGACTTTGAGAATACTGTAGTCTCGGCAAAGGATTTCCAGGTCTCTGGCCTGGCTTGCCGGATTGCAGCTCACATATACGATGCGGTTAGGGGAGGCGTTCAGAATCACTTGGGCTACAGAAGGATGGATGCCGGCTCTTGGAGGGTCTAGCACAACTATGTCTGGTTTACCGTGCTTTTTGATGAAGCTGTCGTCAAGTACATCTTTCATGTCTCCGGCAAAGAATTGGGCATTGTCTATTTTGTTGTCTTCTGCATTGGTCCTGGCATCTGCCACCGCTTCCTCAACATATTCTATCCCAAATACTTTTCCGGCTTTGCGTGCAAGGAAAAGGGCAATTGTCCCTGTTCCTGTGTATAGGTCATAGAGTATTTCGTCTCCCTTGAGATCGGCAAAATCCCTTACAACAGAATAAAGCCTGTATGCCTGAAGAGAGTTTGTCTGGTAGAATGATTTTGGGCCGATGCGGAATGTCAAATCTTCCATTTTCTCCAGAAGATACTCGTTGCCAACGATATGGTAGATTGGGCATCCATCGTAGCTGTCGTTGGCTTTGTTGTTGACGGTAAGGTAGGCGGAAGTGATTTGAGGAAATTCCAAGCATATAGCCTTGATCATTTCTTCAGCGTCTTTCATCTGCTTTTTTGAAGGTTTTTCGCCGATCTGACAGGCGCCTATTACCAGATTTATACCGAACTCTCCTTCCTCTGTGGAGCGGATGACAAGATTCCGAAGAAAACCTGTATGGTTGTACAGGTCGAAAAATCCCAGATGGTGCTCAACGGCATATTGCCTGGCAAATTGCCTTATAGCGTTGGATGGCTCTTTCTGAAGCCGACATTCCTTGATATCCAGCACTTTGCTGAACATTCCGGGAATGTGGAAGCCGAACCCCAGGAGTTCTTCCTCTGAAAAGCTTTTTTCCGTACCGTCCGGATTGAAGCGTTCTTCCTTGAAGAGCCAACGTTTGTCAGAAAATGTGAACTCCAGCTTGTTGCGGTAGTCAACGATGCGTTCCGAACCAATGATGGGGGAGATAGGGGGGAGAGTCAGGTGCCCGATTCTGGTAAGCTGGTCTATGACTTGCTGCTGCTTGAATTCCAGCTGCTTGTCATAGGGCAAAGCCTGCCAGGTACAGCCTCCGCACACTCCGTAATGCGGGCAGAAAGGTTTCTGGCGGATCGGGGACTCTTTTACCATCCTTACAGGGGTTCCTTGCATGAACCCTTTGCGAGAACGTGTTATCTGGACATCCACCACGTCTCCGGGAACGCATTTTGGAACGAACAGCACCTTGCCGTCTATGTGAGCAAGGCCATTGCCTTCTGCGGCAACGGCCTCAATACTCACATTTTCGATTACGATTCTTTCTTTGTTTCTTTTTCTGCTCATCTTACTTCTTGAAAGCGGCAATGAGCTCCTTGTTGCTGTAAGCGTCTGCTCCGTAGCAGGTCTTCAGGTACGCAAGACCAATCTTGTAGTCTTCTTCTGTGAAGGAGTCGGTAGCCTCTTTTGCTACAACAACATCATATCCGAGGCAGAAAGCGTCTGCAGATGTGTGCCTTACGCACATGTGTGCATGCAGGCCGGTCATGATGACGGTCTTTACGCCGAGCTCTTTGAGAAGGATGTCCAGATCTGTCTGGAAGAAACCGCTGTAGCGTCTCTTTGGAACTACATAGTCCTTTTCGCAGAGATTAAGCTCAGGTATAACCTCGGCACCCTTGGTTCCCTTGATAGCGTGGTCGCCCCAGATAGTAAGTTCACGGTCGATTCCTTTCAGGTGGCAGTCGTTGCAGAAGATTACAGGAACGCCGGCCTTGCGGGCAGCATCCAGGAGTTTTGCAGTTGCCGGAACAATTGCGCGTCCTCTGTCGCATCCCAGAGCCCCGGTCACAAAATCGTTGAGCATATCCACAACAAGGATAGCCGGTTTGTTCAGAACGAGTTTCTGAACGTTTGCTTTCTTGGCTGCAACTTTCTTTGGAGCGGCCTTTTTAGCAGAAACTTTAGCAGTAGTCTTTGCCATTTCAAGTAGTGTTTATAAAGTTTGTAAAAAAGTGATTTTCAAATTCAGGTTAAAAGTAATCAAAATCGGCGGAATAATCTCAAAAGGCGTGCCAATTACTTTCAAAAAGAATTTTAGATATTTGTCATACAATTTATATTATGTTAAATAGTATTCGTTCTCAGCGAAGCACCACCACCACAGAATCCGCTTCCGCCCTGCTTTTAATGTAGTTATTGATTTTGGCAAGGTCTTTAGCGCCAAGAGGCTCAGAATTGTCCGACATTACGATTTGGGCGGATACATATCTTGAAATATCGTTTGTGTCTGAACCGCTCTCAATCGAAGGGAAAATGCTCAGCGATTTGATTCCCGGATAAAAACTCTGAATTTCTCCGATGATCTGTTTGGTAAGTGTTTCATATTTCGTGAACCCTGAGAGTTTGCCCTTCAGTTCATTGATTTCAGCGTTTTGATGGCTCAGGGTTGAAGTGAGCTCGTCCTTTGTGGCTGTTATGCTGGAGAGTGTGTTGTTGAGATTTATGATGCTGTCCGAGAGATTGCCCTGGATCACGTTCAGTGTGTATCCTGCCATTCCGTATGAAGGAAGTTTAAGATTGAGCTCGTTTATGTCTTTCTGTGGAATTTCCTTACCCACCGCCGCTACAGTCAGAACTTTATTGGAGCGGTCAGCTTTCTGTGAGATGATCTGGGTGCCGCTGAAATTCATCTCGTGGCTGACGAATCTTCTCTGCGACGAATCGAATATGCTCTCGCTTATTATGTTGACTGTCATTATGACTGCGGGTACCATGGTTATGATTACGATTGCGATGATATATCTGCGTACGTTCCTGGATGCCTTGTCTTCCAAGTCTGCCTTCCGGCGGAATTTCATGGCTCTGACCCCTATGAAGGTCGCCAGGGCTATGAACACTGTGTTAATGAAATAAAGGTAGAATGCACCGAGGAAGTATTTCAGGCTCAGGCTGGCTATTCCGAAACCTGCAGTGCAGAGAGGTGGCATCAGGGCTGTGGCAATGGCTACTCCAGGGATGATGTTCCCCCTATCCTTCGCTCCAAGGGCTACCACGCCTGCTGCTCCTCCGCACAAGGCGATAAGCACGTCGTAAATAGTTGGAGATGTTCTTGCCAGCAGCTCGCTCTGAGCTCCCCTGTAAGGTGTTACGGCAAAGTAAACGGCTGCTGTAACAAGACTAATCAGTGTGGCAACAATATAATTCTTGAGGCTTTTCTTGAAAAGTTCAAAGTCGTTGGTGCCTACCGAATAACCCATCCCTATTATAGGACCCATCAGCGGTGAGATAAGCATCGCACCTATTATAACTGCCGTGGAGTTGATGTTAAGTCCCAGGGATGCAATCAATATGGCGAAAACCAGAACCCAGAGGTTGGGCCCGATGAATGAAATGCCGTCGTTTATCCGTTTTTCGACATCACTCTTGCTGGTCAGGAAACCTTTCACTGAAAAGTATTTCTGCACCTCCCCCCAGATATTGGACCTCTTTTCCATAAGATGTGCTTTTGGTAAACTTACGCCTTGTAAAGATAATAATATTTATCATCTGTTGTTGTTCTCGTAGAAGAGGATTTGTTAAATTTGCAAGGTTGTAAAGAAGTCTGATATGAATGTGGAAGTGAAGATACCGCTGGCTGAGCGTATAAGGCCGGTTTCCCTGGACGAGTATGTGGGACAGGAGCATCTTGTCGGCAAGGGAAGTGTTCTGCGCAATATGATTGAGAGCGGAAACCTTTCTTCTTTCATTCTTTGGGGGCCTCCGGGTGTGGGCAAGACCACTCTGGCCAATATCATTTCCAAGCAGCTTGACCGCAATTTCTTTACCCTGTCAGCAGTGAGTTCAGGAGTAAAGGATGTAAGGGAAGTCATTGCAAAGGCCAAGGACAAGAACCTGTTCAATCCGAAGACCCCTATCCTTTTCATCGATGAAATACACCGGTTCAACAAAGGGCAGCAGGATGCTTTGCTCGGAGCCGTTGAAGACGGGACTATCATCCTCATAGGCGCAACAACCGAGAATCCCTCATTTGAAGTAATAAGCCCGCTGCTTTCAAGATGCCAGGTGTTTGTACTAAAGGAACTTTCAGTTGAAGACCTGGACATTCTTCTCGGACGGGCTCTTGAAAAAGATTCCTATCTGGCCGGCCGCAATGTCCAGATCTTGGAGAAGGAGGCTCTGATGCGCTACAGCGGAGGTGATGCAAGAAAGCTTCTGAATGTCCTTGAGATAGTAGTTACAAGCATTCCGGAGGGAGAACCGGTTGTCATAACAAACGAGTTGGTTAAGAGCCGTTTGCAAGAGAATATGGCCTTGTATGACAAGAACGGCGAACAGCATTACGATATAATATCCGCTTTTATCAAGAGTATGCGTGGCTCTGATCCAAATGCCGCGGTATATTGGCTGGCCAGGATGATCAAAGGCGGGGAAGATCCCCTTTTCATAGCAAGGCGGATGGTGATTCTGGCTGCCGAAGACATCGGACTGGCCAATCCAAATGCACTTTTGCTGGCACAGTCAACCTTTGCCGCTGTCCAGCAGATCGGGATGCCGGAGGGGCGGATTCCTCTTTCGGAATGTGCTATTTATTTGGCCACCAGCCCCAAGAGCAATTCCTCGATAATGGCGATAGATATGGCGATGTCTTTGGTAGAACAGCAGGGAGACCTTTCTGTACCTCTGCACCTGAGAAACGCCCCTACCCGCCTGATGAAAGAACTGGGATACTCCAAGGGATACAAATATGCACATGACTATGAAGGTAATTTTGCCGATCTTGAATTCCTGCCTTCTGAAGTATCCGGAACCAAGCTTTACGACCCTTCTGAAAACAAGATAGAACAGGAGATACGCCGGAGGCTGAAAATCCTGTGGGACAAGTACAAATACTGATTTGAAACAATATGATGCTGAAGTTGGATAATACTTCAGCATTTTTTATACATTTGCAAGATGGAAAAAATGGAACTGCTTACAGATTATAACAACGGGATGTTTTTCCTTATGGCCGGTCCTTGCGTTATAGAAGGCGAGGAAATAACCTGGTCTATCGCGGAGAAACTTAAGGAGCTGACGCAGAAGCACAAGGTACCTTTCATTTTCAAAGCTTCCTACAAGAAAGCCAACCGTTCCAAGATAACTTCTTTCACGGGCATAGGAGACAGGGAAGGTCTTTCTGTCTTGCAGGATATAAGGAAAAAGCTGTCCATTCCTGTAGTTACCGATATACACAGTGTGCAGGAGGCGGAGCTTGCCGCATCTTACGATATTGACATATTGCAGATTCCGGCATTCCTTTGCCGCCAGACTGAACTTCTCCAGGCTGCTGCCGCAACCGGAAGATGGGTGAATATAAAGAAAGGACAGTTCCTTTCACCTGAGGCTATGGTGTTTGCCATGCAGAAAGTGAAGGACTCAGGGAATGAGAAAGTGATGCTGACTGAAAGAGGCAGCCAGTTCGGATATTCAGACCTGGTTGTGGATTTCCGTTCGATACCCAAGATGCAGAAGTTCGGGTGCCCTGTAGTGATGGATGTCACCCACTCTCTCCAGAAGCCGAACCAGATGTCCGGAGTTACGGGTGGAGAGCCGGAACTTATCCCGTATATTGCAAGGGCCGCGTTGGCTGTAGGCGCAGACGGACTTTTCATGGAGACCCATCCGGACCCTGCAAATGCAAAGAGCGATGGAGCCAATATGCTAAATCTCAGTCTTATGGATAATTTGCTAGCGCAGCTTGTCCAGCTGAGGAAAACTGTTAACGGATTTAACGTGATTAAATAATACTCAAAATGTTTTTGACATCTGATTTTTCCAAAAGGTATGAAAAACTGCCGGTAAAGATTTTCGGCGAACAGAAAGAAGCCTCAAAAGTGATTGTGAGAGATGTTATACTCCAGTCAAAGAAGAAGGCTGCGGAAGGAAAGAAACTTGTTTTGGCTTTGGCCGCTTCGTCAGCCTGCCTCCAGGTTTACGACGACTTTATCGCCGCTGTAAAGGAAAAGAAGCTGAGCTTCAAGAATATAGAGATATTCGGAATGGATGACTACTATCCTCTGGACAAGAACGAGCTCCAGAGCCATTACCGCTTCCTGAAGGAATGTCTGATAGATGAAATCGATATTCCGGCAAAGAATGTCCACTACATAGACAGCAGCAAGCGCAGCGACATGGAAGACTACTGCGTCAAGTTTGAGAAGGACATAGAAAAGGCAGGCGGACTTGATATAGTGATTACCGGCAACATGGCCATGAACGAGCCAGGATCCCCTTACAATTCAAGGACAAGGAAGATAAACCTCAACTACACCACCAGGGTTTCTGCCGCCAGCGAGTTCTTCGGTGTTGACGACGTTCCTTATTACGCAATAACGATGGGTATTGCAACTATTCTGGAAGCCAGGAAGATATATTATCTGGCATGGGGCGAGGGAAGTGCGCCTAAGATCAAGAAAATCGTGGAAGGAGAAGTTACCAAGATGGTTCCTGCTTCCTATCTCCAGGAACACGGCAACGCCCACATTATGATAGACAAGGCTGCTTCCGTCAATCTGACAAGAGTGGAAACTCCTTGGCTGACAGACAAGGTTGAGTGGACTCCATACCTTATCCGCAAGTCTGTTTTCTGGCTCTGCAAAAAGCTTGACAAGCCTATCCTCAAGCTTACGGACAGAGACTACAACGACAACGGAATGAGCGACCTGGTTACTGAAAAAGGACCGGCCAGCCAGATCAACATAAAGGTTTTCAATGACCTCCAGCATATAATCAGCGGATGGCCGGGCGGAAAACCTAACACAGACGATTCTACCCGTCCGGAAAGGGCGCTTCCATATCCTAAGAGAGTCGTGGTGTTCTCCCCTCATCCTGATGACGATGTTATTTCCATGGGCGGAACCCTGGCTCGTCTTGCGGAGCACGGCCACGACATCCATGTCGCTTACCAGACCAGCGGAAACATTGCAGTGTTTGACCACGACGTTATCCGCTATCTGGACTTCATCCGTGAGAGCGCAGACATCTTCAATATAGATTCAGCTGAGGCAAAGAAGCTTTTCCTGGATATTGAGCAGCAGCTCAAAAAGAAACATCCGGGGCAGGCAGACCCTCTGATTGTCAGAAGGATCAAGACATACATAAGGCGTGGTGAAGCCCGTAGCGCCTGCCGTTACCTCGGAATTCCTGACGACCACGTAAACTTCCTCTCACTTCCGTTCTACGAGACCGGAGGCGTGAAGAAGAAACCGCTCGGAAGAAAGGATATAGACATCGTGAAGAAACTGCTCCAGCGCATCAAACCTCACCAGATTTTTGCCGCTGGAGACCTGTCCGATCCTCATGGAACCCATAGGGTATGCTTCCAGGCTGTCATTCAGGCATGTGAAGAGCTTAAGGACGAGCCTTGGTTCAAGGATTGCCGCCTTTGGATGTACAGAGGCGCTTGGCAGGAATGGGATGTCGCTGAGGCAGAAATGGCAGTTCCGCTCAGCCCAGAGGAAGTAAAGATCAAGAGAAGCGCCATTTTCCGTCACCAGTCTCAGAAAGACTATCCTCTGTTCCCAGGTTCAGACGCCCGCGAGTTCTGGCTTAGGGCCGAGGAGAGGAACCATAACACGGCTGTCATCTTTGACAAGCTAGGAATGGCTGAATATCAGGCTATAGAACTCTTCGTTAAATACAAATTCCAATGAAAGGAACCGGATTGTTAAAGTATCCTGTCCTGCTCTGCTTGCTGCTGGGCTGGGCAGGATTTTCTGCATCAGGACAAAAAGTTCGCAAGATGGAAAAAGTCAAGACTGCCAAAGTGGCTCACGTGGTTTTCAGCAGCAGTGTTCCGGACATGGCTGAAATCGAGTCCAAGTTCTCTTCGCTGAAGTCAAACAGCGTGGATGTTGTCAACTGGCCGGACAGGAACGGCTCGTACTTTCCGGAGGCTTCTTTCAAAATCATGTATTCCGACACCGACCTCTACATCCGTTATCAGGTCAAAGAAACCGAGATACGTTCCACTTTCGGAGCTGATTCAGGTTCAAGGCCTTGGACCGACGACTGCATGGAGCTCTTCATAGCTCCGGTCAATGAGACGGGAGTTTACTTCAACATAGAGATGAACTGCACCGGTCACGGCATAGTAGGATATGGAGACTCAAAGAAAGACCGCGGACATTTTGAAAAGGAAAGGATGGACCGTATCAGGCGTTTTTCCACTTTGGGTTCAGAGGCTTTCGGAGATAGGTTGTCAGAAAAGCCGGTAAGCTGGTCCATGATCATAGTCATTCCTCTTGACCTGATACTTCAGGGAAGAAGCGTGTCCAGCATCAAGGGTACTACCGTGCGTGGAAATGTTTTCAAGTGCGGTGATGAGATGAAAAACAGACATTACCTTACCTGGAACCCTGTGGGAACTCCAAAACCTGATTACCACCGTCCTGAATTCTTCGGATATTTCCAATTCGAGTAGTTCCTAGAAAGGATATCCGATACCGAAACTGATTTCGAAATTGTTCTTTTTGAACCATTTGCCCGGTCCCGTCCATTCTGACGTGGCCGGGTTATATGTTTTGAAACCGATATCCAGTCTGATAACCGCAAAACTTATGTCCAGCCTCAGCCCGGCTCCTACATCCCATGCCAGATGCTTGTAGAAATCCTTCCCTCTGAAAACGCCCTTAGGATCTGCCTTTTCTTCTGCGGTGGTCCCTTTTCTGTCGAATGTCCAGATATTGCCTACATCCGTGAACACGGCTCCGTTGAACATTGAAATTATGGGGAACCTGTATTCGAGATTAGCCTCCAGCTTAATGTCTCCGGTCTGGTTAGGGATGGTAAATGCGGAATCTCTTGGCGCATAACCTGGTCCCAAGGTTCTTGGCTGCCAGCCTCTCATATCGTATGCTCCTCCGCCCCAGAACATCTTTTCCAACGGCAGAACTTTGGAATTCCCGTAACCTTTGCCAACCCCACCCAAGGCTCTGACCGCAAGCATGTGGTTCGGGTTGGCTCCGAACTTCATGGTATAGACGGCCGAAAGCTCTGTCCTGGCATATTGGGAATAAGGCGAATTCCAGATCAGCCTCTCTCCTTTGCTGTTCTTTTTGAGAGATCCGTTCAGAAGGCTCAATGCATTGCCGGACAAATCCAGGCTGTATCTGATGTAAAAGTAATTGTCCTTCGGATTTGAAGCCGCGTCAGTCGTATAGTAAAGATTTGCCCCTACTCCGATGTCAAAGTGGTTGCTGTAGGAATTTTTCAGGAAAGGATCGCTGAGCATTTCATAGAATAGGGAATCTATGTTGAACATCCTCACTATGTTTACTCTCAGAGGCGTAATCTTGAAAAACAGTTTGCGGTGGACATTCCAGCTGTAGTTATAGCTTCCCGATATGATGTTTCTGGTATATTCCGGTCTTGTCTGATAGCTGAAAGAGGCGCTTATTTCCGTGTGTGGTATAGTCTTGGAACGGAACCAGCTGCTTGGGGCAAGGAGAAAGCGCGGTATGTCCAGAGTTGTGTTTACTCCAAGTTCAGTTGAGTGGATGTTGCTGTGGAACTTGAACTGGAAATCTCCCATCAGGCTGACGGTCAAAAGTTCCGCACCGCGAAACAGATTCTTGTGGAAATAAGAAAGTGAAGGAGAGATTCCAAGCAGCCCGTTGGAATTTGTGGAGCCTTGAAGATCTACTTTGAATCCCTGGACGTTTCCTGCCTGAAGGGTGATCATGGTCTGGACTTTTGAAGAATCCGTTTCCTGCTGCTGTATGTTTACGCTTGAGAAAAGGTTGAGGCTTGAGAACCTGGAATATGTGGTTTCAACGATACTCTCATCATACTGCGTGCCCGGAGTTATGAGGTTCAGCCTGTTGAGAACCTTTCTCCTGACCAGGTTCCCTGTCCTGGTCATTCCTATGATGTTTATGTTTCCATATTCTGCAGTATCTATCTGGCTTCTCCAGACCGCAAGCAGGGAATCTCTTCGGGCTATACTGGCGGAATCCTCCTCAATTCTGACGTTCCTGTTCAGCTGGAAGTTTCTCCTTGCGGAAATGAGGACTTTGTCGAAAGTGTATATGGAATGAACTCTTGAATCCCTTTCACTTCCGCTCCTCAGATAATTCTTGACAGCCATGTCAAGATGGATCTTCCCGTTATGCGCAAGCGTGTCTCCGGTAAAGAAAACATATCCCTTGTCAAAGCCGTAGTATCCTGAATTCCTGTAGATGGAAGCCAACCTTTCTGATTCTTTCTCCAGGAGGTCTTCGGAAAGTATTTTTCCCTGCTTTACCAGACTCCCATCCTGGTTGGCACTCATTATGTCATACATGTTCACATCCGGAATACTGTAAGTGACAGTGTCTATAATGTATCTCTTGCCAGGGGTTATGATGTATTTGACCTTTGTCTTCTTGTTGTCGGTATTTATCTCGTAGGTGATTTTGGAGTCGTAGAAACCTTTGTATTTCATGTGGTTCAGCATATTGTCCACAGAGCTTTTCACAAGGCCCGCATCGAATATAAGTGGCGGTGTCCCCATTTTCTCGGCGATTTTGTCCCATCCCTTTCCCGTCAGGTTTCCGGTATTGTACAAGGCGACTGAAGGCTGGAAACCGAATATGCCTCTCTTCGGAGTCTGCTTTATGTAGTTGTCTATGTCTGCCAGCTCGTCAGGCTTTTTGCTGTTAAAGTCTATCTCATTGGAAACTAGCATACTATGGCCTTCGGGAATTACTCTGGTCATGCTGCAGGAATGAAGCAGGACCAAGATTGATATCGCCAATATTTTTGCAGACATTTTCATATTCAGTCCAAAAATACTCAAAAACTGACAAATAATGCCAATAATGAATATATTTGTAGCGCAATTCCAAATCCGACTGAGTTGGATTGCCAGATTTTTTATCAACTAATTAAACTGGATTGGCAGTTATGAAGAACAAGTACATTAATTTGGTTGAACAGACCTTTGACTGGCCGCAGGCTGAATTTAAAGTGGAAGACGGCAATCTTTTCTTTCATGATATTCCGATGATGGATGTCATAGACCAATACGGAACTCCTTTGAAGATTACCTATCTGCCTAAGATTTCGAGCCAGATACAAAGAGCCAAAAGAATGTTCAACGTGGCTATGGCCAAGGTTGATTACAAAGGTTCCTATCATTACTGCTATTGCACCAAAAGCTCTCACTTCTCATTTGTCCTTCAGGAGGCTTTAAAGAACGACATCAATCTGGAAACATCCTCTGCGTTTGATTTCAACCTGGTGGATTCCCTTTATGAAGAGGAACTTATAGACAAGAACATCTTGATTGTCTGCAACGGATACAAGAAGGATCTTTATATTGAGAACATTGCAGCCAAAGTCAATGACGGATGGAAGAACATCATTCCTGTCCTTGACAACATGGGCGAGTTCGACGACTTAGACAAGGTGATAGAAAAGCCATGCAACATCGGTATCCGCATTGCTTCCGAGGAAGAACCGAAGTTTGAATTCTATACTTCCCGATTGGGGATACGTTATTCAGATATTGTTCCATTCTACAAGGAAAAGATTGCCAAAAGCAAGAAATTCTCCCTGAAGATGCTTCATTTCTTCATCAATACCGGAATTAAGGATAACGCTTACTATTGGAACGAATTGTCAAAGTGTGTCAATGTTTACTGCGACCTGAAAGCTGTTTGTCCTGACCTGGATTCTTTGAACATTGGTGGCGGGTTCCCTATCAAATCTTCTCTGGTGGAGGATTACGACTATGAGTATATGACAGAAGAGGTCATATCGCAGATAAAGACCATTTGCGGCATGCGTGGCGTTCCCGAGCCGGAGATATTCACGGAGTTCGGGAGTTTCACCGTCGGAGAAAGCGGGGCTACCATATTCCAGGTCCTTGATGTCAAGCAGCAGAACGACCGTGAAAGATGGTATATGATAGACAGTTCGTTCATGACTACGCTGCCGGATATCTGGGGAATCAAAAAGAGATTCATCATGCTCCCGATTAACAAATGGGAGGAGCAGTACCAGCGAGTTTTCCTTGGCGGACTTACCTGTGATTCAGAAGACTATTACAATGCAGAAGCCCATTCTAATGCAATTTTCCTTCCGATCACCAAAGGGAAGCATGAACCGGAACCGCTCTACATCGGATTTTTCCACACCGGAGCCTACCAGGAATCAATAGCCGGCTATGGCGGAATACAGCATTGCCTCATACCCGCTCCCAAACATGTCATCATAGACAAGGATGCAAGCGGAGACTACACAACCAAACTCTTCAGCAAGGAGCAGTCTTACAAGAGTATGCTGAAAATTCTAGGTTATTGACAGTATGGAACTTACCGCTTCAAGAATCAAGTTCATACGCTCTCTGCAGCAAAAGAAGTTCCGCCAGGAGACATCGTTGTTTGTGGTGGAGGGGGAAAAACTGGTCAATGAAGCCCTCCATTCCGGTTTTGTCGTGGAGGATGTATATTATCGGGAGGACATCGGGGAAAAGGCAATGGAAAGGATATCTTCTCTTTCCTCCCCCTCCCCCGCTCTTGCTGTTGTAAGACAAAAGGAGCATCGTCTCAGCGATATGGAGCTTTCTTCAGGCAAGCTTTACCTGATGCTTGACGGAGTCCGTGATCCGGGAAATCTTGGAACCATTCTTCGTCTTGCAGACTGGTTTGGAGTATCTGCTGTTTTCTGCAGCCGGGACTGTGTAGAACTGTATAATCCGAAGACGGTCCAGGCTACTATGGGAGCTGTATTCAGGGTTCCGGTATGTTACTGCAATCTTTCTGAAGTTGTCTGCAAAGCGGAAGCTGAGGCCCTTCCTGTCTTCGGGACTTTTCTTGACGGAACTTCCGTCCTGGAGGGTTCTGCCTTTGCTGAAACGGCAGCGAAGGGGGGAGTGATAGTCTTGGGAAGCGAGTCCAACGGCATCTCAGAAGATCTGGCTGCCTTGATTCCTTCCGCCAGGCACTTGCTTATACCTTCTTTTGATAGGGACGGCAATGCAAAAACCTATGACGACTATTCCGGAAGTGAGTCTTTGAATGTGGCAACTGCTTGTGCTGCGTTGCTTTTCCTGGTAAGGTCAAGATAGCCTATCCGGCGGCCTCCATCCATTTGTCGAGTTTTTGGTCTCTCTCGTCTTTCAACCTCGAGTATTCTTTTGAGAGTTCTTCCACCTGTTGCTGGCTTTCAGGGGAAGATAGTTTCATTTCTATTTCCTCAATCTTGAAATCCAGCTCGGCTATTTCGTTTTCAAGCTTTTCCACTTCTTTCCTTCTCCGCCTTTCCTCTTTGCTTTCTGCTCTGGCAATCTGGGAATCCTTTGGTTTGGATGCTGTTTCTTCAGATTTCTTTGCCTCCTCTTTCACTGCAGGAGAAACAGTCTCTATCAAATCCTTTTCCAGATGTTCCAGATAAGGCACGATTCCTCCCAGATGCTCTTTCACCTTTCCGTCGCGGAACTCGTAAACCTTGTCCACCAGTCCATTGAGAAAATCCCTGTCGTGAGATACAATGACAAGTGTGCCGTCATATTTCTGAAGAGCCTGCTTGAGGATATCCTTGCTCTGAATGTCCATGTGGTTGGTCGGCTCGTCCAGACACAGCAGGTTGTAAGGCTTGAGTATCAGTTTGGCCATGGCCAGTCTGGCTCTTTCCCCTCCGCTGAGGACGGCGACTTTCTTGTCCACATCCTCACCTTTGAAAAGGAAAGCACCGAGAATGTCCCTGAGTCTCTGGCGATACTCTCCCGGAGCGGCATTTTCCAGCGTTGAATATACGGTCTCGTTTTTGTCCAGTATATCTTCCTGGTTTTGTGCATAATATCCCAGCACCACATTGTAACCGTTCTCAACGGTTCCGCCTTTTTTGTCAAGTTCTCCGATAAGGACTCTCATCATTGTGGTCTTGCCTTCTCCGTTTCTTCCAACAAATGCCACCTTTTCTCCCCTTTCTATGGTGACATTGATCTTGGACGCCACGATATGTTCTCCATATCCGATGGCGAGATCTTCACTTTTGAACACGACCTGACCGCTGCGTGGAGCCGGTGGAAACTTTACCGTAAGAGTGGTTTTGTCTTCCAGGTCCACTTCTATCCTTTCCAGTTTGTCCAACGCCTTGATGCGGCTTTGAACCTGGTTGCTTTTTGTAGCCTTGTAGCGGAACCTTTCTATGAACTCCTCGGTCTTTTCTATCATCCTCTGCTGGTTCTCATAGGCAGACCTTTGCTGCTCCATCCTTTCCTTCCTCAGTATCTTGTACTTGGAATAAGGGACTTTGTAGTCATGGACTTTGGAGAGCATTATCTCTATTGTGCGGCTGGTTGTGCTGTCCAGGAACTTCCTGTCGTGTGATATGAGCAGGACAGAACCTTTGAAATTCTTGAGATAGTTTTCAAACCACTGGATGGATTCTATGTCCAGATGGTTTGTAGGCTCATCCAGCAGCAGGCAATCCGGTTTTGAAAGCAGGATTTTAGCCAGTTCAATCCTCATGTTCCAGCCTTGGCTAAGTTCTCTGGTAGGCCTGTCGAACTCATCGCTCCTGAAACCGAGACCTGTCAGGACTTTTTCCGCCTGGCTGGCAGGAGGCTCGCTTTCCATCATGGAAATCCTGTCCTGGACATTGTTCAGTTCAACGATGAGATTGTTGTATGAATTTGACTGATAATCTGTTCTTTCAGATAGCTGAGAAGTTATTTCGCCGATTCTGGCATGGAGGGAAAACAGAGAGTCGAAGGCTTTCATCGTCTCCTCCATCACCGTCTTGTCCTTGGCGTGCCCCATCTGCTGGGGGAGGTACCCTATCCTCTCCCCTTTTGTTTTTGTGATGGTCCCCGATGTCGGGGAAACTTCGCCGAGGATAAGTTTGAGGAGGGTTGACTTGCCGGCACCGTTCTTGCCCACGAGCCCTATCTTCTCATTGTCACCGATATGTATGTTGATGTGGTCTAAAAGCGTGAAAGCGCCCCAGGACAGAGTCAGGTCATTGACGGTTATCATAATCCTTTATTGTTTGATTTCAGCCGTATCCCCCTCTTCATCTCCGGTTTTCTTTTTGCGGCACATCAGGATGCTTATCTCATACAGCCCGTACAGGGGAAGGCCGATTGCCATAAGAGTGAAAGGATCTCCGGTAGGCGTGATGATTGCCGCAATTATCAGCAGCACGACAAAGGCATGCTTGCGGTATTTCTTCAATGTATGCTTGTAGAGAAGACCAAGCCTGGAAAGCAAGGCCGCAAGTGTCGGAAGCTCGAACACTACCCCCAGGATAAGGATAAGGGAAAAGAAAGTTGAAATATAGGATTTGAGAGAAATCTGGTTGGTGACTTCTTCCATGACCTGGTAAGTTCCGAGGAATCTGAGTGTCAAAGGGAAAAGCAGGAAGTACCCAACCAGTACCCCGGCATAGAAGAATATGGCGGCAAAAGCGAAAGCCCTGATTACAGAACGTCTTTCCTTGGGATAGAGGGCCGGCCTTACGAATGTCCACAGCTGGTAGAGGATAACCGGGGTGCAGACTACCAAAGCAAAGTAGAAAGATGTGCTTATGTGTATGAAAAACTGGGCCGGTAGATCTATGTTTATGACTTTCAGCTTGAAAGGTTCCAGTGGAGGCTGGCCGGCAAGACCAAGTAGATAATCGGCCAACCTGTAGAGGACAAACTTGTCATCTGTGGGCGCGAACACGACACCAAAGGAGAATTCCTTGAAGATGAAGAACACAAGGGCAGCCCCTAAAAGGATGAGAGCTGAACGGAAGAGAACCTTCCTCAGCTCATCCAAATGCTCCCAGAATGTCATGTTCTTCTCAGCCAAGGGGAAGAGAGTTTAGTTCTGGATATCCTTCTTGATATCTTTCAGAGTATCCTTTACTTCGTCGTCTTTTATCTCGTTTTCAACTCCTTTCACCCCGTCTTTGAAGCTCTTGACACCTTTGCCAATACCCTTCATCAATTCAGGAATCTTTCTGCCGCCGAACAGGAGAAGAATAACAAAAGCGATAATGAGAATTTCTCCCCATCCAAGTGAACCGAATAAAAGAATGCTGTTCATGGTATTTGTTTTTTGTTTATAATCTATCTTGGCAAAAATAACATTTTTTCGCGAGTTTCTCAATTTTCAGGAAAGTATGAGGCTACTTTGTCCACAAAAGACTTTGGTGCCCTTATCGGGATCCTTTTGTCGGCGCTGATGAATCCGACTGTAACCGTCCCGAAGCAGACCAGTTCTCCTTTCTGGTTGGTTATCTTCTGGTCAAATATGAGCTTTGCCATTGGAAGTTTGGTCAGTGTTGTGGAAACTTTCAGTGTGTCTCCCATTCTGGACGGCAGTTTGAAATGGATATCTATGCTTACAACAGGGAACATTATGTTCTCTTTTTCCATCTGCTCGATAGGAATACCAAGTTCTCTCATCATCTGGTTTCTTCCGCACTCGAAGAATCTCACATAGTTGGAGTGGTGGACAATACCCATCTGGTCACATTCATAGTACCTGACTTCCAGGCTGGTTTCTGTAGTAAACATGTCTTATTGCTGTTTTTTCATGTGAATAAGTCTAAGGCCCTGGCCTATTGCCAGAACCATAGAAGTTACGGCCAGCAGTGCGGGCCAGGTCCACCAGACTGCAGTCAGGTGAGTCGTCCTGAACAGTTCTCCGGGGAAAACCTCAACTATCATTATCTGAAGGATCAGGATAATTGCAAAAACCAACAGGAAATTCTTGTTGGCTCCAAGCTTATGGAATGGACCGTGTGAGGTCATCAGAGTTCTTGCGTTCAGCAGATTCCACCATTGCATAAGGACAAATCCGGTAAAGAAGACAGACAGGAACACATCGTAGCCTTCTGCATGGGGGGCGTGTTTGTCCACCAGCATGAATATGAATGCAGCGGCAAACATCCCGAGTCCGCAAAGCAGAATTCTGTTCCAGATATAGCGGTTCACGATAGGTTCGCCAGGTTTTCTCGGCTTTTCCTCCATCACCGCCGGATCCTTAGGTTCAGATGCAAGTGCCAGTGCAGCCAGGGTGTCCATAATCAGGTTAATCCACAGAATCTGAGTGATTGTCAGAGGATATTCCTCTTTGAGGAACAGTGGGCCTGCAATGGCGGTAAGCAGTGCCGCCACATTTACGCTCAGCTGGAAGAATATGAAACGCTGGATGTTATGGTAGATGCTCCTGCCCCACTCCACCGCATTTACTACCGTGGAAAATGAGTCGTCGAGGATTATGATGTCACTGCTTTCCTTAGCCACAGCGGTTCCGCTTCCCATGCTCAAGCCTACATTGGCATAATTGAGAGCCGGGGCGTCGTTTGTGCCGTCTCCTGTCACCGCCACAACTTCTCCCATACTTTCAAGGAGTTTGACAAGCCGCACCTTGTCTTCCGGACGGGCCCTGGACATGACCTTTATGTCCGGGATGCGCTTCTTGGCCTGTTCATCGTCCAGAGATGCAAACTCCTGTCCGGTGATGGAGTTTTTTTCAACCGTATCTGTGTCTTTCCAGAGAGTTGCCTGGCGCGCTATTTCAATGGCGGTAAGTGAGTTGTCTCCAGTCACTATTTTAATCGCGATGCCAGCTGATTCACATTTTGCTATAGCCTTTGGAACATCAACTCTTACAGGATCTTCTATCGCGATGAATCCGTCATATTCAAGGTTTTTCAGCTCACTCTCCAGAGCCCCATCCATATTCACAGACTTGTGAGCAAACGAAATGCACCTCATTCCCCTTTTCTGGAAGGAGGATATTTTCTCCAGCTCAGTTGCTTTCTCGTTTTCTTGCATACCGGAGAATGACAAGACCACTTCCGGCGAGCCTTTCACCAGAACCCTTTCCTTGCCGTTCCCTTCTGAAATGGCAGATGCCATATATTTGAGGGAAGATGAGAACGGAATCCTCGAGAGGATTTCTCCCTCCGCTCTTATCGCCCTGTAGTCAAATCCGTTGTCGCTGATGAACTTGAGCATGGCTCCCTCCGTAGGGTTGCCGATATATTTGTCATCGTCCAGGAATGCAGTGCTGTTGAGGCTTATTGCCAGTGCCGTCTCTTCTGAAAGCGGAAGTGTACATTCCGCCACCTTCATCTTGTTTTGCGTGAGTGTGCCGGTCTTGTCTGTGCATATAACCGTTGCTGCGCCCATTGTCTCGCAGGCATGCATTTTCCTGACCAATGCATTCTGCGCAGTCATTTTGCGCATGCTGTAAGCCAAAGACAGTGAAATGCTCATTGGAAGGCCTTCAGGAACCGCCATCACTATCAGAGTTACAGCCAACATGAACATTGTGATAACACGGTTGATTCCGTCAGGTGAGGAAAAATCCAAATCGTTATGATGCAGCTCGTAAACAAATAAAGCCAGAAAAACCAGGACGGAGATGCTGATTCCAACCCACCCTATCTGCTTCCCAAGTTTTGCCAGCTGCCTGGAAAGCGGGGTCTGGACTCCCGTATGCTCGCTGGCGGCCCTGGCTGTCTTGCCGATTTCGGTTTTGTCTCCTACAGTTTCCACCAGCATGACGCCTTCTCCTTCGCTTACAATGGTTCCTCTATAGAGGTTATTGGGAGAATAAGCTGTATTGTAGCCAGTTGTCTTTTCAGCTCTCTTGGAAGAAGGCTTGCTTTCTCCGTTGAGGCTTGATTCGTCAACTTTGAGGTTCACAGCCTCGAGGACTGTACCGTCAGCTGGTATTTCATCTCCTTCAGAAAGAATGACATAGTCCCCTGTCACCACTTCAGACTTTGGTATGGTCATTACGCGGCTTTCGCCGTTTTCCTTCTGGCGGATGACCTTCACCTTGTCATCGTCACTAACCTTGTTGAGTATGTCAAACTCCTTGCCGGCTTTCCTCTCGTTGAGGAATGAAACAAGCGTGGCCAGTATTATCGCGATGATAATGCCGGCAATTTCCATCAGGGAGCCCTTGCCGAAAACAATGGTGATTGTCAGCGATATAGCTGCAGCTATGCTCAAGATGATGATAAGCGGATCCTTGAACTTGCCCAAAAACAGCAGCAGCCAATGAACTCGCTTGGGTGGAGTGAGGACATTGCTGCCATACTTAATCCGGCTTTCTTCAACCTGCCTGCTATTTAAGCCTTTGTAGGAGTTCATTAAGGGCTTTCAGTTTTTCGAGAGCGTCACTTTCCTTCTTCCTTTCAAGATCCACAACAGCCTTTGGTGCGCTGGCGACGAACCTTTCGTTTGAAAGCTTCTTCCTTACACCGGCCAGGAAGCCTTCGTAGCGTTTGATTTCAGCTTCAGTCTTGGCAATCTCGGCAGCGGTGTCAACCTGGACCGGAACGAAGAACTCTGTTGTGCCAACCATGAAGTTGACTCCAGTGGTTCCGGGAAAGTCTGTACATTCTTCTATCTTTGAAACGTTTGCAAGCTTCTTTACAAGAGGAGCTGCTGAGGATGCAAAAGGTTTCTTCACATATAGTTCAACGGCTTCCTTAGGAGAAATCTGTTTGCTTTGACGGATGTTCCTGACATTTACCACGCATCCTTTAGCTGTCTCAAAGTCAGAGATGGCGTCATCGTTGACCTTGCCGGCTTTAGGCATTGTCTGGAGCATTATGGTTTCACCGTCCTTCCTTTCGTGGAGATTCTGCCAGAGTTCCTCGGTTATGAAAGGCATGAACGGGTGCAGGAGTTTGAGCAGGCTGTCAAAGAATTCCAGGCTCCTGTCATAGGTATATCTGTCTATCTTCTGTCCGAATGCAGGTTTTACGGCTTCCAGGTACCAGGCGCAGAATTCATCCCAGAACAGTTTGTAGATTGTCATCGTGGCGTCAGAAATCCTGAACTTGGAGAAGTGGTCTTCTATGGTCTCTATAGATTTTGAAAGGAGGCTTTCGAACCATTCCACTGCTTTTGACGCAGCCTCTGACGGCTTTGCCTCTTCATCAATTTCCCAGCCCTTTATCAGGCGGAAAGCGTTCCAGATCTTGTTGCAGAAATTCCTTCCCTGTTCAACCTGGCTCTCGTCAAAGAATATGTCGTTGCCGGCTGAAGAGCAGAGCAGCATACCTATTCTCACGGCATCAGCTCCGTACTGCTTGATAAGGAGCAGCGGATCAGGAGAATTGCCGAGAGTCTTGCTCATCTTCCTGCCGAGCTTGTCTCTTACGATACCGGTCAGGTAAACGTTGCTGAACGGTTCCTTTCCTGCAAACTCGTCAGCTGCCATAATCATCCTGGCAACCCAGAAGAACAGGATATCCGGTCCGGTTATCAGGTCATTGGTCGGGAAATAATATGCCAGGTCCTTGTTAGGCTCCCTGTCAGGGAATCCCGGCTTCTGGGGATCGAACACAGACATAGGCCACAGCCAGGATGAGAACCAGGTGTCAAGGACGTCCTCGTCCTGCTTCAGTTCATCAGGCTTCAGTCCAGGATGCTTTTCAAGAGCCTCTTTGTAGGCCTCTTCTTTGGTGGCGGCTACAAAGCAGTCTCCGTCCGGAGTATAATATGCCGGAATCTGCTGTCCCCACCAAAGCTGACGGGATATGCACCAGTCCCTTACAGTCTCCATCCAGTGGCGGTAAGTGTTGGTGAAGCGGTCAGGAATGAGTTTGACTTTGCCGTCCTCCACACTCTTGAGGGCCTTCTTGGCCAGGTCCTCCATCTTCAGGAACCACTGCAGGGAGAGCTTAGGCTCAATGACGGCATCAGTTCTTTCTGAGTGTCCGACAGGAGAGATGTAATCTTCAATTTTCTCAAGGTTTCCGGCTTCCTCAAGCATCTTGACGATGTTCTTTCTGGCCTGGAACCTTTCCTGGCCAACAAGTATCTGGGCCTTTTCGTTGAGACATCCGTCATCGTCTATGATGTCCAGGACCGGAAGATGGTGCCTGAGGCCTATTTCATAGTCGTTTATGTCGTGAGCCGGAGTGACCTTGAGGCATCCGGTTCCGAAATCCATTGTAACATAATCATCCTCGATAATCGGAATCTCCCTGTTTATCAGAGGAATTAGTATCTTCTTGCCACGAAGGTGGTGGTAACGCTCGTCATTAGGATTTATGCACACGGCAGCATCCGCCATTATGGTTTCAGGACGGGTGGTCGCGATGATGATATACTTGTCCGTGGCCTTTCCCTCATCGCTGATAAAATATCTCAGGTAATAGAGCTTGCTCTTTGTCTCCTTGTGGATTACTTCCTCGTCGCTGACTGCGGTCTTTCCTACAGGATCCCAGTTGACCATTCTCACGCCTCTGTAAATCATTCCTTTCTTGTAGAAATACACGAAGGTGTTTATAACGGCCTTGCTAAGTTCCGGTTCCATGGTGAAGCGCGTGCGGTCCCAGTCACAGGATGCACCCAACTTCCGGAGCTGCTTGAGTATGATTCCGCCGTGCTCTTCCTTCCATTTCCAGGCTTCTTCCAGGAACTGCTCCCTTGTAAGGGAAGATTTCTCTATTCCCCTTTCCTTGAGCCTTGCCACAACCTTTGCTTCTGTTGCTATGGAAGCGTGGTCAGTGCCGGGAACCCAGCAGGCGTTTTTGCCTGTCATGCGGGCTCTTCTGATCAGGACATCCTGGATGGTGTTGTTCATCATGTGCCCCATGTGAAGCACTCCGGTGACGTTTGGAGGAGGTATCACAATAGAATAAGGTTCCCTTTCATCGGGTTCCGAGTGGAATATCTTGTTCTCTAACCAATAAGAATACCATTTGTCTTCCGTCAAGGAAGGGTCGTACTTTGCAGGAATGTCCATAATCTTTCAAATTTACAGGTGTGGTCCGTTTTTTTGCCACACAACCTGCAAATTTAATAATTTTAAACGTCATTATTTTCAAATATCAATATAGGTGTGCAAATTGGCGTCATTTCCCCTATTTTGATTATATTTGCCAGCTAATAAATCTAAACATACAAGTATGGCTGACAACAAGCAACTGGACATAGAACTCGGCAGCGAAGTGGCTAAAGGTTCATACTGCAACCTTTCCATAATAACCCACTCTCCAAATGAGTTCGTTCTTGACTTTTTGAAGATACTGCCAGGATTCCCCAAGGCGGTTGTAACTGAAAGAATCATAATGACTCCGGAAAATGCCAAGAGGCTCCGCGATGCCCTTGCGGACAACATCGGCAAGTTTGAGTCTCATTTCGGCAAGATTGAGCTTCACAATCCGGAACCCCAGGTTCCCATAGGGTTCAACCCCTCCGGAAACAAATCGTAAATAGTTAGAATTTATTGATATGAGCAAAGAATTTAAGATTGTAGTCCTTGCAAAGCAGGTTCCTGACACCAGGAATGTGGGCAAGGATGCGATGACCCCGGAAGGGACCGTGAACAGGGCCGCCCTTCCTGCTATTTTCAACCCTGAAGACATGAATGCACTGGAGCAGGCGCTCAGGATAAAGGACAAGTTCCCTGGATCCAAGGTTTATATCCTTACCATGGGTCCGTTTAGAGCTGCTGAGGTTATCCGTGAAGGCCTTTTCCGCGGTACAGATGGAGGAATCCTCCTTACCGACCGCCGTTTTGCAGGTGCCGATACTTTGGCTACATCATACGCAATCTCACAGGCTATCAAGAAGATGGCTCCAGACATGATAGTTGCCGGAAGGCAGGCCATTGACGGTGATACCGCCCAGGTAGGCCCTCAGGTTGCCGAGAAACTCGGATGGCCTCAGGTAACTTACGCTGAAGAGATCCAGGACATTGATGAAAATAAAGTAACCGTTCTCCGCAGGCTGGAAAGAGGCATAGAGGTTGTCACGTCAACCCTTCCTTGTCTGATTACTGTCCATGCTACCGCAGCTCCTTGCCGTCCAAGAAACGCCAAGATGGTGCTCAAGTACAAGTATTCCAGAACTGCAAATGAGGAGAAAGATCCTCTGAACGAAGGCAAATATCCCATTTCAGTTGATGAAAAACCATATCTGAGAATCCAGGAATGGACAGTTGACGATGTTGGCGGAGATGCTGAAAGCTACGGATTCGCAGGTTCCCCTACCAAGGTGAAGAAGGTGGAGAACATCGTTTTCAAGGCTAAGGAAAGCAAGGTCCTTTCAGGCTCTGATGCAGACATTGATTCCCTCATCGGCGAACTTATGGCAAATCACGAAATTGGTTAACAACAGGAGGAAAGCATTATGAACAATATAATAGTTTATGCAGAAACCGACGGCGGAAAGATCTGCGATGTTTCATTGGAACTTCTTACAAAGGCCAGAGGTCTTGCAGAAAGACTTGGCGTTGACGTTGAGGCTCTTCTTATCGGTAGCAATGTAGAAAAGCTTGCAGATGAGCTTTATGCTTACGGAGCAAAAGTTGTACACTTGGCAGATGATCCTTGCCTTGAGTACTTCCGCACACTTCCTTACGCTGCCATCACTCTGAGAGTGTTCAATACAGAAAAACCTCAGATAGCTCTCTTCGGGGCTACAACAGTTGGCCGTGACCTTGCTCCGAGAGTATCGAGCGCACTCAAGAGCGGTCTTACGGCAGACTGCACCAGCCTTGAAATCGGTGACCATACAGATGCCAAGACCGGAAAACAATATACAAACCTTCTCTATCAGATCCGTCCTGCATTCGGCGGAAACATCATTGCCACCATCGTCAACCCTGAGCACAGGCCTCAGATGGCTACAGTGCGTGAGGGTGTGATGAAGAAAGAGCCTCTCGCAGAGCCTGTAAAAGGGAAAATCAACCGCATAGACGTTTCCACCATTCTGGTGGACAGCGACTTTGCCGTTGAAATCATCAAGAGGGAAATCGAGGAAAGGAAGATAGACATCAAAGGCGCCCAGATAATCGTCGATGGCGGTTACGGAGTGGGCAGCAAGGAGAACTTCTCTCTTGTCTTTGACCTGGCCAAAACCCTTGGAGCACAAGTTGGAGCTTCCCGTGCAGCTGTGGATGCCGGCTTCGTGGAGAACGCAAGGCAGATCGGCCAGACCGGTGTTACCGTAAGGCCTAAGCTGATTATCTGCGTGGGAGTCAGCGGTGCCATCCAGCACACAGCCGGTATGGACCAGAGCAAGATTATCATCGCGATAAACAATGACCCTCAGGCCCCTATCCACAAGATAGCGGACTACTCCATCATAGGAGACCTCAATGAAGTTGTACCAAAGATGATTGCTTCATACAAGAAGCAGAGCAAATAGGAGGATAGAAAATGGCAAATTTTTACAAAGATAACCAAGACCTCAAGTTCCAGCTTTCCCATCCTATGATGAAGAGGATCGTGGAACTCAAAGAGAACAATTATGCAGACTACGGAAAGTATGACTACGCTCCGAAGGATTTTGCAGACGCTATAGATTCCTATGACCGCGTGATGGATATCATCGGCCAGATTTGCGGTGACATCCTTGCTGCAAATGCAGAGCAGGTGGACGCAGACGGTCCTGTATGCAAGGACGGAAGGGTAACCTATGCAGAGGGTACCAAGAAGAACCAGGAGGCTCTTACCCAGGCAGGAGTTTACGGAATCGCTCTTCCACGCAAGTATGACGGACTCAACTTCTCCATGGTTCCATACGTGATGGCAGCTGAACTTACCGCAAGAGCTGATGCCGGATATGCCAACATCTGGGGCTTGCAGGATTGTGCGGAGACAATCGCCGAGTTCGCTTCCGAGGAAATCAAAGCAGAATTCCTTCCAAGGATCCACAAGGGAGAGACTTGCTCAATGGACCTTACGGAGCCTGATGCAGGTTCTGATCTCCAGGCTGTTATGCTCAAAGCCACCTGGGACGAGGGAAAGCAGATGTGGATGCTCAACGGAGTAAAGAGATTCATCACCAACGGAGACGCTGACATAAAGCTGGTTCTGGCAAGAAGCGAGGAAGGCACATCAGACGCTCGCGGGCTTTCATACTTTGTCCACGACAAGAAGTGGGGTGGCGTTACCGTCAGAAGAATCGAGAACAAGCTCGGTATCCACGGCTCCCCTACCTGCGAACTCGTGTTCCGCAACGCCCCTGCCAAGATAGTCGGAGACCGCAAGATGGGTCTTATCAAATACGTTATGAGCCTTATGAACGGTGCCCGTCTTGGTGTAGGCGCACAGAGTGTCGGAATCAGCGAGGCCGCTTACCGCGAAGCTCTCAAGTATGCCAACGAGAGAGAGCAGTTCGGAAAGAAGATCATCGAGTTCCCTGCTGTCTATGAGATGCTCGCAGTGATGAAGGCAAAACTTCAGGCCAGCCGTGCAATCCTCTATGAGACTTCACGTTGCGTGGATGTCTATAAAGCTCTCAACGCTCTTGTAACTCCTGAGAGAAAGCTCACTCCTGAGGAAAGGAAGGAAAACAAGAAGTATTCCCGCTATGCGGACATGCTTACCCCTCTTCTGAAGATGACTTCATCTGAGTTCTGCAACCAGAACGCCTACGATGCCATCCAGGTTCACGGCGGCAGCGGTTACATGAAAGAGTATCCTGTCGAGAGACTCTACCGCGACGCGAGAATCACCACCATCTACGAGGGAACTTCCCAGCTCCAGACAGTTGCAGCCATCCGTTATGTGACCAACGGTTCATATCTTGAGATGATCCGCAACGAGTACGAGAGCCAGGAAATCAAGGTCAGCGATGCTGTTGCAGCCGCCTGCCCGGATGCTCAGGCAAGGCTTGAGAAAGTGAAGGCAAGACTTGTTGCAATGACAGAGCAGTACGAGAAGACCGTTGCCCTGATGGAGGGAAAACCTGAGGAATACATTGATTTCCAGGCACGCAAGATGTGCGAGATGGCTGCTTTCATCATCGAGAGCTACCTGCTTCTTCTGGATTCTCTCCGTTGCGAGAAGTTCATCGATTCTGCTGAAGTGTTCTCAGAAAGGGCACAAGCCTGGAACAACGAGCGTCACTTCTACATTTACAACTGCAATAGCGAGACTATCCTCTCCACCTGCAAGAACGTGAAGGGTGACTTGGATATCGTATATCAGGAATAATGAGCAACTACAAGGTCAAACTCAAGAATATCAAGGCTTTTGCCTTTGACGTTGACGGCGTGTTCACTGACGGCAGCATAATCTGTATTCCGGAAACCGGAGATCTGGTGCGCACTTTCAACGCCAAGGACGGCCTGGGGATGAGGCTTGCCTATATGAGCGGATACACTCTGGCCATCATTACCGGTGGCCAGAGCGATTCCATCCTCAAGCGCTTCTACCCTGTTCTTGCCCACGAGGTTATCCAGAACGCCCAGCACAAGCTCCCTGTTTTTGAAGATTTCTGCAAGAGGCATAACTTCAAACCGGAAGAGGTTGCATACGTGGGCGATGACCTTCCAGACATCCCTGTTCTCCAGAAATGCGGTCTTGCTGTCTGCCCTTCCGATGCCGTTGCAGAGGTCAAGGCAGTATGCGACTTCGTTTCTGCCTTCCCTGGCGGAAGAGGCTGTGTAAGAGACCTTATCGAGCAGGTTATGAAGGCCCAGGGCAAATGGACTCTCGACGCTTCCGCCTATCAGGCCTGGCGCCACGCCATAGACGAGGAGTACAACAAGATCTACAAGAAGAAATAGCAATGCAGTCTCCCCTTTCAAAACATCTTGAAGGAAGAAGATTGATTCTGGCATCCGGTTCCCCGAGAAGACGTGAACTTCTTGGGGAACTTGGCCTTGAGTTCACTCTCGGCCAAGTCAAGGATTACGACGAGACCTATCCAGCCTCCCTGAAATACGACCAGATTCCCGCATACATCGCTGAGCAGAAGTCACTCCACTATAAAGGCGAACTTGAACCAAACGACGTTCTCATTACCTCCGACACTATCGTTGCCATAGACGGAGATATCCTCGGCAAGCCCAAAGACAAGTCTGAAGCCATAAAAATGCTCAGGGAACTTTCCGGCAGAACCCACCATGTGGTAACCGGACTCTGTATAAGATCAACACAGAAAACTGTCACAATTTCAGATACTTGTGAAGTAACCTTCGACATCCTCAGCGATGAGGACATTGAGTACTACATCGAGCAATTCAAACCATTCGACAAGGCCGGAGCATACGGCATCCAGGAATGGATCGGCCTTTCAAACATCAAATCTATAACCGGCAGCGTCTATACTGTTATCGGCCTTCCCGTCCAATTATTATATAAATCGCTACTTTCTTTTTGATTTTCTGAACTTTTGCACATCTTCATATCTGTTTTTTAACGATATTTGTTTTGTTGAACAGACTGTGCGATATGGGAAGGATTAATACACAGAAGATGGCGGCCAGACAGTTTGTAAAGGACTGGTCAGGAAAAGGATATGAAAAGGGAGAAACTCAGCGATTCTGGCTCTCGCTGTTGCATAATGTTTACGGCATTGATGACCCTACCAAAATAATGGAGTTTGAGACCCCTGTCAAAACATTTGCCAAGGATAAAGGCAAAGACTTCATAGACGCTTATATCATTCCTACTAGGGTGCTTATAGAGCAGAAGGGTTCTCACATTGATCTTAAGGAAAAAGCCACGCAATCAGACAGAACGGAACTTACTCCATTCCAGCAAGGTCTTCGATATGCGTCTGGTCTTGGTGTTGACAAGTATCCGCGCTGGATTGTTGCCTGCAATTTCCAGACATTCGAGGTTCACGATATGACTCACCCTGAAGATGAACCTCAGATTATCCATTTAAAGGACTTAGCAAAAGAATACCACCGCCTAACATTTCTTATTGACGACAAGAATGCACACGTCAATAAAGAGTTAGAAGTCAGTAGACAAGCTAGTGTGATTATTGGTATTATCTATGATAAGCTTCTTGCTCAATACAAAGATCCAAACAATCCCGAAAGTCAAAAAGCTCTTAACAAACTGTGCGTAAGGTTAGTTTTCTGCCTTTATGCCGAAGATGCAGGCATCTTTGGGGCAAAGAATATGTTTCACGATTATATGAACAGGTTCAGTTCTGACGAGTTCCGTAAGAAGCTCATAGACCTCTTCAGAATTCTTGACACCAAGCCAGAAAATCGCGACCCATACGAAGATGAAGCATTGCTTGCTTTCCCATATGTAAATGGTGGTATGTTCTCAGGAGATATCGAGATTCCAAGAATTACTGATGAAATTCGCTCTCTCATTCTCCAGCGTGCCTCTGATGACTTCGACTGGAGTCTGATCTCCCCGACCATATTCGGTGCTATGTTCGAGTCAACCCTTAATCCCGAAACGAGAAGGGCCGGCGGTATGCACTATACCTCAATTGAGAACATTCACAAGGTTATAGATCCTCTTTTCCTAAACCAACTAAAGGATGAATTCGAACAAATAAAGTCGATCAAAATTGATAAAATAAGAAAACAAAGGGCACAAGATTTTCAGAATAAACTTTCAAAGCTTACTTTCCTTGATCCCGCTTGCGGTAGCGGGAATTTCCTTACAGAATCTTATACTAGTCTCAGAAGACTGGAAAATGAAACGCTCAAAATTATATATGGTAGAGACCGCTTTCTTGGTGATCTTATAAATCCTATTAAGGTGACTATTAGCCAGTTCTATGGTATTGAAATTAATGACTTTGCTTGTTCTGTGGCGCAAACCGCTCTGTGGATTGCAGAAAGTCAGATGATGCGGGAAACCGAGGAGATTGTTGGATTTAACCTAGATCCACTTCCGCTAAAAAGATATACCAATATTAAAGAAGGCAATGCTTTGAGACTTGACTGGACTGAGTGGGATATTTACGATGATACCCCTACTGTAATAGCCCAACATACAAATATCTATCCTTCATACGACGAAAGGCCTGCATTAGTCAGCGAGCCAGAGAGCCGGTATAGTACAGTTGACCTTTACAGCAAACGTATTGAGTTTCATAATGAGCCTAAAACTCCCCTAACTCATAGTGTCAGATTTGATTACATAATGGGGAATCCACCGTTTATCGGGTATGCTCTTCAAAATCCTGAACAAAAACAAGATATGCTCTCAACCCTTATCGATGAAAAGGGTAAAACCTATAAAGCAGCAGGTAAAGTTGACTATGTTGCTGCTTGGTATTTTAAAACTGCTGCTTTGATGCAACAATGCAAATCAATTAAGGCTGCATTTGTTTCTACTAATAGTATTACACAAGGTGAGCAAGTTGCATTAGTTTGGAAACCGCTTAAACAAAGATATGGAATTAACTTTGATTTTGCGTGGCGGACTTTTGTATGGGATAATGAAGTAAGTCAAAAAGCCCAGGTTCATTGTGTGATTATCGGCTTTAGTCTAGAGGTAAATTATAGTCCGGTTATTTTCAATCCTGATGGAACTTCAGTTCGAGTTAATCATATTAATCCATACTTAATTGATGCAGATGACGTTTTTATAGAAGCCAGACATAAGCCTATAGCAAATGTCTCAGAAATGTCTAGTGGCGGTAAGCCTGTCGAAGGTGGTTTTCTAATATTTACAGAAGAAGAAAAAGACTCTTTCTTAAGAGACGAACCAGATGCGGCACCATTGTTTAAACGTTTGCTCGGAGCAAAAGATTTTATCAATGGAGGTCGTAGATATTGCCTGTGGTTAGTAAATGTTAATCCCACATCTATCAGGAAGTTGCCTAAAGTATTGGATCGAGTTGAGAAAGTCAGGAATTATCGTCTTAGAAGTTCTAAAGACGCAACTAGACGCTCTGCTGAAACTCCAACATTATTTCAAGAGGTCAAATACTCTGCAACAGACTATATAGCTGTTCCAGAAGTAAGTTCATCACGAAGACTTTATGTCCCTATGGATTTCATTGATTCGAATGTAATCTGTACTAATGCTATGAGATTTGTCCCTGATGCTTCTCTATATGAATTTGGAGTCATGACGTCTATTGTTCATAACGCATGGATGCGAGTTGTCTGTGGCAGAATGAAAAGTGATTACGATTATTCAAATACAGTTGTTTACAACAACTTTCCTTGGCCTAAGACCAACGATACTCAAAAAGACAAGATTTCACAGACTGCTAAGTCAATACTTGAAGCCAGAAATCTTTATCCTGAAAGCAGTTTGGCGGACTTGTATGATGAACTATCTATGCCTATTGAGGTGCGTAAAGCTCACAGGGCAAATGATATGGCGGTTCTGGAAGCATACGGTTTCCCGAAGGATTCAAGTGAATCGGAGATAGTTTCCCATTTATTCAAAATGTACCAGGAACTTACGAATAAATAGCAGTTCGATCTTTATTTGAAATTAGTGATTCAGGTAGAAGCCGTCGTCACCGGCGGTGAGGATGCCGCGGTCGGCCATATCGCGGAGAACCTCAATGAAACAAGAAAAAAAGAAAAGATGGTATCAATACTTAATGCAACAATAGGCCAAGAACCCAAAACAGCCGAAGAAATTTTAGAAGAAACAGCAAAAATATTTACATTAAACAATGAGAATAATGACGGAACACAAAAATAAAAATACAATTAAAACAAAAACAGATTCGTTTTTTTCTAAACATTTTCAGTGGATCCTTGTAGTTTGCATACTTATTGTTCCCTTAATAACAACTATCTATAAACAGTATATGTTAACTCACAAAATTGAAACAGGGAAAGCCGTCATCACTAAAAAGTATATACTTAAGAGAATAAATAGAGGATGGTATAAAATGGACTATTTATATACTATTCAAAATAAGAATTATTCGTCTACAGAAACTATATCAGAAAAAACATATAATAATATCAAAGTTGGTGATACTATAAATATTATAATTAATGTGTCCAATCCTAAGATATCAAGATGGAGTGAACAAAATATCTTTCTCAAATAGTTAGAATGGTCTATCTAGCCATCCTCGTTTTTTGGCAATGTCCTGAAGCTTGGACCTAATGCTCAAAGATATTTGACTTTTTAATTCAAGTTAATTCAAGTAGATGCCGTCGTCTCCGGCGGTGATGATTCCCCTGTCAGCCATATCGCGGAGGACTTCAAGGAAAAGTTCCTGATTTTGAGGGCCTGCCAGCTTTTTGAATTCCAAGAAACTGAGTCGTTTATCCTTTGATTTGCCAATAGCCTCGGCGATGGTATTCTCTATTGTTTTTTGGGACGGGACTTTCTTTTTCTTGAGGCAGATGTCGCAGACCCCGCAGTCTCTGGTTACAGGCTGGGAGAAGTATTCAATCATATAACGGCTTCGGCAGGTGGTTTTCTGTGTGGCATAGTCTATCATTGCCTCAACTCTCTTCTGCATCTGGTCCTTTCTTTCCTTGTAGCGCTTTGGACTGATATACAGGTTGTTTTCCTGGAATCTCGGGCATTTGAAAATCATCATTGGAGTTCTCAGTTGAGGAATGTAGCGTATGATTTTCCGTCTGGAAAGAGACTGGAGTTTGGCCCTCACGTTCTCAGGAGTGTCCATCGTGATGCGGGCTATGTACTCCTCATCTATCCTAACCATCTGGGAGAACAGTCCTGTGTATGTTCTCATTAGAGATTTCACAAACTCGTCCATGACGCTGTTTTCCATCTGGATTGTGTAGAGGTCATCCCTTCCTACCGTGAACATTATCCTGGAAGGGTTGTCAATTTCGTCCGTAAGTTCCCAGTAATCTTCCTGTTCCAGATATTTTATGGCATAGTAGGCGCTGACGGCATTCAGCTTGTACTGCCGGGCGAATTCCATGAGATCGAATTTGCGGATGGAGTGCTCCCCGTCTCCGTAAGCGATTTTCAGATAGTTGAAGACATACTGGTAAACTTTTGCCATATATTCTACAGGCGGGTAGTTGACGTTTACCAGCTGGCGGAGTTTTTTGGTGTCTGTCTGGTTCCAAAGGAGCACGGCCCAGGAAGGCTTGCCGTCTCTGCCTGCCCTTCCGGCTTCCTGGAAATAAGCCTCAATGGAATCTGGCATGTCCATGTGGACCACCACTCTAACGTCAGATTTGTCTATGCCCATTCCGAAGGCGTTTGTGGAAACTATGACTGAGGTCTTCCCTTTCATCCAGTTTTCCTGACGGAGGTTCCTCTCTTCCTTGCCGAGGCCAGCGTGGTAGAAATCAGAGGACACGCCGGAAGATTTGAGGAAAGACGCTATCTCCTCGCATCTTTTTCTCTCCCTGCAATATACGATGCCGGCTCCGCTTCCTAGTCTCTCCTGATAGGAGTTGCATACAGCCAGCAGATTCCCGAGCTTGTCCTCACATTCTCTGGCTATGTAAGCAAGGTTGCTTCTTGAAAAATCTGTGGCTATGACATTGGGTTCCTTGAAGCCAAGCTTTTCCATTATGTCATCAGCAACTTCCTTGGTGGCCGTTGCCGTCAGCGCTATGACTGGGACTTTCCTGCCTATTATTTCCCTTATCTTGATTATTTCCAGATAGGCCGGGCGGAAATCATAGCCCCACTGGGAGATGCAGTGTGCCTCATCTACAACAAGGTAGGAAACTTTCATCTGGGAGACCCTTTCCCTGAAGGCAGAAGTTGAGAGCCTTTCAGGAGAAGCATACAGGAACTTGTAGTCTCCATAGACCGCGTTGTCCAATGTAATGCCGATGGATTTGTGTGTCATGCCGGAATGTACGGCCAGAGCCCCTATCCCTCTTTTCCTGAGGTTCTCCACCTGGTCTTTCATAAGGGCGATCAGAGGGCTGACGACAAGGCAGATGCCCTCTTTGGCCAAGGCCGGGACCTGGAAACAGATGCTTTTACCGCCGCCCGTAGGCATAAGGGCAAGGGTGTCCTTTTCCTCAGCGATGCTCCCGATCACCTTTTCCTGGGCTGGCCTGAAAGACTCGTATGCCCAGTACTTGTGCAGTATCTCCCTGTATTTCTCCATTTATCTTGTCAGGTGAATGGCCATGCCTTTTTCTGTGGTGATTTCCAGTTTTTTGCCCGTAGGGTCAATATTTGTGGTGCAGGCGACTCTCTCTTCTCCAAGGAACATCTCAGTCTTTTGTCTATTGAAAACTTCAGGGGCAGTAAGATCTTTTATAATTGATTCTATGGAATCTTTGACCTCCGGTTTATAGGTTATTTTGCTGTCATCTGCCTTCAGGCTGAATTTGTCATAGTCCAGATGGAGTATAAGAGAATCTTTCCTGATCTCCCATTTTCCGGTATGAATGGCATCCAGGCTGATCTTGCCGTAAAACAGGGAACTGGAGGTCTTGTAACTCAAGACACAAGTCATTGTCCTGTCTTCTTTGAAATCCATCTCTATGGAAGAATCGTCGCCTGAAATGGAAACCCATTTGCCCACGATTTCCTTTTCTGAAACCCGGCGGACCTGTCCAAGGGTCTTCTCGGCAAACTCCTGCAGGTCTTCGTCGGTGACATTCATCAAAAACCTGTTGGCCTCGTTGAGCCCAATGCAGTTCTCGAGAACATAATTGAGGAGGTACTTGCGGTTTTCCAGATTGTCCAAATAGATTTTGGTCCTTTCATCGTTGAGCCATTTTTCACACAGAGAGTAAAAACTGCTTTCGTCAAAAAGGAAGTTTGAGTTCATCAGTATCTGGTAACTCTCTTCTCCGCTGATAGGTCTTTTGAAATACACCCAGTTTTTCAGCTGGTCTTCAAGAATCGCACGCAGGTGATAGCACTTCTGGACATTACGGATGAAAGACATGTCGCTAAGGGTGTTCCAGGATTCCTGGCTGCTGTTGAAGATGGATTCATTGGACTTGTCAAACTGAAGGGCCGGATCAAAAGTGTCGGAAAGGATATAATTAAGGAATCTGACCAAGGTATCCCTGGAGATGGCTCTGATGTTGCCCTTGTTTTCCAGACAGAACCTTGTGGCCTCCCAGCCGGTTTCTTCGTTTTTGAGGATGCCTTTTATGTTGGAAATGGTCTCGTCTATGTCGTGGATGACCATCATTGATATCTGGCGCCTGTTTTCCTTCTGGCGGTTCTTGTCCACAAGATGCGCCACTCCGAAGGTCAGGATGATGGATATGACTGTAGCCACAATGCTAATGGCAAGCTGCTTGGCGGTGTCTGAAAGTTTGAGTCTGCTCATGTTCCAAAAATCTGTCGGGCAAAGTTAATAATTACTATCTTTACAGCACCAATATAAAATGTCATGAAAACTCTGTTTTTTATTCTTTCGGCGATGACTCTGGTTTCTTTCGGATGCCGTTCAAATACAAATGCTCAAAATGACTCTCAGCCTGCGCTTGAGGCTGTCGAACAGATTCAGGAACCGGCCTCTGAACCGGGAGCTGATCTTCCTAGAATCGTGAAGCCTGCTGCCTACCAGGCTTGGCTTGCAATTGCAAAGTCTCTCGGCTTGAAGGGCGAGTATGTCTGCCCGGAGAACAGTGTTTTATCATATACGGTTGAACTGGTGGATGAAGAAGGCGCTGAAGGATATATGATCGATGACCAGGTTTTCTGCTATCCGTATAAAGAAGAAGGCTTCTTTACCGTACACTCTCACGTGGAGGCGGCAGAAGGCCAGGGCGGAGAATTCGAGTACACCTTCTACTTCTTTGACGACGATGTCCTGAACAAGATTGAAAACCCTCTTCCTGTTCCGGATTTCGCAGACTTGCTCAGCGATTCCAAGGACGCTCCTTTGCAGGAAGATATGGTGGAGAAACTTAAAAATCTGTTCAATTCCCGTCCTGGAGACTTCGTCGCCTATGAATTCCATCCTGAAGAATTCATAGTAAAGGCATATCTCCATCCCCTTTCATGGAGCAGAGACGTGGAGCCTGATGAAAAAGGCCATTGCAACTGGCTCGAGCAGTTTTATGAAATGCGTGCAGAGCCGGACAAAAACACCTACAAATGGAACGGAGAATCTTTCATAAAAGCCGAATGAAAATGAAAAGGATATTTGTTATAGTAGCCGCCCTTATATTGACGGCCGGATGCCACAAGAATGACAGCGACCACAGGGAACCGCCTGTAGTGGGCGCTGTGGATCTGGGCCTGTCTGTAGATTGGGCAGTATGTAACCTCGGGGCGGATAATGCCTGGGAATACGGAAATTATTACTCATGGGGAGAGACATCGCCGAAGTCTGATTACAGATGGCCATACTATGTCTTCTGGCTGAGCGGTGATATGGGCAATGTGAAACTGAAGAAATATGTCAACTCCGCAACTTATGGCAATATTGACGGAAGGCTGGTTCTGGATGACTCGGATGATGCGGCACGAGGAAAGGGAGGTTCCTGGAGAATGCCTACAAGCAACGAGATCCAGGAACTCATAGACAACTGTACCTGGACTTGGACTACCCTCAACGATGTGAATGGCTATGAAGTAAGGAGCAAAAAGAATGACGGGAGCATCTTCATCCCGGCCGCCGGGGATATGGCTGGAACTACCCTTGATACGGAAGGCCGCAGATGCTGCATCTGGTCCTCTGATTTGTTCCAGGGAAATTGTGCCACTGCAGAAAGCCTTGTCGCTGACAAAGGGAAAGTGGAAGTCTCTAATTTCGCCCGTTGCTACGGGTTAAGCATAAGGCCGGTTTACGTATATGACAAATAGTTTTTAGTATGTACACCAATCCGCCAAAAAGGTTATCTTTGCGGCGTCAAAAAAGTAGTTTTTTAAATTTAACGACATAAATATGGCACAGATTGATCTTAGCAAGTACGGTATTACCGGCGTAAAGGAAATCATTTACAATCCACCTTACGATGTTCTTTTCAAGGAGGAGATGCAGCCTGGTCTTACCGGTTACGATAAGGGACAGCTCACGGAACTCGGAGCAGTTAACGTTATGACAGGAGTTTACACCGGAAGAAGTCCTAAGGACAAGTTCTGGGTAATGGACGACAAGAGCCGCGACACTATCTGGTGGACCTCAGACGAATACAAGAACGACAACAAGCCTTGCAGCCAGGAGACTTGGGAAGAACTCAAGAAAATTGCACGCAAAGAGCTTTCCAACAAGAAGCTTTATGTAGTTGACGGATTCTGCGGAGCAAACGCCAATACGAGAATCAAAGTTAGGTTCATTATGGAAGTAGCTTGGCAGGCACACTTCGTTCGCAATATGTTCATCCGCCCTACAGAGGAGGAACTTGCAAACTTCGGCGAGCCTGATTTTGTAGTGCTTACCGCTTCAAAGGCAAAGGTTGAGAACTACAAGGAACTTGGCCTTAACTCCGAGACAGCTGTTGTTTTCAACATCACTGAGAAAATGCAGATCATTCTCAATACCTGGTACGGTGGCGAGATGAAGAAAGGTTTGTTCTCCTATATGAACTATCTGCTCCCTCTTCAGGGTATTGCGGCAATGCACTGCTCAGCCAACACCAACGAGAAAGGCGAGACCGCTATCTTCTTCGGACTTTCCGGAACCGGCAAGACCACCCTTTCAACTGACGAGAGAAGGGCTCTTATCGGCGACGACGAGCACGGTTGGGATGATGACGGAATCTTCAACTTTGAGGGCGGCTGCTACGCAAAGGTCATCAACCTGGACCGCAACGCAGAGCCTGAGATCTACGGAGCCATCAAGAGAGACGCTCTGCTTGAGAACGTTACCGTAGATGAGAAGGGAATGATAGATTTCTCTGACAAGAGTGTTACCGAGAACACCAGGGTATCCTACCCTATCTATCACATTTCCAACATTGTGAAGCCAATAAGCAAGGCTCCTGCAGCAAAGAAGGTGATCTTCCTGTCAGCCGACGCGTTCGGAGTACTTCCTCCAGTGTCAATCCTCACTCCTGAGCAGACCAAGTACTACTTCCTGTCAGGATTTACCGCAAAGCTGGCCGGAACTGAAAGAGGCATCACCGAGCCTACCCCTACCTTCTCAGCTTGCTTTGGAGCGGCATTCCTTTCACTCCATCCTACCAAATACGGCCAGGAACTGGTCAAGAGGATGGAAAGCGTAGGAGCAAAGGCTTATCTGGTTAACACCGGCTGGAACGGAACAGGAAAGAGAATCTCCATCAAGGATACTAGAGGAATCATCAATGCTATCCTGGACGGTTCCATTGACAAGGCCCCTACCAAAAAGATTCCTTATTTTAACTTGGAGGTACCTACCGAGCTTCCGGGAGTCGCAACAAATATCCTAGACCCGAGAGACACCTACGCTTCTGCAAGCCAGTGGGATGAAAAGGCCAAGGATCTGGCGGGCCGCTTCATCAAGAACTTCACCAAGTTCACTACCAACGAAGAGGGCAAGGCTCTGGTAGCTGCAGGTCCGCAGCTATAGTGGTATCTACTGCCGGTATTTACTTATACTTTAAATATATGAACAAGCTGAAATTTATCTCGTTAGCGGCATTGATCCTAACTTTTGGCAGCCTCTGCGCTCAGGATGACGCCTTTTATTCTGAAGTAAGAGGATTCATGTCAGAAAGCCGTCCTGAATATGACAAGATTGTCTCTTCCTACTTTGCCGGTCAGGAACTCTCTGCCGATGACTATACACTCCTGTATTATGGCTATACTTTCACTGATGCCTACAAGCCTGATTTTGTCAACAAGTCTATAGATTCCCTCATAGACGCCAAGAAATATGCGGAGGCTTATGACGCTCTTAAGAAGGAGCATCTGAAAGATCCGTCATCTCTGCAGATTCTGTTTGACTTGATGGGACTTGCCTTTGTCCTTGAAAAGTCAGATGAAGGCCAGCAGTATCAGAAGAAGTATATCAATCTTCTTCTGGCCATTGTCCAGGCCAGCGGAGACGGTCTTAGCCGTGAGAATGCCATAAAGGTAAACACGGTAAGGGATGAATTCCAGATATTGAGTTCTTATTTCAGGGCCTCCAGCATCGTGAAGAAGGAGTTCTCTTCCAGTGACAGTATAGATAAAGTCACCATCAAGGATTCTGAAGGAATCGTCAAGGACGTGTTCTTTGATTTTACACGTTATGTTGCGGTTACATCTGCTCAGTAGATATTTTTACCAATCTCAGGTCTAAAAATAAGAACACAGGCCAATATGCCCGACACGCAAAGTTCGGGCATATTTTTTTTCAAGACGGCTCGGCTGGGTTCAGCTTAGAGACCTGAATGTTCTAAGGTGTAAACTGTCAAGCAAGTATTTGACCACTCCGGCAGGCAGCATTGCAAGATATAAGAAAGGGGCTGCCGCATCAGCAAAAAAGCCCTTGAAGCCCATCCTGACAGATATGGCGTCATAGCAAATAGCGCTTTTTATCTTTCCTGAAAATCCGAGGGCAATGCGCTGGTTGTGATATGCCCTGTAACCCTGGGGGTTGGAAAACAGAATCTGCCTGTAGTTGTATGAATAACCGTCCGGATTGTATTGGCATATCTGTACAACCCTGTCCATCAAGGCAAAAGAGAAGTCTTTGTCCAGCCTCTCGTATAGGAAAGAATCTGTAACGAACTTCTCATTTCCGAACTTCGGAAACTTGTGTTTTTTCAGAATGGAGGTTTTCATGGTCATGACCAGTTCTCCCATGTAGCCGGCTCGGCGAAGTTCTTCCAGATGAACTTTTTCCATGCCTTTCGGGAAAACATTGTGGCCGGAGCCGAAGCTCTTGTAAGATATGATTCCGCAAATATCTTCACTGTCTGCCTGGCGGAAAAAATCCAGACAATCGGCTACTGTATCTTCGTCTGCGAGACGGTCATCAGAATCCAGGCACATGAACCATTCGGTGTCTGACTTGTCCACGGCAAAATTGTGGGCTGCCATCTTGCCCGAGTTTTCCTGGAAATGGTATTCTATGTCAACGAGCTTTTCTTCTATCCACTTTTCAACAACAGAAGATGTCCGGTCCGTGGAACCGTCATCCACTATCACCCATCTGAAATCTTTGCAGGTCTGGATACGGAGACTTTCATACAAAAGCGGCAGCGTATGAACCCTGTTGAACGTTGGGGTGAAAATAGTCAAAGATTTGTGTTCCATAGTGGCTTGTTATCAGCGCGTAAAGATACAAAATCTTTTGGAGAGTTATTGGAAAAAAAAGGATGCCCGCTTTGCGGACATCCCCATTCTTGATGTCAGTTGTCCATAGTGGACAACCGGTTCTTTACTTTTCCTCTTTCTTGCAGTTGCAACCGGCGATGATGCCCCAGATACCAGCGGCAAGGATAGCTCCTGCGAACGGACCAACGATAAAGATCCACAGGTTGGAAAGTGCGCTGCCGCCCTGGAAGAATGCAGGTGCGAGTGAACGTGCCGGGTTAACTGATGTTCCGGTGTAGCGGATGCAAACCAGATGAACCAGTACAAGTGAAAGGCCGATAGCCAGACCTGCAAAGTTGTTGGTTGCTCCGTTGGTCTTGGAAGTTGCTCCAAGAACCACGAGAACGAACACGCAGGTGAATATGATCTCAGCAAGAAGGCCGCCGAGGGTAGTTACGCCTGCCTGGAGATCATTGGCTCCAGTTCCTACAAGACCTGAATTGGTTGTGAGAAGATACAGCAGAGCTGAACCTATGAAGGCACCTATGCACTGGAAAACAATGTAGAGGATACCGTCCTTTACGCTCATCCTGCCACTGAGGAGAACACCAAGGGTAATTGCAGGGTTGATGTGGCAACCGCTTACTCCACCGATTGTGTAGGCCATTGCAACTACTGCAAGACCGAATGCCAGAGCTGTTCCAATTACGGTTGCAGCATTGGCTACCGTTGAACAGTCAGAAGAACAATTGAGACTGACAGCCACGCCGCAGCCCATTAGAACCAGCACCATAGTGCCGAACATTTCTGCTAAATACTTCTTCATTTGAGTATGGTTTTAGTAGTGATTAATGCAAAATTAATAAAAATTAAGCCTAAATATAGTACACCGGAGATGCTTTTCCTCTAGGAAGGGCATTCAAAAAAGTGTCCTTGGATGAGTCTCCAGCTTTTTCCAATGCCTTCAGAGCGCTTTCAAGCGCAAGTTCAGGTGTGTTGTTGTTGTCCGAGAGATGACAAAGGAATATATGCCTCAGCGACCCGGACCTGACCTTGAATATATCCTCCAAAGCTTTGGCTGTCTGATTGTTGCTTAAATGCCCGTATCCGTTTCTTATCCTTTCTTTAAGGATGAACGGATATGGCCCGTCATCTAACATGCGCCGGTCGTAATTGCTCTCGATGACAAGTGCATCTGCCCTGGAGGCATAGGTAAGTATTTCATCTGTCATCGCTCCGCAGTCTGTGACAAGTGTTATTGTCTTGCCGTCTAACTCCAGACAGTACCCCAAAGTCTGAGTGGCGTCGTGAGAAACCTCGAATGAAGTTATCTTCACTCCGCAGACTGTCTCTTCCTTTCCCGGAACCAGAATATGGAAATTTGCACCGGACAGCCCGCGTGAGCAAATGCTTCCGAGCAAGGCGTTTTTCAGGATTTCTGTTGTGTAGATCGGTTTGGAGTATTTTGAAGAGATTATCCCCAAAGCCTTTATGTGGTCAATGTGGTCGTGGGTTACAAGAATGAAATCCACCTGGCGCAGGCTGAATCCGTTTTCAGAGAGATTCTTTGCACAAACGCGAGGTCCCACTCCCGCGTCTATCAGAAATGAGACCTTGCCGTCTGTGAAGAAATAGCAGTTTCCGCTGCTTCCGCTGGAAAGAGACAGAAACCTGATCATTTCAGAGTCTTGATCAGACCTGTGAACAAGGCTGTCATCTTGACTACTGCAGCGTCTGCGGCCTTTATCACCTCCTGCTCGTCATTTACGAAGTCAGCCTTTTCGGTATCTCCTGAGGCATTTGTGATTATAGACACTCCGAATACCTTCATTCCGCAGTGCCGTGCCACGATTACCTCAGGTACAGTGGACATTGCAACTGCATCTCCTCCTATCAGCCTCATATAGCGGTACTCAGCCTTGGTCTCATAAGAAGGTCCGCTGCCTGCTACATAAACACCGCTCTGGAGATCAAAACCGTTGGCGGCGGCTATCTTCCTGCCTTTGTCTATGAGTTCTTCGTCATAAGGATGGCTCATGTCCGGGAACCTGGTTCCGAAAGAATCCATGTTAGGTCCGATCAGAGGGTTAGGCAGGAGATTGATGTGGTCTTTGATAGCCATTATGTCCCCTACTTTGAAAGACGGGTTAAGACCACCGCATGCGCAGGAAGCCAGAAGATACTTTACTCCAAGGAGTTTCATTACCCTGACACCGATTGTTACCTGATCCATCGTGTAACCCTCATAGTAATGGAAACGGCCCTGCATGCACATTACGGTCTTTCCGCCCAGTTTGCCGAAAATCAGGTTGCCTTTGTGCCCGACAGCCGTAGAAACAGGGAAGTTTGGAATCTCGCTGTAATGGATAACAAGCGGTTTTTCAATCTTGTCCGCAAGTGAACCCAGTCCGCTGCCAAGGATGATGCCGGCAATCGGTTTCAGTCTGCCGATTCTTTTCTTGAGATATTCAGCGGCTTCGTAAATTCTCTTTTCTCTTTCAAGCATATACTTTATGTTTTAGATGATTATCTGACTATTTTCCTGTATAGTTTCCTTACCTGTTCAAGAACTTCCCGCTCACCTTCTATTACCTTGTCTTTCATGACGATACGTCCGTTACATACAACAGTTTCCACGCAATCGGAATGCGCAGAATATACGAGGTTCGCGTCAAAGTTAATGCACGGGGTGAAACTGTAATTGTCTATGTTTATGATGGAAAAGTCCGCCAGGGCTCCCTCACGCACGATACCGCCGTCCATGCCGAAGGCCTTGTATCCGTTTCTAGTGGCGCTTGCTATCAGCTGCTTCAGAGCTATGGCGGTAGGATCTTTTCTCCAGGCCTTCTGGACAAGAGCAGTGGTCTTCATTGCCTCAAGCATATCCAGATTGTTGCTGGAGGCCACTCCGTCTGTTCCCAGGCATATATTGGCACCTGCATCCTGGAGTTCCTGGAACTTGAACTTGTATCCGGATGCCAGCTTGAGGTTTGAGTTGATGTTATGAACTATGTTCACACGGTTTCTTCCAAGTATCTTAATGTCATTCTCACTCAGCCATATACAGTGGGCGGCTATCACGTTTGAAGAAAATATGCCCAGAGAGTCCAGATATTCTACAGGCGTGCAGCCATGCAATTTTTTGCAGTCTTCCAGTTCCTGGTATGTCTCGGCGATGTGGATGTGGACTTTCAGGTTATGCCGCTCTGCAAAATCACAAGCCCAGATTATGTTGTCCTCGCTTACCGTATATAGCGCGTGGATGCCTATTTCAAAAATGTTCAGAGGGTTCCAGTCCTTGGCCTTTTCATATTTGCGCTCGCATTTGTCTCTCTGGTCCAGCATTTTAGCCCTGTCTCCCAGATCCAGAAACACAAACGAATGAGCTCCTCTCAGTCCACTTTCCAAAGCAGCTGTGACTGCTGAATCTATGAAAAAATACTGGTCGTTGAAAAATGTGGTGCCAGTTTTTATCATTTCTATGCAAGCCAGCTTGGTTCCCCAGTAAACAAGCTCTTCATCCAGTCTGGTTTCCATTTCCCAGATTCCACTGAGCCATTTCTGGAGCTTTTCATCTTCACGGCTGCCTCGCATCATAGTCATGGCAGCATGTGTGTGCATATTGGCAAAGCCGGGAATAACTGCCTTTCCTCTGCCGTCAAGGACGATTGTGTCCTTGTCTTCCGGAACATCTATATGGCTGGCAATCTTTGATATTCTATGGCCTTCAGTGAGTATGGAGACGGTTTGACCTTCACAGTATATGTCTTTTACAAGAATCTTTCCCATTTCTTTCTATTTGGGCACAATTTACGAAATTATTCACATTAGTTTGTACGATTTGCTAATTTTGTGGATAAACAAAAATGCAAATGATATCCAAAGAACTTATACAACCACAAACAATAGCCGTTATCGGTGCTTCCAATGATTTGTTGACGCCAGGCGGAAACCTGCTCAAGAATCTGGTGATGAACAATTTTGCGGGAAATATATTTGCCGTGACAAACTCATCAGACATTGTCCAGGGCATAAAGTCATACCGCAGTCTGGATGACATTCCTGACGCTGACCTCGCCTTCATCGCCGAGGATGACGGTGATTGTCTGTCCAAGATAGACTTGCTGTGCAGCAAGAAAAGCTGCAAGGCAATCGTTGTGTTTCCGGACAAGATCTCTTCTGCCGTCATGTCTGAAGATCAGGCACTTTCCAGGACAAAGGAAATTTGCAGCAAGTTTGGAGTAACGCTTATCGGGCCTAATTCTTCCGGAATAGCTCTTGGCAGCTATTGCGGTATGTACACAAACGCATCCGTCAAAAAAGGCGGCAACGTGGAAATCATATCCTCATCAAGGACGACAATATCCTATATGGTGGAGTCTGCTCCGCGATATGGGCTGAACATCTCAGGCATCTTCTCAGTGGGCTATTCTCCACTGACAACCGTTGAGGATATTCTGGAATGGATGGACGACAACTGGAGCAGTTATGGTACTGAAAACAAGGTGATTGCCATCTATATAGAGCGCATAACCGATTCTGTGAGGATGATTTCCAGATGCAGGTCTCTTATCAGTAAAGGTGCCGGCATCGTGGGTGTTCTGGCCTCTCAGAACAAGTTCATAGACGCTCTTTTCAAAAAATGCGGCATCATAAGGGCAAACGGAAGGGATGAACTGATCAATACTGTCGCGATTCTGTCCAAAGGGAGACCTGAAGGCAATTCCATTGCCATTCTTGCCCAGGCCGGCGGCCCGGCGGTGATGCTTTCTGATGTCCTCAAGCAGAACAAAGTCATTGTACCCCACCTTTTCTTTGAAGATTACAGCTTCGGTAAGACGGCCGGCCAGATTTCTTCCCTTATCGATGATTACGACAAGAATCCGGCCATCGACGGAACCGTAGTCATATTCGGTCAAAAGGAAATGAGCGATTCTTCTGAAGTTTCCAATGTGATATTCAGGAAAGTCCGCCAGACTGTAAAACCGCTCTATCCTCTCTTTTCCTCTGAATCTTCATACCAGGAATATATCCGGGAGTTCCATAACCAGGGTGGAGTCACTTTCAACGATGAAGTTGTCTTCGGAGAATCGCTCTCCAAAGTGCTCAACGCTCCTGCCGCAACTGAAGAAGGTTCTTCACCCGCTATTGACAAATATTTGATAAAGAGGACAATCAATGAGAGTCCAAGTGGATGGATGCAGCCTTTCATGGTTCAGCAGGTTCTGGATGCCAGCGGAGTTAACCGCATCCGCCAGATGGTGGCTCTTACTGAGGAGGAGGCCGTCTCTGAAGCGATTTCTATCGGTTATCCGATAGTGCTGAAGGTTGTCGGGCCTCTGCATAAGACCGAGGTGGACGGCGTTTCCCTCAATATCACCGATGAACATACCCTTCGTTCAGAATACCGCAGGATGATCAACATAGAAGGCGTCACGGGTTTCATACTTCAGCCGATGATAGACAGCAGCGTTACGGAACTCCAGATCAAGGCAGAGAGGCAACCCAATTTTGCGCCCCTGATTTCCTGCTCATTGGGTGGCATCTTTGCAGATGCGATGGATGACATAAGTTACTGTATGGCTCCGGTCTCCTCTGCAGAAGCAGACAAGATGATACGTTCTCTGAAAGCCTATCCTATGATAGAAGGTTACAGAGGTCAGGAGGGTGTCAACCAAGTCTTGTTCAATGAACTGATCAGGAGAGTCTCTGCCCTGTGCCTGGCCGCTCCTGAAATTGTGGAAATGGAACTCAATCCTGTTTTCGGCGATGAAAGGGATATAACTGTCATAGGTGCCAGGATTAAAATCGAAAAATAGAAGACATGAAAAAAATATTGGTCTGGTGGAATAAGTTGGATCCTTCAATGAAGGCTTTGATTCTCATTGGTATAATATGCATTATCGGGATAATTCTCAGATGGGATGCCGTTGTAGGCGGAGCCAGAAAGGGGTTCAATTATTACGGAGGTGACGCACATTAAGGTATTTTTCATTAAATTTGCACGATTGCTATGGCTACAAGGAATGAAACGGACAAAACCTTGGACCAGCTCGAGAAATTGATTCAGGAGTTGGTCCGGCGGTATGAGGTGGCGTCGAGAGACCGTTCTGACCTGATGGCCGAGCTGAGCAAAACCAAAACTGAATTGTTAAACGCAAAAAACAAGATAGCAGAACAGGAGAAAAAACTGGAGCATTTCGAATTGAAGCAGGCATTCTTTTCCGGTGAGAAGTCAGACAAGAAGGCGAAAAGACAGCTGGGAAAGATTGTCAAGGAGATAGACAAGTGCATTTCCTTGTTGAACGATTGATATGGCACTCAAGAAGAGCAACATACAGATGACTGTGGTGATAGACGGTATTTCTTTGAAATACAACTGCACCCCTGCCGAGGCGGAGCTTCTGCAGAAAGCCGAGAGCCTTATCAACGGCGAAATCGAATCCTTCAGGAGGAACCGGGAAATCATCTCCTCTGATTACAACAAGACTCTGATAGCAGTTATGATAAAACTTGTGATGGGAGCTTTGAAGAAAGAGAGTGACGTGGAAGACACTGTGGTATCCTTGAAGGAAATCAATTCTCAACTTGCTGAATATCTCCAGCACAACAGATGAACTTTTAGCCGGTAAGAGGCTCTTTGCGAAAATCAACACTAAAACTATCCCGGGCCCAAAAGGTCGGACAATGACAGGCCTAGGTTACCTTTAGGGGGATTCCGCATGCGGGACGTTGGAAGTCAGCGTCTGAAACAGGGTCCAAATCTTTTCATTAAGATTTTTCGGGAACAGCCCTCTTGCCGGCTTTTTTTAATATACACAACATTATGGATACAATTCTTATTGCAATTGGAGCTTTCGTCGTAGGATGTTTACTTACATACATCATAGTGCGCCCTGTAATATTGAAGAGCAAGAAGGCAAAAATCCTCCAGGAAGCTGAAAAAGAAGGCGAGGATATCAAAAAAGAGAAGATATTCCAGGCCAAGGAGAAATTCCTCCAGCTAAAAACCGAACATGAGCAGTACATCCTCAACAAGAACAACGTGCTCAGGGAATCAGAGAACAAGCTAAAACAGCGTGAGCTTCAGCTCAATCAGCAGAATTCAGAGATTTCCCGCAGGGAAAAGGAGGTGGATGCCATACGTACCAATCTCAAACTGCAGGCCGACCTTGTCTCCAAGAAAATCGATGAATATGAGAAACTCCGCCAACAGGAAATCGTGAAGATTGAGAACATTGCCGGAATGAGTGCTGAAGAGGCCAAGAAGCAGCTTATGGAAACCATGAAGGCTGAAGCCAGGACTGATGCACAGTCATACATAAACGATGTTATGGATGAGGCTCGCTTGAGTGCTTCAAAAGAGGCCAAAAGAATAGTTATCAACACTATCCAGAGAACCGCACCGGAAATTGCCATTGAGAATGCAGTCACCGTGTTCAACATTGACAATGACGAGATCAAGGGAAGGATCATCGGAAGAGAGGGCCGTAACATCAGGGCTCTGGAAGCAGCCACCGGCGTGGAAATCGTTGTTGACGACACACCTGAGGCTATCCTGCTCTCAGCTTTCGATCCTGTCAGAAGGGAGGTTGCCAGACTTGCGCTTCACCAGCTGGTGGCAGACGGAAGAATCCACCCGGCCAGAATCGAGGAAGTTGTGGAGAAAGTCAAGAAGCAGCTGGACGACGAGATACTGGAAACAGGAAAGCGTACTTGCATAGATCTCGGAATCCATGGCCTGAACATAGAGCTCGTGAAACTGGTGGGAAGGATGAAATACCGTTCTTCTTACGGACAGAATCTTCTCCAGCACTCCAGGGAGGTTGCCAATATCTGTGCTACAATGGCTTCAGAGCTTGGACTCAATGCCAAAGTTGCCAAGAGAGCCGGTTTGCTTCACGATATCGGAAAGGTATGCGAAGAAGATCCTGAACTTCCACACGCTATGCTCGGTATGAGGATGGCTGAAAAGTACAAGGAGAAGCCGGATGTATGCAACGCTATCGGAGCTCACCATGAAGAGATAGAGATGACGTCTCTGATTTCTCCTCTTGTAATGGTCGCCGACGCTATATCAGGTGCAAGACCTGGCGCCAGGAGGGAGGTTATCGAGAGCTATATCAAGCGTCTGAAGGATATGGAGGGCATTGCCCTGTCTTATCCTGGAGTTACTAAGACTTATGCCATCCAGGCTGGAAGGGAACTCAGGGTTATCGTTGGAAGCGACCAGGTTTCCGACAAGGATATCGAGAACCTTTCTTCAGAAATAGCAAAAAGGATACAGAACGAGATGACTTATCCTGGTCAGGTGAAGATCACTGTCATCAGAGAGTCACGTTCAGTAGCCTATGCAAAATAATCGCCCGGAAGCGGTGTGACGCTTTTGCCAGCCAGAGCAAAAAGAGAGGCCGGAAAACAAGTCCGGCCTCTCTTTTTATCTGTTCCTCAAATCTATCAATCAGTCATTTGAGAATTCGCTGATAATCTTTTTCACGTCTGAAAGCTGGAGGTGGCCGTAAACCTTGTCCCCTATCATGGCAACAGGTGCAAGACCGCAGGCACCTACACATCTGAGGCAGTCCAGAGAAAACTTTCCGTCTGCAGTGGTATCTCCCACATCAATTCCGAGAGTTCTCTTGAATTCATCCAGAACTCTCTCTGAACCGCGCACATAGCAGGCGGTCCCCATACATACAGAAATGGGGTGCTTGCCTTTCGGTGTCATGTTGAAGAACGCGTAGAAGGTGACTACGCCGTAAACCCTGTTTACAGGAATGTTGAGTTTCTCAGCGATGATAGCCTGCACTTCAATGGGAAGGTATCCCAACTCGTGCTGGGACTCGTGTAGTATGTTTATAAGTTCACCTGGTTTGTTGCCGAACTTTTCACAGATGGCTTTGATCTTCTCGACAACGCAGCTGCTTAACTTTTCTGCCATATCTTTTGTAGTTTAAAGTCTGGTTAATACTTGATTGTCTTGTCGGAATAATGGGTATGCAGCAGGGCATGGGCCTTTTCGCTGAGAGGTTTCCCGAAATATTCCTCGTACATCTTGATGATGCTCGGGTTCTCGTGGCTCTTGCGGATTGGCATATTCCTGTCTTCTTCGTAAATAGCCTCCTGGCGGGCTTTGATTATCTCAAAGTCACCGTGATGCAGCGGCTGTCCTCCTCCTCCGATGCAGCCTCCCGGGCATGCCATGATCTCTATGACATGATACTTGCACTTACCGGCCCGGATCTCTTCCATAAGCTTGCGGGCGTTGCCAAGTCCATACGCAATGGCCACATTAAGTGCAAAGCCGTCAAAGTCAATTGTGGCGGTCCTTACGCTGTCTATTCCCCTGACTTCCTTGAAATCTATCTTTGGAAGAGGTTTGTGGGTGTGGAGTTCGTATGCTGTTCTCAGTGCGGCCTCAAGTACACCGCCTGTGGATCCGAAGATAGCAGCGGCTCCGGTGCTTTCTCCCAGAGGATTGTCAAATGACATGTGAGGCAGGGCGTCGAAGTTGATGTTGGCTCTGCGAATCAGTGTTGCAAGCTCCCTTGTCGTGATGGAATAGTCCACATCCGGGTTCTTGTTTGTGGAGAATTCAGGCCTCTGACACTCAAACTTCTTTGCAAGACAAGGCATTACGGAGACTACTACCAGCTTGTCACGGCTGATGTTCATCTTTTCGGCCCAGTAGTTCTTGGCAATGGCTCCGAACATTTGCTGCGGTGAGCGTGCCGTGGACGGATACTGAAGCAAGTCAGGGAAATTGTGCTCATAGAAGTTCACCCATGCCGGACAGCAGGACGTCATAAGCGGAATCGGAACACTCTTGTCTCCTTCCAGGAATCTTCCGAGCCTTTCAAGAAGCTCACTGCCCTCTTCCATTATGGTTGCATCTGCACTGAAGTCAGTATCAAAGACATAGTCAAATCCGATGTCCTTGAGGGCGGCCACCATCTTTCCGGTTACAATCGTACCGGGCTTGTTCCCGAATTCTTCCCCCAGAGCCACTCTTACGGCAGGGGCTACTTGCACTATGACAGTCTTCTCAGGATTCTCAAGGTCATCTATAAGCTGGTCAGTGTAGGTCCTTTCAGTCAGGGCCCCTACCGGACACACAGCCACGCACTGGCCGCAATATGTGCAGTCAGTGTCTTTGAGCATACGGTTGAAGGAAGGTGCGATTGTAGTGTTGAAACCTCTCCCGACAGCTCCGAGTGCTCCTACGGACTGATATACATTGCACATAGTTTCGCATCTGCGGCAGTATATGCACTTGTCCATGTTCCTGACTATGGAAGCTGTCATTTCCTTCTTTCTCATTGAAAGTTCGCCTGCGAAAGGCGTCTCGTTTATGGACAGATGCTGTGTCACAGCCTGAAGCTCGCACTTTCCGCTTTTAGGGCAGGAAAGGCACTCGTTAGGATGATCGCTGAGCATCAGCTCGATGACGGTCTTCCTTGCTCTTATCACCCTGATGGAACTTGTCTTTACCTCCATTCCTTCTGTACATTTGGTGCTGCATGAAGGAGCAAGGTTCCTTCTTCCCTTTACTTCCACCACGCATACACGGCAGGATGCAGGGTGGTTGTCAGCGCACGTACCTTTAAGGTGCATGTGGCAGAGTGTAGGTATGTTGATTCCAATGGTCTTTGCCGCGTCAAGTATCGTTGTACCCTCAGGAACAACGACCTTGTGGTTATCTATAATCAATGATATGTTATTCTGTTCCATGATACAACTGTTTATCTTACTGAAATAGCTTTGAACTTGCAGCGGGACATGCACATTCCGCACTTGATGCACTTTGAGAACATAATCGCATGCGGTTTCCTTGGAGTGCCCTCTATAGCCCCTACCGGGCAGTTGACGGCACAAAGGTGACATCCGATGCACTTGTCAGGATTGATGGTGTACATAAGGAGAGACTTGCACTCTTTTGCACGGCACTTCTTGTCCTTCACATGCTCAACGTACTCGTCATAGAAGTTGTTGAGGGTGGAAAGGACAGGGTTAGGAGAAGTCTGGCCAAGTCCGCAAAGAGCTGTGTCCTTAATCACACCTGCAAGGGTCTTGAGCTTGTTAAGGTCTTCCATAGTCCCGTCCCCTTTCGTAATCTTGTCAAGGATCTCGTACATCCTCTTGTTCCCGATTCTGCACGGCGTGCATTTTCCGCAAGACTCTTCAACTATGAAATCCAGATAGAAACGCGCCACAGAAACCATGCAGTTGTCTTCGTCCATCACTATCATTCCACCGGATCCCATCATGCTTCCGGCTGCCGTAAGAGTGTCGAAATCTATAGGAGTGTCGAGATGTTTCTCAGTAAGGCATCCTCCTGAAGGACCTCCGGTCTGGACAGCCTTGAATTTCTTTCCGCCTTTGATTCCACCTCCGATATCGAATATCACCTCACGCAGAGTGGTACCCATCGGAACTTCTATAAGACCTACGTTGTTGATTTTTCCGGCAAGGGCGAAAACCTTTGTTCCCTTGCTCTTCTCGCTTCCGATTGAAGCGAACCAGTCTGCACCTTTGGTCATTATGATAGGGACATTGGCAAAAGTTTCAACATTGTTCACGTTGGTAGGCTTGCCGTTGTATCCGCTTTCTGCAGGGAAAGGAGGTTTCAGTGTAGGCTCTCCTCTCTTTCCTTCCATGGAATGGATGAGAGCGGTTTCTTCACCGCACACGAACGCTCCTGCACCATATCTGATGTCAATGTCAAAGGAGAAGCCGGTACCAAGTACATTCTCGCCGAGCAGACCAAGCTCGCGAGCCTGGCGGATAGCTATCTTAAGTCTCTCTACAGCAAGAGGATATTCAGCCCTGATATAGACCAGTCCATGGTTTGCACCTGTTGCATACCCGCATATTTCCATAGCCTCCACAATGGAGTTGGGATCACCTTCCATAATGGAGCGGTCCATGAAAGCTCCTGGGTCACCTTCGTCTGCATTGCAGACCACATACTTCTCGTCGGCTTTGTTTTTGGCTGCAATCTCCCACTTGAGGCCAGTCGGGAATCCTCCGCCGCCCCTTCCTCTAAGACCGGATTTCTTTATCTGCTCCACAACATCTGCCGGGGTTCTGTTCAGAAGGCAGTCTGCAAGGGCGAAATAACCATCTCTGGCAATGTACTCCTCGATATTTTCAGGATCTATCATTCCGCAGTTTCTCAATGCAATCCTCACCTGCTTGCGGTAGAAATCCATGTGCTTGGAGTCTGTAACGAACTTGTTGGTCTTAGGGTCCGCATACAGGAGCTTTTCAACCCTTCTTCCTCCAAGGATGTGTTCGGTAAAAATCTCATCTACATCATCGGGTTTGACCTGGGTGTAGAAAGTGTTGTCAGGTATTATTTTGACAATAGGGCCTTTCTCGCAGAAGCCGAAACAGCCGGTAGTTATGACTTCCAGCCTGTCCTGAAGTTTGTGTTCCTCAATAAGTTTCTTGAAATTCTCAGCGATTTTATGACTCTGCGATGCCTTGCAGCCAGTTCCGCCGCAGGTCAGAATCTGCATGTGCGGTGTTCCTTTGTCAAGGCCGCAGCTAACAGAAGTATCCTGATGGTCCGCTTCTTCTCTTGGACGCAGCAGGATGCTTGCTTTCTCCCGGATTTTCTTCAAATCCTCAACAGACGATATTTTCATAAGTGTATTTGTAGTTGTCTTGAATGATTGTCATTTCAAGGCATAAATATATAACATTTTATCTCAAAGTGTAAGGTTTCTTGCCAAAACTTCTAAATATTTTGACAAAACACTGGAAAAATGCTGCCGATTTGTTGTATTTGAGCTTTAGGCCTCAGAAACTTTCTTGCCTTTGAGGGAATATATGCGGTCAACTATAAGTGCAATAGCCCCGTCTCCCGTGACGTTGCAGGCAGTTCCGAAACTATCCATCGTGATGTATAGAGCAATCATGAGGGCCTGAAGAGTTGCATCAAATCCCAGAATGGACTCGAGCACGGCCAGAGCAGCCATTATAGCGCCGCCCGGAACTCCCGGTGCAGCTACCATTGTCACTCCCAGCATGAATATGAATCCCGTGTAAAGCCCTATCCCGCAAGGGATACCCATCATATACATTATTGCATAAGCGCAGGCAACTATTTTCAGCGTGCTTCCTGCCAGGTGGATTGTCGCACACAGAGGAACAGTGAAAGAAGAGACTCCAGTGTCCACACCGTTCTTTCTGGTCTGGGCCAGTGTCACAGGAATCGTGGCCGCTGAAGACTGAGTTCCAAGAGCGGTGACATAAGCGGGCATCATGTTCCACAGTGCCTTGAAAGGATTCTTTCCGCTTATAGCACCAGCTACCATGAACTGTAACAGCAGGAAAACTATGTGAATGGCAAAAATCACAAGAATAACTTTCAAGAACAGCTTCAGGACAGGAGCTACCTGCCCTTCCATTCCGAGAATCAGAAAAATACCGAATATATAGAATGGCAGCAGAGGTATGAACACGTTCTTGATGGTCAGATTGATTATACTCCTGAATTCTCCAAGAATCTTTACAATTGTTTCACTTTGGGTGTATGCGGCTCCCAAACCAAGCACGAATGCAAGTATCAATGCTGTCATCACGCCGAACGCAGGTTCCATGTCAATTGTAAAGAAAGGAAGTATTGATGAAGAACTGCTGATGGAGGCAAGAGCAAAAGCAGGATCCTTGACCAGCACAAGCGGATAAACCAACCTGCAAGTAAAATAGGAGAAATATCCAGCCAAAACCGTGGAAGAGTATGCCAGGACTACAGTTATAAGCAGAAGCCTTCCGGCACTTTTCCCCATCTCAGCGATGCCCGGAGCTACCAAGCCAAGTATCAGCAGAGGAATTACAAATCCGAGAAAGCTGCTGAAGAGTGAGTTGAAAGTAGAAACCGCCCTTGCGGCCCACATCGGGAAGAAAAGGGAACAGACAATACCCAATACGATGGCTATTAACACTTTGGGCAAAAGGCCCAACTTGAATTTCTTTTTAGTTTCTTCCATACCGTTATTCTGTTGATGTCATTTTCCTCCATACATAGGAAATGTAGAGTATCACAAAAGGAACAGCCAACGATGCCCAGGCCATGGTTTTCAGTGTGTATAGGCTTGAGGAACTGTTATAAAGGGTGAGCGAGTTCTGGACATCGTACAGAGAATGGAAATACGCCATATCGCCGAAGCCAATGTTCAGGAGAATGCCCAGAACCGCCAGGAACACTCCGGCTCCGGTCATATAGAAAGACGGTTTCCCTTTGAGGATGGTCTTTCCCAAACCAATGAGAACAATTACCGTTCCTGCAAGGAAGATTGCTGCTATCCACCAATGAGATAGCATGTTGTGGAGGTAAGCATAGTTTTCTTCAACGATAGGTCCGTCCACTCCGTTGAATGATGCTGAAGAAGTGTCAACCCTGTATCCGGTTGAAAGGAACATGCAGACTGCAAAAGCCACGAAGAAAAGCACGAAGCCAATTGCCGTGACCTTGAGTTTGCTCTGGCATCTGGAGGCTATGTCAGAAGCCGCATCCCCTTCCATCCTGGAGCATTGTCCATAGACGAACAACATTCCGAGAGTCCTGGCCGCCAGGAACACAACTATTCCAAGCAGCAGGTTGAAAGGTTTGAAGATGAGTTCCAGGCCTCTGTAGTCATTTGTCCAGTAAGAAACTATGTTTGCTGCCGGAACGGTTACACTTAGTTTGTCCATTGCATAGTTGCCGCCGGAGATGAATGTAGCAACCGCAACCCCGATGAGAATTGTGCCAAGGAAACCGTTCAGTTTAAGGAAGGTTTCATAGGTTTTCTTTCCCAGAAGGTTCTTCTCCTTGCTGCGGAACTCGTATGAAAACGCTTGCAGGACAAAGCTCAGCAGGATGATGATCCAAAGCCAGTATGCACCGCCGAAACTCGTGGAGTAGAATAGCGGGAAAGATGCGAATGCAGCCCCTCCGAATGTTACGAGAGTAGTGAACGTGATCTCCCATTTGTGGCCCAGGAGAGTCAGCAGAAGCTTCTTCTCGTCTTCCGTGCGGGCTACTCCGCCAATAAGTGTCTGCCCTCCCTGGACAAACATCAGGAACACCAGCGCCGCTCCCAGAACGGAAACCACAGCCCACCAGTAAAGTTGCAGAAAATGATATGTTGCCATAGTATATTCGGTTTGATGTCAGACTTTAATTCCATTTTATGCCTTCCGGCCCTTTCTTTATCTGGTTGAAGGCTATCCTTAGTTCTGCAACAAGCAGGGTGGTGAACAGGACAGCAAATATTATGAAGGTTGTCCAGACGTTTCCGGCAGAAACTCCTGAAACGGAGGCTTGAACCGGCAGAAGGTCCTGTATGGTCCAAGGCTGCCTTCCCACTTCTGCGACAACCCAACCTGCCTCAGCGCAGATATAGACCAGCGGAACAGACAGCACTGCCAGGAAAAGGAACCATTTCTTCTCGGCGATGATTTTCTTCTTGAGCAAATACCAGCACACCAGAAGGAAGAGTATGAAATAACCTCCCAGCATAACCATGATCCTGAACGAATAGAATGTCATAGGGACGTTGGGGATGCTTTCCTTCGGGTCTTTGAGGAATCCGTAGCCGAAGTATTCGAAATTGTCGTCCAGGTACTGCCTGGCCTGGGAGAGAATCTGGTTTCTCTTTGCCATGTCAGGATCGTCTTTGTACTGCCCGTACAGGGCCAGGGCACGGCGGGCCATGTTCCCCCTGTCCACTTTCTCCGCAAAAGGAATTGCGGTCTTTTCCTCCCCGTTCTTGTCCTTGTACTTGTAACCGCCTTCTATGATGTCATTTATGCCAGGTACATAACTGTCAAAATCCATATTGGCCAGGAATGACAGTCCCTTGGGTATTGATATGTTGAACAGGTACGGGTCCTCGTCATTGTCGTATTGCTTCTTCGGGTTCAGAACCCCTATTCCTACCAGCGGAGTTCCGTTTTCTCCTCTGTAAAGGCCCTCCATCGCCGCAAGCTTCATAGGCTGCGTCCTGGCTACTGTAACTGCGGAACTGTGGCCTGTCACCATAAGCATGAAGACAGCAAACAGGCCGAAGACGGAAGCATACTTGATGCTCCTCATTGAAAAATCCTTGTTCCTTCCTTTTTTCAGGTACCAGCAGGATATTCCTATCACTACTATTGCCGCTACAAGGAACCCGCTCAGCACGCTGTGGGAGAACTTGGTCAGAGTCGTTGAAGAAAACACGATACCCCAGAAGTCCACCATCTCGTTCCTGGCGGTTGCAGGATTGAAGGCAACTCCTGAAGGACTTTGCATCCAGGCGTTTGCGGTGAGAATCCAGTAGGCGGATATGTTGGCGCCTATGGCCGTAAGCCAGGTGGAAAGAAGGTGGAAACCCTTGCTCACCTTCCCCCATCCGAAGTACATCACGGCAAAGAAAGTGCTTTCCATGAAGAATGCGAAAATGCCCTCAATGGCCAGGGGGGCGCCGAAAATGTCTCCCACAAACCAGGAATAGTTGCTCCAGTTGGTTCCGAACTCGAACTCCAGTATTATTCCAGTAGCCACTCCGCACGCGAAGTTTATGGCAAAGATGCGGCTCCAGAACTGGGTGAGTTTCTTCCACGATTCGTCATTTGTGCGGCAGTACTTTGTCTCGAAGATTGCAATCAGGATTCCCAATCCCAATGTTAGCGGCACAAACAGCCAGTGGAACATTGCCGTAAGCGCAAACTGCATTCTTGAAGCGTCCACTAAAGAAGAAAGAATCATATCAGTCGTTTTTTGTCAGGTTTTCTATTACGTGAGCGGCTTTTTCCTTGTCAGTCTTGTAGGAAGAAAGCTCCGGCTTGAAGAAGAATATCCTCAGGACGAGAAACATAATGACCAGCTTTATGATAATAATCAGCCAAAGACTCTTCCCGACATCCATGTTCCGGAAGCCGTCTCGGTAAAAGTTGAATATCCTTCTTGCCGCGTTCACTTTCCAAATATAACAAAACCTTCCTAATCCTGGCTTGTTTTTTGAAATGACTTTTACTTAAATTTGCATCGCTGAAAAGAACACTGAAAAAACACAGAAATGGAAAAGAAAGCAAATAACAATATAAACCGGGGCAGAAGAGATGCCCTTAAGGCTGCAGGTCTTTTTGTGGCTGCTTTTGTTGGTTCAAGTATGCTCAACAAGATAGGAGCCGCCGCCCTGTCAGTTGACGACATGGTGGAGTCTGACCAGCAGCAGAGAATAGTCAGAAAAGCCGTTTTTGTATCCAAGAACTGCAAGGTGCACAAGCAGATAGCATCAAAGGCAAAGAACCTGGAAGACTGCCTGCTCTGCATAGACGCCTGCCCGAGGAAGGCAATCGTTGTCACCGATATAAAGGGCGCAAAAATAAAAGGCCCTCAACTCAAGGAGGACCTTTGTATCGGTTGCGGCCGCTGTGTCAGAGTATGCCCTGAAAATCCTAAGGGATGGGAAATCTGGGACAGGACCAACAACAAGAAGCTGATGTAAACGGTTGGACTATTGGTCGTAACCGTCGTAATGCTCTTCGATTTGTTCCAGACTGTCAATCTTGAAAGTGTCTCCGTCCTGGACGAGAGTCAGCTTTATTGTGTAATGATACTCTTTGTTTTCGCCCTGGTCGTGAGTGCAAGACACTAAATATGCATCCCCCTCAGGTTTGATGGTGCGTGTCTTCAATCCGCCGGTATCTCCGCCGCCATTGTAGCATAACAGCCAGATTGCCATGCATTCGCCTTCGCATTCATAATCATACGAGTCCATAAGCCATTGTTTCATCTTAGGGGTTATATTGCTGTTGATGAACTCGTAGTTTACAATGTCTTTGTCAAATACTTCATCATAAACCTTATAGAATCCCTCCAGGAAAGCCTTTCCGGCAGCAACCTTTGCAGAGTCAATAATAGCTGCAGCAGCCTCGGTCTGTGCAGTTTCAGCTTGAGCCTGGTTGTTTGGCTCTTCAGCTTTGTTGTTGGATTTGCAGGCAAAGAAGACTAAGGCGCCCAGTGCCAGTACAGAAAAGAGTCTAATTGTTCTCATTGTATTGTTTATTTACGGTTTTTGTATGCCTTGAGTGTGTTCTGGAGAAGCGAAGCGATTGTCATAGGCCCCACTCCGCCGGGAACTGGAGTTATGTAGCTGCATTTAGGGGCGACATTGTCAAAATCCACATCCCCTACCAGACGGTATCCGCTCTTTCTGGAAGCGTCTTCAATGGAGTTGATTCCCACATCGATGATTACCGCTCCTTCCTTTACCATATCTTCCTTGACAAAGAAAGGGATTCCGATTGCAGCAACTATGATATCGGCTTCTCTGGTGTACTTGGCGATGTCCTTTGTGCGGCTGTGGCACATGGTCACCGTGCAGTCTCCGGGATAGCCCTTCCTTGAAAGGAGGTTCGCCATCGGACGTCCGACTATGTTGCTTCTTCCCAGGACAACGCAGCTCTTGCCCTTGGTTTCTATCTTGTTGCGTTCAAGAAGAGTCATTATTCCCATCGGGGTAGCCGGAAGGAAGGTGTCCTGGCCCAGCATCATCTTTCCGGCGGAAACAGGATGGAATCCGTCAACGTCCTTTTCGGGAACTATAGTCTCGATCACCTTGTTCTCGTCGATGTGCTTAGGGAGAGGAAGCTGGACGATCAGGCCGTCTATGTTGCTGTCCGCATTGATATTGCGTATTATTTTCAGCAGTTCTTCTTCCGTGGTCTCTTCGGGAAGACGGATTACGTCGGAAGTGAATCCAGCATCCGCGCAAGCCTTTTCCTTGTTGGCTACGTATGTCTTGCTGGCGGGATTGTTGCCTACCAGAATGGCCGTGAGTGAAGGTCTGCGGCCTCCGTTTGCAAGTATCTGTTCAACTTCCTGCCTGATTTCGGCTCTGATTGCGGCGCTTTCCGCCTTGCCGTCCAATAACTTGTATTCCATCTGATTGCGTTGTTATCTTCCCATGTTCCTGAGGTTGCGCATCTGGGCCATACGGTTTCTGAGGCCTCCTCCGGCAACGTTCTTCATTACTTTCTTTGTCTGCTCGAACTGCTTGATAAGGCGGTTCACTTCAGCGATGGAAGTGCCGCTTCCGCTGGCAATCCTGTTCCTTCTGCTGCCGTTGAGCACTTCCGGATGCTCTTTTTCAAACGGAGTCATGGACTGGATTATAGCCTCCACTCCCTTGAAGGAGCTGTTGTCTATGTCCACGTCCTTGAGGGCCTTGCCCACGCCAGGAAGCATGCTTGCCAGATCCTTGATGTTACCCATCTTCTTGATCTGCTGGATCTGCTGGTAGAAGTCGTTGAAGTCGAACTGGCTCTTGATGAGTTTCTTCTTCAGTTTGCGGGCTTCTTCCTCGTTTATCTGCTCCTGAGCTTTCTCCACGAGGGTTACAACATCTCCCATTCCCAGGATACGGTCTGCGATACGTTCAGGATGGAAGACATCCAGAGTATCCAGCTTTTCGCCTGAGGATATGAACTTTATAGGCTTGTTGACTACGGCCTTGATGGAGAGTGCGGCACCGCCTCTGGTATCGCCGTCGAGCTTGGTCAAAACCACTCCGTCAAAATCCAGGACATCGTTGAAGGCCTTGGCTGTCTCAACTGCATCCTGTCCGGTCATGGAATCCACTACAAACAGGATTTCGCTCGGGTTCAGGGCTTTCTTGAGGTTGCCGATCTCCTTCATCATCTCTTGGTCAACGGCAAGACGTCCGGCAGTATCCACGATCAGTACATCGTACTGCTTGGCCTTTGCCTCCTTTACCGCATTCTCGGCGATTCTCACCGGATCCTTTACTCCATCTTCTGTATAAACAGGAACTTCTATGCTTTCTGCCAGTACCTTCAACTGGTCTATTGCAGCAGGACGGTAAACGTCTCCGGCCACGAGCATAACCCTCTTTCCCCTCTTGTTCTTGAGCTGGTTGGCAAGCTTTCCGGAGAATGTGGTCTTACCGGAACCCTGGAGACCTGCCACCAAGACGATTGCAGGATTACCCTTCAGGCTGATGTCCGTTGCGCTGCTTCCCATCAGGCGGGCAAGCTCGTCGTGGACAATCTTGACCATCATCTGGCCAGGCTTGACGCTCTTTATGACATCCTGACCAAGAGCCACTTTCTTGACATCGTCGCAGAAGCTCTTGGCTACCTTGTAGCTCACGTCGGCCTCGATCAAGGCCCTGCGGATGTCTTTGAGGGTTTCGGATATGTTAACTTCAGTAATCCTGCCCTGTCCTTTCAGCAGGCGGAACGACCGGTCTAGTCTGTCTATTAAATTTTCAAACATATTACTTTACGATTTCGTCTGAATAGTAGGCCTTTGCAAGGTCTTTCTGGTTGTAGCGCATTGCCATCACCTGGCCGTATGCTCCGGCGGTATGAATGGCTACAAGGTCTCCTCTCTTTGTTTCAGGCAGCCAGATGCCGTGGGCGAACTTGTCTGAACTTTCGCATACAGGGCCTACAACATCATACTTTGTCTTCTTGCCGGTGGAAACCAGGTTCTCTATATCGTGATGTGCCTGATAGAGGGCCGGACGGATGAGGTCGTTCATTCCTGCATCCAGGATCACGAACTTCATCTTCTGCCCTATCTTCACATACAGCACCCTGGAAATCAGATGACCGCACTGTGCAACAATAGCCCTTCCCGGCTCAAAGTGGATCTTCTGGCCTGGCCTTACCTTCAGGTTCTTGTTTATGAGTTCAAAATAGTCTTTGAAGTTTGCAATCGGGTTCTGGTTAGGATTCTGGTAATCAACTCCCAGTCCGCCGCCAAGGTTCAGGTTCTCTATCTTTATGTTCCTCTCTATGAACCAGCTCTGGAGCTGCTCCACCATCCTGCAAAGCAGAGGGAACACGCTCATGTCCAGGATCTGGCTTCCGACATGGAAATGCAGTCCGATGAGTTTCACGTTCTTGAGGCCTTTCAGAAGGTCAGCCACAGCCTGGAACTCCCAAGGGCTGATTCCGAACTTGTCCTCCTTTCTTCCGGTGGAAATGTATTTGTGTGTATGTGCGTCAATATCCGGGTTAACTCTCAGCGATATCCTTGCGGTAACTCCCATTCCTGCAGCCAGATCGTTGATAATCTGTATCTCAGGCACGCTCTCGCAGTTGAAGCTGTAGATTCCGGCCTTCAGGGCGGTCTTTATTTCACGGTCGCTCTTTCCCACTCCGGCATAAACTATCTTGGATGGCGCAAAGCCGTTCTTTATCGCGATTTTCACTTCGTTTCCGCTCACGCAGTCAGCTCCAAGCCCTGCCTTGCAGATTGTCTGCAGGATCTTTGGCTCAGCGTTGGCCTTTATGGCATAATGCGCATTGTAGCCGAATTTCTTTGTGTATGAAGTGTAAACCTTCAAAGTCTCCTTCAGGAGATCCATGTCATAATAATAGAAAGGTGTACGGATACTACCGAATGCCTCGATTGCCTGTTTTGTTATCATTTGTGTCAAAATTTTGTCTAAATACGAACGGATGCAAATCTAATCATTTTTTCATTATTTTTCCCCGCAGCAATGTTGTAATTAACACATTAATTGTAGTGGTCCCACAAAATAGGATCACTACACCTATCTGGGAATATGAGAAATTTCATTAAATTTGTGCATTGTCCGTACGCTGGACTGTCGCTTCGGGCAATGCTTTCAAACAACAGACAGTATAGTTAATTGTTTAAAATATTTTAGATTATGGCAAAAGGACCTATCACTCAGTTCATTGACCACCATTACCGTCATTTCAACTCAGCCGCTATGGTTGACGCTATCAAGGCTTATGAACAGCTTCTGGCAGAAGGCGGAAAGATGATGCTTGCAATGGCAGGCGCAATGAGTACTGCTGAACTCGGACTTTCCCTGGCAGAGATGATCCGTCAGGACAAGTTCGCAATTGTTTGCTGCTCAGCAAACAACCTTGAAGAGGACATCATGAACCTTGTAGCTCACTCACACTACAAGAGAGTTCCTCACTACAGAGACCTCACCCCGCAGGACGAGCAGGAGCTTCTGGACAACCATCTTAACCGTGTCACCGATACCTGCATCCCTGAGGAAGAGGCTTTCAGAAGGCTTGAGGGCCATCTGGTTGAGGCATGGAAAGATTCAACCGCAAAGGGAGAGAGGCTTTTCCCTTACGAGTTTATGTACAAGGTAATCCGCAGCGGTGTCCTGGAACAGTACTATGAAATAGATCCAAAGGACAGCTGGGTTCTGGCTGCCTGCGAAAAGAACATCCCTATCATAGTTCCTGCCTGGGAAGACTCCACTACCGGAAATATCTTCACAGCACACTGCATCAGAGGAGAGTTTGACGTTCATCTGGTAAAGGGCGGCATCGAGACTATGATGCACCTTGTTGACTGGTACAAGGCCAACAACCGTCCTGGCATCGACCGTGGAACAGGATTCTTCCAGATCGGCGGCGGTACCGCAGGTGACTTCCCTATCTGCTGCGTTCCTATGATGGAGCAGGATCTTCAGTGGAAGGGCACAATGCTGTGGCAGTATTTCTGCCAGATTTCAGACTCCACAACTTCTTATGGATCTTATTCAGGAGCAGTCCCTAACGAGAAGATCACCTGGGGAAAACTCTCTCCTGAGTGCCCTAAGTTCGTGGTAGAGAGCGATGCCACAATCGTTGCTCCTTTGATGTTCGCCCATATTCTCGGTTGGTAATCTGAAGGCTATGAAAAAAGTACTGTTGCTGCTCTGTGCAGTTGCTGTAATTGCGGCAATCTCATGCAAGAGCGACAAGAACAAGGCTGATGACCCTGAAAATGAGGTAATCGCCGAAGCCCCTGCAAATCTCCAGACACAGGAGTATATAGAAGGCAGAATCGCTGAGATGTATGGTTTCGCCCTTGCTCAGGACAAGTATGAAGATGCTGACGTCAAGTTCTTCACAAAAGACCTGCTCGATCTTCAGGAGAAAGTCCTCAAGAAGCAGAACGAGAGTGGCAACCTCTATATTGACCACGACCACTGGGTAATGGGCCAGGACTGCCACAACCCTTCATACGAGTTTGTCAAGGCAGAGGACATCAACGCCCAGACCGCCAAGGCTTATGTTAAAGTTAAGGCTTTCGACGACCAGGAGAACCCTACTCTTGTGAGGCTGACCCTCAAGTTCAACGGTGACGACTGGATGGTTGATGACATCGAGGAAGAGTATGAAGGTGTCTTCTACTCTCACCGCAAGATGTACGATGAAGCCCTCGCGGAATAAAACCGAAGTGCACAATTATCTTTCTCTCAAAAGCAGCATCGATTATTCTTTGCTGCTTTTTATTGTATTATTTATCCAGATACATTATCTTTATAATCGAAAAAACTTTCCTTATGAAACGATACTTTTGCATTCCAATTGTTTTAATACGGATTCTCGTAGTCACTGCTATTTTACCTCCGTGCCTGTTTGCCCAATCTACTTTCAAGTTCTACGACGACATCTCTCTTCCTCAGACAGATGCCTGGAACTTCGTCAGGCAGGGAGAAGTTTCGCCATCGCTCTATACGGGCACCATCAACCTCTCCGTTCCCATCTATGAGTATATAGACAAGGACTTCAGCATACCCATAGTAGCCACCTACTCCTCCAACGGCAACACTCCTAACCAACTGCCAGGCATCCTGGGACCAGGCTTAACTGTTGCTCAGTCGTTTAGAAAAAATACATCGTTCTATACAATTAGAACAACAGATAAGAATGTAAGTTATTTTTACTTCTTCTCTCCCAACAGACCACATCCTCAAGATGATAGCCCGTGGATTTATTTAAATCGCTCCCGCCCTGAGAAATATCCAGGAGTGGGGTTACCTCCAAAATAGTTTTATGAAAAGAATAATTGAAATATCCCTTTTAACAATAATAATAACAATCATTATTGTTGCTATTTATCAAATACTATTTTTGGTAATAGTAGGAAAAGAGTTAACTATTTCTTTTGTAGCGTCAGAAAAACATACAATTAGTGATTTAAAATCCAGTGGTTATTTGAACGCTTTTGAATGGATAATAATCAGTGACGAATCTCAAAGAAATATTTTTGAAGAGCAGGGATATACCGTACCTAAAATAGATTTCAATAATTATTATCTCATTATATCGCGATACAAAATATCAAAATTATACAGAAAAGTATATATAAATCCCTGTACTGGTGTTAATGACGGAAGAGCTATTTTTGTGAAAGAGGATTCAAATAATAATTATTACTACTTTTATCTAATGCCCAAAATAATGCTTTCGCAAGGTGTTGGATGACTATTAATAATACTAAGCTATGCTTTATGATAAAAAGTATTTTGAACATTCAAGATCTTTTTGGAGAAGACGGTCTAAAAGTAATTGATAAGAATAATAGAATAATCAGAATTCAAGCCGCTTATTTCGTGGTTGTTAACCCAAATTCTGAAGCAAAACAATACACAAGAGAGCAAGTATTGCGTATGAACGATGCTATTAATAGCGAATTATAAATCATTTAAACCTATCTGTTTTAAGTGGAGAATATTCAGGATACAGCATAGAATTCGATCTCATTTTTGGAGAATCTGAAACAGAATTAGATGCTACCTTATCAGCAGCTGAATTAGAAGGATATGGAAATGTCTTAAGCGTAGGTAAAAATAGTAATGACGTGAAGATTCTGAAGGAAATGTTTATGAAATCGGCGGGATTACTTCGTGGTATAAGCATATAATCATGAATACTCTTTATTCAGATTTTGAGAATCCTGACAACATGTATTATCTAATACATGAAATATTTCATACATTTGGTTTTGAAGACGCAACAAAAACAGGCAGAAAAAACGGGATAATGAATTATCCACCTGAGAAACCAAATAAAGAAGATTCTCAGGAAATTGCCGATTCTGTTTTTTTAAAACTGTAGAGTTATGAGAACAATACTATTAGTTTGTTGTATTTTAATTACTAAAGTCTGTTATTCAAACAATAATTACCAATTTGTTTATAGCACATATACATATGCTGAATTTAGCGTAGAGGGTTACTATTTTTATGCTTTATTGAAAAGTAATTCTTTAACAAAAGTTGACAAATCTGATATAGAGAGTTTTATTCACAGTTTATACTCAAACTCGTTTTATGCAATTAATAACTATTATGATTACTACTTTAAATTGTACGGCATTAAAAAAGATGTAGCGCTGGCCGCAAAGCAGGCCATAATCCAATTTGAGGAGGAATTTTTAAAAAAAGGAAGAACTAAAACAATTGTCTTAAATAACAAAAAAATTATTAAAGTTGAATATTTCAATATCACAGGTTTGTTTTTAAAAATCAAAGTTGAAGAAGATAAATGGAGTTATTCGTCATATGATATTTCATACACTAAATATCCTGAAATTGATTATTTGCTAATACCGGTGCACATATTTATATATGAAAAGCCTAGAAAGAATCATTTTCCCTTGCTATTTTGATTCTATAATACTATCGCAATTTACGACAGGAGCCTAAGCTTAAAAAGTAGTAACTTAGCACCATGAAAAAAGTAGAAAGAAGTACGACGCCAAGTTCAAGGCGAAGGTGGCCATTGAGGCCATCAAAGAGTGCGAGACGCTGAATGAGCTCGCAGCGAAGTATGAAGTATCCCCGGTAATGATCAGCCGGTGGAAAAAGGAGTTCATAGAGTATAGTGTTCCCAGAAAATAGGACCACTATAATGGAGATGGTGACAGTTTATTTAGCGTATCTTACAATTTGAAACATAAAAAAGCTTCTTTTTGATTTTAAGAATAAAGTTTTGGTTATTCCAGATAATTTTGTAAATTCGTATCGTTTAAAACGAATTATTAATTTACTTGATTATCGATATGTCCGAGAAAACTTTATTGCTGGGAGATGAGGCACTGGCACTGGGAGCCCTTCACGCTGGGCTTTCTGGCGTTTACGCCTATCCTGGCACTCCGTCAACCGAGATTACGGAGTATATCCAGGGCAGTCCTCTGGCCAGGGAGCGCAAGGTGCACTGCCAGTGGAGCTGCAACGAGAAAACCGCAATGGAAGCAGCTTTGGGTGCGTCCTATGCGGGCAAAAGAGCTATGGTCTGCATGAAACACGTAGGAATGAACGTGTGCGCAGACGCCTTTGTAAATTCAGGAATGACCGGTGCCAGCGGAGGACTGGTGGTTGTGGCCTGTGACGATCCGTCAATGCACTCATCTCAGAACGAGCAGGATTCAAGGTTCTATGCGGAATTTGCAATGGTGCCTTGCTTCGAGCCTTCTTCTCAGCAGGAGGCATACGATATGGTACGTTTTGCCTTTGACTATTCCGAGAAATACCATACAACGGTTCTGATGAGGCTGACTACCAGAATGGCTCACTCCCGGGCTGTTGTGAAGACATCACCGATGAGAGAAGAGAATCCGCTCCAGTTCCCTGAGGACCAGAAGAGATGGGTGCTTCTGCCGGCAGTGGCAAGGCTGAGAAACGAGGTGGTTATCAAACAGCTGGCGCAATACGAAGAAGATTCCGAAAACGCCAATGTCCTCTCAGGCCCTAAGGCTCCGATGGGAGTCATCGCCTGCGGAATTGGCTGGAACTACCTGATGGAGAACATAGAGGGCGAACCGGCTTTCCCGACTCTCAAGGTAACACGCTATCCGGTTTCAAGGAAGCAGGTGCAAGAATTGGCTACAATGTGCGATAGCATACTTGTAGTTGAGGAAGGCCAGCCGCTTCTGGAGAAAGCACTCAGAGGCTTTCTTCCGGTTCCGGTTAAAATCAGGGGAAGGCTGGATGGAACCCTGCCTCGCACTGGAGAATTGACTCCGGATGCCTTGAGGAAGGCTCTGGGAATGCCTGAGAAAGAGGCTTGTGCAAAGAGCGAGGTTGCTGTTCCAAGGCCACCGGCACTCTGTATGGGATGCGGCCACAGGGATTTCTACACAGCACTCAACAATGTAGTCAAGAATTACCCTACAGCAAGAGTCTTCAGCGATATCGGCTGCTACACCCTGGGCTATCTGGCGCCTTTCCACGCAATCAACAGCTGCGTGGATATGGGAGCTTCCATCACGATGGCTATCGGCGCATCCGAGAGCGGAGTCCATCCTTCAATCGCAGTAATCGGAGACTCAACATTCACCCACAGCGGAATGACCGGACTTCTGGATGCCGTGAATATGGGGGCTAACATAACTGTCTGCATTTCAGATAACCTGACAACCGGTATGACCGGAGGTCAGGATAGCGCCGCATTCGGAAGGATAGAGAACATCTGCCTTGGAATCGGGGTTCCTAAGGAGCATGTAAGGCTCATCATTCCTCTTCCTAAGAACTATGAAGAGATGGAGAGGGTCATAAAGGAGGAAATCGAATATCGCGGAGTATCCGTTGTGGTATGCCGCAGAGAATGTATCCAGACTGCCAAGAGGCACCTTAAAAAACAGTAAGATCATGAAAAAAGATATCATATTGTCAGGAGTCGGCGGCCAGGGAATTCTTTCCATAGCCACTGTAATCGGCTGGGCCGCAATAAAGAACAATCTTTACCTGAAACAGGCGGAAGTACACGGAATGAGCCAGAGAGGCGGAGACGTGCAGAGCAACCTCAGGCTCTCTTCCTCCCCTATCTTCAGCGATCTGATACCTAAGGGAGAGTGTGAACTTGTGATTTCAATGGAGCCGATGGAAGCTCTCCGCTATCTTCCTTATCTTAAGAAAGGCGGCTGGATAGTGACAAACAGCACTCCGTTCGTGAACATACCTTCTTATCCTGAGGTGGATTGCATAAATGCAGACCTTCATCGCGAGGCAAACGTGATTTCATTTGATTCTGACCAGATAGCAAAGGACTGCGGAGCTCCGCGCTCATCTAACATGGTGCTTCTCGGAGCTGCTGCCAGGTACATTGAGATACTGGATGTGGAGAACCTGAAGGAAGGAATCCGCAACGTGTTTGCCCGCAAGGGAGAGAAGATTGTGGAATACAACATCAAGGCTTTTGAAGCCGGTTACGCGATAGCAGAAAAGAAATAGCAAAACAAGAATTATGGAAAGACCTATAGCCAAAAACGTCATAGATGAAGTATTGGCCAAGATGGACATCTCCGATATCTCACACGCCACCATCCGCCAATGTGTTGCAGTTGCCAACAAGCTTGAGGAACTGGAAAACATGAGGTTCATTCATCTTGAGATAGGAGTTCCCGGAATACTTGCCTGCCCTGTTGGCATTGAGGCCCAGAAGAAAGCCCTGGACAGCAACATAGCCCACGAATATCCCCCTATCGGAGGTATTCCGGTACTGAAACAGAACGCTTCAAAATTCTTGAAAGCGTTTGCGGACGTTGACATTGACCCTGAGTGCATAGTGCCTACCGTAGGTTCCATGCAAGGCAGTATGAACCTCATCCTGGAATGTTCACAGCTCAATCCTGAGAAGGACACCATCCTTTACATCAATCCAGGATTTGCGCCAAATATGCTCCAGGCCAAGATAAACAACATCAAATCAGAGGCTTTTGACATTTACGAGTTCAGGGCAGACAAACTCCGCCCGAAGCTGGAAGAATACATGTCAAAGGGAAACATCGCCGCTGTCCTGTACTCCAATCCGAACAATCCGGCCTGGATCTGTCTCAGCGAAGACGAACTGAAAACTATCGGAGAACTGGCCACCAAGTACGATGTTGTTGTGCTTGAAGACCTTGCGTATTTCTGCATGGACTTCCGCCAGGATCTTTCCAAGCCTTACCAGCCACCTTTCCAGCCTACGGTTTCAAAGTACACGGACAACTATGTCATTATGATGTCTTCTTCCAAGATATTCAGCTACGCCGGCGAGAGAATCGCGGCTGTATGTTTCTCTCCTAAGCTCTACTATCGCGAATATCCTGCCCTCAGAAAGAAGTATGGAATCGGGAGGATGGGAGACAACTTTGTGCTGACATATCTCTATGCCGCTTCTTCAGGAGTCTCACATTCAGCCCAGTACGCATACGCCGCGCTTCTTGGCGGAGCTGCGGAGGGAAAGATAGACTTCATCTCCGAGATGTCCAAGTACGGGCAGAGGGCTCACCGCTCGAAGGCTATTTTTGAAAAGCACGGATTCCACATCGTCTATGACAAAGACCTTGACCGCAAGGTGGGAGACGGATTCTTCTACACCATCGGCTACGAAGACATGACATGCTCTGAACTGATGTACGACCTTGTAAGATGCGGAATTACAGCCATCTCACTTGACTCTACCGGCAGCCGGCAGAGGGGCATCCGTGCTTGCGTATCAAGGCTCAGTTCCGAAGAGGACTTCGAGAACCTGGACCAGAGGCTCGGACTTTTTGCCCAGATACAGAAAGAAAAGAATGCTTAGGCAGACGGATACTTTATAATATTCCAAAGATTATATGTCAGATATCAGATATGTTAGTGCGGCGGAAGCCGTACAGTGCGTAAAGAGTGGAGACGGTGTATATTTCCAGGGTAGCACAGCTGTTCCGGAAGTGCTCCAGCAGGCTCTTGCAGACAGGTGGCAGGAACTCCGCGACGTGAAGATTTACAGCGCGTTCTGTATTCCAAGGGGCGTGGCTCCTTTCTGCAAGGAGGAATATAAAGACTCTTTCATCGTACGCAGCCTCTTCCTTTGCGCAGACCAGAGGCAATGGGTTGCCGATGGATACGGCAGCATGATTCCTGCCTTTCTCGGTGAAATCCCTTTCCTTTTCCGCTCAAGGCAGCTTCCTGTAAACGTTGCCTTTATAAACTGTTCTCTACCAGACAAGGACGGCTATTGCAGCTACGGCATCTCTGCAGACCTTGCCGTGTCTGCAGTCGAGAGTGCAGACTATGTGGTCGCCCAGATTAACAAGAGCATCCCCTATCTCTACGGCGGAGCCCTGATTCACATCTCAAAGATCCACGCTGCCGTTGAGTGTGACATTCCTCCTGTAGCTATGGAATTCGGCGAGCCTACAGATATAGAAAGGGCCATCGGAAACAACATAGCAGCAGAGATTCCGGACGGCGCCACCCTGCAGATCGGTGTTGGCGGCATTCCTAACGCTGTCCTGAACGCGATCAAGCATCACAAGCATCTTGGGCTTCACACAGAGGCAATGACAGACGGAGTGGTAAGGCTTATGGAAGAGGGAGTCATAGACAACTCCCTGAAGAAGTTCCGCCCTGGCAAAGGCGTTGCTTCACTGGCACTTGGAAGCAAGCACATGTATGAGTTCCTGCACTATAACAAAGATATGGAGTTCTACGATGTTGCTCTTACCAACGATCCCCAGATCATCCGCCAGAACCCCAAGGTGATGGCTATCAACTCCGCCCTCGAGATTGACCTTACCGGCCAGATTTGCGCAGACAGCATCGGTGAGAAAATCTTCTCCAGCGTAGGCGGCCAGCACGACTTCATGTACGGCGGTGCTCTTTCTGAAGGCGGCAAGACCTTCATCGCCCTCCCTGCTGCAACCAGCAAAGGCAAGAGCAAGATTGTTCCTACACTGACTCCCGGAGCAGGCGTTGTCACCACCCGTTTCCAGGCTCAGTACATCGCCACAGAGTACGGCATAGTCTATCTGAGGAACAAAGACCTTGCAGAAAGAGCAAAAGCCCTGATTTCCATTGCAGAACCTTCTGCCCGTGAAGAACTTGAGAAGGCCGCAGTCAAACGCTTTGGCTACAGCTTCTTAAGACTTCACTGATGTACCGGTCTGAGGAGGTCGGAAACGGTCTTGACGGGATTGAAAGTAGATATCGGAACTTCCACAAATATTGTGTGCCAGCGGCTCATTGAGCCGTTCCACAGTCCGGGGAGTTCCGTGTATTTTGCCTTGCGGCCGGCAAAAGACTTCTCAACACTCAAGCCTGTTGCCGGATCAGTAAACTGTTGAAGGTTAAATTTGTTGCCATTTTTGTCCTTTATGCAGCAGACGATATCGACCGGGTTGAAGTGAGTGGAGTTTGCCATAAGGGACTTGTCCTCGATCTGGACGCTTTCCAGAATCTGGAGAGAAGTGGAGCCGTCCTTTTCTTTGCAGACGAAAGGTCCGCCGCCTGGTTCACCTTCGTTCTTGACCATACCGCAGACTCTGATCGGGCGGTCAATATTATCTCCGATGGTGTTTTTTATTTGGATTGCCATTCCAAGAAGGATCTTTTTCCACTTTATGGTATCGCCGAGGAAAGGTTCCTTAACCACATTGTCTATGTTCTTGATGAAGATGAAATCCTCGTCGCAGAGATTAAGGTTCTTGAGGAGAGCTCCGTGGCCGGCAGGACGGGTCAGGATTGTGCCGTCTTCCTTTAGGAAAGGATTGCCCGCTTCATCGTAGGCAATAACGTCTGTGGAGTGGCCCTGGGTCGTGAAAACAGCTTCGTATGTACAGTTATATCTGTTCTCGTAACCAGCCTTGAATCTGTTGAAAAGGTTTTTGAAATCATCCAGATGCTCCTCGGAGACAGTGAAATGGAGTTTAACCTTACCTCTCTTGTCTTTGGCGTACATTGCACCTTCCACCAGATGCTCTTCAAGAGGTGTGCGGGTGAACATCGCGTATTTATGGAAAGGCAGAAGGCCCTTTGGAGTGGATGCCAGGATGTCCCGGTCTATGGAAAAATCTATCGGAGTCTTTGCCTTGAGTTCTTCTCTCAGGCGGTCAGCCTCTATTCCTTCTTCATACAGTGGCTTGAACATCCTGGTAGCCGCACCGCTGGCAGGAGTGAACTTGCACAAAGTCCCCTCAAAGGACTCTGCTATTTTCAGATATTTTGCCTCTTCTTCAGGAGTGAGTTTAAGGATGGTCCCGTCCTGGATGCTTGCGGCTTTTTCAATAATCAAACTCATGGCGGTAGATATATTCTTTTCTAAGTTTCTCAAAATCTTCAGGATGCTGCCTCAGGGCCTTGTCAAGCTCGGCGATCGGGAAGAAATCTTGAAGTTGTGGCTTGAGGTTTTTGCTTATGTCAAGATGGTGCCTCTCATCCTTCGATCTGCACGTGAAATCTTTAAGGGCGTTTATGTCTGCAAAGGCTGCAAAGGCTCTTACTACTGCATCGGTGGCGTTCTGCTTGCCTTCAACGGAATATCCGGCAATGTGCGGAGTTGCCAAGGCGCTTCTTTGGAGTACTTCTTTGTTTATATCCGGCTCATTGTTCCATACATCGCAGATGAAAAGGCCCAATTTCTTTGATTTAAGGAGGGCGTTATCATCGACTACAGGGCCTCTGGAGGCGTTAATAAGATGAGCACCCTTCTTCATCGCGGAGAAGAACCGCTTTCCGGCAAGAGATCTTGTGGTCTCATCCAGTGGAGTATGGATTGTTATTATGTCGGAACTTTCCAGGATTTCCTCCAGTGGATGGTAATCTACGACGCTGTCTGGGGCTGACTGTCCGTTTGACATAGCGGCCAGCTGGGCAGCTTCCTTTGGCGGATCGTTTCTGAGGACCCTGAAACCCAATCTTTCGGCCAGCCGGGCTACCTTTTCACCCACGTTCCCGGCCCCTACCACCCCGATTGTCGTCTTTTTCCTGTTTTCAACGGTTTCAGGGAATATGCCGGAGTATGCCAAAGATGTGAACACATACTGCATTACGGCAGCTGAATTGCAGCCCGGAGCATTGACTACGCAAATTGAATTTGCGCGGCAATAATCCTCATCTATATGGTCTTTGCCTATTGTGGCAGATGCTATCATCCTCACTTTGCGGCCTTGCAGAAGGTCTTTGCCGCACTTGGTCCTGGTCCTGACCAGAAGGCAGAACTCTTCTTCCGGATGGCTGTCAAGCACAGCTTTGAAAGCGTCTCCAGGGGCATAAACGACATCCACGTACGGTTCCAGAACGCCTTTTATATAAGGAATGGCATTGTCTATTACTGCAATCATATTACCTGAGAACCAAAGATTTTACATAGGAACCGCCCAGACTCTTGTTCAGAATGTAGATTATGGACCTTGAGCGCCTGGAGGCAATGCTACGGATAATGGAAGAAGAGAAGTTGACATAGAGCACGCCGTCTTTGAAAAAGCGTGAGGATGTGGCCCTGACTATGTTGCTTTCCATGTTTTCGTCCCAGCATCTGACCACTCTGGCGGAAAGTATTCCCTGGTTCCTGCCAATGTCATCCAGATATTCTTTCAGCAAGTCTCCCAATTTTCTGCTGCTCTGCTTTTTCATTTTATCTCTGCGATTATTCCTTCTGAAACTTCGAAATTGCGGCATTTTCCGCCGACTTTCTCCATCAGGGCATCCATCCTGACTTTGTTGCTGTCTGTTATGAATATCTGTCCGAACCCGCTTCCGCTGACCATCTGGAGAAGGTTTTCCACCCTTCTCATATCCAGCTTGTCGAACACGTCGTCCAGAAGAAGCAACGGGGCCCTGCCGTCTGAACGGCTCTTCATTATGTCAAACTGGGCAAGCTTGAGAGCTATCTGGAAACATTTCTGCTGCCCTTGGCTGGCCGTCCTTTTGAGAGGATGGAAGCCCCCCTCACCCAGCGCCATGTCAAATGCAAGGTCATCGCGATGAATGCCTCCAGTCGTGAATCCCATTATCTTGTCCCTCTCAAGATTCTTGGCCAAAATCTCTTCCATATTGTATTTGTGCATCTCGGAAATGTAGGAAAGCCTGACTTTCTCGGCTCCTCCGCTTACTTCCGTGTAGTAGTGCTGTACGCTTTCAGACAGCATCTGAGACAACTTCTCCCTTGCCTGGAATAAATAAGAAGCGTTCTCGCAAAGCTGGGCATTGAACACTTCCAGAAGCTCGTTCTGCACATTGAAGTCTTTCAATATCCTGTTTCTCTGGCCAAGTGTCTTGTTGTAACGCTGGAGACGGTCAAGATACTCCCTGTCTATCTGGCTAAGGAGGGCGTTCATGAATCTGCGCCTTTCTTCAGCTGACAGGTTTATCAGGGAGGAATCTTGTGGAGATACCATTACTATAGGTATGAGGCCAATGTGGTCCGCCAGCCTCTTGTAGGGTTTGTCGTTCCTCTTGACAACCTTGCCTGCCTTGCTTTCATCCGAGGCCATGCTCATCCCTATCCTGTTGGAAGAGCCGTCATCCATGGTGTAGTATCCGGCCAGGGCGCAAGTCTCCTTGCCGTGACGCACGGAAAACGAATCCTGGAAGTTGAAGAAGCTTTTAGCCATGGAAAGGCTGTAAACCGCATCCAGGAGGTTGGTCTTGCCGCTGCCGTTGCTGCCTGAGATGCAGTTCAGTCTGTCTGAGAACTCCAGGTCAGCCAGGGCTATGTTTTTGAAATCCGTTATGATTATCCTGCTTAAAAACATATCGTTTAAAACTATTGCAAATTTAGAATATTTATGCGTAAATTTGCACTTCGCAAAAAATCTTAATAAAAATGGCTAAAATCAACAAAGAAAGCTCTGAGCCTAAGGCTAATGTTGCCGAGGCACTTTCAAAGACAGAATTGTTCTTCGAAAACAACAAGAAGACTATCGGATATGTGGCGGTAGGCATAATTGTACTGGCAGCCCTTATTTACGCATGGTACTCATTCCTTTATTTACCAAAGCAGAAAGAAGCCGTCAACCAGACGTATGTTGCTGAGCGTTATTTCAGGATGGATTCATTCAACCTGGCCCTCAACGGAGACGGCAATTCCCTGGGTTTTGCCCAGATCATAGACAATTATGGCAGCAAGGCCGGTTCTGCTGTTTATTTCAATGCAGGAATCTGCTGCCTCAGGCTTGGAGACAATGACAAGGCTATCGAGTATCTGAAAAAGTACAGCACCAAGGACAACATCATGAAGGCAAGGACAAAAGCAGCCATCGGTGACGCTACAGTCAATAAAGGCGATGTAAAAGCTGCCGTGTCCATGTTTGAGGAAGCCGCACAGATAAGCAATAACATTTTCAGTGCCGGGTATCTTCTCAAGGCTGGCATCTGCTATGAGGAACTTGGACAGTTTGACAAGGCTCTCTCTTGCTACAACAAGATCAAGAATGAGTTCCCTAACTCACCTGAGGGAATGGAGATCCAGAAATACATATCCAGAGCGGAAGCATCTATAAAATAGTTCACGATGGGAAGAGCATTTGAATTCAGAAAAGAAAGAAAGTTCAAAAGATGGGGCAACATGGCCCGCGTCTTCACCCGTTTGGGAAAGGAAATTACCATAGCAGCCAAGAACGGCGGTCCTGATCCGGACTACAACCCTACCCTGAGAACAATCATCCAGACGGCTAAGAGTGAGAACATGCCTAAGGAGAACATTGACAGGGCTATCAAGAGAGCTGTTGAAAAGGACCAGAGTGATTTCCAGGAAATAGTGTACGAAGGCTACGGTCCCGGCGGTATCGCGTACCTTATAGAAACCGCGACAGACAACCATACCCGTACGGTTGCCAACATCCGCAGCTACTTCAACAAGTACAACGGCACCCTCGGCACAAGCGGAAGCGTTGAGTTCATGTTCGACCACAAGTGCGTCTTCAAGATCAAGAGCGAGAAAGAAGAGATTGACCTTGACGAACTGGAACTCGAACTCATAGATTATGGAGCGGACGAGGTTTTCAGCGAGGAAGATGAGGACGGCAACAAAACCGTTGTAATCTACGGCGCCTACAAGTCTTTCGGTGACATACAGAAATACATAGAGGAGAAAGGTTACACTATCGTAAGCGGCGGATTTGAGAGAATACCTACCGTTGACCTGAAGAAACTGCCTGAAGACCAGCGGATAGAAAACGAAAAGCTTATCGAGAAGATTGAGAATGATGACGATGTTCAGAACGTCTATCATACTCTCGACCTTTCCGACTCCCAATAAGGGATACTAGCCCCCGATGAAGCCCCACGCGGGCTTCATTCTTTTAAATGGATTACACATAAAGACATAAAATTACAATACTATGGAATTAACTCATATTGAACATCTGGGAATTGCCGTAAAATCTTTGGAAGAGGCTATTCCTTATTATGAAGAAATGCTTGGCTTGAAGTGCTACTCTATTGAAGAGGTTAAGGACCAGAAAGTAAAGACTGCGTTCTTCAAAATCGGACAGACTAAGATAGAGCTTCTGGAAAGCACTGATCCTGAAGGAACAATTGCTAAGTTCATAGAAAAGAGAGGCGAAGGTGTCCATCATGTTGCATTCTCCACTCCATCTGTAAAGACTTGCCTTACCGAACTCGAAGGTAAGGGCGTTAAACTTATAGACAAGGAGCCTAGAAAGGGAGCTGAGGGCCTGAACATCGCATTCCTTCATCCGAAATCCACTCACGGCGTGCTTACTGAAATCTGCGAAGATCCTAACAAGAAATAACATAAACAATTTAACGATATGAGTAAGCAGCTCGAAGAAGTAAAAGCGTTGATATCCCTTAGGGAAAAAGCGCGTCTGGGCGGCGGTCAGAAGAGAATCGACTCCCAGCACGAAAAAGGAAAATATACCGCCAGAGAGAGAATTGCAATGTTGCTGGACGAGGGCAGCTTTGAGGAATTTGACATGTTTGTCACCCACCGCTGCACCAACTTCGGAATGGAGAAGAACCATATCCTCGGCGATGGTGTCGTAACAGGTTACGGTACTATCGGAGGAAGGCTGGTATATGTTTTTGCCCAGGATTTCACCGTTTTGGGAGGTTCCCTCAGCGAGACCTTTGCACAGAAGATCTGCAAGGTCATGGACATCGCGATGAAAGTAGGTGCTCCTGTAATAGGCATCAACGACTCAGGTGGAGCACGTATCCAGGAAGGTGTAAACGCCCTTGCAGGATACACTGAAATATTCCAGAGAAACATTCTTGCCAGTGGCGTGATCCCTCAGATTTCCGCAATCTTCGGCCCATGCGCAGGTGGTGCGGTTTATTCCCCGGCACTGACAGACTTCAATATCATGGCCAAGGGCAGCTATATGTTCCTTACCGGGCCTAAGGTTGTAAAGAGCGTTCTCGGTGAGGACGTTACACAGGAGACCCTCGGTGGAGCAAGCGTACACGCAAGCAAGTCAGGAGTTGCCCACTTTGCTGTTGACAACGAGGAAATCGGTATCCAGACCATCAAGGACCTTCTTTCATACCTTCCTCAGAACAATCTCGAGAAGACCCCGGTTGTTCCTACAAACGACCCTGTCAACCGTATGGACGACATCCTCAACGAGATCATCCCTGACAACCCTAACAAGCCTTACAACATGTACGAGGTCATCAACCACATAGTTGATGACGGAAAGTTCCTGGAGGTACATAAGGATTATGCAAAGAGCCTCATAGTTGGTTTCGCAAGGTTCGACGGCATCACCGTAGGTATCGTGGCCAACCAGCCTGCAGTTCTTGCAGGTGTGCTTGACAGCAACTCCAGCCGCAAGGGTGCAAGGTTCGTCCGTTTCTGCGACGCCTTCAACATCCCTATCCTCACCCTCGAGGATGTTCCTGGCTTCCTCCCTGGAACTCAGCAGGAATACAACGGTATCATCCTCCACGGAGCCAAGCTTCTCTACGCTTTCGGCGAGGCTACAGTTCCAAAGATCACTGTCGTTTTGAGAAAGGCATACGGTGGAGCATACTGCGTCATGAGCTCAAAGCACCTCAGGGGCGACATCAACTACGCTTGGCCTAATGCAGAGATTGCAGTTATGGGACCTAGCGGCGCTATCGAAATCCTCTACGGCAAGGAGATGAAAGAGGCTCAGGATGTAAACGCGTTCAAGGCCGAGAAGGAAAAAGAATACAGGGACGCTTTTGCAAACCCTTACAATGCAGCCAAGTATGGTTACATAGATGACGTTATCGAGCCACGCAATACAAGATTTAGAGTGATCCGCGCACTGCATCAGCTGGAGAACAAGAGACTTACCAACCCTGCAAAGAAACACGATAACCTGCCACTGTAAAAGAGAAGAAAATGAAGAAGTTTTATTCAATATTCATATTGGCTTCTCTGCTGCTTCTTTCTTCAGAGGCATTCTCACAGAGTCCTGTGGATATAAGAATCAACGAGGTTCTTGTGTCCAACGAGAACGGCGTGGCGAATGAAACCGGAGAAAGATGCGGATGGATTGAGCTGTTCAACACCGCCTACGGTATGGTGGATGTTGCCGGCTTCTATATTACAGACGACAAGGCCAATCCTACAAAATACATGATCCCGAAGGGTAATGTCAAGACACAGGTGCCTTTGAGACAGTATTTTGTCCTCTATGCAGACGGTCAGCCACAAAAGGGCGTGTTCCACATGAACTTCACCCTTGATGGCGTCAAGGACCTCTATCTGTATGCAACTGACGGCAAGACCCTTCTGGATGAAATCCACATTCCTGCGGGCTTGGCTGCCGACCAGTCCTTCGGCCGTTACTATGACGGTGAGGGAACCCATGAGCCAATCAACTGGAGCAAGATGTCTGCCAGAAAGAGTTCAGTTGACAAGAAAATTGCCGCAGACGGCGGTTTCTCAATTCTCAACCACCCTACTCCCGGAAGTACAAACATCACTTCAAAGATTGAGACAAAGAGTGAGAAGATGAAGGACATGGACCCTTATGGCGGCATCCTTGCTGTAACAGCAATGGGCACGGTATTCCTTTGTCTTATCATACTTTACCTCTGCTTCAGGAGTATCGGCAATAGAGCAATCAGGAAAGCCGAGGCTGAGAAAGCCGCAAAGGCTGCTCCTAAAGCCGCGCCGGTCAAAGCTTCAAGTATCTCTGCAAATCCTTCAAATGTAGATGAAGAGATTTTGGTTGCCATCGCCGCAGCTTGCCACATGTATCAGAGCGGTACTATTGACAGCAGCATCCACGATGTGGAGAGCAATGTCATCACATTCAACAAAGATCTTCTGAAAAACTCCCCTTGGGGTTCCAGAAGCCTTACACTGAAACAGGATCCTAGAATCTAACATTAACATAAACCGATAAATCACACAGTTATGAAAGAATATAAAGTTAAAGTCAACGGCAACGAATACAAAGTTGAAATAGAAGAAGTTGGCGGAACTATCACCAACGTGAGCGCCGCTCCTGTACAGGCTGCTCCACAGACTTCAGCCCCACGTCCTGCAGCAGCTAGCGCTCCAGCCGCAGCCGGCGGAACAAAAGTTACTTCACCTCTTCCTGGAGTTATCCTGGATGTAGCAGTAAAGGAAGGCGACTCCGTAAAGAAGGGCGATAAAGTAGTTGTTCTTGAGGCAATGAAAATGGAGAACGTCATCGAAGCCACAGCTGACGGTGTTGTAAAGGAAATCAAGGTAAAGAAGAGCGACTCCGTACTGGAGGGTGATGTTCTCGTTGTTATCGGATAATCTGTAAACAACTATGATTCTGGAATCTAATTTAGTAGCGAACCTTAAGCAGTTCATCCAATATACCGGATTCGCCAACGCGACTTTCGGCCATATCGTGATGATACTTATAGGTCTCGTGTTCATATACTTGGCCATCAAGAAAGACTGGGAACCGCTCCTGCTGATTCCTATCGGGTTCGGTATGATCATAGGCAACATCCCTCTCTTTCCAGGCATGCAGGTCGGTATCTATGAAGACGGGTCTGTACTCAACATCCTGTACCAAGGTGTGAAAAGAGGTTTCTACCCTCCTCTCATCTTCCTTGGAATCGGAGCCATGACAGATTTCTCCGCATTGATTTCCAACCCTAAACTCCTTCTTGTAGGTGCTGCTGCACAGTTCGGTATCTTTGCCGCTTATGCAGGAGCGCTTGCACTGGGTTTCACTCCTGCAGAAGCTGGCGCCATAGGTATCATCGGCGGTGCCGACGGCCCTACCGCAATATTCCTTTCAGGAAAGCTTGCTCCGGATCTGATTGGTGCCATCTCCGTTTCTGCTTATTCTTACATGGCTCTCGTTCCTGTTATCCAGCCTCCTATCATGAGGCTTCTCACAACCAAGAAAGAGAGACTTATAAGAATGCCTTCACCTAGAGCCGTATCCCAGCAAGAGAAGATAGTATTCCCTATCGTGGGCTTCTTGATCACTGCGTTCATCGTTCCTTCAGGCATTCCTCTGCTAGGTATGCTCTTCTTCGGTAACCTTCTCAAAGAGAGCGGTGTTACAAGAAGACTCGCCGAGACTGCAAGAGGACCTCTGAACGATATCGTGGTTATCCTCATCGGTATTACCGTAGGTTGCTCTACCCAGGCTGACAAGTTCCTCCAGGGCTCCTCAATTCTGATTTTCGCGCTTGGTGCAGCTTCCTTTGTAGTAGCAACTTTTGCCGGTGTTCTCTTCTGCAAGATACTGAACCTGTTCCTGAAGGAAGGCAAGAAGCTCAATCCTCTCATCGGCAACGCCGGTGTATCTGCGGTTCCTGACTCTGCACGAGTTTCCCATGTACAGGGCCAGAAGTACGATCCGTCCAACTTCCTTCTGATGCACGCGATGGGTCCTAACGTGGCCGGCGTTATCGGAAGTGCGGTTGCTGCAGGTATCCTGCTCGGCTTCCTCGGATAAGTCAGGCAAAACCTTACACACATATAACCCGAAGGCTGGAGAATCAATTCTTCAGCCTTTGTTTTTTTTGATTACATTTATTAAATTTGAAAATTCAAAAACCAATCTACAGACAGTTATGCAGGATAAATTGCAACAACTCACGGAAAAGCTCTATAATGAGGGGCTTGCAAAGGGAAAGGAGGAAGCTCAGGCCATGCTTGCCAAGGCTCAGGAAGAGGCTGGGAGAATATTGTCATCTGCAAGGCAACAGAGCGAGGATATGCTGGCCAAAGCCCATGCGGAATGTCAGGAACTCAAGGCCAAGGCAGAGGGAGACATCAAGACTGCCGCCCGTCAGGCAATGTCCCAGGTAAAGCAGGATATAGAAAAGGCCGTAACGATGGAGACGGTTAACAAACCTGTAGGAGAGGCCTTGTCTTCAAAGGAATTCATGCAGGACCTCATAAAGACCGTCGTGTCTGCCTTCAAGCCTGAAAACGAGGCAACTTCCCTGGACATGATACTGCCTGAGAGCAAAAAAGAGGAGCTTGACGGTTTCCTCCGCGCTTCTTTCGGCAAAACCCTTGGAGCCGGCCTGAACGTGTCTTTTTCCAAGGATATATCCAACGGTTTCAAAATCAGCCGGAAAGGAAGCGGATATTTCATAGATTTGACAGAAGATTCCTTCAACGGCATTATCGCTGAGTATCTGAGGCCTAAAACCAGAAAACTTATTTTCGGTGAATAATTATCACTATATAGTTGCGTCTCTGCCTGTCCTGTCAAGGGGCACGGAAGACAGGTCATTCTCACTTGAAAAGGTCAAGGATGAGATTATCAGCCAGTGTGGAGACAAGGATGTGAAGCTGATTGATTTCTTCTGCAGGATCTTTGACGGAAGTTCTCTTGACACATCTTATTACAGGAACGCCGGGAAGTCTCCGAGCCGCTTTACAAGACTCTACTCCAAGCTGGACCGCCAGATAAGGAACATGATGGTGGAGGAATCCGCCAGGAGACTCTTCAGCCCGGAGAAGGCAGATGAACTCATTTCCAGGTACAAGGTTGAACTGGATGCCGACCCTTACGGAGACTACAGAGAACCTTCAGACACAGAAGCTGATCTTATTCTCAGCGACAGGCAAACCCTGTCATCCATATTCGCCGAGGAGGATATAGTTTCCAAAGAAAAGAAACTTGATGATTTCAAGTGGGACAAGATTAATTCATTTACCACTATGGACTTCTTCAACATAGATGTCATACTTGCATTTCTGGCCAAGGGCTATCTGGTGGACAGATGGCTGAAGCTTGATGCTGACAAGGGGAAGCATCTTTTCAGAAAACTGGTTGATGAAGTCAGGGGAACTTTCGACAAAAACAAATTGATTTACGCCATAGATGAAAACAACGGGTAAAGTAACCGGTATAGTTTCCAACCTCGTGACTGTGGAGGTTGACGGACCTGTAGCTCAGAACGAATTGTGCTACATAGATTTGAATGGCACCAAGCTGATGGCTGAGGTCATAAAGATAAGCGGGGATTCCGCTTCCGTGCAGGTATATGAGAGCACAAGGGGCCTAAAGGTAGGATGCAATGTGGAATTTGAGGGAAGAATGCTTGAAGTAACACTCGGGCCTGGTCTTCTTTCAAGCAATTACGATGGTCTTCAAGACAATCTGGCTACCATGCAGGAAGTATTTCTCCAAAGAGGAGAATACACACCGGCGCTGGATTCGGCCAAGGTATGGGAGTTTACCCCTTTCGCCAAGCCTGGAGACAAGGTAATTGCAGCAGACTGGCTGGGAGAGGTCAAGGAAGGATGGCTGCCTCACAAGATAATGGTACCGTTTTCCTTCAAAGGAAGCTACACCGTGAAGGAGATTGCTCCGGCCGGAAATTATACAATCGAGAAGGATATAGCTGTCCTCACCGATTCCAAAGGAGAAGACTTGAAGGTCAAGATGTATCAGAAATGGCCTGTGAAAGTGGCTGTTCCAGGTTACAAGGAAAAACCGCGTCCATACAGGATAATGGAAACAGGCGTGAGGGCAATAGATACCTTCAACCCTATCGCGGAAGGCGGAACAGGCTTCATTCCAGGACCTTTCGGATGCGGTAAGACAGTTATCCAGCATGCCATCGCAAAGCAAGCCGAAGCTGACGTGATCATAATGGCAGCCTGTGGAGAGAGAGCAAACGAGGTTGTGGAGATTTTCAAAGAATTCCCGGAACTGATAGATTCAAGGACGGGAAGAAAACTTATAGAGAGAACCACCATAATCTGCAACACTTCCAATATGCCTGTAGCTGCCAGAGAGGCTTCTGTCTATACTGCAATGACAATCGGTGAGTACTACAGGGCAATGGGCCTTAAAGTTCTCCTTCTCGCGGACTCCACTTCAAGATGGGCGCAGGCCCTCAGGGAGATGAGCAACCGTATGGAGGAACTCCCTGGAGCTGATGCCTTCCCGGTTGACCTTTCATCCATCATATCCAACTTCTATTCAAGGGCCGGTATAGTTGTCCTGAACAACGGCCAGACGGGTTCCGTGACGTTCCTGGGTACCGTATCTCCGGCTGGAGGTAACCTGAAAGAGCCTGTGACAGAGAGCACGAAGAAGTGCGCAAGATGTTTTTACGCACTGAGCCAGAACCGTGCAGACAGCAAGCGCTACCCTGCCATTGACCCTATCGATTCCTACTCAAAGTATCTCGAGTATCCTGAAATGGAAGAGTTTTTCAACAGCAAAATCGAGAAAGGCTGGGTGGAAAAAGTCCTGAAAGCCAAGAATATCACCCTCAGGGGCAAGGAGGCTTATGACCAGATAAACATCCTCGGCGACGACGGGGTGCCGATGGAATACCATCTCCGTTACTGGAAGAGCGAACTTGTGGACTTCATTCTCCTGCAGCAGGATGCATTTGACAGCATAGACTGCCAGACTCCGCTTGAAAGGCAGAAATATATGCTGGACCTCGTCCTCAAGATTTGTGACAAGGATTACAAGTTCGAAAGATTCGAAAAATGCGTGTCCTTCTTCAAGAATCTCATAAACATCATGAGACAGATGAACTTCTCCGAGTTCCACAGCGAGCAGTTCAACAAATATCAACAGCAACTCCAAAATACCGTAGAAAATGCCAGCTAACGTTTTTCAAAGAATATACACAAAGTTGGAGGCCATCACAAAGGCCACTGTAACGCTTAGAGCTACAGGTGTTTCCAATGAAGAACTCGCAAGAGTTGCCGGAAGGCTTGCCCAGGTCGTGAAAATCAAAAAAGACCTTGTCACCCTTCAGGTGTTCGCAGGTACAGAAGGTATTCCTACTGACGCACAGGTGGAATTCTTTGGAGAACCTCCTGCACTGAATGTGGGAGAGCAGCTCAGCGGAAGATTCCTAAACGCCTACGGTGATCCTATAGACGGCGGTCCGGCCGTTGAGGGTGAGAGAAGATACATTGGCGGCCCTAGCGTAAACCCTTACAAGAGGAAGCAGCCAAGCGAGTTGATTCCTACCGGAATCGCCGGCATAGACCTTAACAACACTCTGGTTTCCGGCCAGAAGATTCCGTTCTTTGCTGATCCGGACCAGCCGTACAACCAGGTTATGGCAGATGTAGCGCTGAGAGCGGACGTTGACAAGATCATCCTCGGCGGAATGGGCCTTTCAAATGACGATTACCTCTACTTCCGCCAGAAATTTGAGGACGCCGGAGCACTGGACAAGATCATCTGCTTCATAAACACGACTGAGCAGCCTCCTGTAGAGCGTCTTCTGATTCCTGACATGGCCCTTACGGCCGCAGAATACTTTGCCGTTGACAAGAACGAGAAAGTACTGGTTCTGCTGACTGACATGACACTTTACGCAGATGCTCTCTGCATTGTTTCCAACCGTATGGACCAGATTCCGTCAAAGGACTCGATGCCAGGTTCTCTGTACTCAGACCTTGCGAAGATCTACGAGAAGGCTGTGCAGCTTCCTGACGGCGGTTCTATAACTATCATAGCCGTGACCACCCTCAATGACGGAGACATCACCCATGCCATTCCGGACAACACCGGATACATCACGGAGGGGCAGCTCTACCTCAGGAAAGATTCCGATACAGGAAAGATCATCGTGGATCCTTTCAGAAGTCTCTCTCGTCTGAAGCAGCTGGTTATTAACAAGAAGACTCGAGAAGACCACAGCCAGGTGATGAACACCGGAGTAAGGCTGTTCGCCGATGCCGCAAACGCAAAGACCAAGCTGGAGAACGGTTTCGACCTTTCCGACTATGACCTCCGCTGTCTTGAATATGCCAAGGAGTACTCTACCAAACTTCTCTCAATTGACGTGAACATCAAGATCGAGGAGATGCTGGACACCGGATGGAGTCTCTTCAAGAAGTACTTCAAGCCTGAGGAACTCGGTATAAGACAAGCATTTGTAGATAAATACTGGAACAGATAACATCTGCCCACGATATGGCAATCAAGTTTCAATACAACAAGACATCTCTGAACAACCTTAACAAGCAGCTTAAGGTCAGAAGGAATGCGTTGCCTACCCTGAAGAACAAGGAAAGTGCTCTCAGGGTGGAGGTTAAGCACGCCAAGGCCAAGAGTGAGGAGCTGGACGCCCAGCTTGAAAAGGCGATAAGTTCTTACGATTATGTTGCTCCAATGTGGAACGAATTCGACCGCGGGCTGATATCTGTCAAGGATGTTCTTCTCAAGAGCGTCAAGGTTGCGGGAATCAAAACTCCTGCCATTGACGACATAATATTTGACATCAAGGAATTTGATCTATTCAATAAGCCGATGTGGTACTCGGACGGAGTTGCTATCCTCAGGAAGATGGCTACACTCGGCATAGAATCAGAAGTCTACCGGGAAAAGATGAAGATTCTGGACTATTCCAGGAAGAAGACTACACAGAAGGTGAACCTCTACGAGAAAGTGCAGATTCCAGGTTATCTTGAGGCAATCCGCAAGATAAAGCGTTATATGGAAGACGAGGAAAACCTTTCCAAGGCATCGCAGAAGATAGTCAAGGAAAGACATCAGATGGAGGAAATGGAGAATGATTAAGCCAATGACCAAATACAGCTTTGTGGCTTTCCACAAAGATACCCCTGCCTTCCTGAGAATGTTGCAAGAGCTTGGAGTCATGGACATCACAAGATCCAGAAAACCTGCCGCTTCAGACTCCAGACAGCTGTTTGATGAAATTGCATCCTACAAGTCTGTACTGAAGGAACTTCAGAAGACACAAAAGGAAGCAGCTTCTTCCAAGGCAGAATTGCCTGAAACCAGGAATCTGACTCCAGCAAAAACAAAGGAAGAGGTATTCTCCCTTTCTTCCGTGATAAAGACTCTCAATGCAGAGCTTTCCCAGTTGCGTCTGGATTATGCAGAAGCTTTGCCGTGGGGCGCATTTGAGGAAAATGCAGTGGAAAGAATAAAGGCACTCGGCCTTACTCCTTGCTTTGTATGCCTCCCTACAAAAAAGTACAACGATTCCCTCAAGGAAAAATACGCCCTGGAAGTTGTTTCCCAGACTCCTGAAAAGACCTATCTTGTAATTCTCCTGCCTAAGGGTGAGAGACTTAAAGGCAAAGTGAAGACTGTTGATCCGCCAAAGGTGTCGGCGGAAAAGATTGCTCTTTCAATCTCAGGTAAAGAAAAGGAGCTTGAGAAAAAACAGTCTGAACTTCTGAGCCTGACTGGTTCTATAGATTCACTTTCATCTGAAATAGAAAGACTTACATCAGAAGCTGATCTGCTTCTTGCAGGAGAAAGCGCCGGCAAGGCTGCAGAGGACACCATAGAAGTTTTCACCGGATTCGCACCAGAGGAATGCCGGAAGGAGGTATGTGCCGCTTTGGACAACGCTGAAGGCGTCTATTACATCGCTGAAAAAGCAAAGGCTGAGGACAATCCCCCTATCGCTCTCAAGAACAACTGGTTCACTCGTATGTTCTCTGTACTCACCGATATGTACGGCAGGCCGTCATACAACGAATTCGACCCTACTCCGTATATTTCCGTGTTCTTCCTTTTGTTCTTTGCGATGTGCATGGGAGATGCCGGATACGGTATCCTTCTTATAATCATATCTTTCCTTCTCAAGAAAGCCAAAGGAGCTGCAAAGTTCGCCCCTCTGGTCCTGACTTTGGGAATCGCCACGGTGGTGGTGGGATTCCTGCTCCACACATTCTTCGGAATAGACATTTCCCAGGTTTCCTGGATACCGGAAGGCGCAAAGAAATTCATGATCACAGGAAAGATAGCCGGATACGATGCGCAGATGGTTCTGTCACTTGCGATCGGAGTTGTCCATATCTGCATCGCGATGACCGTAAAGGCCGTATATGCCGTCAAGAAGAACGGTTTTGCCAACTCTCTCGGCACCATAGGCTGGACCTTGCTGATTGTTGGAGGAGTGATCGTAGGCGCCATCGCACTTGGAGCAAACCTTGACAAGTCTCTTGTCAAGACGATTGTGATTGTATTGGGAATAGTTTCAGCCATAGGCATTTTCCTTCTCAACGACATTCACCGCAACCCCCTCAAGAACATCGGCAGCGGACTGTGGGAAACATACAACACAGTTACCGGGCTGCTCGGCGATGTGCTCAGCTATATAAGGCTCTATGCCCTCGGGCTTGCCGGAGGTATGTTGGGAGCTGCATTCAACCAGCTTGGAGGAATGCTTCTTCCGGAAGACGGAGGATTCAGCGTGATGTGGATATTCTTCATATTGATCGTAGTGTTCGGCCATGTGCTGAACCTTGCCATGTGCTGCCTTGGGGCTTTTGTCCATCCGCTAAGGCTCAACTTCCTTGAGTTCTTCAAGAACAGCGGTTACGAGGGAAGCGGCAAAACATACAAACCGTTGACAACAAATAAATAGTAACATTAAATAATTGATTTTATGAACGAAATTCTAGGTTATCTTGGTCTGGGACTCATGCTGGGTCTGGCAGGCGTAGGAAGCAGCATCGGAACAACTATCGCCGGCAACGCTGCGGAAGGTGCTCTTAAGGTTAATCCTGAGAAGTCAGGAAACTATATGGTTCTTTCTGCTCTTCCTGCTACTCAGGGTATTTATGGTTTCGTGGCTTTCCTGGTTTGGCTTGGCAAAGACTTTGCCACCCAGGGAGCGATGCTCTTCGGTGTAGGCATCAGCGTTGGTCTGGTCTGCCTGCTTTCAGCTATCCGCCAGGGCAAGGTTTGCGCTAACGGTATCGTTGGAATATCCCAGGGACACGATGTATTCACAAACACTCTGATTTATGCCGCACTGCCGGAATTCTACGCGATTCTCGGTCTTGTAGGCGCTCTTATGCTTAACTAAAATGACGCTGATCAAATCTATTTCCGGAATAAGGGGAACAATTGGAGGAGCCATCGGTGATGCCCTGACTCCTCTGGATATAGTAAAGTTCGCTTCTGCCTATTGTACTTGGCTCAAAGCCAAATATCCTGGTAAGAAGTGCAAAGTTGTAGTCGGAAGGGACGCACGCCTTAGCGGGACCATGGTACGCAATACAGTTTGCGGGGCTATTCTTTCCTGCGGTGTGGATGTGGTGGATGCAGGATATGCATCTACCCCTACCACTGAGATGGCCGTGATTCTGGAGAAGGCAGACGGTGGTATAATTCTGACGGCTTCTCATAACCCAAAGCATTGGAACGCACTTAAACTCTTGAATGAGAAAGGAGAATTCCTTACTGCGGAAGACGGGGCCAAGATGCTTGACTATGCCGCCAAAGAAGACTTTGAGTTTGTGGATGTTGACTCTCTCGGCAAAATCTGCGAGAAGGATTTCACTATCTCTCACATTGAAGCCGTGCTGAAGGATTCTCTCGTAGATGCGGAAGCCATCAGAAACGCAGGTTTCAAGGTTGTGCTTGACGCCATCAACTCCGTTGGCGGACCTACCATGCCGGTTCTTCTGGAAAAACTTGGAGTTGAGTGCATAAAGCTCAACTGCGAGCCGACAGGAGATTTTGCCCACAACCCGGAACCTCTACCGGCCAACCTGACAGACCTCTCCAGGACAGTAGTGGAAAACCACGCTGACCTCGGAATATCAGTGGATCCAGATGTGGACCGTCTGGCTTTCATGTGTGAGGACGGAACTCCTTTCGGTGAGGAATACACATTGGTGTCTGTAGCTTCTTACGTCCTTGAAAAGAATCCTGGCCCGACCGTTTCCAACCTCTCTTCCACCAGAGCTTTGAGGGATGTCACTGAAAATGCAGGCCAGAAGTATTTTCCGGCTGCGGTGGGTGAAGTCAATGTCACTACCAAGATGCACGAGGTTGGTGCCGTAATTGGCGGAGAAGGAAACGGCGGAGTCATATATCCAGCCCTCCACCACGGGAGAGACGCTTATATGGGAGTTGCCCTGTTCCTCAGCAATCTCGCCCACAAGAAACTGAAAATGACCGAGCTCCGCGATTCCTATCCTCAGTACTATATTTCCAAGAACAGGATAGAGGTTTCAGATCCGGCATTAGTTGACAAGATTCTGAAAAATGTCGCCGAGGCATTTGCAGACTTCAGACCTCTCACCATTGACGGTGTAAAGGTTGATTTTGAAGAAGAACACAGCTGGGCACAGCTCCGCAAATCCAATACGGAACCTATCATCCGCCTTTACTGTGAGGCTCCAACCAAACAGCAGGCAGACGACCTGGCATCCAGGATTATAGCCCTTGTCAACAAGGTCACTGAGAATTAGCACACTGCAATGTTTTCATTCCGCACCACAGACATATTCAGGCAGGAAGACATTTCCCTTCACAAAGGCAGGATAATGGTTATCTGCAACCAGTCCGCCTGGAATCCTGAAAACAGGGAGTATGTCTTTGAAGGTTTCTTCAGAAGAGGAAACCTCTCGTGCGTGATGGTGCCTCCAGGGGACGGACTCAGGGACCATCCCCTTTCAGCGTCAATACCCTTCAACGCCATCAGCAAAAGTGCCGATGGATATATGCATTTCAGCGAGGATGATTTTGCCGCCACTGATGCCGTTGTAATGGAACTCCAGGATGCGGGGTGCAGGTATTTCGAGACTCCCAACCTTGTTTTTGCCCTCTTCTCTTTTCTCTGCGACAGGCAGGCGGACTTTCCCGTCTATCTGATAGACCGCCCGAACCCCGGCGGAAGACAGGTGGAAGGCACGGCCCTGAGAGCCGGCTACCGTTCACACAGGGGGATTGAGGGGATTCCCCACAGGTATGGGATGACAATCGGTGAGCTTGCTTCTTATCTTCACGGGAAGATGAACGCCAAGTTTCCCCTGCATATAATCTCATGCAAGGCCTCTCCTGTAGGAAAACTTGTAATGAGCTGGACGGTACCTCTTTCAGGAGATTTCGGGAACTTTTTCACCCACGCCTTCTACAGCGGTCAGTTCCTTTGGAAAGGTACCAACATAACTCCCGGAGAAGGAACCGTGCGTCCCTATGAACTGTTCGGTGCTCCTTTCATGGAGGGCGTAAGGCTTGATGAGCATCCTCTGTTCCAGGATGATGGAGTGTTCGCACGCTGGGCTTCCTTCACTCCTATGGGAGGAAGGTACAACAGGGAGATTTGTTTTGGCTACCAGCTCCTTCTCACTCCCGAGAGCCAGTATAATTCTCTGGCACATTCCTTGCGTCTTATCCGGTGTGCAAAAGATACCATCCCGGCTTTCCGTTTCCTGGATAAAGAGCCAGAAAGGGAGAAGAGTCTGATAGAGATGCTTGTCGGAGACAAGGATCTTCTGGATTTCATAGAAGGGAACATCAGCTGGGAAGAAACCAGAGAGCACATAAAAGTTGAAGAACAGAAGTGGATCAAGAAAACCAGGAAGGATCTCCTGTATGAAGACGAGCCTCTGTTCAGAATTAAATAGAAACACATTAAACGCTATATCATGAATCCAATTTTGCAAGAGAAGAGATTCTCCCCTACCGGAGAACAGGTGATTATCCAGGACGGTGAATGTATGACCGTCAAAGGAGCCATTGTCAAGACAGCGTTGCTGCTGGTTCTGCTTTTGGTTGCCGCAGCCTTCTCCTGGACCGTAACCTACAATTCCATCAACCCTTCCACTCCGTTCTATTATCTGATTGGCGGTGTCATCGGTGGGTTCGTACTTGCCATGATCATAACATTCAAGCCAAGACTTGCTCCATATCTTTCTCCTGTTTACGCAGCAGCTGAAGGTCTGGCACTTGGCTGCATTTCTGCAATCTACAACCAGCAGGCCATAGCCCATGCCCAAGCCACCGGCGCAGTTGCAGACCCTAACGGTATCAGCAACATAATCACCGGAGCCATCCTGCTTACCGTAATAACTGCTTTTGTAATGCTTCTGCTTTACCGCACGGGAACTGTGAAGGTGGATAACCGCTTCAACAGGATAATCAAGGTGGCCCTGGTATCCATCCTGGTGTTTTACCTGATCGGAATAGTGGTTTCACTGTTCGGCGGAAGCGGCGGCAGATTCTACAACCTGTTCTTTGGCAACAGCATACTTGCCATCGCGATAAATGTCATAATCGTGGCGGTGGCCGCTTTCTCCCTGATGCAGGACTTTGACCTGATTGTAAAGGGAAGCGAGATGGGCGCTCCAAAGTATATGGAATGGTACGGAGCATTCGGCCTGATGGTAACTCTGGTATGGCTCTACCTTGAAATACTGAGACTTCTGTCCAGAATCCAGAGCCGCAACTGACAAAACAAGTGGAAACCAGCTGTTTTTTTGCCATAAAATTTTGCAATACCGGTAAAAATCGTATATTTGCACCCCGAATTTAAAATCATTTGCAAATGAAAAAGTCTATACATCCCGAAACCTACCGACTTGTAGCTTTCAAGGATATGTCCAATGAAGAGGTATTCATCACAAGAAGTTGTGAGGCTACCAAAGAGACAATTGAAATAGACGGCCAGACCTACCCTTTGGTAAAGGTAGAAATCTCTTCTTCATCACACCCGTTCTACACTGGTAAGATGAAGCTCGTAGATACCGCCGGCCGCGTTGACAAGTTCTACAGCCGTTACAAGAAAAAGTAAGACTGCAAAAAAAGGTTGAAAAGAGAGATACTCGAGACGAGTGTCTCTCTTTTTTTTTGTTCCACCCCACGATTTCTATAGAATTTATGTAAATTTGGGATGTAATGAAAGAATTGTGCAGAAATGAGTAAAACAACAAAAAAACAAGCCGTTAGAGCTTTTATAAAGCAATGGTGCGGCAAAGGGTATGAGAGAGGTGAATCGCAGAGTTTTTGGCATTCATTGCTTCATAATGTCCTGGATATTGAAGACCCTACACAAATTGTAGAATTTGAGATACCAGTCAAGACTCTGACTAAGGAAAAGGGTTCTGATTTCATAGATGCCTACATACATTCAACTAAAGTTCTTATCGAGCAAAAAAGTTCTAACAAGAATCTCAGCGATAAAATTAAACAAAGTGATGGAAGCATCCTCTCTCCATATCAGCAAGCACGCCGTTATGCAGAAGGGCTCCCACTTTCTTTGAAACCACGATGGATTGTTTGCTGCAACTTTACAACATTTGAGATTCACGATATGGAACATCCAAATGATGAACCTCAAATAATTGAACTCAAAGATCTTGAGAAAGATTACTATCGTCTTGATTTTCTCGTAAAGACAGATAATCTTCATTTGAAGAAAGAAGAAGTCATTTCTCTCCAGGCGGGCGAAATTGTCGGAGCATTGTATGACAAGCTCTTGGAACAGTATAAGAACCCGGAAAACCCTGAATCTCAAAAAAGTCTCAATAAGCTCTGTGTGAGACTGGTATTCTGTCTCTATGCCGAGGACGCAGCCATTTTCGGTGCAAAGAATATGTTCCACGACTATTTGTCAAGATTTGAAGCTGCTGAATTTAGGGGAAAACTCATTAAACTTTTTAGAATACTGGATACCAAACCTGAACACAGAGATCCCTACGAAGAAGAACAGCTTCTGGCTTTCCCGTATGTAAACGGCGGTATGTTTTCAGGTGATATTGAAATCCCTCGTATTACAGATGAAATCAGGGCCCTGATTCTGCAAAGAGCAAGCGATGATTTTGACTGGAGCCTAATCTCACCTACTATATTCGGAGCCGTATTCGAGAGCACCTTGAATCCAGAAACAAGACATGCCGGTGGAATGCACTATACATCCATCGAGAATATCCACAAGGTGATTGATCCACTTTTCTTAACAGACCTGAAAGAAGAGCTCAGTCAAATCAAAGCCATTAAGGAAGTAAAAAACAGAAAGCAAAAAGCCATGGGCTTTCAGGATAAAATTTCTCATCTTAGATTTCTTGATCCTGCATGCGGAAGCGGTAACTTTCTGACAGAATCTTACACTAGTCTCAGGCGGTTGGAAAATGAGGCAATCAAAATCATCTATGGTAAAGACCGAATTATAGGAGACCTGGTAAACCCTATTAAAGTTTCAATCAATCAGTTCTATGGCATAGAAATAAACGATTTCGCATGCTCGGTGGCTCAAACAGCACTTTGGATAGCCGAGAGCCAGATGCTTCAAGAAACTGAAGAAATTGTGGGCTTCAATATTGATCCACTTCCATTAAAGGCTTATACGAACATAAAAGAAGGCAATGCCCTAAGACTCAGCTGGACAGAGTGGGAGATACCAGAAAGTAATCCCTCTATCTATGCTAACCACGCAAACATTTATCCGACTTTTGACAAAGAAAAGGGCTGGCTTTCTGAACCTGAAACTCAGGCACAATACAACACTGTTGATGTCTATAGCAGCCATATAGAAATCCGCCAGAAACCTGAACCTAAGACATATCATGTAGATTTCGACTACATAATGGGTAACCCGCCGTTTATAGGTGCCAGAATCATGTCTTCAGAACAAAAAGAAGATCTCATTTCCATCTTTGGCAAAAACTGGAAGAATACTGGCAACTTGGATTATGTGACAGGATGGTACAAGAAAGCCTCTGATTTAATGAGGTCTAACTCAAACTTTATCACAAGAACTGCACTTGTTTCCACCAACTCAATTACTCAGGGAGAACAGGTTGCCAATCTGTGGAAACCTCTAATGGAAAATGGAATCCATATAGATTTTGCCTGGAGAACTTTCATTTGGGATAGTGAAGCCACAGAAAAAGCTCATGTTCATTGCGTTATTATAGGCTTTTCTTTTGCTGAAAACATCAAGCCAAAACTAATTTTCAATACTCTTGCCCCTGAAAGGCGCAAGACAGCTTTAAAATCAGATACACAGTCAGTGTCCGAAAAGAAGATATGTAGCAACATAAACGGATATCTCGTTGATGGGGATAATATATTTGTAGAGCATAGTGTAAAGCCCATCTCCATTGTGCCTCCACTTTTAACAGGAAGCCAAAGGATAGATGATAACAATTATGTATTTTCTGATGAAGAAAAAGATGCTTTTATCAATAAAGAACCAAAGAGCGAAAAGTATTTCAGAAGATGGTATGGTGCAGATGAGTTTATAAATAGCCGGCCTCGCTGGTGTCTATATCTCGGGAAATGTACTCCAGCGGAACTGAAACACCTTCCTCTTTGTCTGGAGCGAGTCAGGAAAGTCAAAGAATTCAGATTGGCTAGTAATAGAGTACAGACACTTAGAGCAGCGGACACCCCACATAAGTTTGGTCTTGAAGTAATCCCAGAATCATTCTTTATGATTATACCAGTTGTTTCTTCGGAAAGGCGCAGATATATACCAATGGGCTTTATGTCACCTGATAATTTATGTAGTAATCAGGTTAATTTGATACCGGACGCTCAGTTATATCATTTTGGCATACTTACATCCTTTGTTCATATGGCATGGATGAGAATTGTAGCTGGAAGATTGGAAATGAGATACCGCTATTCTAAAGATATAGTGTATAATAATTTTCCTTGGCCTGAGCCAACTGATACTCAAAAGGAACGAATTGAAAGAACAGCTCAGGGAATACTTGATGCCAGAGCTCATTATCCTGACAGCAGCCTGGCAGATTTGTATGACGATACGACTATGCCTATAGAACTCCGCAAGGCGCATCGCGATAATGACAATGCGGTATTGGAGGCATACGGACTTCCAAAGAACAGCACTGAGAACGAGATTGTTTCTCACTTGTTCTCTTTATATGAGAAACTTACATCTAAGCAATAATACAGAAATTTGTAATTTTTTTTTATGGATAACCGGGATAACATAATCGCCAACATCAGGAAAATCGCAATTGAATATGATAACAGGGAGTTGTTCGTGGAGGACCCGATTGCCTTTCCGAGGCATTTCTTCTGTCTGGTCAAGGGAGAAGATTCCAATGACGGTTATCCGGTTGCCGAGAATTACCCATATTCCATTAAGGATGTGGAAATTGCAGCGGTTATAGCGGCCCATCTGGCCTGGGGCAGAAGGAATATGATTGTGCGGGATATCGGAAGGGCAATGGACGAAATGCAGTGGAAGCCCCTAGAGTATGTGATGAGGGGAAAGTACCGCAACGGGCCGGAAAGCCTTCACAGAACTGTCAGATGGAGCGAATTTGCGATGATTTGCGCAAACCTGAAGGAGTTCTACACACATAACGATAGTCTTGAGTGTCTTTCTCCGCAGCAGATGAGAGTGCAGATATTTGGGCAGAAAGAGGACAAGAACTGCGCAAACAAGAAGATACACATGCTAAGGCGCTGGATGGCAAGGAAAGACGGGATTGTGGACCTGGGAATCTGGAAGGCCATAAGTCCTGCTGATCTTATAATTCCTCTGGATGTACATGTGCACCAGACTGCGTTGGCATTGGGAATCACTGAACGAAAGTCCACTGATATCAGGACTGCAATGGAGATCACTGACTTCCTGAAAGAATGTTTCCCGGAAGACCCATGCCTTGGAGATTTCGCTCTTTTCGCCTATCCGGTTTCCGAACAGGCTAAAAACAGGAAATCAGCATCTTGCAATCAAGAAAAGTAAAACAACAAGAACCATTATTCATATTATTCTTATCGCGATATGAAAAGAACAGCCTCTATCTTTTTGACTTTGACTCTGATTCTAATTTCAACCAGCCTCTTCTCACAGGTCAAGTTCTTCTCTGACTTTGAGTGCGGACGCCTTGGAAAGGCTGAGCTGACAGACAGCAGCAACATTTTCCGACCGAACCTGGAATATATGATAACCAGCGCCAAAGACCCTGACAATCCTGTTGACACGCTTCTGGAACCAAGTTCCAGGTGGTTTTATTTTCTGATGACCGGAGTAAAGGGAAGAACCATAACCATGAAGTTCATAGACACTGACCCGTGGGCTCCGTTCTACAGTTACGACAACAAGGAATGGATCAGATTTGATCCTAAGACAGAGATGGTTGCAAGATTTACTGCAAAGAAGAAGTATGACAGGGATTCCGTATGGGTTGCCTACTGCATACCTTATACCAATGCCCATCTGGAAGAGATGATGGACGAGTGGCAGTACAGAGACGGGGTCAAGATATACTCCATCGGAAAAAGCTACCAGGGAAGAGACATGAAGATGCTGACGATAACCAACCACATGATTCCTGACAAAGGCAAGAAACGCATCTACATCCACGGCAGGGTACATCCTAGCGAGACCCCTACTTCCTGGTGTCTGGAAGGTCTCATAGAAGAATTGATTTCCTCCACCCCTTATGCAAGAAGTCTAAGAGATAATGCAGTGTTCTACATACTCCCGTTCAGCAACCCAGACGGAGTGGCCTTGGGACATTCCAGGTGCGACGCCATTGGCGTGAACATGGAAATCAACTATGACCGCCCAGATTCCCTCACCCGCCCTGAGGTCAAGAACATAAAGAACTTTGTCAACACCACAACATACGGCGGCAACTATCTCGACATGTTCCTCAACTTCCATTCCCAGATAGCCCACCACATGACCTACTGGGTTCATACGGAAGAATCCACATCCCCGCTTTATTTCAAGAAAGAGCAGACATTCACCTCACTGACCATCGCTGACAACCCTCTGTTTGCCAGTGATATGCTAAGTTTCTCAAATATGGCTCCGCGATATATAGAGGGCTATTTCTGGAACAATGCCAAGGAGAACACCCTTGCCCTCACACACGAGACACCTTACAGCTACTACAACCGCGACAAAAATGGAGAAGTTGTAACCATCGGGAACCTCAAGTGGATGGGAAAGAAAACGCTCTGGGCTGTATCTGATTTTCTTGGAATAAGCAATGCAGAAAGGATTGTGGTTGAGCCTCACAAGGGCTCCCATTGCCAGAAGGCGGAAGACCTTGACCATATCTATACCGGTGAATGTTACTACATCGCCGAGAAAGACGGCGCCAGAGTATCCTACAAGCACAAGAATCTCCCTGCCGGAACCTACGGAATTTACCGTTGGATGGTTGGAGAAAAGCACCTTGCAAACCCTGAAGGAGAAAACTGCTGGGAGAAATTTGCAACCTATACGCAAGATAGCGAGGGAACATTCAACTTTGCAATTCAACTCAACGAAGGGCAGAAAGCCGCTTCCGTCCTTCTGATAAAGGAAGATTAAAATGAAAAAGCCTGGATTGCTGCTTTCGCTTCTGCCAGTTGCGCTGCTGGTTGGAATCATTGTTCTGAGCTCATCTCTGTTTGACGGGGACTTGACCTCCGGGCCTGCGCAGACAGCACTCGTGGTGGCCGCTGCGGTGGGGTCACTGATAGCTATATTCTATCTCAAGGTACCTTGGGAGAAACTGGAGGAAGCTATGGTCACCAATCTCAAGAACACGGGTGGTGCCATATTCATCCTGCTGATGATTGGAGCTTTGACGGCATCCTGGGTTCAAAGCGGAGTCGTGCCTTCACTGGTCTATTACGGGCTGGAACTTGTCCATCCGTCTATATTCCTGATAGTCATTTTCATTTTCACGGCAGTGATATCGCTGATGATAGGAAGCAGCTGGACAACGATTGGAACTATCGGGGTGGCAATGATAAGCGCAGGCAGCATACTGGGCCTGCATACAGGTTGGCTAGCCGGAGCTATCATTTCCGGAGCTTATTTCGGCGACAAGATTTCCCCTCTTTCAGACACCACAAACCTTGCTGCCAGCATATCGGGAGTAAAGCTGTATGATCACGTGAAATATATGCTGATTACCAACATCCCGGCTGTGCTTATCTGCGGAATCGTGTTTGCCGTAGTCGGGGCCAGGGCAGTGTCGGGAGGAACCCTCAATGTGGAGAGCCAGATGAAAGACATAGCCTCAACTTATAATGTTTCACCTTGGCTTCTGCTGATTCCTGCTTTTACTATCTTCTTGATGATAAAGAAAATATCCCCTATCCTGACATTGCTTTTGAGTGCTGTTTTCGCTTCTTTGATGGCCTGCCTGGTGCAGCCGCAGATCATATCACAGATCAGCCCTTACGACTCATACAGCTGGCAGACTTTCTTTTACGCCCCAATCAAGCTCATGTCTTCTCACGTGGATATTGCAGCTCCAAACGAAATGTTGGGAAAACTGGCATCAACAAACGGTATTGCCGGAATGCTCAATACTGTCTGGCTGATTATCAGTGTCACGATCTTTGGCGGAATGCTGGAGGCTGCCGGTTTTATCCAGACCATAACGGAAAAACTGGAGAAACTGATGAGGAACACGGCCAGCCTGGTAGCTACCACTATGGGAACCTGCGTGTTCTGCAATGTGGCCCTTGGAGACCAGTACATGTCCATCATAGTTCCCGGCAACATGCTCAAAAAACTCTACAAAGACAAAGGCTATGAAGGAAGGCTGCTCAGCCGTTCCATAGAGGATTCCGCAACAGTCACTTCCGTACTCATACCTTGGAATACCTGCGGTGCAATGCAGGCAGGTGTTCTCGGCGTGCCGACACTAGTGTATGCTCCTTACTGCCTGTTCAACTATATTTCGCCTTTGTTTTCTATATTTGTGGCCGCAATCGGATACAAGGTGTACAGGTGGGGCAAAAGAATCAGATGACATTGGATATCTACGTGATTGCTGATGTGGGATAATTGAAGAAACAATATAACAACAACAGAATTATTAGTCATGAAAGTTGCAGAAAACAAAGTAGTTAGTCTTAGCTATACTCTTTTTGTAAACGGAAAGGAAATAGAGAAGGTAGAGGCAACCGAGCCGCTTACATTCATATTGGGCAGTGGAATGCTTCTTCCTAAATTTGAGGCAAATGTCCTGGACAAGAATGTTGGAGACGCCTTTGATTTTGAGCTGGAAGCTGCGGATGCTTACGGGGAGATGAATCCTCAGATGGTAGTTGATCTTCCTCTGAACATATTTGAGATGGACGGCAAGGTGGACTATGAAGTCATAAAGGTTGGCAACATCCTGCCAATGCAAGACAGGGAGGGGCACCGTATGAACGGCATAATCAAGGAAGTGAAAGCTCTGGAGCAGAAAGTCACAATGGACTTCAACCATCCGCTGGCCGGAGAGAAACTCCATTTCACAGGCAAGGTTGAGGCCGTAAGGGACGCTACCGAGAAGGAACTGCAGGACGGTCTGTACGGAGAGAAGATTCCTCACGAGTGCTCAGACGAGAACTGCAGCAGCTGCGGCGGAGGTTGCGGCCACTGCCACTAGGATTTGAGACTGCCGGACGCCGGGAATCAGACCTTGCGGGCAACATTGATGCCGTCAAGGGCGGAAGAAACAATGCCGCCGGAATACCCGGCACCTTCTCCGCAAGGGAAAAGGTTCTTCAGCGATATATGCTGTAGTGTTTCAGGATCTCTCGGAATCCTTACAGGAGATGAAGTCCTGCTTTCCGTTGCCAAAAGCAAAGATTGAGAGGTGTAATAGCCTCTCATTTTTTTGTCAAAGAAGAAGAATGAACGCTTGAGCCTCTTATAGACGAATTCCGGGAGAACTTCGCTGAGTTTTGCACTGTATGCCCCTATCTTATAGGAAGTTGCCGGAAGATCAACAGACAGCCTGTCTTTGCAGAAATCGTCCATCCTCTGTGCAGGAGCCTTAAGGGAACCGCCGTTGTGGGCGAAGATTCCCCTCTCTATCTTTTCCTGGAACTTGAGAAGTTTGAGCGGCCCCCATTCCTCAAATTCATCCACGTCTTCAGGCTCGATGCTGGTAACGATTCCGGCATTGGCCCAAGGTGAATTTCTCCGGGAATTGCTCATCCCGTTCAGCACAACTTCTCCCGGAGAGGTAGAAGAAGGAAGAAGGATTCCACCGGGGCACATGCAGAAGGAGAATACTCCCCTTCCGTCAATCTGGGCCACAAGGGAATACTCGGCAGCGGGAAGGTTCTTCTGCCACTTCCCGTGGTACTGGATTTCATTGACAAGGCTCTGCGGATGCTCAGCCCTGACCCCCAAAGCAAAACCCTTGGCTTCAAGAGCCCAGCCCCTGTCGTAGAAAAGCTGATAAATGTCCTTTGCGGAATGACCGCAGGCCAGGATTATAGATATAGACTGATATTCAGTGTCTTTGAGGCCTCCCGAAGCATCCCTTTCCACACATCTTGTGCTCCACAGGCCGTTTCTTCCTGAAGGCGGGATGAAATCTACAGCCCTTGTGTTGAAATGCACTTCCCCGCCGTGGGAGATTATGCAGTTTCTGATTCTCTCCATTATGGCAGGAAGACGGTCACTCCCGATATGAGGATGGGCATCTATGAGTATAGAGGGATCCGCCCCGAACTCCACAAGCTGATAGAGCACTTCCCTTATGTCTCCTTTCTTGGTAGAGCGGGTGTAAAGTTTACCGTCTGAAAAACAACCAGCTCCACCTTCCCCAAAGCAGTAGTTGGAATCAGGATCCACAACCTGCTCAAGCATAAGGCGGGCCGTGTCTTTCTTGCGGGAATGGATATCCTTGCCCCGTTCCAGTATGACAGGACATTTCCCTCTCTGAAGAAGAGTCAGCGCTGCAAACAGTCCGGCAGGGCCTTCCCCTATTATCACAACCTTTTCTCCTTTGGAGCAGTCCAGATACGGGGCAACTTTATAGGGCTGGAACGGCTTGTCAGATTTAAGATATACCTGGGCCCTGTATTTGAAGGTTATCTTTCCTCCCCTGGCATCAATGGAGCGGCGCAGAACCTCAATATGTGCTATCTTATCAGGTGAAACACCGCAAGATTTGGAACATTTGTCTGCCAGAGCATCTTTACCCTGCTTTTCTGAAACTGAAAATGAAACTTCTATCTCTTTCATATACAACCCAATCCATACGCAGCAATTTTGCGTATTATCTATCTGAAACTACGTTTATTTCATCTGGGAAGCCCTCGGCACAGACGGCGCATCCAAAGTGCAGAATTCTCCTCTGCGATATTTATAAAGCCCGCTGATGGCTATCATGGCGGCATTGTCCGTGGTGAACTTGAACTCAGGGATGAATGTTTTCCACCCTCTCTTTTTCCCTTCCTCGGCGATTCTGTTCCTCAGTCCTGAATTTGCTGACACCCCGCCGCCAATGGCTACCTGGGTTATGCCTGTCTGCTTGACTGCCAGTATGAGTTTTTTCATCAGGATGTCTATGAGGGCCTTCTGGAAACTTGCGCAGATGTCGGCCTTGTTCTGCTCGACAAAATCAGGGTTCTCTTTCATCCTGTCGCGGAGGAAATACAGCAGGGATGTCTTGATTCCGCTGAAGCTGTAATCCAGTCCGGCAATATGCGGCAGGTTGAATTTGAAGCGGTTTTCGTCTCCTTCCTTGGCAAGACGGTCCACTATCGGGCCGCCTGGATAACCCAGCCCCATCATCTTGGAGCATTTGTCAAATGCCTCACCTACAGCGTCATCTATGGTCTGTCCCAGGATTTCGAACTCGAAACAGCCATTGACCTTCACTATCTGGGTGTGACCTCCTGAAACCAGAAGCGTCAGAAACGGAAACTCAGGTGCGATGTTTTCTTTGCCCGGCTGCTTTACAAGACACGAAAGGATATGACCTTGCAGGTGGTTCACCTCCACCAGCGGTTTGCCGGTAGAGATGGAAAGTCCCTTTGCATAGGAAGTCCCCACAAGGAGGGAGCCCAGAAGTCCGGGACCACGTGTGAATGCTATGGCATCCACATCCTTCATACCGATACCGGCATCTTCCAGAGCCTGGTTTATTACAGGAACTATATTGGCCAGATGAGCCCTGGACGCAAGTTCCGGGACCACGCCTCCCCATTTCTCGTGCACTTTCTGGCTTGCTATCACGCTGGACAGCAGGTACTCGTCTTTCAACACGGCGGCTGATGTGTCGTCGCAGGAGGATTCTATGCCAAGAATTATATCGCTCATATCTTCAGGTCTCGTTTTATCAATGTGCAAATCTAATGAGTTTTTGATTAAATTTGTACTTTTAGCAGGGGATAAGCAAATCTTTATGACCAAGATAGGCAAATATATCGGTTGGTTCCTGGTTGGACTGCTGTGTCTAGTGATGACAGCCTATCTTGTCATTCAGATACCTTATATCCAGACGCGTCTGAGCCAATATGTCATCGGAAAGCTTACCAAGGGCATAGATGCCGACATAACGGTCGGAAGCCTTAACATCAGGTTTTTCAACCGCATACATGTGGAAGATTTTGCAATCGTGTCTGGAGACACGCTGGTTGCCGCCAAGGATATAGACGCCAGATTCTCGCTCCGCGGTCTGCTCGACCCGGGCAAGTCCATCAGCAGCATTTCTGTAAGTGACGGGGTTTTCAACCTTATAAACGAGACAGATTCCACAACCAACCTGGACCGCATTTTTCCTCCAAGCGAAGACTCGTCCCCTCTCAACCTTGACGCGAGAGTGAAGAAGTTGAGCGTGAACAACTTCAGGTTCAACATGTACAATCCGTTCATCCCGTCAGATGCAGCCAAGGGGCAAATGGATTTCACAGACCTTAAAGTCAGCAATATATGTCTGGAGGCCCAGGACGCTGCTTTCAAGGACGGTGTGCTGACAGCTGCGATAAACAATTTGTCTGCTGATGAAAGCTGCGGGTTCAGGCTCAATTCCATGTCCGGAAACTTCATTCTGGACGGATCGGGTGCTACGCTTCACAAACCTGACATCGTTGCAGACGGAAGCCACTTCAAGGGAGACTATCTGAAGTTAGCCTTCAACAGCGCTTCAGACCTGAAGGATTTCCTGGGCAAGGTTTCAATACAGACAAGATTCAGGCAGAGCACTATTGCCATGAAAACGATTGGACGCTTTGCACCCCAATATCTGAATTCAGACCTGGAAATGCTGGCCAGCGGAGAAACCTCCGGAACCGTAAGAAATCTTATGGTAAAAACTCTGGAAGGAGCTACCAAAGGCGGAGAGACTTCATTCATCATCAGGAACCTTAACCTCAAAGGTCTGCCCGATGCCTTCAACACTAAAGTTTCTGGAGAAGTTGAAAGGCTATCCACCAACGGACACGATCTTTCCTACATCATATCTCAGCTGACAGACGGGAAGAGAATTGATTTCCTGGATCAGCTGCCCAGGATGCAGGTGTGGAACTATTCCGGAAATGTCGGTGGCACCATCGGGCACATCAATTCAAACGGAGTGTTGTCAAGCGGATCTCAGAGAGTTGCAGTCAACACTACTGTCAATGTAAGGCACAGCGGCCCAGAACCTCTTGTTGACTTGAACCTGGATGCCGACAACCTTAACCTTTATACTTTCACAGGCTCCTCCATGCTTGGGCTGTTCAGCGGAAAGGGAATCATAAGGGTAAGTTCCACTCCTGACAACACTACATCCGTTGCTATAGACAGCCTCAATGTGAGGAAGCTTGGAATCAACGGCTACAATCTGACCGGCATATTCGCCAAAGGAATATACGAGGACGAACGCTTTGACGGAAAACTTATATGCCATGACCCTGCCCTTGACCTTATGTTCCAGGGAAACATATCAACCGCGTTCAAAGACGGCAGCACGTTCAACTTCTACGCCAACATCCCTTATGCGGACCTGAACGCCCTGAATCTTGACAAGAGAGACACCATCAATGAAATCAGCACATTCATAAGCGCTGACCTGTTCGCCGATTCGGAAAACAACATATTCGGTTACCTGAAGATGGACAACACATCTTTCACTAACTCTCATGGATACAACTATATAGGTAACCTTGACGCCGCTTCTCTTTACGAGAATGACAAATACATAATCAATGTCGTTTCCGATTTCTTGAAAGCCAGATATGAGGGTACAACCAACATAGACAGCTTCATTTACCAGTTCCGCCATCAGGTTCTCAGAAGGCATTTCAGCAACGCCCTCAAGCCATACAACCAGGAACAGGCCAATGAAACCTACGGACAAGACTACAGCCTGACACTCAAGACACTCAACACTCAAGGTGTATGTGCATTCATTTCTCCAGGCCTGTACATACAAAGCGGCACATCGCTGAGGATAAGGGTGACGGAGGATGACCACTACCGCGTCCTGGCCAACAGCGGAAGGCTTGCCTATGAGAACAATTACCTCAAGAACATCCGCCTTGTGGTAACTGACAGAGATTCAAGCATAGCGGCATCTTTGTTCGCCAAGGAAATCGTTGCCGCCGGCTTTGCAGTTGACAGCACAAGGCTCTTTGCCAATGTCAAGGACAACAACGCCGACTTGTCTCTGAGGTTCCAGAATGACTCCGTAAAGACCAATTCAACCAGTATCAACGCCCAACTGTCGATTTATCGTGACAGCATCTTTTGGGTAAACAACCGCCCGGAACACATGTCCACTCCAATTGCCCTGAAGCTCAAGGAATCAGACGTTACTCTGCGAGGCAGCAAGTGGAATATCAGACCTGCGGAAATCATTTATTCAGATTCCCTGCTCGTACTGGACGGATTAAGGATAGAAAACAACAGCCAGCATTTGACAGCCCAGGGTACAATTTCTTCTGTAAGACCGGATTCCCTTGGAATCACTATGGATAACTTTGACATTTCTATACTGGACCAGTTCCTTGACCAGCCGCTTGGTCTTGGAGGCTTTCTTTCCGGAGATGCAGATATATCTTTTTATGACAGTGACAAAATGTTTGCTTCCTTCACCGGCAAGGACATACTCATGAACAACCAGGATGTCGGAGATATTGAAATCAACGCTGAATGGTCTCCGGAGAACAAGAGATATGACTTTGCTGTAAGTTCATATCTCAAAGGCCAGGAAACAATTGACATCGACGGCTTCTACCGCCCTTCAGACAACTATGTCGATATCTATTCCGGATTCAACGATATGCCTCTGACATACATAGAACCTTTCCTTGAAGGAGTGGCTTCCTGTACAAGCGGCTCGCTCTCAGGAGGCGTGAAGATAGAAGGTCCGATGGACGACTTGTCAGTTTACGGAAAGAACTGCAAACTCAACAGATTCGGATTTACAATAGACTTCCTCAATGTGCCTCTTACGGTAGATGGTCCGGTTGCCATCGACGAAAAAGGCGTCGTTCTCAAGAACTGCATGCTTACCGACTCTCTTGGCGGTACAGGAAGAGTCAACGGTGGAATATCATACAACAAGCTCAAAGACATGAAGGTCAATGTCGGAGTAACCATGAACAACCTCTTGAGCCTTGACACTGAGGAGAAAGACAATGAAGATTTCTACGGCAAAGTTTTCTCTACCGGAAGCGTGAACATAAATGGTGACCTGCGCCATCTGGTTTTGGATGTGAACGCCCGTACAGAGCGCAAGTCCCAGCTTCATATTCCTCTTTCTGGAGCCTCCAGTGCCAGCAATTCCAATATCCTGACCTTTGTTCAGGAAGAGAAACCTGTTGAGATAGACCCTTACGACACCCTCTATTTTGCACAAAGCGCCAAGGTCTCCGAACCTATGGAGATTGAGGTCAACCTCAATGCAAACGCAACTCCCGACGCCAGCGTATGGCTGGAAATCGACAAATCTACAGGAGACATAATGAAAGCCACCGGAAACGGAAGGATAGGCATCAAAGTCAATCCAAAAAAGAACATCTTCAGGCTTTCAGGAAACTACACCATTGAAGAGGGAAGTTATCACTTTGTCCTTATGGGGCTCGCCTCCAGAGACTTTACCGTACAACCGGGAAGCAGTGTAACCCTCAACGGCAAAATCGGGAACACAGCTCTGGACATTGAGGCTCTATACACCACAAAGGCCTCTATAGACAGGCTCATCTCAGACTCTACATCTTTGGCGACAAACCGACAGGTTAACGCCACGATCAAGATTACAGGAATCCTTGATGATCCTCAGATAAAGTTCGGAATAGACATTCCTGACCTGGACCCTACCATAAAGCTTATGGTGGACAACGCTCTCAACTCAGAAGACAAGATCCAGAAGCAGTTTGCTTCTCTCATAGCATTCGGAAACTTCACTCCTGAAGCTGAATCAGGAATATCATCTTCCGGTAACTCAGCGATTTACTCCAATGCAGCCTCAATGATTGTGGGGCAGGTCAACAATCTCCTGATGCAGCTTGGAATACCACTTGACCTGGGATTCAACTACCAGCAGGGCTCAGCCTATTCTAACAATGCCTATGAAGTAGCCGTATCCACCCAGCTGTTCAACAACCGGGTAATCATAAACGGAAGTATGGGCAACGACCCTTATGCCTATATTACCGGCAACGATGTCAGGGGCAACATAGATATCCAGGTCAAGCTGGACCGAAGGGGCAAACTCCGGATGACCTTATTCTCACACGCCACGGACTTCTACACCAACTATCTGGACATGAGCCAGAGGACAGGTGCCGGTATGGCCTACCAGCACGAATTCAATTCCTTCAAAGACTTGTTCCGCAAACGTACAGCCGCGCAGAAGGAATATGAAAAGATGTTGAAAATCAAGGAAAAAGAAGAGAGGAAAGCCGAAAAGGAAAGAAAGAAGGAAGAACGCCGTCTGAATAAGGCGCAGCAGCAGTCGCCATCAAAATAAAGCAGCCTTCTTCTCAGATGAAGTTGGAAGATCAAAGTTCTACTTCTGTAATATGCCCTATAAGAGACTGGTCATAGGGTCTCTCCACTCTAAGATAATTTCCTGTATATCCGCCCATAAGCTTCGGGTTGCCTTTTACCCTACCCTCCCATAGAACTTGCTGGAGAGAACCGTCAAAACGCTGCCGATACTGCGTGTGGAGAGAATCTGAAAGGTTTTCGAGAACTCTTACCCTTGCGGTTTTCACAATTTCCGGAAGATGTCCTTCCATCCTGTCCGCAAGAGTACCTTTGCGTCTTGAGTAAGGGAATACATGAAGGAATGCCGGCTTTATCACATCGCGGATGAAAGACACTTCTGAATCAAACTCTTCTTCTGTCTCTCCCGGGAAACCGGCTATAACGTCAATCCCGAAGAAAACATCTCCCATAGCCTTCCTGATATATTCAATCTTTGATGCAAAGAGCGCAGTGTCATATTTCCTGTGCATACGGGCCAGGACGCTGTCACTTCCGCTCTGAAGCGGAATGTGGAAGTGGGGCTGGAATTTAGTCCCCGATGAAATCCAGTCTATCATCTGGTTTGTCAGAAGATTAGGCTCTATGGAAGAAATCCGGTACCTCTCAATCCCATCAACCCTGTCAAGAGCCTTCAAGACCGGTAGCAGACCTCCTTCATAATCGCCGATGTTGACACCGGTAAGCACAATCTCTTTCACGCCCTTGCAGGAAAGTTCTTTGGCCTGAGCTTCAATGACATCCAGAGGTACGCTTCTGCTTCTTCCTCTTGCGTAAGGAATTGCGCAGTAAGTGCAGAAATAGTTGCATCCGTCCTGGACCTTCAGGAAAGAGCGGGTCCTCTCACCAAAAGAACAGGCAGGGAATATATGCTCAGCAGAAGCAGGAGAGCACAAAGAGCCTTCCAGAAGCTCCAGGCATCGCGGATAAACACTTCCTTTCTTGTCTTGCTCCAGCACAATGGAAACACCTTCAATGGCCTCGATCTCGGCCTTTTTCAGAGTTGCATAGCATCCTGTCACGGCTATTATGGCTCCGGGATTCAGCTTGTGGATCCTGCGGATTATATTCCTGCATTTCTTGTCAGAATGTTCTGTTACGGTGCAGGTGTTCACAACGCAGACATCCACGCCGGAAGAATATGCAGACACCTCCTGGAATCCGCTCTGAACAAATTTACGGGCAATGGCCGAACTCTCTGCAAAGTTCAGCTTGCACCCAAGGGTAGCCACTGCAATCTTCTTTCCGGTATAATCCGCCATAACTTTGTTTCTATGCAGAATCCCTATTCCTTAAACTGCTTCAGCCTTCAAAGGTAACGCTTGAAGCATACAGTTTGCCGCCAAGGGGAGGATTGATCTTGTCTATTGTAACAGAAACCCTGACAAGTTCTGGAAAGGCTTTCCTGACGGAATCCGTTATCCTCTTTGCAACATTCTCCAGAAGATGAGAAGGTTTATCCATCTCAACCCTGACTATATCGTAAAGCTCCTGGTAATTGACAGCATCAGCGATGTCGTCGCTCCAGGCTGCCCGGCTGAAATCCCCTTCCACGCTAAGGTTCACGACAAACCTGTTGCCTACAATCCTTTCCTCCTCAAAGCATCCGTGCTTTGAGAAAAATTCCATATCCTTGAGTTCAATCTTGTTCATAACTATCTAACTACAGAAACCTGAAAACACTCACATACCATGCATTATCCCAGCAGAATAAAAACGCAAGGCCGCTTCCCTATCTTGATTCCAGTCTTCTTCCACGCCCCTACCGGCATCGTCTTTATAAACTCGGCCGGAAGGGAAATGTCGGCGGCAAGGGTGAGCATCGTTGAAGAAGAACATACTTCCAGGATGGATGCAAGAAGGGAATCGTTCCTGTAAGGTGTCTCAATGAAGATCTGGCTCTGGGCCATCTTCCTGGAATGAGCTTCGTAGAAACGCAGCCTGGCTTTCCTGGCTTCCTCCTTTACCGGCAGGTAGCCGTTGAAGGCAAAATTCTGGCCTTGGAGCCCGCTCGCCATCAGAGCCATCATCAGCGATGACGGACCAACCAGCGGAACAACCTGCACATCAGCATTATGGCAAGCTGCCACCAGCACATTTCCAGGATCGGCCACTGCAGGAAGCCCGGCCTCTGAAATCAGCCCGACATCGTTGCCCTCAAGAAGCAGGGAAACATAACCGGATCCGACCTTCGGATCGGTATGCTCGTTGAGCTCATAGAAATTCAGGCTCTCTATTTTCCCCTTCAAGCCACACCTGGAAAGGAATCTGCGGGCTGTGGTAACCTCCTCCACAACAAAATGCTTCAGCGATTCCACTATATAAATGTTCCTGGGCGGCATACTGTCCGCCACACTCCCCTCCCCCAGCGGAGAAGGAATCAGATAGAGTTTTCCCTTTCCCATATACTTGGCAAATATAGTCTATTTTGAAAAAGTTAATTATTTTTGACACCAACAATTGACTAATATGAAGAATTCTATATTGTTTCTGGGAACAGGAACCTCTACAGGAGTTCCGATGATAGGATGCCACTGCTCCGTTTGCTCAAGCACTGATCCCAAAGACAAACGCCTCAGGACATCAGCATTTGTAGAATATGAAGGCCTCAAGCTTTTGATAGACTGCGGACCGGATTTCCGGCACCAGGCCCTTGCCAACGGTATAGAGGACTTTGATGCCATACTTCTGACGCATCAGCACAAGGACCACACCGGAGGACTTGACGATGTCAGAGCCCTGAATTATCTCAAGCACAAGCCCACAACCATATACTGCGAAGAAAGAGTTCTTGGGGGGCTTAAGATGGAATACTCTTACGCTTTTGACGAACATCCCTATCCAGGTGCCCCGAAATTTGACATACACATCATCGACGAGAAACCGTTCAAAATCGGGAATTCAACCATAATTCCCATCAGAGCAATGCATTACAAACTTCCCATATTGGGATTCAGGATGGGCGGGATGTGCTATTTGACAGACGCCAACCACATCGCCGAGGAAGAATACGAAAAGCTGAAAGATCTTGACATAATGGTTCTCAGCGCTGTCAGGAGAGGCCACCACATATCGCATTTCTCTTTGGAGCAAGCCATTGAAGTTGCCAAGAGAATCGGAGCCAAAAAGACATACATCACCCACCTTTCACACATGATGGCGGAGGACGACAAAAACATAAAAGGCACTCACCAAGACCTGGTTTCAGAAATGCCTGAAGGCATAACGATAGCGTACGACGGCCTGAAAGTCAGCTTCTGACGCAATTCACAATCAGAGATTGTCAAACGAGAAAGGTATGAGGTCATTTACAGAAGAGATGACCTCTATTTTTTCGGCTGCGCCGAGAATGACTTTGAGAGGTTTCCCTCCGCGATTCTGGGCATCAAGCATAACCTGTATGCAGGCTCCGCAAGGCCTTGTAGGAGTAGCCGTAAGCTTTTTGCCCTTCTTTGCAGCAATAGCCAACGCCTCTACAGCCACACCTGGATACTTTGAAAAAGCATAGAAGAGAACTGACCTTTCTGCACAAAGGCCGGAAGGAAACGCAGCGCTCTCCTGGTTGGAAGCCTTGAGAATCTGGCCGTTGGCCATACGTACAGCGGCTCCGACCCTGAACTTTGAATATGGAGAATAGGAAAGGTCCGTAGCAGAAACCGCCTCCTTTAAAAGCAGAGCATCATCTTCCGGAAGACTGGTGATACTCTTGAATTCCTGATATTCGATGGTTATTTTCTTCTTCATTTGCAATTGCTTTAATGCAAATTTAATAAATTTGTGTAACTATTGGACAAATCAAGACATTTATGGCAAAGACTACTGGCACCAAAAGCAGGAAACCTGCAACTGGAAGAAATAAATCCGGAAAAAAATCTTCAAAGAAAAGCAGGCTCCTTTTATGGCTGGCAATTATTGCCGTCATCCTGGCTGTTCCGGCTGGGATAGGCCTTTCCAGGTTCCTCCAGCAGAACAAAAAGAACATAGCCCATAAGACAGTCTTGTATGTAAGGCCAGGCACAGACTTTGCCGCCCTGATGGACTCCTTGGAAAGCCATCTTACAGACATCAAGTCATTTGTAAAGGTAGCAAACAGGGAGCAGCTTCCTTCACGGATTCACCCCGGCCGTTATGTCCTGGATTCTCTGGCTACCAACATTCAGGTCGTGAGGAACCTGAAATACGGATACCAGTCTCCGCTCATGCTTCCGCTTTCCGGCAGGATACGGCATGCAAAGAACCTTGCCGCAAGACTCGGCAAAAGAATGATGGCCGATTCAGCTGAATTCATGGAGACCTTCAAGGACAACGCTTTTCTCCAGGAATTGGGCACTGACACAGCAAACATACTGTCCCTTATACTCCCCGATTCCTACGAGTTCTACTGGACAGTAACCCCACGCGAGTTTCTGGAAAGGATGAAGAAAGAGTACGACAAGTTCTGGACAGAGGAAAGGCTTCAGAAAGCCAAGAAAATAGGTCTCAGCCGGAAGGAAGTGTCCATACTCGCATCCATAGTCTATGGAGAAAGCAATCATGTTCCTGAGTATCCGAAGATTGCCAGCGTCTATCACAACCGTCTCAAGAAAGGCTGGAAGCTTTGTGCGGACCCTACCGTAATATATGCCACAGGAGATTTCACAATAACAAGAGTTTTGAAACGTCATCTTGAAACAGATTCTCCATACAATACATACAAGGTCTATGGGCTCCCTCCAGGACCTATCATGGCTCCTACCAAAGACTGCATAGACGGTGTCCTCAATGAAGAATCAACAGACTTCATGTTCTTCTGCGCCAGCCCGAAATTCAACGGCACGCACCGCTTTGCACGCAACGAGAGGGAACATTTTGCAAATGCCAGGGCATATCGCCAGGCCCTTGACTCCCTGACTAAGGCCAAAGCCGCCAGAGCTAAGGCTGAAGCATCTGGCAACGGTAAATAGCACGCCTGCATTTTATTTTTGCTTTTTAAAAAAAGTCATTACATTTGCAGTGGGGTAAGTCATATACGACCAGCTCCCTCAAAACTCCCCCAGGGCCGGAAGGCAGCAAGGGTATGAGGTTGTAGCGGTGCGATATATGTAGCTTGCCCTTTTTTTCATATATGGCAGACCTATAACAACTTGGACCTAAGGAAATGAAGATCATAGTCGGACTCAGCGGCGGTGTGGATTCAAGCGTGGCGGCATATCTTCTCAAACAGCAGGGATATGACGTCGAGGCTATGTATATGCAGAACTGGCACGACATAACCGGCACTCTTCACGGAGAATGCGAATGGGAGGAAGAGAAGGTTGTAGCTGAGATGGTGGCCAGGAAGATTGGAATACCTTTCCATTTTGTGGATCTCAGCGACGAATACCGCACCCAGGTTGTTGACTACATGTTTGCAGAGTATGCAGCAGGACGGACTCCGAATCCGGACGTTATGTGCAACAGCAAGATAAAGTTCGCTTCTTTCCTGAAGAAAGTCGAGGAACTGGGAGGAGATTTCGTAGCCACCGGCCATTACTGCAAGAAAGAAACCATTGTCCCTGGCAACCAGGAGAAGAATGAAAGCAGCAAGAATATCTACAGGATACTTGCTGGAGACGACCCTAACAAAGACCAGAGCTATTTCCTCTGCCAGCTGTCCCAGGAACAGCTATCAAAGGCCATCTTCCCTATCGGGCATCTTACCAAACCGGAGGTCAGGGAAATCGCCCGACAGGCCGGTTTGCCGTCCGCCGAAAAGAAAGACAGCCAGGGCATTTGTTTCGTAGGCAAGGTTGATTTACCTGTTTTCCTCCAGCAGAAACTCAAATCAAAGGAAGGAAACGTTGTGGAAATCTTCAGGGAGAATTACGCCAGGATACTGGAACGAGAATTCAAAGATGATTTCACACCTGTCCGCTACATCCCTTCAGACGGAAAAGTTATCGGAAAACATATCGGAGTACAGTACTACACAATAGGACAGCGGCACGGGCTTAACATCGGCGGACACCAAGGCAGCATATTCATAATAGCTACAGACACAAAGACCAACACCATATATGTAGGAGAAGGTAAAGACCATCCGGGGCTATACCGCAAAGGTTTGAAGATAAACAAAGAAGAAGTCCACTGGATCAGACCTGACCTTGAAATGCAGCCGGGCGAAGAAAGAAAATACCTTGTCAGGATCCGTTACCGTCAGCCGCTCCAGAAAGCTACCCTGAAGATGGAGCAGGACGGAATGTACATAGCATTTGACGAGCCGCAGAGAGGGATAACACCCGGACAGTTTGCCGTATGGTATTCGGAGGACGGGGAAATGCTGGGCAGCGGCCCTATCAAAGAGTAGCGTTCTCTGCAACCTACTGGTATTCAACGATATAATATTTTTTCTATTTGCCTTTTTTGCATACAGTTAAACTTATAGTTATATGAAAATCAAGAGATTGCTAATAACGGCACTGACAGCAGCCCTATTCCCTGCAACAATTGAGGCGCAGGAGATTTCAGGCAATGACCAATCATCCGGGATGTTCTCATCCGAGGAAGTCAGCTTCACCAACCCGGCTGACGGAGCAGTTCTTTCAGGAACCCTCCTGCTGCCACAAGGGGTAGAAAAACCGGTTGTGGTGCTTCTGGTTACTGGAAGCGGTCTCCAGAACAGGGACGAGGAAATCTTCAAGCTGAAGCCTTTCAAGGATATCGCTGAGTATCTGGCATCAAGAGGAATTGCAAGCCTCAGATATGACGACCGCGGCTTCGGGAAATCAACCGGAAATATAGACGGTGCTACAACCGAAACATTCCTGTCAGACGCTGAAGCCGGAGTTGACTTTCTGAAAAACTACAGAAGTGAACCAGGCAATCCCGGGGCCACATTCTCCAAGATTGGAGTTGCCGGCCACAGCGAAGGCGGAACAATAGCATTCCTTCTGGCTGCGGACAAAAAAGTGGATTTCATTATCAGCCTTGCCGGCGGTGCCATCCAAGGGAAAGAAGCTGTCATGACTCAGAACTACAACGCATTCAAGATGCAGGGAGTGCCTGAAGACCAATATGGCCCTGTGCTTGACGCCATCGAGGAAGTGTTTGACAAACTGATCCAAAGCCCGGAAGACGAACCGTTTTCAAAAACAATGGAAAGAATTGCTTCCGAAGTGTCCAACCCAGAAATAGCCCGGACGCTGGCAATGCAGCTTGGGAACGATTCCAACGGAAAATGGTACAAGCGTTTCCTGGCATTGGATCCTTCAGATGCGATTTCCAGGATAACCTGCCCTGTCATGGCGGTTAACGGTACGCTTGACTTCCAGGTTGACTGCAAAGAAAACCTTGACAACCTGAAAAAGAGACTCCCGGCCTCCCCAAAGAATCTCATAAAGAGCTATGAAGGCATAAACCATCTTCTGGTGCCTTGCAAGACCGGATACCCTACAGAATATCCAAGCCTGGAAGGACATGTGTCAGAGGAATTACTCAAAGAAATCGCAGACTGGATTCTTGGTCTGTAATTATTTCAGAGCCTCGAGAGCCTTCTGCACCTCTTTGTCCGTGAGGTTGTCATAGCGGATATAATAGTCCAGACCGTAGAGATTGCGCACTATCAAGCCTTTCAGATAGTTGCGCAATTCTTTTCCTGATTTGTCCAGCTCCTCCTGCGTAAACTCTATCTTGTTCTGACGGGCATATTCCAGGAACTCGTTGAAATACTTGTCATCCACCTCAAACTTTGAAACGAAGCTGCTGAAGGTCTTGTTGTTTTTCTCTTCCGCCTGGGAAGCCGAAAAAGTACCGTATTTACGCTCGAAATCCTTGCGGTGGTTGTCTGCATAGATGCTGACAAAATCGCTGAGGATTCCTCTGTTTACGGCAGCAAGATAACTCTTGGAATAGTATGAGGTGTCTATCGGGATGTAAACATCCGGGATAATACCTCCGCCTCCATACACGGTCCGTCCGAGTTTAAGTGTCTTGAACTTGAGGGAGTCATTGATCTTTATGCTGTCCTGGCTGAAGCTTTCCCCGTTGAGATACCTCTCGTAGAAGTTGCGGTAATATTCTTCAGCGGCCCCCATCTTGTATGGAGACTGTATTACCCTGCCGCTAGGAGTGTGGTAACGTGCCACTGTTATTCTGACCCTGGATCCGTCCTGGAGAGGGAACTCCTGCTGCACAAGGCCTTTGCCGAAGGAGCGGCGCCCGATTATGGTGCCTCTGTCCCAGTCCTGGATTGCTCCGGAAAGAATCTCGCTTGCAGAAGCTGAATTCTCGTCTATGATCACAGACAGCGGAACATTCTGGAGTTTTCCGCTGCCGTCTGCAAAGTCATCGGTACGCTGGACGGCACGCCCTTCCGTGAACAGGATCAGCTGCCCTCTGCCCATAAACTCGTTAACAAGCCTGAGCGCGGTGTGTAGATAACCACCTCCGTTCCCCCTCAGGTCCACTATCAGGCCTTTAAGATCCTTGCCTTGGAGAGGATTCATGAACTCATTGTAAGTCTCTGCCCCAAAGCTGCTTACCTTGATATACATTACGCCCGGGCGGATTTCGTATGCGGAAGAGACTGTATTCAACGGAATCTTGTCTCTGGTTATGACGAGTTCCCTTTCTTTTTCTCCGCGACTGATCACCCCTACCCTGACTTTCGTGCCTTTGTCGCCTCTCAGATATTTGAGGACGCGCATCTGGGTGAGTTTGGTACCGCTTATCACCTCCCCGTCAACAGAATTTATTTTGTCTCCAGCTTTGAGACCGACCTTCTCGGAAGGTCCGCCTGGTATCACGCTCTGGACTGTCAAAGTATCGCGGATGAGAGCATATTCTATACCTATGCCCTCGAACTTGCCCAGCAGAGGCTCCTCCATCTCCTTCACGTCCTTTGCGGAAATATAGACTGAATGTGGGTCCAGCTGCTGCATCATGTTTATCATGGCCTCTTCACTGATCCTGCCGACATTCAAAGTATCTACATAGGCGTTAGCCAACAGGAAAAGCATCTGCTTGAACTTGGTGGCTTCCGTGTTGAGTCTGGAATTGTTGAAACCTATGGTCTGGTTCACACGAGGCTGGGCCATATAGCTCTGCCCACTTGCGGAAGAAACACTTGCCAATATTGCCAACACCAGGCTTGAAGTAATCAGAACGAGCTTTTTCATTGTCTTTGTTTCATTGGAGATAATTTCTCCGGAATATCAAATATCATACCTTCCTGAGCAAGATATGTCTCAGGAAAAACACTGCGGGCCTCTTCAAGCAGAAGGTCCAGGTCCCTGTACCTGGATGAGAAATGTCCAACCACAAGTTTTGAGGCTCCCGCCGCCAGTGCTACTTTAGCCGCATCTTCACTCGTGGAATGAGCGGTGGTTTTGGACAAAGCCTTAAGGTCAGAGGCATAGGTAGCCTCGTGGTAAACCAGGTCAACTCCCTTGATCCACTCCTGAAGCTTTGGGAATGGAGCGGTATCGCTGCAATAGGCAAAGCTCCGAGGCTCAAAAGGCCTGTATGTAAAGTCTTCACAACGCAAAACCTCCGTCTGTTCACCGTTGTCATTCCTCCTGACCACATCCTCACCCCTTTTCAGAGTACCTATCTCCTCAAGCGTCAGGTTGTGCTCCGCGATGGAATCTTTAATGACATTAAGCAGCGGCTCCTTTTCCTTGAACAGGTATCCGTAAGTCTCTATCCTGTGACGCAACGGGAATGCGTAGATATCCAGATTCTTGAACTGGCAAATCAGTTCCGGTTCATGACATTTCACAGTATGTACAACTATCTCGTACTTAGGCTCTCCAAACTGGTCTGAGATAGTATCCAGAAGTTTCTGCATACCTTCCGGGGCATAGATGTGAAGCGGAGAGAGGCGGCCCGTCATGTCCAGGGTGGATATGAGGCCGAACAACCCGAAGACGTGATCTCCGTGCAGGTGGGATATGAATATGTTGTCCAGCCTAGAGAAGGGAACCTTGAACCTCGCCATCTGCATCTGGCAACCCTCTCCGCAGTCTATCAAGAACAAACGCCCACCCACAATGAGTGAGTGAGCGCTTGGAAATCTGGAAGATGTAGGGCGTGCAGAAGCACTACCCAATGTCATCAGAGAAAATTCCACTATTTATTCTCTCCTTTTTCCAACTCTTTCTTCAGGTCTGCAAGAGCGTCGATGTCACCAAGGGTGGTCTTCTCAACGCTTGCCTTCACCTTCTTGATAGCCTTCTTTGTGCTTTCAGCCTCTGCTTCCTTCTCCTTGAGAACTTCACCGGCTTCAGCTCTCTTCTTGTCTTCAGCTATCCTTGTGTGTGAAAGGATGATCTTCTTGCTTGACTTGTTGAATTCAACAACCTTGAAATCGAGTTTCTCTTCTGCCTTTGCAGTTGTTCCGTCTTCCTTTACAAGACCCTTCATAGGAGCGAATCCCTCGATTCCATACTGGAGAGCTACGGTTGCGCCCTTGTCGTTGAAGGAAACGATTGTACCCTCATGGATGGAACCCTGTGTGAATACGGTCTCGAAGGTATCCCAAGGATTGTCCTCGAGCTGCTTGTGGCCGAGAGAAAGTCTGCGGTTCTCCTCGTCGATGTCGAGAACTACAACCTCGAACTTCTCTCCGAGAGCTGTGAACTCAGAAGGATGCTTGATCTTCTTTGTCCAGCTGAGGTCTGATACGTGTACCAGTCCGTCAACACCTTCCTCAAGTTCAACGAATACGCCGAAGTTGGTGAAGTTGCGAACGATGGCAGTGTGACGGCTTCCTACAGGATATTTCTCCTTGATGGTTGCCCAAGGGTCAGCCTTAAGCTGCTTCATTCCGAGGCTCATCTTGTGCTCCTCGCGGTCAAGTGTCAGTATCTGTGCCTCAACTTCCTCGCCGAGCTTCAGGAAATCCTGTGCGCTTCTAAGATGTGAAGACCAGCTCATTTCAGACACGTGGATAAGACCCTCGATACCAGGCTGGATCTCAACGAATGCACCGTAGTCGGTGATGACAACAACCTTACCCTTTACGGTGTCACCAACCTTGAGGTCTGGGCTGAGAGCCTCCCAAGGATGTGGAGTAAGCTGCTTCAGACCGAGAGCGATTCTCTTCTTCTCCTCGTCGAAGTCAAGGATAACGACGTTGATCTTCTCGTCCAGCTTGACAACTTCCTCAGGGTTGCCGATGCGGCCCCAGCTGAGGTCTGTAATGTGGATGAGACCGTCCACGCCACCGAGATCCACAAATACTCCGTAAGAAGTGATGTTCTTAACGGTACCCTCGAGAACCTGACCCTTCTCCAGCTTGGAGATGATCTCGCTCTTCTGGGCCTCGAGCTCTGCCTCGATGAGAGCCTTGTGTGAAAGTACAACGTTGCGGAACTCCTGGTTGATCTTCACAACCTTGAACTCCATTGTCTTCTCAACATATACGTCATAGTCGCGGATTGGCTTCACGTCAATCTGAGAACCAGGCAAGAACGCCTCGATTCCGAATACGTCCACGATCATACCGCCCTTTGTACGAGCCTTGATGAAGCCCTTCACGATCTCGTTCTTCTCGAATGCCTCGTTTACCCTGTCCCAAGACTTGAGTGAGCAGGCCTTCTTATGTGAAAGAATCAACTGACCTTTCTTGTCCTCAGGATTCTCGACAAGCACATCTACCTTGTCGCCGACCTTAAGGTCAGGATTGTATCTGAATTCATTTCTCTGGATAACACCCTCGCTCTTGTAACCAACGTTAACGATAACCTCTTTCTGGGTAAGGCCGGTTACAGTTCCTTCAATAACTTCATTCTCCGCAATCTTTGAAAGGGACTCGCTGTACTTCTTCTCGAGTTCTTCCTTGCTCTCAGATGCAGGAACATTGTTCTCAAATGCATCCCAGTCGAACTTTGCAGGATCGATGGACGCGTTGCTTTTCCTCTTTTTAGGAGCAACAGGTGCTGCTTCTTCCCTGAAGGACTCTACAGTCTCTTCAGCTTTCCGAACGGGAGTCTCTACAACTTCCTCGTTCTCAATGTTTTTAATTTCTTCGTTCATAATAATTAAACAAATTAGACGTTAAACTTTATTTGTAGATCAGCCCGAAGGCTGAAATTCAAGCGTGCGAAGATAGCAAATTTTTTTCTATTTTTACAAAAACTATTAGCCATGAGACAAAAACAATTCTATTTCTCTGCTTTGGTATCCCTGATGGTCATGTCAATGACGGCTTTCCAAGGAACCGCATTTGGACAGAAAGCGACTTTCTCAGACTGCAAGCTTAAGCACAATGTCGTGACGGATGGAGGAAAACAGCTTCAGTGCCAATACACTGCACGCTTTTCTGATATGAAGTCCCACAAAAAGATCAAAATCGTAATGCAGGTTGAATATCCGAAAGGGAAAGTATATAAGTATCTGAACAATGACGGAAAGAACGTATCAGTCACTGCCTCAAAAGAATATAACAATCAATACGATAGGCCGATCCTGGAAAACAAGCGCCTGGGCATCTACAATTCCCGTCTGCATCCCCAACCGGGGACTAACACGTATTATGTACGTCTTGTTGCCTACGAAGTAAAAACAGGGAAAGTTATAGGAAGGTCAGGTTACATGTCCTTCACTAATACCGGTAAGAGTGATGCCGGTAAGTCAGGCGGTAATGTCAACTCTGGAGGTAAAGTTAGCTCTGCAGGCAAATCAGGGTCAAAGAGCAAGGGCAAATGGGCAAAGATTGCCAAGGGGAACTATTATATTTCCTGTGCTGAGAATGCTTGTGTATATATTGGAGCAAAAAATAAAAAAATGGCCAATGGAACCAATATCGAGCTTGTCGGAAAGTTTTTAGAAGATGAGCAGCAATGGTATTTCCTGCCGGAAAATGACTATTACTATATATGCTCAGCCGTTAACCGGAATTATGTCCTGGACGTAAAGAAAGGTGTTGCTGCCGCTGGAACCAACATTCAGTTATACCAGCGTAACAACTCCGAGGCTCAAAGATGGTATCTTGAGAAATGCTTTACAGACCCAAAGCACCCCAAGGAGAATCATGAAGCATATATAATACGCTCAGCTCTCAATCCGGATCTCGTGATTGAGATTGAGGGGGGATATTGTAGTTTCGACTCCAATATCCGTCTCAACCGCTACTCCAGGAAAAAATCCCAGATGTGGAGACTCGAATAGACGAGGTTAATATAAAGAATCGTTCAGGGCGAAATCGGTGACAAATTTCACGATTTTCTCCATAACGGCCTCTATGTATCTTCTTCCCTTTTCTGCTGTGGCCTTTCTTGGGTCACCTACTCCGGTGTCTTTGGTGGTGTATGTCCAGTGGCGCGGAGCCCAGGCGGTTTTATTGTTGAGGCCCTCTATCTTGAAGTCGTTGTGGTGACCGTCGCCGGCTTGTTTGAGGTTGACAAGCTCAGGATAGTAGTGCAGCATCACGCAGGTTTCCTGCTCGCCGGCGTGGTCGTCTATCTTCTCCTCAAAGAAGTCCTTCAGGGGAAGGATGGAGAACCAGGCAAGCACAGTGATCTGGAAATCAGGGTACTTTATCACGATATCACGGATTATGCCCTTGAAGTTGTTGCCGCCGTGTCCGTTCATTATCAGAAGTTTGTTGATGCCTTGCTTTCTGAGAGATTCAACGATGTCTTCCAGGACTGCTATCTGTGTCCTCTGCGATGCGTGGATGCAGAAAGGAAGCTCTATCTGGCCAGGATTCTGGCTTCCCAGCGGAATGCCGGGAAGAACCATTGCATTGACACCGTTCTTGGCGGCCTTTTCCGCAGCCTCAAAGGCAACAGCCTGTGCGTGAAGCATATCCGTGCAATAAGGAAGATGCAGGTTGTGGGGCTCAGTGCTGCCCCATGGCAAGATTGCCAGATGGTAATGCTTGTCTTTCACATCACCGTATCTGGCCGTTGTTATATCGTACTTTGAATACATTATATCAATTGTCTGTGTTTGGCGTAGTTTAAAAACTTAAGGAAAGCTACTGGCCAGGTTTGTCAAAAATCAAGGTAACGTCCGGACCTTTTGGCTTGAGATCCGGATATGGCTTTGAGGATTTTTTCATCAGGCGGTTCATTTTTTTAATGAGGCGGAAGTCGCGCCTTCTAGCCGCGGCGATTTTACTGTCAAGTTTTTTGACTCTTGGACTGTAACCGTCTTCGAAATACCCTGCCCTGGCCTTGAGCATCAGAACTTTCCTGACCTTGCTGTCAAGTTCTTCAACAGAAAGTTCGCCTTCCTCAATGGCTTTTGCAAGTGCCTCTATGCACTTGACAGGCTCATCAGGCATAAGGATCATGTCAGAACCGGACTTGAAAACAGCCAGGACTGCCTCTACCGGAGTTCGGTTCTCGTTGGTGAGACCTGCCATTGCAATGGCATCGGTGATAACAACTCCTTTGAAACCCTGTTCCCCTCTGAGAACATCGTTGATGAGTGTTCCGGAAATGGACATCGGAATTCCGCTAGGATCGATTGCTGGGACAGAAATATGCGCCAGCATCATCATTTCCAGGCCATTGTCTATGAGATTCTGGAATGGGCAAAGGTCAACAGTATCCATATAGGCCTTGGAGTTCAAGATGACAGGCAGTTCGAAATGCGAGTCGGCTCTGGTGCCGCCATGGCCGGGATAGTGCTTGCCGCAGGCATATATGCCCGCATCCTGCATACCATTCATATAAGCTGTGGCAAGAGCGGAAACCAGATGCTGGTCACCGCTGAATGTCCTCAAAGAAGGATAGTCTATGTAATGTTTGCTGACATCTGCCACTGGTGCATAGTTAACCAGCACGTTAATGTCCTTGAGTTCCTTGCCTACATTGCGGCCCATCTTGTAGAGGAGCTTCTCAGGATTCTTCTCAATGCGGGAAAGCTGGGCTTGCCTGGGGTAAGGAAGGTATTCGGAAAACCTCATAGCAGCCCCCCACTCGCCATCAGTGGCAACCAGTATAGGAATTTCAGCCAAGGCTTGAAGCTCATCCATACGCTGGAGGAACTCACGGATGGAGCCACCCATAAGGATTACATTGCCCAATCCGTAATCTTTGACCAGAGAATTCTGGTAAGCCTTGGTCTTGGGACTTGGGTTGCGGCTGATTTCAACGACAAACAGCTGGCCTACTTTCTGCCTTAAAGTCATCTTGGAAAGAACTGCCTCTACCTGGGCCTTGTGTTTGATGGAATCCTTGTCAGGCCTTACCTGACCAAACGAAACACTTGAGCCCAGACATATTGTAAAGACGGCTGCTATTGCTGAACAAAAACTGAAAGGTCTGCTTTTCATTGACCTGAACATAAGGGAGTTTGACAATAACCTCCGTGAACTTCAACTCCTGATCAGACTCCTGCAACTCTCTTGCGGTATTCTGCAAGAGCGGCGTCCAGTCTCTCGTGAGCAGTAGTATCTCCAGGAACGTTATGTGATGGATGGATATAGAGTTTAACTCCGCGGTCAGCAAGAATCTCGGCAACGGTACAGATTGTCATCCAGACAGTTGTGACAAAGGCCATTGTAGAGAGAGGGCCAATCTTGTCAAAGTGATTCTTCAGATCTACGCTTGCGTCCTGGAGCGGGCAGCAGCTGTCAACGACATAGTCTGCAATCTGGAAGAGGTTCTTTCCGCAGCTGTGGCGAGGAACCTTTGCACCCGTCTGGCCCGCTGAGCCGTAGGCGATTACCTTCATGCCCAGCTTCTGCGCCTCGAGAGCTACATCGATGTTAACAGCGTTGATTCCGGTGTGGGAGAACAGCCATACCAGATCGTCCTTGTGGAAGTTCCAGCTGCTCATGATGGCCTTGCCGTAGCCTTCAGCCCTTTCCAGCCAGAGGAACTGGTTGATGCCCATTTCACCGTTGATATGAGTGAAGAATGTCAAAGGAAGCTCGCAAAGAGGATGGAAACCTACGAAACCACCGATTCTCGGATACATCTCCTCGATAGGAAGGTTTGCGTGCCCGCAGCCGAAAGTATGAATCAAGTGGCCTGCCTGGAGGCAGTCTGCCATTACTTCAGCAACTCTCTTTATCTGTTCCATCTGTGTGGACTCAATCTGGTCCATAACGCTGATAGCGTTCTTTTTCCATTGATTTGCTAACATTGTCTTAAGTTTTTATTTTTTATTCTGTATATGTTTTTCTGTTATTATTCCTCGATGAAGTCCGTCCGGTGATGAACTTTAAGGATAAATGTCTCCGCGATTCTGCTCCTCCGCCTTTTTGCGTCTGGCACAAGCAAGGCACGCAAAAGGTGCCATGATTATTATCGCGATAATCATGCCGGCAAGAATATGCGTAAACATTCCGCCAGAGCCATTGCTGAATATCTTGCCCATCAGGAAGTTTCCGAGGAACTGGCCGCAGAGTGCGATAAAAATGGCAGCGGAGAAGGCAGCGCCGCTCATACGGCGGAACACACCGCCAAGGCGGGCAAGCATAACCGGGTATGTTGCCCCTACTCCAAAGCCAATCAGGGCCATAGAGCCCCAGCAAAGATATGTGGATGAGTTACCTAAAGACATCATTATCACTCCAGCCAAGGCTATGCCGAGATAGATGAACAAGGTCCGGAGGTCTTTTCCTGATTTCATCAAAGCTCCAAGCGCAAACCTTCCTAACATCATTCCGATGGTGAAGAAAGTCAAAGAAAGGACTGCGTCATTCTCGGCGATGCCCCCTATCTTGGTCAGGTACGATGTTGTATAACTGCCGCTGGTGCCTTCAAACGCGCTCTGGAAAAACAGGGTGAACGCCACGAGAAGAAGAGCACCGGAAGTCAGCATGCTTTTGTATTCGGAACCGGAAGGCTTTGTGGAAGAGGATATCTTTGCCTTCGGGAATTTAATCGCGATGAAGAACACAACGCTCAGCAGCATTATCACGGCACAGGCAATCAGAGGAATCTTGTAGTTGGATATCAGCACGCAGGCCAGAGTCCAGACCATTGCGCCTATACAGTAGCAGGCGCCCAGGATGCTCATCTTACGGCCTCTTTTGTCTTCATCATAGATGTCTGAAACTATGGCGTTGGTTTCTCCGTTGAGAACTCCCCCGCCAAGGCCTACGCAGAAGATTCCTGCTATAAGCAGCGGCATATCTGAAGAATATGCAAGTATCAGAAGGCCGGCCAGCATTACAGCACTGCTTATGACAAGCAGCCACTTGTAGCCGTAACGGTCCATCACCGGCCCGAATATCACAGTTCCGATGATGATGCCTATACTCATATACATAGGCAGGCCGATGGCTTCAGGCACAGCCCTTACCAAAGGTGGCATGATGGCACCGAGAGAGAGCATGGCAACACCGAAGAACGCCATTCCCAGACAGGCTGCCAGATTGACTTTACTTGTGGAATACTCTTTTGACATTGTCTCTTACTATATGATGGTTCTCTATAGGTCTTTATACTTGGCCTTGGCCGAATCTGAAGCCTTTGCCACAAAAGGGAACAAAATGCAAACCGCCAGAATCATCAGGCACATTACCAGAGGGAAATAGCGAGGAAACCCGTTCTCAACGGAAGAAGGCAGGAACATCTTGCCTACAAGGAAGTTGCCTACAAGCATTCCGACCTGGGCCACCACCACTGAAAGTGAAACCGCTGCTCCGGAATGTCTCTTGAACACCTGCCCCAGATAATCAAAGATTACAGGAGCGGTAACCCCGATCCCGAATCCCAGGAGAGTCATTGAAACAAAGGCCCCCATCGCTGAGGAAGGGAGGAAATACTGCACAAGAGCTCCTGCAAAAGCTATTGCCATAAACAGGAACATTGCAACCTTCTTGCCTGCCGTCTTCAGGCAAAGAGGAAGGGTAAACCTGCCGATGGCCATTCCCACAGTCATGAATATCAGCGATGTAAGAGCAACGGAAGTTCCAACCCCATTTTCCGCGCTGATGTAATATGAAGTGGAATAATTGGCGCTGACAGCCTCCAGAACTCCCTGGAAGAAGAAAAGGAAACCTGCAACAGCCAGTATATGATATTTGAACAGCTTTATGGAATCGATGAGAGAGAACTTGTCTTCCTTGGTCAGCTTGGCCTTTGGGAAAGGTATGAAGATGAACGCAAGGGACAGCACCGCAATCACGGCAGCCGACCACTGCATCGGGATCATAGGATCGTATGACCATACCCGGCAGATGACCGTCCAAAGCAGGCTGCCTATGCAGTAGGAAGCTCCCAGGATGCTGAGCATCGTGCCTCTGAGGTTATCGCCGTATATATCTGATATGATGGCTATTGTCTCACTGTTGAGTACGCCTCCGCCGGCACCTATCAGAAAAGCTGAAACTACGAAAAGCCACAGGCTGTGGCAGAAAATGAACCCGCAAAGTCCAAGCGCCAGCGCCAGAGAACTGAATATCAGCAAGGCCTTGTAGCCATAACGGTCCATTACCGCACCGCAGATTATGGTTCCGGCTATGATTCCGAGAGTCAGAATCCAAGGAAGGTTCTGCACACCTTCAATGCTCTCGCCCAAGGAAGGAAGCATTGCTCCCCAGAAGAACATGGTCACCCCGAAGAAGGCGCATCCAAGGCAGGCGGCAACTGCCACCAAAGCCCTGGGATATCCATTTTCCTTTTTTCCCATAATGTTGTCTCTTATCTGAAATGTACCTTATTCTACTGCTGAACCTTCAGGTATTTGTCCAGCCACTCGAAGAAGGTTCTCTGCCAGAGGATTCCGTTCTGAGGTTTGAGTACCCAGTGGTTCTCGTCAGGATAAAGCAGAAGCTCTGCGTCTATTCCCCTCATTCTGGCTGCGTTGAAAGCGCTTTCACCCTGAGATGCAAGAATCCTGTAGTCTTTCTCGCCGTGGATGCAGAGGATTGGAGTGTCCCACTTGTCAACATACATGTGAGGAGAATGTGCAAAGGTGTTCTGTGCAGTCTTGAGGTCTTTTCTCCAGAAGGCTCCGCCAAGGTCCCAGTTTGCAAACCACATCTCCTCAGTCTCCACATACTGCTGCATCTCGTTGAAAATTCCGTCGTGGGCTATGAAGGCCTTGAACCTCTTGCCGTGGTTTCCGGCAAGCCAGTAAACTGAGAAGCCTCCGAAGCTTGCGCCTACACATCCAAGATGGTCCTTGTCAACATAAGGTTCCTTTGCAACATCGTCTATTGCAGACAGATAGTCTTTCATGCACTGCCCGGCATAGTCTCCGCTTATCTGCTCCAGCCACTCCATTCCAAAGCCAGGAAGCCCCCTGCGGTTAGGAGCAACTATGATGTAACCGTTAGCGGCCATTATCTGGAAGTTCCACCTGTAGCTCCAGAACTGGCTTACAGGAGACTGAGGGCCACCCTCACAGAAGAGAAGCGTAGGATAAGTCTTTGTAGAGTCGAAGTGAGGCGGATAAACAACCCAGGTAAGCATCTGCTTTCCGTCCGTTGTCTTTACCCAACGCTCCTTGACCTGCCCGAGGGCAAGCTTGTCAAGGATGTGTTTGTTTTCAAAGCTCAGCTGGACAGTCTCGCCTGTAGCTGGATCAACAGAATAGATGTCATCCGGAAGCATCATGGAATGACGCTTTGCTATAAGCTTTCCGCCAGAAAGGGCAAGGCTGCCGAAGTCGTGCTGACCGTCAGTAACCTTGAGGAGCTCACCATTGAGGTCTGTCTTGTAAATCTGAGTGGTGCCATGCCATACTCCAATGAAATACAGTGTGTTGTCATCAGCCCAGATGTAGTCGTCAACCCCGCTCTCGAACTTCTCGGTAACATAAGTCTTTGCACCGGTCTCAAGATCAAGTACGCAAAGGCGGTTGCGATCGCTCTCATATCCGTCTCTTTCCATACTGAGCCAGGAGACCTTCTTTCCGTCAGGACTATAGGATGGGTTGGTGTCATAGCCCATGTTGAGATCTTCTTTGTTCTTGTTCACGCTCTGGTTCTGCAAAGACTCATCATATCTGACTTCTGGTCTTGTGTAACCCTCTCCCTTGCAGAGGTTGCGTGTCATGCCGCTCTCAATGTCATACTCAAAGATGTCTGAATCTGTGCTGACAGCGTAATCCAACCCCGTCATCTTCTTGCAGGAATATGCAATCTTTTTGCTGTCAGGGCTGAAAGCGAGCTGTTCGCTTCCGCCGAACGGCTTGGAAGGACATTCGAACATCTCACCCTCCAGGATATCCTTTATGTTTGAGAAGGAATTGCCGTCATAATCGGCGATGAAAGGATGCGGGATGGTCTCTACCCACTCGTCCCAGTGCTTGTGCATCACATCGGTGACAATCCTTCCGGTTGTCTTCGGCAGGTCCTGATATTTGTTCTTTCCCAGGACAACGGAACCTTCGTAAGGTATCTGGGAAACCAAAACAACTCTCTTTCCGTCAGGAGAGAAGAGGAAATCCTCAACCTCAAGTTCTTCACCCTTTGCATCCTTGGCAGCAATCTTCTTTGCTCCCGTTCCATCTGCGTTCATCACCCATACGGAACTTACACCGTCTTCGGAAGTAAGATATGCGATCTTGTTGCCTCCGTCTATCCAAACGGCTCCGCCCTGGCTCTTGGGAGAAGTTGTAAGAGTCTTGTTGTCAGACCCGTCTGAATTCATCAGGCAGATTACAGTATGGCTGCGGTTTTCCTCAACGCTATAGTAAGAGACATTGTAGAGGATTTTGCTTCCGTCAGGAGAAGGCTGCACCCCTCCTATACGGCCCATAGCCCAAAGGGCTTCAGGAGTCATAAGGTCTGAAGCAAGCGTTACTTCCTGCTTGCCTATGAAAGACTGCGCCTCTTCCTTCTGGTTCTGGGCGCAGCTTGAAATAAGAACTGCCGATGCCATCATCGCGATAAGAATTGATCTTTTCATATATTGCCAAAAAATTTATCCTTTATAGTTTCCTGCCAGATATCCGGCACCCAAAAGAGCTGCGTCAGCACCAACTTCAGAAGCGCAGAAACGAGTGGTTTTGATGGATATAGGTTGAGCCCACTTGAGAGCTTCCTCATAAATTTCAGGAATAAGGTCCTTGGCCGGCCCGCTGAAAACACCGCCTCCGAAGACTATCATCTCAGGATTGAAAAGGCTGACAAGGTTTGCAGCTCCCTTTCCCCACATCTGAATAGCCTTGCGGATTACCTTTGCGGCAATTTCATCACCCTTGGAAAACAAGTCAAAGACTTCGTATGAGGACACTTCCCGGCCGTAGAGCTTGGAGGCCTGGTAACCGATACCGTTGCCGGAAGCAAAGGTCTCAAAGCATCCGCACTGGTCCCAATCATTGTCATAGTCTGATTCGAGTGCCATCCACCCTGTAGCCCCCACTATGTCGTCAGCACCGTGTATCACCCTGCCGTCCAGAAGGATGCCGGCTCCGATTCCACTTCCTACAGCCAGGTATATGGCGTTGTCACAGTCTTTTGCGGCTCCCCTCCACTTCTCGCCGAGGATGTAGCACGTGCGGTCGCTTTCAATCGATACCGGGATGCCGCCGAGATTTGAGGAAAGGACACCAGCCAAAGGGTAATTGTCCCAGCCGGGTATGTTCGGACACCATACGGTCCCTTTCTTTGAATACACTATTCCGGGCACGCAGATTCCAGCCCCTGAAATCTCATGGTCTTTTGCCAGTTTGCCTATGACTTCGCACACAAGAAGACCTGCGGCATCACCGCCCCGCCCATCCAAAAGCGCATATTGCCGCTCAAGAATATCTCCACTTGCGTTGAAAACAGCTGCTGAAATCTTGGTGGCGCCTAAATCTATACCTAAAACTGCCATCGTCATTTGGATTTTCTTCTCCTGAACAAAAGAGAAGCTAAAAATACTGAGACAAGCATTATGAGGATTATCCAGCTGAAATCCCGCAAGCCAAACTCTTCACCGAAGATAGGAAGCTTGACGTTCATTCCGAAGATACCGGAAATCAGTGTCGGCGGCATGAAAAGCAGGGAAACGTATGTCAGGATCCTCATTATCTTGTTCTGCTCCAGGTTAATCAGACCGAGCACCGTGTTCTGAAGATACTCAAGCCTTTCAAAATTGAAGTTGGTATGGTTCAGAAGCGAAGCTATATCGTTGACCAGTACATCCAGCCTAGGGCGGATATCGCTCGGGAACTTGTCAGAACGGGTAAGGGCTGTCACAATCCTCTGCTTGTCCACAATGTTTTCCCTGACCATCATCGTGTTCTCCTGCATCTGATTGATGTCCAGAAGGAAGTCCTCGTTGACCTTGCCTCCCACGTTCACGTTCCTGCCGAACTTTTCTATCTCCTTGGCCATGACCTCAATCATATCCGCGTCAAGGTCCACCCTGTTTTCCATGATAGACACAAAAATATGGTAGCCGGTAGGATAAAGCTTGTATGAATAGCCCATCCGCTTCTGGAATTCCGTAATCGTGCGCAGCGGAGCCTGGCGTGTGGTCACCAGAACTCCTTCTGCAATCACAAAAGACACACTCTCCTCGGAATAGCTGTCAGGCCCCGGGGAGATGAAGTCTGTATTTGCAAAGATTGCGTTGTCTGTTTCAGAATAGCGGGAAGAACTCTCGATCTCCTCTGCCTGAGCCCTGCTCTGGAGCGTGGTTTCAAGGAACTCTTCCACCGCTTGCGTCTCAACTCTGTCAGGTTCATACAAATCTATCCACAGGACATCATCAAATCCCAAGTTCTCTGCCAATTCGTTTACATCAGAGGTAGTGAGGATCTGCCCCTTAGATTTGTAGAACACCTGAATCATACTCCGGCCTCCTTCTTTATGGTTATAGAGTTGGACATATCGTTTTTCTTATACGCGCAAATTTAAGAATTTTTCTTTGAGAAAAGCAGCATTCCGATGAATGTAAGTGCGGCAATCACAAGAATCAGGGCAAAACCGAAGTCATACCCCCAGCCGAACACCTTGTTCTGGATGCAGTAGCAGATTACCGGAACCAGCACGCAGATGAACGGAACCGCTTTGTCATTAGTGCCTTTCTTGGTAAGGATTCCATACATGAACAGACCAAGCAACGGGCCGTAAGTGTAAGATGCTATGGCATATACCATATTGATTACGGAATCGCTCTTGAGATAGTTGAAGGCAACCATCATCAGGACGAAAAGCACGGAAATAAGAATGTTGACTCTCTGGCGCACGTTCTTTTTCTTGTTGTCATCCCAGTCTTTCTTCTCCATCCCGATAAGGTCTATGCTTGCAGACGTGGTAAGGGATGTGATGGCGTTTGCGCAGGAAGGATAGGCTGCTGAAATAAGTCCGATAAAGAAAATCACTCCCACTATCGGCTTGAGGCTCAGGGCCACCGTAGGGAATATCTTGTCCGCCTCGATTCCGCCGGCTGCCTTGGTGACAGATGACAGAAGTTCAGGATGGTTGGTCATGAAGATAGCAAGGACAGCACCGATTATCAGGAAGAGCAGGTTTACAGGAATCATCATGGCTACGGAAGTCATCATGTTCTTCTGGCTCTCCTTGAGGTTCTTGCAGCTGAGGCTCTTCTGGATCATGCTCTGGTCCAGACCGGTCATCGCAACCGGAACAACCAGACCGCTGATGAATCTCTTCAGCCAGTGGGTTCCGTGGCTCCAGTCTGTGTCAAATATGTCTGAATGAGGGTCTGAATGAACGTTGGAAAGCATATCGCCGAAGCCCCATCCCAGCTCCTTGCAGATGAAAACCAGAGAAAGCACCACTGCCACAATCATAAAGGTTGTCTGGAAGGTGTCTGTCCAGATGATGGTCTTCACTCCACCCTTGAGGGTATAGAGTATCGCGATTAGGACGAATATTGCCGCAGCCACCCAGAACGGCATTATATGGCTGCCGTCAGGGCGGATGAGAACGAAGTTATAAAGCACGAACACTACCAGGAACGTCCTTACTGTTGCTCCCAGGAACCTGGAAATGATGAAGAAGGAAGCTCCGGTCTTGTAGCTGCAGATTCCGAATCTCTTCTCCAGGTATGAATAGATGGAAGTCAGGTTCATCCTGAAATAAAGAGGCAGCAGCACCAGGGCGATTATCAGGTAACCGCCGATGAAGCCCAGCAGCATCGGAAGATACCAGAACCTCTCATTATAGACATTGCCAGGCACGCTCATGAAGCTCACGCCGCTCAGCGATGCCCCTATCATTCCGTAAGCCACAACAAACCAGTTGGATTTGCGGTTTCCGGTGAAATAGGAACTGTTGTCTGCCTTTCTGGAAGTCAGATAGGCTATAAGGAACAGTATGGCCGTATAAACCAGGAACGTTACAAGTAGTATTGTAGAATTCATCTTGTTAGATTTTAAATGGTTGTCTGTTTTCTATGCTCTTTGCCAGAGTAAGTTCGTCTGTGTACTCGAGGTCATCCCCGAAGGCCACTCCCCTGGCTATGGCAGTAATCTTTACATCGTATTTTTTCAGCCTGTTATACAGGAAGAAAGCTGTCGTCTCACCTTCCATGCTGGTGGAAAGGGCAAGAACCACTTCCTTGACATCCCCCTGAGCCACCCTTTCTTCCAGCTCGGCGATGGGAAGGTCAGAGGGGCCGACACCGTCCATCGGGGAAATGATCCCGTCCAGCACGTGATAAAGCCCGTTGTATGTGTTGGTGTTCTCTATGCTGAGAACATCCCTGATGCTCTCCACTACGCACACCACGCTGCGGTTGCGGTGAGGATTGGAACATACGGAACAGATATCCTCATCCGAGACCATGTTGCATATCTTGCAGTGCTTTATGCCGTTTGCCATCCCGACAATGGAGGAAGCGAACAGCTCCACATTCTCCTTCGGCTGCCGGAGCATGTGCAAAGCCATGCGCAATGCGCTCCTCTTCCCTATTCCGGGAAGCGTAGAGAACTGCTCCACAGCCTTTTCCAGCAACTTTGAAGGATAAGACATCACACTCTCACAAAAAACGGAAACTATTTCCCGGCCTTGTAAGCATCCACTCCGTTGCGCACGGAACCATACTTGAGCAGATACTCCTTGGCAAGTTCATAATCCTTTATTCCGGTCTCGTCCATGATCATTCGTGTTCCTCTGTCCACCAGTTTGGCGTTGGAGAGCTGCATGTCCACCATCTTGTTTCCTTTCACGTGTCCGAGCTTTATCATCGCTGAGGTGGATATCATGTTGAGTATCAGTTTCTGGGCTGTACCTGACTTCATTCTGGTAGATCCTGTCACAAACTCAGGTCCTACCACCGCCACCATCGGTATGTCCACAACCTCGGCAACCTTCGCCCCGGGATTGCAAGTGATGCAACCTGTCAGGAGGCCCTTCTCGCGTGCCTTTGCGCAGGCTCCCACAACGTATGGAGTACTTCCGCTGGCTGCGATTCCGACTACGGAATCCCATCCTCCGATGTTGAACTTCTCAAGGTCTCTCCACCCCTGGTCATAATCGTCCTCAGCATTCTCCACAGCCTTGCGGATGGCACCGTCGCCACCTGCTATAAGGCCGATCACAAGGTCGAACGGAGCCCCGTATGTAGGAGGTATCTCACTGGCATCCAGTATGCCCAGCCTGCCGCTGGTACCGGCTCCAAGGTAAAACAGCCTGCCGCCTTTCTTCATCCTCTCGACCAGAAGATCCACGAATTTCTCCACCTGCGGGAGACATTTCTCCACTGCATACGGTACTGTCTTGTCTTCTGAATTCATTCCGCGGAGAAGCTCTCCGGTTGTCATCTTGTCCAGGTCTGAATAGTTGGAGGCCTGCTCTGTTATTCTTTTTACACTCATTGTTTCCTAACAGTCAAACTATTAAATATCCGTTGAATCTACGCCTTACCCAAGTATTTCTTCTTGTGGTAATCTATAAGTCCGTCTATCGGGCTCTTGAGTATCGTGCCCACCTTCACACCGCACTCTGCTGCAACTTCCTCCAGTTCGCGGCGGAAGATGTAACCTATAGAACCTACCACATTCATTGGATAATCGTGATAGTTATAACCATATACGTTCCTGGTTATGAAATCTCTGAACCCACTCTTCAGAAGGTTCTGCATATAGTCTGTGTCACGATACTTCTCGATAAAATATGAGAACTGGGCCAGAAACCTGTTAGGAGAAGGCTGCTTGTAAACCTTGTCCACAATCTTCAGATAATCAAGCCCGTACTCATCAACGAACGCCTTCTCTATGTCCTTAGGGAACAGGCCCTTGATGAAGTCTGAGAGCAGTCTCTTCCCGAAATATCCGCCGCTGGCCTCATCGCCGAGGATGAATCCTCCGGCATTCACGTGCTCGGCCATCTTCTCACCGTCAAAGAAGCAGGAGTTCGCTCCGGTTCCGATTATGCAGGCAATGCCTTTGCCCTCTCCGCAGAGAGCCCTTGCAGCAGCCAGCATATCGGATGCGGCAAAGCACTTCACTCCCGGGAAAACTTCCTGGAAAGCCCCTTCAAGATCGCTACCCACTGAATCGGACACAACACCCGCTCCGTAGAAATAAACCTCGGTCACATTGTTTCCAAGGATGGATTCCAGGCTGGTCCTGAGTATCTCAACTATCTTCTCTCTTGTAATGAAAACCGGATTTATGCCGGCTGTCTTGACTGAAACGGTTGTCCCGTCTTCTTTGATTGCTACCCAATCCACCTTGGTTGAGCCGCTGTCTGCTACTAATATCATCTTCTGTTGATTTAATATATTTTCCCAATTAAAAACAAATCGTGCAAATATACGAATTATTCCTTTAGGAATAAAGACAAATCAATTATCATCGACGTCGCTTGCATTTACAAGAATAATTTATTAAATTTAAAGCAAATTTATGAGTATGAAACGAGTATTATTTAAGTTTGTACAAAACTGTCTTCTAATAATTGTCTTGATCTTTATTAGAGAGTTGCTTTATGAACTTCTCGGCAGGACTCCCGTACCAAAACGTGTGGATTTTCGTGTTTCTTAGCGAAAATCCATTTTTATTTATAAAAGTTATTATTCACTTTAAAAATGCTTAATATTTGTTTAATATGTTGCTATATTTAATCATAGTACTGTTGATTGTGGTTTCTGTTCTGGACATGGCATTCAAGAATCAAACTATAATGAAGGTATTTTTGTTTGGGTTGGCAGACTCTTCAAAATATGAATTACGTAAATTCAGAATCATTCATTCAATTGGCTGTCTTGTTGCAGCTGCATTATGTTTAATCGGAGTTTTTGACAATCGTCCGATATGGTTCATATTACTCGTCGCAGTATTAATAATTATGTATGTAATGATTTTTGTTTTCTCAAAGAAATAAATAGTTATCAAAAGAATAGTTTTATTATCTCTATTAATCTTGATAATACCAGCATTCAATATTGTATCAACCTGGGATGTCACTGCGTCAAAAACACCCTCCAGCTACCATTCTTCTCTCCACGCTCAACGAACTTTTTCTGAATCAGTTGGTCAAGCAGCTTCTGAATGGCAGCGACACTGATGCCTGTGATCTCTTTCATATCTGCCAAAGTAAGCGTTGCTTGGGTACGCATTGCATTCAGTATCTTTGTATAATTAGGTGTGCGGAAAACTATTCGTTCACCATCATACCACCATACATTCTCATCCTTTTCACTCACAAAGAGCACATCATTATATACCTCTGTAGCCACAAGTTCATTAAAAAACTTCAAGAAAGGCTTGACATCCTTGATATCAGCATGAGCCCCATCGTAAGGCACTGGCCCCACCTCTATATCAGTCTGATGGAGAGCCTCCAGATACTCGCTCTTTTTACGGCTGCGAACCACAATCATGGGATAATCATGGCGAGAAAGAATGAAATTCACCATTAGGCGAGCTATGCGTCCATTGCCGTCTTCAAAAGGGTGGATGCGAATATAACGGTAATGGAACAGAGCCGCTAATTCCACCGGTGAAAGCTTTCCTTCCTGCTCGGCCTTGTTATACCAATCCACTAAATCGGTCATCAAACCGGGAGTTTCTTCTGGTGAGGCATATTCAAACCTGTCACCATAGCGAGTGATGACGCTGTTAGGGCGGGTCTTATACTGTCCTGCATGGATAACATAACTTGTCTGTACGCCTCCTGGAAGTTCCCGATGGACGGTATAGTCTTCTTTGAGCAAAGTTTTATGCAATGTCCGTATAAAGTTCTGCGTCAGTGGCACTTCCTTCACCGCAGCCTCTTCCCTCATCATCTTCAGTCCTACATTACTCGCTGTCATCTCCTGAACATCACGCACATCGGCTTCACCTATCACCTTACCAAACAACAGGAGGATTTCCGTCTGCCCATAAGTCAGTGTGTTACCTTCAATATGGTTGCTGTTGTAGTTGAAATCCACAGTAAAGCGACGACTAAGTCTGTCCCTATCTTTCTCTGACAATGGTTGCAAATCTTGCCATGCAGCCAGCGCCTTCTTGACATTAAGATATTTCATATGAATATAAATTTTTCAACCAATGATGCGAAAATACAAAATTTATTTGAATATAGTTGTAACACTACAACCTTTTTAGTAAATTATTATTGATATTTTAATGCAACTTGATTAAACATACACTCCCCTTTTCTTCCAGTGGATGAAGCCGTAAACAGCGGAAAGAGTGTAGAAAGCGTAGAGAGCTGCCATCCAGTACATTCCCTGAGTCAGGCAAAGCGTTGTGGAAAGGATGTCCGCAACAATCCAGACAAGCCATTGCTGAGGATAGGATTTCACCAGCCATACCGTAGCGATTATACTCATTACCAGAACAATGGCATCAAGAATAGATGAACTGTCGCCGAGCCAGATCAGAATCTTGTAAATAACCGGAGTGAGAATCAAGAAGCAGACAATGCTTATGAGAACAATCTTCCAGGTAAGCTTTGACAGATGGATTTTGTCTTTATTGCCTGCCTCAGCGACAGATTCCGTCTTGAGTTTTCTTGAATCTCTTATCCAGGTGAATAGCCCCCATATTGCAGTTATCACGTAATAGACGTTGAGGGCCATTGAAGCGTAGAGTTTTTCATTCAGGAAGACAATGGCGGCAACAAAAGAAGAGAAGATGCTGACAACCCACATGGCATTCTTCTGCCTGATCTCAAGAATCAGGAAGATCAAGCCGGTTACAAGAGAGAAAATCTCAAGCCAGTTTTCCTGTAAGTATTGAAGCGTCTGAGCCATCAGAAAGTGAATTGGATTTTGCCTATGAAGTGGATGGTAGCCTGAGCGTAAACACCCTTCTCTATATAGTCATCCGAGCCGTCATCAAACACGGCACGGTAAATCCAGCCGTATGAGTAGTACTTGCGGTTCAGAAGATTATCTACGCAAAATGAAATGCGCAGTTTGCTATTGTTCTGGAATACAAAGGTCTTGGCGGCATCCAGGCTCATCGTGAAATAAGAAGGTACCTTTGCAACCTCCAGGCTGGAGTTGTCCATATACTGTTTGCCCACATATTTGCCGGTGAACGTGATGTCCGTGTTAGCCTCAGGCTTTACCATGAATCCGCCGGAAGCAATGAGCTCAGGAGAAAGCGTAAGGTTGGATTTCTTGAGGAAAACCTCTTTCTGCGGAACCGGGTTCCAGTCGGAAGAATTGTCGTAGGCATCAACAAAAAGCGTATAGTTCTTCAGCTTGTTCCTGGAGAATGTTCCTGTGCCGAAAACCGTAATAAACCTGACCGGCTTATAGGCAAGAGAAACTTCCACTCCCCTGCGGTAACTGTCAGGAATGTTCTCCTGGATAACATAACCGGTCTCGGTGAGCCTTCCCGTGGAAACCAGCTGGTTTCTGTATTCCATTGAGTAGAAATTGATTCCTGTCTCAATCCTGTTGGTTTTCACCTGCCAGCCAAATTCAAAGTCCAGCATACGTTCGCTCTTGAGAAGATCCTGCTTGCCGGCCTTGATGGACTCTTTTATATCGCTGCGGCTAGGTTCCCTGTGAGCTACAGACACAGAGCCATAGAGCCGTGAATATTTCCCGAATTTGTAGTTCAGACCTGCCTTCGGATTGAAGAAATTGTATTCCTTCTTGTTGGCAAGGCTGACGAAATCCTTGTCCATTCCGCTGAGCCTGAAGTTTATGAAGCGGTACTGGAGGTCTATGAACCCCGTAAGGTTTTTGGCAATGGCAAATTCCGCCTTGGCAAAGACGCTGGCATCGGCCTTCTTGCCGTTGTTCGTGTACCACGGTTTTGACAAGTCCAGGTTCTGGTTGTACTTGCTCCATAGGATGTTGCCGAAGTGGTCTCCGTCATAGAACGAGTAGTTGACTACGGAAGCAAAGTCAAGCTTGCCGGTCTTGTACTTGAGGTTAAGGGCTCCAGCAACGTAGCTGTTGTCCATGCTCTGCTGTATGATAACGTCTGTCTTCTTGTAGGTTACGCCCTTGATTACCTGAGGGTCAAGGCCATATTTGGAGAATTTGACATCATACTTGTAATTCTCGTAATAGCCGTCTCCCTTTGTGAAATGAAGCGTTGAACTAAGGCTCAGCTTCGGTGAGAACTGATGCACATAATGCAGCTGGAAGTGGTGCTGGGTGTAGTTGTCGGTCTCGTTATCGTAGTAATGGACGTTGCCCTCGTCGTCATAGTACTCTCCAGCTACATTGTACTTGCGGGTGGTGTAGTATATGTCTATCGGGCAGCCCTCCCATGTAATCCCAGTATGTTGGGAACCAAGCATATAAATAAACTTTACGCTGCTGCGCTCATTTCTCCAGGAAGTTGACACCATAAGTGAGTTGAGGTTAGCCTTGGCGTTTCTTATGTATCCCCTGGTCAGGGCGTGGTTATAAGCCAGGTCCGCGCTGAAATATCCGTTGCCTACACTCTTCATCGAACCCGTTCCAACGGCAATGCTCTCCATAAATGTCTTGTAGCTTCCAGCTGAGAAGTCCACGCTGGCGTAAGGGTTGAAGGAAGGAGTCTTGGTCTGCATATTCAGCGATGCTCCGAATGCACCAGGACCATTGGAACTGGTACCGGCCCCTCTCTGTAGCTGAACACTCTGCAGAAAACCAGGCAGAGACGGGATGTTTGCCCAGATCACCTCCTGGCTCTCGCCATCGTTGATAGCTATGCCGTTCAGTGTCACATTGGTTCTGGAAGCGTCGCTCCCCCTTACCCTCATGTTGCTGTAGCCAAGTGCCAGACCACCTTCTGTCGTGGAAACCACTGAAGGCAGCATGTTCAGCATCATAGGCAGGGAATATGTGGAAGGCACCCTTTCAACCACTTCCTTCCCCAAGGTTGTGTTCGCCACGGGAGTATTCACACCGGCTCTGGATGTGGATACAATTATACTGTCAAGACGCTTCTGGCTCAGAGAATCCTGAGACGCTGCGCTCATCGCCGAGCACAAGCAGATTGCAGACAAAACTGCATATAAAAAAAACTTCTTCATAACCGAACTCAAATAAAAGCCCAGGAATGACGAAGCCTCACTTTCCCTACGGCGGCATTGTCCGCATCAGGTTCAAGGGTATGATCTCAGCCAAACGGCACCCCTAAGCGGTTGCAAATATATAACAATCTTTATTAATTGCCATTATTTTCTTAACTTGCAACCACGTTCAACAAAAACATTCTATGAAAAACAAAACTGTCTTAAAAATCTTGCTCCTTCTCCCAGTGTAGTGGTCCCAGAAAATAGGACCACTACAGTTATGCTCCCATCGAATACTAATTACACTGAAATATAGATGAAATACTTCTTTGAATTTATAATAATTGGATTGTTTGCAATGGTAGTTAGCAGGTGCTGTCTGTCAACCTATACTTATTACAAAAGTACTAGTGATATCTATCAAGAGAGGGCTATATCATTGGCGGTTTCGGATTTTAAAAGACACCGCAGATTTTTTTCTAAAAATGATGTGTTTGAGATATCAAAAGAAATGTCAGACTCAACAATAGTTGTGACAATTAAAGTTGCAGATTGGGCTCTTATTCCATCAAAGTCCGACAGAGCTGGTATGTATAGCAAGGTTTTCCCTTCACAATATATAACAATAGGAAATAAGTTGTTCTATTGGAAAGATTCAACTAAAGCAATCACGCAAGAATTATTAGACCTTTTAGATAAACATAAACTCATTGATTCAACATGTATGGATCAACCTCAAGTCATGTACAGTTTTAATAATGACAATGAGAAAGGGTATATCTATACAATAGACAATAAAGAGACTCATATTGTGTCTAAACAAAAAATTAAGAGATTCTATTAGTAGGAAGAAAATAGTGTAGTGGTATAGTGGTCCCAGAAAAGAAAACTATGGGTTAAGTTTATAAATCTTAACCCGGGGTACTATTTTCTGGGACAACTACATAAAAAGGGTGGCTCCAGTTTTTGAAAATGAGGATTAATTGATTAAGTTTGTATCCCGTTAAGACTTATTCCTAATTACATTCAGATGAACACGAAATATATATTCATAACGGGCGGAGTGGTTTCATCACTCGGAAAAGGCATTGTTGCCGCATCACTTGCAAAGCTCCTGCAGTCCAGGGGACTGAGAGTCACAATCCAGAAGTTTGACCCTTATATCAATGTGGATCCGGGAACGCTGAACCCATACGAGCACGGGGAATGCTATGTGACGGATGACGGAGCTGAGACAGACCTTGACCTGGGCCATTACGAGAGGTTCCTGAACGTGCCTACTTCACAGGCCAACAATGTTACCACAGGAAGGATCTACAAGACCGTGATAGACAACGAGAGAGAAGGCCTGTACCTGGGAAAGACCGTTCAGATCATCCCTCATATCACAGATGAGATCAAGAGGAGGATGACGCTACTGGGAAAGAGCGGCAACTACGATATAGTGATTACTGAAATCGGAGGAACCGTCGGAGATATGGAGAGCACGCCGTTCCTGGAGGCTGTAAGGCAGCTGCAGTGGGAAATGCCTGAAGGAGACTGCCTTGTGCTGCACCTTACGCTGGTTCCGTTCCTCCACGCCGCGCAGGAACTCAAGACCAAGCCTACCCAGCACTCTGTGAAGATGCTGCAGCAGGAAGGAATCAAGCCGGACATCATCGTATGCCGCACGGAAGTCTCTCTTCCAGAGGGGATGAAAAAGAAGATAGCCCTGTTCTGCAACGTGAAGGCAGACTCGGTGTTTGAGAACCAGGATGCCAAGAGCATATACGAAGTGCCGCTTCTGCTGCACGAGCAGAAACTGGACGATGTCGTCCTCAAGAAGTTAAAGTTCAAGAATATACCTCAGCCTGACCTTACAGAATGGGAAGAGTTCCTCAAGAAGTTGTTCTCGCCCAAGACGGAATGTGACATAGCCCTTGTGGGCAAGTATGTAGAGCTTCAGGATGCCTACAAGTCTATCCAGGAAGCGTTTGTGCACGCAGGTGCGGTAAACCACTGCAAGGTCCACGTTCACACTGTCCACAGCGAATATCTAGATGCTTCAAACATAAAGGAGAAGCTCTCCGGGATGGACGGCATTCTGGTTGCCCCTGGATTCGGAGGCCGTGGAATAGAAGGCAAGATACTGGCAGTCAAATACGCCAGGGAAAACAAAATACCTTTCTTCGGAATCTGCCTGGGCATGCAGATGGCTGTAATTGAGTTTGCAAGGAATGTACTTGGCCTCAGCGATGCATCATCTACGGAGGTAAGGCCTCAGACCGCAAATCCGGTCATCGACCTGATGGAAGAACAGAAGACCTTGACAACCAAGGGAGGGACAATGAGGCTCGGAGCATACGCCTGCAAGATAAAGGACGGCACGCTCGCTTCAAAGATATACGGGGAGAAGCTCATAAAGGAAAGGCACCGTCACCGCTATGAGTTCAACAGCAAATATGAGGAAGCTATGGAAAAGGCAGGACTCGTGTTCAGCGGAAAGAACCCGGATACCGGACTTGTGGAAATCGTTGAACTGCCTCAGAAACAGCATCCTTTCTTCATAGGGGTACAGTTCCATCCGGAGCTCAAAAGCACGGTTCTGAAGCCGCATCCTATATTTGTGAGTTTCGTGAAGGCAGCAATGAAGTTCCATGCAGCCAAATAAAGCGCTACTGAATCAACACAGAACCATCAGCAACATGAAGAAACGTTTCTGGATACTTGCCCTGGCTGCTTTGCTTTTTCCGCTGGCATCGTTTTCCCAGACCGGGAAGGCAGACAAGGACGTGAAGGCCAGACGCCACAAAGTTAAAGTCCTGGCAGAATATCCTCACGACACCAAATCATATACCCAAGGGCTTTTCTTCTACGACAACCACCTTTGGGAAACTACCGGACAATATGGGGAAAGCTGCCTGAACAAGCTGGACCTGAAGACCGGAAAATGGAAGAGAAAATGGAAATTCCAGAAAAGGTTCTTTGTAGAAGGCAGTTGTGTAGTGGACGACAGGTTCTTCATACTCACCTGGATGGAGCATACCTGCTTCGTGTTCAGCCTCAAAAACCCGGAAAACAAACTGAAGGAAATAGGGAGAGCCTCCTACCCTACTGAAGGCTGGGGACTTACAACAGACGGCAAGCAGCTCATAATGAGCGACGGCTCGTCCAACCTGTACTTCATGGACAAATCTTCCTTCTACTGCACCTCCAAGCTTAAAATCACACTTGACGGACAGCCTCTGGAGTATCTGAACGAACTGGAGTACATAGGCGGCAGAATCTGGGCAAATGTCTATCTTACAGATGATATCGTGATTATTGATCCTAAGACCGGAGTTGTCACCGATGTCATAGACTGCAAAGGAATACTCCCTGAAAGGCTCAAGACAAAAACCACAGACGTGCTCAACGGCATTGCCCAAGATCCTTCTGACGGCAGCATCTATATTACCGGAAAGTACTGGCCAAAGCTATACAAGATCACATATTAAGACCGCGGACATCATAGCGGGGAGAAATGTAAGGAGTTTGCATTTCTCCCAGCTTGCATTATATTTGCACACTGGTACGGGAGACTTTATCGCCGGGAAACCGGAGGAAAGTCCGGACAGGGCAGAGCAATGCGCTGTGGAAAGCACAGATAGGCGTAAGTTTATGTCTGGGGTAACAGAAAACAACCGCCTCTATCCGCGAGGCTGGAGGCAAGGGTGAAAACGCGAGGCAAGAGCTCACGACTTGTTATGGCGACAGAACGAGGGTACTCCGCCGCATCCTGCAAGGCTATGTATATCGGCAGTCAAGGGCTGCTCGTCCTTTGCCGAGGGGTAAGCTGCGCCAGATAAATGATAAAGACCCGCAAGGGGACAGAATCCGGCTTAACCCGTACCTTAATATAAAGGGACTGCAAATTTGCAGTCCCTTGTCATTTAATACTCTTTTATAGACCGTACAGGCAAGGCTTCTCCTCGGCCTATCCCTGAACTTGATATGAATGATGCTATGGATCCAATATAATAGAAACACCTAGGTGAACCCAGATACTCAACAAGATTCTCCGCCAAGTGATAATAACCACAGTCGCCAGCCCCAAACAGTATACCATTATAGAATCTCTCACCTATTGCTGGAAGAAACAGTTTTTCTCCTTGTTTCCAGCCATCAGTATAAAAATAATACCCATTATTGAAGACGCCGTCACAATTCAAGTCGCAGAACGAATCTACATACCGGGCAAAACCAGTAGGGAAATCGTATGGCGGTACACAATAACCAGAAGGAGAAGGATCATATACGGACTTGATAACTTGACCATTTATAAAATAGTTGTTCTCTTCTGTACTCCAGAGATTTGAATAGGAAGAACCGCCACATAAAAAGACAAATGGATTTCTGACAGTATACCCTACAGCAGTATACGCATCTATATATTCTTCTGGAGAGGTAACGATTTGCCAGGTGCCGTCATTCATCGCACCAGATTTACCGTAATATGATTTGTCAAAATCACCATTGCCGTCTGAAGGAAGCATTGGGTCTTTTCTCCCGTACTGATAATAAGGGCAGTTGCCGTACTTCCCTCCATTTTTGCTCTTTGCTGATTGAGGTTCACACCAGCCAAGATTCACAGGTAGGGCATAATACAACTTGTTTCCCTGATTCCTGACAGCAACAGGGGATAAATTAGAATCTGTAATCCAAATATGCCAGCTCCAGGCGATAATGTTATCACAGTAGACTGCTACAACAGCATTGCCTTGATTAAAGCTCTCTTGCTTTACTTCAAAACAAAGATACTTCTCTTCTTTGAAGTTCTGACCTCCTGATAGATAGACATCGGTCACAAGATTCTGCGAATCCTGCCACAATAGCTGGCCTTTTGATAAAGAGTATTTTTCGGAAACCCAAGGATCAGAAGAATCATTCCCGGAATAAATAGGTTGATTCAAGTGGTCGACAAATTGCTCCAACACATTAGTATAAGAGACATAGGTACCTGAATACAGATAAGCCTTGCGATTTGTCTTTCCATTTGTAATGGCATTGCCATAAACAACAGGGATTTTGTACTTGCCTGGTTTTGATACCACATAGCAATTAGCGGTCGTTCTTTGAGAAGTTCTGCCGCCTTGAATATCGTAAAAGGATAGGTCGGTATGTGATTCCTTGACAATTGCCTGGCAGACTGTGGATGCACGGCCTGCCTTGACAATAAGATTAACTGTTCCAGGAGATTTTCCATAAACCACACCGGAGTTAGACACAGTTGCTATAGAAGTATCGGATGATTCCCAGGTAACAGTTTTGTCCGTTGCGCTTTCTGGAAAAAGATCAGGAATAATCTGTCGGTTCTCTCCTGTCTCTATAGTAAATGTGCTATATGGAAGAATAATCTGTGAAACAATTATAATATTGTCTGGAGCCGGGGGAGTTGGTCCATCAGGTGTTATAGTTTCTTTTCCCCCACTCCCGCAAGAAGTCAGAAATAGCAAAACAGCAGTAAAATAGAGCAAACAATGCTTTTTCATAATGTTATTGATAGAAGAAGTTGATGGTCTGGCCGATGAGTTTGTCTATCTGGTCCTGTGTCTTGATAGTCTCGATCGGGAATCCGAACACAACAGACTTGTAATTGCTTCCAGGATAGGCTACAGCGGCGCTGATGCTTGTCTGAGGATAACGCATGATGGTGAAAGAATCCTTGTCTGCAGGAGTGAAGGCGTCAGGAGCCTCGCACACATACTTCTTGCTGTTAAGCTCAGACCAGAACTCGTAAGTCCCGTCAAAGCCGAAGTCGTTCATAACGGCAGAAGCCCTTCCGTCAGTAGAGGCGCTGTGAGTCATCCACTTGATCTTCAGTACATCTGCAAGGAACTGAGGACCTTCTTTCTTGTCCACTTCGTATGCGTCAACCATATCTGTAGCCACATAAGCTCCTGAGAGTATCAGGTTGCGGCCCTGGGCGCAGAAGTCGGTTATGGCCTTCTTCATTGCAGGAGTATAAACGTGATACTTTACAAGTTTGGTCAGGGCACCGTCATTGCTCTGGCACTGCTTGCCCATTATGAGATCGCAGATGGAATATCTTGTCATATCAGTCTTGCCGCTCTCAACTGCACTTCTTGTAGAGGAAATGAAAGCATATCCGTTGTGCATGAAAGCCAGACCGTGATCATAAGCGTAATCAAAGGTATTGCCGGCAATTATGTTTCCAGCCTGGTCGTTATAGCAGGCACCGAATCCGGGAGCGTCATCATCTGTCCAAGGGACGTTCCTTCTGTATTCGTACATCTTGCCAAGATAGGAAGCATCCTTAAGGTATGGCACGCCGTGGTCATAATCGGCGAAGAAGCCGGCCATTGTAGAGTCTTTGCTCTGTATCCACTTTGGAGCGCCCACCCTGTCGAACGCATTGACAACCAAAACTATGTCTTCAGATTTCCTCTGCGATGGCACTCCCGCTGCAACCACCTCTGAAGCAAAGCTTTCTCCACCTGCGTTGACTGCAGTGACCTTGAAGCGGTAGATATGGTCTTTGTCTATCCTGGTACGGTATTTTGGTTCCTTGGTATAGGTTCCCTGGTCGTAGCCGTTGTCATCAATGGCCGTGTAAACCACATATCCGTCAGGAACGGCTGTCGGCTCCAGCTTGTCTTCAACCGGAGACCAGGTGACTACCGCATAGACATCACCCTCGTTCATTGCGTCATAAGAAGCTTTTACGGTTTTCTTCACGGTCCTGGCTGGCTGAGCCTTGCGGCCCTTTGTAGCTTTCTTGGCCGGAATGACTTCTTCTGTCTCCACCTCAACATCCCTCCTGGAAGGATTCTCGAAGACAACCTGAATGTTATTGACAGGCAGAGGCTGGACAGCGTAAGGAACATTGTTCTTCCATGACAGGAACTTCAGGATTCCCTTGTATATAGCCCTTGAGGCAGTGAACCTGAAATCAGGATCAAGGCCGAACTTCATGTCTGCATAGTTATGGTGGGATAGGAACTCAAGCAACATTCCAGGAACCTGAGGAGAACGGCTCTCTGAATATGAACGGTCCCAAAGCTGACGGCGGCTCCAAGCAAATCCATACTTGTCTGTAATGTCATCAACCAGCTGTGTCTGGACCATATCGGCAAGATAACGGCCAAGGATCCTGTCATCTCCGTTAGGGTAAAGGTTCTCACCTCCAAAGTCCTGGCAAGTACGGGTATAAATGGAGAGTGTTCCTATTATGGTATCGCTGAGAGCATTGCCGGCATCAGTATGGAACGCGAAAGACAGGTCAACTGGAATACGGCGGCTCTCAGCGCCCCATTTAGGAAGAACCTTGGATCCTCCTGCTATGGCATTGACGAACTTTCCGCGGGAAACATAATCGTCTGTATAGTCGTTCTCATTGTGGGACATTGAATAAACTGTGTCCGCAAAGCCGCTCCACTGCAGGAAGTAGCGAGCACCCTCGAGGAAACGAGGCATGCCGCTGACAAAGCCCTCACCCTTTCCTCTTGCGATGTTGCCCATTCCGCCGCCGAACTTGCAGGCATCAGCGGTTACGGTTCCGTAACTGTTCTTGTTTGTGAGGAAAACTCCCTGGTCCCTGGTGCCCTTCTTGAAGTGGAAAGTTCCCAGGTAGATCCACATTCCACCGCCCATCTTCTGGTTAATCGTGAAATTCGCCTCACCGCCGCTGTATCTGACCTTGTAGGACACCTTCTCAGCGCTGCTAGGAAGAGTCTTATAGGAAATGTAAACTGCATAATCCCCATCCTCTTCAAATGTAGGAGTCCAGGTTATGGTGCTTTCGTTCAGAGATTTTGAAGGCTCATCCTGACCTTTGGCCAGAAGTCCCTCAACCTGCATGTATGAACCCATTGTGAATGGATTCTCCCCAAAGACATAGCTCTTCTTCGGATGTGCGAACCCGGGATTGTCTCCTTTAGTCCAGGAATAGGAACCTTCTGAAGATGAGTAACCGTTAGTCTGGGTGTCATTGTCCACAATCACCTCAACTCTGGTCCAGTCTCTCTCCTTAGGAAGAAGGACCACAGCTCCGGCATTCTCCAGCATCGGGACCAGGAAAGGTTCAACATAACTCATTGTATATGTATCTTCCACAACACCAAATAGCCTGGCTCTCTGGAACTCCCATCTGTCAAGGGTAGGTTCGTAGAACCAGCCGTGGCTGTTCTGCATTGCTATATGCCTGTCCTGAAGACCTCTGGAAATGTCAAAAGGCCTGCCCTCCTGCTCCTTGAGCCTCTGCGGATGGTTTACAGTCTTGATGATGCCATCCCTCTGGACCTTGGCGTATCTCCCGCTCTGGTTGTAGAAAGGAGTTGCCAGCTGCTCCAGCTTGGAACCGGCGGAGAAGATGGCTATCTTCTTCCCCTTCAGCGATGAAGGAAGGTTTTCAGACACTATCTTGTAAATCTTCTTGAGCCCTTCCGGGCGGATAGGATAGTCTGCAACGTTCCTGTTGAAATTGATATAGAGAGAATCATTGCCCTTGAAGGTGTAGGCATTCTCCACCTTTATAGGAACCCTTACGCCGTTGGAGAGGGTACGCAGATAATCTCTCACCTCAAGAGAAGCCTTGTCAAATGACTTTAAATCAGTAACTTTCGTATAGTTCTTTCCCTTCAGGAGATCCTGTGGATAGTTGTTCCCCTGAGAGAAAGAAAGATAAGGGAACATCAGGATTGCAGCACACAGTGCGGCAGCTTTAGAAATGAATTTTAATGAATGCATATCTTTAAAACCTTATTTGTCGCGATTAGTTTTACGCATCCACAAAAATAATTAAATTTGCTTTTACTATGAAACGGATAAGACTGGCAAATCTGCCTACAAAGATTTATCGCCTTGAAAGGCTGAGCAAAGAACTGGGTACAAACCTCTTTATCAAAAGAGACGACCAGACGGGAAGCGAACTTACCGGAAACAAAGTCCGCAAACTTGAATTTGAGACCGCAGACGCTGTGGAAAAAGGCTGCAACCTGCTTATAACCTGCGGAGGGATACAGTCCAACCACTGCCGCGCTACCGTGGCTGCAGCAACGCAGCTCGGGATGAAATCTGCCGTGCTTCTGAGAATCAGCACTGAGCCGCCGGTAAGAGGCAACTACTTCCTTGACAGGCTCCTTGGGGCTGACGTAAGGTTCTGCAACCAGGAAGAATACCGCCACCACCGCCAGGAAATCATGGAAGAGATGGCAGAAGGTTACCGCAAGCAAGGCTACAAGCCGTACATCATCCCTGAAGGCGCATCCAACGGAATAGGAACTCTCGGATACTACAACTGCATGCAGGAGATCCTGGAGCAGGAAAAGCAGATGGGCATAACTTTCAACACCATAGTTGTAGCAACCGGCTCCGGCGGAACAATCGCCGGGCTTCATCTGGCAAACGAGCTCGGCCATCTTGGCAAGCGCTGCATAGGAATGGCTGTTTGCGACGATGTGGAGTATTTTACTGAAATCGCTGACAACATTTCCAATGATGCCAAGAAGCTACTAAAAGAATACCTTGATACAGAAGACTACAGCAACGCAACATTATCGCGTAGTAATATAGAGATCAATGACAAGTATGTAGGCATCGGATATGCTTTGAGCCGTCCTGAAGAACTTGAGTTCATCCGCAAGGTCGCCCGCCTGGAGAGCCTCATCCTGGACCCTGTCTATACAGGCAAGGCAATGTACGGTATATGGAACGAGCTCCAGAAAGACGCCGACCCTAAGACCAGGATCAACCCTGAAGACAACATCCTGTTCATCCATACCGGAGGATTGTTCGGCCTCTTCCCTATAAGCGACGACTTCCCTCTTTAAATAAACACATCGCTGAGAATATGCAGTTATATTTGAGTATCAGAGAAATCGCCAGTGCTTTTATGGTTATGTTCGCCATTATCGACATAACCGGCAGCACCCCTGTCATACTTGACCTTCAGGCAAAAGGGAAGAAGATAGAAGCCGGGAAGGCTGCCATAGGTTCTTTCCTGCTGTTCATGTTCTTCCTGTTCGCCGGGAACTGGATGTTGGCTCTCTTCGGGGTTGAAATCCAAGAGTTTGCAACAGCCGGTGCACTGGTGATTTTTGCCCTGGCACTTGAAATGATTCTCGGCATAGAGATTTTCAGGTACAACGACTCCCCTACCGGCAGTCCTACAATCGTTCCTCTGATTTTTCCGCTTATAGCGGGAGCCGGTGCCCTGACAACCATGCTGTCCCTGAGGGCGGAATACTCAGTACTTAATATAATTATCGCGATAGCACTTAACATGGTAATCGTCTATATCGTGCTCCGCAAAGTGTCCTGGATAGAGAAAGTGCTGGGCAAGGGAACCGTTTACGTGTTGAGGAAATTCTTCGGGATAATACTTCTGGCAATGAGCGTGAAGCTCTTCGCCACAAACATCATGAAGATCCTGCACCAGTAGTCCTCAGAAATACATTGTAATATAAACCACAGGCAACAAACACCTGTTTTCAAGCAACAAACCTTTATGAAATCCTCAAAAATCCTGATGGCATTAGCCGTCCTCGCTTTGGCAGTCCTGCTTCTGTTTTCCAACAAGTTCAACAAGCCGATAACCAAGGAAAACATTATTCTGGAAAACATTGCAACAAGAACCTCTGTCAGGGAATACAAAGACGAGCCAGTAGAAGAAGCCAAGGTTGAAAAACTTCTCAGGGCCGCTATGGCAGCCCCTACCGCAATGAACAAGCAGCCTTGGCATTTTGTGGTGGTCAATGACAAAGACCAGCTCAAGGCTCTTTCTGAAACAAGTCCGTACGCCGGAATGCTGGCAAAGGCTCCGCTGGCGATAGTTGTATGCGGTGATATGCTTAAAGCCATAGAAGGCGGCGGAAGGGATTTCTGGATCCAGGACGCTTCAGCCGCAACCGAGAACCTTCTCCTGGCTGCCAATGCAATGGGGCTTGGAGCCGTATGGACAGGCGTATATCCTTCCAAGGACAGGTGTGATGCCATTGCCGGAGTACTTGAGCTGCCTTCCAACATCATACCTCTCAACGTAGTGGTGCTCGGCTACCCGACAAGCAACAAGCCCGCGCCTAAGGACAAATGGAAACCGGCTAACATATCGTACAACAGATACGGAAGCACAGACGGAAAAACTATAGACATGGAAAAGATGACAGAAAATACGGTATTCTCCGAATTTGACTACACAGACGACTTCACCGGCAACCCGTTCCTCTGGTTCAAGGGAGACGGCCTTCTGCTGGCAGTCGGAGACAAGGACAAGAGCAACGCCATGACAATCGGCTGGGGAGCTCTCGGCAACCTCTGGGGCCACGATGTGAACACCCTTACTGTTTATGTGTCAGAATCCAGGTTCTCCCAGCAGATGATGGAAAACTGCAAGTACTTTACGGTAATGACATTCGACGAAAGCAGAAAAGACATCCTCTCCTATATGGGAAGCCACAGCGGACGCGACGAAGACAAGGCCAAGGCTCTCGGTCTCCACACCCAGTACACAGAGCACGGAGCCCCTTACTATCAGGAAGCATACGAAGTGTATGAGTGCGAACTCATCTACAAAGCCCCGTTCGATCCTGCCGGAATGACTGGCCCCGGAGTGGAGTTCTATGCTAACAGGCCTAACACCAAGATCCATCACATGTACATAGGCAAGATCCTGAGCGCCAAGAGAAGATAACATTCCCGTGCGGGCAATCTGACAATCAACACAAGAGACCATCGCCGATTATCCCAAGTATAATGAGTATAGCAGTTTATACACTCACCTCCCCGCTTCACGACAAGCAGAGCATAGAAACATATACAAAGGAGTTTTTATCACGCCTGAAATTCGACTTCGACTACAAGGGAGAAGACTTCTCCACCTGGGGGCAGGCTGACCTGGACCTGATATTCGTCAGGACCGGCGGCACAGAAAACCTGTTCAGGCAAAGATATATGGATGTTCTTCAAGCAAGGAAAAGCGTTTATTTGCTGGCCTCTTCCAACAGCAACTCCCTTGCCGCATCAATGGAGATTCTATCCTGGCTGAAGCAAAGAGGCATAAAAGGCGAGATACTTCACGGCCCGGACGAATATGTTTCTTCCCGGATAAGCCAGCTGTTCAAACTTGAGACCGCAAGAAAAAAACTCAGAAACACCAGGGCCGCCATCATTGGCAGACCGTCTGACTGGCTGATTGCCAGCGATGTAAACAGAGAGGCCGTTCAGGCAAAACTCGGCTTTGACATTGGCTACATCCCTATCGAAGAAGCAGAAAGGGCTTTCGCTCAAACGCCCGGCCAGCCAAACACCAGCTGCGGAAACGGCTGCCACGAGAACCTCCCCGGTGCTCTACGCATACATCAGGCACTGAAGAAAGTCATCGCGGAGCATGAAATCAACGCATTCACCATCAGGTGCTTCGACCTTCTCACAAGCCTCAGGAACACAGGATGCCTGGCTCTCGCCAAACTGAACTCTGAAGGCATTGTAGCAGGCTGCGAGGGTGATGCCCCTGCAATGCTGTCCATGATTATCGCCAGAAGCCTTACCGGCAAGTCCGGCTTTCAGGCAAACCCGGCAAGAGTTGACACGGAAAAAGGAGAAGTGCTTTTCGCCCACTGCACTATACCTCTAAATATGGTGGAACGCTATGAGTTTGACACTCACTTCGAGTCAGGCATCGGCGTGGGAATCAGGGGATTCATGAAAGAAGGCCCGGTAACCGTCTTCAAGGTTTCCGGAGACCTGACCAGAGTCTTCGCCGAGGAAGGAGAACTCATTGAAAACGGAAAGGCCCCTAACCTCTGCCGCACCCAGCAGCTCATCCGCTTCACCGACAAACAAGCCGCAAAATATTTCCTCCAAGACCCTATCGGCAACCACCACATCATCCTCCAGGGCCACTGGAAAAACCTTATAACTGAATTGCTTAAATAATAAACAAATAGTATGAAACGATTTATATTTATTGTATTATTTCTACCTATTATTAATTCCGCTCCCGCCCAATCTTCCTTCAAGTTCTACGACGACATCTCTCTTCCGCAGACTGATGCATGGAACTTTGTCAGGCAGGGAGAGGTTTCGCCTTCGATGTACACTGGCACCATCAACCTCTCTGTACCAATCTATGAATACAAAGACAAGGACTTCAATATCCCCATCGTAGCAACTTACTCCTCCAACGGCAACACTCCCAACCAGTTGCCCGGCATCCTCGGTCCCGGCTGGAATCTTGCCATAGGCGGCTGTATCACCGTTGAGACCAACGGCATCCCGGACTACGGTGAGAACCAGAAGCATATCCCCGGATTCTTTGCCGTGCACGACACATCGGAGGTCAGGGGGCACCATCCCGACACCTGGTGGAGATTCATGTTCAGCCTTCTTGACAACGGCAGCGGCTCCGGCGCTCCCGAGATTGTCATCTGTCCCGGCACCAAACCCACCACGAGCCATACCGGCGAGATGGACGCCCAGCCAGACATCTTCCACTTCACCCTCCCCGGGCACAGCGGCAGCTTCCATCTGGATTTCGGGAAAAAGATAACAGTCTTCAGCACCTCTTCCGACCGGCACAACTACAAGGTGGAGATTGAGTCCCAGCCCTTTTCCGCTCCCCCATACGGATTCACCCGTATCAAGACCATCACTATAACCACCGGTGACGGCTACAGATATATCTTTGACGGCCGCCCCCAGAATCCTTATGTTGACCTGACCAAGACCGGCGCACATAACTTCATGGACCTCATCACGGCCTGGCACCTTACACGCATCGAGGCTCCCAACGGAAGGACCGCCACGTTCAACTACGAGACCCACCAGCGCACCATATACACCCCCCGGAACTCCACCAGCAGCAGCGAGGTTTCAGACGAGCAGTTCTACTTCTACCATCCTGTAATGCAGTGCTCCACCGCCTCGGGCCGTGAAGACGGCGAGGAGACTCACCCGACCGTCAGCCGAACCTCTTTCCTTAGCTCCATCGCCTTCAGTGACGGCTCTCACATAGATTTTGCCTACGACTCGTCAACCACGACATCTACATTCAAGGGCGACCAATACAAACAATCCCATAACTCCACTCCCAAGGAATACCTGAACACCATAAGACTCAAGAGCATAACTTTCTATAAAGGAGGCAACCCTAATTCCGTGGCCAGTGCCACTTTCATCCACGAGAGGAACACCAACGGAGGCAAGACCAACTATCTGCGCTCCATCACCGTAGAGGGAACCGGAACTTACTCGTTTGACTACAACGGCTGGAACGACTCCTCCAAGCCTTACCCTTACCACGCTACCTTCGCTGTGGATCACTGGGGATATTACAACGGCAAGAGCGGCCCTTTCTATCCTCATTCCTCGGTAAACATCTCCACGCAGCATGAGACCATCACCGGAGATTCCAGAAATCCCGATAACACATATTCCAGGCTGGGTATGATAGAAAAGATAACCTATCCCACCGGTGGCTACACCACGTTCGAATATGAACCCCATGTCTATTCCGCAGCTGTGAGCCGCGACTACAACACCACCGAGGAAAACAGTTTTTCCCCGCGCCTTGTCCTGACATACGGAGAGGCCGGAGGCATGAGGATAAAGAAAATCTCGTCTTTCCTTTCCGACGGCACTCCTTCCGGCGAAAAACATTACACCTATGAGGATGTATCCGGCAAAAGTTCCGGCATCCTTGCCTGGACTCCCAGATACAAAGTGAGTTTCGTGTGCAAGGCCACGGACAATATCAGTGAAAGTTCTTCCTACGCCTCCTCCTCCCTTCAGGACTACGGCTTCGCGGATATGGAATACCGTTATGTCACGGAGCATCTGAGCGACGGCACAAGAACTCTCAACATCTTCACCTCCAGTGCCGACGGCAAGGGCTTCCGCGATGTTCTGGCTATAGGTGCAAGCGGCTCCGTACCTGAAAAGGCCCTTTTGAACAACCTCACGACAGTGGTGAACTGGCAGATGGGGCCGGACTACAACGTCTACAACCCTAGCGTCCACAGGGCCGTAGCGCCCCTCACCTCCTTCCAGAGCCAGCGGGGCCTGCTCAAGGAAAAGCGCACCTTCAAGAACGACACCACCCTTTCCGCCTCGGCTATTGAAAGGACCTCCTTCCTCTTGGACAGCACAGCCTACACGGAACTTCCCTGCTATCTTGTAAGGCGCTTCTCCACTTATATGGTTTTCGCAGGAAAACACCTGCCCCAAACCACGGAATCCATAATCCGCACAGACGACCAGACCAAAGAGAAGAAAAGCAGAAAGTATCTCACATACAATGCCTATGCGGAAACCACGAGGATTTCCGAACTAACAGAAGATGGCGATTCGCTCATCACGGAATACACGCACCTGAGGGATCTGCCTGAGAGCCAGATAGAGAACAACATAGTCTATCGCACAATGCTCCGAAAGAACATTCTCTCTCTGCCGCTGGACGAGATGATCTACAGGAAGAAGGCGGGGGAAAGCCAAGGGACACTTATCTCGGGAAGAAGATGCACATACAACATCTTCCGTTTCGCCCAGGACACGCTAATCCTACCCACCCTGGTGGAGTCATACGACCTGAACTCCCAGACCTGGAAGAAAGAGGCGGAAATCCTCTCCTACGACAGCTTCGGGAACATCACCCAGATGAAGGACAACTCCGGAAACACCGTCTCCTACCTCTGGAGCTCTGACGGCCAGTACCTCATCCTTCAGGCAAAAGGGCTAACACTGGCTCAAATCCAACAGCACGTTACAAATAGCGTAAATATTTCCGCAGCAACGGGAATCCCAGACTCCCAGGAAACAAGCCTCAGAAATGCCTTCAAAGATGCTGAAATAACCACAATCAAATATCTTTGCGGCGTAGGCCCGCAGAGGATAAGGGACGCTGCAGGAAATACCACTGAGTACACCTACACCCGCTGGGGAAAACTCAAACAGACAAGACGATACAGGACGGCAACGTCTTCTGAAAACATTGACCGCAACACCTATTCAAACGACAACTAAAATATGAATACGATGAACAAGTTATTCAACATATTCAGAAACAGCGGTTGCCGTCTGAATGGCTGCCCGCTGAAGAGAACAGCTTTTTTTCTCATTTCACTTGTAGCATTACTGTCCGCACCAGTAAAATCTTTAGCCCAGAACGAACTGAAAGGTCCGGGACATAATCCGCCGGGACCGATCGAGCAGATTGTCACCATCAATGTGTCCATGCCGATGGAGCGGCTAAACCAGCAGTACACGTCAGAGTTCATTTACCATCTCCCATACGAAGGGGGAACTGTTTCCTTTTCAGCCTACTATGATCCTGTTGACCCAAATATGGGCTATGCCTCGGATCTGGAGTTTCTCAACAGCGGCCTCGCTACCAGTGGCCTGGACTCCCTGTTCATATATACCTCCGCCTCCACCAACACAGGCCAGATGTGGTGGGACTTCACATTGCAGATTCTGCCAAACGACAACACCTTCTCCACTGATGACCAGACAAAGGCGGCAAGCAGATACATAGTCCTCTCGTTTCCGTTTTCAACCGGAACAATCAAGCAGATTACCATAACCCAGGCCAAGGGGGCAGACCGTCCGGAACCGTTTCCTGAATGGCCCGACGAAAGGCATCCGCAGACTGAACCTCTCATAGACCATACTCCAAATTCCCTTCAGGACAGCGAGAGTCTCACAAACTGGATAAGGAAAGCAACTTACATAGGAGACGACCCTTACATCCCGAACGACTCCATCGTGGACATAGTATGGTACAACGGACTTGGACAGCCGAAGCAGACAGTGCAGATTGGCGCAAGCGCAAACGCAAAGAAAAACATAGTCACTCCCGTGGAATACGATCCTGTAGGCCAGCAGCTTCGGGAATACCTGCCGTATGTCTCTTCGCAGGCAACGGAAAACTATGATGCAAGCACGGCTGCAAAACAGCTGAACTACTACCACAGTCTTTACGGAAATACGGAAGACTATCCGTACACGGAGACCATTCCTGAAGCCGCGACGAACAGGCCGATTGTAAAGTATGCGCAAGGCCTGGTTTTCAGAAACGCCCCTTCGCTCACCCAGACACAGAACGGCACCCGCAAGCCGAGAAGCGACGCGGACGGGAGATTCCTTGCGACCACCTACGGTCTCTCGTCTTCAGAAGACAACATTCCGGTTCTTCTTGCGGAGGACGGCTACATAAAGAACCGTGGCGTTTACGGGCAGGAAGGCACAGAACCGCTCATAAAGACAGTGACTGTGGATTCCGACGGAAAGACAGTGGCCACTTTCACCGACGGAAAAGAGAAGACCATTCTGGTCAGAACCTATATTGGCGGAAACACCGACACAACCGAAGCCGGAGGATGGAGTGACCTGGTCTATGTATATGACAAAAGAGGGCTTCTCTCCGCTGTAATTACACCAGAGGGAGAGAACGAGAGGAACAAGACCGCCACGCAGATAAGCCTCAATTCCGACTGGGCAAAGAAACGCTGCTACATCTACACCTATGACGGCCTGGGAAGGATGAGCTCAAGAAGATGGCCCGGGAAGGGAAAGGAGCTTTTCGTTACAGACCCTGCTGGAAATGTGGTGGCAACACAGGATTCCCTCCTGAGACCATCAGGAAGATGGAGGCTTACACGCTATGACAAAGCCAACCGCCCGATAGAAACTCTTCTCACCCAACAGAGCATCAGCGAAGCCCAGATGAGAGGCTATTTCTCCTATGAGACAGTCCAGGCATATCTTGCACAGAATCCAGATTCTCCGTTCACTTCTCCTGTTTATGAACTCTCTGACAACATCTCGCTCACAAAGACTGAGATAGGAAAGACAGGCTCTTCGTTCAGCATACCTGACCCGAGCGCAGGAAATGGCAACGGAAGCAACAGCAGCACGAGTCACATCACAATGAACTTCTCGCATGAAGAGAACACCGTCTCCCTCTCCGATGTGGACACAACAAAGTTCGCGTCAGTGCTTTGGGAAAGGACGGCGATGACTATGTCAAAGGACGGGGTTCTGATTGGAATTGCGGAAGACGGAAGTTCCAATCCCGGAACAATTTCTCAGTCGGACATCATTTACAGATACACCGCCTATTTCTATGACTGCTATGCAAGGCCGGTGCAGACAGTGACACTCTATCCCGACGAGACAGTCTTCACTGCTTCCACAAAGTATAACTACACAGGCCTTCCAGTAAGACAGACGGCAAGGCTCCAAGTGCCGCAGGGAGCAGGAGCCGGCAGCGGAACAACGGATGCAGACACGCTGAATGTGGTATTGACAGAGACCTTCACATACGACAAGCGGGGAAGGATGCTCACATCAAACGCCTCTATGCAGACGTTCTCTTCCTTTTCAGACAACGGCAACAACGGGAATGGAGGAAATGGAAACGGCATCTCATATTCCGACACGCTCTCATCTTCCGCTTCTGCAACATACAGCTACGACGAGCTCGGCCACCTGACAGGCAAGACCATGGGAGGAAACCTCACCCAGACTCTTGCTTACAACATCCAGGACTGGATGACCACGATGCAGACAAAGAAAGGTACGGCCAACATCTTCTCGCAGACCCTGAAGTATTATAATCCTGCAAAAAACAACACCACTGCTCTTTATTCCGGAAACATCTCGGAGTGGGAAACCGTCCAGGGCACAAACACGGCAAGCACTTACGGCTTCACATATGACACCCAGGGAAGGCTCACGAACTCCAACCGATATGACGGAACATCTACAACAGTTTCGCAGCTCTATACGGAAAGGAACATATCATACGACCGCAACGGGAACATACTTACCCTGAAAAGGATTTCCAATTCCATCCCGAATCCTCAGCACAACTTCACGTATTCCTATGATGGAGACAAGCTCATAACCCTTTCCGGAAGCCAAAGCGGAACATCCTTTACATCCGCTTATTTGTATGACGGCAACGGCAACATGACTATGGACGGCAACCAGACAGAAAGGCTCTCATACGACATCAACAACCTCGTACACAGTGCAAAGAAAACCGCAACAGGCCAGAACCCAAGCCCGCAGCAGGATGAACTCACTGCCACTTACTCCTACTTTGCCGATGGGACAAAATACTCTATAAAGGACACAGACGGAAACAGCAGAATCTACATCGGGCCGTTCACGCTCACAAGGAAAGACTACGGGCAAAGCAGTTCAGGAAGCGGCAGCGGAAACAGTCGTGGCAATAATAGCAATAGCAGCAACACCACAACTCCATATATAACCTTGCTGGAGTCAGCTGACGCATTGGGTTCGGATGCGAGGTTTGCATTTACGACAACACCGCATGCAGCATCCGGAGACACCACATACACAATCGCTTACGAGACTCTTTACCTGTTGAAAGACCATCTGGGAAGCATAAGGACAATCACTGACAGCCAGGGGAACATCCTGGAGAAGAACGACTACTACCCGTATGGCCTTCAGACAGACCTCGGAAGGAACTACCCTGCACTTCCAGATAAGTACAGGATGAGGATGCCGGCTTCTTTGGCTTCATTCAGCCAGAACGGCAGCAGCTATCCTGCAGTGTCATCCCCTACCGGGAAGTTTCTACCTTACTGCCTGCTGTACAACGGCAAGGAACTCCAGATGGTGGCACAGACAAGATTTGTAGATTATGGAGCAAGGATGCTGGACCCGGTGATTGCAAGATGGAACGCCACAGATCCATTAGCAGAGGATTATTTTGAAAATTCTCCCTACAATTTTTGTATAGGGAATCCAATTATTCATTACGATTTAATCGGATTATCACCGGGTCCTTCTCCAAAGGAAGCTGCAATGATTGCTAAACATGTCTACGGAGGAGATGATGCGAAAGAAATTGAAGCGGATTTGGCTAAAACAGGATGGCGAATTTCGCCATTAGACACATCGATTAACAAAAACGATGGCGATACTGGACTAACGTCACAACTATATGAGAGAGTGAAAGAAAATGGAGAATATGAGTATGTCTATGCATTTGCTGGAAGTGACTCAGGAACCGATTGGACAGAGAATATTATGCAACTGTCTGGATTATCTTCTCAATACAAAAAAGCTGTTGAAAATGCAAAAATTCTTTCTAAAGAACTAGAAGGAAATGATCTAACTTTTGTTGGACACTCTCTAGGTGGAGGTGAGGCTATGGCAGCAAGTATAGCAACGGGCAATAACGCTATTACATTTAATCCATCTGCTCTAAGCGGCTCTACAATAAGAAATCTTAATCTCAATCCTAAATTTGCTGGGAACATTGATAACTACATCCTTAAAGGTAAAACCATATTTCAAATAGGCCAATATTCAGTCTATGTCGGTGGTGATCCTTTGCACAATTTTCAGCAAAAAACCATGCTACAAACCTTTGGTAGGGCTATTTATTTAGAAACAAATAGCATAAACTTAAAACATGCTATCAATAATTTTATAAATATCTTAAAATGAGAGTAATACGTATTCCTTTATACTTTTTGATATTTTTTTTAGTAAGTTCGTGTGGATTGCCTTATTGTAAGAAAATACCTTTTGAAGAAGAAGAACTGCTATGGTTTTCTTCTTACCCAGAAATTGACACTGTTTATTTTTCTAATAATGTTAGTACTGATTCTCTCATTATTTTAAAAAAGGAGATTAATAATCCGAAGAATACCTGCATTTTTGATTTGGAAGGATGCAAATGGATGGAGGGAGACAATGAATATTATGCTAATGGGGGATACGATTTTATGTTCATACATAATAGCGTGACTTACTATTGCTCATTTACCTTACAAAAAATAGCTGATAACCAATCTGTTGTTTCCATTGGGTTCTGTGGACAATACTCCCTGCGATTGCCTTCTAACAAATTGAAAAATGTAATGATAGATGGAACTATTTATCGCAATTGTTGTTATTTTGACTCATCTGTTCTAGAAGAAGGCACTCACCAACCAGTAGAGAAGATAGATTATTTGTTATGGAGTAGAGAAGATGGTCTAATTTGCTATAGTATTGAGGGCGTTATATACACGGCATTGTCCTAGAGTATTATACTACTGCCACAAATTAATACAGGTGTTTGATTATTTGTCATGTACTTAGAAAGTTTTTATATAAGTTTGTACATGCGTATCCACAAATGAAGTTGAAAGTCAATTCCGCTTTTTATGAGAATCAGAAATATCCTTTTATCGCTGAGCATTATAGCTATCTGTCTGGCAGGCTGTAAGACAGGTCCAAAGATTTCATCTGAAACGGCGGCTGACATTGCCGCAATTACAGATTCGGCCGCTCTTGTATCCCCTGTTTACGCCAAAGGGTTCACCGTAAAATATCTTGAAGACGGTATCCGCCTTGTAGATATCCAAGACCCTCAGGCAGATGAGGAGGACAAGATGCCTGTCGGCTACCAGTTCGCCCTCGTTCCAAGGGGGCTCAGCGATGAGATTGCCCAAAAGCTGATACCGCAGAACTATACCGCAGTGAAGGTTCCGGTGGAGAAAACCATCGCGATGACACTTCTCCAGATGTCCAACTTCACCGCTCTTGGAGCAATTGACAAGCTCTGCGCCATAACCAGCACAAAGAACCTGTTCAACAAGGACATCCTGGCAAAGGTGGAAGACGGCACTCTGCAGAAGATCGGCCACGAGGGCAACTTCGACCAGGAGCTGATTATGGCCGCCAACCCGGATGTAATCTTCATATCTCCTTTCAAGAAAGGGGGATATGATGCCATCAAGGAAACCGGGATTACCCTTGTCCCGCATCTTGGATACAAGGAACTTGTCCCGCTGGGACAGGCCGAATGGATCAAATTCATAGGAATGTTCATAGGCAAAGAGAAGACCGCAAACGAAACCTTTGCACAGATTGAGAAAAACTATCTGGATATGAAGGCCCTTGCCGAGAACACAGCTGACCGTCCCACTGTATTCAGCGGGGAGATGCATTCCGGCAACTGGTATGCCGTCGGAGGCCAAAACCATCTGGCTCAGATCTTTAGGGATGCCGGAGCAGAGTATCTCATAAAGGACGAGAACACCGGCGGCGTGAACATAGAATTTGAGAAGGTATATGCTACTTGCGCAAAGGCAGACTACTGGAGAATACTCAACAGCTTCTCCGGAGAGTTTACATACGAAGCCCTCAAGAAGTCAGAGCCGAGAAACGCCCTCTTTGACGCGTTCAAGAACAAGAAGGTCATCTACTGCAACATGAAGCAGACCCCATATTACGAGCTCGCACCCGTCCATCCGGACCTTCTGCTTAAAGACTTCATTGCAATCTTCCATCCGGAACTGGTTGAGGAAAACTACGAGCCTACATTCTACAGACTGCTGAAGTAGATGAGCTGAGAGAACAACCTCATGACCCCCTATCATTCCCGGCATCCTCAAGGCGGTTCCTGTCAAGGGCCTGCTTGAGTATTTCGTGGATTCTCTGACGCAGGTGAAGAGGCTTAATAACTTCAACGGAACGGCTTCTGGAAAGAACAGCCATTACAAAATCGTTGGTTATCCTAAGGTGGAGCGATACAGTAAGTGAGTTGTCATCTTCAGCCACAACCTTCTGGGAGGAATGGAGCGGAAGGCTTTTAATGAAACTGCCGTCCAAAGAATCGTATCTGAGGACTATCTCTTCCACTGGAGTTTCAGGGTCGTTCCATATACCGAAAGACTGGCGGAAAAGTTCCGGTACGTTGAGCTTCAAGTCTTTATGGAAACGGGTACTGCTTATATCCAGGTTCAATATCCGGTCCAGCCCAAAACATTTTAACTTCCTGTCTTTATGGTCTATAGCCACCAGATACCATCTTTGTTGAGACTCTTTCAGGAAATACGGGTCAACAATCTTGTGGCGTATTCTTTCTCCTTCCCGGAAATATGAGTAATCAAATTCTATGGTCTTGCAGTCTTTTACGGCTTTTATGACAGAAGTAATGCTTACACTGAAAATCATCCTCCTTTTTTCCGGGAGGATGATTTCATCGATACCGGGCTCCTGCCCCAAAGAGCTGACTACAAGAAAATCCGAAAGGAGGTTCATCAAAGTTTCAGAAACCTCATCCTTGTCGGCGATGCAGTATCCACGTCCCCTCTCAAACTTTATGCTTACGCCAAATATTTCATATATCGCGGCAAAGTCTCTCTGGAGAGTCCTGATGTCAGGTTCATGCCCGTCGCAGCTTTCCCGGACTGCCGCCAGAAGCTCTTCTTTGGATACATACTGAATGTTTGTCAGTTTGTTTATTACAGCTGCATATCTTTTGAGATGGTAGAGCCTGTTCATAGTTTTCCAGCATTATTTGGCCAGGTTGGCAAATGGACGGTCTCCGTATATGTCTCTGAAACTGTTTATAAGAAAACTCTCATACTCTTCAGGCTCCTTGTCAGAAAGAGTTTTCCAGCAGACTATCAGGTCATCGTGGTCTTTGAGCTGCCAGATGAACCTTCCGCCATAGTGGCCTACCGCCTTTCCGCTCCCAAAGCTCATATATTGGGAGAGCCTTTTCCTGAGGGTGGCGCTGGAACGGCTTCCGCCAGCCTTTCCTATATAGAGCACGCAGGTGCCATCTACCCATTTTCTTTTCAGTTCAGCAACGCTTACATTAGGATCTTTTTCCTTGAAGAAGCCTCCGGTACCCTTTACCAGGAACTCCGGTTTTTGGGAAGAATCGCGGAGTATCATATAAACTCCCATTACAGGCGGAACAGCAGACAAGTCTTTTTTCAGTTCCCCTACTTTTACAAATCCCTTGAATCCTGCAGATTTCAAATCTTTAAGTGTTTCGAATTTCAATGTTTCCATAATGACTCAATTTCTATTTGATTTTTGTTTCTGCAAAGATAAGGAGCCTCAGCGACAAAACGTGTCGCTGAAAAAATTATTCAATATAATCCCTTATATCTTCAGGATCTATCCCCATCTGGTTCATGAGTTCCTCAAAATCCATCTCCACATCGTAAAGATTTGGAGCACAGGCTCCACTCTGCGTTTTACCCACTACATGAACCCTAATTGTATTAGGCAAGTCAGGTACTTTTTTGATGGGTACAGAACCATCATTCCAATATGCCTTTGAGTATTTTCTGGTGTCGATTGGGCCAGGTACAGGCTCATATTTATATACAGGCTTATCCTGCAAGGCCACAATAAAAAGGTTTATGACAATGCAGATAAGAAAAACCTTCAGGCCGGAAATCCGTTTGCGTTTCATAGAAGGAGTGCTAAAAAATAACAGTTAAGGAGTTTTTTGGTGATGCAAATATATTGACGTCAAGCGACAGAACGCGTCGCTAGACAAAAAATCAAAACACCGATACGGCTATCAGTTTTTAGCGGCTGAATTCTATTATAGCCGCAGGCATACCTGACAGCATGAACACCGTTATAACACTACTCTGATGATTGAGAACAAGAGGTCTGAGCACATCGCCAAGTTTGGCTGCTGCACGGTATTCAACCCTCATTTCCCTGATCTTGAAGTTCTCTGGTAAAAGATCCATTGCCATCCGCACATAACAGGCATTGTTCATGTGGCGGTTGTAGTCAATGTCTGAAGGTTTGACCGTCAATGGCTCATAGGCTACGGCTGTATTGCCGGATGAATCATCAGCCGGCAAATCGTGAATAGTTCCAAAATCTTTAGGAAGCTTTATACGGCGTTCCTTGTATTCCATATCAAGTTGCGGCTCCATGGTAAGAGAATCCATCACACTCTTCTCAATCTTCTTGAGCCTGCCCGTAGATTTATCAACAAACGCACCCATGCTCCAGGTCTTGTAGCAAGGAAGACCTTGGGCATCGCGGATGAAAGTATTTCTGAAACCGAACATAGGTTCTATTCCATATACGCTTGTTGTTACCGTAAGACGTTCCTTGAATTGAGGAACTCTTACCACCTCAACTTGCCTGGATGCCAGAAGTTGTGTCATGTTCTGCTGCTGGAAATACTCCTTCACTACAGGTTCTGTGTCTATCCACATTTCTGAGCAATCCTGCATCATCTGAAGGGCGGAATATAGTTTCAGGTTCCCTTTTGCATCACAGCAACTGGTTGTAACAATGAAATCTAAAGTGAACATAACAATTCGTTTTAATTGGAAAGCAAAAGTATTAAATTTGCGGCAATAATGAATTATCAGGAAATCATAGAAGAGATCTTGGCAGAGGTTAAGCCCTTGCAGGGAAAAGGTAAACAGGCAGACTACATACCTGCACTTGCAAAGGTCAACCCTGACCAGTCAGGTATTTGCATACACACACTCGATGGAGATGAATTTTCGGCAGGAGATGCCACGGTCAGGTTCTCCATCCAAAGTATATCCAAGGTGTTCACACTTGCCATGTGTCTGGGACTTGAAGGAGACGCAATCTGGCAGAGGATGGGCAAGGAACCTTCAGGAACTGCATTCAACTCGCTGATACAGCTCGAGATTGAAAAAGGCAAGCCTCGCAACCCGTTCATAAATGCAGGAGCTATAGTAATGTGCGACATCCTCATTTCCAGCATGAAGGCCAGAAATAAGGACTACCTGCAAAACTATTTGGCATTCATCCATGATGTAAGCGGCTGCAATACAATCAACTATAACACAGACATCGCTGATTCCGAAAGAAGCTGCGGCTACCTGAACGCTGCAATAGCAAACATGCTCAAGTATTACGGTAACATCGTGAATGAAATAGAAGAGGTACTCAGGTTTTACTTCCTCACATGCAGCATCGAGATGAGTTGCTGCGAGCTTGCAAAGGCTTTCATCCCCTTTGCGGACCACAACAAACCTTTTGAATTCAACGGAATAGCCCTCACAGCGTCTCAGGTCAAAAGAATGAACGCCATAATGCAGACCTGCGGTTTCTATGATGAAGCCGGAGAATTCTCCTACCTTGTGGGACTGCCGGGAAAAAGCGGCGTAGGCGGCGGAATTGCAGCTATCTATCCTCAGCGATATTCTGTAGCTGTCTGGAGCCCAAGACTGAACGAGAAAGGAAACTCCATCGTAGGCCTCAAGACTCTGGAGCTTCTTACAACCAGAACAAAGGAATCTATATTCTAAGAGCCACAATTAAACACAGAACAATATAGTCATTGCTCCACAATTCCTATATTTGAACGTCCAAAGAAGGAGACGCCGGGATTTGCTGCAGCCCTCAAAATGGACAACATCAGTAGTTATGAATTGGTTTATTCTGATTGTTGCTGGGCTGTGTGAATGCGGGTTCACATTCTGTCTTGGCAAAGCCAAAGTGGCAACGGGCTGGGAAGCCACGGCCTGGTATGCAGGTTTTGTAATAGTCTCCGCACTCAGTATGTTTCTTCTTGCCAAGGCGAGCAGAACAATTCCTATCGGGACAGCCTACCCGGTATGGACTGGAATTGGTGCTGTAGGAACCGTTCTCGTAGGCATTTTTGTGTTCAATGAAGTTGCCAGTTTCTGGCGCCTTTTCTTTATCACGACACTGATAATCTCTATCGTAGGGCTTAAAGTCCTATCCTGATAACAGGATTTTGTCCCCCAAAACACCAAAAGAGAGCCACAAAAATGCGCTGCCGCCTTACGCTCTGATTCTCAGCGATATATTAAAAGTCCTTCCCATGAAAAAGGGGGAAGGATATCCAGTAAACATCTAATTAACAGCATATTAAAGGGCAGCAGGCTGAAACACTTGCCAATGAAGGTTTGAACCATCCGTTTTTTTACTAATAATAAAGTTCAAGACGATGGATAGACTCGATGTCCAGCCTGACAGCGTCATGTACGACAACTTAGGTGCATAGGTGGTGAGGCAAACATGCGGGCGTTTTCAGCAACGCATTAATATACAGAGATTTACAACTTTGAGGGGCACCATAAAAAGGCACCCTTCAATTATTTATATCGCTGAGCATCAGGCTATAGTAAAAAACGCCCTAGCCTATCTTTCACTTCCTCAGCGATATCCGACAGGCGCCACGAATTTCCAGGGAAGGGTGCTAAGGGAAGTCGCTTACCTTCGGATAAGAGAACTACCCGACAACAGCATATCTGTCATACTGATTCCACGATATCATCAGGTTCAATTGTTGAAAGGGACTCTGACGACACGTTTGTAGTCGAGAGTAACCGGCCAGCCTGTTTCTCGATGACTTTCTCAAACAAGTTACGTGCAAATCTCCCGTTGCCAAAGTTCCTGTCTTTGTGGCTTACAGCATTGGCCAGCACTTGTTTGAGTGTGGAAACCGCAGGCTCAGACAGTTTATAGTCATACTTGCGGGCGCGGGAAAGGAATATCTGGAAAAGCTCCTCGGCAGAATAATCGGGAAACTCTATGTACCTGTTGAACCTGGACTGGAGTCCCGGATTGGAGTCGATAAAGTGTTTGATCTGGTCTGTATAGCCCGCAAGGATCACTATCAGCCTGTCTCTGTCATCTTCCATTCGCTTAAGGAGGGTGGCTATCGCTTCCTTGCCGTAATCCTGGCTGCCGCCGTCTGCCAGAGAATAGGCCTCATCGATGAACAGGATACCATCAAGGGCGGAATCTATGATCTTATTGGTCTTGACAGCTATCTGCCCGACATATTCAGCCACAAGCCCAGAACGGTCCGTCTCAACCAGAGTACCCTTTTTCAATACACCCAGATCTTTGTATATTCCAGACAGGATACGGGCGACAGTTGTCTTCCCTGTTCCGGGATTGCCTGTAAACACGCAGTGGTAAGAAACTGGAATCGCCTTCAAACCATTCTCCTGACGCATTTTCTGCACCTTAATGTAGTTGGCCAGAGAAGTCACCTCTTGTTTTACGGACTCAAGACCCACAAGAGATTCAAGCTCTTGGAGAGCATTACCGGCAAAAGATGAATACCCTCTGTCTCCCAAACTGCCTTTGGAATCAGACTTGAGCTCAACAATCCTGTTCAGCCAACTGACCTCTTCCGGAGTTATCTCTTGGTCTGCCTTGGCAATCAGAGAAGCAAAACGGTACAGCAGCATAACATATTGATTATGCAGATCTACGCTGAAACCGCTCAAGACATGCTCGTGGATGAATATTTCCGGGTTGTCTTCAGATGATTCCAACACAGACTTTACAATTTTACTGACAGTGTCTCCCTTGTCTGCACAATACCTGTCAAGGTCTTCATATCGCAAAAGGCAGCCGCTGTCAAACATCATCAAGGCAAAGATGAATATTCCGAGACTTTCACTCTTGCCTATTTCAACCTTGTATCCGAATCCCTGATGACATCGCAGAGCATCATAAAAGAGAGTCAACCTGATTTTCTCCCCGAAATCAGACACAGCGCGTCCATTGCTGCTAATATCTGCTGAAACAACTGATTCAAAAGCCTTTACATAAGATGAATCCTCAGCCAGTTTTTCTCCAAAGTCTTTGATGGCGCGGCAAGCCAACACTATATCATCAAAATAGCTGCTTGTGACGCTGAATACAGGATAGCTCCTGAAAGACAATACAACATTGTTATTGCCGCCGGCAGCTGAAGGTTTCCGGGCAGGACCTGACGTCTTACCGTTAAAGACTGGAAATAGTATAAAGTACAATGCCAGAACCCCTCCCCCTGCCATCAACAAAAAAGCAGCGGTTTCCGCATTCTTGCCTACAAATATGCATGCGGCTATGAGCAATGCTACGCCGAGGATGAGAGCACCGCAGCCAAAATCAGACAGCACATTTCCGTTATTCTTTTTCTCGCCCATATCTTCCACGTATTTTATGCAATATAGCAAAAACTTTGGCACATTTTTTTATCTAAAATCAAACAAAGAGCAAGAGGAGTAATTGCTTACTCCTCGAACTGACGTCGAATCGGAATTCTACGACCTTGCTGTAAAAGACATTCTACTTGAGGCTACTTAAATATGGCTTCAAATTGTTTGTTATTTGTTCTGCTACTTGGCGAGAGCATCAGCGATTTAATCTAATTTCTCTTGCGGTTTTAACCATCCGTTTTTTATTAATAATAAAGCACCAATGTTGAAGACAGATTAAACCCTGTTTTAACACCATTGATACGGTAGTAGCATTAAGAAATAAAATGTAAACTTGGATTTACAAATGTGCACTTTTCGTTTTTCCGATTATATATGTGCGGCATTTCCCTGCCACCTTATTATCTGAATACTATCCAGTTGGTAGTGTACTTGCATTTTTCTATCCAAGGATGGATTATGGTAACATCTTGCCCGGCCTTACGCCTGAACCATGAATAGTTCCAGCCGCTGCCCATATCCATGTAAAGCGCATTGTCAACTCCGGCTGAAGAGAGCAGGTCCACAAATTCCGCATACCTTATTTCCTTTGCAGATTCTACCACGCACAGCATTCCTTCAAGGGAGCACAATGCCCTGAAGTAATACCGTCCGTCAGGGAGTCTGTCCCTGAACCGCGGCTGGACCTTGCCCTCAGATATGATCATGTTCTGGGAAAAACCTGCCCTGAGGGGCTTATCTTGGGGGATCCTTCCAGAGAGGGCAAAACTCCATGCTTTTCCGTCGTAGACAAAAAATCCGGTGTTGTCGGGACATTCATATCCTTCATGGAAGACTCCGGAGCTCACATGGTTTCCGGCAATGTTGTCGTGAGAAAACTCTTCCAGGAGTTCACCTGTAAAGGCGGCTTCACAGCATAGGAGGATGTCTGTATCTTTTTGATAGTCCGGCATTTTACCGCAGACAAGATCTATTTCCCTGAAGCCTGGGGTGAATATGATCAGAGATGAATCGCCTCCTTTCCCAAGGCTATCAAGAGCAACCGTGCCGCAGCCCTTGGTCCAAAGGGCAACGTCCAGGAAAGTACTGGCATAGGCCCCGCAGGGAACTGTCTTTGATGTGCTGCAACCCGATGACATGACTATAAATGAAAACAATGCGGCGAATATGGTACTTCTTTCCATTTGAGTTTTACCATCCGTTTTTTTTATTAATAATAAAGCTACAAAAAAATAACGACTTTTCCAAATCGCTATTCTTTCTCATCCTTTCCCCGACTTTAGTCGTGGGAGCATGTCACCTTGACTTTTAACCAATATACGGTTCTATTTTTCGGCCCCGGTTAAAAATTTTGCTATATGTTTCATTCCTTCAAACGGTATGATGATGAGGACTGTATAGATAAACATAAGGGATATCATTACTGGCCAAAACATACACCAACCTTCTTTTATGTCAAATGCCTTGAACATATAATACCCCAATAAATAAAGTGAGTATGATATGAGTATTACTCCCAAAATATCTACATTCATGTTATTCTTCCCTTAGAAAATATTGTTCTTTTTTTTCTTGTAAGTTTTAACCATCCGTTTTTTTATTAATAATAAAGCAAAAGAAGGGCATTACTGCTCTCCTTTCTTTTTCACAAGCATATCATATATGTCAAGCGGCATCAGTATTATAATTCCTACTGCAAGTACCGCAATGGTTATTGGCCAAATCAATGCCAACTCTGCTCTCATATTCATACTCATCATCCAAAAGATTCCAAGGACGTAAAGTATAACAGTCGCAATAATCATTAATATAAACATCTTTTCTCCTTTTAGTTTTACCATCCGTTTTTTTATTAATAATAAAGCTTTTTGAGAAATCAACTAATTATTTGTATATTTGTAAAAATAAAGTCTGGCTGCAATTGGTTACTGCGGTGGGTAAATCTTTGATGGATGTATTCACACCCTATGAGTACCACCAACACAGTAATAATAACAGTATTTTTGGGGTACAGCAGATTTTAAAGAGTACATTAGTGTTTGCATTAGTGTACTCTTCTTTTTTGGCTGCAATAGATAATCCCACAAAGCTCTCAAACACATACTATATACTCCAAAAGTCCATGTTTCTTACAAGTTTTAACCATCCGTTTTTTTATTAATAATAAAGCTTCAAAACGCTAAGCCCCCCCTACTCTTAGTTAATGTTGTAAAGTATTCTACCCGTCCTGGTTGAGCCCTCACGAATCCAGTTACCATCGATATTATAAAGTATTGTGGAGGTAGGGGATTGACCCTGACGGACCCACTTGCCATTATACCCTCCACTGCTAGTAACGATAATAAGAAGACTAGCTAAGATTATATTAAAAAATCTTTTCATTTTATTTTCGTTTTAAGCATCCGTTTTTTTATTAATAATAAAGGTTGCCATCAGGCTCAATGGCAAACCCACTAAGGCCATCGCTAGACAGGTAACATTTACAATCGTCATAACTATCGTGAATATCTACGGCATCACCATTAAACAGGAACTTTCGAGCAATACTAAAACAGTCCCTAAACGTATTACCGTCTATAGACTGCATATTAAATTCATTGCCAGATTTGGCGTGCTTTACAGTAAATGATGTAATAGCCCTGTTGCTGTTGCTGACACTGGCAATTTGTCTTCCCAGTATCCCTCCAATGCTGCTGAATTCTTCCTCACTAAGCTCTCTGCGACCTGTTCGGAAGCCCCTAACTTGTTCGTCAGATAGTTCTTCACAGCTTTTGTATAGATTTTCAAACTCTGGAAGTCTTCTGGACTGTCTGTGGGCATTGTTGTGTACTTTGGTTGCTTCTTTGTCATTATTGTCATCCTCCTTTTTATTGCCATACGGCTGTCCTACTCGATGTAAGCGTCGATTGGTGGCGTTATCTTTATAACGCCCAACTCGCGACTTAATCAGTATTGTCTCTAATAAACTAATCATCTATGTCCCTATATAATAAATCATCATACACCTTACCTTTTGCCATTTTCCCAACACCGTCCTTAATGATAACAAACGAAGGGAGGCCTAAAAGCACCTTTCCATCCTCACTATTTGGGTTACAGGCAACCACAGCAAACCCCTTATAAGGCGGCTCCTCCACGAGGGTGCAATACTCCTCGCAATCTTCACCAAGTACCTGTTTTGCAATTTCAATGTTTGTCATATCACCAAAGTTTATTAGTTTTAACCATCCTTTTTTTTTATTAATAATAAAGCACTGGTTCCGCAATTCGTCTATTTGCATAATCTTTTTGTTTAGGTACAAACACTATTCGTCTGGATCAAGAGTAAAAAGAACCCTGCCATAAAGTTGCATCTGGATGTCGATGTATTCTTCATCACTTTTAATGCCAGTAGGCTGGCCATCCATACCCCATTTCATAAAGGCTTTGAGTTCCTTTTCCTCCTTCTCACTTTCGGCAAAGCAAGGGGCTGTATAGAACTCAAAGTAATCGTCCAACTTCTGTGCCCTGTACTTGTTCAGCAAGTCCCAAATGTTAATTTCAAGTGTCTGGCCATCCACTTTAACTTTGGCAAATGACCAATCAGGATGGTTTTTGTCAATTTTGTAGCCTGCCACTTCCACAAACTGTGCAGATTTTGTAATGGCAGTTTTGTCTTTTGCTTTCATAAGCTTGTTGAATTTATTGGTTAATGATTTATGTCGTGCTTTAGTTTTAACCATCCGTTTTTTTTTATTAATAATAAAGCTTACAGTAAATGATGTATTAGCCCTGTTGCTGTTGCTGACACTGGCAATTTGTCTTCTCAGTATCCTTCCAAGGCTGCTGAATTCTTCCTCACTAAGCTCTCTGCGACCTGTTCGGAAGCCCCTAACTTGTTCGTCAGATAGTTCTTCACAGCTTTTGTATAGATTTTCAAACTCTGGAAGTCTTCTGGACTGTCTGTGGGCATTGTTGTGTACTTTGGTTGCTTCTTTGTCATTATTGTCATCCTCCTTTTTATTGCCATAGGGTTGCCCCACACGCTTTAATCGACGATTTTCAGCGTTATCTTTATAACGCCCTACTCGTGACTTAATCAGTATTTTCTCTAATAAACTAATCATCTATCGGTCTAAATAACAAGTCATCATACACCTTACCTTTTGCCATTTTCCCAACACCGTCCTTAATAATAACAAACGAAGGGAGGCCTAAAAGCACCTTTCCTTCCTCACTATTTGGGTTACAGGCAACCACAGCAAACCCCTTATAAGGCGGCTCCTCCACGAGGGTGCAATACTCCTCGCAATCTTCACCAAGTACCTGTTTTGCAATTTCAATGTTTGTCGTTTTAGCCATCCGTTTTTTTTATTAATAATAAAGCTAAAATGCTTCAGAGGATTTTCACGATGCAAAGGTATTGTGTTGTTTTGACAATTTGTGTCAATCCCTTCAAGGTATGAGTACACCGTGTTTCCAGCCTTGGCTGTGGTGTAAGAGAACGGCCCGATGTAAACACTCCCGTTGTTGTCAGGGTCCATGACCATGTACTTTGTTCCGTCTGCAAGGTAATGGTAAGTTGCAAGCAAAGTGTCGTTCCTTGAAACAGTGCTTCCAGGCAGGGTGAAGTCCGTCCAGTTGGAGAACTGATTATTTGTATCTTCTCTTATATGACAGTTTATTTTGTTTTAACCATCCGTTTTTTTATTAATAATAAAGCAATACCCTTCAAACCGCAGCGTTTAAACCTCACGGGGGTATTGCCTTTATCAAACCACAAATGAGAGTAGCCAACTCATCATATTTCAAAAGAAATATACTTGGCAGTATTTGTGGGTTTCTCCCGCAATGTTATAATATCTTTATAAAAAACAATGAGAACAATTCCGGACAATCACACAAATGAGAAATGTTTCGCTTCTTGACGATGACTATAACCTTGCCTACGAGCCTTTTGTTCTAGATATGGGAAAATAGATTATATTTGCAGTGCATCAAGAGTACTTGAGTGTACACCAACCGAGTTTGAGTTATGCCACGGTGGTAAGATGATGCGGGTGTTAAACTAAAACAATAGCTTATGAGATTTGATAGACTAGTATTGAATGAGCCTCACGCATCTGTTGAAGGCCTTTTTGACAATCAGTTGAGTTTTTGGAGCATTGACGAGAGTTTCATCAATGAAGCAGTTGTGGATATGACCGACTGGCACACGGATTTCCTGTTCCACGGACTTCAAGACAGAAGGATTAAAACCATTAGATTCCCTTATTCCAGGTTTATTGTAGATGCCGAAAGGCTTTGGAATGACCCTTTGGAGAGCGTAGGTCAGGGATTGCTATACCGGCAATTCGGAAAATATACCAGGGATATTCCAGTCTGGGCAGAAGAACAGCTTCAAGGGCTTTGGCATAACCACCAGCGAAAATTGAGAAATGCTCTGGCCGGTACAAACTCGGCTCTCCTTCTTGATTGCCACTCATTTCCTGCCAGAATGAGTGATGTGGATGTGTGCATTGGTTTCAACGAAGACTGGTCTAAACCCGATAGCAATACTCTGGAGTTTGCGGTTAACTGGTTTGAAGAAAATGGCTTCAAAGTGGGAATAAACACTCCTTATAGCAATTCTATTGCCCCAGAATGCAGTTTTCGCTACCAATCAATGATGCTTGAAGTCAATAAGAAAGCCTATCTAAAAGGAGATACCATTCTGCTTAAAACAAGAGCAGGAAAGTATAATAGAAGCTTGAGCAGTACGATTGCTGGCTTTATGTCAAGGCTTTTGATGGGGTAGAACAAAAGAATTTGTCTATAACCTAGTTTTTTGTTTGAAAGGGGTCTATCCCAACTTGATAAACTTCTTTCCAGGATCTTCTGGAACACTCATTCTGGCTTTTTGTGCTATTACTGACGCTGGTGGCCGCTGGTCAAAGCAGACATCTTTAAGACTCTTCTCCACCTTGTCTGCAATCTCTCCCGCCGTTTCTTCCCTGTTGATAGATAGCTCTGGAATGTTTATAAGATAGTTCTTGGCATAGAGTTTTAACCATCCGTTTTTTTTTATTAATAATAAAGCTTCTAGAGCATAGTTTATTGTTGCTCAACATGTTTCATTGTATTGATATATCAAAAAAATTCAACAAATGGAGTCGGTTGTGGCAGTTGGGGCTGATTTTTTGAACGGCTTTTCCTGCCGAAATAATGGTAACTATACTCATTTTGTTTATCAAGAGTAAATTTAATGCTAACATTGCATTTTTCAAAAAGCTCTTGTTGCAATCTCTTCTTATGCATAAAAGCATTGCTCAAAAGGGTACAATGCCTTACATAAAGGTTTTTGTGAAGTTTTATAAAGCCATCCTTCAAGAGTGTCTGGACAAACTGCTTGTGCTCTATTCTTCCGGTCTTTGTATGCAAGGGAAAGTTCAATATGGTATATAAATAAATACATAACTATTTTGGCTGTTAATAGTTTAAATTTCAGTTAAAAAGAGTATCTTTGTGATATGTACAAAAATAGCGGAAAACTGTTGTTGGTTGCGGTTCTGATACTGGTTCTGCTGGTTTTGAATCTGCTGCTGGGAAGCGTAAAGATTCCGGCTGCGAATGTGATTGGTGTTTTATTTGGTGACCGCTCAAATGAGATTTTCTCCAACATCATCCTCAAATCCAGGCTGCCGCAGGCTCTTGTGGCTATTGTTGCAGGAGCGGGGCTTGCAGTATCGGGCCTTCAGATGCAGACAGTATTCCGCAATCCGCTGGCCGGGCCTTCCGTGCTCGGCATCTCCAACGGAGCAAGCCTGGGAGTGGCCATAGTGGTACTGATGTCCAGCTCACTGGCAGGAGTATCGCTGAGCAGGATGGGATATGTGGGAGACGCGGCAATATCAATAGCGGCAATCATAGGTTCTCTGGCAGTGATGGCGCTGATTGTATGGGTAGCAAGGAAAGTCAAGGGCAATGTAACGCTTCTGATTATCGGAGTAATGGTAGGCTATCTGGTAACAGCTATTGTCGGAGTGCTGAAGTTCTTCAGTGCGGAAGAAGACATAAAGGCCTATGTGGTCTGGGGTTTAGGCTCTTTTGCAAGGGTTTCAGGAGACCAGATGCTGCTGTTTGTAGGGATGATGCTCGTGTTGCTGCCGTTGAGTTTTTTGCTGGTCAAGACTTTGAACCTTATGCTTCTCGGCGATGACTATGCCCGCAACCTTGGCCTTAACGTATCCAGAGCCAGAACTCTTGTCATTCTGAATTCGGGAGTGCTGGTGGCCATAGTTACCGCTTACTGCGGACCGATAATGTTCATAGGACTGGCTGTCCCTCATCTTTGCAGGGCCATATTCAGGACTTCTGACCATAGGGTGCTGGTACCTGGCACCATCCTGGCTGGAGCGGCGCTTGCCCTGCTTTGCAGTCTGGTTGCAAGGATGCCCGGCTTTGAGGGAGCGCTTCCGGTAAATTCAGTCACCGCCCTGATAGGAGCCCCTGTAATTGCTTCAGTCATATTCAAAAGGAGGAAAGACGATGTCAGGGAGTAAGCAGACCATAAAGCTGGAAAACCTCTGCATCGGCTACAGAGGAAAACACGGAGTGAAGGAAGTTGCTTCCGGCATCAACGCCAGCCTGTACGCTGGAGAACTTACCTGCCTCATAGGGCCAAACGGCATTGGCAAATCCACACTGCTGAGGACATTGTGCGCATTTCAGGAGCAACTCGGCGGAAAGATATTCATAGAAGGAGAGGAACTGTCAGACTATCAGGACAAGGAGCTTTCCAAGAAGATCGGAGTGGTCCTCACTCACCGCCCGCAGATACAGAACATGAGCGTAGAAGAACTGGTCTCTCTTGGCAGAAGTCCATATACAGGATTCTGGGGCAAGCTGGAAAAGGAAGACAAAAAGATTGTGTCAGAGGCGATATCGCTGATTGGAATAGATAATCTCAAAGGCAGGATGATACAGAACCTCAGCGATGGAGAAAGGCAGAAGGTAATGCTTGCCAAAGCTATTGCTCAGCAGACCCCTATCATCTACCTAGACGAGCCAACTGCGTTTCTGGATTTTCCGTCAAAGATAGAGACGATGCAGCTGCTGAAAAAGCTGGCAAAAGAAAACGGCAAGACCATCTTCCTCTCCACTCACGACCTGGAACTAACTCTCCAGCTTGCAGACCGCATCTGGCTGATGCAGAAAGGAAGCATCACTATCGGAACACCAGAAGAAGTGGCACAGAGCGGAGCACTCTCAGAATTTATCGAAAGAGAAGGAATAACCTTTGACAAATCGCAGATGAGAGTGAAAATCAGCAGATAGCCCTATTTCTTGTTTTTTGCGCGAGCTTCTTTTAAAATTTCTTGAGCTTCAAACATTTCCTCCATCAGCTCATCTAAACCATTGTTTGAGGTGTCTTTGAGATCCAAAAGCTCTGTCTGTTTGCTGAATTCCCGGATATCCTCTTCACTTAACTTCATAATTTTCACGCAATTATTACGAAGGTCAGTTAAGACGTTTAGCCAAAGGGCATTGTCAAAAAACAAGGTAGGAAAATCATAGCTCAACAATCCGTCAACAGAAATAAGAAGATTTGTACCTTCGTCAAATCTATTTTTCATAACATCTATCACCTGAGTCTTGTAAAGGCTGCGGTATTGATAAAAAGAAGCAACATTGTTAATAAAGTTAACATTACCAATAGTACTGAATGTCTCTATATTAGACGAGAATATATTCTGTGTTATCAAGGAAAAATCCGTACTTGAAAGAAGCAAAGCATCTACAAATTTTGTCCTTAGGCTGTCATAAACATCAGGATTCTTTATAATTTCCATTTGAGTCTTAGAGGCTATCCTTAGTGCGGAATCTGCCTGACGGGCCTTCTCTATGGTCTGGTCCATATCGTAGATGATGGTCATAGCCAGACCTTTCTTTGCAGCTTCATTCTTTCTGTGTTCCAAGATTGATGATATTCCAAAAGTAAGGATAATCGATATGGTAGTTGCCAAAAGCGAAAGCAAAAACTGCTTTAAACCAGGTCTATTCTTCATAAATGCAAAGTTAAAACTTATAATCGATGTGATAACTGCCAGAAACGAAAGCCCAAACTGTTTTATAGAGGAATTCTTCATGGCTTCAAAGTTAAAACTTATTTGATATTTCCGTCATCGTCTATCAGAAGAACCGTCAGTTCCGCATCCTTTGAAAGAGGTGCGCAGGCTGTTTTGCATCTAGATTTAACCTCATTTACAAAGCATTGCAGAAGATTCTCAGGAATTATGTCCCAAAGCTCTCTGGCAAGGGTGATGCTGTAAGCTCTGCCCGATATTTCCTTTGGGCAATTGATGGATTTAAGCATCTCAGCGATGAAATCCCTGTCCATAGTGACATTGCTGGAGTGGGTGTCGAGGTTTCCGGCAGCAAGTTTGACTGCCTTGCCGAGCATTATGCCGAGAGTTATCTGCCTGAAGCCAACCTCGTATGCAATCTTGATGGTGTCCCCTATCTTGTTGCCGTATTGGACAAAGCACTGCGACGGAAGTTCTTTGTAATAATCCTTGAGGAAGCTTTCGCTCTTGGCTCCGGAGTTTATGACTACACGGCTCTGTCCGCTTGCCTTTGCCACATCCATACATTTGCGGATGGAATTGATGAAACCTTCCTCGGAGAACGGCTTGATTATACCGCTCACCCCTATTATGCTGATGCCTCCCTCTATGCCGAGTCTTGGATTGAAAGTACGGTGAGCTATTTCCTCTCCTCCTGGAACTGAAATAATTACCTTGAACCCTTGATCCGGATACAAATGTTTGAGATTGTCGGCAATCATCTTTCTCGGCCCCTTGTTGATGGCTGCCTCGCCGGGAGGGCAGTCAAAGCCGGGAAGAGTGATACGGCCGACACCTACCCCACCGTCTATCACAATGGCGGAAGATTCCAGCCTTGAAACTGAAGCGTGAACCTCCATCTTGTCTGTGACATCCGGATCGTCTCCGCTGTCCTTTACAACGTATGCAGATGCGGATGGATGCGTCTCTGAGTTGGATTGAAACGCTTCTGAATTACTGATGAAACGGGTTTCTACGGAGATGGTTTCTCCGTCCGGGAGGAAGATGTCCACTGTTTCAGGGCGGATGCCTTCCATCAGGCACTTTGCAGCAGCCACTGCCGCCGCTGTGGCACAGCTTCCGGTAGTAAGTCCGCTGTGCAAGGGATAGAACCGCGGCAGAAGCTTCTCCACCATGCGTCTCATGCCAAAAGGTCCGTTTACCGTAATGAAACTCTCCGGCATCTTCGGCCTCTCTATGGCAAAAACCTTTACGCCTTTCCTTACGGCTGCATCTTCCTTTTCCAGGAAACCTCCACTCAATCCACTCTCTTTCAAGAGGATGGCATCAGGACTGATTCTTTCTATTTCAGATGCTTCATCCTCACCTTGATGGTAGAAACACAGATGTGATGGATCCGCTCCATACTTCTTTGCAAGGCTGATTGAAGACTCCCTGTCCAAGATGCGGTGGAAGACTTCTATGCCGGATTCTTCCAGGCTTTTCAATTTGGGAATTGACTGCACACCGGCCGTGGAAAGAAGTGTCCACCGTCTTTCTGAAGAAAACTTTCCGGCAGAAATGATCTTTTCAACCGCATCGGGGAAATCCTTGCACCAGACAACTTCCGGACTTCTTTGAGGATAGATTCTCTCAAACCTGACAACAGGAATGTCAAGAACCTTTGCTGCCTCAGCGATGTTAAGATGCAGTTCACTTGCAAAAGGATGAGCTGCATCAATTATGAGCCTGATATCGTGATTATTGCAGAATTCAACAATCTGCCCCCGGTCCAGAGCGCCGCTGATCAGCCTCCCGTGATGCAGGGTAAGCTGCTGCTCACCGCCTTTGGTGGAATACCAGAAAAGGGAACCCGACTCCTCAAGTTCCTTAGCCGCCAAACGGCCCTCCGTCGTTCCGCCGAATACCAGTATCATCCTCTCGCCTTCCGGAAAAGGTGTGTAAAGTTCTTTGAGTAAAGTTCAGACAGCCCCTTGCGGTTGTCTATGGAATCGCCGACAACCAACATCGTGGTAAGTGTCAGGTGATTGTCCTTGACAATCTTTGCAAGGTCCTTCAATACTCCGCGATATATCTTCTGGTCCGGCCAGGTAAGATGGTAGCAGGCAGCGACTGGAGTGTTTTCAGGATATTCCATAAGAAGCTCTTTTTGGACATCATCCACAATGGCAGCTGAAAGGAAGATGCACATCGTGCTGTTGCTTCTTGCCAGCAGATGGAGTTTCTCTTTTTCCGGCATAGGAGTGCGGCCCTCTCCTCGTGTAAGGATAATGGTCTGGCACCTTTCAGGAATGGTAAACTGGCTACGGAGCTCAGCCGCAGCGGCAAGGAACGAGGATATGCCTGGAGTTATGTGGTATCTCATGTTGTGCTTGTCAAAGAATGCCATCTGCTCCTGGATTGCCCCGAAGATGCAAGGGTCGCCGGTATGAAGCCGTACGATAAACTTGCCCCTGTCATAGAAGTCCTTCATGAGCTCGCACTGCTGCTCCAGATCCATATCGGCGGAGGAAACAACCTTGGCACCAGGCTTTGCGCAAAGTGTAAGTTCCTTTGGGACAAGGCTTCCGGCATAAAGTATAAGGTCCGCTCTCTGGAGCATCTTACGGCCCCTTACGCTCACAAGGTCAGGATCTCCCGGCCCTGCACCCACAATCTCTATATGCGGATGAGGCAAATAGCCACAGTCAACGGCAGCGGCAACCGTCCAGTTGCTCCCCTTCTGCTTTCTAAGAAGCAACGGATAGCCGTGAGGAAAATCTTCCAGAGCCGTCAAATCAGAGGATTCGGTTTTCCGGGAGACAGGAGAAACTGCAGACAGAATCGCTGAGGCCTCAGAGACGGAAGGTGTGCCCACGCACTTTTCCACAACAGAACTTGGAGTCGGGACAGAGACCGAAGACAGCTGCTCAGCCGTATAGAATCTCATCTTCAAATCCTTGCCAAGATGAGCCTTGAACTTGTCTTCCAGAGCCTTCATAACAGGTTCATCTTTCTTTATGTCTGCAGAAGATATGCTGGCGATGGCTTCCTTGCAGATGCCGTTTTCTTCCAGGCAACCGAATATTTCCTCTATGACCTTTTCAGCAGGCCCTGCCTGGCGGGCTAAACCGATCCCGACGTGGACACATCGCGGAACCCACTGTATATTAGGAATGTCCATTTTTCTTCTCATCGGCGATACAGAAAGCAGAAGGCTGAACTCTGAAAGGTCAATATCGCTGAACTTCTTGAATACGGTCACATTGCCGGCAGGGTTTTCTTCCAGCCAGACAGTCCCCTCGTCTTCAATCTCCAGAAGCAGCGCTGTAGGTTTGCCTTCCGCATAAAGGAAAATCTGGCGGTTGAGGTCATCAGACTCCTGGCTCCAGCCGAAACGCCTGGCCAGAAGATCCAGAGGCCAAAGACCGCAGCCGTCTGTCTGGGTGGTGATTACAGGATGGGCCATAAGCTCAGCCGCAAGCTTTGAAGCAATGTCGTTTGCACCGCCTATATGGCCGGAAAGCACGGAGACCACATTCTTTCCGCCGGAATCTATGCAAAGCACGGCAGGATCTGAATGCTTGTCCTTGAGAAGCGGAGCAATGGTCCTTACGCAGATACCCATAGCCCCAACAAACACAAAGCAGTCCACATCATTCCACAATGCATGTACCTGTGTCCTGCGTACGACTTCTCCTCCAATACAGGCGGCAACCCTTTCAGCCGTCTGCCTTCCCTGTTCTGATATCAATACAACTGCCGATTTCATCTTTAAACCCTATCTTTCTTCTTGTACTCAGCCATCTCTTCTGCTGCTATATTTATATTTGTCTCTTCATCAAATAAAGGATATCTGATAACTTTAGAGATGACTTCTTCTCTTTCGTTGGTATAATCCACCCGTTCGTTTTCCTTGAAATTCTCTACCTGCTCCATTACTTCTCTGAACACTTCTGGAGTGTATTGTGGGGGATAGCCATTTTTGACAAGGCAAATCTTGATGTCCTGTTTCAACTGGTCACGAACTCGCTGGTTATTGAGCCAATCTGCAAAGGACGATTTTGCATCAATGATTTCTCGAATCTTACATGCAAGACTCTTACACTTATCGTTGATAACAATACCATCCACCTCCTTGTCTTCTCCGTATTCAAAGTTGTTCTTGTCTCTAAGATGAACCAGTATATCATAAAAAGCCTTCTCCTCAAAGGTAAGCCCCAACTTGCGAAAACTCTCGCGGTCAGCTTGCATTCCTTTGAGAATGTTCAGAGCCTGCTCGGTGGCATTCTTGATGATACTCTCTGCTGTGGTTTCCTGAGTGGCGCCGGCCTCTTGTTCGGACAAGAATTTACGTCTTTCGTGGTACTCTTTAATTGTTGCCTCAAGCATTTCCTGAAATTTCTTTGATGCTACCTGATTGGTCTTACCATATTCTGTGATCTGCCTACGAAGAAGTTTTATCAGAGTCTCCAGTTTGGAGGCGGGCATCTTGATATCTTCAAGCTTTTCTATAAAGACAGGATCAAATATGTCTATTTCTTCACCTTCTTCAAGAATGCTTTCAACATTATTATATTTCAGAGCTTCCTCGACCATCTTTGACACCCGCCTATTCATAGCATCGGTATCAGGAGCGTCAGTTCCATTCATCTTGTAAACCATACCTGCAATAGCCATAAAGCATTGAGCCAATGCAGACTCTTCCTCGCTCAGTTCTCCTGAAGGCTGACAAAGGTCATAAGCCTTTCGCATCCTCTTCACATTTTGCAGGAAATAGGTTTTGAAAGTAACTTTCTTTGTTTTCTTTCCATCCTTGCTGACAGAGTTGAAGTTCTCGTTTGACGAGAATACAAACTCCGCTGCCTTTGCCAATAGTGTGTATCTGGTTGCCGGGTCGGTTTCTGGATTCAGGAATGGAGTCAGATCATAATTTCTGAACAATGCCTTCAGAATCTCCATGTACTCACGGAAGATGAGAGTAGCCTGTTCTATGTCATCTTCGGTTAATGCAACGGAATTGTCGCCACCATACATTTTTCTGGCTTCCAACATCTGGTCACGAATGCCGATATAGTCAACTATCAAGCCATACTCCTTGCCAGGGTATTTTCGGTTAGCTCGGCTGATGGTCTGTATCAACGAATGTTTCTGCAACGGCTTATCGTTATACATGTAGGTAAGACATTCCACATCGAAACCCGTTATCCACATATCCACAACAATGACGATGCGGAAGTTGGAATGCTCCTGCTTGAAGGCAGCATCCAAATCTTCCGAACGTTGGTCGTTCTTCACTCCTCCAAGATAATTGTACATATCAGCCGCGTCATTGCTTCCCACGCTGGCCACCATGGCGATAGTCGGCATTTCCTTCAGCTCTTTAAGCTCTTCTGGCGAAACATTGACACCTTCAGGTGTTTTCTTTTCTTCGAACCATTCAGGATAATGCGCCTTGAACTTCAACAATAGGTCGTATGCAATCTTCCTATTTGAGCATACTATCATTGCTTTCTGCACTCTGTCGGGGTCGTTGGCTACGGAAGATACGTAGTGGTCATGTATATCAACGGCAAGTTTTTCAAGACGGTCAGGCTCGCCAAGAATCATCTCTAACGAGCTCATGGCCTTCTTGCTCTTTGCAATGTCTTCTTTGGTAGAACCTTCATCGGCGCACTTGGCATAATAAGCCTCGATCTCTTTGGCTTTCTCCTGATTCAGCAACACTTTGGCAATGCGTGGATGATACTTGATAGGTACAGTTATCTTGTCTGCCACAGCCTGATCCATCGTGTAGCGGTCTATCTCGTCGCCAAAGGTCTGGTATGTTTCAGCGATGGGTGTTCCTGTAAAGCCTACGAAGGTGGCATTTGGCAGGGCTTCTCGCAGCACTTTGGCGTATGGCTTTGATATCATGGCACGCATATTCTCGTCAGCATCTTCGCTAAACTGAATACGCTTTGAGCCTTCAATCTGTGTGCGATGTGCTTCATCGCTGAAGCAGATGATGTTGCTGCGTTCATTGACAAGTCCGATGGGGTCATCCTTCCTGTCGCAGAATTTCTGAATCGTGCAGATGAAGAAACCTCCGCTGTCTCGCAGACTAAGTTCTTCGCGCAGTTTTTTACGACTTGGCACTACAGAAACCTCGCCCAATCCCAGAAACTCTGTACTCTTGGTAAAGAGTTTTGCCCCTTGCTTCTGAAGGTCTTCGCGGTCAACAATCATCAGTATGGTAGGCGAACCTATCTCGGCTGCACAACGCAACGAAAGTTGCCGGGCAAGGAATGCCATCGTATAGGTCTTACCGCATCCTGTGGCTCCAAAGTAGGTGCCACCCTTACCACTTTTTGTCTTCACCGATTTGATGACACTTTCACGCAATAGTCGTGTGGCAAAGAATTGAGGATAACGGCATACAATTTCCTTTTCATCGCTGTCAAAGTTCTCATCTTGGAAATACACATAGTCCCTGAATATCTCCAAAAACCTTTCAGGACGATAAACGCCTCTCACCATTGTCTCCAACTCGTCGAAAGGCATGGTGCTTACTTTATCGCCATTCTCTACGCGTCGCCAAGCATAGAAATGTTCGTAAGGTGTACGGACTGTTCCCAATCGAGTCTTTACTCCATCGCTGATACAAGCCAACGGACAATAGTGTAGTAGGCCTGGAATATCTCGCCAATAGCGGATGTTGATTTGTTCCCAGGCATCCTCGATTGTGGCATTTGCATCGGCTGGATTCTTCAGTTCTATTATGCAAACTGGGATTCCGTTTACATACAGCAACACATCAGGACGGCGGTTCTTTGTCACGCCATTGGTCATGTATTCCACAGTGAACTGATTGACTACTCGGAAGATATTTGTATTCTTGACCTGAGGATTATCTAAGCACGAAAAGTCTATCAAATTGACAGTCGTTGGCATTCCGTCCTTATCAACGGCAGGCACACCATTCACCATCCACTTATAGACTTTATGCAATGTGGCAAAATCAGAATCGGCACCCACCAGTCTGACGTTATCTGCTATTCTTTGCAGTTCTTCGTCCTTCACGTTCTTATTGTTATCTTTTAAGAACTGAAGCAGGTCATCCATATACAGCACTTCCTTTCTGTTAGCTCTGGGAATAGAGTCGCCAAAAAAGTATTGCCATCCTTCTCTTTCAAGGAAAGCAATGAGAGCATTCTCGTAATCGCTCTCTACGAAGTGTCCGTTGATGTTTTTTAATTTTGCCATAATCTTCTTTATAGATTTCAATATGTCATCCAAATATTCCACAGTTCAAGTCCATCAGGGAATCGATTATCAAGACAACGATGCAAAAATTCTCTGCATTTCCAGAATAGACTCTTTCAACTCTTCTATTGTAAACGCATCATTATTTTGATTTTCCGGATGGTCTATCCTATTTCTAATGTAATAAGGCAAAGTTGCATCTTGTGCATCAAGAAGCTGTTTTGTCTTTTTATCCATAGGAACCCATTTTTTAGAAGCATTCAATTTATGAGTGTCTTTTAGCCAGTTGTTAAATTTTGACTCAGCTGTTACCCCTGACTCCATAAATAAATAGCCATACAATTCCTGATGGTATTCTTCTGTAATCTCGCCAAAAGCAAGATAGTTAACCTCATTTAATGAGGGGGATGGTAAATACCTCTTTTGAATTTTGGAAACTTCTTTTACGCCACCATTATCTTGAATGAGTCTAATGTTATCGAAATCTAAATTTTTAACAATCAATGAGCTATGAGTTGTAAGAAAGACTTGTGTATGGTCTTGTTCTGACAATTTTTTAAGCGCGCCAACTAAAATTCGCTGATGTTCGAAATGCTGTGAAGTTTCAGGTTCTTCAATGGCATATATTATGCCTCTATTATTATTTTCAACTTTTCTTTTATCAGCTTCTGCTTGAAAGAAACTCAAAAGAATAAGTCGTTTCACACCACTGCCACGCTTGTTTATGGGAATATCATCATTACTCGATATTGAAACTTTTTTAAAAACATCGCTCCATTTAAGCCCCCCCGCCTCTGGAATTTTTGGCAGCAAGGTACTTGCAAGACTTGAGTTCAACTCATTCAGTTTCTCAAGAGTAGAAGCTGCAACCATCTGTAATTCTTTTAACACCTCACCAGAAACCTCTTTTAACTTGTCTTGAACATTTTGACTTGACAGAATCTGTTTTACAGCTGTTTGTAAAGGATCTTGCACTTCGTTATCCGCATCTGAGTTCTTTCTATCTGATTGAAACAAAGAATAGATTGGTATATAATTTTGTAGTTTCTCCCAAATTGACTTGATACTGTCGTCATCACCTTTAGACGTAGTTTCTATCTCTTTCTCTGACAACTGCAACTCGTTAGCGAAATGCGCCCAAATAGCTTTTCGCATTATAGAATTCACAGCCTTATTTTCACAAACAATATCGTTTTGTTCGATTATCTTCTTAAGCTCAGAGTTCTTTTTGGTTAATAACTCACAACAAATTTCATTAGATGGATGATTGGCTTTTATGAATACTTTTTCTTTTCCGGCATCCTTATATCTTTTAACGATTTCCAATTGATTGTCAGCATTTAATAAATACTCCTCTGACAAAGAAGTGGAATGAGTTGAGTCTATCGTTAATTCATCAGGTAGTTCTGAGAAACAAGCAGAAAAGACTATTTCATTATCACCATTTGCCAAACATGTTTTGTTTATATCTTCTTTTTCAAGTTTAACAACGCCTGTACCTGAATTAAAAAAGATATCAAGAGATTCTAATATAGTTGATTTTCCAACGTCGTTTTTTCCTACAAATGCAGTTAAATTCTCAAAATCTATAATGGTTTCATTTTGATAGCCACGAAAGTTTTTGATTTTGAATTTTACTAATTTCATATTTTGTCCTTTCTTTATTATTCCATTAAACTTCCCCTTATCAACACAGGGCATATATTCTTGAGTTGCTCTTTGAGTGCTTCTGCTATGCGCTGACGCTCTATATAACACTTATGGATGTTGACTATCTCACGTTGAACAGATATGTCGGGGATTGGGATAGCCACGTTATTCATATCATCCATCGTGAACACCTCTCTGGCACTGCCCCATGAATTGAAACGCGCATAGCGGTCAAACTCAGGACGATTGAAAAACATGAAAAGATACTCTGGAAGTAATTTATTTGTATCTTGTACTCTAAAGACAGTATATGCCGACGATACGATGTAAGTGTCTTCAGAATCATTAATAGCAAGAGTTATTTTCTCTCCATTTCTCGATGTAACAGGAACAAATACAAAGTAGTCTGGTTTCACCACTATGTAAGGTGCCAAAGAAACGCCTGCCATATCTGCCTTAGTGTCAATGAACTTCTTTTCTATAGAAACTCCACGAAGATTCTTCAATGTATATATTCCCTCGCTATTTCTATCGTCGCACATTTCTATGAACTCTCCAATTTTCAATTTCTCATTTTCAATTTTCAATTTATCCAAGTACCCATCACACACCATCTTCAACTCCTCCACTTTGCTTTGAAAGGCGGCGAGATTGTTTTGAAGAGCGAGAAATACTTGGACGTATTTGCGCTGCTGGGTGATGGAGGGGAGGGTGATGTTAAAATCAACAAATCTTTCCCAATCCAAGTTTGAGCGAATGCTTCCATCACTACAGAAAGCTCCAAAACGGTCTTTTTCTTTTGACAAGAATAGCATAAAGAAATATTCAGGAATGACAATATCTTCTCTTGTCACCTCAAAAGTTGTATATGCAGGAGATACAATTATTGGTTCTTCTCCATTATACATACTTATTCGAATACATTCGTCCCTGCCTGTTTGCATACCACTAAACACAAAACGTTTTTTCCGAACCACTTTATATTTCGATTCGTCAAGACCTTCTGTATTAGCCCATGTCGGCATAAACTCTTTATTGATATTCAACCCATAAAAGTTTGTATAACCATAAGAGTTACGCTCGTCACAAACAGAAATCAATTTGCCTATCTTATACTTCTTCAATCCCATAGCCTATACCTCCTTGATGATTTCCCAATGGCCGGTTTTGTCTGACCCTACCCATTTTATGAGTTTTCTCTCTTGCAGGTATGCCATATCTCTCTGAATGGTTTTTCTGTTTACATTCAGTTTCTCCGAGAGAAATTTAGTATTTACTGCGACATTTTGTGCCACATCATCTGCGACACCCTTTCTTATCAGGTCTATGATAATTCGCTGTCTCTCAGTTAGTTCTTCTGCGACATTTACTGCGACATTATTCTGGGCAGTTTCATTTCTTCCTTCACTATTTCCTCCTTCTGTGGTCTTAAGGAATTTGTCTATATCATTACGCAAGTGCTCAATATGCAACTGCGTCATGCTATTGATAAAGATGCTGGTATCTTCATTCTTTCTTGTGTCAACAAGTGCCTGGATATACGCTATCTTGTCCTCTTTTAGCACCCTCACTGGCAATAGGTCGTATTCCATTTGCAACAAGTTCATCAGCAAACGGCTGGTACGTCCATTGCCATCAGCCCATGGATGAATGGTTACCAGTTCGTAATGAGCCCAAAAACTGAGGTCATAGAGAGCGCAAGGGTCTGTTTTGTCAACCGTTATACGTCGTTTGTTCAGCTCTTCACAAAAAGCGACAAGATGTGACGGCACTTTCTGGTACGACATATACGACGGTCCTCCAAGTCCCGCACTTACATTCAATTTGCGCAACTCACCTCGTGCAGCCGAAAAACTTCCTGTCGTAGTGTTATATTCGCTGCCGGTATGGCTCATTACTTTTGCGGCCAACGAGATAAGCCAATCTACAGTAATAGGCTCGTGTCGCTGAATCCATTTCATACCATATTCGTATGCGGCCTTGAGATCAAGGTTCATCATCTGCTCCTGTATCGTGCGTTTGCTGCTGGTGATACCTTCATCGAAGAGGAGTTGTGCCTCCACCTCAGTCACGGTGCTGCCTTCTATAGCTGTGGAATGAGCAATAATGGAATAGATATAGAATTTCTGGAAGTCTATCTGATCCGAAATGCCTAAATCCCTATATTGATTCAGCAATTTAACCAGTGCTTCTTTGTCTTGTTGCGTCATAGTCCCTTCCTCCTTTCTATTCTATGCTGTAACCAATACCTTTAAACGCTTCTTCAAGCATCTTTTGTGATTCTTTTTCTCGTTGTATCAGTTCTTTCATCTCCTGCTGGATGCGAGCCATTTCCTTTGGATAGTCAATCTTCAAATCGTGGTCGATGAACTCAATGTATTTGCTTGGCACAAGTGTCCAGTTATTATTCTCTATCTCATCAATGCCCACACTGCGATATAGTTCCGGCACAGCAAAGTTGCTGCCGTCTGTCCCCTCAGACTGCCACTGATGATAGATGTCTGCCACTCGCTGGATCTGTTCCGCTATAAGAAGTACTTTTTTCTTTTGTTCGCCTTTGACAGGGTTCTCCGTCCATTGGCGCAAATCCATAAATAGTATTTCGTGCTCACGGTTGCGAAGCTTACGACCATGATACTTTCCACCCTTCTTGTTCTGATTGAGAATCCAGAAGGTCACGCTGATATCGGTCGTTATAAACAATTCCCTTGGCAGGATGATGATGGCTTCCACCTTGTCGTTCTTTATCAGTTCCTTTCGTATTTCAAGAGCATCGGTGTCTCCCAAAGCACCATTAGCCAACAAGAATCCGGCAACACCAGAAAGAGGCTTCAGGTGAAAAAGCATGTGAAGAATCCAAGCATAGTTGGCATTGCTCTCTGGAGGAGTGGCATAGTCTGTCCAGCGAGGGTCGTTCTTGAGGTTATCATTATACCAGCCTTTAAGGTTGAAAGGAGGATTGGCCATGATATAGTCGAAATAAAGACCTTTATGCAGGTCGTTGGTGAAAGTAGAGTCGCTCTCTGAACCCAGATTGTGGCTAATGCCGCGCAAAGCAAGGTTCATCTTAGCCAGTCTGTAGGTGGCGGCCTCCTTCTCCTGACCATACACATTGATACGGCTGATGTCGCCTTGCTTAGCTTTTACAAGATCTGTGCTCTGGATAAACATACCGCCTGAACCGCAACAAGGATCGTAAAGAGTTCCATCGAATGGTTCAATGACAGTTGCTATGAGTTGCACCACATCGTGAGGCGTATAGAACTCGCCTTCCTCCTTCGTGGCATTAACAGCAAATTCCTTCAGGAAGTATTCATAGACACGACCTATAAGGTCTTTCTCTTCACCAAAAGTCTTATGGCTGATCTTATTGACTTCATCCACAATCTTCTTCATGTCGTTGGCTCCAAGATTGCGCTGGGTGAATGTACCTTCCACGAAACAACCTTTTAGTGTAGGGTTCTTTTCTCCAATGCTGCGAAGAGCCGTATCGAGAACTACATTCAGTTGAGGTGCAGCGGTATTTATGATGGTTGACCAACGAGCCTCCACTGGCAAATCGAAAGTGCCATCAGCAAATGTTGCATCATCAAAGAACGCTTTTTGTATGTTCTCATCATCAGGATTTAACCCTTGTTCTATGAGGGTATTGCGCAGCCTCGCTATGCCATCTTCATATTTTTCTCCGATAAAGCGGAGGAATACGAGTGTCAGCATCATATCCCTTTTCTCGAAGAATGAGCCGGAGTTTTTTGCCTGTCTAAGTATATCTCGGCATTTGAAGAGAATGGTGTCAAGGTTAAGAGATTCTTTTATAATCTTTTTTGCCATATTTTGGTTGGTAGTTCATTTATCAACAAAAATACACAAAAAATCTTTACTAAAATGTAACAGAGAGTGTTGCTTTAACTCAGCATCCATAGAAAACTATTACTGAATAAAGCTGTAAATAACAATACTTCAGAAACAATTTCCAGGCTATTCTTTTACTGCCTTAAGTATGTCTATCGGATTGTTGTCGTCAAGTTCTATGTGGGTTGGCACATCCAGAGTCATTCCCAAGGCGTTGGAAGTATTGATGAAAGCCTCCTTGCTGCCGGCGGCAACCAGGTTGGAAGTAACGCTGTTGAACACTATGCAGCCGCCCGGGGTAAGATAGTCATAAACCTTCCGTATTATTTCTTCCAGATGTCCTCCGTGGCCCCCTATGAATGCCGCATCACATCTCTTATCCGGGCCGATTTCCGCCTGAAGAAAATCCCCTATCCGGTATTCGATGCCCGGAGCGGAGAACTTTCTGGAATTGCTTTCCATAAGTGCCTTCCCTTCGGGGCGGATTTCAAAAGAGAGGATGTCCAGATGCGGAAACTGGAGCCGGGCTTCTATGCTCACGCTGCCGGTGCAGAATCCTATATCCCAGAATGTCTTGCGTTTATAGAGATCCAGTTTCTGGAGCGTAAGAAGGCGGACGGGCATTTTGGTTATCATCTTTGTCCTTCCGTCCAGAAGGTTGAATTCCGCCTCCGGTATGCCCCAACGCCTTTGCGGGGCATTGTCTTCTATAGTAAGAACCAGACAGTTTGGCTGGCTGAATGTAGATTCGGCCGCTTCTTCTATGTTCAGTGACGATATCTTTTCTTCATCCGGGTTGCCCAGATGTTCTCCTATGTGCATGCGGTAGAAAGAGAAACCGTACTCAATCATCCTGCGGGCTATCTCATCCGGGGTCTTCTGCCGGTCTGTAAGTACACCTATCTTGCCGCGGTGCTCTATCAGAGCGTTGTCAAACTCCTTCCAAGGCCTTCCGGTCAAGGAAACTATATTCATGTCGTGATAAGGAACCTGAGCCTTGTGGCAGAGCATCTGGAGGGAGTTGAAATATGGATACGCCGTCATAGGGACCTCCGGCATAACCCTTTGCAGGGTTGAGGCAAAGCCGAAGAAAAGCGGGTCGCCGGAAGCGAAAACCACAATGTGGCAGTCTGCATCGCGATACTTTTCATAGACATATTCCAAAGGTACGGTTATGTCTATCCAACTGCTACCTTCAGGAAGCAGTTTCTCCACTATCTGGTGATGGCGCTTTCCGCCTGAAAAAACACGGCTGCGGGAAATCACGTCCATAACCTCCGGCGGGAAAAACGGCCGGGGACTGTCAGACATCCCAATTATGGTAAAACTCAACACCATTGTTACAAGTCTCTTCCCGGGTCCAGGTTCTTTGCATCGTCAAATGTCAGGATGGCGTTGCAGAGGGTTGCGGCAAGGTTGCTTCCTCCTTTCCTGCCCTTGACTATAATCTTTGGTATATCCTTGAACGGCAGGAGCATGTGCTTGGATTCCTGCACGTGGACAAAGCCCACTGGAGCGGCAACTATTCCGGCCGGATGAGCCTTGCCCTGGCGTATCAGGGAGCAAAGTTCCATAAGAGCGGTCGGAGCGTTGCCGAAAGCGAACAATGCATCCGGATGTTCCTCAACCGCCAGCCAGATTCCCGCCTGGGAACGAGTCACCCCTTCTTTCTCAGCGATCTGTGCAACTCTTGGATCCATCAGATAAGTCTTGGCCTCAATGCCAAGGCGGGCAAGAGCACCCTTGCGAATTCCGGTGGCGGCCATGGTGACATCGGTGACGATGGTCTTCAGAGTGCCGTCTGCAACCTTTTGGTAAAGACGCTCCACAGCGTTTTCATCCGTGTAGAGGAGATGCTCCATCTCAAAATCGGCTGTTGTATGTATGGCATGAAGCAGCGCCCATTTGTGTCCAAGCGGATAATCCTTGCGCTTCAGTTCAGAGGATATGGTACGGAAGCTCTCGTGCATAATGTCCTGCCCTATTTTCCTTTCACTTCTGGAATTATACTCATTTGAAGCCGCAGTCCCAGAATTGAGTTCTCTTGGAACTTTAGTGGAAATGCCTAGTTTAGCAGAATAATAGCCTCTTGGAGTTATCATCGCTGAGCCTTCCAGATATGTCTGCGAGTTGCCGATTATCAGCACGGTAAACATATCTACATCCTCAGGATTGAGGGCGGAAAGGGTTGTGGTCCATACCTTCTGGTCTTCACGCCCTGCCTGGCGTACACATCCTACCGGAGTCTGGGGGCTCCTGCCTTCTTCAAGGAAGATCTCCACCAGACGGTAAAGCTGCCAGTATCTTCCGTGGCTTTTGGGGTTATATACGGCGGTTATGAAATCAGCCTGGGCTGCAGCACGGATCCTCTTTTCAATCAGCAGCCAAGGTGTCATAAGGTCAGACAGGGAAATGATACAGAGGTCGTGACCGATTGGAGCGCCCAGCAAAGAAGCAGCCTTCTGGAAAGCGCTGATACCAGGAAGCGTCTCTATTTCAACATATTCTTCCTGACCTCTCTTGATTTCTTCCTTACCGGTACAGAGACTGTTGCCTTCCCGTATGCCAGCAAAGCTCTCTTGGCTCCGCATCTGGTAAAGCAGAGGAGCCATACCATAGATGCCTGAATCTCCGCTGGATATGACGCATACGGTTTTGCCCTGCCGGGCAAGTTCCATTGCCTGACGGGCACGGTCTTTCTCCTGCTTCATTCCCGTATCAAGACATACGGCGCCTTCTTTGAGATATTGCTCTATGAAGCGGAAATAGTACTTGTAGCCTACAACCGCATCTGCCTCAGAAACAGCTTTCATTACTGCAGGAGTAATATCCTGCCCAGATCCCGGGCCTATTCCTGCTACTATTATCTTTCCCATAGCGTTGCAATTTACGCAAAACAATCAAAATAACCGCCATCGGCGTGCATTGTGTCCAGGTGGTGCTCAAATCGGGACACCTGGACAGGATTTCCAGCTGAATGTGTCCAGGTGGTGCTCAAATCGGGACACCTGGACAGGATTTCCAGCTGAATGTGTCCAGGTGGTGCTCAAATCGGGACACCTGGACAGGATTTCCAGCTGAATGTGTCCAGGTGGTGCTCAAACCGGGACACCTGGACAGGATTTCCCGCTGAATGTGTCCAGGTGGTGCTCAAATCGGGACACCTGGACAGGATTTCCCGCTTAATGTGTCCAGGTGGTGCTCAAATCGGGACACCTGGACAGGATTTCCCGCTGAATGTGTCCAGGTGGTGTTCAAATCGGGACACCTGGACAGGATTTCCCGCCGAATGTGTCCAGGTGGTGTTCAAATCGGGACACCTGGACTCATAGGTGTTAGTCAAAGAAGATCCGGAGCCCGGCGAGTATCATCCTTCCAGGATTGTAGAGAGCATATTTCCTCAGCGATGAATCAGGCCTCTTGTCCACCTTGTCAAATATGTTGTCTATGCCGATGTAAGGCTCAAGGACAAGTTTATCTGATACCCTGAAAGTATGAGTGGTGTTGAGGTTCCAGACACCATAGCCCGGAGCGTTCTCATAGTTAGGATAATATGTCTTGCTCTGGAGTCTTGCGCTCAGACGCACGTTGAGGGAATAAAGCCCCCAGGTGTGGTGGAAGTCAGAAGACAGTGTAAGTGTATTCCTCACTGAACGCTCAAGCAAGCTCCACTCGTCTCCTGTCCTGGTCTTTGCATAATTCCAGGAGTAGTTGACGCCGAGGTCTATATCTTTGGTAACAATGGCATTCACATTGACATTGAGACCCTGGACGCGGCCTTTGTCGCTGTTGGTGTATAGAGCGTACTGCTCAAGTTTGGCTGCCTGCTCCGGTGTCATTTCAGGGAAGAGAGCCATCAGTTCGGCCCTCTTGGCATCGTCAACCTTGATGTTTTTCTTGATTATCATGTCATTGACATAGTTCAGGAAACCGGTTGCGGAGATTGTCAGGAAGCCGGTGTGGAACTCTGCGTTTGCACTCAGGTAGTCAGAAGTTTCAGGATTGAGGTCTTTTGAACCTATGGAGATCTGAGCCTTTCCGCGGTTTACGCTGAAGTAGTTGTAGTTGAGCTCGTCCAGCCCAGGAGTCCTGAATCCACGGCTGTAGGTCAGGCGGAAGTTGAAATTCTCGGGAGAGAACATAAGGGCAACCTTTGGAGAAAAATTGCTTCCGAAATCTTCGTGGGAAGTGAGCCTTGCCCCGGCGGTGAAGCTTATGCCTTTTACGATCTGCATCTCGTGCTGGATATAAGCCGCAAAAGTATTGGCGCCGTTGTCTATGTTTCCGCTGCTGGACTCAAGAGCGTCTCTCCTCAGATCCAGGCCTGCAATGGAAGTGGAACCTGGCATAAAGTGCATGATAGCCTGAATGTTGCCGGAATAAGCCTCCTGTTTCTTGGAACGGGTGTAATCCCCTTTCTCATAGTTTTTCCCATCTACTTGGTATTCTCTTCCATAGCTGTATCGGTCCGCATCCAGATTCATCTGGATTGAGTAGTTGCGGTTTATCTTGTAGATTCCGCCGAGTGAGAATTTTGTTCCGCGATACCTCATCTCGTAGTCCGTTCCGCCTTTTACATCCTCCCTTGTGCGGGGACGGGATGTTATCTTGTCGTAATAGTCGAATCCGGCATTTAAGGCCAGACTTTCAGAAGGCTTGAAAGAAAGCCTTTCGCCAAAGTTGTTGGCCTTGAAACCGGAAAACAGAGGAGCGATTGTCTCTGTGAGCTCTATCTCGTCTCCTTTCTTTGTTTCCTCATATTTGCTGTTGGAGTAGCTGTCCGCCCTGTTGTGGGAGTAAGTGGTTGATGATGAAACCATCCCTATACCTGCGTTCAGGTTTACAGACTGCGAGAAACGTCCTTTGCCGCTGACGGAAGTATGCGAGGATGCTCTCACTCCTTCAAGGAATGACTGATCTGTGATGATGTTGATTACACCGCCTATCGCATCGCTGCCGTAGAGAGAGGAGGCGGCTCCGTCAAGGACTTCAATCCTGCGGACTCTGGAAAGGTCAATCTTTTCAAGGTCCACGTTTCCGGCCATATCGCCGATGACTCTCCTTCCGTTTACAAGTATCAGGGCGTATTTGTTTCCAAGACCGTTAAGGCGGAGGAAGTTGCCCATTGAAGATGGAGTGGTCTGGATCTGAGGCAGCATCCTCATCAGAGCGTCCTGGAGGTTGCCAAGGCCCTGCTCACGGATTTCCATTGCCGGTATCACCCTGACCGGAGATGCCGTATTTTTCAGTCTCTGGTGGTGGCCGGAACCTGTAACCACTATAGGATTGAGTTTGTTTGCCTTTGATGTATCAGAGGCCGTATGGATCTGGCCGGAAACTTTTGAAAATGAAAATACTGATATGGCTATCAAAATCAAATACGCCTTAAATCTCATAAAAAATGAATTAAGTGAAACGTTCTGTCAAGTTTATGCTTCAGCGATTATTTCTAAAACAAAAAATCTGTTCTGAATTATTCAACCCAGAACAGATTTCGGGGACAAATATAGAATATTATTCCGGATTCTTTGAATGATAATAATCCAGAGGCTCGCCGCTGATGGCAGCAGTAGTGTGGTTCATCCAGATCTGGCGTACTGAAGGGAGTTCAAGAAGGCCCTTTACAATCTGGGTGTCGTCGTTGCAGGTGTAACCCTGAGCGGCAAAATAGCACTTCCAGCTGGTGTCCTCAACTTCGCCTTCTTCGTTAGGTGCGCCGTTCTCGTCGTCATCTCCTGCCATATCGTTATGTGCATGGTCTCCGGCGATAGACATCAGAGGATGGCAATAAACTGTACCTGAGGTAATTCCGTTTGCCTGCATACGAGCAAGAACGTTGGTCTTGAAGTTTGCCATCATGTCAACGGTTCCTACATAGTAGTTCTTGCTGTAGGTCTGGAGAGCTTCCTCGAGCTGGGTGTAACGGATGTTTGCCTTGTAGGTATCGTATGAGTCAGGGTTTCCGTGGCCCATGAAAGCCACAACACTGCTGGCTGCACGGTCCTTGTAGAGATCGTTGAGTGCCTTGGCTACTGCATTGACATCAGCATCAGCATCCTGGAGAAGCGGAACTCCGAGTTTCAGAGTAACTTTGGAAAGGTAGCTGTCGTCAAGGTCTCCGTTAGAATTGTTTGCAAAGTCTTTGATGTAGTTGATTACTCTGGTGTACTCCTCGCCAGGAATTACCTGGAGGCTCTGGATAACAATCTCAGAATACTTTACGCCATCCTGTGCAAAAGCCGTGAGCCAGAAAGGAGGAGCGTAGAAGTTTCTTGGAGCTACATTCTCTCCTGCAGCAGCACGGTTGATGCAGATTGCACTTGAGAATGAAAGGAACACGTCATAACTTGGGAAAGCGCTCTTGTAAGCTGCTACTGTAGCGTCAAAAGCGTCATAAGCCTGCTGCCAGGTGCTTCCGAAAGCAACCAGGAGGATAGCCTTGTCGTGCTTTTTCTGAGCCTTTACGGTATTGTTTACAGCCTTTTGATATTCGCTGTAGTTAGACTTCTCGCTGTCTTTTGAGCAGGAAGTCAGGCCGAGCAGCATAGCTGCGGCGGCAATTAAAAGAAACTTAGTTTTCATCATCTCTTTGATTTAAATTCGTTATTATCTTGTTAAGTGTTTTTCTTCCGTTTGTGAATCTGACCAGAATCCCGGCATAGAAAGTCCTGCCGGCAGAGGTGGTCCCAAGATGCAGCCCGTGAGGCGTACGGTCCACATAGTTGAATATGTTGTCTATCCCGGCCTGGATGCTGAAAGTCAGGTTACGGCTGCCTCTTATATCGTGAGTTGTTGCAAACCTCCAAAGCTGATAGCCTTTGCCGTCTCCGTTAGTCTGGTAATAACGCTTGGATGACATCCTGCCGTAAAGTCCCAGCCCCAGCTGGTATGCAGACGAGAAACTGTGGTTCCAGAGCAGCGAGAAACTTCCTTTGTGATGAGCCATGCCGTCAATCTTCACTCTTCTGATGGTTTCATGGTCGGTGTCATACTGGTCTGCTTTGGTATCCAGATAACTGTAGCCGGCGTTCATCAGGAAGTCCCCTATCTTCCATCGCAGAGAAAAATCTCCGCCGTATGTCTTGGCCTTGTCCATGTTCTGGTACTGGCGTGTCTTGACCGGATCATATCTGGCAATCCACTCGTCAGGAGCCTCGTAATTGGGAATAGTCACAAGTGTTATCATGTTGTCCAGCTTGTTGAAATAGCCTCCGACTGTCAGCACCAGACCTTTGACAGAGTATTCCAAGCTGGTTGAGAAATAGTTGCTGCTCTGGGCTTTAAGATCTTTGTTTCCAAGATACAGATATGTGCCGCTCATCTGCCTTACATACATATAATGGAGTTCCTTTGGAGTCGGAGTCTTGAACCCCTGGCTCCAACCGCCCCTAAGGCGCAGATCAGGAGTAACGGTCCACATCAGGGATACTTTTGGGGTGGCTTTGAAACCGAACTGATGATTCCGGTTGAGCCTCAGACCAGCGGTTATATTGAAATTCCTGTGCGGGTTGAATTCGTCCTGGACATAAACCGCTGCAGTCCAGTCGTCAGCCTTGCCGCCTTCCACCCTGGTCGGCGCCTTCAGATAATCATAGCGGAACTCGGCTCCCCCGCTTAACCTGTTTTGGAATGGCAGAGTAAAGACCCCTTTGGCAGAGAGGAGGGTTCGTTGCTGGTCGCTCTGGAGAGCCTCCTGTCCCGCTAGATATGGATAATATGGATAATATATGGTACCGGCGCTCTTGTCGTAATCCTCCACCAGGGTTTCTGAAGTGAAGTGATAGTAATAAGCGTGGCGGTTCCAGTCTGCATCAAAAGTTATGTAATCCTTGTTCCCTAAATTCCACTTGCCTCCAACTGAAGCACCGGCGTTCTGGTATGCAAGGTCGTATGTATTAACGTCATAATGAGGATATTTGCCGGAAAGCCTGTAGATTCTCTTGCCGTAGATGCTGCCTTCCGCATAATACTCTCCTGCTTTTCCCGCATCGTATGTGAGCCTTTCAGCTGCCTGCCAGGAAGTGAAGCGGTTGCGAGTCTTGTTCTTGGAGTCCAGCACCGGATCTTCCAAAGGAGATGTATGCTCTACTGATGTGTTGCGCCATCCGTCCGTGTGCTGGAGCTGGAAATTGGTGTAGCTGTTCCACCTTCCGCTGCGGATGCCGATGCCGTTGTGCTGGCGTAGGTCTCCATAACTTCCCACTCGGGTGGAATTTTCCAGAAGAAGCCCCTCGTCATGCTTCTTGGTAATGATATTGATAACTCCGGCTATGGCATCACTGCCATACAGTGCGGACGCGGCACCTTTGACAATTTCTATCTTGTCTATGTTCTGGGGATCTATCAGCTGGAGGTCATTGTCTCCGCCCACATCTCCGTTAAGCCGTTTCCCGTCAACCAGTATCAATATGTAGGAATTGCCCAAGCCGCCCATTGTAATATGGCTGCCCATGTCATCCTCGTTGAAGTCAAAGGAAGTGGCAAGGCCGGAAAGAATCTCCTGAAGGCTCCTTCCGCCAAAGTTCTTGAGCTGTTTTCCTGTTATAACTTCGGTCTGCACCGGAGCGTCCTTCAAAAGATGGAGCGTACCGGTACCTGTAACCACAAGTTCCTGAAGATCAAATTTCTTCAAGGTATCCTGGGCCATCATTCCCTGGCAAACGCACAAAGCCAGGGCCAAAAGACCTGACATCAAAATCCTGTTCATCGCGCTAATAAAATCTGATCGCCGAGGCTCTTCTTCCTGAGAGACGGCCACTCGAAACGAGGCAGGCAGGTCTTCTGACTTTTCCCATCCGTCACACCTTCCCGGAAAACTCCAGTGGCATATCCGCAACGGACATAAAGGGGGAAATACAGCTGCAGGTACAGTTCCGGCCTTTCACCGGATTCCCTTTCACCAGAGAGAAAATCCCTCCGGTTACCTGAATCGGGAGCAAATGTAAGAAATTATTTCCTTAACAAGCAAATAAAATATAACAAAACTGTTACAAACGGATAATTGCAAAAAAATGTTTAACTTTAACTTTGGAAGTGTGTTACACAACTTATTAAAATTCACAACATAATTACAATAAGAATGAAAACAATGGGAAGAAAGATCGCAACGGCTATAGCCTTGTTGATATTCACAGCAGCCTGGATTCCAAACGTTGCCAAAGCTCAGGTCAAACTCAGTGACGATGACTACTATGTCATCGACAACCAGAACCGTCCGGTACCTGTCGTGATAGACAGCACGGCACTTTACCTGAGGGGGAAGCACTATTTCGGATTCAGGGGAGGATATACTTCTTACAAGACACTCAGCGACAATCCAAGACTTAATGCCTCAATAAGCAAGGCAGGCATATCCTTAGGTGCCGTGTTCGGACAATTGCTGTACAGAAAGACGCCCATATATCTGGAAACAGGACTTATGTTCATCCAGAAAGGAGGCAAGGCAAAAGACAAGGGATACATAAACTATCGTGAAAACTATCTGGAGGTTCCTGCGGTCTTCAAGTACATGATAAATGTCTCACCTTCCAGAAAATTCAGCATACAGCCTCTGGCTGGAGCGTATATGGACTTCAGAGTAAGCGGGTCGGAGAAATATGTACGCAGTCCAGGTCCTCTGGACACAGACTACGAAAAGTTAGACATTCTAAAGAATCTGGACTTCGGAGTCAGGGCAGGATGTGGTGTGAACTATGGCTACATCTATGCAGAGTTCGCCTTCAGCAGGAGTTTCTTCAGCATCTCATCAGCTTTAATTGAGAATATCTACAACCAGGGATTTAACATTACGTTAGGTGTAAACTTCTGATATTTAGAAATATGAAGAAACAATCAAGATTCCTGCTCGCAGCTCCCTCTTCCGGTTCCGGAAAGACTACCGTCAGCGTAGGGCTGATGGACTGCCTTGTGCGCAAAGGACTCAGAGTACAACCGTTCAAATGCGGACCAGACTATATAGATACAAAATTCCATGAGAGAGTGTGCCACAGGGCGTCGGTGAACCTGGACTCCTTCATGGCATCCGAAAGCCACTTGAAAGAGCTGCTTGAAAGTCATGCCAATGGAGCAGACGTTTGCGTAGCTGAAGGAATGATGGGACTTTTTGACGGCTATCAGAAGTCAAGAGGCTCTGCTGCGGAGATTGCCGCAATCCTCGGCCTTCCTGTAATTCTCGTAGTTGACGCCAAGAGCGCAGCTTATTCAATTGCTCCCCTGCTGAAGGGTTTCATGGAATTTTCCGCCAATGTAAGAATCTGCGGGGTGATATTCAACAAGGTAGGTTCCGAAAGGCACCGCAAGATGCTTGAAGACGTGTGCCATGACGTTGGAATAGAGCCGCTTGGCTTTGTACCTAAAGTTAAAGAAGCGGAAAACCCCTCCAGGTACCTTGGGCTGGATTTCTCAAACATGGGGGCTCAGACTGCCGCATCATCACTAATTGGAGACAACGTGGACATAGACCGTCTTCTGAGCATCACAGCTTCTGACACATACAGCAACATCAAGAGAGCCGCCATTGGAAATCCCAGGAATCAAAAGATACTGGTTGCCAGAAATAAAGAGTCATTCTCATTCATCTATGCAGAGCATCTGGACGAGTGGAAGAAGAACTGTGAAGTGGTATTCTTCAATCCGGAAGAGATCTTCACGATTCCGCCTGATACAGACCTGCTGTATCTTCCTGGCGGATACCCGGAAAAGCATCTTGAGGCTTTGGCAAGACAGAAAGAGACAATGGAATCCATCAAAAGATTCGCCGAGGGCGGAGGAAAGATCCTTGCCGAATGCGGTGGCATGATGTATCTTTGCCGCAGCATACTCAGCGATGAGGGGGAGTTTCCTATGTGCGGGATTCTGCCCTACGGCATAACCGCCAGGACACAAGACCGGAAAATGACACTTGGATACAGGCAGTTCAACTACAACGGTCTGGATTTCAAAGGGCACGAGTTTCACTACACCAGGTTCACGGATCCTCAGCCGGAGAGTATCGTCCAGGTATTCGACGCAAGGGGAGAGAAGACATCCACCCCTGTCATCAGAATAGGCAACACAATAGCAAGCTACACCCACCTGTACTGGGGAGACAAGGATATCTTCAATATATTCTGACAATCAAGCACATAAAACTGAAACTCAATATAATGAAAGAGATATACACAAAGACCGGAGACAAGGGTATGACTTCACTGAAGGGCGGAACGAGAGTTCCGAAGGACGACATCCGCATTGAGACCAACGGGATGATAGACCTACTGAACTCGCATCTGGGATTCATCCGCGCTTCCAGCGTAGATGCCCACGAAAAGGAATTCCTGCTTGCAATCCAGAAGGAACTAATGATAATAATGAGCCATATCGCAACTCCGGAAGGTGTTGAAAACCAGAAAGAACTGCACTGCATATCCCTTATCGCCCACATGGAGGAACTGATAAACTCGGCCCACCGTCCGGAAGGCTTCGTCATTCCTGGAGAAAGCCTTCTTTCCTCAGCGATACACATAGCCAGAAGCACTGCCCGTACAGTTGAAAGAAGGCTCTGGACCCTGGACAGGAGCCATAAGGTCAAAGAAGACATACTGGTGTTTTTCAACAGGCTTTCCGACTACCTGTTCATACTTGCGACCAAGCACTGACATTCCGCCAAAAGAAGAAAAAGATGAAGAGGAAACTGCATAACATAATGCTTGCCGGAACAGGCAGCGACGTAGGCAAAAGCATCATAGCCACAGGCCTTTGCAGGATATTCCTGCAGGACGGATATTCCCCTGCCCCGTTCAAGGCCCAGAACATGGCCCTCAACTCCTTTGCCACAAAAGACGGGCTGGAGATAGGAAGGGCCCAGGCGGTCCAGGCGGAAGCTGCCGGACTAGCTTGCCATACGGACATGAACCCACTGCTTCTCAAGCCCCAGAGCGACCACACTTCCCAGGTGGTCCTCAACGGAAAGCCCATAGGCAGCAGCAGCGCATACGACTATTTCCGCAAAGAAGGCAAGGAAGAACTCCGCACAGCTGTATGCCAGGCTTTTGACCGCCTGGCCTCAAAGTATGACCCTATAGTTATGGAGGGTGCGGGCAGCATATCTGAACTGAACCTCACGGAAAGCGACATCGTGAACCTTCCTATGGCAAAATATGCCAACGCGGACGTGTTCCTGGTTGCGGACATAGATAGAGGCGGTGTCTTCGCTTCCGCATACGGCAGCATCGCCCTCCAGAAACCTGAATACAGAAACCTCATCAAAGGCATAATAATCAACAAGTTCAGGGGAGACCTAAGGCTGTTTGACAGCGGAAAAAAAATCCTGGAAGACATCTGCAAGGTTCCGGTCTTAGGCGTAATCCCCTACTACAAAGACATCTACATAGAAGAGGAAGACAGCGTGGACCTCGCCGCCAAGAGTTTTTCAAGGGAACAGGGCAAAATCAATGTTGCGGTAGTGCTCCTTAGGCACATTTCCAACTTCACCGATTTCAACGCCCTGGAAAGGGACCCGAGAGTCCACCTTTACTACACCTCCAACACGGAAGACATAAAAAAGAGCGACATCATCATAATCCCGGGCACAAAATCCACTATCGACGACCTCTATGAACTCAGAAGAAACGGCTGCGCCCAGGCAATAATCTCCGCCCACAGGAACGGCTCCACTGTCCTTGGAATCTGCGGCGGCTACCAGATGATGGGAACCCAAGTGCTTGACCCTGACCACATAGAAGGAGAGATCGAGATGCTCCCCGGCCTTGGCCTTCTGCCGGTTACAACCAAGATGACCAAAGAGAAAACCACAAGACAGGCTCGATTTACCATAAACCATCTGCAGCACTCATCTCAAACCCAAAAGTTTTCCGGATGCCAAGCACCTGTCTGTGAAGAATCCTCATTGCTGACAGGATATGAGATCCACATGGGAGAGACCACCACAAACGGCGAAGAGATCAAGCCTCTGGCCATTATGGAAAACGGCACTCCGGAAGGCTGCTATGTAAATCAGAAGTGCATGGGCTGCTATCTCCACGGCATTCTGGACAATCCAAGTTTCACGGATTTCATCCTGGAACCGTTCAAAGGCAAAGCAGAATCCAGCCAAAAGTCGGAAGACTACACCGCCTTCAAGCAAAGGCAATACGACCTGCTTGCCGACCACCTTCGCAAGCACCTTGACCTTAACCTATTATACAACATCATTCGCAATGATTAACGGACACGGAGACGATCTCCACAAATATGAGAACATAAGGCTGAACTTCTCGTCCAACATCTACCCGAGGGCGGATATCAGTCCCCTGCTGGAGCATCTGAAGCAGCATCTGGACAGTATCAGGACTTATCCCGAACCGGATGCGGCATCGCTGGAAGAAGCCATCGCCGAGAAAATTGGGATTCCAAAGGAAAACGTGCTGGCCACAGCCGGAGCAACCGAGGCCATTTACCTGATTGCGCAGACTCTGAGGTCCTGGCAGACTTTCAACGTGAAATATCCGGCATTCAGCGAATATGAAGACGCCTGCCGCATGCACCTTTACAGGGAAGACGTGCTTGGCAACCTGATGTGGGTGTGCAACCCCTGCAACCCTACCGGGGAGGTAGTTTCTGACATCGAGATCATAGAGCTTCTGCAAAGACACCGCTATCTTATTGTGGACCAGTCTTATGAAGACTATACCAACGAAAAGGTCATGACTCCGGCGGAAGCCGTCAGGATACCTAACCTCATCCAGATACACTCCCTTACGAAGAAGTATGCAGTCCCTGGCCTGAGAATAGGATACATTACCGCAAATGCCGGCATAATCAGGCTTCTGAGAGGCAACATCCGCCCTTGGAGCATCAACACCCTGGCAATAGAGGCCGGAAAGTATCTGCTCCAAAACTCAAAAGGCGCGGTACCGGACATGGTGGAATACCTCAGATGCACCCAGAGGCTCAGGTTCTCCCTGGCAGCGCTGGAAGGGCTGGAAGCCAGGCCGACCAAAACCAACTTCGTTCTTTGCCGCCTGAAGAAAGGCAAGGCATCCGAGCTGAAGGAATGGCTGGCAAGGGAAAAAGGAATCCTCATCCGCGATGCATCCAATTTCAGAGGCCTGTATGAAGGCCATTTCAGGGTAGTGTCCTCCAATGACGAAGACAACAACATCCTGGTTGAAGCAATCAAGGAGTTTCTGGACATCAAGAAAGCGGCAAACCAAGCTGCATCTGAACAAAAACAAGAATTTGGAACTGACAGACAATGCTGAATAACCTGCTTCTTTTGTACGCTTTGCCAATCCTGATCGGATGGACTTTGGACCTGCTGCTAGGAGACCCTTCCTGGCTCCCCCATCCAGTGGTGCTGTTCGGCAAAGCCATAGCCTTTTTTGAAAAGAAGCTCAACAAAGGCGGAAGAAGGGTTGCAAAAGGAGCCTTCACGGCATTTTTCCTTATCGCGATAACCATATTGCTGTTTTGGGCAATTGACTACTTCTCTGTCAAACTGCATATTATCTGCGTAATAATAGTGCGCAGTTTATTTATTTTCCTCTTCCTTGCCGGAACCACTCTGATAAGGGAAGTTAGAGATGTTTTCAAGGCAGTTGACAGGAGCCTGGAGGAAGGGAGAAAGCAGGTAGCGAGGATTGTGGGAAGAGATACATCTGAACTTTCCGCGCAGGAAATAAGGACGGCGGCGCTTGAAACCCTGGCCGAGAATCTCAGCGACGGGGTGGTGGCTCCCCTCTTCTGGCTTATGGTTGGAGGTCTGCCCGCCATGGCTGCCTACAAGATGGCCAACACTCTGGACTCGATGATCGGCTACAAGACTGAAAGATACAAGGACTTCGGAAGGTTCGCGGCCAAAACGGACGATGTGCTCAACTGGATTCCAGCCCGCCTGACGGCATTTCTGATGGCTCTGGTGTCTGGAGAAAGCCGTTCTTTCAAGTTCATCCGCAAATACGCAAGATGCCATGCCAGCCCAAACAGCGGCTATCCTGAATCAGCACTGGCCGGAATCCTGGACTCCAGGTTCGGCGGAACGCACACCTATTTTGGAGAAGTGGTGGAAAAACCGTATATTGGGGAAAATCCGCGGGAACTGGACACTGCCGATATGGAAAGGGCTGTGAAGATCAACAGATCTGCGGAGGCGGTCATGGTAGCCCTTACCGTTGCGACAGGATTGGCGCTACGCTACTCAGCGATGCTGTGTGCATGGTGGGGTTGAAATCGGGACACCTTGCACACTTTGAGAAGAGATTTAATGAACATTGAATTGATATATGAAGAGAATTATACTGGTTACAGGCGGACAGAGGTCCGGAAAAAGCAGCTATGCCGAAAAGCTGGCTCTCAGTTTGAGCCCAAACCCCGTTTACATCGCCACGGCCCACATCTGGGACGATGAGTTCAGGGAAAGGGTGAAGGTCCATCAGGCCAAACGCGGCCCCCAGTGGACGAACATTGAGGAAGAGTACAACCTCTCAGGCATCAACATAGAAGGCAGGGTAGCCATCATTGACTGCATAACCCTTTGGCTGACGAACCTCATCCAGCCGTACCTTTCAAACAAGGACGGAATCCTTGACATGGAAACTGTCAGGGAAGGGGCAAAACGCCAGATAGACGAGTTCACTTCCCAGGACGCGACATTCATCTTCGTCACAAACGAGATAGGAAGCGGCGGAACCAGCAGCAACCCTACCCAGAGGAAATTCACAGATCTGCAGGGATGGATGAACCAGTATATCGCTGAGAAAGCGGACCAGGTCATCTTTTCCGTATCCGGTATTCCTGTAAAGATCAAGGGATGAGTATGATTGTAAACTTCAACATAAAAAGACCGGATGAGAAGCTCCGGCAGAGAATCCTCGAAAAGATAGACAACCTCAACAAGCCCAAAGGTTCTCTGGGAATGTTGGAAGAGCTGGCATTGCAGATTTGCCTCGTCCAGCAGACACTTACGCCCAAACTGTCACATCCCTGCCACCTGCTTTTGGGAGGAGACCACGGCATAGAAAGAGAAGGTGTCAGCAAATCTCCACGGGAAGTCACCTGGCAGCAGATGATAAACTTCACAAAGGGTGGCGGAGGAGTGAACATGTTCTGCCGTCAGCATCACTTTGACCTCAAGATTGTTGATGTAGGTGTGGATCACGACCTTTCTTCTTTCTCAGCGATAAGGGACTGCAAGATTGCTCCAGGAACGGAAAACTTCCTGTATGGCCCGGCTATGACCGAGTTCCAGTATGTTGAAGCGATGGAAACCGGACGGGACCTTGTGGACGAGTGTGTGGATGAGGGGTGCAACATCCTCTGTATCGGGGAGATGGGCATAGCCAACACATCGCCGAGCAGCATCTGGATGAGCCTTTTGGAAAACATCCCTCTTGAAGACTGCATAGGTGCCGGCTCCGGACTTGCAGGCAAAGAGATAGAACACAAGAAGGCAGTTCTTGAAAGGGCTGTCAGCAACTTCCGTAAAACCCTGCAGGACAACTGCATTGAAGAACCGGAAACTCTGACAGGTATTTCCGCGGAATATTCTGACGGTACCGCAGAATATTTGGATTATAGCATCAGGTACTTCGGTGGTTTTGAAATGGTTACGGCCATAGGAGCAATGCTTAGAGCCGCAGAAAGAAACATCCTTGTAATGGTGGACGGTTTCATCATGACGGCTTGCGCCCTGGCTGCCACCAAACTTTATCCTGAAAGCCAGGACTATATGATATTCGGCCACTGTGGAGACGAGAGCGGGCACAAGACCATGCTGGAGAAGATGGGAGCCAAACCGATACTTAGCCTCGGGCTCAAGCTCGGAGAAGGCACCGGAGCCCTGTGCGCCTACCCTATTATAGAGTCAGCGGTAAGGATGATCAACGAAATGAACAACTTCCAGAACGCAAGGATTACAAAGTACTTCTGATTGTTATGCAGACTGACAAAACACGAAAATGCGGATGGGCAAGCAGGATCTGGGCCGCATTCATATTCCTGACCAGGATTCCTTTCTGGAGGCTCTACCAGCCACCGAAGGAAGCTTATACGAGTGTGGTAGAACATTGGCCGCTGGTCGGGTGGCTCACTTCCTGCATAGCCGCAGCCGCCCTTTACCTGATAGCCCCACAAAATCTCATTATTGGCGTCCTGGCTGCTATAATCCTCAGGATCCTGGCCACCGGAGCCCTGCACGAAGACGGCCTGGCAGACTTCTTTGACGGTTTCGGAGGCGGGTACAACCGGGAGAAGATACTGTCCATAATGAAAGACTCCCATATAGGAACTTACGGAGTGCTCGGCCTGATATGCTATTTCCTGACATTGGCAGCCTGCCTTTTCAGCCTGGCACTCGTGAGCCCAAAGTTAGCAGCCATATCAATAATCTTTGCCGATCCGTTCTCCAAGATGCTTGCCGGACAGACCGTTATGCTGATGCCTTACGCAAGGAAAGAAGAGGAGTCAAAAGCCCATAATATATATCGCAGAGCAAGATTCCCGGAATATATGCTGATGCTTCTGGAAGGACTGGTTCCGCTCGGAGTATTCATTGCACTTCTCAACAGCACCACTTCCCTTCAGCCGGAGCCTTGGCAGATACTTGTGCTTGCAGCTGTCCCAGCTATCTTGTGCGCCTTGCTCAACATATTCATATACAAAAAGATAAAGGGCTATACAGGAGACTGCAACGGAGCAATGTTCCTGCTGACGGAACTTTCCATATACCTGACAGCCACATTCCTGTTCGTCTGACATTATGGAAGTAATACTTGTAAGACATACCACTCCAGACGTTCCAAAAGGTACCTGCTACGGCTTCTCAGACGTGGACGTCACCTCCACATTCACTGAAGAGGCAACCCAAACCCTCCGTAACCTCCAGGAGCATCTTCCCGTGGACAAAGCTTACACGTCGCCCCTTCAGCGAGCCCGCAAGTTGGCTGAGTTCTGCGGATTCGCCGATGCAGAGAAAGACCCGCGGCTCAAGGAGATGAACATGGGGCAGTGGGAAATGCAGAACTACAACGAGATACAGGACCCCGCACTCCAGGAATGGTACAAAGACTACATGCACCTGCCAACGACGGGCGGAGAGAGTTTCCCGGACCTCTACAGGAGAGTGAAAGAGTTTCTCGATGAGCTCAAAAGCAAATCCTATAGACGCGTTGCAGTATTCGCCCACGCAGGCCCTATCGTATGCGCTGCAATGTATGCCGGCCTATGCACGGAGGACAACCCGTTCGGCATCGCCCCTACCTTCGGCGGCATACTCAAAATAACCATTTGAAAAAGAGGACGACAAAAATATGCCGTCCTCGTGAAAACACACCTATTTACTAACTTTCAACCAAGTTATTCTTTGTCTCTTTTCCGTCTTTTCCTTCTGAAAAGGCGTATGACATATTTCACTCCAAGGACAACGCCCGTCAATGAGACAAACGCTCCTCCCAGAAGCAGGACCCACATGACTACGGTCCATGCTCCCCTTCTTCCGTCGAAAATCTTGTACCTGAGGCTGTGGAATCCCTGATACAGCTGGAACTGCCACTTGGAATGAGTGTTGAAACTTCTGGAGTTTCCGCTGCACGGATCTATGTAATAAACGTTTCTGTCTTTGTTGTCAACCTGGATCTTCCATACAGGAAGCGGCAGTTTTCCCTTAAGGTCCAGATAGTAGTTGTCATACTCCTCCATCAGGCTCACCGATATGCTCTCACCTGGATGCACAGCCTCGACAACCGTCCTGACCTCGACGCTGTCCAGATAGAGCTTTTCTGCGACCTGAGGCACAGAAGCGTCTATGCACTGGCTTTCACCGTCAGAAAACTGTATCTGATAGAATGGATGGGATCCGAAGCTCTTCCACTCAACCTTGGTGATCCGCCCAGGATTACGGCTGAGAAGATCAGAAAGGCTCAGACGGTATCTTTGGAAATCTGTCATCCCAGTGCCAAGCGCCTCCCTTGAGTCATACTGCTTGTGCTCCCGTCCCAGCCATTCCGGGATCTGGGTCAGGGAATACATGCCGCTCAATATCCAGGTGAGCAGGAATATCCCGAAAACAGTGCCGAACACATGATGCCATCTGTACCACTTCTTCTTGTAAGGGCTCCTGAGACCGTTGCCTTTCCTGGCAGAGATACGGAAAGCGCGCACAGCCATCCAGAAACCTGAAAGCAGCATTATGATACCGAATACGGAAAGCCAGATAATCAAAGACTTCCAACCTTCAACATCTTGCCTGATCCAGGTGAAATACACCCAATGAGGAATCGCTCCCGCCCAAGCCCAGATCCTCTCGGACCTTGTGGTCTGCTGGAGAACTTCCCTGGACTTTGATGATATGTATATCTGTGTCCTGTCCTCATCGCTGAAGTAAAACTTGTAGATCGGAAAATCCTCCTTGAGCCTTCCGAAAGGAATCCACTGTTCCAAGGAATAAAGGGTATCTATCTTTTCTACAGAGGAAGGACACCATAAAGACGCAATTCTAAATATGCTTTCTTTCTCTTCAAGAACCTTATATTCAGAGCTGTCTGCAAGAAATTCAGTCCTGTTTCCATATCCGGAACCAATCTCATACCGTGTCTGCCCAAGATATCGCCACAAAGAAGCGGAACGCACGGAATCCAGTCCGATTCCGTTTTTCAAGGCGATGCTGTCCAATGGCAACGTGCCATATCCAAGAGGCTCAAACCTGGCAAGTTTTTCCTCCCTGCTGGCGGAAGGGAATCTGTGGTATATCATCACGATTCCGGTGACAAACCACATCAGGAAGAGGATACTGAGCAGTGTGCCCAGTATCCTGTGTACAGTCCTGAATATCTTGTCCAAGTATTTAGAAAGCATACTGAACAGAAAGTGTATAGTTTCTTGGCTGGCTTGGAACCATCTGGTTGCCAAGTGACTGGTTGAAATACTTCTCGTTGAAAATGTTCTTGATGTTCAAACCGAGCCTGATGCCGTTCTTGAGGTTGTAGCTGAAACCGATGTTGGTAAGCCAGTATGAATCAAACCAGGTAGTGTTGGTGGCATTGCGGTAAACCTTGTCCTGGAAATCGACGTCAAAGTTCACTCCAAGACCCTTCAGGACTCCGGATGGAACCACATAGTCTCCCATTACAAAGAAGGTGTTCTTAGGGATTCTTGCATACTGTTTTCCCTTGGTGGCGTCAGAGTCCATATACTTGTTCTTAGCCATCTCCTTGACCTTTGCGTCTGTGTAGGCGTAGCCGGCGGTCAATACCATTCCAGTTACCGGAATATATGAAACTTCCATGTCAAATCCCTGTGAACGCATCTTGCCCACCTGTCCAACTACATTCTTCTCAAGTGTTTCTCCACCTATCACATCACCCTTGGAAGCTATGTTCCTTGTCATGTTGTACTTGTTGATGAGGAAGAGGGAGAAATCGGCCCTGAGTTTGCTGCTGATTTCATAGCGTGCACCAATCTCAAACTGTCCGCCCTTTTCCGGCTTGAAGACTTCCTTGCCGTCCTCCGGCGTAAAGATTTTGCCGTCACGGTCAACATAGATGGTGTTGTCGTTGTAGAAAGTGCGTATAGGCTTGAAATATGTGCCGTAGGAAGCAAACAGCGAGAGGTCTTCAACAGGAAGGTAAACCACTCCCGTCTTGAAAGTGAAGGCACCTGTCTTGAGCTTTGAATACTTGTCAGAATCCACGTGGCCGTATTTCCTGCCGCCGTTTATGACGTCTATTCCGGAAGCTCTCTTGAAACTGTATGTGTCATATCTTCCGGCTACCATGAACTTCCACTTGCTTGTAAGATCCATCACATCGTGGAAATAAAAGCCCAGCATCCTGGTGAACTGTGGAGTAGCCTTGCTGAATTTGGTATCCATCCAGCCGATGCTGTGAGGATTGTAGGTTGTTCCGTGGCCTGTGAGTCCTGGACCTACGACATCATCCCCTCTGGAACCGAAAAGATAACCAGAATAAGAAACCCTGTCAAGATAAATGAAGGTATTGCCACCCATAAAGTTATGGACGACGCTTCCTGTGCGGAACTTGCCGCTGAGCTCTATCTGGTTGTTGACGGTTTTTGCAATATGGGAGAATCGCAGAGGATAGCCGTAGTAGAGAGAATCCAGGCTGATGTAAGTGCGTACACCTGGCTTGGCCTCATAATACCAAGGGTATATTGGTTTGCTGCTGGTCAGATAGTCCAGCTCCTCGGTTGAGAAATAGTCTATATCGTCGTTCGTGTAGGAAATGTTCTCTGTCAGTTTCAGATTGTCGTTGAACCTGTGAACCCATTTTGCGGAAACATTCCAGTTGCGGTTGTACATTTCGTCAGACTCGCTGTTATATCTCCATTTGCGGTCCAGGCCTGGAAGCATATCGTTCTTGTTGAGATAAAGCTTCCCGGTTGCGGCATCGTAGATGTCTGCGGTCATAAGGGCAGGAAGACCTATTTCGGTTGCATAGAAATCATTTCCGCCACCGAACCTGACTTCTACCATATCATTTCTTCCGAAATCTCCGCCAAGAGCAAAGTAGCCTGAAAGCCTGCGGATACGGTTGTCTCTCCAGCCGTCCTGGTTCTGGTAGTTGAAGCTTGCCTGGTAATTTACCGGACCAAGCAGCTTGCCGCCAAAGGCCATCCTTGCGTTGGTCGTGTACCAGCTGCCATAGGAAATCTTGGCAAACAGATGCTGCTGTGCAGATGGAGCTTTCCTTACGATGTTGATTACGCCACCAACTGCACTGGAGCCATAGAGAACTGAAGACGGTCCTTTGAGAAGCTCTATCTTCTCAACTGCTGAAAGATCCATGAATGGATATGAGTTGTCTATTGCTGAACGTTCGTCCCTGACACCGTCCACCATAATGACAGAATGGTCAAAACCTCTGATCTGCATCTGCTGGAAAGCGCCATAGGAAGTCTGGATCCTGACTCCAGGAAGGAACTTGACAGCTTCCTGTATGTCTGAAATGTCTCTGTTTACAATAGCCGTTGACTGAACAGAAGAAACGGCAACTGGGATGAACTTTAACGGTACATCAATCTTGAGAACCTGCTGCTTGGACTTGTTGTAGTCGGTCACATAGAGTTCCCTTAAAGCATAGGTAGTATCTTTTCCGGTGCTGCCCGCTCCAGTATTCTGGGCATAGACTGAGCATACACCGGCAACTACACATGCGAAAGAAAGTAAAATCTTCCTCATATGAAAATAGTGATAAATATTATTAATCCAGTTCCTTGCCCGGGAACTTGTGTTAACTTCGGAGTTCTGGCAGGTCTCCTGACTCTATCCTGAGGGCCTTCCCATTTCAGATGAAACAGTGGCTAGATTTCCAAAAATCCTGATGGATCGGATATTACAGTAGCGGGCACTGCTCCGGCTTCTCACCGGATTCCCTTTTAAAGTCTCAGGCCGAAAGGCCTTCGTCTCACCAAAATCCGCTGCAAATATATAATTATTCTCACCAAAATGTAACAAGCTTGTTATATTTTTTTCAGCGGTGATGAGTATTATTGCTATATTTGCACAAAAGTTATTATTTACAAACCAAGCCTGAAATATTGTCAGTTTATTCTGGCGTTTTTTGTCAAAGCATTGAATATGAGAAAATTATTTGTTATAGTTACTGCATTGTCAGTTTTGCTTTCTTGCAGACAGGAAAATACTCCGAAGGAAAATGTTCCAGAACCGAAGGCTGCCATACTGATGGTTCACTTCGGAACCACCCACGACGATACGAGGGCTCTTACCATAGATGCCATAAACCAGAAAGTCAAAGACTCTTTCCCCGGTTATGACGTGTTCGAGGCCTACACATCCAGAATCATAATCAAGAGGCTGAAAGAAAGAGGAATAGAAAAGCAGACACCTTCACAGGTTCTGGAAAGGCTCATCGCCGAGGGATATAAAAAAGTGTATATCCAGCCTACCAACATCATTACCGGGAAGGAAAACAAGACACTTGCCCAGGAAGTGGAAAAAGTCAGGGACAAGTTCACCGATATAAGGACAGGCAAAGCGCTTCTTTACAGCCTGGAAGACACTAAGGAAGTTGTAGCCATCCTCTCAGAAAGGCACAGCCAGAGTTCCCCGGATTCCCACGTGCTGCTCGTCGGGCACGGGACAGATGACCCCGGCAACGCGCTCTACAGCCAGACGGACTATATGTTCAAGTCTCAAGGCTACGGAAACTTCCACGTGGCTACCATTGAAGGTTTCCCTGAATTTGATGATGCACTGGCTCAGCTCCAGAAACGGAAGGCAAGGAAAGTTACCCTTGTTCCGTTTATGTTCGTGGCAGGAGACCATGCCGCAAACGACATATCCCAAGACTGGAAGAAATCTCTTGAAGGCAATGGGTTCCAAGTGGATGTAAAAATGGAAGGTCTGGGACAAGTTCCTGAGATCCAGGATATTTTCATCAGGCATCTCAATGAGGCGATGGAATCAGGAGAGGAAGACTTCCTCCAAACCAAAGACAGCTATCTCAAATAGGTAAATTTACCTTATTTTGAACCGTTTGGAGACAGGCTCCCCTTCTTTTGAGACCCCCTCCACAGTTACTGTATAGCCGCTCAGAAGGTCTGAAGAATTGAAGCGGAACCGGATGTTACCTTTGACGTCTGCGGAAAGGCTCGGGTTCCAGTAGATTGTGGAACGCATATCATGCCCCTGAGGAGTAATATCCTTTCCTTCAACCTCATATCGCGGAGAATAAAAACGTTTAGGGATCTGCCAACCAAGCGGTTTGCCGGAGCTTATGTGCCATAAGGATTTTTCATACCTCTTGGTCTTTATAAGCACTGCACTTCGGTTTGAGGCTGTTCCATAATCACTGACAGAACCGGCGGCTGCTTCAAAAGGAGCAGCGTCCAATCCCCGCAGATAAACCACAGACTCCACATCCTCCACCATAAGGCTCTCCACCTGCCAAAGGTCTGTCGGCTGGACTACAAACCCGTCGAGGTAAATGACAATCGGCACCCAGTCTGAAGAAACACCGAAAGATGAGGCCTGGGCCGGAACCCTGCACACGATCAGGCGGTGACCGCCACGGTTTTCCATCCTCAGCCCGGGGCAGGTTTCAAGTATGTAGCTGAAAAGGTCATAAGACTTGTAAGGCTCCAGACGCTTTCCTTCCCTGATCTGGTCTTCCCTGAATTCATAGCCAGGAAGCGGAGAAATGCCCTTAAGGCTTTTCTTCCGGCCATATACAGTAATGGAGTTCAGCTGGTAAGAGAGGTCTCCCCCGGCATTGTAGTAATTGCTTGTGAGTATCTCGGAAACCTTTGGAGAATAGCGCACTTTCTCTTTCCGGTGGACAAAACCTGTAAGTGGAGCAAAGGAATCCTCAAAAATCACAGGGCGAAGGTGTCTTGTACTGTTGAAGTTCCTGGACGCATTCACTATGAAAGTGGTCCCGTCCGGAAAGTCAATGTCCTTAAGTTCAAAGAAGCCTCCTTCGTCTAACTGCCCCACCGCCGCAAAATTGATGGATGGCGCAAGAAACGCCACCACAGACTTCTTGGCTTTGCCGAAAAGAGTCCTGTTCACCTGACCGGATATGGACTGGATATATTCCCTGCCGAATTTTGGCATAGGATAATTCCCTGAGAATATGGACGGAAGGTCATAATATTCCCAGCCTTGGGTCATCAGCATCAGGTCCAGGTCGGCAATACGCTTTTCCAACGGGATGGTATCCGAGAAAAACCTGAGCGGCTCTTCCACGTTGCCTCTGATTTCAGAAGACAGGAAATAGTATGATATGATATTGTCATTCAACGAGCTGCAAGGAGACAAGACATCATCAGTCACGGACACGGAATAGCTGCCGCCTTCTTTTGCGCCCACATTGAGCAATATCCCTATGTTTTCCCTTTTCCCGAAATCCGGCCTGTCTGTTTCCAGTGAGACATCCGGTATCTTTTCAGGCATTACAAAGAAAGGACGCTTGGCATAGACCTGCCCGGAAGAAGAACATACTACAGCATTGTTCACGCCTTCAGGCATTCCGGAAACCGGAAGGTTCAGCTTTGTGGCATTCTTCAGAGGCTGCTCAAAATAAATCTCACCGGATGAGCACAAGACGAACCTCAGACCATCCCAGGAAACATTCCCGCAAACGCCTACAGAAGCTGCCACCATATCTTTATTCATGCTCAGCGACAAAGTCACGCCATCTTTTTCAACAGCCGGAAGCTTTACCTTGACGGTTGTGCCTCTGAAATCCTCTACCTGGGCATAGTACCTTTCGTTCTCATCATTCGGGGACAGGTAGAAATCGGCGAACCCGTACTGGTCTGCGGAAAATGAGGCTACCTGGACATCATTGTGGTCAAAGACCTTTCCTTCTGCCTGAAGTCCGAGGCCTGACTCGTCTATGACCTTGACACCTATTCTGTTCCTCGTTCCAGCGAGCAGCCGCCCGCCCTCCGGCAGGAAGGCGCAATCTATCTTGCTGACTTTCTTTATGGGGTTGAACGGGTTCTGGGCACCCAGGTAAATATACTGGGAATCATCTCTCATCTTCTTATTTTCCAACTCTTTCAGGTACTCATCCTTGACCGGGTTGATTATCGATATTTCTTTTTTGAACACATACTCCGGTTCCTTGTTGAGATTCCAGTAAGTAAAGGCCCTGACCGTAGCATAACCTGTATTGGCATCATCCGATACCGGTATATATCCCTCAAGGACACCTCCCCTGCTTTTGACCTTTATCCGCTGGATGACATACGGCATCTCTTTCATGCGGTTGGAGTTCATATCCTTGCCTACGGTATTGCCCACCAGTTCCACATAGAGGAAACGGCTTTCAGGATACTCTGACAACACAGATGCATTCATCACATAACCTCTGAACCAGATGGTGTCTCCTATTGAATAGACATCCTTGTCTGTGTGCAGATAGACCTTCTCAGGGGAAAGATATTTCAGAAACGCCTCATAGCGTTCCTCCAGAGTCCGGGGAACAGCCAAGGTATCCTGGGCGGAGATACTTGTAACAATAGAAGAAACCGCCAGCATGAAGACGCAAATGCCAAGTTTTACCAATGTTCTCATAGTTTAACAAAATTAAACATTTTTTTCCTACATTTGGCTCCGCAAACAGCAATAGACTTGAACTTATAGATTAGCAACCCCGGAATATGGTTTTTTCAGACCTTTTGTTCTTGTTTGAATTCTTGGCGGCTTTCGCCTTGTGCTACCTTGTGGCGGGACTTATAGACCGCAACGGGGCCGGGGAAAGCCATGAACAGCCCGGAGTGCTCCGCAAGTCTTTCAAAGGGCGCAACCTTGTTACGGTAATCTTCTCGCTCATATTCTATGCCTGGGGAGAACCGGTCTATGTGTTCCTTATGATATTCTGCGTGTTTGTCAACTATCTGTGCGGTATTTCCATAGACACCAACGTAAAACACAAGAAACTCGGGCTGGTGCTCGGTATCATATTCAACCTGGCTGTCCTTGGAACCTTCAAGTATCTTGGATTCTTTGCAGACATCCTCGGCAACCTGGGGCTGAAGGTCTCCGTTCCTACACTGGCGCTTCCTATCGGAATCAGTTTCTACACGTTCCAGTCCATGAGCTACCTCATAGATGTTTACAGGAAGGAGTCTCCTCCGCAGAAAAGGTTCCTGGACCTTCTGTTCTACATCTCCATGTTCCCTCAGCTGATTGCCGGCCCTATCGTAAGATACGGCACCATCGCTGAGGAAATCGGGAACAGGAAAGTCACCTGGGATGATTTTGCAGAGGGCAGCTACAGGTTCCTCATCGGTCTGGGAAAGAAAGTGATAATAGCCAACCAGATTTCAACCGTTGCTGACTATTTCCTGGCCGCCAATCCTGAGACATTCTCCACTGCGGGAAGCTGGATCGGCCTTCTGGCATTCACCTTCCAGATCTACTATGACTTCTCCGGCTACTCCGACATGGCAATAGGCCTTGGAAGATGCCTCGGATTCCATTTCAACGAAAACTTTGACCACCCTTACATAAGCACATCCATAACAGAGTTCTGGAGAAGGTGGCACATTTCACTGGGATCTTTCTTCCGCGACTATCTCTATATACCGCTTGGAGGAAACCGCCGGCACCAGGCTCTGAACATACTTATAGTATGGTTCCTGACAGGAATGTGGCACGGGGCCAGCTGGAACTTCATCCTCTGGGGCGTTTACTTTGGAATAATCGTGATGATAGAAAAATACACTATCCTCAAGATATACGACAAGATACCAAAGATATTCCTCCACTTGTACAGCATCTTCCTTTTCACACTGGGATGGGGAATCTTCTACTTTGATGATCTCGGAAAAGTTAAACTGCTGTTCTCCAGTCTTTTCGGGAATGCAGCCGCTCCGTCTGACTTTACCGCTGTAAGTGCACTTACCAACAACTTCTGGCTCTGGATTGCAGCCCTGTTATTCGCGATGCCAATCCGAAAACTTTTCTCAAGGTTCAAAGGAGTATGGTATCTGAGGGCAGCCGTGGCTGCGGTCATACTGATATTCAGCGTAGCCCTTCTTGTTGGGGCCACCAATAACCCGTTCTTGTATTTCAGATTCTAAAATGGAAAAAACGTCTATCTCAAATATGAAAAAATCGATGATAATAACGGCAATCCTGCTTTTCGGATCTTCACTGGTCTCAGCCCAGAATACAGATTCCACAGCCACCAAGGCACAGGATTCCGCCAAGGTCAAGACCATCACCTATCCCGTTCCCACATCTGACGGCAATGACATTTACCCTAACCGTACAGTTGCAAAATATGTAAACAGAGTAAATCCCAACGCTCCTGTCAAAACCCTCAAGTCAGGGCTAATGATTATCGGTGAACCAGGAAAGGTAAGGGCGGCAGAACCTTACGGAGGCAGAAGCGCCGGGGAGGTAGAATATGCCAATTCAGCCAACAAATACAAGAGAATCTTCGGAGACAGCGTAAACGTGTATTGCATGGTTATCCCTAATGCCGGGGCTTTCTATACTCCAAACAAGCTGGCAGGAAGCAGCAGGAACCAGGGAAACACAATAAACCGCATCTTCTCCCACCTTTCCGACTCCGTAAAGGCCGTTGACATTTACTCCATACTCGGAAGGCACGCCTCAGAAGACATATATTCACGCACTGACCATCATTGGGCACCTCTGGGAGCTTATTATGCGGCAAAGAAGTTTGCAGCTGTGGCAAAAGTTCCTTTCAAAAACCTGAGCCACTACAAGAAACATGTCATACACAATTATGTAGGAACAATGTACATGTTCACCAAGAGCCAGGAGATAAAGAACTCACCGGAAGATTTCATATACTACACCCCGGACTCCACCGTAAAATATGAAACCACATACATCAACTACAACACAAGAAACGGTGTAGCTCTCTCAGAAAGAGCCCCGCAGAAAGGAGACTTCTTCCAGAAAGGTGTAAGCGGAGCCGGCTGCTATGTGGTTTTCATGGGAGGCGATGCAAAGATCACCCAGGTGCGTACCTCCACAAAGAACGGCAGAAGACTGATCATCTTCAAAGACAGCTACGGGAATGCCATACCAGGATACCTGTTCTTCTCGTTTGAGGAAATCCACGTCATAGACTGCCGGTTCTTCAAGCGCAACATCAAGAAATACGTTAAGGAAAACCACATAACAGACATTCTGTTTGCAAACAACATAATGAGAGGAGTGCTTGCTACAACCAACAAGGCATACGCTCGTTTCCTCACACAATAAGAAAGAGGCAAGTCATTTGCGGACCTACACAGGACTGAAATGGGAAAGAAAATCTACATAATACTGGTCACAGCTCTCTTTGCTGCCTTCGTGATCGTCTTCAACACATTTCCAAGAAGCACGGTCAGCGAGGTTGAAAAGCGTGAGCTTGCCAAGTTTCCGGAGTTTTCTTTCCAGAATCTCAGGAGCGGTGCATTTACAAAGGAATTGTCTGCTTGGTTCTCAGACAGCGAACCTTTCAGAGACCATTTCATCAACCTCAGCATGAACATCAAGGACTGGATGAGGATGAACTTCTCAAAGGAAAACGCCATTACCTTCCATGCCCCTGATGCAGCGCCAATAGATACGGAAGCCCCTGACATAAACGCCTCTGAACTTCAGAACGACTCTATTCCGGCCAAGACCAAGGACACCGTAGAGAACCGCAAGGTGGAGGAATACCGGAACAAACTCACGGCAGAGGAAAATGCCAAGATAGCCCACGCAGGCATCATTATAATCGGAAGCGGAAACAAGACCAGAGCCCTGATGGCCTATGCCGGAGATTCCACTGGCGGGGTGAGGTTTGCAGAAGCCGCCAACCTCTACAAGAGGAAACTGGGCAAAAAGGTGAATGTCTATCTGATGGTTATCCCGACTTCCATAGAGTTTTATTGCCCGGACGCAGCCAAAAGCCGCACAAAGAGCCAGAGGGCTACCATCAACAACATATTCGCCCATCTGTCAGATTCCGTAAAGGCCGTGGATGTCTATACGACCTTGGGAAGACACGCCTCAGAGGACATCTATCTAAGGACAGACCACCACTGGTCCCCTCTCGGAGCATACTACGCAGCCAAGAAGTTCGCCCAGGTTGCAGATGTTCCATTCAAGGATACCACATCCTACATAAGGAAGGTAGTAAAGCGTTATGTAGGAAGCATGTACGGGTATTCAAAAGACATAAGCGTAAAGAAAGCGCCGGAAGATTTCATTTACTGGGAACCGGATTCCACCGTCAGCTACACCACAACCTACATCAACTACACCATTGACGAAAACTACAAGGTGACAGGTGAGAGCGGCCCCGTAAAAGGAAACTATTTCTACCATTACAAAGACGGCAGCGGCAGCGCCTACTGCACCTTCATGGGCGGAGACACCAAACTAACAAAGGTCCAGACCTCTACCAAGAACCACAGGAGGCTGATCATCATCAAAGACAGCTTCGGTAACGCCCTGCCGGGATACCTGTTCTTCTCGTTTGAAGAAATCCATGTCATAGACTACCGCTATTTCAGCTTCAACATGGTTCAGTATGTGAAGGAGAACAAGATCACAGACATCTTGTTTGCAAACAACATATTCTCGGCCTATTCAAACAGCATAACCAGGCGTTACTCCAAGTTCCTGACCCAGGATCACGCAACTTTCTACCCTCCTAAGCCGAAGCCTCAGCCAAAGCAGGAGGAACAGACAGAAACAGCTCCTTCAAACAATTAAAGGATAATCAGCGATGCTATGTAAAGAACTATCGCTGAGACAACTCCCATTACCAGCGTGGCACGGGTGTGGGTCTTGTAACCGTCTTTCACGCTGAGGCCGCCCATACGGGTGACAACCCAGAAATAGCTGTCGTTGGCGTGGGATACGGTCATTGCACCCGCACCTATAGCCATGACAACCAGAGCCGCGCTAAGCGGAGTGGTGAACCCAAGGACGGACATCAGAGATTCAGAAGACGAGAACATCCCCATTATGCCGGCAGTTGTGGTCATAGCCACCGTGGATGACCCCTGGGCAGTCTTCAGTATGGCTGCAATCAGGAACGGGAACAATATGCCAAGAGTGGAGAAAACGCCTGCATTTCTCTTTATAAGTTCGACAAAGCCTGCATCATAGATAACCTGCCCCAAGACAGCTCCTGCGGCTGTTATGAAAACAATCGGCCCGGCAGTACGGAGGGCATCTTCTGTAACCTTGTTCAAAACGGAAAAATGCTTGTCTTGTTTTCCCCTGTCCACGTACCTGACAAGAGGAAAGCTGCATACCAATCCGGCGGCAAGAGCTATGACCGGCTTTCCCAAGAAGAATAATATGTCTGCCGCAAGTCCTTCAAGTTTAAGGACGGAAACCAGGGAACCTGCTCCCATAAGAATAATAGGAAGAAGGATCGGCAGAACAGACATCATCACAGACGGAAGAGCCTTGTCTTCTGAGAATGACACATCTTCAACATTTTGTCCGGCACTCTCTGGACCGGCATCCTCAAAGCCTTCCTCATCAGAAGAGTGAACTTTCTTCCCTACCCTGTTGGCCAGGAAATAAGCTGCTGCAAGAGGTATTATGCTGCAGATGACACCTACTATGATAACCAGCAGGAGGTTGTTTGCAAGCCCGAGCATTCCGGCGGCGGCCACAGGCCCGGGAGTCGGAGGGATAAAAACGTGAGCAACGTAAAGTCCCGACGCCAAAGCTACTGTCATCGTGACGGAAGACACTCCGCTCTTGCGGCTCATCCATTTGCGTATAGGGTTAACGATCACAAAGCCGCTGTCGCAGAACACGGGGATGGAAACAATCCAGCCAATGAGCATGACTGCAAGCTGGGGATGCCTTTTCCCAAGCCACCTCAAAACACTCTCAGCAAGACGCAGGGCCGCCCCGCTCTTTTCAAGCAGCAAGCCTATCAGGGTTCCCAGGATGATGACCAGACCTATGCTGGAGAAAATCGCTGAGAAACCTTTCCCGATCACATCCGCGATGTTCCTCAGAGGAATTCCCATTATCAGGGCCAGAAGCAGAGCACTGCCCAGAATGGAAAGGAAAGGATGTATCTTGAGCTTTGAGATAGAGAAAATCATCAAAGCTATGATCACACAGAAAACCAGAAGAGCGGTAATCCAACCAAATGCCATAATAGTTCAGGTTTAATATTCAGTTTGGACAAAATTTGCAATAAACATCTTATATCGCTGAGTATCTTTATTGTAAAGGGTTTTGGCCGAAGCCGGCAGTAGAGCCTCCACCTCATTCCTACAAGAGAGGAACCTGTTCCAGTTTTCAGTAAGTTCAGTGATATCCACACCCTTGCCTTCTTCTTTTATGCTCTTGAAAGAATCTGCCAGTGTTGAATCATCAATTTCATCTTCCATAGGAGCCGCAACAACACCGATATCTTCCCGTGATACTGCATACAGGATGCCTGCAGACTGATTCCGGACCTCATCTGCCCGGAACTTCACACCTGCCACTTCCAACGGGAGCATTGAGTAGCCGATTCCGCCGTTTATCTCAACCTTATAGTTGTAAACAACATCGCCAAGGCAGTCCCTGAGCCTTAGCCATGCGTCTTCTTCTACCTCGAACGCAGCCTTCAGGTTTGACTGCTTGAACCTGGACTCCACAAGGAAAGTATTCAGTATGGTCAGGAAAAGGCTCCTTTCCGAATCTGCGTAAGCACACTGGTTCATCTCGAACTGGGAGCCCCCTGTCATCCTGTCATATACAGGAGCAAGGAAACTATCCACACAATTCTTGTACGCCTTGTAGTTGAACGGATAGGCAGCAGGAACCTTCTTGCCCTCTGCTGCAAGAAAATCGTCCAGGAAAGTTTTGGCCACAACAGCAATATCCCTGACGCTCACACCTTCCAGGCTCCGCTGAACATGCATCAGAGTTACCATGAAAGCAGCCCCCATCCGCTCTTTCGGATGCTTTGCCCAATCATCTGCGTAATCCTCATCCTCAAAGCTATAGGCGTCATTTTCAGCGCAGGTCTTGCAAACCAAGCTGTAAAGGCTGCTCTGGTTCTCGGAAGAAAACTTCAGCGCCGGCAACTCCATCCGCTTTGGCAGCTGCGCCCAGGAAGATCCGGCAAAAAAAATCATCAGCGCAAAAAACAATATCCTTTTCATAGTATCAATAAAATCATTTTCTCTAAACAACCATCCAAAGATAAACAAAACACTTAAAATGACATCCTGTCTACAATCTCCGGCAATGCAAACTGGCCTCAAACTCAAAGAGCTGACTTCCCTTCAAGCATATATTCAAAGGAGAAAGACTTGAACTTCTCCACAGCATTCCTGAAGCCAGTACACAACTCAGACACCCGCCCCTTTCCGGCAACATAAGGATCTATGTACCTTTTCTTTGCCTTGATCATCCTCACCGGATAAACATAGTCCTTACAATCAGCTTTTCCTTCACCTGCTTCACCTGCTACACCTGCTTCACCTGCTACACTCGCACCAGATTCTCGGCGTCCGACAGCTTCCGTGGCACTCAACCGGCAAAAGCGTTTCCAGTCCGCCTCCCCTTCACCGTCAGAAACCAAGGCGTCGATGACTTGCCGCTCCGTAGTATAGAGAAGATCTTCCGTAACTGTTCCTCTCAGTATGGCTCGGCGGACAATCTCACTCAGATACTGCATCGCATACCGGTCAGCATCGCAGACATAAACCTTGCCGCACTCAAGAGCCTTATAAGCAAATTCCTCAGCGATTTGTTCATCGCTGAAGCAAATCTCCTCCTGACCTTCTCCGTTTTCCGCCACCTTAAGGTTCCCGTAAAACCTCTTCACATCTTCCAGAGAACCAAACTTGTAGTTGAGGATATTGCCCATCGTGTATTCCAGACGGTCTGCACTCAGCCTCGGACTGTCATTATCAGCAACAGGGTACAGGTGATAGTCTGAAACGTCCTCCACAAACAGCCCCAGAAACTTCAGTATCCGGCAAATCTGGACAGAAGAGGCTATGATGGAAGAAGTCCGCTCCTCAGTTGATTCCTGAACAAGGTAATCGCCCTTCATGAAGTCTATCACGTGGGCAAAGGCAGGAGATGCAACATCGTGAAGAAGCCCGGCTATAGCCTGCTTGGCATCATGGGTAAAATTCCAGACTATAGCCCCCACTCCAAGACTGTGGGTAAATCTCGAATAAGGTTCCAGGCCTTTGAACAGCGGAAAAGACGTGTACTCACATCCGCAGTTCATACCTATCCCCTTGAGCCTCAACATCTGCGGTGAGTCTGCTATCTCGTACAGGAAAGCCGGAATCTCGTCCGAATATATGTCCAGCAAATTCTCAATCATATCCAACATCAAAGATAATACAATGCAACCAACATTCTCCCTTAAACGGCCTGCCGCCTATACATTTAATTATCAATGTTTTAAGGAAAGTCCCTCTTTCATTTTAGCCAGAAGGTGTTTGCGTACCATGCTATCAATCAACATATTAAGGGGCAGGGCTGAAATTTACAAAAAAAAGAGTAACTTTCGGAAAATTTAAACTGGATATGAAAAATACACTGATCATTGCCGCGGCAATAGTTTTCGCCCTGGCCGGCTGCAGGAACAACGTAAATGAAACTTCCGCAAGCAACCCCGCTGAAAAATCTGTAAAGAAAGTTGACGCCCAGAAGTTTTTCAAGGAAAACATAGCCAAGGCAGAACAACTCTGTATGGACGAGAGAGCCAGTGACGTAGCGGATGTCTTCGGCGCTTTATACACCTTCCTGGACATAGACAACGACGGCGTGGACGAGCTCTACATCAGAGATGATGCCTCAGACAGCGGATGGCTTCTGTGCTGCGGTGCAGACTCAGTACAGCTGGTTGCTGCTGAGAACTACAAACTCCACCTGTCTCAACTGGGGAACATCCTGATGCTTTCTGGTTCAGCCGGAACAGGAGCCTTCTACACAGCTTATTATGAGATAGTCAACAGTTCCTGCATCGGACCTGACTTCTTTGAACTGAACGAATTCGTATGGGGAACGGAAGATTCCATCCGCACGGTTTTCCACCCTGTTTCAGACTTTGACGGAGATTATCCGGAAGAGAAAACCCGCCCTTTCTTCCAGAAAGTAGAAGAGCTGAAGAAGACCAAGGACTGGGCACTTCTGAACGAAGGCAAGACATTCAAACCGCTCTACGAGCTTGACGGCAAAGTTCCTGAAGACGAGAGGTAAAACCAGAATCACAAATACAGATGCAGATGACCAAGAGCAAGCGGTGCTGTAACTACAGCAGATTCAACTGCTGCCGGTTTTTCTCTGAAAGTATTGTGAATAACTACATATATTTATCAATGAACAAAATACTTGCTATAATACTATTCCTTTCAATCCTTGCTACAGGATGCAAGAGCGGTCAGAAAGAAAGCCCAAAGGATGACATCAAGGCCTGCTCCATCACAGATGCCCGCCAGTTCTACAAGGATAATACAGACAAAATAGAGGAACTGTGTCAAGAATGGGAACCAAACGCGGATTTAGAGCTTGCCTTATACACTTTCATAGACATAGACAATGACGGTCTGGAAGAGATGTACATAAAAGAATCCAACGAAGGCTATGGCTGGTTGCTCTGCTGCGGGTCTGATTCTGTGGAAATGATCACTTCCGAAGACCGGAACTTCCGCATATCCTGCATCGGCAACATAGTGAACATGAGAGGTATGTTCCCGTCCGGCTCTGCCTTCAGCAAGTATTTTGAACTGAAGGGCAGCCGCGTCATAGGGCCGGATTTCATGGAAGAAGGAGAATATGACTTCCAGAAAGACACCCTGGTAATGTCATACGTCCCGGTCGATGGAGACAAACCGGTTCAAAAGGAGGACATAGCCAAATTCTTTGGAAAACTTGAAAAACTGATGAAGAATGATTTATGGTATGACCTGAACACTATTTCAGCAGACCAGTTTGACATGTTAGGACGTCTTAGCGGCAGAATACTTGAAGAAGATTACGACAACGGCTACTGGACAGAAGACTTGGACCAGTAAGCAAAGACTTTACATCGCGACAAACAAGGAATGAACTCTATATTTATCGTAATCCCGATACTTATTGTGCTGATGTTCGGGCTAGGTCTCAGCCTCAATCTCAGCGATTTCAAATCACTTGCAAAGAAACCTGCCGCCCTAATCACCGGACTTGTCGGGCAGCTGGTAGTACTTCCGGCACTTGCTTTCGTCATAGCAGAAGTCTTCAGCCTGCCAGCCCTGTTCTACATAGGCGTAATACTCATAGCCTGCTGCCCTGGCGGGAGTTCATCCAACGTGTTTTCCAAGATTGCCGGCGGTAATGTCGCATTGTCCATAACCCTTACGGCCATTTCCAGCATAATCACGATGTTCACAATCCCGCTGGTTCTGCAAATCGCCCTCAACCAGTGCAGCGGCTTCGAAGCTTTTGCTTCAGAATCTTTCTATGTTTCAGACATTCCAAATGCCATTGCCCAGAATTCCGCTGGCTTTACGTCCGAAAAGATTCATCTTCCAGTCGGCAAGCTTCTGGTCCAGAACATCGTGCTGATGTTCGTCCCTATCCTGCTGGGCTTCCTTATGACAAAACTCTGGCCCAACGCCGCAAAAAATACAGATAAAGTCATCTCCAAGATAGCGTTCCCGGCCTTGATGCTGCTGGCCGGCATATTCTTCATCCAGCACCACAAGACCATCGCCGAGAACATACTCCTTCTTGGAGCGGTAGTCTTGGCCATGCTCATACTTTCCATAGCTGTATCTGCACTCATCTCCAGGGCAGTGCGGCTCCAGAAAAGAGACCGCAAGACCATCATCATAGAAGTTGGAATGCAGAATGCTGCCCAGGCCATAGCCATAGCGTCCAGCCCTTTCATTTTCAACAACTCGGCCCTGGCAATACCGGCTATCATCTACGCCCTGCTGATGAACGTGGTGCTGCTGATCTACGTAGCCGTTGTCAAAGCCAAATAGACAGCCCACCCACATCAAACGCCACACAGTCTTCCAAACAAATCGCTGTTCTCTATCCCTCAGCAACAAAACCGCATACCAACAAAACGCACAGCCACAAAACCGCATAGCAAACAAAACAACATAGTCACAAAACCGCAAACCAACAAAGCTGCACATCAACAAAGCTGCACATCAACAAAGCCGCACATCAACAAAACTGCATAGCCGTTTTTAACAAGTAGCTGACTCACAAATAGATAAAGAATTGAAGGGTGGCAAAAAAGCATACCCTTCATTTTATCAATCTACTAATCATCAAGCAGTTACAGAAAACGCCCCATTACCACCCCACCCCCTCCTAGACCCACCTGCCAGCAACAAACAGCTTAGCTACAAAGCTGCACATCAACAAAGCCGCATAGCAACAAAAAACCATAACAACAAAGCAGCACAGCAACAAAACTGCACATCAACAAAGTCGCACAGCAACAAAACTGCATAGCCGTTTTTAACAAGTAGCTGACTCACAAATAGATAAAGAAATGAAGGGTAGCAAAAAAGCATACCCCTCATTTCATCATATCGCTAAGCATCAAGCAATTACACAAAACGCCCATCACACCCCAGCCCTAGACCCACCTGCCAGCAACAAACAGCTTAGCTACAAAGCTGCACATCAACAAAGCCGCATAGCAACAAAAAACCATAACAACAAAGCAGCACAGCAACAAAACTGCACATCAACAAAGTCGCACAGCAACAAAACTGCATAGCCGTTTTTAACAAGTAGCTGACTCACAAATAGATAAAGAAATGAAGGGTAGCAAAAAAGCATACCCCTCATTTTATCAATCTGCTAATCATCAAGTAGTTACAGAAAACGCCCCAGTCCCCCCGCAGCACAGCCGCATCAATGTCTTTCTAGTAGGCGCCGAAGTACTGGTACTCCTCGGAAGCAATCACCATCTTGTTGCCGGCCTCGCGGAGGATGCTGTAGTGGTATCCCTCAAGAGACGGCCATCTGACGGCAATCTCCAGGCCTTTTGGAGAACCCCACATAGCCATAAACTCGACCTGCTTCCAGCTCCAGAAATCCTCCAGGCTTCCGCCATACCACAGGTCATTAGGATCGGCTCCGAACTCACTGAGGTCCCAGAACTCATCCCATACAGACGCCACACCTCCTTCAGCTAAGCATACAAGAGCGCAGTGCCCGACATTTCCTTTCCTGGCAAATACAACCCTGTACCAGCTTCTCTCGTTTTCCGCACAGTCTGCCACATAACGTATTCCGGCAATCTTTTCAGTGCGGTAATATCTGAGGATAAGATCCTTCACATCTTTGCCAACGGCCTTTACAGGCTCGCCCTTCTTCCATCTTGAGAAATTAAGAAGGTGTATGGTCTTGTCAAATCCTTCCTTGAACAGTATCGGAGAAACCTCTTCGCTCAAGTAGCCACGGAATTCTTTCTTAATAAACTCAGGATCCACCATCTTCCATATCAGAGAATAGTCGTAATAGTCTTTGCTGCACTCCTTTACACCCAGATACTTTACATTGCCGACATGCGGCTTGAAAACCATCTTGGTATAGAGAGGTAGTATATCGTCCCTGGTCCCTATAGCATCATCTTTGCCGATGTCAAACGTAAAGCGGTTCCCGGCCAGGTTAGCGTCCCAGATGAACATAGGATCCAGCACCATAAGATGATCATCCTCATCCAACCCGAGGCCATTTAGCAGATATACTACAGAGTTGTAATACATATTGCCCCTATCCTGTAATTTGGCAACCTGCTCGTTTGTAAGCGGTATAGGCTCCAGGAACTTCTTGTCTTCCTTCAACGAATAAACCGTAGTGCGCTTCAGGTCATAACTGGCCAGCACCAGTTCATTCACTCCGTCACCGTCCACGTCATAATCCGCATACAGTGCAATCTTGCGGTCATCGTCCGAGTCATTCAAAAGCTCGTCCAGATGTTTCTTGGCAATCTTTGCGCCTTCTTCAGTAAACTGGCAGAATCCCGATACCGGCAACGCCAGAAGCATAATCGCAATAACAATCTTTTTCATAGTATGTAACAAGTTCAAATAAATAATCGGATTTCCCTTCTTCAAATATAATATAAAAATACTAATTTTGAAGTAACTACATAGATCATCTTTCCCGATGAGAATTAGAATCATTGTCATATTAATGCTTATTCCTTTATTCAATGCTACGGCATTCAGCCAAAGCAAGAAAGAGAATGTGCTGTATGACAACCTATTGCGCTCAATCAACGAGTATTATGGCAATTACATCATAGAGAATCACGGCAGGATAGATTCCACTTATATCGATTTAACGGGTCTGCCGAGGGGCTTCAACAAAGACAGCCTTCATTCGGGAAACACAATCTGCACCAAATGCAAGTGGCTTCCTCCGGGTTTGCGAAAGAGAGACCTGACTGTTATCGGCTCAAAATATCAGCTCAGCAACAGGACACTTCGCATAGTGGTTTATCGCGATGTATATCGTAAATCTCTCTCTGAATCCGAAGCTAAGGACTCCGTAGTACACTATTACACCCTCCTGGGAGACAGATGGCTGCCTTCCGACAATGCCGAATTCACGAAAGACACGCTGGAAGACCTGCTTGTCTTCAGCATCAACCATCTGGACAGCTGTTGGGCTCAACACTACAAGCATTATACTTCGCCTGGGAATGTAAACACCTTGAACCTGCAAAGAGATTTTGATACCAGCAGGATTAACATGAATAGTCTGAATTATTTGATCAAAGGGGAACTCAAGACTTTCAGGAAGTCTGTCCCAGTTGAAGACATCGCGTTAAAACTCAGCGGCAACACATTTCGGATACGATTCGTGGGAACAAGCGTCAGAAAAAAATTGAAGTATATCCAAATTCAAGTAGACCTGGAGTCAGATTACTATTACGAATTCAAATACGATCCAAATCAGAAAAAATGGCATCTGTCTGATTATCACGCATATTATGATTTATTTCATTGAAAGTGACTATCTTTGCATCAAGCGATGAGGGAATCGCTGAGGCAGAACGGAGTTGTTTTAAATGGAACCCTGTTACAGGGGTGGCTGTATTGATCCCTAAAAATGGACCACTATAAAATAACAATAGACTCATTTTAAAACAGGACGAACTGCACGTCCAATGGTGCGGTCAAAGTGAGTCCAGTTTTTCTCTTCAGAATCAAAAAAGATCAAACACGCATAATATGGCGTATTACCGCTTTGCCACGAATAATCTACTTTTGTCATAAGAGTAGAAGTCCAATAACTTCCAGATTCCGTATCTTGCAGTTCTTTACCCCGTATACCACCTGTAACTGGCATAAAAATACTGTTTCCATTTGTTTTACTGATTACTTCGTAACCTTTGACTCCGTTAAGTGTCGTCCATTTCCAATTACATTTTTCAAAAAGTTCCTTAAACTCTTCGATCGAAGGAATTCGCCACTTGCCGCCATACATTACATTAACCACATCGTCAGAGAGATCAAGACGAGTTTTATTATCAACAAAGCCACACTCCTGAAGAGTATTATATTTAAAAAGCTTGTTCCAGGCTCCATTAGACCATTTGTAAGTACTCCAGGAATAATCAGATTTGGGTTCTATTTCTCCCCATGCATAATAGCCGCCTGTGTTCTCTTGACGCTTTGCTCCAATGTTACGATCAGCCCATTTAACAGATAATCCTAAGTCAACCATTTTCATATCAATAACAACAACGGTACAACTCGTGCTTTTTCCACCGCACTTTGCCAAGATCGTGGCTGAACCAGCAGCTATTCCAGTAACCAAACCATTTGATGATACCTCAACAACGGATGGAGAAGAAGAAGACCATAATATAACTCTCTCGGTGACAGGAATATCCATAGGAGTTATACTTGCCTCAATCCAACGACTTTCCCCTATCGCTATCTTCATTACTTCACAATTCAGTCCAATAGAAGAGATCCTGTATTTGGATTTTGAACAGCCCAAACTTACAAAAAACAGAATACTCAAAAATAAGAAACTCTGCCTGGCATAATTATTACTCATTAGATTGTATAGTTTAGTGTTTTGGCATTTGCTATTTAATCAAACACTCCAGGATGGTGTGCCCGTAGCCGCCTACATTGGTGTGCATGGCGGCAACTTTATAGCCGGCTTTCTCCAGGATACTTATAAGGTCCTGGCTGTGGTACATCTTGGAATTACCGTTGGCTATGGCGGTAAAATACAGGCTGGTCATTGTAAGACAGTAGGTTGCCGTCTCATACTGCTGCTTGTCCCACAGGTTTTCCATAATGATGAGCCTGCCGCCTTTGTTCAGGGAGTACTTGGCATTGCTGACAATCCTCAATATCTGCTCCTCGGAGAAGCAGTCCAGGAACTGGCTCATCCAGATGGCGTCAAAGCCCTGCGGATAATCATCGTCTCTGAGCACATTCCGAGGGCAGGTTGAGATCCTTTCCGCCCCAATATTGCCCTTGATATTCTCCTTCAGCATATCCAGCTGGCCGGGAAGGTCCATGACGGTAACATTCACTTCATCGTTGAATGCCACACATTTAAGAGAGAACTTTCCGGTGTTGCCGCCTACATCCAGCAGTTTGGCTACCGGTTTAGAGAAAACAATCTTCAACGCCTCGTCAAAAGAATTGTCCGAGTAGAAATGGTCAAAGGCAAACCAGCTGCTCTTGGCAGGTTCATCCAGATACTTGAGACCTTCATAGACCGTAGGCCAGTCTCCCAAAGCCTTCAGACCAGCCGGTCTCCCCTCCTTCAGGCTCTCCTCCAAGTTGAAGAATCCCAAGTAGTTGACATCGTTGACAAAATCCATGTTAACACGAGTCATCTTGTCCGTGAGAAGATACCATCCGGTCTTGGTCAGGAAGAAAAGGTCATCCTTCACAATCACGGTACCTATGGAAAGAGAAGCCTCCACCAGCACTTTGGCGGCATATTTTGAAAGTTTGGTTTTCTCAGCGATTTGCTCCATAGAGAGTCCATCAGGATTATCTTTAAGAGCCTGGAACACACCGAGTTTAAGCATCATCCTGGAAGCCTGGAACGCAATAGGAGCAAATGCGATTTCTTGAGCGGCCCTCTGGGCTTCCAATATATTGAGACGGTCTTTGCCGTATTTTTCCTTGAGCGGAGAATCTAGTTTCATCACGATTAAAATTTCTCAAATTTACAAAAAAACAGGAATGACTCAGAAATTATAATACTCCCGTTTTTTGTACCCTCCCCCATTTCATGAGAGCCAAAGTCATTGTTTCTTCGCTGCTGTTAATCATTTTGACCATTATAGTTGCTATTATTATAGTAATTTACAAAGATATGAGAGAGGAAAAGAAAGTTAAAACGATTATAAATTCATTTAAAGTTGATTTAACCTCTATTATCAAAATGAATAATCATAAAATCACTGATGATTATACTACATTTTTCAACAACGAACTCATTAGTTATGAGTGTATTATTGACAGTACCTATCAACTTTCTATGACAAGAGTAGGTTCGTTGAAGACCATATGTAATACCATATGAAAACATTGAGAGCTTCATAAGGAATAGTCGTTGACAATGTTTATAGTCTAACTAAAACAGATAAGGATGGAGCGCATTACGTTTACAAGGAATGCACAAAAATGTGTATATTCGCATAAGGAAGATTCAAATATCGATGATAAAAAACTTTTTCTTATGAGAATTCTTACACGCTTCATTATCCCGCATATAGCGACGCTCCTTATCGTAGGACTTTCAATATCAACGAGTCATGCCCAAGCCCCAAATCCAGACTGGCAGACCACTGAAGAATGTACCAGCATAATGGTGGGCAGACTTGCCTCTACAGATGGTTCTGTGATAACATCACACACCTGCGACGGGGTTTCCCATACCTGGGTCACATACGAGCCGGCAGCTGAGCACAAGAAAGGAGAAACCACCAAAGTCTATTATGGAACCCGCTGGACCAAATTCAAGGGAGATACTACCGGAGTCAGATACCGTGGAGAAATTCCACAGGCCAGGCATACCTACGCATACCTCAACACCGGCTATCCTTGCCTCAACGAGAAGCAGGTGGCCATAGGAGAAACTACCTTCTCCGGCCCAGATACGCTCAAGAATCCTGACGGGATGTTCATGATAGAAGAGCTTGCGAGGATTGCGCTGGAAAGATGTGACAATGCCCGCGATGCAGTCAAGCTGATGGGAAAAATCGCTGAAGAATACGGTTATGGAGACGGGGGAGAGTGCCTGACGGTTGCAGACAAGAACGAGGTATGGTGCTTTGAGATCCTTGGCAACGGAAAACACAGCAAGGGAGCCGTATGGGCTGCCCAGAGGGTGCCGGACGACCACATCTCCATCTCAGCCAACATCCCGAGAATCGGGAAGATAGACCGCAAGGACAAAAAGAACTTCCTCTGCTCGGACAATGTGGAGAAAGTGGCACTGGAACACGGCCTTTGGGACGGACAGGGAGAATTCAAGTTCTACAAGGCCTACCACGGAACTTACGGAGACGGCAAAAACTTCAGGGAGAGAGACTTCTATGTATTTTCACAACTTGCTCCTTCCAAGAACTTCACATACGATATGGAAGAGCTTCCTTTCTCCGTCAAACCTGATGAGAAAGTTGATGTACGCAAGGTAATGGAGCTTTTCCGCTCCACCTTTGAGGGAAGCCAGTTTGACATGACAGCCAACTGGAAGATGGAAGTTGCAGCCAAAGACGGCACCAAGAGCGTCATAACCAGCCCGGTTGCCAATCCATGGCTCACGGCCGATACCCGCAACACTCTGAACACCATAGCCCCGGGAACCGTGGAGTTCAGCCGCACACTTGCAGTTTGCTGGTGCTCCTACTCCACTGTTATCCAGCTTAGAAGCTGGCTCCCCGATGCGGTTGGCGGCATCTGCTGGTACGCTGTGGACAATCCGGCCCAGAGCCCTCGAATACCGCTGTTTGCCGGCGGCACATCGCTTCCTGACGGATTCAGCTTCTGCGGCCAGAAGCAGTACAAAGCAGACTGCATCCTCTGGCAGTTCAGAAGGCCTAACCGCCTTGCAACCGTACAGTGGCAGAAGTCAAGGAAAAGAGTTGAAACTGAGATAGCCGCCATTGAGAAACTCGCCTTTGAAGAAGCCTGCAAAATAGAATCAGAACTCAGCGATAAGCAGAAATCTTCTCAAAGCTCCGGCAAAGAGGCGGCAGCTTCAGAACTGAACAAAGTCACAGCTAAAGTTTACCAAGCGGCAATCAAAGCCTGGAACCAGATGGAAACCGATTTCTGGATGGCTTACGGCCGCGGCTTCTGAGTTTATGATTTATCTCAAAGATTCCTTAAATTTGCATTGGACAAAGAACCTATACGATTATGAAAAAGTTATTGATTATGGCACTGGCAACATTGTTCGGCTGCAGCCTGACGGCACAAGACAAATCTGTCATAGACATGATAAACCAAAAGGGTAACATAGAACCGGTGGAATGGGTGCTCAAGAATGAAAGAAATATGGAAGAGTGCCTCCACAAGGTAGATTATCTTACCCAATCCGACCTTGATTTCCTGTCAGAAATGATGACCAAGGAAATAAGCCGGATGGATAACATCCTCAAGACCAGAGACCTGATTTTAGGAAAGGAAAAGAAAGAGTCAAAACAGGAAAAGAGACTGAAGAAGTATTTCACCGATACAGACAAGGCAAAGAAGTGTTTTGCCCAGGCAGAAGAAATCAAGGCCAGAGCCAATCTCCTTTTGGAGAAGGCCAAACTTAACAAGGGAAGGTCATACCATGCTATGCCTTCAGGCAAGCTTACTGCATTTCAGTACTCTGCCGGAAACGGATTTGCGGGCTGGAGCAGTTCCGTGTCTCTGAAAAAGAACAAAGACGGAAACGGCGGAACCCTCACCTATGATAACCGGCAGAGGATGAGAGTGATAAGAGACGGGCAGGAAGAACAGCAAAAACCTAAGACGGTAAATGTGGAAGATTCAGTGTTTGTGAAAGTTTACAGCATCATCAAAGAAGGAAGGCTTTACGATGAACAGAATAACTACCAGCCTCTGATGGATGTGACAGATGGAACAAACTGGTCTTGCTGGATGAATTTTGAAGGCAACGTTTACATAAGCACTGGCGGATATATGGCCGGTCCTAACCACCAAGACGCTCTAAACGATGTCCTGAAATATCTCAAGAGTGTTTTTGACCAGATCGCCCCTCCGGAAAAGGAAAAGAAATAGCTTACCCTCAAGAAACAGGAATAAAACAAAAACTCCAGATACTGAAACATATCTGGAGTTTTTCATTCAACAGCAGGCCGCTGAAATGCACCCTGAACAATTTTTAGTAAGTCATCTTTGGTTCCAGCTCTTTGGCTGCTGCAATCATCTTCTCGACGGTCTTCAAAGGAGGAACTACGCGGGTAAGTTTCTTCTTTGCGTTGGTCTCCTCAAGAGCCTTGTAAAGATTCTCGGCCTTGCGATTGCGGAGTTCCTTTACGGTATCAACTCCGGCAGCCTCCAGAAGCTCTGAGAACTGAGGGCCTATACCCTTGACTCTGAACAGATCTGCGTGATTGGTCCAACGGAGGATGAGCTTCTCCTGAATACCAGTTGCTTTTGCAAGTTCCTTGCGGCCTTTTGGAGCTGCGCATTTGTCAAGGAGTTCGCTTACCTTGTTGATGCCGGCCTCGGTAAGTTTCTTTGCATAAACATCACCTACGCCTTCGATGTCAATGATTTTGTAATCCATGGTAATAGTATTAAAAGTTGTTACTTACAAATTTAATAAAAAAATTCTGCGTTAAAATCAACAGAATGGCAATAACTTTGCAATAAATCATCAGTACCGGGTTGCCCGGAAGAACGACACATAACATACCTGGCACCGATATTTAACTTTATTATACTTGTTTTCAACGATTTAGTTAGCATAATGGAAAGAAGATACCTTAAATCTGTCGCGATGAACATTTCATCAGCACTGGCGGCAAGTGCAGTTTCAGCAATGATGCTCTTAAGCATCACTGGCTGTTCAAGAGAAAAAAGCGCAGAAGAAATCTACAATGAAAAGGCCAGCGGAGTGGTCATGATTCTGAACGAATACTATTACAGCGTAACTCTGCCAACCGGCAATACTTTTTACTTCAGCGATATACAGGACGGCAAACTCTTGAACGTGGCTTTCTCTCCAAACCAGATAAAGACCACCTACTCATTCGGCACCGGGTTCTTTGTCGACAAGTATGGCGGAATTCTCACCAACCGCCATGTTGTCAACCACTACATCAAGAAATCTGACGTGATGAACTATGTCCAGAAACTCCTGTCTGCACTGGTTTCATACGCTCAGGAAAGGCAGGACCAGGCCATGTATGAGGGCGGAAGAATTTACCAGTACCTGAACCAGAGCCAGACAGACAGCCGCTACACTTCCTATAACCAGCAGCTCAAGCAGAGGCTTCTTGAACTCAGCCAGGAGTATGACGAAGCCCAGAACTATATATCCCAGCTCAGGAGAATCAGCGCTTCCCAGATAGCCGTCAAGTGCCACAGCAAGGTTGGCATCGCCTACAACGATTCATACATAAGCGGCCCCGGAGACTTCAAAGAATGTACTGTGGAACTGGAGTCATCTGACGAGAATGTTGACCTTGCTCTCATCAGGCTCAGCGATGCCCAGACTCCGGAAAAGGCAGCAATCTTCTATACCGGAGTGGACAGCCACGGAAATGCAAAGGAAACCTCTGCCGACAAGCTCACCCTGGACCAGCAGCTCTACCTCATAGGCTACAACCAGGGCATAGCACTGGCTTCTACAACAGAAGGCATCAAAGCTCAGCTCACATCAGGGAAAATATCCCAGAAGCCCGACCAATACCGCCTCCTTTACACGATTCCTATCCTCCAAGGCTCAAGCGGAAGCCCTGTGGTGAACTCCTACGGAGACTTGGTGGCTGTAAACTTTGCAGCCGTAAGCGGCACCCAGAGCTTCAACTTCGGGATACCTATCCACCAGATAAGAAACTTTCTGAAAGGAAAATAAAACATTCAGCTCTTTCAAGAGCAATTTCTTGAACAGAAATGATACCTGCCATACCCGCTGAGTCTAAAAGATTAGTATATTTGGCCAACAAATCAAAAGCAATGAAACAATCTTCCATAATAACATTCAAGGCCGTTCTGCTCGCTCTGGCCGCAATGCTTTCCATAAACATAGCCTCAGCCCAAAATGACTGGACGGGAAGGCGCTACATGACTGAAGACCCCTCCAAGTGTATAGACATGATGTTGAAAGAAGCGGCTAAGGACAAAGATATTCAGAGCATGCCAGCTTTTGAAAAACAAGTGTTTATGGGAGTAATTTCCATAGCTGAAATAAAATTTGCGATAGTGTTCAAGGCAAAAAACAAGTTTGCTATGACGGTTATCGCACGCATCAACGAAAAGGCTGCCAAAGCCGCGAATTTAGAACTGGACCGTGAGAAAAGAGAGAACATTTCTACCCAGCTGAACCAGATGAGTGCAGACATGAAGATCACCGGATCCTATGCCATAGACGGAAAGAAACTTGTTCTCACGTCCAGTGACGGGGTACAGGAACTGACAATCCTTGAAGACGGAAAGAAAATCATGGGCGACAAGGATATGGAAAATATGGTTTTAGTCAGGGTGAAGTAAATGTCCAGTTATTTCAGGCGGCTTTCCTCCAGGCTAAAACGCTACTTCACAAAACTTGGTCATAGCCTGACGCATCCCAAGGAGCCTAAGAGATATGACTTCAAAGGGATGAAAACCATCCACAAGTGCTCCAATTGCTCACTTGAATACGAGGGCAATTTCTGCCCCCGATGTGGTCAGAAAGCCAGCACATCACGGTTAACCCCCAAAAACCTTCTTGGCGGCACGCTTGAAGTATGGGATTTCAACAACAAGAGCGTCCTGGGAACTATAATTGAACTGTTCCATCGCCCCGGATATTTCATAAGAGACTACCTGAAAGGTCACAGGGCAGCTTACTACGCCCCAATAAAGCTCCTCTTCCTCCTCTGCGTAATATATGCCATAGAGGTCCAGACCGGCATAATCAAGACAAAGAAGACCAAACCTGACACCCAAAGCACAATAGAAAAACCTTTGACCCAGGAGCAGAAAGACTCTCTGGATTGGGCCTGGGCCTACGAAGATGACGAGGAAGAAGATGATCAGACCGTCCCACAAGAATTAAAAGACAGCATTGCAATAGCCAGCCTGAATCAAGCTGACAGACAAGACAATCTATCTCAAACTGATTCCCTGTCAGACGAGCTGACAGAGGAAGAAGAAGAAGCCTATAAGCGGATGCGCCGGCAGGTGGAAAATGCAAAGTCCATATCAACCGGATTGATAACTATCGGAATAAAAATTTCAGACTGGACAAGAAACAACAAGGCACTGTCCATCATCTTTCTGAACATAACCTTCGCCTTGTCCTGCTGGATTCTGTTCAGACGAGCCCCGGATATTGACGGCAAACTGTCCTATACCGAGCACTTTTTCATACAGATATACATAAGTTGCCAGCTGATTGTCATCGCGATAATAGTGCTTCCGTTCAACAGCGCCGCAAACGGGCAGCTTTCGGGATGGTTCCTGCCTCTGATTATGATGTGGGACTTCAAACAGCTATTTGGAATAAGCTGGATCAAAAGCGCTGGGAAAACGCTACTCGTGCTGATACTCAATGGCGTGACAGCCTTTGTCCTTTATGGACTGATCACTGCATTAACCGCCTTGGTGATTGCTCTGGTAAACAACTGAAACGAGTACCTGCGCCTCAGCCTTCTTTTACTAGCATCAGCTTGATGCAATCCCCTATTTCCTTGGCCACATCAGTGGTGTCTTCCAGAGACTGGACTATGTTCTTGCACTTGGTAAGTTCTATGCCATTGGTTTCAGCCTCAAACAAATGGCTCATATAGTTCTCGTAGATGTCATCCACCTCGCTCTCTATTTCCTTTATTTTGCCGCACATAGCCTTGAGTTCCTCTCCTTTCTTCTTCCACTGTTCAAAATCTCCGGTAATGGCTGTAAGCAAACGGGCGTCCTCAACTATCTGCTCCCCTATCTCAATCCAGGATGAGTCTGTAAAATTAGGACGGTAAATTACTATCTTCTTGGCACTGTCGTGAATCATGTCCAGAAAAGATTCCATCCTGGACCCCAGAGTCTGGATATCCTCCCTGTCAAACGGTACCCTGTGAGTCTTGTAAAGGATTTCAGAAATCTTTGCGTCAACCACATCTCCTTCACGTTCAACCTCTTTCATCCTCCTCGCAAGCTCCTTTTTCTTTTCGAAAGACTCTTCCTCAAGAATCTCCACAAGAATATCAGCTGCCTTTGAAATCAGAGCGCTCTGCTCCTTGAAAAGCGGAAAGAAAAGTTCCCCTCCTCCGCGTTTATTGAACAAACACAAAAACATAACAAATTAAAATAACTAGAAGCACAAATGATCAATGATAATCCTTATCTTTACAAACCGTAAACAAGACCGTTTCTCAAACAGTTTGCAGAAGGCACGCTTTCAGGAAACTAGTCTTGCAGACAGCCGAATACAAAATTATAAAATATGAAAACAATGTCAAAAAGAATCAGCTACGCATTCATTTTTGCGTTTTTAGTTATCTCTTTCTCAGCTATTAACACTAGCGCGCAGAATAAAAAACAACTTTCTGCAAACAAACAGGCAGAATCGCTGAGCGACACGATAAAACTCTCTTCTGACCCTGATTTCTATGCAATTACCCTGAAAAAAGATATCCCTGTGGCAGAGAAGATAATGAAGGATCTTCTGCCTTACAAAGACAGCAAAACAACTGGAGAACTGATGGTGATGGCCGCCAAGAAGCTCCTTGGCAACGAGTATGTTGCAGGAACTCTGGAAGAAGGGGATTCAGAGGATGTGAGAGTCTATCTGAGCAAGACGGACTGCATCATCTTTGTGGAAACCTGCATGAACCTCGCCCTCACCGTCAAGAAATATGGAAAGGACGCCAACTTTGAGAAACTCTGCCAGATGGTACGCCAGAGCCGCTACCGTGATGGTCAGGTACGCTGCTACTCAGACCGTATCCATTACACAACCGAGTGGATACGCCAGGGAGAAAAGAGAGGCATCGTTGACGACATTACCCTCAAATGCGGCGGACAGGTCTATGACCATCCTATCAACTTCATGACCTCCCACTACAAGAGTTACAAGCATCTGAAAGACGCGGAAGTGACCAAAGAGTGCTGCGGCAATGAAAAAGAGATGGAAACCTGCACCATGAACCAGGCCACCAAAGACTATAACGTGATTGCCAAGGTAGAAAAGGAGCTCAACACCCAGCCATACACCTACATTCCGCAGGAAAAGATCAAGGCCAACGAGAAATCTATCAAGAGCGGTGATATAATCGGCTATATGTCCACCACCAAAGGCCTGGACATCGCCCACGTCGTAATCGCCTACTGGAGGCCGGACGGCAAGCTGGGCTTCATCCACGCCTCAATGGGCAAGATGAAGGTCGTGGTTGACGAAAAGACCATCAACGACTACGCCAACGACTCCAAAGGCATAAACGGAATCAAAGTTATCCGCGTACGATAATTTCCAACATTATACCGCTTCAAACCATGGAACCTTACGCCCATTACGACCAGCAGGTTTACAAAGAACGTCCGATGCCTTCAATGACAGAGGCCACAAAGACCTGCCTCAAGAAATACTCAACTTTCTCCGGCAGAGCCCGCAGAAGCGAATACTGGTGGTTCTTCCTCGCACAGTACCTGATAGGAATAGCAGTATCAATTATTTGGGTGATTTGTTTTATAGCCCAGATGGCCATCTGGATCAAAAACGGCTCCATCAACGACCACTCTCCTTTTGATGTGTTCTTGACAAACCCGGGATTCTGGCTGTATGCCGTTTACTGTTTAGCTTTGATTGTACCAAACCTTTCTGTGACAGTAAGAAGGCTCCACGACATAGGCCGCAGCGGGTGGTTTCTGCTGTTGTTCTGCCTCTGCCCGGTCCTGCTGTTCGGAGCCGCGTTTTTAATAGCCTATTATGACCACGACCTCTGGTTTCTGATGATATTTGCCTACCTGGCAAGCATCTTCTTGTCTGTCCTTTACATCGTCTGGATGGCTACAAACGGCAAGAAGGAAACCAACAAATGGGGTCCGTCCCCAAAATATTACCAGGATCAGCCTCAAAACATCCAGAGTGAACCACAAAGCGAGCAACAATAATATGCTTATACTCAGCGATAAACATCGCAGAGCGAAAAATATTTCAATAAAAATGAAAAAAGTTTTGGAGAATTGAAAAAAGGCAGTATATTTGCAGTCCCAAAACGGAAGCAATTCCGCGATTAGCTGACTCGCTAGCTCAGCTGGTAGAGCACGACACTCTTAATGTTGGGGTCCAGGGTTCGATCCCCTGGCGGGTCACAAAAAAGCCTTCAGAACTATCTGGAGGCTTTTTTGATTCTCGATCGCGGAGTAAAAGAACAAACCGTTTCACAGAAGTTTTTTGGTAACAAAGTGTTTTGTATTTTTACAACAGGAAACACATATCATGAAAAGTAACAAGAACTACATCGAAGAGGCAGACTTTGCCGTAACCGTATGCAAGAAAGACGGAGAAATCGTATATATGAACCAGAAGTCCAGAAAAACATTCCTGAAGCCCGGAATGCCGGATATCATCGGCCAGAACGTGCTGGACTGCCATCCGGAGCCTGCCAGGACTTTACTCAGCGATCTTCTGGCGCATCCGAGAAACAACGCCTACACCATAGAGAAAAACGGGATTAAGAAGCTTATCTTCCAGACCCCGTGGTACGACAAGGGAGAATATGCCGGTTTTATGGAACTGAGTATGGAGATACCGTTCCAGATGCCTCACAAAGTCCGCACACCAGGAACAGGCAACAATCACTCAGAATCCGCATCCAACCTCAATGCCGGCCAGACCCAGCCGCAAAAGCCTCACAGGAAGCGTTGCGCTCCAAACTCCATCTTTGTGCTGAAGCCTAACGAAGTGTTCGTATTCGGAAGCAACCTCTCGGGCTCACACGGAGGCGGAGCAGCCAGAACGGCATACGAGAAGTTCGGAGCCGTGTGGGGAGAAGGCGTAGGACATTTCGGGCAGACCTACGCAATCCCAACCATGCAAGGTGGCGTTGAAACCATCAAACCTTATGTGGACCAGTTTATTGCCTACGCAATGCAACATCCTGAACTTACCTTCCTGGTAACCCGTATAGGATGCGGCATAGCCGGCTTTACAGACAAAGACATAGCCCCTCTGTTCAAGGTTGCTATGCTCGTTGACAATATACTCCTCCCAGGCTCATTTGTAAAAGAGCTAGAGAAATAGACTCTACATTATTTCTGGTTTTCTTTACGCGAATTCTCCTCAAACCACTTGCGGATTTCATCCTTGCGGGCAAGGAGAGAGTCGGCAGGGACAGAAACAGCATCCGGATTCTTGATGGCGGCAGCATGAAGCTCTTCCAGAACCTTCTCTGAAGCCTCCAGGCGCTCCTTTGCCAAAGCAAAGTCTCCGCGGCGGATCAGGAGCATCATCCCGTCCGCAAGGCAGCGGGCATACTTGTAGCTCTGCTTGCCGTATCGCTGAGAAACAAGATAGGTCATCTGCGCATTATAGCCGATGGCCATGTCAAACTTCCCCAGGCTGGCATAAGAGTAGTAAAGGTTGTAAATGATGTTCTCGTAAGCCTGGCGGGCACCAGGGTTATCCTCCATACTAATCGGTTTAGCGGTAAAGTACAGGAAATCAGACTCGTTGTCCAGAATAACCTCCTCGTACGCCTCCTTTTCAGACAGATACCTGAAATACAAGTTGCGGAAATAGCTGTGGTATGCCACAATACCATCGTAACTCATCTCCGGAATATAGTACAGAAGATCCCGCTTGTTCAGAGCCCATAAAATGGCATCACGTGTGGAATCTGCCTTGACCATAATGTCCAAAGCGGCAACCTCAGCTCTTGCGGAATCTATAAGATGCTCATCTGCAGTGTTGTAAGCCTTGCTCAGAGAATCCACCAGATAGGCAAAATCCGGCCTTCCCATAACAGTCAAAGCCTTCAGCGAGTCCAGCCTCAGAGCCTCCTCCTGTCTCTGGGCCTCAGACTTGCAGGAAGATACACTGACACAAAAAAAGAAAGCAGCCGCACAAACAGCCAAGGTCATTTTACAGGCATCAAAAAACTTCATATCGTCAAATCTTAGATTTACTGGTACAAATATACTCTTAATCGGCGACAAAGCACTGTTCCCAAAAATATTCCTAACTTGCATACGCATTAAACTACATATACCAGCAACTATATGAAAGCATTACTCATAAACGGAAGTCCGCGCAAAAGCGGCAACACCGCCACGGCCCTGGCAGAAATAGCAAAAGTACTGGAATCCAAAGGCATAGAAACAGAAACCGTATGGATTGGCAACAAGCCTGTCAGAGGCTGCATAGCCTGCGGCAAATGCTTTGAACACCCCGGCCGATGCGCTTTTGACGACGATGTCTGCAACCGCATCAGCGAAAAGTTCAAAGACATAGATGCCCTTGTCGTAGGCTCACCAGTCTATTACGGACAGCCCAACGGAGCCCTTCTGTCTGTCCTCCAGAGAGCCTTCTTCTCAAACTCCGCAAACGCTGCCGGAAAACCGGCCGTATCTGTAGCCGTCTGCAGAAGAGGCGGAGCCACAACTGCCTACCAGACTCTCAACATGCCGTTCCAGATGCTGAATATGCCGGTAATCACCGCCCAGTACTGGGGCATAGCCTACGGAATGAACCCTGGAGAAACCGCCCAGGACGCAGAAGGAATGCAAACCATGCGCACCCTAGGCAACAACCTGGCATTCCTGCTGCAGAAGACAGGCGGCCAGAGAGCCCCCGGCCTTCCGGAAGGTGAAGAATGGACCCCTACCAACTTCATCCGCTAAACTCCGCACATTCTCATATCAAATCCTAGACACCAAGAACAAACAATTAACTGTACCACATAACAACAATGAAAACTTCTCACATATTTACCACCGTCATTAAGGCTTCAACATTTTCCATCGCGATAATAGCAGCGATGACCCTCCTTTCCTCCTGCAAGCAGAACCAGAAGCAAAACGAAGCCAATCCGGAAGAAGCGATACTGGGAAAACCATCAGAGGTTAACTACACAGTCGCACAGAATTATTTCATCAAAAACGGTGCGGTATTACCTGAAAACCATAAAATCACAGACCAGGAGACCTTCAACCAGATCTTTGGCATGGCCACTACCATGGGAGAAAACGGCAAGCCGACTGAAATCGACTTTGACAAGAGTTTTGTGATTGCAGTTGAGGAAGGCCCTGTACAGAAGGAAACCACCATGACACCTGACCTGCTGATCAACCACTACGACGGTCAGCTGGTATTCCACTACAATGTTAAACAAGGCGCAGACATATCCTACACCATCCGCCCGGTCCTCATCATTATTGTTGACAAAAACCTTGAAAACATGCCAATAAAGCTAGTCAGCCACAGCTAGCAATAGTCCCCTACGTGATTACAGAAGTCCTCTTGCAACGTTTGGACTTTAATAAGACATATTACTAATTCCTTTAAAGAGATTGCCGGATTATTTTTACCAAGCACTTTAAAGCGAGAACAATCAGTATAGTTTTATAATCAAAATCTCCAGACCATGAGAGAAATAACGATAGATGAATATTATGAATTAACACCTATCATCAAGAAAGAAATGATAGAACTTGGCAAGCATGAGAGAAAAAACTCATATCAAGTTCAAATGTCTAAAGGCAACAGCTATGTTAGAGACTTAGATGATAGTACGAAAGTTTATCAAATCTATTCTCTAGGCTTTAGTGTAGTCGAACAGGATTATCAAAAAGCAGTTAAAGAAACGCCTGAATGTTTTGGTACAGGTAATGCCAAAGATGTTGTTCATGCAATGTTTGTTCAAGCACAAAAGCGTGGTTGGGCTTGGGATGAAAAAAGGTATGAGGAATATCTGTCAGATGAAGTGTTTTGTTTATTGCTTTTCAAACAGGGAAAAGAGATTTCCAATAATATCTTACGAATTGACCTATTTAGATATCTCAAAGAGTCTCAGACAAATCCTGGACGATACGACTTTGTTGGTGGATTGTTTCATGCATTAAAGCATTTCTCCTTAAATGGCAGATGTGCATCTATATTGCCAAATCAAAATGTAGCATTATATGACATAGAGCAATTGATTTGGCCAATAGCGAATGCCTTTTATAAAGGCCCATGGAAAAGAGCACAAAGATCCAAAACTTTTGAAACAAGCATTAATTATCTTGGCAAACGGTATACACTTATATTCTTTAAAGAAGACGATAGTAATGTATCCTTCGTAAACACAGTAATTCCCAATCATCTTGAACGCCCCTGTTATATGAATAGATCGAAACTACTTTAAGATCTAAAGAGAACTCCGTAATAATCTCTTAATCAGAAACTATTACGCCAAGTTCTTTCAAACGCCAAAAACATCTCATTGTAGCTTTAACATCATTTAATGCATCATGTGCATCAGCAAATGTTTCATTAAATAATATCGTGTATAATTCTGAGAGTTTAGGAAACTTGTTTCTTCTTCCATATAGGTCTTCAATATGACAGAAGTCTATTGATTCCATCATTGTATCAACAGAAGGATAATTATTCATTACATCCGGATCCCCCAAACGAATCATTTCTGCCCCAACAACCTTTTTATCAAAGTCTATGTTATGTCCGACAAGCTGTTTGCAATAATGCAAATCATTAATAAACCGTTCAAGAATATCTTTAATCTTCTCGCCATTCGTTTGTGCTATTTCCATAGTTATTCCATTTACATCAGAAGATGATCGCGGAATGGTAAAACCATCAGGATAAACAATGTGGTTTTCCTCTCTAATTATTTTACCCTTAACATCTGTAAGAATCCAACTTAATTGAACTAATCGAGGCCAATTGCTTGTGTTATTGCTTGGGGCATTAAAATCTCTAGGTAAACCAGTGGTCTCCGTATCGAAAAACAGATAATAGCTGTCTACATGATCAATCTGCTCAGTTAAAGATCTTACTGCTATTTTATTTAGATCTTCTAAATAATCACGAAAAGGATTTCCACCTCGAGACAAACGATGTTCAAAATCTGGGTCTCTACAAAGTGATAAATAATGCTCAAAATCTGAATATGATTCCCTAAGAACTCCTGATGCCACTAAAGAAGCAAGATTAAAAAAAGCAACATGATCTTTTGCTTTTTTTAAATACGAAACAGATTTATCAATGTTGGCAATTACTCCATTGCCAAATAAATACATAATAGCTAACGTATTAAAAGCCCTTGACGAATTACAATGCTCCAGCCAATGTAAATCATCTTTAACCTTATAACGTGAAGTACCAAAGCTCTTAAGTTGCGCGCGCCCTCTTTCATAATATGCATATGGAATGCTATCTAAATTGCCATATTTATACTCTCCTATCCTAATTCTACTACTAAAATAATCTATCAGATTATTTATATCATCAATTTTTACCCAATCTGGTTCTGTAGTAGGCAAGTCACCATAAAAAGAATAATAATTGCCATCCTTACTCATAGAAGGTGGTAGTATTAGGTGATTATCCCAACGCAACTCATAATGATCGCAGAAAGGACGCTCGCATCCCCCTTCTGGGACATTATAAAAATCATTATTTTTAATAAGATATAAATCTTCCCCATACTGAGGACTAAAAGACCATGAGTTAGAAGAAAAATCATCAATACTTTCAGTTCTAAAAATAATATGAAAACCCTTTCTGCTTCCACTTTTAACAATCCACTTATAATCTAATGGCAACTTTAAAATCTTTAGAATTTTGTCTTTTAAAACAAAAAAAGGACAAAAAGGCTCACCATATTCAGAGAAGCTTAATTGCTCATTAAAACAACTATATGGGTAAACTAGATTATCAAAATCTAAGGCACGGTAATTATTATAGCCTAAAACTAAACCGATCCCAGAACAATCGGTCCATGGAAGTTGATTTATCTCTTCCACCGTTTGCGCTCTAGTGTATAATACATCCCAGTTTTCATTTAAAGGTTTTTTAAATGATTTTTCGTCTGCAGGCCAATCAAGTGTACCTTTTATACACGTAAGGTTCATTCCCATATTATGGAAATAATGCGCAAAAGCCTGCAAATAATATGGATTCCTCATATTATAATAGGTATTAATACTATTTTATCATTTTAAATATAATCGTTTTTTAACAAAAATCAATAGTGTCCACTAAAAAAAAACAACATACGCTCTTTGAATTTATTGAATATTAGGCAGATGTAAGGTCTAAAAGGCCGCGCCGTTTTGAATTTATCTTTGCCATACTAATCTAGAATGGTGATGAATAAAGGAAAATATGTGTTCGCTCAGCTTTTGATTTCATTGATAATGACCTATTCCTCAGAATTACTAACAAGGACAACGGGAACAAGTATGTAAAGCTTTTCACATACAGGAATCAGCCGGCTGTTCTTCTATTCGGTCAACAGTCTAACAGGGTGAGCCTTAGAGGTGTTATGTAGTGGTCCCGAATAATTGGACCACTACAGAGATCTGAGAGTACATAAATATCATCAATTAGGTATTTTAAATCCAACACTATAACTCCACCCCGCTTCCTGGAGTAAATTCCAGAATGTTCAGGGCTGCACGCAGTCTTCTCCAAGTCACAAAGATCAAGCAATTGGCATATTCATAGAAATATCTGTAGGCCTTGCGCAAGATTTTAGTATCATCTACGCCGTCAAAAATAAACTTGAAGGCAGTTTCTATCTCTCGGCGAGTCAATCTCTTCCTGAAAAGACTGACGCTCTTCTCCAATATACTGGAGCGGCACTCTGCCCTTTTTTCCTCCGTCATTTCAGCACAATTCCTCAATAATAGGCCAAAAGACATGTCCTTGATGCTCTCCAAGTATTTTTGGGTTTCAGGGCAAAAATGAAACAGCTTAGGAGGCTCATTTACGGTATCTACATTAACCACGCACAGTTTCAGCAGTTCAAACCTCATAAGCCATTTCTGTATTGTCCGATAGTGTTCAAACGCCTGCTTTTTCACATCCGCTTTACTATTGGAAATCAGCCATTTAATATAGCCGATAGAATCCTTTGCTATCTTTTGGGCCATATCACGAGCCTCTTCTATCTGAGCAACCCTCTCATCATATGATCTGGGGCTGATTTCATCTGGCCCAAATCCGGGAGTTGTCTTCAGTATCTTTTCAGCTTCTCCACCCTTAGCATTTTGAACAAGAAACTCCATTAAGCGATTCCTGCGGACATCGTCATAATACATTTTGAGCAAAAACGCCCGGTTCAGCTCAAACGGATTGTCTTCCTCACTCCAATCACTCTCAACATCCTTCAGCCATTCTTCTAAGCTCATCTTAAATACCCCATAATCCGCAAAAATCTCATCGCTGAAATAATGCTTTAACCACTTGCTCCACATTTTGGGATTTTCCAAATCGCTGAGACTGAGATCCAGAACGCCTATTATCACTTTGCGCTGCTCTTCGTTCCAATTTGAAATAGAGGCCGTTGGATCATATACATAATTCCCAGTTGACTTACTATTCTTCTTATCAGGTTTCATAAACATATTTCCTTTATCATTTGCTGCAATAGCTCCACAACAACAACGGCTTAGATTCTCTTTCTATTAGACTCTCAAGGTTATCCATGCCTTTTGAGCCAACCGTTATGCACCCCTGGCAACTTTCTCTGTTAAGCGGGATGTATTTCATCCATTTCCATACATCAACCCATTTGGAACGATGAATCATTATTCCTCTATTCCAAGCGTTGCTATTGGTCTTGTCATAGCCTTCCATCCTGAAGCTTCTTGTGATTTTAGCCCCGTGCCTGTCTTTGAACACCTTGAATTTGCCCAAAGACGAGCACTCGCTGTTTATCTCATTGCTGAAGACAGGCTTTTCCTTGGTGCTGCCCTTGCCACAGCCGTGCATCACATAAGTTCTGGCAACTATCTTTTGGGCTTTGAAATCCCATACAAAAAGTCTTGGAGTACCGGAAGGAATTGAGTAATCAACGAATATTGCATAGTTGGTATTAAGTCCTTTCTGCTTAGCGAATTTAAGGGCTTCTTCCGCATGCTGGCTCACAAAAAGATCTGCCTTAGAATTCTGCTTTTCAGCACAGCCAGACAAGGCTAATGCCAGCAAAACTGCTGAAACAATCAGACAACCGATATTGTATGCAAAAAGTTTCTTCATTGACCCGCTATTTTTGAGACATACCTTTTCTAAATTATTTTCTGTCAAGGTTATTCTTAATTAAGTATGCACCCGCCAAAGCCATTAATCCTAAATAAACGGGAGTCGTTGAGAAGCCTCCACGCAAATTGTCTAAAATGCCAATAGAACAGGCGTAGTTCTCTCTAAATAAGAGGTAAATAAAACCAAATACTCCCAGAATAGAAGGAATTAAAAAGAAAATGCCGAAAATCAGTTCCCAATTCCATTTCTTTCGAGTCTTGTTATCAATAGTATCCATGATTATGATATTAAATGTTTAACTTTTTCAGAGCCAGTTAAGAAAGAATAGATTCATTTCCGAAAACACTTCCGAATCGGTCTAATGATTCAGTCGTGATGAGATATTCTATTACAACCAAATCGAAATAATGATCTTCATTTGGCGCCTGCTGGATATGGCGAAGTATTGTATTTACGCATTTTGCCTTGATCTTGCTGTAGTAGTTATCAGGGATGAAACTGCTGGAGGATACTCCAAAATAGAGTTGCTGGACAGAAGATCTCCAATACTCCCAAGCCTCATAGAGATACTTGGTATAGATGCCCGACTCCAATATCTGCCCCAATTCGTAAACACCGTCTTCTCTGTCATGTGAAAGAAGCTCAATAGCCAAGAGGGTCCGCTTGTCTATGTTCTTTTCACTCTGAACTGCAAGAAGCAACCGCTGGGTTTCAATTTCAGACAATTGCCTATCCGAATATGTCCATCCACTGAGGATTTCTATTCCCGGAACAATCGAATTCTTGTCATACCACCTGCGAAAAGCAACGGAATCCCTATTTTTGTTATTATTTTCCGGAAGAATTCTTCCTGGAAGATTGGCGTAACCCCTCCTATATGTATTGAATGAATCCCAGAAAGGGCTGCCCTCCACATCATCTCCGTCATACTTTTTGTAGGCATTGATCAAATTCTGGGCTTGCCGCAAAGTCTTTACATCTGGAAAAGCCTTATTCAACACAGCCATAGGAATGTCAGGAACAGTTTTAGAAACAAGCTCTCGCTTTAAATCCATATGTTCGCCTGGGTTGTATTCGGGATAATTGTTTAGGTATAGCCTGTAGAACAACTGTTCTGCGCTGCTTACTATATTTCCTACTGCTACATAATTGAAACGCCTCTGAACATTTTTTACCGTTTCATTTATCTTGATATCCGGCTCTGGAATAAAGAATGCGTCTTCAACCGGGTCCGGGTTTTTGCCTATGCTGTCATACTCATAGTACATGGCAGCCTTCTCACATATATAATCTATGGATGTGAGCTTTGGCTCAAACAGCACAAACGGTGAGCCTTCTACAACTAGGCTATCCATAATGAAACTGTTGTATTCATCTGCATACGCCTGGGTGTTGGAAATACTATTGTCTTGATTGCTTGATTTACAGCCAATTGTAATAACTGCGAAGATTGTTGCAACAAATTGTGTCGTTACTGAAGACAGTTTATTTCTCATATATTCTTCGATTTTTGTCGTTTTTAATCTCACCACACCACTATGACGGCATCGTTGATTTTGAAGGGTTGTCATTGAGTACCTGCTTGTAAATGTCATTATCCGTCGGCTGGTGTTCTGTCTCCTCCTTAATCTTATTATAAGCATCCACAGCATTTATCCTTGCTGCTTCAAGCGCCTTCAGATAGGCAGGCAGACAATCTCTTAAATGGCCATAAGTGGGCTCATAAAGATCTATGAAGGCTGTGAAACTTCGTTCTTCATCATCAGTAAATGCTTTTGCCATGAAAGTCTGAGGATTAGAAACAGCCACGGCTTTATTTAGCAGATCCATATTCAACTCAATATTAAGGTCAAATGTCATTCTTATCTGCATAAACGGCAATTTGCCGTCAAGTATGATATACCTTACATCATTCACCGTAAATGAGTAAAGGTCATCGCCTTTGTGCTCTATCTTATACCCATTGTATTTCAGCGCATCGCCGATCAAATCGTGCGTAAGAGCCCAGGTTGAAGCAGGGTCGGTGAGAGAATCTCCTTTCTTCAAGTCAGACAACTTAATTTCAAGATCTTCCTTGTATGAATCAAGCCTGTCTATATGCTTCTGTTGCCTGCGGATTTCTTCGCGGTAATCTTTTACCTCCCCATGAGCATCCATGTAAAGGATAGTCATCAAAATAATCAATCCAATTCCAATAAGTGCAATCACCAATTCCATAACTAATAATCTATTTGTCTATTCTGTCTGTTAATGTATTATTCTTGTCAAAGGTAACCTCAATATGCGAATTCTATCTTCGCTCAAAGTCGAGGTTCATCGGTTAATCTTCATATCGTTCTGCTATACGAAATTCATATTTATAATGATACTTGTCAAGGGCATTTCGGGTCCAATGTACCAACTGAAAGCGGGCTGTACGAATTGAAGAGGGCGAAGATTCCCATCGAGATTTTATTGCTATTTTTGCATCGTGGCAACGCATCTGGTCATATCAAAAGGAACGGAACTGTATAGGTTCCCGCTGGACTGCCTGGTCTGCATAGAGGCGGACGGCAACTACTCGTATGCCACAATTCTGGACGGGAAAAGGTCTCTGATATGCGAGCAGCTGGGCAAGATTGAGGAGCTTATAGCCCAGCAGATGGGAGGCAATAACTCCATATTCATTAGAATAGGCCGCAGCCTGATTGTCAACAAAGATTACATTTACCACATAGATATATCCAGGAAAGTTCTGGTAATGTCGGACTGCAAAGGTCTGAGCAAGGAACTTTCGGCTTCCCGCGAAGCCTTGATAAGCCTCAAGGAATTCGTGGAGAAGTCTGTAACCCCAAACACTTGATTTTATGGGAAATGAAATGAACATAAAAGACAGCGAGATCAGGATCATCGGATCTCAGGGCAGTACGGACTCCGGCGGCCATAAGCCGTCCGGCAAAGGCTGGAAGAAGGCCGCCGCATGGATAGCCCTGGGCGTTCTGGCTATAGCCGGCATCCTTTTGCTCATGCTCAGGAACAGCGGAAAGGAACCCGACAACGTACCCGGAGTCTTTGAACCGGTACCTTCAGACAGCACCGTTGTGGAGAATCCTGCGCCGGTACAGGCTTTGGACAGTCTCGGCGATTATTCTGACACCACCGGCCTGGCTTATACTGAGGTCATTGCAAAGACCATCAACGATGTTCCGCTGACAATCCTCATACCGCATAACGCAACGGCAGAACTCTATATGGGAGTGCCGGACACCCGCGACAAGAGCATCATACTGGCCACTCACGCCGCAGACATTCGCCGAGACAACAAGAAGATTGTGGGAGCGTTTGTCCTCAAGGGAGAGCCGCTGGCTTGGGGACTTTCCAAAAAAGGCTACTGCGGCATCATAGACGGCAAAATCACCGTTGGCGTGGCAGACAATTCCCCTCTCTTCGAGGAAGCCACAGAAAAAGGTGGCTACTTCTTCCGCCAGTATCCGCTTGTTGACAACGGCCAATTGGTTGAAAACGAACCTAAGAACAAAGCATATAGAAAAGCCCTCTGCGAAAGAGCCGGAGAGATCTTCATTGTAAAGAGTGAGGCAGAGGAATCGTTCCACGACTTTGCCCAGGCCCTGGTTGATCTGGGCTGCAGTAACGCCATCTATCTGATTGGCAGCACAGCATACGGCTATTGCTACGACAAGGAAGGCAACCTGAACGAATTCTTCCCTAGAACCGCCGTCAAGTACAAATTTGAAAACTTCATCATCTGGAAGGCAAACTAACCTTCTTTATTATTTCCTTGTTTTAGGAAATTTTGTTTCTTATATTTGCAAAGCACAATTAATGCGGATATGAGAAACAGAATAAAGGAATTGCTTGACAATAAGGGGATTTCGCAAACTTGGCTGGCAAAGAAGCTGGGCAAGAGTTTCCGTACGGTCAATATGTACTGCAGCAACACTATTCAGCCGCCTGCAAAAGCACTTGAAGAAATTGCGCATATACTGGATGTTGATCTGCCAGAACTATTGTCAAAGGAGAAAAAATACCCTATTCCTGAAGACAAGGAACCATCACTACTTAAAGAACCAAGCGCGACTTATCATACTCTACCTAAACCTGTAATCAAGCCGTCAGCTTACTCTAAGGTAAAATACCTGATAATAGATGACCTGAAGTTCATCGATGTACCAAAGGAACAAGTTATAATGAGCTTTGTTTCAACCTGCATCGAGGCTGCGGCCAGAACTGCAAAATGCTCTTATGAAGCCATATACAAGCGAATGAAGAAAGTCCGTCTGATAGAGAATTACATCTATCCATGCTACGACGGGCTACACACAGAAAGCCGCGAGAATTTAGCGGTGGATATACTGGAGTGTCTAGAAATGTGGGAAAAAAGAATGAACAACTAATTCGAAAGATTATGGATGAGAAGAGAAAACTCCTTGTATATCACGGAGGAACAGAGTTAATTGAGCACCCTCTTTATAACTATGGAAGAAGCCTGCTAGACTTCGGCAAAGGCTTCTATGTCACCGATATAAAGGAACAGGCCATTATGTGGGCAAAGATAACCGCCAAAAAACGTGGCCTGGAGCCAGTAGTCAGCAGATATCTGCTTGACTGGGACTCAATCGTAAGACAGGCAAAATGCAGGCTCTTTGGATATTATGATGAAGATTGGCTGAATTTTGTGGTCCTTTGCCGCAAAGGATATGATCCTTCAAGAAAATTCGACTACATAGAAGGCGGCGTGGCTGACGACCGGGTAATTGATACCGTAAATAGCGTTATTTCTGGACTTATGGATTACAAAACTGCCCTAAAGACACTCTCTACAGTCGAGCCTAGCAGCCAGATGTGTTTTCTCAATCAACCGACAATAGACAAATACCTGGAATATAATGGAATGGAATTTATCTAAGAAAGAAAAGAAACAAAACGATATAATTCTCAAAGAGATAGTTCTGTGCAATCTCATCGGGGAAATAGCCTGTGTGCTTGCAGAGAGGCTCAAGACAGAACCTCTGCTGGCTCTCCAGCTGTTCTACGAAAGCAACACCTGCCGCCAGCTACACGACAGAAGCACCGGCCTCTACCTTTTCAGCGCCGGCTACATAGCAGAAGACTACATAAGAGAAAAGACGCGCTAAGAACTATGCTTGGCTTTCTTCTTCGGGAAAGCTAGCATCAGAAGGTTGATGATGATGTAGGTGGTAATTACCGCCACTATAAGCGCAGGGAAACTGAATCCCCCTACTATAGCCATAACAATCTCAACGGCCACTATCAGAAGAAAGATATATCTGTCGCGATTATCCGGCCAGGAGAGGTTCCTGAACTTCATCGAGAACATAGGAATCTCGCTTACCAGCAGCCAGCACAGCACCGGTGCAACAATAGCCGGCAACCAGTAAATCCAGTCAAAAGCTGGATTTTGAGTCCCGTCACGCATCCATTCCAATTCACGCGATAAAAGTGATATCCGAAGGATAGCAACCAAAGAAATGTATAACAATGCGCACGCCGGAGTGGCCAAACCCCTAAAGTTCTCTGTCTGGCGCTTGTCGTTATTGAACTTGGCCAGACGCAACGCAGAAAACACCGCAATCAGCAAAGGAATAAAGCTTGCAATCCAATAAGTATCACCAAAACAATTGGTAAATCCCTTTGACATAAAGCCTAATCCGACAAAAGCGGGAACTACGCCAAAACTCACCATATCGGCTAATGAATCAAGATCTTTTCCAATCGGCGAATAAGCCTTTAAAGAACGTGCAGCAAGGCCGTCCAGGAAATCAAACATAGCAGCCAGAAGCACGAAAAGCAAAGCAACCAAAGCTTCATTATGTAAATAAATAGCCATACAGCCGCAGAGCAGGTTGCAGCAGGTAAGAGCGTTAGGTATGTGCTTTCTGATTCCCATTATGAGGGTAAAGTTAACAAAAAAAGCAATAATGTATGCTTGACCGGCAAGCCTCTATGAATCCGCACATTATGTAAAGACCCGCATGCTATTCTCAGCGATATGACGGGTACGGCACATTTTAGACCTCATTTGTTTATTTTTGCAATCGCTGAGAAATAAAGCAAGCCACAAATTAATTGGATTACGAAATATAAAAGATATGAACACAGATTTTAAGAACCATATAAACAGCAATGCTGCTGAAAAGCCTGAACACATTGAAGTAAGAGGAGCCAGAGTCCATAACCTCAAGAACATAGATGTTGACATACCGCTGGGGAAGATTGTGGGGATAGCCGGTGTCAGCGGAAGCGGAAAGTCTTCACTGGCCCTTGGAGTGCTTTATGCAGAAGGCTCAAGGAGGTATCTGGATTCGCTTTCTACTTATACCAGACGCAGGATGACCTTTTCTGCAAAGGCGGATGTGGACGATGTTCTCTATGTTCCGGCTTCTATCGCTCTGCACCAGAGGCCTGGAGTGCCCGGGATCAGATCTACTTTCGGAACCGGAACCGAGTTGCTCAACAGCCTGAGGCTCATGTTCTCCAGGCTCTCAAGCCACAGATGCCCCAACGGGCACTACGTAGCCCCTACCCTGGCTGTGGCCGCCGGACAGCAGATTGTTTGTCCTGAATGTGGGACTGCTTTCTATGCCCCTGGAGCAGAAGAACTTGCCTTCAACAGCCAGGGCGCTTGCAAGAGATGCGGCGGAACCGGTATGGTACGAACAGTTGACATTGCCACTCTTGTCCCCGACAAGAACCTGACTATAGACCAGGGAGCCGTGGCACCGTGGAACAGCCTCATGTGGTCTCTTATGACCGATGTATGCCGTGAGATGGGCGTCAGGACCAACGTACCGTTCAAGGACCTGACACCGGAGGAAAAAGAGATTGTCTATCACGGTCCTGCCCAGAAGAAGCATATTTTCTACAAGGCCAAGAACAGCAACGTGGCCGTTGAGATGGACTTTACCTACTACAGCGCAGTCCACAGCGTGGAAAACGCCCTGGCCAAGGTCAAGGATGAAAAAGGCATGAAGAGAGTGGAGAAATTCCTCAAGGAAGACATCTGCCCGGAATGTGGAGGCACCCGTCTCAGTGATGCGGCCAGGGCTCCGAGGCTGAGAGGAATATCTCTCGCCGATGCCTGCAAAATGCCACTTGACAAACTTGTGGAATGGGTTAAAGGCGTACCAGCGTCTCTCCCTGAAGAGATGAGACCAATGGCTAAAAGCATCTGCGATTCTTTCCTGCTTGTGGCTAAAAGGCTGATGGAACTCGGCCTTGGCTATCTGGCTCCGGACCGATCCGCTTCCACACTCTCAACTGGAGAAAGGCAGAGGATGCAGCTGGCCAGATCCGTGCGCAACAGGACAACCGGAGTGATGTATGTGCTTGACGAGCCTTCCATAGGGCTGCACCCATCCAACATAACCGGGCTCAACGGAGTGATGCACGACCTGGTTTCAGACGGCAACTCCGTGATTCTGGTAGATCACGACAGCCAGATACTAAAGGAAGCTGACTGGATAATAGAAATGGGTCCGTCTGCCGGAGCTGATGGCGGCAAGGTCCTTGCAGAAGGCACCGTACCGCAGATTTGTTCAAATCCTGAATCAAAGATTGGACCGTTCCTAAAGCAGAGCCAGACCTCTCTCAAAGCATATTCCAAAGACCTGTTTTCCCAAGGCAGGATACACCTTTCCACATCTGAGATACACACCGTAAAACCTTTGGAAGTGGATATTCCCAAAGGCAGGCTCACGGTTGTAACCGGCGTGTCCGGCTCCGGAAAGACTACAATGGTCCTGGAAAGCCTTGTTCCGGCCCTTGAAGCAGACCTACAGGCCGGAATGCCAAAGCACATAAAAGCCATATCCGCTCCCGGCATTGCGCACGTAAAACTCATAGACGCAACCCCTATAGGAATAAATGTCCGTTCTACAGTTGCCACATACGCAAACGTCCACGATGAGTTGAGAAAAATCTTCGCCCGGACTTCAGATGCCAAAAAATACGGATACAAGGCCGGAGACTTCTCCTACAACACAGGCAGCCTCAGGTGCCCGGTCTGCGATGGAACCGGCTCCATAAGCCTTGACGTGCAGTTCCTTCCGGATGTGGACATTCCTTGCCCTGAATGTCACGGGGCCAGATACTCCAAGGAAGCCCGGCAAGTGCTTTACACAAACAAGAACAAGGAGACAGCATCTCTGCCGCAGATAATGGACATGGAAGTTTCCAGAGCGCTGGAATTCTGCAAAGACATTCCGGCCGTAAGGGAAAGGCTCAAGACACTCGACCATCTGGGCCTTGGCTATCTGACGCTTGGGGAAGAGACCCCGAGCCTTTCAGGAGGAGAGGCTCAGCGACTTAAACTTGCCAGCGAAATGGGCCGCACCCAGACCGATTCAGTATTCGTGTTCGACGAACCGTCCATAGGACTGCACCCACTTGACGTGCAGACACTCTTGAGCGTATTCCACAGCCTTCTTGAAGCAGGAGCCACGGTCATAGTCATAGAACACGACCTTGACATCATCCGAAGCGCAGACTATGTGATAGATATGGGGCCGGGCGGCGGAGAAGCCGGAGGAAGGATCGTAGCCACAGGTTCCCCGGCAGAAATCGCTGAAAACAAGAACAGCATCACCGGCCGCTATTTATAAACTGACAGAAACGGTGTCTTTCGGGAGCTTGATGTTTCGGACTGAGAGTTTTTCCTTTCTTTTCTTGTTGTAAAAGACGATATCTAATTCATCTGCGTTTTCTGAATCCACCGGGAATTCCCAGATGGTGAAAGCGGGGGAAGTGTAATTTACTCCACGCAGGCTCAGGTAATATTTTGAAACTGGTATTTCTAAGTTATCACATTTTAAGAAAGCTGTCATCTTCTCATATAACTTTGGGTTCAGTTTGTCTCTAAGGACAATTGTCGTTCTGCCTTGGTCTTTTATCACAAAAACAGGTTTAATCTTATTTGAAGATGAAGCATAGGCCGGATAAGAAACAATGTTATCTGAACTTAGTGAGTCTTTGAGCCATTTAAAGTACATGGGATTATCATTTCTGAGTTGCATTGCCTCTTCTGCATCTATTCCAACTAATCCTAAGGCAGAGAAGCAAAGAAATGGCAAGATGGTTGTACTTGAAGGAATTCTGCGGAATTCTGACACGACTGTAACGAACAGCAGTTCGTCATTTTTATCATGTCCTTCAATAATGAGAGAAAGGATATAATTAGCATTATATCTTGTGCGTGAAAATCCTTGGTTTTGATTTTCAACACTTACATATTGATCCCTTCCGGGGTAATTGTCGTATGGCGGAATAGAACTGTTTACTTCATTGCGGCTGACACGACCCGGGGAGCGGTCTGCATAACGTTCTATCATCTTTATAGAGGCTGAGTTTTCTCCTGAAAACACTCTATCGACATCACGTTCAAAATTAAAGCGAACATTGACAATAAAATCTGCTAACTCCTTATTGTAGATTCTTTGTGTCCCATGAACTTTAAATAGTTTCTCTATGTATGCGGCCTGATTACTTACTTGTGTTGTATCATCGGTATCAGGATATGCTATAAAATATGATTTGCCTGCTATTGGATAATCGCCGTGAGAGGAGATGCCAATGTCAAATAAAATTGAAATGGGTTTATTACGGGGTGGCAAATTGTCAGACATTTTCTTTAAATCCTGTATTATTTCGGTGACACTTTTCGTATTCCTTTGCCCCGTACAAAGAGACGATAAGCTTAGCAGTATTGTGGCTAACAAAATAAACTTTTTCATGTCACTATTCATTTATTTCAAAAAACATTGCTGTCCACTAAAAACTGTGAACAGTAATGATTTCATATAATTAATAGTGTGATAAAGTTAACAAAATTTCCTCATTTTAAATGCGAAATACTTTTTTGATGCTTCAAAACTTGAACCAGAATATCACCTGAACAGATATTTCACACTATAGAAGATGTTCATAAGAACATAAAACAGCACCACGCAAACAATACAAAGAGAAAAGCTTATATCCGTCAGCATGTATATTATTATCGCGATGAGAATTACAACAAGCATAACACGCTGCCTGGTCCAGCCACTCTGAAACTTGGATATGTCTTTAAACGAAAAGAAAGGTATGCTGCTCAGCATCAGGAATCCGCACACCAATACCGCTACCAGCATTCCGAAAGACTGCAGAGATTCCGAGGCCAAAGAGGCGATTAAAAGACCGCTGGCAGATGCAGGAAGGCCAATGAAATTCACCTTCTGACGAGAATCGTTGTTGAACCGCGCCAGCCTCAAAGCAGTGAAGACAGGCAGCAGAAGCATACCCGCTGAAGCCACCACAGAAAGCCATCCTGCAGCAAAGCTTGAAAGCATCTTGAAAGCCATTACCGCCGGAGCAACGCCAAAGCTCACCAGGTCCGCCAATGAGTCCAAATCCTTGCCCACAGCACTTTCAGCCTTCATCTTGCGTGCAGAGAATCCATCCAGAAAGTCAAACACAAAAGCACCGAGAAGAAACACAATTGCCAGATTCATCGCTGAAACGGTTACAGCCAGCAAGCCGCACATCAAGTTGCAGCAAGTAAAAATATTGGGTATGTGACGGCGTAGCTTCATCTATAAGCCCGTGTATCTTTATCAGCGAGCAAAGATAACAAATATACTCCCGACTTTACCGTTTTCTACAAACAGCTATAACTCAAGTAATTAAGAAATTGACTGCATGCATTTTCGCATACAGTCAATTCAACATACACCTCATTATCAAGAATATACCGATAACGCCATCTGAAAGCCGTCCAAAGATTACGACTAAGAAAGCAAATCGCTGAGCAAAGAAAAACGCCCGGGCAGCTTAATTGCCCAGGCGTTCTTGCACTACTTGATGTCCAGTTTCTTCTTGATGCCTTTGGTAAGGGCGTCCTTGGCAACCATTATCTGGATGGTCTTTGCCTTGAAGTAGCTTTCTGACACATAAAGATAACCGTCACCGTTGTCAGGACCCCAGGAGTTCTTCACTATGTAGTATTTGACTCCGTTCTGGTCTTTTGCTATGCCGGTAATGTGCATCAGGTGGTCATCTGAAGTTGTGAAGTCGTTCCACATGGCCTGACGGATGTCAGCGTCTATAGGACTCTCAGTGTAATACTTCTCAATCTTCTTTGCTCCGCGAATGTTCTCTCCAGGAGCGAAAACTGCCAGATGATTGTTGTGGGCAAAGTATATCTCGCTCATGTCTGCATCCCAAGCTACAGTGTAACCATGCATCACGGCACGGGTGCAGATGGCATCCAGTTCGTCGAGAGTTACATTGTATGAAGCAGCCATATCCCAGTTGTCAGGAATTTCAAGGATGAACTTCTCGTAGTAAGGATGATGAGTGAAGCTTGTGATTTCTACATAGTCATCCTCTTCGAGCTCGAGATGCTCCTTGAAAGAAATCGGGTCATATTCCTTTCCCTTGTAGGTGAAAGTTGCAGGAACCTTTCCAAGATATTTGTCCAGAATCTCGTTCATCTGCTCGTAAGGAACGCCTTGCTTATGGGCAACGGCAGTATCCAGAAGGTCATCGATCTCCTTCTGCAGCTTGTTGTGGTTGTGAGTCTTGGAGTCGTAGTTGATGCCGTTGTAGGCTTCGTCAGGCATAAGACCGGCTCTTTCCATCCAGTAAGTAGCCTGATGGCTGATTCCTCCAGGTCCTCTGCGGCCTTTTCCTCTGCGATAGTAGTAGTCCGCTCCCCTTCTGAGATACTCCTGTCTTACGGTGTACATCTCGGAAAGGTCCAGGTCAGTGTCAGCTGTCCCCTTGCGGATAGCCTCACTCTCAAGGAATGAAGTTGTAGCAAAGCACCAGCAAGTACCGGTAGCCGCCTGGTTCTTTACTGCGGTGGCAGGAAGATTCTTGACGATGGTGAACTCGTAGTGCGGAAATTTTGTCTGCAATTCTTGTGCAAACAATCCGGTTCCAAGGAACAGGGCTGCTGCTGCAATGAATAATCTTTTCATAGTGTGCTTGTTTTTATGTTGATTTCTATACCCGATATTTAAAGACCCATCTTCTTGCGGATGTCCTTAGGGATGGAGTTCTTGTTCACGAGGATGTTCATGGTCTTGTATCTAACGAAAGCCTCAGACACATACCATATCCCCTTATACTTTCCGGAAGGGCCCCAAGAGTTCTTTACCATATAGTACTTGGTTCCGTTCTGGTCCTTGGCGATACCGAATATCTGCATTCCGTGGTCGTCGGTAGTGTTCTTGTTGTCATAGCCTTCCTGACGCATCTCCTGCGTTATGGCAAGCTCCTTGACAGGCTCCACGATCTGAGGCCTGGCGTTTGGAGTGTTTCCACCAACCCATCTTGCCTGATCTGAGCCGATTGAGCTTTCCAGAGCCTTCATGTCAGGAACAATGCCAATGCCATCGCGAGTAAAACCAACCTCACTTACATCAGAACCCCAAGCGATTGTATAGCCCTTCTCGATAGCGTTGTCCATAATAGCGATAAGCTCGTCAATAGGAATATTGTAGCTCAGATCCCAACGCCAGTTGTCAGGAACTTCGATAGCAAACTTGGTATAGAATGGATAGTGGGTGAAGGAAGTTACAGATACGTAGTCATCCATATTCAGGCCCAGACCCTTGGTAACGAAATCCTTAGGGCTGTAGGTAACTCCCTTGTAGGTAGTAGTCTCAGGGCACTTGCCAAGATAAGTCTCAAGGACGTTCTTGTATGTTTCCATATATCTAGGAGAAACTTTTCCGCCAGCCTTCTTCGCACCTTCTGCAAGACCGTTGCTGATAGCTGTAAGTTCACGGAAATTGATTCTCTTCTCGCCTGGAAGCAGGTTAGGCATATCCTTCTCAAGGACAACGCCATAGTCCTCAAATGAGTGGGAAACATCCTCAAAAGAACCGCCCTCGGCAAAGTTCAGGTAGCCGTCCACGCGGATGAACTTGCGCATCTTCTCTATGTAGTTCTTCGTAACGGTGTACATTACAGAAAGATTCAGAGAAGTGTCTGCATGTCCGTTGCGGATAGCCTCACTCTCAAAGAAAGCGGTGGTTGAGAAAGCCCAGCAAGTACCGCTGCTTCCCTGGTTGCGGATAGCGGTAATAGGATTAGCCTTAACTGTAGTGAACTCGAAACCTTTCCTCTGAGTCTTCTCAGGAACATTACCCTGAGCAGAAGCTGCTGTACTGCCAATACATACGACTGCAAGCGCTGCAAAAAACAATTTCAATGATTTCATAATGCTTTAAAATTTACAAATATCTAAATTCCAATAACGTTCAACTAACTTTCACTACCCCTCCACCAACTCTCCACTAGCCCTCCACCAACTTTCAACTTTAGCCCAAGTAGCCTTCAAGTAACTTTCCAGCAAACATCAAACTATGTACCCCTCCTCAGCGATCCTCTAAGCTCATTCCACTGAATTTCCCCAAACTTCCGTGCCCTACCCCCAAGTATCTGCACTGATAGCCACGCTTTCACGCTTTCACGCCTCAAACGCGCCCACCGTCCCTGTTTTTGGGACAGAAGGAGCACTTTCCCCATCAAAACGCTACCACCGTCCCGTTTTTTGGGACAGAAGGAGCACTTCCCCAATCAAAACGCTACCACCGTCCCAGTTTTTGGGACAGAAGGAGCACTTCCCCTATCAAAACGCTACCACCGTCCCGTTTTTTGGGACAGAAGGAGCACTTCCCCATCAAAACGCGCCCACCGTCCCTGTTTTGGGGACAGAAGGAGCACTTTCCCCACCTCAAACGCTCTTCTACGGAATGTTTAAGAACTTATGGGCCTGGATGGAAATGTTCCACTCAGGATGTTTTTTCACATACTCCACTATGAGCGGAGAAATCACCTTCATTTTGCTCCATTCAGGTTGCATATAAAACAAACACGGACCATCCACCGCCTTTCTCAAGTCTGCATATCGTCCTATTTGACCTTCAAAGCCCACTTTTGTCAAAGCTTCAGCCACCTTACCATCACGCCCAACACCCTCAACAACCCCTTCAGCCCCAACAGCACCTTCAGCAACTTCAGCATTAACAACCCCATCACGCCCAACAGCACCTTCAGCACCTTCAGCACCAACAACGCCATCATGACTAACAGCCAGACTCTTCTTTGAGTGACCATACAAGGACGTTTGCATCCTCAAAACCTTATTTCGGTTCTCCTCCGCCCATTCAAAATCCTTGGTGTCTTCAATGATGACCTTTAGCTCATCGGCGATCATAAAAAACTCTTCCTTTGGAGGCTTGTTGCGTTTAGGGCTCAGGCACACCCAGTCGAAAATCCCGCTCAGGTGGCTGCTTCCGCTTGTCTCAACATAAATCTCCATTCCTGACTGCTTCAGCAACATGCACAAAGGATCCAACGGATAGTTCATAGGTTCTCCACCTGTTATAACTATAGCCTTGGCCGGAGTAGCCGCAGCGTCTCTTACTATATCCTCGATTGGTACCGGTGGAAAACGGTCCGGATTCCAGCTTTCCTTGCTGTCGCACCAACGGCAGCCTACATCACAACCGCCAAGCCTGATGAAATAGGCCGGCTTGCCACTATGGAAGCCCTCTCCCTGAATAGTGTAGAAGCTCTCAACCAGCGGCAGAAGTTTTCCGCCCTCCAAAGATGGATATGTCATGCTCATATTCAACAAATATAAACATTTTGGAAATCGTTTCAAAGACACACATCAAAAATCCGGAAAACAACAACCATCCAAACTTCAAATGATACCGCAGCCCCGCCCTACAAACAGACATAAGGCTATGGACTATGCAGGCTATGCTGACTATGCAGGCTATGATGCCCAGCCAACAAGGCCAACAAGGCTAACGGAAAGGCTTTGCATGCCCAGCCAACAAGGCTAACAAGGCCAACGGAAAGGCTTTGCAGACCAGCCAGGTGGTTGAGATATGAAGGCGTTTTTAGCAAATAGCTAATTAGCAACATCTTAAACAATTGAAGGGGTATGAAAGCAGCGTACCTAAAAATCGATATCTACCTAACAATTAACAACTTACTGAAAACGCCCCACAATATATGAATATATGAACATATCAATATATCACATATCAATATATTAACTGACGCAAGGCCGGCGTTCTTAGCAAACCAGCTGCAAATATGTTTACTGGAATATGTTTACTGAAGACATCGGAGCGTTTTCAGCATATCGCTGATTAACAATATTTTAAACAATTGAAGGGGTATGAAAGCAGCGTACCTAAAAATCAGTATCTCCCTAACAATTAACAACTTACTGAAAACGCCCCACAATATATGAATATATGAATATATGAATATATGAACATATCAATATATCACATATCAATATATTAACTGACGCAAGGCCGGCGTTCTTAGCAAACCAGCTGCAAATATGTTTACTGGAATATGTTTACTGAAGACATCGGAGCGTTTTCAGCATATCGCTGATTAACAATATTTTAAACAATTGAAGGGGTATGAAAGCAGCGTACCTAAAAATCGGTATCTCCCTAACAATTAACAACTTACTAAAAACGCCCACAATATATGAATATATGTACATATCGATATATCAACATATCAACATATCAATATATCACATATCAATATATTAACTGACGTAAGGCCGGCGTTCTTAGCAAACCAGCTGCAAATATGTTTACTAGAATATGTTTACTGGAATATGTTTACTGAAGACATCGGAGCGTTTTCAGCATATCGCTGATTAACAAGATTTTAAACAATTGAAGGGGTATGGAAGCAGCGTACCTAAAAATCAGCATCTCCATAGTATTTAACAACTTACTAAAAACGCCCCACAAAAGCTTGAATGGCTTCATCCAAAAAGATTGTATGGTTGCATCCCAAAAGCTTGTATGGTTGCATCCAGCAGAAGTTGTTTAGAAATTGGATTTATTACTTACGCATACCTTTTATAGTAAAGAGTCTATAGAAATATGAAAAACTTACTCGTTTTGGTGTAGCAGCATACTTGTTTAGAAACGGTAAAGTACGTGCGGTTAGAAACGATTAAGTACTCGCGGTTAGTAACGATACAACATTTGCGGTTAGGAACAATACAACATATGCGGTTAGGAACAATACAACACATGCGGTTAGAAACAATACAACACATGCGGTTAGAAACGATTAAGTACGTGCGGTTAGAACAATACAACACATGCGGTTAGAAACGATTAAGTGTGTGCGGTTAGAAAATTCTGGACATTTTGTCGCCTAGTCTGGCGGAGGTTCATGGATATGTGGCCAAAATGGCACTTTAGAAGCCATTCGAGAAGCCATTTATGCAGTTTTCGTTTCTGGCGGCCATCTTGCAATAAGGTATTTCAGTGTTCTCAACGATTAAACTCAATCGATGAACAATAAAGTGAAAGATTGGAGGGTGGAGAATGAAGATTGGAGATTGGAGATTGGAGGGTGGAGGTTGGAGAGTGGAAGTCAGAGACTGGGGGGTGGAGAATGGAGATTGGAGGATGGAGATTGGAGATTGGAGATTGGAGGTTGGAGATTGGAGGATGGAGATTGGAGGATGGAGATTGGAGGATGGAGATTGGAGATTGGAGATTGGAAATTGGAAATTGGAGATTGGAGATTGGAGGGTGGAGAGTGGTGGGTGGAGAGTGGAAGTTAGAGACTGGGGAGTGGAGGATGGAGACTGGGGAGTGGAGATTGAAGATTGGAGATTGGAGATTGGAGATTGGAGATTGGAGGTTGGGGATTGAAGGTTGGAGATTGGAGATTGGAGATTGGAGGGTTGGAGATTGGAGGGTTGGAGACTGGAGGGTTGGAGACTGGGGATTGGAAATTTGTGATTTGCTGAATATAGGAGGTATAAAAATGAATACAGTAAACAATCAGGCACAAGGAAAGATGCTGGAGCGCTACGCCGTAAATCTCAACGAGAGGGCTAGGAGCGGAAAGCTTGATCCGGTTATCGGAAGGGATGACGAAATCCGTAGAGTACTGCAGATTCTAAGCCGCCGTACAAAGAACAACCCTATCCTGGTGGGAGAACCGGGTGTGGGCAAGACCGCCATAGCAGAGGGTCTTGCGCAAAGGATTGTGCACGGCGATGTAGCTGAGAACTTGAAGGGAAAGGTAATCTACTCCCTGGATATGGGAGCCCTGATTGCCGGTGCCAAGTATCAGGGAGAATTTGAGGAAAGGCTGAAAGGTGTGGTAAAGGAGGTTGTGGACAGCAACGGAGAGATCATACTATATATAGATGAAATCCACACACTGGTGGGAGCCGGCCAGACTTCCGGAGCAATGGATGCGGCAAACATCCTCAAACCTGCACTCAGCCGCGGAGAACTCCGCTGTGTAGGTTCAACGACACTGGACGAGTACCAGAAGTATTTTGAGAAGGACAAAGCCCTGGAAAGAAGGTTCCAGATGGTTATGGTGGATGAACCTAGCCCGGCTGAGAGTATTTCCATACTTAGAGGCCTGAAGCCTAAGTACGAGAACCACCACAAGGTGAAGATTGAGGACGATGCCATCATCGCTGCAGTAGAGCTCAGCCACAGGTACATAACCAACCGTCATCTTCCGGACAAGGCTATAGACCTTATAGACGAGGCTGCCGCCAAGCTTCGTCTGGAAATGAACTCAGTACCGGAAGAAATAGACGAAATCCAGAGGAAGGTAAAGCAGCTGGAGATAGAGAAGGAAGCCATCCGCAGAGAAGGCACTTCTCCAAAGCTTACAGATATAACCAACCAGCTGGAAGACCAGAAGAAAAAACTGGAAGTCCTTGACCAGCAATGGAAAGAGGAGAAGAAGCTCTACGACAGCATCCAGACAAAACGTCAGGAGATTGACAGCCTCAACTTCCAGGCTGAGACTGCCGAAAGGAACGGAGACTACGCAAAGGTAGCCGAGCTGCGCTACGGCAAGATTGCTGGGCTGCAGAAGGAGATTGAAGAGCTGCACAAGAAAATAGAGTCAAACGAGCATCGTCTTATCGATGAGCAGGTAGGTCCTGACGACATCGCTGAGATAGTGGCCAAATGGACCGGCATCCCTGTATCCAAGATGATGCAGAGCGAAAAGGACAAACTTCTCCATCTTGAAGAGGAACTTCACAAGAGGGTTGTGGGCCAGGACGAAGCCATAAAGGCGGTAGCCGACGCCGTAAGACGTTCCAGGGCCGGTCTTCAGAGCGAGAAACGCCCTATCGGCTCATTCCTTTTCCTCGGTACCACCGGAGTCGGAAAGACAGAGCTGGCTAAAGCTCTCGCTGAATTCCTTTTCGACGATGAGAACATGATGACCCGTATAGATATGTCCGAGTACCAGGAGAGGTTTGCCGCTACACGTCTTGTCGGAGCGCCTCCAGGATATGTGGGGTATGAGGAAGGAGGCCAGCTTACCGAGGCAGTAAGGAGAAAACCTTATTCCGTAGTACTGTTCGACGAGATAGAGAAAGCTCATCCGGACGTATTCAATATCTTGCTGCAAGTCCTTGATGACGGAAGGCTTACAGACGGCAAAGGCCGTACCGTAAACTTCAAGAACACCATCCTCATCATGACCAGCAACGTGGGCTCAGACATCATCCAGGAGTATATGTCCAAAATGAAGGACTTGACAACAATAAACCTCAGCGATGAGAAAAGCAACGCCCAGGATGCAAAAGCTGAAACGGACAACGACGGCAGCAGCGCCCAGGCTTCTGACAAGTACGCCGAGCAAGCCATCAGCAACGCCTACAACGAGCAGCTGCTGGACGAGTGCAAAGAAAAGGTCCTGGCACTGATGAAAAGGACCGTACGGCCTGAGTTCCTCAACAGGATAGACGAAATCATAATGTTCCGTCCGCTGGGCAAGACCGAAATCCGCGGCATCCTGAAGCTTCAGATTGCCCAGGCCGAGAAGCTCCTCGAAGGGCAGAACATCCGTCTCAGGTTTACGGAAGAAGCCTTGAACTACCTTACAAACAAGGGCTTTGATATTTCATACGGTGCAAGGCCTATCAAACGCGTACTCCAGAAGGAAGTCATAAACACCGTAGCCAAGGCCATGATTGCCGGCAAAGTAGTCAAGGGCAGCACGGTAACCATTGACTACCTAGACGGAGGACTCCTGATAAAATAGAAAATAGCACAGCTGAAAGAGCGTGCCAGACAAAACTCTGACTATCTGGATATTAGCTAAATTACTATAGGTAAAAACGCCTATAGTAATTTGCTTATTCTCCTATCTGTCAGCCAATTATCCGGCACGCTACTTTTTTGATTAATCAAAACATATTCGTACATTTGCGCCCTATGGAAACAGAGAGGGAAGACCAGCAGTTTGAAAGAGAAGAGAACGAGCGTCTGAAGGAGGCGTTCCGTCGTTTTGACTCCATGTACAACGGAGAGCGGAGAGACGTGACGCCACTGAACGGCTTTGAAGAGGACGAATACGAGTACATTATAGACAAATATATAGATTTGTTCAACGATCCCATGGCCCGCTTTGCCGCTGAAATGGGGTTTGGGGCCTATCCGTATTCCTCCGCCCTTCTTGTCAAGTACTGCGATGCGCTCGTGGTGGGGAAGGAGCTGGGCAAGGCGCTTCTTGTCCTGGATGAATACAAGGATTCTTTTCCTCCTAACTCTGACATCTATCTGTCGTACAGCCGGGTGTACATCGGGATGAAAGATCTTGAGAATGCCCGCCGCTACTACAACATGGCCATTGAGGTAGAGACCGCTCCGGAAGACATCTGCGACTCCATACACACGCTGGCCCAGGACTGCATGGAAGTAGAGCTCTACGATGAAGCCCTGTTCTATCTGGACAGGACTGCGGAGCTGACTTCCGTCTGGAACCTCAAGCACAACGAGACCGAGAAGCCGGAGAACATGGCCTCATACTACTTTGACTATGCGTTCTGCTCAGAAAAGATAGGCAAGGAGGACAAAGCCGTTGAATTGTACCAGAAATGCCTGGACATAGACCCTTTCAACGATATTGTATGGCACAACTTGGGCATTATCTACTCAAAGAAAAGCCAGCACAAGAAGGCGTACGAAGCGTTCGACTATGCAATAGCTTTGAACCCGAAGAATGTCAACGCGCTTTTCAACATGGGGCAGCTTTGCCTGGAATGTAACCTGTACGACCTGGCCCAAAGCAACTTTGAAGCATGCTGCAAGCTGGAGAAAGACAATCCGGACGCAATAGCCGCACTTGCGCTTACATACTTTCTGAAAGAAGACCTCAACCAGGCTGAGATATTGTACCGCAAGGCTTTGATTTTCTGCCCGGATCACCAGCCGTCAATAGACGGGCTGAGAGAAGTGCAGACAGAAAAAAAGCTTAGGGAAAAAATTAAGAACCGCCATAAAGACACCGACGGCAACGGCCCCAAAGACAGATAAACAACAGGAAAAAAGAAACAACACATACAATGAGCAAAGCTGGAGAATATATACTTTTGACAATCAAGGGCATAGGCATTGGTGCCGCAAACGTCATCCCTGGCGTGAGCGGCGGAACCATCGCCTTCCTGACAGGTATCTTTGAAAGACTTATCAACTGCCTCAAATCCTTCAACCTGAGGACAACCAAGCTTCTTTTCCAGGGCAAATTCCGCCAGTGGGCCAAGGAGACAGACATACTTTTCCTGGCGTTTGTGCTGCTGGGCATCGCCATAAGCGCTTTCTCCCTGGCAAAACTGATGCTCTACCTGCTCAACAACGAGCCTACAGCAACATGGGGATTCTTCTTCGGCCTTGTTCTGGTATCTTGCTGGTACGTGATCAAGGAAATCAAGAAATGGAACGTGGGTACCGTCATAAGCCTTGTCATAGGCATCGCCGTAGCGGTTTGGGTGTCACTGACTTCCCCTACCGAGACTCCTGACACCTGGTGGTTTCTGCTGATTGCCGGAGCTGCCAGCATCTGCGGAATGATTCTCCCCGGCATATCAGGCAGTTTCCTGCTTGTGCTGATGGTCAAATATGAAGACCTGATGCAGAGCATAAGCACCCTTAACATCCCGCGCCTGGCCCTGTACCTCATAGGTGCCGTGGCCGGTATCCTGGCATTTTCCCACTTCCTGGCCTGGCTCATGAAACACTGGTACAACCAGACCATCGCCCTTCTTACTGGCTTCATGGTAGGTTCACTGGTAAAGATATGGCCGTGGCAGCAGATTCTCCAGGGCGTTGGAGACAAAGCCGTCACCCGCCCTATCTTACCTGCCAAATACACAGAGCTTTATGGCCAGAACCCACAAGTGGCTACCGCTATCATAATGGCAGTTATAGGTATCGCGATAGTAGTAATCCTTGAATCCTGGGCAAATCGCGAGAAAAACAAATAACACTAACATATAACAATAGCATCATGAAAAAAGCATTATTTGGTTTAGCCATCCTCACAGCAGGATTGGTAATGGTTTCATGCGGAGGAAACAAGTCCGCCAAGACAGAAGAGCAGCCGGCTGCTACAGAACAGACCAAGGCTGAGGAAGCACAAGCCCAAGCAGCAGAGACCTTCAAGACAGAAGACCGTGCATGGTACACTGTAGATATTCCATCTCCTTGGAAAGCAGACCAGTATGTATCTGAAATGACCGTCAAGAAAGAGGGCGCTGAGCTCAACTTCAAAGAGCAGGCAAAATCAGACGTTGCCAAATGGGTGGAAAATATCAGCAAGGCAGCCGAGAGCAAACTCAGCGACATTACAACCGGAGACATCACCTGGAACGTGTTCAAGAACGCCCAGAACTTCAAGACCGTGTATGTGGCACAGGTCAAGGATGGTGTAGTAAGAGTGGGATCTTCTTTGGAAGACGCCAACGATGCGGAAGTTCTCAAGATCCTCCAGAGCGTAAAGGCCAAATAAAAAACAGCCATAGTTTAGGAAGATTGAGAAAAATTGCTACATTTGCACTCCCGATGCCAAAGCATTGGAAAAGCATAAAACGTGTAGCACCTTCAAAGCACGTGGCCACACGGGACTGGTTCGGTAGCTCAGCTGGATAGAGCAACAGCCTTCTAAGCTGTGGGTCTTGGGTTCGAATCCCAACCGAATCACAGAATTAAGTTGCTAACTGAATAACACACAATCAGTTGGCAACTTTTCTTTTATACCTGTTGAAAATTGGTAAAACAAACAGGATAATACCTTAATCATCACGATTGTACCGTAAACAATCCAGGATTAAACCTTGCAATCCTGGATTTCACAGCCAAAATTCCAGAATCATCCCCCTACCCCCTCTTCCACGCCCTTCTGAAGGGCTTTTTTTCTTTACATCACTTTACAATATTTTTCTTACCTTTGAAATGTTCTTAGGAACAAACATACAGATGAAAGTGTTTTCGCTGTATCCTTGAATGGAAAATCTGGTAAATTTTCAATTGCGCAAGGATAAGCAAAACCAAACATCACCTTGTCTGGTATTCTGGTCAGCGACCGGTCTATCATACGGTGTGTGGGGTATTGTTTATTTGCGCACAGGTTTACCAGAGCCTCCATTCAGATAAACGAAACAGCCCCACACTTTCTTTTTATAACATCCATCTTGGGGTTTGGTGGAATAAACAATGAATGAAATGAAAATATTTCTAAAGTTTTTTAGGACTATTGCTATTGTATTCACTTTGGGTGTCTTTACAACACCACTTTATTCAAAGGACATCAAAATCTCTGTAACCCCAGATGATGCCAAGATTTATGTTGATGGCGTTTATATGGGTGACGGAACAGTAACTGCAAGTATGCGCAAAAAAGAGGGTTTCATATCCATAAAATGTGAAAAACCGGGCTACGTTACCCTTGAAACCAGAATTTATTATAAGGATAAAAGAACAGCTGTAACATATTCGCTACGGCGAGATCCTTTTTTTGACATATCATCATCTACAGACCTCGTGAACAAATACTTCACAGTAAAGGTGTCAAAAGATCTGTATACTGAAACACCTGACGGGAAGCGCAATACTTCACTTGCCTGGAAAGAGATACACAACATCCTTCTGAATTACTTTGAGGAAATACAGTCAACAGATTTAGCATCAGGATTTGTACAAACACCATGGAAATACAAATCTTTCCCAGATGCAGACAGACAAGTAAGAACTCGTGTAACAATTAGAGAGACCGGCCTAGGAGGAGATTTAGCTTTCCAAATAAAAGTATCTTCAGAAGTAGCATACATTAATTCTTTACACAGAGACGAAGAGTTCCAGCCTATTGACAGGATACTTAAAGAGATGGAACCTCTTATTTCTGAATTCCAATCCAGATTAGGGAAATAACAATTAGCAATATACACTTATGAAAAAGGTTTTGATTTATTTGATTATATGGTTATTTATACCATTGTTCTCTCATGCCCAAACTGTTGTTAGAGACGATTTTGAAACAAACAAACTAGGCTGGAATGAAGTGGTTTCAAAACAATACTCTGCAATTATCCAGGATGGAAAAATGCACCTAGAAACTAAAGAGGGGGGGGCTGCTATTGCAAGATGTTTCGCTCCAATAGATCCTCAAAAACCGTTTGAGATAAAGGCAAAGTTGAATGATACTAAGATTAATGATGAAGAAAGAGGTATTGGCATAATTTTTAACTATCGAGACAATAAGAACTTTGATGCATTTGTGATTTCAAAAAATACTGCAGAGTTTCAAGAATACACTAACGGTCAGTTAACTGGTTTTTGTCAGCAAGACATTAAATACTTCAAAAAGTATAAAGACCACGAATTGGTAATTAAGTATTCTTTTCAAAAGGTTGTCTTCTATGTTAATGACATTAACGCTCTTGAAATGCGAGATATCAAATTGCAGTATACAGGATTTGGATTATATGTCTGGTCTAAAGACGATAAGCAAATAGCTGATTTTGATTGGATTGAATTTAAACAATAAGAATTATGAAAACCAATCTATCTCTTAAAAATTTCAGAATCTTTGATAATTTAGGAGCATCGATAGATTTTAAACCAATTACAATTCTTACAGGGTGCAATAGTTCTGGGAAAAGTTCTGTTGTTAAGTCATTACTGTTTTTGAAAGAGTTTATCAAAAAAGCAACAGATGAATTGATACGAACAGGTAAATATAGACCCTCTCAGTACAATGTAGAATTTACTCTTCCATATCTTAATCTAAAATCCTTTGACAGCACAGTAAACCGCCTTAATAAGGATAAAAAGATTATTATTTCTTATACAACATGTGCCCTAATATTCGACTACAAAGTAGAACTATCATTTGGACGTAAAGAGTCAGATGTTTTTAATAGTGCATGGCTCTCTTCGATAAGCATATATTCACCTGATGGTTCACTGATTCTTTTTGCCGAAGTCATAAGGGATACGCTTTATCTTAAGCATTTGAATTTACTTGACTCTCATATTATGGCAGAGTTTTTAGAATCGGCTTATGCTGCAAATATTCTTTACATACAAGGCAAGAAATCGGAATGTTATGATTTATATGGCGAAATTATCGATCAAGACAGTTTTAATAATTGGGAAAAAGAAAGAATCTCTTTTCTAGAATTCCTTGATAAAGGTCCAGGAATAAGAACCTCAATATTCGACATAGCAAATATGTTCAATTACCGGGACTTTGCAAAAGAGTATCCAGCCTTATCTGGTATAAACCATAGGTATCTTCAAGGATTGAAACACACTGTTGAGGATAATCTATTATTCTATTTTCCTGTTTTGGTTCATTTGAAAGGACTCAACAAAAAAGAAGCATGTAAGTATCTTTCAACAGTTAAGATTGGTAATAACGTATCTCTCGGGGATTCAAAGAATGAGAAGTTAGCTATGATAATAGCTAATGATTTTGAAAACAGCGCCTACGATAATTTTATCGATTATTATAGAGATTGGGAGAATAAAGAGTTGTCGAATATTATAGCAACTCAGTCTGATAGAATTACTATGTGTAATAGTTTTCAAGAAGGTTTTATTGAAGGCTTTGAGGCCACTACTCGTATTAGTTATGATACGTGGAATGGCATACACATGTTTGGCTCTGATAGTGATTCTATATCTTTTAATAAAATTTATAGATTTTTAACTTGCTGGCAATTATCCGATGGAATCTCAGAAGATAATGAAATTATGCAGGTGTCTTATTTATCAGATTCTATTCAAGCTTCTCATCTCGTTTATGATGCCATGATTGACTACTTGAAAATAGTTCTAAAAAAATTATTCTATCCGGGGTTCTTATCGCGTTTACAATATGTCGGGAATTTTCAATCTCATGTCAAAAGGTTATACTCATTTGATGATACAACAAATAATCTAGGTAATTCTTTAAAAGAGTACATCGCATTAAAAGGCAAACTCGATTCTCTTCATATTGCAGAAAAACGATTTAAAGGAGAAAGGAAACTTTACAATCCAGGATTCTTTATGAATAAATGGATTAAGAAATTAGATATTGGCAAAAAAGTGTTAATAGAAGAAGATAGCGATGGTCTAGGCGCCAAATTATACATAATAAAAAATGGCAATCGAAACAAACATCCATTAGCCGATGAAGGATATGGTATCTCACAAATTGTGAATTTCCTTCTTCACATAGAGAATGAAATACTCACAAACAAATTATCGGAAGACCGCATAACTATTGGTGGATTTTATATTGACGGAACACCAGCAATTTCGACACCCACTGCTACTTTAGCAATAGAGGAACCTGAAGTAAGTCTACACCCTTCTTTACAATCACAATTAACCAATATTTTTTGTGATGCATACAAGAACTATGGTATTGAATTTATCATAGAAACTCATAGCGAATATATAATTCGAAGAACTCAGGCTATTATTGCTAATATGAAATCAAAAAAAGAATTTGATAATCGACCATTCGCTGTTTTCTATATAGAAAACTCTGGTTATGCATACGAACTTGAGTATAGCCAATCGGGACGCTTTACGAATCCTTTTGGTAAAGGATTCTTTGATGAAGCAAGTCGTTCAAGTATAGAAGTATTAAGGCGAGAAAAGAGCTTGAATTATGAGTAAAATGTTTAATTGTCTTGAGCCTGAACTCCATAACATAGTTTTAGACAAAAACGATACTTGGTATAGAATTATCAAACATTGCCTAAATGTGAGAATACCAGGAAAGAATCCTATTGACCTAAATGATTATGTAAAAGACCAGCCCAAAAATGAATGGGAAATAATGGATCGCGATGGAATTAGGATTCATGAAAATGAAGCATTTGTAAGGAGAGCAATAGAACGTCCTATTGAAAGACTTGAACACCCAAATGACATTTATATTTATAATGAAAAAACAACAGATATGGCATCTCAATTCATGTATGGTACTCTTACAACTACAAGTGACACAGATAATACGGAATTTTTGACTAATGATTGGGAGTATAATTTTATTCCAAAAGTGCAATGCAGCTGGAGGGATATTATTCATGATTACAAAGAATTAATACCACCTTCAAATGCTATTATCATTATCGATAGATATCTATTCAATCCTAATAAAAAACACAACATTGACTACAAAAATGGCATTAGAAATGTTTATGGAATTCTCAATGAATTATTACCGAAGCAGTTCAAAGGAGAATTTCACATCATGATTGTGTTTAAAAACGGAGAAATTGGAACCAATATTAAGTTAATAGATTTTGTCTCAGACTTAGAGAAAATCAGAAAACGTCTAACTAATGACTTCGGTTATCACATCATACTAGAAGTATTAACCCTCAAGGAAAAATTGAATCAGACATATGAAGATTCTCATGATAGACATATCTTCTCAAATTACTATGCCATTAGAGCATCACACGGCTTTTCTGCAATTCGACCGAGAGAAGATATGAAAAACAGTATCTTCTATATAGATAAAGGATATCCAGTATGGGCACAAACAATTGTATATAAAGGCATTTACTGTGGAATCCAAAAAAGAATAATGAAGAAGTCTTCACTGCCAGTACTTATGAATGATTACATATTGTCATCGTTAAAATCATATGTCAACGAATTAAAATCAAGCAACAGCAAGGATGGTTACATATATGTATGTTTTGGGAACAAGAATCTTTCTCTTGCAAAGGAAGAAGATTTAAAAAAACATTCTATAAGACAAATACGTAACAGATTGCTACTTGATCAATAATAAGACCTTTACATAACATCAACCATAAGAATATGAAGATATACACAGTTGCAATAAGCTGGTACTTTGACAATGACATTGAAAATATGTGTAGTAAAGGAGAGGGCCACAAAATAATAGGAGTTTATAAAACTATTGAAGAAGCAAGGAAAGCCTTTCATGAAGAAAGAGATATGCAATTTGAACTGGAATGGCCTTGGTATATGGTTCTTGCTAAAGGTTCCCGATACGAGACTGATATTGACACCGAAGATACATATTGGAAGGCTAGATTAGATGGGTACGGTTATACATTAATTTCTATTGAAACCATTGATGTTTAAAGCTTCAATTGTGGAAATTCTACTTTTCGATGCAGAATATAACACTGATTGACATTCAAGGACTATGGTCAACGTGATTCAAATATGGTTAAGAAAATGTACAAGCCCCACACTTTCTATTTACAACAACCATCTTAGGGCTTAGCGGAATAATTCATGCGGTATCAGTTATATGAAAAAGCTATCTCTTCTATTACTCTCATTAATGCTAAGTGTAATCGCCATAGCGCAACAAATCAATTATATAGGCCGATATGTTAATAAAAAATGGCTCGAGAATGAATTTGGGAATATTTTCATTGTACGTTCTGGAGAATTCGACCGAGAAACAGGTTTTCTAGTTAGAGGTAAAGTTTCGATTGGCAATATGACTCTTGAAACCAGTAGAAGAGGCATCTGCAACTTAATCTCAATAAAAAGTTCCCCGCAAGACACAAAAAAGCTAAAGGAGGACGCTGAAAGTTTTTTTAGAAATAATAATTGCACAATTAAGAGAAGAACTATTGAAGATGGGATTAATAGGGATGATACATATGAACTCCTATACGAGGGGGAGCTATATATTAACGGGAAATACGTTACAGTGAGAGCAAAAGCTATGGGTAGTTATAACTCTTTTGGACAATACTTCTCTTCATTTTACTATAAGGATATTATTGCTGTAGGGTATGAGTAACAAACTTTAGAAGTTCTTCCGAATATATAATGTAGCGGTTCCAGAAACAAGACCTCTCCACTATAAAGGTCATGATCGATATGTATATAACATTTGATTTGACAAAGTCCGTTTAGGTCTAGATATAACGCTTTAATAACTAAAAAACTAAAACAAATGAAACGCACAGTAATTCTTCTGGCATTCCTCTTTATTTGCGGAATGATTTCAGCACAACCAGTTTATCTTCCTTCAACGAATCCGTCGTATCGTCCTTCAACCAGCAGTTATCCTAATAACAATATCTCAAGACCTAGATCTACTTCTGAATATTATAGAACAACAGCATATTCAATCGATTTTGACGGAAATTTATATAAACTGCCTATTAAAGTTCGAGTAACAAATAATGGATACGGAAGTATTTCAATCACGGTTGTTCAAAAATATGTAAACACAGGCTTAGGCGGAGAATGGAGGGAAGTTTATTATAGCGATGTCAATAAGTGTGCACCTCTGGCTTCACAAAATCCACTGGAAAAAGAGTTTATGTATAAAGCTCTTTTTGACAATAGTACATGGTATTTTGACCTATAATTAGGGCAGTCGTTTACTGTTTTCAATTTGAGCTGGTGGTGAGCCCTTATACTGTTTTCGCTCAGAACAATCTTTAGCCACATTGATTCCTTACGTATTTTATAGTAGTCCCATCAAAATGGACTATGGGACCACTACGGGGGTGGGAGGAGGAATTGCGTTTTGGCAACCAAATCTTTCGGTAGTATTTCAATTCATACACTCCGTTTCCAATTCATACATATCAAGAAGACAAACTAATCTTTTGCTCTGAAATAATATACATTTGCTTGACAGAAATTGATTGGAGGACCAGTCAAGGAAGTTTAAAGAAGTTAAAGGATGTAACTAGTTTTTTTAAGAAGTCTATTAAATCATCTACAATATGTCAGCAACGTTTAATTACATCATTCTAAGCGCGGTTTTAGCAATTGAAGGGTTTTCTTCTATCATTTGGATAATAGTAATCTTAACATTCTTTCTGATTGTAGCATCAACAACAGGAACGCAGCAAAGTCCAAAAGAGGTTGATAAGCAGGAAGAAGATGACAAGGAGAAAGATGAGCCGGAGATAGATGAGAAGGGAGATGAGAAGGAAAAAGAAGAAAAGTTGATAGAGGGGAAGGATACTCTAGGGAATCTGTTCAACAGGACGTGGAATTATCTGGGCCTTCATTGCAAAGAGAATGCGGGTATGGTGACAATTGCCGTGAGAAACTATCAGTTTGATATCCGCCATTTTCACAATGAGGAGCTTCATTTTGAAAAAGGCTGGCATATAAAAATGGAATCGCTGAGGATGGCGCTATTTAAGAGTGGATATCAGCAGGTTGACTATGTAACAAAGAAATATCAGTTTGCTGTCAGGGGTGGTATAATGGACATCTTTACATCGTCTTCCAAGTATCCGTACAGGATTGTTTTCTTTGGAAACAATGTGGAAAGCATTTATCATTTTGACCCGAGCGGGCAAGATCTGGATTATGGGAATGTGGAAGGCAAGGCGGATATTCCACTAAGCGAATTTATAGAAGTAGCCTACTGGAAATTAGTGGATGAAAACTTGGAAGCCATCAATCTCATGGAGATCACTGGTGATTTTTCTCTCGGATACCAGTTTATAGGCCCAGACGCACAGCAAGAATGCGAGGACTTCATTTTGAAAACATTTGAACTTGACAAAGAGGAAGAAGCGATGTTCTCTCTTGGACCGCTTTCAGGACCTGACAGGGAAAGTTTTTAAGATTCCGGTTTTATATGTCCATCCTCAGCGATTGGAACATCTGGCGGTAGAAGTCTGCCTTCTTGTCTAGGGAAAGAGGATAGGCTCTGGAAGTGGACGGCATCCTGAAAAGCAGGAGTTCACGGTTTACGGGCATTAAAGATTTTCCGGCTGGAATCTTTATCGCGACAGGTTCCCCTATCCTGATGTCCTTTACATTAATGGGCACACCGTTCGATATCGGGCAGTTGGCCTCGATGAAGGTCTCAAGGGCTTTCTGACCGGTTACGGCAATAGCTTTGCATTCAGGCAACTTGGAAAGAAGGGCAGGAATGTCTGTTGGACGGGCAACTTCCAGGAACTTATCGGAAGCATTGCCTTTGAGACGTCTGACAGCGGAAGCCGTGTCATACAAAGCTATGCCCTTTTCTTTGCAGAAAGCGATGATCCTTTCCTTGTCGAACCGCTTCAGAAGGGTTTGTTTCGGGGCTTGAGGATTAGAGTTGTGGACTTCATCTGAAGCCCTTGCTACGAAGTGGTCCTTGTCGCTGAAGAAGACAATGCCGCAGATTCTCCAGAAATCGTTGATGAAGTTAGGATAAAAGAAATCCATGCTCCAACGTTCCCTTGGAGGAGGAAAACTCCCGAGAACCAGCAGTCTGGCATTCTCGGGAGTAAAAGGTTTAAGCGGATGCTCTATAATTTCCATCCGTGGTAAGTTCTAGTTTCAACAGCTAAGGTTTCAGACTACAAAAGTTCAGCTACAGCAGTCTCAACCTTCTCCATTGAATGGGTTGGCTCAAAGCGGGCAACCACGTTGCCGAAGCGGTCAACCAGGAACTTGGTGAAGTTCCATTTGATGTCGCTGTTTTCTCTCCAGCCCGGATTCTTCTCGTCAAACATCTTCTCCAGGACTGGAGTAAGCTTGTTGTCAGCGTCAAAGCCCTCGAAGCCCTTCTGGCTTTTGAGCCAGGTGTAGAGCGGCAGCTCGTTCTCGCCGTTTACATCACTCTTCTTGAACTGAGGGAAGTCAGTGCCATAGTGAAGCTGGCAGAACTCAGTAACTTCCTGGTCTGTGCCTGGAGTCTGGTTGCCAAACTGGTTGCAAGGCACATCCAAAATCTCGAAGCCTTTGTCCTTGAACTTCTTGTAGATAGCTTCCAACTGCTCATACTGAGGTGTGAAACCACATCCTGTAGCTGTATTTACTATCAGAAGAACCTTTCCTGTGTACTGTGAAAGGCTGACCGGTTCGCCGTTCTTCCCGATCAGAGAGAAATCTGTTGCTTTTTTCATATTGTTGTCATTTTGTGTATTTGCAATTTCCGGCTTGGACGGTTCAGCTTTCTTGTTGTCTGAGGCAAATTTTGAAAGATAAATCAGCACGCCTATAAGTATCGCGAGTAAAACTACAAGGCTGATAATGTTGCGCTTGCTCTTGGCCTTTCTTCTGTCAAGGCTTTTCCTGTTGAACTGGATTTTGCGTTCTTCCATCTTTATACGGGTACTTTATTGTTAGTATTGTTTGTTTCTTGATAACTAGCAGATTAAAACTTCATGTCGTCCCAGCCAAACGGATGCTTGGCAAGCGGAAGGCGTGCCAGTGGATGATAGTCACCTTTCAGGCCGACAGGTGTGGAGTTTCGTATCTGACTTACTATCTCTATGCATGGACGGGCCTCGCCGATACGGAACCCTTCCCCGGAGAGGATCTTCTGATAACTCTTGGTGTGCAGCTCGGTGAATCCGGCGCTGAACTCGAATTCATCCCCATCTATATTCAGTGTACGATATGTGCGTTTCTCTCCCTGAACCGCATTCTCCGGCAGGCAGTCTGCATTGATACTCAAAAAGTAACGTACCCTTGCCTTCTGCAGTTCCAGGTAACCGGCCACGCGGTCGAAGCTCATTACGTGAACGATGTTCTGCTTGACAGGCCCGAACACCCACTGTAGCATATCGTAGAAATGGACACCGATGTTGGTTGCAACCCCGCCGCTCTTGTGAACATCTCCCTTCCAGGATGTGTAATACCATTTTCCTCGCGATGTAATATATGTGAGGTCAACATCATAGACTTTGTCCGCCGGTCCCTCGTCCACTTTCTTCTTGAGAGCTACTATACTGTCGTGAAGCCTGAGCTGAAGAATTGTGTATGCCTTGTGACCGGTCTCCTTCTCGAGTTCCACAAGGTTATCTATATTCCACGGATTCAGTACCAGAGGCTTCTCGCAGATTACATCCACGCCAAGACGCAGACCGTAACGGATAAACGCGTCGTGAGTATAGTTGGGCGTGCAGATGCTCAGCCAATGGAGAGGGTCTTCTGTCCTCATCCTCTTTGAACAGAAACGGTCAAACTGCTCGTTTTCAGTATAGAAGGAACACTCCGGGAAGCTGCTGTCCAGCCTGCCCACGCTGTCAAACTTGTCATACGCCACAACCAGGTTGTTTCCCGTGTCTTTAATAGCCTTAATATGTCGCGGAGCAATATAACCCGCAGCCCCAATCAATGCAAAATTCAACATAAACTCTTTTGTTTGATGAAACAATGCGTTTTCAACATCTATCAAAGATACAAAAAATCCCGCATACTAAGCGGGAATTCCCAAAAAACAACAGCTATACGGAGGCATCCGTATGCGATGTGGCGGCTAACATATTGATATTCTGACGCTTAAGTATATCAGCCTGCGGAGAAGACGACGCAGGAGGATATAGCTAACTATCTAGCCAATAGGCAATTGCCCGCCACCGTACACATTAAGTTGAGGATTTCGATTGGATGAAAGGCCTTGACACCGGTGCCGTCCAGGATCTGCTGGCGGCAGCTGATGCCGGGAGCCGCAACCCAAACGGGCACAGCTTCCAGAGATGATTCCTCCGAGGCGCCTTGTAAACCAGTATCCTTCATCCCGCTCTGGATACTTCTTCCTGAAGCAACCGCTTGGCGTACGGACGGGAAGAGGACCATTTCCCCTATCTGCATTGATGTTTTATAGTGTTCTTTCTCGTAGCCGAAACTTCCGGCCATGCCGCAGCATCCGCTTGGAATGGTGTGGACAGTAGCTCCGCGAAGCAGCTTCTTGAGAGCGGTCTCCGTCTTGCCGATCCCGACCAAAGCCTTCTGGTGGCAGTGACCGTGCAGATATATCTGACAGGCTGCCTGTGAGAAACTTTCAGGACTGATATTTCCTGCCTCTATCTCCCTTACAATGAACTCGTCATACAAGAGCGCATTTTTCCCAAGAGCCTGGGCCCGGCTCCTCATTTCCGGAGGTACAAGGTCAGGATATTCATCCCTGAAACTTAATATGCAGCTCGGTTCAATTCCCACCAAAGGCACTTCAGAAGAAACTATATCGCCGAGAAGCTCAACATTCTTTATGGCAAACTTCCTCGCAAGGCGCAGGCATCCCTTGGAAATGGCAGCCCGGCCGCTTTCCACATGATGAGGAATCTCCACCTGATAGCCCAGCCGCATCAGCAGACGGGCAAAAGTCAGTCCCAGCTCAGCCTCCTGGTAATTTGTGAACTCATCGGCAAAAAGATACACTTTACGCAGTTTCTGCAAATCCCTTGTACTTGAGCTATTTGAAAGCCGCCCATAATCAAATTGCTTGCACTCACGGCTAACCAGAGTACGCATAGACCATCGGCTGAGTTTAGGAATGTTCCTCCGCGATGAGAACTTGACAATCCTCTTGATGAGGCTCGATGAAGGTTTCCATCCTGCAAAGAAGTTGTAGAGAGGTCTTACATAGTGTCCGAACTTTTCTATTGAAGCCATCCGGGCTATCATCCAGATATACAGTGGAGTACCCTTGTAATTCCAGCGATGCTGGAGCAGTTCCGCACGGATGCGCGTCATATCCACGTTGGACGGGCACTCGCTCCGGCAGCCTTTGCAGGCAAGACAGCTTGAAAGCACCTCCCCGACCTCATCGCTGCAGACAACATCTCTGAAATTCCATCTGCCGGCAGCACATTTCCCGGAGCAAGCATCAAGATGTACACTCTCATTCCCGCCATAAGTCAGCAACTCCCTGAGGACATTGGCCCTGGCACGAGTACTCCAAAGCTCATCCCCTGAAACCTTGAAGGCAGGACACATCGTACCACCCATCAAATTAGACTTACGGCAGGCTCCGGCACCGTTGCACTGCTCTATGCTGCAGAGCATTGCATACGGATTGCTCTCCCCGTGGGTGAATTCACCGTTCCAGGTGAAATATGTACTACCAGGAAGTCTGTACGCACTCTCACATCCATTTCCGGAACCAGTCTGCCAGGTCTCTTCTTTTTCAGAAGAGGCTTGCAGAATCTCGCCAGTCAGCAAAAAACGCAGATACTCATCCATTGGAGGAGTGTCAACAATCTTTCCAGTATTGAACACGCCGGAAGCATCCCACACAGCCTTCACCTGACGCATCATCTGATAAACCTCATCGCCATACATCAGAGGAATGAACTCCCCCCTGAGGCGACCGTCTCCATGCTCTCCCGAGAGACTTCCACGGTGCTTTTTGACGAGAACCGCCGTCTTACGGGCCACCTCCCGGAACTTCTTCCGGTCAGCAGGAGCCTTGAGGTTCAGTATCGGCCTCAAATGCAATTCTCCTGTACTTATATGCCCGTAATAGACACAGGAAAGCCCCAGCCCTTCCAGCATCTTCTTGAAATCCGATATATAAGCTGGCATCCTTTCCGGAGAAACCGCAGTATCCTCAATCACACCAACCGGCTTGGCGTCTCCCTTCATGCCGCTAAGCACACCGAGTCCGGCCTTCCGCAAATCCCACACGCGGCTGATATCCTTCCCGTAAACCCTTGTACAGCAATAAGCTAACCCCTCTACTCCAGGCACAGCATCCACACACATCTTGCCTCCGATAGCTTCCACAAAGCCTGCAAGAGGCTTTCCATCACGAGCATCATCAAAACCAGAACCTCTCATCACTTCAGCCTCAAAAGCAGAAGCTTTGGACTCCATATCATCTCCCTCAAACTCAGCGATAATGAGCGCTGCGGGATCCCCCTCAATGAAGAAACGGTTACGCTGCTGCTCCAAGTTTCCCTTGCTGAGTTCCAGAATCTGTCCGTCCATCAGTTCCACTGCAACAGGTCCGTGCCTGAGAGCCACAAGATTGGCGTAGAGGCTATCTTCCAAGCTGTTGCAATGAGCACAAACAACAAGATGATTATCAGACGGAAGAGGATCCAGAGACACCTTGATCTCGGTAATGAAAGCCAGCGTCCCCTCACTACCGCAAAGCAACTTGCAGAGATTTATCTTTCTCTGATGCAAATCGTCGATTGCATCAACATATCCAGCCTTGTTTCCTTCAGAGGTAGAAACTGAATCGGAAGCAATGCCCTCAACAGCTTCATCTATAGCGTAGCCGCAACTGCGACGTCTCAGACTCTTGTCCGGAAAATTCTCCTCCAAAAGCCTGACAGTATCTCCATCAAGCCCCCACCGAAGCATCTGGGTATATATCTTTTCAGCCAGACCCCCAGAATCATCCGATCCTGGCTTACATCCAGCACCATCCCCTTTCTCCCAGAAGCGAAGCCCGAAACGCTCCTCCAGTTCTGCAATCGTATAATCCTTAAACACTTCCACACTGCCGTCGCTGAGAACAGCAGTGGCCTCCATGACATGGTGGCGCGTGCTTCCGTACACAAGGGAATGTGTACCGCACGAGTTGTTGCCAAGCATCCCGCCAATACAGCAGCGGTTGCTGGTAGATGTCTCAGGGCTGAAGAACAACCCGTATGGTTTGAGAGCAAGATTCAATTCATCCCGGACCACACCCGGCTGAACCCTTGCCCATCGCTGAGAAGGATTGATTTCCAGAATTTTGTTCCAATGCTTTGAAATATCACAGACGATGCCGCTTCCAACAACCTGCCCGCAAATAGATGTGCCACCGGCACGAGGAATCAGATGAGTGTGCCTTCTTTTTGCCTCTGCGACAAGTTCCACCACATCCTCAACCGTTTGCGGATACGCAACACCCACCGGAAGCTCCCTATAGACAGAAGCATCCGTAGCATAAGCAATCCTATGTAACTTGTCACCAAGAATCTCCATCATTAACAACTAAAAAAACATCTCAGTTTTCATCACATGAATCTCCATTCATCACCTCAAACCTCAACCTCATCTCAATCCCCACCACCTGAATTCCCATTCATCACATAAACCTCCATTCATCACCTCAAACCTCAACCGCATCTCAATCCCCACCACCTGAATTCCCATTCATCACATAAACCTCCATTCATCTCAAAAATTCCCATTCATCACATAAACCTCCATTCATCTCATAAATTCCCATTCATCACATAAATACCCATTCATCACATAAACCTCCATTCATCTCATAAATACCCATTCATCACATAAACCTCCATTCATCACCTGAATCTCCAATTGCATCTGAAACACCCTGGTTCTGAAACTTCTCCAGAAGTTCTTGCATCTCCCTACGCTGCTTTTCTTCCTGTTCTTGAAGCTGCTGAGCAAAAGTTTTGACCTCTACCTTGTCAGGCATATTGCCCTCACATTCCTCAAGTTTGCGCAAACCCGCCCGAATAACTTCACTCACACTATTATACCTACCTTTCTCTATGAACTCCTTCACAAGTTTGTAATAGTACTCACCCAACGTAACAGTAACTGTTCTTCCCATATCTCCTCACATTAATTCCGTTAAACACAATCAATAAACACTTAAGCAAGAAAAGGTAATACCCTAATCATTTGATCAGGAAAAGGTAATACCCGTAATCACTTAAGCATTACAAAATTATAAAAAACCTTAATAAAAAAATCCCTCCCCGATATATTTTCATAAAAGATATCCCCCTCATTTATGTTATCTGAAGATAATGTAATCCAATTGTATCAGTGTAAGACTCAAATAAGAGAATCCATTTCTAATAGTGCAGGACTCAGATATGTTTAGCCATTTCTATTTGTGCATGACTCAAATATGTATAACCATTTATATCTGAGTATGATTCAGATATGTTTAGACATTTCTCTGGCTGTATGACTCAGATATGATTAGCCGTTTCTATTTGTGCATGACTCAAATATGTATAACCATTTATATCTGAGTATGATTCAGATATGTTTAGACATTTCTCTGGCTGTATGGCTCAGATATGTTTAGACATTATATTTGTGTATTATTAAGATGTATATCAATTTCTATTGGTGTAAGACATAATAAGACTTAGTAAGACATAGTAAGACTTAGTCTTACATTAAGAATTTAATAACACTCATATTTTAAGAGAGGGCAAAACAAAAAAGGGTTTAAACCTACTGGCATAAAGGTTCAATGTGCAATAAAAGAAAAGCGATATAAATAAGAAAGATGAGATATTTGAGGGAGATGAGGGATGAGAATGATATGGGAATGAGATGGGAATGAGATGGGAATGATATGAGAATGATATGAGAATGAGATGGGAATGAGATGGGAATGAGATGGGAATGAGATGAAAAATATTTAATTGAGGATAGATGAGAGAGTTGTGATAGAAAAAAAGATAGAGCAGGCTTTCTATTAAGCAGTTAAAAAAGAATATTATTTGAGATCTATATAATGAAGAAATGAAGAAATGAGAAAATGAGGATTGAGGACTAAGGACTAAGGATTGAGGATGGAGGATGGAGGATGGAGGATGGAGGATCGAGGATGGAGGACTGAGGATTGAGGATGAGGGATGAGATATGGGAATGAGAGATAAGGGAGGTGAGAGAGATAAGGGAGGTGAGAGAGATAAGGGAGGTGAGAGAGATAAGGGAGGTGAGAGAGATAAGGGAGGTGAGAGAGATAAGAGAGGTGAGAGAGATAAGAGATAAGAGATAAGAGATAAGAGATGAGAGATGAGGGAGGTGAGAGATGAGGGAGGTGAGAGATGAGGGAGGTGAGAGATGAGGGAGGTGAGAGATGAGGGAGGTGAGAGATGAGGGAGGTGAGAGGAGGGATTTGGGGAACTTTATTACTTGAAGGTGATGACTTTGATGTATTCGTTGGTCAAACCGCCTTGCCCTCCTTGTGAATCGGCGATAAGAACCAGAGTGTGCCATCCTCCGGGGAGGTCGGGGCCAAGGCACATTCCTTCATAGTTAGCCAGGTTCATGCTGCTGGTTGAGAAGGTGGTTATAAGCTTCTTTGACAGGATGAATGGCTCTGTAGGATTCTTATATGAAGATTTTTCGGATGATACGGAGGGTTTTGAGGGTTCTGAGTGTTTTGATGGTTCTGAGGATTCTGATGGTTTTGAGGGTTCTGAGGGTTTTGATGGTTTTGAGGGTTCTGAGTGTTTTGGTGGTTCTGAGAGTTCTGAAGGTTCTGAGGGTTTTGAGGGTTCCGACCGTTTTGATTGTTCAGATTGTGTCGCTGAATGAGATATTACTGATGTTGGTGATGATGCAGGTGGTTCTACTCTGTAGATTTTCATCTTGGAGAAGGAGTTCAGCATCAAGGCCAATGTCCCGCCTTTGGGAACATATACCTCCCGTTCCAGGACAAGGAGAGAACCATCATCAAGAGCTGTCATCGCTGAGACACCATGCACATAAGCCCTTGCAGCAGCGCCTTCTTCTTCGGTCTTGACGGGCCTGTCCATAACATAGAAATACTGGCCGGCACTTTCGAGATCAGAAGTAAAGCTCTGGATCCTCAACACTGGTCCGCCAGCGCCAAGTTTGTTCATGAAATCTTCAGAAGAATCGGCCTTTAACGGACGTTCCGTAGTTGTCCAGAACTTGTCTGTTATGATATTGTAAGCCAAAGCCTCAAAGCCGTTGTTGGACACTATCTTGGCCTTTGCGAACATATCCGGTACGTTAAGCTGACGCCCAGTAGGCTCACCATCCAGATTGTATTCAACGATGGTTTGGTCACGCTCTGAGCTTATGAACAAAGTACCCTGTAGATCGCCAGCCTCAGGATTCAGCACATCACTGCTACGCCATCCTTGAGTTTTGTCAAGCATCCTATGTCTGAGTCTGTTAGATGGCACGAAGACCACACCCTCATTGTCAAGTCCAGAAACCTTTGAGGAAAAAGCGGCTGAAGTGGGAACGGCAGAAGTGGAAAGTGAGGATGAGGAAGATTGGGTAGTGTCAGAAGATGAGGAGGTTGAGGATGGGGAGGAGGATGCTACATAGGTGATTGATCCCTTGCTGTCTATGGAGATGTCAAAAAACATGAGTCCGCATCCTGGCATCTTGTCATTGACAACGGCAAACTTGGTTCCACCAAGGTATGTGATGCCGGAATAATGTCCTGCCGGAATCTCTTCCGCGAGCGGCATATAAACAGAAGTATGCTTTATCGCTGAGAAAGAATATAATGCCTGCCCGGTTCTGTCCTGAGCGGCACAGGTAGATGGATGTTGCCCAAAACAGCAAAGGACAAGGGAAACAGATACCAATATATTGAATCTCAGAAACATGCTATATACACAACAATATACAAATCACACATTACATGACCAGAGCCTCTTCTGGCAAAATGCACTCTAGACTTCAGCAATGCATTTTGCAAACTGAACTATAGGCTCCAGTAACGCATCTTGCGGATCTTTCCCCTGTAAAGGCCTTTGATGTCCACAAGAAGAGCGTCCGGACCGCTTACCTCTATGAAATCCTTCTCCTTGAGATCCTTGAACTGCTTGTGTGCAACTGCCACAACAACAGCGTCATAGCCTTTGCCAAACTGCGCTGATTTCGCAGTTGCCGGCTTCAAGAGGGATATGCCGTAAACTTTCTTGACCTCTTCAGGATCTGCACAAGGATCATAGACAGTTGTCTTTACACCATAGCTGTGAAGCTCCTCTATTATATTGACTACCTTGGAATTGCGGATGTCTGCCACATCTTCCTTGAAAGTGATTCCGAGGACCAGAACTTTTGATCCTTTGATTGCTTTTCCGCCTTCAACAAGTGCCTTGACTACTTTCTTTCCTATGTACCCGCCCATTGAGTCGTTGACAAACCGGCCGGCATTGATGACCTTGGTGTGGTACTTCAGCTGATGGGCCTTGTGAACCAGGTAGTAAGGGTCCACGCCAATGCAATGCCCGCCTACGAGCCCCGGATAGAACTTTAGGAAGTTCCACTTGGTGCCTGCGGCTTCCAGGACATCAAACGTGTTGATTCCCATCCGGCCGAAGAGTATGCTGAGCTCGTTCATCAGGGCTATGTTCACATCTCTCTGGGTATTCTCGATTATCTTTGCAGCCTCGGCGACCTTTATGCTCGGAGCCTTGTGGACGCCTGCCTCTATAATAGAGCCATATACCTTTGCAACTCTCTCAAGAGCAGCCTTGTCACAGCCTGAAACAATCTTCATCGTGTTCTTCAGTGTATGCACCTTGTCGCCCGGATTGATTCTCTCCGGAGAGTAGCCAACCTTGAAGTCCTTGCCCATCTTCAGCCCGGAAAGCTTCTCCAGAACAGGTACACAGTCGTCCTCTGTGCAACCTGGATAAACAGTGCTCTCGTACACGACACAGTCCCCTTTCTTTAGCACCTTGGCAACGGACTCGGTGGCAGACAGGAGTGGCTTCAGGTCCGGCTCGTTTGCATTGTTGACAGGAGTTGGAACTGCCACAACATAGAACGTAGCAGTCTCGATGTCAGAAAGTTCTGAGGTTAATACGATATTCCGTCCGTTGAAGTCGTCTGCAGTCATCTCTCCGCTAGGGTCTATCCCCTTCTTCATCTTTTCAACTTTAGCGCGGTTGATGTCAAAGCCCAACACCTCAAACTTTTTGGCAAACGCCAATGCCAGCGGAAGGCCCACATACCCAAGTCCAACCACAGCAATCTTCTCTTCTTTTTTCTCAGCGATTTTCTTCATATACTTTAATAACTAAAAGCAATACATCATATCTTACAACTCTTGAATCCTCACCCTAAAAAAACTCTCAAATATACTCAAAACTTGAAAGCCAACATATTCCTATGTCGGTTCCCCGGCAATTCAAGACAGTCTGACAGGATTCCACAACCTTTTCGGCCTTACCTTCCGTCTGCAAGATCAGTGACTCCATCTGTCAGGCCCTTGAGGGAAAGCTTGAAAGCCATACTTGGGAAGATCCGGCCAATCCTCCAGGCATTGCACAATACCATATATGCCGATATGGCTTTCTTCACAAGGTATGGATTCTTTTGCCTGTAACTAACGTCGCGGTTCTTGCCCATATTGCCGGTGTAGAGAATGTAGTTCAACATTCTTCTGGCTTTACGCTGATACTTGGCGGGTATTCCGCTACTTGAAGATCCTGAAGCATCTGCGCACTCTGATGTGGTAAATTCCGTAAAAGGAACTATACCTGCCGGCATTCCGAGATACATTTCCATCAGTGCAGCAAAAGACTTCCACTGAACCATATAGCCTAATTCTTCAAGGTTTGAGCGAAGGAAGTCCATATCAAGTTCATCGCGATAAGTATATAGAAGGCGGGCAAGGTCACATATCTGTTTAAGCCCTATTCCCAAATTGGCAAAGTGCTGGAGAATATGGCAGAAAACATAAAGGACATCCCTGGTAGGTTCAAGAAGCTTGACCGCAGTACTCGATTTGATATCAGGATCAAGGTTAGCGGTTCTGAAGAGGTCGTTCCGGAAGGCCTCCTCTTGGATACGGTCCAGAATCCCGTCTGTTTTCTTGGTAAGGTGAACATGCAGGGTTCCATGGAGTTCCACATACTTCTTCTTGACAATCATCTGAGTGTGCTTGTCCTCCACTCCTTCATCAAATACTTTGGATGCCAGCGGAGAAAGAATCTCCAGGCCCTTGCGGTATTCATCTCCGTTGAGCAGAATGTCCACATCGCCGAGCGGCCTTAGCTGAGGCCTAAGATAGCACTGGGCTACTCCCATTCCCTTCAGCAACACAGGCTTGAGTCCGTTTTTCTGGAGAAAGGCAAACAGTTGGGAGACAAAGCTCGCCATCTTGGTGCTATACTCCTGTGAAGAATACACATTGCGGATTATGGCTTTATTCTGTTCCCGTGTCAAACCACCGGACAAATTTCCTGTAGAAATGTCGATACCATTCCCCACTAAAGGCAACATCGCCTGCTCCCTGGATAGAGAGATAACAACATCCCAGTCAATCTCTGAAGTATAACCTTGGGCCAATCTCTCATTCTCCCAGAGACCGGCAGAAAGCAAAGCCAGGAAGACTTTCACCTCCTGAGACTTGATATTATATTTCTTGCCGCTAATCTTCATTACAACTTATCTGTGTCTAACAGAAACAACAAAGAATTTAACAAAATTCTTCAGTTTTTGCAGTAGCAACTCCTTCATCCATCTAACACCAAATACGTTCCACCGTTGAGGATGAGTTGTTATCATAATTGTTTCCGGAAAAAAACAAGCACGATTTGATCCGGAAAAAGAATAATTTCTGCTCTTTTGCTTCAACGCTTTCAGGATATCTGATGTACTGTGGAACACAAGCCCCGAGTTTTCCCATATCTCCTGAAAACCCGGAATCTTGTCTCTTACACTGACCTTATAGCCATCCCAACGCCGACCGGTGTCTGTCAAATAAAACATTTTGGAAAAGTCCACATCTATATACGGTTCCGCGATGATTCCCAGATCCTTGTATGAATACTTCTTCCATAAATCTCTGTTGTCAAACTGAGATCTGGGACTTCCATGCATGCATATCGTGAGTACAGGAGTCAAATCCCTAAACTTTTCAAGATTAGAGACAAAGTCAGCGAAAGCTGCATCAACATTACCGTGACATGTATCCATGCACTCATAATGATAGCCTATTTCATGACCAAGAGCTGCTATTTCTTCTATCACCTTCTCATTCCAGCTGCAAGGCACCGTCCGGAAATAGTATGTTGACTTGACTCCCAAATCCGCTTCCAAACGGGCAAATTGAAGAGAATTAAAAGGGAGCTTGTCAACATCATGTCTAAGAACGACAGTCTTAGACACGGGACCGTTCTCTTTTGTACTCTTGGCCACTCCAGCTGAATATTGACAAAAGGTCACAAAACTGTATCCGCAGTCTTTCAAAGATTGAATCAGAGCCTTGTATTTGTCGGGAGTGAAGTCCATTACCTGAATATGTATTGATAGTCCGGATTATTCTGAATTACATCCTTGCTCGAAGGATAGTTTTCAACGAACCACACAAGGAAAGCAGTCAAGTCTATGTGCTCACTTACAAGAAGCCGTGACTTTTCCGCCCATAACGTTCTGATTTCGTCCTTGTTTCTTTTCAGAATCTCGACACACTTGTTCAAGGCTTTTAGTTGATCTTCATAGGATTCTGAGTATGTGTAGCATATATCATATCTTTTCTTCTGGTCCTCCAAAATACAAGACTTGGTATTGTGGTTTACAACAGACGGCACACCGAGTACAGAAGCCTCTGACGGAATCGTAAGGCTCTCTCCCCACACCAATGATGCAAACGCGATTACTGAATGTAACTGTTCTGGTCTGGTTTTCAGCCTAAACCGTTCCAGTTCCGCAGGAAGTGAGCCTTCAGAAGAAATAAAAACTTTGGCATACCGGCTCAAAGTCTGGATAGCATTGATTTTGTTCTTGGCAGATATGCCGGCATGACCTATATCGTGACTTGCATTCCAGGCAACAAATCTCACAAGAACATACTTTTCATCGGGACTGACATGGAGATCTTCAAGAACCGAAGCATCCGGAGTAAAATAATTAGGATGCAGATACGCCAACTCGTGATAGGCATCATAGTGTATCTCCTTCCTGGATATCACCGGATGTTCATATTTCCCTGTAAGGACAACCTTAGAAAAAGGTTCAAACAGCCTCACCTGCTCCATGTTGAAAGTGTCATCAAAGGTTATGTGAGGCTTACCGTAAAGCCGTGACGCAATTGCAGCATACGGGCTCCCGTGGCTCAGCAGCACATCGGGCTTGAACCGGAGGCAAACCTTCCACTCCTTCATTACAAATTTCAGGAGCCCCCATATTTTTCCGGTCAAGGATTTGAACTTTTTCCCGAAAGAGACATAATTGAAGCCATTAGTTTCAAGAAGCTGGATTTCAAACTCCTTGTCTCGACAGGTAAAAAGCACGCTGTGCCCGTCTTCAATGAATTTGCGCGCTGCATTCTTGAAAAGATGCACGTGAGCCGGATGTCCTATGTCTATTAAAATGTTCATTAACCTTATACTCTTTATCTTCTGCTTGGCAGGGCGTTCATTTTTTCCGCAGTTTCTTGAAGAAATTACCCTTAAGAACCCTTACGCCAAATTTTCCTGCAATATACAGCAAAGGATTAAATACATGAAGGAATCTGCCGTGTTCCACCATTGTTCCACCAAATTTAGCCTTGAAATCCCTTACTCCGTAATCCTCCCCCGGCTTACCGGCTCCCATCATGTCAAACCTTGGAAAACCATTTTCAGCTGCGTACTTCATGCCGGAATAAGTGGCAAGGGTAGAAGGAAAAACATTTTTGACATGGCCATCCCAGCCGCAAGCAAACCACTCATAAACAGCATATCCTTCAAGGCAGACATTCACTGTTCCGCCAATGACTTTCCCTTGATACTCAACCAGAAAAATCTTCGCATATTCTCTTCCAAGAAGATTTCGGAAAAATTCAAACGGGAAAAGAGGAGTCCTGACCTTAGTTCTGTACAAATCTGAAAGCAAGAGATAAAACTCATTCAATTTGCTTAAAGAAGCCTCGGCAGACTCTGTTTCTGCCAGATTACCAAGATCAACGGCCTTGGCCCCTTCTCTTATCGTATATCTGATATCACGTTTACGGCTCTTGCCTAAATTCCCTTCCATCGTATCCACTGAAGAAGTGTCAATATGAAAATTAAGGTGGGGCTGATATCTGAATCCGCATCTTTCAAAAACAGGCCTGAGGGCTGAATAATCATCAAAATTCCTGGTTTCCAGATAAATAGCTTTTCCTTTCAACTGTTTTACAGCAGCGGAAAGCAGCATCGGAAGAACTATATTTGAATCTACCTGAACTTCCCCGATAAACTTTCTCAAGACAGGCCCCCCGTTTACAATGGCTCTTCGGCTAAGAAAAGACTTCAACGCTCCGCCATCTTTCTGCACATACCCCATCATCAGGGCAACAAGGACCTCTTCATCTGCAACAGCAAAGACGAACGGTTCCATAAAAGACATCGCCGAATACAGATCATAGCACTGTGGTGTCTGAAAAAAACTTTTCACAGACGCTTCCCTCAGCAAGTCTTCCCAAGATGCCCTGTCAATTTCTTCTATGTTGTCCAAAACTCTAAACATTGCACTGTTTTTCAAAAGTCAGGGTATATCATTTCTCATAATAAAACATTTTGCCGTTCTCCCGTCTGGAGAGTTGCTCAGAATAAGTTACGGACACTTTGCAGTCCTGACCTGAATACTTTTTTATGGTTTCAACGATCAGGACCTCCTCAGAAGGCACAAAGCCCTTATCCTTGACAACATCCACCACGATTTCAAGGGCTCCGGTCTTGAACATCCTGTAACCCTTGATATGCAAATCCTTAAACAGTATGGTAAAACCGGGACAAGTCAGCACATGCCCATTCTCAAGTTCAATGACATCAGATTTACGACCCACCACATCCTCCAGAACCTGCCCGTTGTGAAAATCATTATATCCGCCAGCGAGTTTTACTATATCGCCCAAATCATACCGTATGAACGGGAAAACAAGATTAGTCAAATCTGTAACAAGCACCGGTCCTTCATCATGAGTCCGGGATTCCTCATAATTCACCTGGGCTATGCAGTTATAGCCCAACTTGAACCCACTTTCTCTGTTAAGCCTGAAGCCGATTATGCCGCCATCGTTAGCTCCGTAGCCATTCATTATTTGACAATGGAAAGCGTCATATATTGTGCGGTAATACTCGTCAGTCAGCAACTCAGATGTAGGAAAACATGCCTTGACGGAGAAACGGTCCCGGATATTCTCCCTGATTACATATTTAGCCAACATGTAGATAGAAGACGCATAACCATATATATAGTGGATATTCTGCCTTGTAATCAGATCCACACATTCGGACAAACGGCTGTCAGACACATCCATTGCGTTGAATGGCACCTTGTTCTTAAGGCTGTAGTACATTTTATGGAGGACGGAAGTCTTGTTGACAGGAAAAATTGAAGCGGATCCCAAAGCCAGATATCTGTCTCCATAGCGATACCCCGTACGTTGCCACATCCACAACATAAAACCGTTGTCAAAGCCCCAGGACTCGTTGTCTTTGACATATCTCAACGGCACACCGCTGCTTCCTCCTGTCGAGCCGTAACTGAAGTGGTATTTTGAACTGTTGTCCAGAAGAATATCATCAAACCTCTCTTTGATTATCTCTTTAGTTAGCGGAGGTATAATTTCAAGATCTTCAAAACATTTAATATCAGATGGTCTAAGCCGCAGCTCGTCAAAAAGACCGCGGTAATACACGGAATGCTCATAAGCCTCACAAACAAGCCTCTGCAGCATCCGAAGCTGCCAATCCTTTATCTGCTCTCCACTCCAGGAACTCATTTTCCGGATCTGGCGATACCAAACAGGCATCCTGGTATGGAACTTCATGTCAGCCACACCTATTATACCCAATGACAGTGCCTGTCTAAAACTTCCCATAATCTTAACATTAAACGTAGTCTATACCGTAAGCCTCCAAAAGCAAAGGTTTCACACTCTCCCATCTGTGCTTGTCCAGTCCACGATATGCCGCCAAAGTCATATTCACTGAAGAACTTCCACCATTGACAGCCTCCAGCATCTTTCCTGCAAGCATCTCATAATCGCCACTAGGAAACAGCAAACCATTAACCCCATCGCTGATCATATAAGGCACCCCTCCGACATTGCTGGAAATTACCAATAGACCACAGCTGAACGCTTCAAGCAAGGACATGGGCTGGTTGTCTGCCAATGGGGCAGATACCATCACGTCAGCTTTATCCAGCCACTGAATTATCTGTCCATTAGGAATTCTCCCCCTAAATTTGACGCCTTCAATATTCTCTGACATAACAAATTGCTCAAGCTGGTTCCGCATAGACCCGCTTCCCAAGATGTCAAGTGTAGCCTCCGGGAGTTCTTTCTTGACTATGGCAAAAGCCTTAAGTATGCACTGGATGTTATATACAGGTTCCAAAGACCTTATGCTTATGAACCTTGGACTGATCAGGCTCCGCACTCTAAAAACGCCATCAGGAATGTCTATGATGTTAGGAATCACGGTGTAAGGAAAACCATACTTTTCAAAGACACTCGCCAGATAGCCAGAAAGAACAATATTGACGTCTGTATTGCAAAAAATCCGGCGGCAAAGCTTCGTATGCTTGCTGAAGAATGTATCGGCCTCCCCTCCATGATATGTCAAAATGATTTTCTTGCCAAGCAACCTCCCGGCCCTCACACCGGCAATGGCAGGAAGGAAGCCTCGATGAGAACACGCATGGATGTTGACGATATCATATCTGCTTATCTTTAACAAAAGCCTGGTGTAAGCCCACAAACGTCTGAACACACCACCGCCAAGAGAAAAGATGTCCGACTTTATGCCCTCCTCCTTCAAATGCTTATGGATAAGCTCAACCTGGCCGGAAATGCCTCCGACCCCTTCCGCGTAATTGGCAACCAGCAAGACCCGTTTTTTACAAACCAATTCTTTCATACTTCGATTTCAGATTTGAAACCTTGTCATCATAGAAGAACCTCAGTATGGCTCCCATTATGAGAAAATTAAAGGCCGGATACATCGTAAGCCATATAGTGCCTGAAAAAGAGGCGACATTGTAAACGGTCCACAGAACAAGGTACGTTACATACAGCTTTCGGGCAAAGAGATTTTCTGTCAGCACACTATTCCTGACAGTCCTGAACAATACCACTAAAAAATACAAGCTCAAAACCAGATAAAACAAGAGCCCTATGAACCCGGACCCATTAAGAATGATTCCAAAATTCGTATGAATCATACGGTCCCCGAAAGCTCCGTTGGCGTATGTTCCCACCGTATGAAAAGTCTCCTGACCGAGTAAAGATACTCCATCTGACTCAAATTCAGACATATCTTCATAGATGGCAATTATTTCTGCAACTCTTGACTCCTCTTCAAGGCTTCTCTGTATCTCGGTTCTGCGGGCATCAAGCTGGTCCATGAAAGTATCCCAGAACAACACTCCAATCACTATCAGAGCAACAGATATGAGAGCATAATGAGGAAGACTTAGCTTCAGGACGGAGCCGCTGTCAGGAAGTTTTCCGTATTTATGGCTAATCCAGCGAGTGAGCAAAGATATCATTACCAAGGAAAGGACAACACATACAATTACCATCCTTTTCATGCAGATAACGGATATTACGGTCACGACAAGAACCATCAGGATAATGACGAAACGCTTTCCTCCTTTTCTGTAAAAATAGAACATCAGGGGCAAGAGAGTCAGGATGCACACGTTCAGGAACAAAGCGTCGTCAAAAAGGTTCCCCGTTTCCACAGAAGTTTCTCCCTTGTACCTGAGATTACTGCCTCCTAGATGGAATGTGCTGGCAATGATGTAATTCAGCAAATACAACACCAGAAACGCAAATGCAACTCGCATCAAATAATGGTAATCTTTCTCGCGGGTTATCAGATTGAAACCGGCCGGAAAAGCCAGAAGGGCAATTGCATACTTGACAAAAAGCCTCAGCGATTCATAATACGCGCTCGATGTCAAAAGAATGAGTACAAGAAGAAAAAGAAGGAAAAGGTATATAATCAGGAACTTGTTGAAATAACGATTCTTGAACAGATTCAAAAACACCATATATGCAAAGAAAAGGATGTTGAATCCCAAAACAACAGGCGAGCCCTTCTCTATGACTATGCCGTTAGCCATCATCAACAAATAATAGACGATGAACAAAAAGTACAATATGCCAAGAGACCTTCTCACAGTATCAGTCCGTATTTCTCAGTTTAATATTAACCTTATAATAATGCCTCAGGAAAATGTACAACCCCAAAAGACAGGCGATAGCTGCCGCTATGGCCCTGAATCTCAACTGCATCATATTAGCGGAAAGATATACGCAGGCACAAAGCACGGCCAAAAGCGGTATTTCCCATAAACTATGCAAGGTGATATGGTACCTTAAACGTGTGTAAGACACGAGAATCACATAGCAGACAAGTTCATATATTATGCAGGCATAGCCAATTCCGTAAACGCCGAATCCATTCTTTACCACAATCAGGAAAGCTGAAGCTGCCACTATAGCACAAATGTTGGCTATTGTCACAATAAACGTCTTGTCGTCAATATAAGGGCCAAATCCTCTCAACTCGCACATCATCTGAATAATTCCGGAGATGGCCAACAATCCGGTCAGACGTACGGAATCCAGATAGTCTTCACTGCCTATTATCAAAGTCGCCTCTTTTGCAAAGCAAGCAATCATGCAGCCCATCATGATGGAAGCCAAAGCAACAAGCCCTGATATCCGTTTCATGGAATCCCCTCTGATGAAATCGTTCTTTCTCTCAAAAAGCAAAGGTTTCCAGGCAATTTTAAAAGCCCCGTGTACAATCATGTTCACCGAGGTCAGCCTGATGGCAAAAGCATACAGCCCCACCACAGCAACCGGGTAATAAACAGTGACCAGATGCCTTAGCCAAGGCTTCCATATTTCTACCAGGATGCTGCCCAGCAGCAATGGCAAGGCGTATATAAGCATCTTCCAGGCATATTTGAAGGAAAACACCGGCTTGAAGTAATGTCTGGAGACGTAAGAATACATCAGGATAGAAGCCACATTACCGCAAATGTACCCGTACAAAACACCAGGCAGCCCCTTCTTCCAGACAACAACAAACAGTATGGAGAATACCAGTTTTACTGCAATTGATATTATTCCAACCAATACATAAACCTTAGGACGATTGTCGTATCGCGGAATAAAACTGAGAAAAGTATTTACGGTAAGGGTAAAGAGCCAAACCATCGCTACGTACAGCAATCCTTCGTGTTCGGTACCAGATAAAAACTTCTCCAGTAAAGGCCGCTTGAAGAGTACAGCCAAAAGCACAACGACAGCTGCGCTGAACAAGGTGACGATCAGCGAAGTGTTAACAATTTTCTTACGGTACTCCAAAGTATCCTCTTCGTAAAAATAGCGCCCCATTGCAGTAGGAACCTCCAAGGAAGCCACTATAAGCAGGAAGAAAACAAGAGCGTCGAACAAATCTATAATTCCATACTGCTCAGGTGTGAACGCCTTGGCATAAATAGGAACCAGCAGGAAGTTCAGGAACTTGCCCACTACAGGAAGGATTCCGTATATAGAAATATTTTTGATGAATTTCCTTAACATAATGTCTGTCCGCTAGCGAAAAAAAGCATAATCATCTCTTTCCGAAGAACTCAGTTTTAAGCCAATAGGCAAATATCGGATCCTGGAAGGCAAGCGTGCCGCCGCTGTTGTCCAGAATGTCTTTTTGCAGAAGAGACTTCTGTGAGCGGGATGCTGCCGTCGCTGAGGAAATCCTGTACTTGTGCATTGTTTCAGCACTTGAGATGGACTTTTCCCCGTTTACCAGAGCCTCCAGGTAGCAGGTCTGCTGAAAAGAAAGAGACTCCATCAAGTTTGAAAAGAGCAGACCGAACTGACGGACAAGAGATGAATGAGCTTCATTTACAATTCCTTCCGTACAAACGTTCTGAGTTCTGAGCCAGGAATTCTGAGCTATCTGCTGAGTATAGTAAGGATGATTGTCTGCCAGAAGAACAATCCTGCCGGCTGCCTCTTCATCAATCTTTTTTCCAGTAGCCTCAAACCGCTCTTTGATAAAAGACTGCAGATGAGCACTGTCTATCTTATTCAAGAAAAAGATGTCTCCGAACTTGTAAAAAGGTTTGGAAGCATCGGTGAACACATCCATCATAATATGCCTTTTACTGCCATACAGACAGTAAGCTACATTCTGCTGATTCTGCCAATGAGCCCTCAGCCTCCGCTGGAAATTCAGAGGATCGTCAAACTCAGCGATGTTCTGGAACTCATCAATGCACACTACCAGCTTTATGTCTTTTTCCTTAGCTACCCTCTCAGCTATATCCAGAATCTCATCCGGATTTCTCTTCAGCTCGGTCCAGTCGAAATCCAGGGAAATCTCATTCCTGGGATCAGCTCCCACTGAAATCTTGGGAACAAGGCGTGAAAAAAACTTTTTTGCACTTTCAACAGCCTCGTCCCACTTGCTGGCAGTGGCACGCAAAACACTCTGAGCCAAAAGCGTATAAAACTGTTCCTCTGTCTTGACATTGAAAAGGTCCATAAAGCAGAACCTGTATCCAGGCTGCTCAGACTTTACCGTTTCTGCGGCTTTGTTGACAAGGGAACTCTTGCCCCAACGTTTTGGAGAAATGATGACGGTGTTTACCAAATCCTTGAAGTTATCCACAAGATGCCTGGTTTCCAGCTCCCTGCCTGCAAAATTTGGATCTGTTGCTACGCGACCGTAAACAAAAGGAGGTTCCATACTCGTAGTTTTGAGTTACTCTACAAATATAGTCACTATTATTGCATTTACAAAATATGTAATACAGAAAATGTAATCACAAGAAATGTGAATCACTTGCTACGAACCCCACGGAACAAAATGTTGCCTACAGTGCCCCAAAAATATCTCCAATCCGTTTTGAAAGGGTGTTTGAGGTACGCCTCAATATACCTGCGTTCACTCTCCTGAACTTCTTCAATGCCTTCAGGCCGTTTGAGCTCATAATAAAATGGTGGCAGGAGTCCGGGTTTGACCTTGATTCTAAGCTCCTGCATCGCTGAAGAATACAAAGAATAGTATTGGCGGGATATTGGCCTTACACCCACGAGTTTCACGTCGCCACGCAGAAGATTGAAAACCATCGGCAGTTCGTCCAGCCAGAACTTCCTCAGAAGTTTCCCGTAACCGGCTATCCGGTAGTCATCCGCAAACTTGCCGCTTTTGTCCAGACTGTTGTATCTGTAAATGTAACCTTGCAGGTATTCAGAGTACGAGTGCATTGTCCTGAACTTGAAAACAGGTATCAGCTTCCCGCCCTTTCCTACCCGGTGAAGTTTTATTATCGGGCTTCCGGTAGGTTCGTCCTCCCAGATAGGAGCCTTTACCTTGCGGCCTACAACATAGAAGTGCCCGTGATTGAATTGCTCGTCAACAACCTCGAATCCAGCTCTATATAGCCTGCCAAGCACCTCTACTCTATGGTAACAGCGGTTGACTTTTCCGCTAAAGCGTTCATGCAGCCGGTACAACCACCTGGTCATCCTCAGCTTCGGGAAAACCCGATACCAGAAGTACCAGAAGAAATAAACTATGTTGCGGATTACGGGAGGATTGCATCGCATCACGCTCATCTTGCGGATACCGGAAGTGTTGGTGTGTACCCAAATGTAGCCTTTTTCCGGAAGAGACTCACTGGAGCGGTTGAGAAGGACATTCAGCTCTTCTACCGCATTGAGCCCCACGGTAAGGACAAGAAGAGAGTTTTTTTCCTCAGCGATGCCTGATTCTGCAAGCTGGGCCCCATCCGTCCCGTCAAACACAACGGCATCCTTGACTTCTCCTTGTCCAAGATTGGCACTTATCCACTTGAGAGTATCCGGGACAGTCATATCAGCAGTAGCCTCAAGCAGGCGCTTCAGAGCGGGATTGTCCAGGTCGCTGGTATCAAGATGAGCGCTTCCGTCCGAGCCTGGCTCCGTATAGCCATGCTGACTTGCCTCCTCCTCATACTGATATGGATAACGCGATTTCTTCACTGGCCGAGATATTTTTTCAGTGGAATATCCTCCCGGACGAGACTCAACACCCGCCCGTCTGTGTAGATCACATCAGAAGTGAAGGTGACGGTGTATTCATTGATGTCAAAAGACAGGGCAGCCTTGAGCGCGTTCCACACAGAGACACCCTCAGCCAGATCCACTATAGCCTTGAAAGTGTAGTCATGCCTCCCGGCGTCAAGGACAATCTCAGGGCTGTTCCCGCCAGCAAAAGGCTCTCCGTTTCTGGACAGGGTAAGAGCCAGTCCTTTGATAACCAGCGTGTCTGATTCATTGTTGATAGTGGCGTTCACATAGACTTTCACGGACTTGAAGCCACGGGGCCTTACCGAAAACTTGTAGGAGTCAACCGTCACCCCTTCCACATACTGCTGGCCATAGCCGGCCACAATGCAGGCGTACAGCACGAAAAACAGTAAAAACAACTTCTTCATAGGTTTCTCCAGGGGTTTGTTTACTCCAATTGGTTTTCAGGCGAACAAAGATATTAGAAAGATGTAAAACTCCGCCCGGAAACTGCGATTATTTTTCTTAACTTTGGGGAAGCTTAAACAAAGAATCTTATGAAAAAACTTATTCTGACTGCTGCTGCAGCGATTGCTGCAGTATTCGTACAAACCACGGTTTCAGCCCAGAGCAGCACAGCCCAATCGCAGAGCAACGCAACCTCAGAGCAGGCCGCAGCCTCTAAGCTGAACCTTACAGACACGGAACTTTACAACGCCATCTGGGCGATGGGCTTGATGTATCCGGACGGATTTACAATTGACATAAGCACTATGCGCCAGCCTGCGGAGGGCCTGGTGGTGTCCTACGCCGCCACCCAGAACAGCTTCGACCGCAAAAGCATCCCGGCAGTAGTAAAGCACGCACGTGAGCATCAGGGATATGTGGGCGGCTGGTATAACCCCGAGAACGGGAAATATTACTTTGACTCCAACCGCATATTCCCGGAAGACAGCCTGGCTGCAGCGGTCCAGTTTGCAAGGGACAACGGCCAGCATACCGTTTACATAGCCTCCAAGGGCATCAACATCTGGACAAACTACGAGCAGAAAGACATAAGGGTAATCCTGGACTGCGATATGGGTTCCTCCACGGACGACCTTTTCGCCCTGATGATGCTTTACCGCTACATGGACATGAAACGCTGCAACCTTATAGGCGTGATCGTGGACCGCATGGGACGGGCAAACGCGGACATAGTAGATGTGATGAACAACTTCTACGGCTATCCGGACATCCCTATCGGCCTTGAGACCCAAGGAATTGAAAACCCTCACGTGTTCATCACCTATCATAACCTCCCATACGCCCGCTCACGGGACGGAGTGCCGATGTTCAAGCGCTCCGTAGGAGACGACGGCACCTATATGGAAAGCTACAAGCTCTACCGCAAGCTTCTGGCTGAATCTCCGGACAAATCGGTGACGATTGCCTCAATAGGCTTCGTGACCTCCCTCTCACGCCTCCTCCAGAGCGGACCTGACGAGTATTCCCCACTCAACGGGGTTGAACTTGTACGCAAGAAAGTAAAGGAGCTGTACGCTATGGGCGGAGTCTTCGGAGACGCCGTTGAGCCTGACTACAACTTCAAGGCTGCCATCAACTTCTCTCTCAAGTTCTTTGAACTCTGGCCGAAGGATGTGGACATCGTGTTCTCCCCTGGCGAGGTCGGTGACCCTCTGGACTACCGTCCTGAAACCGTCATCAGCGATATGAACTGGACAGACCTCCACCCTATCAAGTGGACTTACCAGTACCTCAACTGCGACACCGGCCAGAAGATGTGGGACCCTCAGGCTGTCATCAACGCCGTGGAAGGAGACGCACTATACAAGCTCTCTCCAAGAGGCTTTGTAACCCTCACCCCTAACGGAGAGACCCTGTTCAAAGCAGACCCTAACGGCAACTGCCGCTACCAGTACCCTGGAGACAAAACCTGGTGCGACCTGGTCCTCAAGTACATCCGCACAATGGCTATCCAGCACTAAACCATAGACTTACAACAGAACATCCAATACACAATGAAACGCATAATACTGCTTTTCTCAGCGATAATCATATCGGCATCAACATTCTGCCAGAGCGCGGAAAGCTCATCGCCGAGCAAAGACACACCTGCATATATAAAAGAAGGTCTTTCCGACAAAGACCTTGCAACTTACATCTGGGCAATGGGAAAAAGCTACCCGGAAGGATTCACGTTTGACCTCAACACCCTCAGCCACCCGAAAGAAGGCCTCTACGTTTCCTACAAGGAAACCCAGAACAGCTTCAGCCGCAAGTCTTTGCGCAAGGTCCTCAAACACGCCCACGCCCACGGAAACATTGTCGGCGGATGGAGGGATCCTGATACCGACCTCTATTACTTCGACAGCAACCGCCGGTTCCCGGAAGACAGCCTGGCAGCTGCCGTACAGTTTGCCAGAGACAACGGCCAGCATACCGTATATGACGCTAAAAAAGACATTAACGTCCTCTCCAACTACGAGCAGAAAGACATCCGCATCATCTATGACTGCGATATGGGCTCCTCCACGGACGACCTCTTCGCCCTCATGATGCTTTACCGCTATATGGACATGAAGCGCTGCACCCTGCTGGGAGTAATCGTTGACCGCATGAACCGAGCCAACGCAGACGCGGTTGACGTGATGAACAACTACTATGGCTACCCTGACATCCCTATCGGCCTGGAAAAGAGCGGAGTGAAAGACCCTCGCATCTTCATCCCGTACCACAACATGGCCTACGCCCGAAGCACGGACGGCAAGCCTCTTTTCAAACGCAGCGTCGGTGACAAGGGAGACTATCTGGACGGCTACAAGCTCTACCGCAAGATACTCGCCTCCCAGCCGGACAAATCGGTGACGATTGCCTCAGTAGGCTTCGTGACCTGCCTTTCCCAACTTCTACAGTCCGAACCGGACGAGTATTCCCCTCTTAACGGGGTAGATCTTGTTGCCAAGAAAGTCAAGAACATCTATTTGATGGGCGGAGTCTTCGGCGATTCCTTTGAGCACGACTACAACTTCACCGCCGCCATAGGCTACTCCCTCAAGTTCTTCGAGCTCATGCCAAAAGACATTGACATGGTGTTCTCACCTGGCGAAGTCGGTGACCCTCTGTATTATAGCGCCGCGGAAGTCATTGCTGACCTCAACTGGACAGACTCCCATCCAATCAAGTGGATCTACCAGTTCCTTCAGGAAGACAAGTTCCAGAAGATGTGGGATCCTCTTGCCGTCATCAACGCCGTGGAAGGAGACGAGGTCTTCTACAAGCTCTCCCCGAGAGGCTTCGTCACCCTCACCCCTACCGGCGAGACCATCTTCAAGGAAGACCCGAACGGAAACGCCCGCTACCAGTACCCGGGCCCTAAAGGCTGGTCAGACTATGTCCTCAAGTACATCCGCCTGATGGCAATCCAGCACTGATAGCAACAGAAACACAAACCCAACGGGAACAATAAAGGGAGCTATTGAATAGCTCCCTTTATTGTTTCAACGATGTACCGAACATCATCATCCGTGACATACGGACCGGAAGGAAGGCACATTCCAATCTTGAAGAGTCCTTCCGAAACTCCATTCAAGTAAGCTGGAGCATCCTTGTAAACCGGCTGCTTGTGCATAGGCTTCCAGAGCGGACGGGCCTCAATCTGAGCTTCATCCAGCACAACCCTGAGAGCCTCAACATTATCGTTTGGCTGGCAATCGATTGTAGCTGAAGACGCTGCGTGAATAACCCCTGCAGCACCTCCAACAGCCCCCTTCACGATAGTCTTGTAAGCATTCTCCTGTCCTTTTATGCGGACAGAAGGGTCTATTGTAATGGTGCACAGCCAGAAATTGGAGTCATAACGGCTGTCAGGATTTCCGTGAACCTTAATGCCAGGCACATCTGCCAGCAGTTCCTCGTACATCTTCTGTACATGCTTATGGTGAGCAATATGCTCATCGGCCACCGTCATCTGTCCACGGCCAATTCCTGCGCAAATGTTGCTCATACGGTAGTTGTACCCAATCTTCTCGTGCTGGTAGTACGGATAAGCCTCCCTGTACTGCGTTGCATACATCATAATCTCCCGCCACTCATTCTGGTTTTCCGTAATCAGCGCCCTGCCACCCGATGTAGTTATCATCTTGTTGCCGTTGAAACTCAACACCCCGTACTTCCCGAACGTTCCCAGCACCTGCCCGTCAAACCTGGAACCAAACCCTTCTGCCGCATCCTCAACCACCGGAATATCATATTTCTCAGCGATAGCCATAATCTTCTCCACATCATATGGCATTCCATACAGCGCCACCGGCACAATGGCCTTAGGCTTCTTGCCCGTAACAGCAATTCTATCTGCAATGGCCTTCTCCAGCAGTTCCGGATCCATATTCCAGGAATCCAGCTCAGAATCAACAAATACCGGTTTAGCGCCCAAATAGGTTATCGGATGAGAAGAAGCGCAGAACGTAAAACTCTGAACCAGAACCTCATCTCCAGGCCCCACCCCGCAATTCAGCAGCGCCAGATGCACAGCTGCCGTTCCGGAAGACAGCGCCACAACTTCGAGTTACGGCTCCAGAGTCTTGCCATCTGGCAGAGAATCCACAAACGCCTTCAGGTCTGCCTCAAACCCGTTCACATTCGGTCCCAGCGGCACCACCCAATTTGTCTCAAACGCTTCCTTTATGTATTTTCGCTCCAGCCCGGCCTCGCTCATATGCGCCAGGCATAAGTATATTCGTTTCTTCATATTTTTAATCTTAAAATCTATTATTCTCCGCGATTAGTTAAGTCCCAAGCAAATTACCGGCAATTTAGAAAACACGTCTTCAACGCCCCTGAACCGGATCCGAAGTCTTGATTGGCAAATTACCAGCAAATTAAACAATATCGCAAATGCCGGCAAAAGGAAATAATCACTCATTGCCCCAAAACCTCTTCCTTATATAGAACGACCGCCAGCATACTGTATTATGTTGTTTTATTTAATCCCCCTCCCATAAAATAACAGCAACAGAAAACAATGAGGCCATACAGTTATCTATCATTCAGCCATTTAATTCGTTCGTATAACGCAATAATCCAAAAGAAAATAACACAAAAAGCTAAAATAAGCAATAGAAACAGTTTCAGAGAGATATCAGCAAAAGGACTTTCTACATTTGGCACTAAAACTACAATTGGAATAGCCAATATTACAGCCGCTTTAAGCATTGGCAACATAGCCTCTTTTACCCTAATTTCAGGTGTTTTAATCTGACTAATTCCTTCAGCTCTAATATCAAAATTTACTCCCGACAAATCTTTAACTTCATCCGCTACGATTATAGTAACATAGAAACACTCATCCTTTTTCAGTAAATCCCAAGACAAATCCCATCTATTATCATTTATATATTCAACTTTAGGATTAATGCCTTCAGAGTCAGATGATACTGTAACTTCTACGATGTTATGATTGTCCAATCTTAAATAAACGTTTCTACTAAAACAATTTGAAAATAAAATATCTTCTTCTCCATCATTCCTCAATCTAATCTTTAAAACAGAAACTGGTTTTTCAAAAATTATGTCTTTATATGAAACAGTTATCTTAAAACCATCTTTTTCTAAGTTACGGTATATATCGGAAGATATCAAACATTTGGAAATACAACGTTTCTTTCTTTTTATAACAAATAAAGAATTTAGCTTACTAAATAGAAATGATAAAAAAGCACCGACTAGGCCTGTTATAATAAAACCTAACCAATCATATTGTCTTAAAAAATCATAAAGATCCTTCATAATTCAGCTATTTCAGTATTAAATTTAATACTGCAAAGATATAGCTACATATAATAGTAGTAATTATGAAGATACTAAAGAAATCAACAAGTTGTAAGCAAATTCCGCAACATCCTGTATTTCAGCAATGCGCCATACCTTTCGTACCCTCTGCATATGTATTAACGCTACCTTTCATCTTTCCCAACAATCTCTGCGGACAGTCTCTCTATCTCATTTATATGCTTTCCGGCTTGAGCAGGTGAGCCCAGACGCTATTCCAGAAGGCTACAAACCGGCTGCCTGAGTAGCAGAGCCTCTGTTTCCAGGCATTTGCCTGCCAGCGGCGGTACTTAAACGCCACTCGCCTGAAGAAAACCAATCCGGGTTGTTCTTCCTCAGAAAACTCTGGAGAAATCATATCGGCAAGGATTCTTTCTTTCAATTTTTTGTCAACGGCGGCTCCAGAAGGAAACAGCTCCGCCTTAAATCCAAGATCCTCTATGCAAATAGCATTAAGGTAGTTGAAGAAATCCATCATATGGAAGTCCTCCAACACCCCGCAAAGCCACTTCCAATCAATCTCAGAAGTATGTCTTTCCACAAATAAAGCCCAATCCAGCAATTGCCTCAAACTAATATAGGCAGAGGCAAAATGAGACATACAATGCTTTATTAGGAATAATGAATGTAAGTTAGCAGAAGGCAGATATACCCTTATATCCTTAATCTCCGCAAAATTGGACTCATCCACCGCCAGCTTCTTTAGAATCCCTTCTAGTTTTCTATCTCCTTGACTATAGTGGACATTGATAATATCGTAATGGTTCTCAACAAGATATCCCTTATAATCAAACGTAGTATGATGATGGTGGCTATTGTCTATCTTTATGCCAAATTCTCTAGCAACCGCCTCATCCGCTTTCTTAAAATCTCCAAATTGCCAGATGTCTATATCTCCACACGGCCTGTGAGAAGGAACCGGATAGTTCAAGCTCAGTCCGTAGCCCTTAAGGACCATCATCTTAAATCCGTTTTCCTTATAAAACGCAGCAAGCTCAGCAATTGTTTTTCGATAATCCTCATAACGCTGCTCGTACGCAACCACACTCTCAGCCACCCAGTCAAGCTTGAAGTCCAAGTCCAATCCCTTCAGAGAAGATGGAGCCTTCTCCATCAACACCTTTACCCCATCCAAAACAATAGCCGCCAGGCCCTGCTTAGATGCAAGAGTTCTGACGGCTTTCCAGTCTATCTCTGCCGGGATATCGGCCTGATGACCGATCCCTAGTTTGATTAAAGAGAGATAAGAACTGCTTATTCTCATATGAAAAGACGATTAATAATTATCTTATAACTTGCATTGCTTTCCATTTTGATGGAATAGACAAATCATAATTTAAAGAAGACAAGTGGACTATGTCTGGAAATAAGCTATTTCTAAAGCGACTCTCGTATTTAATCATCAATACAGGTTTCCCATTAGCCATTGAGGCGAGATTACTTGAATAATGATTCGGTGGAAAATAAATATAAACACACTGTCCAGCAGATTTAGCTAATTCAACGGCTGGAATCATATCACTATCTGCAGATACTATTATTGCAATATCACAATTCCTTAAATAAGCATCTGAAACTATTTGAGTAACAATCCTCGCATCTGTTTCTTTCTCCTCATGAGTATGTATTATATTACCACAATTAAAGCATTTTATATCTTTACTTAGATATTTCCCAAGAATCAACTGAAACTTAGGATTCTCTTTGTTGGCCTGAAAGAAAGCATATTGACGAGCATTTTTATCTGGATTAGACGGTCTTGCAGAAAAATACTTAACCGCAATCAGTTCCTGATTTGGGCGCATGAATTTCTCAAATAATGAAACAACATCCAACCAATAATAACGCTTCCACTTTCGATCATTCTTCAGGCCATAATAGAAATTGAACCCATCAACATAGACAATGACTCTCTGCTTCTCCATAACCATATAACCATCTTAAAAATTAAGCCACCCCGAGAGGTGGCAAGCCTTAGCCTTTTTCATCTAAGGGGGATATGTTTATACAAAAATAAACAAATTCTTATTAATAACAAAATTTTAATAGAAAAAAATTAGAACTTTCTCCAGACCATCTTGTTAACAACGCCTGTGTAAGACTGGATTATCTTCACCACCTTGGTGGAAACATTTTCATCTACATAGTTTGGAACAGGAATGCCGTGGTCTCCAGCCTTGTTCATTTCAACTGCAGTATCTACGGCCTGGAGAAGAGACTTTTCGTCTATGCCGGCAAGGATGAAGCAAGCCTTGTCCAGAGCTTCCGGACGCTCAGTTGATGTACGGATGCACACCGCCGGGAATGGATGTCCAACAGAAGTAAAGAAAGAACTCTCCTCCGGAAGCGTTCCAGAATCAGAAACCACTGCAAATGCATTCATCTGAAGGCAATTGTAATCATGGAATCCAAGAGGCTCGTGCTGAATCACACGAGGATCAAGCTTAAATCCTGATGCCTCAAGTCTCTTTCTGGATCTTGGATGACAAGAGTATAGTATTGGCATATCATACTTTTCTGCCATAGCGTTTATTGCTGAGAACAATGAAAGGAAGTTCTTCTCGGTATCAATATTTTCCTCTCTATGAGCGGAAAGCAAAATGTATTTCCCTTTCTCCAATCCAAGACGGGCGTGTATGTCAGATGCCTCAATCTCAGCCAGATTCTCGTGAAGAACCTCAGCCATAGGACTACCTGTTACGTATGTCCTCTCCTTAGGTAATCCACACTCTGCCAGATATCTGCGAGCGTGCTCACTATAAGCCAGATTAACATCAGAAATGATGTCAACAATCCTGCGGTTGGTCTCCTCTGGCAGGCACTCATCTTTGCAACGGTTTCCGGCCTCCATATGGAAAATCGGAATGTGAAGCCTCTTTGCTCCAATAACGCTAAGGCAGGAATTGGTATCTCCAAGCACAAGCACGGCATCCGGCTTTATTGCCACCATAAGCTTATAGCTCTCAGCTATGATATTGCCCATAGTGGAACCAAGATCCACTCCTACCGCATCCATATAAACCTCAGGCGCGGCAAGTTTCAAATCTTTAAAGAACACTCCGTTAAGGTTATAGTCATAGTTCTGCCCAGTATGCGCCAAAATCGTGTCAAAGTATTTGCGGCACTTGTTAATCACCGCAGCCAAACGGATGATTTCCGGCCTGGTACCAACAATTATCAGAAGCTTGAGCTTGCCGTTATCGGCAAAAGAAACATTGCTGTAATCCATATCTTACTATTCTTTTATTCAACTGGTTCAAAGTATGTGTCCGGTTTGGAGGGGTCAAACTGCTCGTTGGCCCACATAAGCGTTACGAGGGGCTCGGTTTCAGAGAGGTTGATGATGTTGTGGGTGTAGCCTGGGAGCATGTGCACGGCCTGGATCTTCTCTCCGGATACCTTGAACTCCATCACTTCCTCAGCTCCTATCTTGCGTTCCTGGATTAATGCCTTTCCGCTTACCACTATGAAGAACTCCCACTTGGTGTTGTGCCAGTGCTGTCCCTTGGTTATCCCCGGCTTGGAGACGTTCACGCTGAACTGCCCGCAGTTGAGAGTCTTCAGAAGCTCAGTGAAGCTTCCCCTGTCATCTACATTCATCTTGAGGTCAAAGGCCGTCTTTGATGCCGGCAGATAAGAAAGGAAAGTGCTGTAGAGCTTCTTGGCAAAGCTTCCGGAAGGAATCTCAGGCATAACCAAAGTCTTGCGCTGCTCCTCGAATCGCTGAAGAAGATCTACAATTTCTCCAAGCGTAGCCTTATGGGTGACAGGCACATAGCAATACCTCCCCTTTTCTGAAGGGAACACTCCCAGGCCGTCGAACTCGCACCGGTGCTCCTCACCCTTCAGACAGGCTATCATCTCATCTACAAGGTCGTCTATGTAAAGCAACTCCAACTCAACGGTCGGGTCATTGACAGTGTAAGGCAGATCGTTGGCAAAGGCATTGCAGAACGTGGCCACGGCGCTGTTGTAGTTTGGGCGACACCACTTTCCGAAGAGGTTCGGGAACCTATAAACCAATACTTTTGCCCCAGTCTCAATGCCGTAGTTGAGGAACAGGTCCTCACCGGCTTTCTTGCTGCGGCCGTACTCCGAGTTTCCGAACCTTCCCGTAAGACTCGCCTGCTGGGATGATGAGAGCATCACAGGGCATTTGTTCCCGTGCTTTTTCAAAGTATCCAGCAGAGTGGATGCAAACCCGAAGTTCCCGGCCATGAACTCAGACTGGTCCTTTGGTCTGTTCACTCCCGCCAGGTTGAACACGAAGTCCGCCTCGGCACACCACCGGTCCAGCTGCTCAGGAGTAGAATCAAGGTCGTACTCAAAGATTTCATCTATGGAAAGAGCAGATTCAGCACCTGAGCCCTTTGGGCCTATGCCGTAACATCTTGCCTTGCCGTCTCTTATGTTCTTAAGTTGGGCGCAAAGGTTCTTTCCTACAAACCCCTTTGCTCCGGTTATCAATATCTTCATTCTGCTATTTATCCAAGTTCATTTGCATTTACACCTCAAGCGCCATTGTAATTGTCTTACTTCACAATGTTTGGAACTCCGTTAAGCTCGTTCTGTATGTATTCCAGGGAAGCAATCTTGGCCTTGGTTTCTTCCAGATCCAATCGCTGAGTATTGTCAGAATTGAATTCCTCTATAGTTGCCTGCTTGACATTACCTTCCTTGAAATACTTGTCGTAGTTCAAATCGCGATTATCTGCAGGCACCCTGTAAAAGTTGCCCATATCCTCAGCTTTTGCACATTCTTCCTTGGTCAGAAGCGTCTCATACATCTTCTCCCCGTGACGGATGCCTATCACCTTGATCTCTTTCTTCAAAAGTTCCTTGGCATCAGGCTCTCCGGCAAAGCGGCTCTGAGAGGCAAACAGCTCGCATACCGCCTCAGCCTGAGTCAGGATGGTGCAAGCCGGAGCCTTCTGAACCAGAATATCACCGTTCTGCCCATTCTCAAAGGCGAACAGCACCAGATCCACAGCCTCCTCAAGGCTCATAATGAAGCGAGTCATCTTAGGCTCGGTCAGAGTTATCGGATTACCCTTCCTTATCTGGTCTATCCAAAGCGGAATAACAGAACCGCGGGAACACATCACGTTCCCGTACCTTGTGCAGCAGATCTTTGTCTGCCCGCTGTAACGGCTCTTGGCAACTGCAATCTTCTCCTCGATGGCCTTGGTAATGCCCATAGCGTTAATCGGATAAGCGGCCTTGTCCGTGGAAAGGCAAATAACGCACTTGACCCCTGCATCTATCGCAGCATCCAGCGTGTTGTCAGTTCCAATAACGTTTGTTTTCACAGCTTCCATCGGGAAGAACTCACAACTCGGAACCTGCTTCAGAGCCGCCGCGTGGAACACATAGTCCACACCCTGCATCGCATACTTCAGCGTGCTCGTGTTCCTTACATCGCCGATGTAAAACTTGACCTTGTGCGCCACCTCAGGCATCCTGGTCTGGAAATCGTGCCTCATGTCGTCCTGCTTCTTCTCGTCACGTGAGAATATCCTTATCTCGCCGATATCCGTTCTCAGGAAACGGTTCAACACGGCATTGCCAAAGCTGCCCGTACCACCGGTGATGAGCAGCGTTTTTCCTTCAAAAACACTCATAGTTTATATTATTCTATTGCTCCCTTAATTGTTTCAACGATGTAACGAACATCATCATCCGTGACATACGGACCGGAAGGAAGGCACATTCCCACCTTGAACAGGGCTTCAGAAACGGAGCCGCTTTCCTTGCCAAACAATTTGCACTTGTTCAGATAAGCCACAGCATCCTTGTAAACCGGCTGCTTGTGCATCGGCTTCCAGAGCGGACGAGCCTCGATTCCAGCCTCATCCAGTACAACCCTAAGAGCCTCTACATTATCGTTCGGCTGGCAATCGGTCGTCGCTGAGGAAGCTGCGTGAACAACTCCGGCAGCGCCTCCAACAGCCCCTTTTACGATAGTCTTGTAGGCGTTCTCCTGGCCTTTAATCTTAAGAGCCGGATCTATGATTATCGTATTGAGCCAAAAGTTTGAATCGTATCTTGGAGAAGGGTTATCGTGTACCTCAATTCCCTCAACATCTGCAAATAATTCCTCATACAGATCCTTCACATGCTTGTGATGGTCTATATGATCCTGGGCAACTGTCATCTGCCCGCGCCCGATCCCGGCGCAAATATTTGACATCCTGTAGTTATACCCAATCGCCTCATGTTGGTAATAAGGATATGCCTCTCTGGCTTGAGTTGCATAGAACATAATCTTGTTCTTAAATTCCTCACTTTCACATACCAAGGCCCCGCCGCCTGACGTTGAAATAATCTTGTTGCCATTAAAAGACAACACGCCGAATTTGCCAAAAGAACCAAGAATCTGCCCTTCAAACTTGGAACCGAACCCCTCTGCCGCATCCTCAATCACCGGAATTTCATATTTCTCAGCGATGGTCATTATCCTGTTTATCTGGTACGGCATACCGTAAAGTGCCACAGGAATAATTGCCTTAGGCTTCTTGCCTGTAACCTTAATCCTGTCTGCAATAGCCTTCTCCAGAAGTTCTGGATCCATATTCCAAGTATCAACTTCAGAATCTATAAAGACTGGCTTGCCACCAAGATAGGTTACGGGATTGGAGCTGGCGCAGAATGTAAATGTTTGAACTAGGACTTCATCCCCTGGGCGCACGCCACAAGCAAGCAAAGCAAGATGAACCGCTGCTGTACCTGAAGATAATGCAACAACTTCATGTCTGTTCCCCACAAAAGCCTTCAGGTCCGCTTCAAAACCGTTAACATTCGGTCCCAAAGGCACTACCCAGTTGGTATCAAATGCCTCTTTTATGTAATCCATCTCCTTACCACTCATGTGAGCAAGGCACAAGTATATTCTTTTAGCCATAAGTCAAATTGAACAATTTGCAAAAATAACAATTTTGAACCAAATTGAACCATTCTTGCTCAAGTAATTCCATAGTAGACTGGTTTCCTGCACTATAAAGACAAAACATCTTCAACATCCAGCGGCTCATAAGCCCCGTCTTTCACTTCCATAATCACAGTTCCGCTTTCCAAAACCTCCACTGTATGCCACTGTCCGGCGGGTATGTTGAGAGCTACGCATTTGCTACAAGGAGCCAAATCTATCACTTCCGTAACCTCACCACTGCCATCATAAAAAATCTCCCGCAAATGTCCCCTCAGACAAACCACAGTCTCAGATGACTTTCTATGTCTATGAACAGGCAGAGGTGTACCTGGCTCCAACGCATTCAGCATCCTTTGAGATTTATCCTCAGCTGAATTTCTCAAGTCATAATTCATCCTTAATCTGGGCGAAGCCTTTGCCTGAGCTGTCAATTCGTCCAGCAATTTTTGTGTAATCTTCATAGTTATATTGGGTTAAATCCTTGACAACCTTAATTTTTATCCGCCTTGACACTCTCCAGGTATTCTTCATGAAGGTGATAATACTTTTTCATGAATACTATATACACGATGCAAAGCACAAGAAGAACAGCAGCTGCATAAAGATAGTGGTTTACCGGCAGCCATATAAGCCCGGCAGAAACCAGAAGTTGCACCACAATATAGATCAGAGACACCACCACGTGAGGAATATTCAATTCATTGGCCATTATCTGGTACATGTGCTTCCTGTGAGCTTTCCCAAGATGTTCTTTCAACTTAATCCTATGTATTATAGTCAAAACCGTATCCACTCCATAAACAGCAAGGAAAAGGATATATGAAAAATCCTTAGTCGTATTGATGAGGCAGCCAATCAGGAATATCATCACAAACGCCATACTCACAGCTCCCACATCTCCCGCAAAGCATCTCGCCTTAGTCCTGAAGTTGAAGAAACAGAATATCAGAAGTCCAATTCCCAATACAATCAGCATGCTCATATCTGACCATATTTCCTTATAAACGGCCATCAAAGACAACAGCACCGCCAATGAATAACCACCGGTAATGCCGTTAATACCGTCCATAAAATTGAAGGCATTCACAATACCAACACAAACAATCCAAGCTACAAGCACAATCCACCACATAGAAAGCTGCAATATTCCAAGATCCCAAAAGATCAGGAAAATTGCCAAAAACTGAACCACCAGCCTAACCGCATTAGGAACAGACCAGATATCATCCGCAAAACTGACCAGCGCCACTAATGACAAACCCATCAGAAACCACGGATCGTGAACTTCAAAGAACAGAGCCCACAGCCACATCGCCAGAGGAAAGATGATACCCCCTCCAAGTATGGTCACCTTCTTGTGGGAAGACCTCAGATTAGGCTTGTCCACAATACCAAAGTGCAGGGCTATTCTAAAATATATTAACTCTGCGATAATCAGTATTACCGCTATAATCAAATATTTATACAACATATAATTGGTTTTAGTATAATTTCTTGGTTAGTGTTAACGTTATTTCGCATAATATCCGCCCGTCTTCTTGCTTCCACGGCGTGCTATCAAGTCCCTATCCGTTAGGACTTTTAATATTTTATTCAACGTATCTCGTGGCATCGAAAGTCTTTCAATAATTTCCTGAGCTTGAACTCCGGGTGTTATAGTAATAAAAGCCAACACATCCTTCTGCTTACTATTTAATGTGCCATTTAATATGCCACTTAATGTGCCACTTAATGTGCCGTTCTCCCCCTCCTCATACTCCATCGAGTAAATCACAGTCATAAACTGACTCACCGACGACTTAAATATCGGGTCTCTGCCCTCTTTATAGTTTTCCAGTTCCTTTGTAGCATAGCAAATCTTCTTCAGTCCGCTGCCACGCTTCTCCATATAGTCCAGCTGCGCCATCACATCTGCCAGTACCGGATTCCGCCTCAGCGATGAAATATCCTCCATAGGTACATCCTGAACCATCTGCCGCTATACATACCTCCTGGCGATGTCAGTGCCAACCGATCATCATAGATATAAAGATGCACCTCCCCAACCATCACCGTATAGTCTCTGTGAATCAGATGGTTTACACAAGCTTCTAGCACAGCCCGCTCCGCATACTCCGGCTTGTTCTTCCTGCCGTCGGGCAGTTTTTCCCAGCCCTTACGCGTATTCGCCTTTGCAAAAGCCATCGCCTCACGCAAAAGCAGCAGGATATTCCCCTTGAACTCCGCATCGTTGATAGCATCATTCTTCCCCAGACCATCCCGCCGCGTGCAATACAGCCACGACTGACTCAGCCAGCAGTCGTCCGTCACCAGACCGAACGACAGCAGATACTTCTTTTCCCAGTCCTGCCCCGTCCGCTCTTTGAACGTGTTCGCGAGAATAGCAAAAGAATGATTCTCTATCCTCTTGTCCGTGCGCAGCGAGTCATACGTCCAGTTCGTGCCCTTCAGCACCAGCCTCACCATCTGCTCCCCCGTCGCTGGAATACTCTCGTAGCCATTCCGTACAAAAGCCACACGCTGTCCGTCACCCACGTAATAATATGGAGTATAACGCCCCTCTTTCACCATCAGTTGCAGCACATTCTTTCCTTCCACCTCCAGTGGAATCATCTCCACATCCGGCAGCGGATCCATATAGTCACGAATCTTCATGCTGATAACCTCCGTCACGTGATGCACATCCTTCAGCCCTTTGGCCACGCCATCGTTGTCCACACCGAAGAAGAGCGAGCCCCCATACAGTTGGCAAAGGCACTTACACTCTTCAGCCAACTCTACGGTTTCTTCTCCTCCAGTTCCACCTTATAGTCGTATGCCGTGCATTCGGCAATCAATTCTTCTATAATCATATCGTGCTATTTCATCTGTTCGTAAGCCATTCTTACCACTGGACTCAAACTCTTAAGTCAAAGAAGAATTCATCTACTCGCTCATCGAATGGAAATAACTTTAATAGTTTATAAACCTGTGATTGATATTTGCAATCTTCTGGTGAGGACATTACGTTCTTATCAAAGGCAAAGCCCACAACCACATCGTTAAGATTGGTCTTCTCGTAAGGTATCATCAACCTCAACTCATCATCCGATTCCTGCCAGACACTACTAAACCCATTCCGTTTAGCATACCAAATTACAGCATCAATCACTGATTGGTCTATATACAGATTATTCTTTCTTGTACTTCTCTTATCAACTTTCCCTCCCTCGATGATAAACGCTTTGGAGAAAGCCGTGTTCATCTGCAATTCTTTTGGATTATAGATGACAAGAGGATTCCCTATTTCTTTGGCAATAGAACTGATTGCATCACCCTTTGGTTTGGTATAGTTCATCACATAATCGTCAAACCTAACCTCTTCTGCCAAATATTCTATACAGTCTCCAAAAGCTATCACAGAACGACATCCCGGAAGGTCTCTCTCTTTTTCGTTCTCATTAATATTTAGATGCAACTCTATACAAAAGCGCAGATATACAGCAATTTTATAAAATTCCCTATTACCCAATATGCTATCGTCGGGAATATATACCTTAGCCATGCCATCATTAAGTATAAGGTTTCTCTCATTCGGTTGACTATAGTAGAGGACTGCACTGTGAGCAGATACCAGACGATCGTACACCTTTCTTCTCTCTTTGCAACCAAGATTCCAATTACAATCTTTGTACAAATTACTGAATCCAAGAAGATCCGACCACATACAGAACGCATGCCTTGTCTTTAATCTCGGAGGGTTATTTATTATCTTACCCAAATTCGTTCCCCATTCTCTCATCCTATATTTATTTACTCCTCAAAAGTTATCGTTAAGGTTATCTTTGAACCTTGAACCTTGAACCTTTATCCCTTAACCATCACCTCATCATCCCCGTCGCTCTCATCTCATCCTTTACGCCCTGGATATACACTTCTAGGCTTTGTTTCATCTTCCGCTTTTGGTCTTCTTTCTCTTGATATGAGAGCTGGGAATGGTCAATTGTCGCTTCACAATAATGCGAAATGTTCTCTTTGATGATATCTATCTGCCATTCGGTTATAGGGGCACACATAAAGTTCGCCCCAAGATAACCGGCCAACACGCCTTTGAAGTATTGTTCTCCCATATTAATAATTCCTCATTAACAATGAACATATGTAGGCCTCCGGTAAAGTACGTATTGCTATTAAAAAACAAGTTTGGACAAGTTGGCTACAACTTGCAGCAAACTTGCAGCAACTTTGCCTCTATCGTTACGAGTTGTTTACGAGTTGTGACTTTTCTTCCACTCACTAGGCAGAAGTTCAGCCATATTCAGACCATCACGCTGATAGTAAGGGATAGCTTTCAGTACCTCCACCATCCACCTTCTTGGATTCACTTCCAGGGCCTTGCAGCTGGCAAAGAGAGAATAAACGATGCTGCTCTGTAGGCTGAAGCGTCGTTGCCGCAGAAGAGCGTATGGGTAGGCGATGGCTTTCCCCAGACGGCCTCTGTTGCCTTTGCCCTGTCCTCGTCCAGAGCATCCATGAACTTGCGGCGGGCATGAGCCCAGAAGCTTTTAGGCAACATCATACCCGCGACTAGAAATATAGTTACTAGAAAAAAAAGTTCTGCTTCCTTAAACACGAATCCATTCCCTTTCATAACGATGACCCACTTTATCATAATCCGCAACAACAATATGCTTCGGTTCTACGGCTAAATAACAAATAAAATCGTTAGTTGGCAATAGAGCTATATATTTCGTTCCCATTGTCCTCGTCTCACGAATGAACTTTTCAATTAACTCTTCATCCCAAACAAGCCCAAAGGCAGAAGCGATCCTCTTCAAAGCATCAAAAGCTCTATTTTCAATATTTTCTTCCCCATTGAGAACCGGGTAGTTCATTAAAACCGCCATCGTTTCTTTAATAAAACGTTTTCGTTTTTCGCTATTCTCAAATGCCTCACGGATTTCATCTAAAATTCTACCTGGTATATCATTATTTTCTTTTCCGTTAATGGAAACAGGCCTTTTAGAATTCAAAGGAATGCGGATTTGATAAGTATCTCGCTTTTTCCTCCTATCATAAACAGTTTTATCCAAATGAATATCATTTGCGGGATCATCATAATAATCGATGCTCCCCACCCCTCTTCTATGATTATCAATCCTCAATGATTGTTTTTTAATCAGGCTTTTCATATCTACTCATGCTTATTGGTTTCACACCCTAATGATGTCATCTTCTGCCAAAATGCTGCAACAGTTTCTTCAAATAAACCAGATAAACAATTCTTGTATGAAACTGTATGTCGAATCTTTTCTGAATAATACTTAATTTGATTGAACAACTCAGTCTGAGGTATTGTTGGTTTAGCATTTATATGGTTCAAAGCCAACTGCATTTGTTTGATATTATTCGACTGATTTGGAGTATCTCCTTCAATTGCAAAGTTTAAAGAAAAGGTATAGAAAGCAAAGGCCTCTACATAAAGACCTTGCTTCATATATGAATCAGCATTCATTTGGCAAATAGCAGACTGCAAGTTATTTGCTTCCATAGAATGCAGTTTGTCGTTTTTCGCCAAGTCTTGCACAATGTCATTCAGAAACTTTAATCTTGATTCCATCTTCCCCATTTCCTCACGCACTTGAATGGCATTTATAACCTGCCAACCAATTATGACCATAAAGATAACTGAAAGGAGAGTCACTGAAACTCCAATAAATGTATCCAAGGAAACTACAGATAACTGCAAACTCCCAAATACCCATACACCAACAATCACAAGAACTCCCATAAGAGCTATGATTGATAAAAAAATAGCTAAATATTGTTTCATCACGAATCCTGTTTACGAGACAACCCTATATGACACTACTATCTAAAACTTTCCAACGTTCTCTTCAACCCCTCCCTTGCATCCACTGGCATCCGCTCTACTCCCAACGCCTTCTTAATCTTAGCATTCGACGAGATATAGTTTTCCGTCAACTTCCGCAGCCGTTCCGGATTCAAGGGCAGATGCAGCCATCCTCCAACCTTTGCCACACCATTCATCAAACCCTTTGGCAGCCGCCAGATATGTGCCTTCTTGCCGAGCGACTTACAAATCTCCTCAATCAGCTCATTGGTCGACAGCGCCTCATCATCACCCATATTATAAATCCCCGACGGCACATCCTTCGCAAGCACACCATTAACCGCAAAACATATATTCTCCACCGATGTGAAAGTCCTTCTGTTCTCAAAAGCCCCCAGCGGCCAAGGAATCCCCTTCCGAACCACATTGTAAAGCAGGTTCAGATTCCCTTTGTTCCCAGGCCCGTGGATCATGCAAGGCCTGAATATATATACTCCGCGATTCTTCATCTGATTAGCTTTTTCCTTCAAAACATCCAGAATATACCTCTCAGCCGCTATCTTGCTCTCCCCATACGGCCCCACCGGAGCTGGCACCACCTCCTCCGTCAACACTCCGTCCACCTTGTCCGCCGCAGCCTTCGCCGTGCTGAAGAACACAAACTTCCGAATATCAGAATGAGCCAGGAAATAATCAAATATCTTCTGCGTTAGTCCTGTATTCACCTTGAAATACACCTCCGCAGCCGCCTGATTCTTCGTATCGTGCGCCTTCCCGGCCAGATGCACAATCGCATCCACCTCGGGCACCCGTCCTGCATCCAGATCGTCCCACGAATACGTCTTCACCACGCCCTCTTTCTCAGGCGCAACGATGTCCAGCCCGTAAATCTCATTGGCCGGAGCCAAATATTTCACCAAATTCGAGCCCACAAAGCCGTGGACTCCCGTAATCAATATCTTCATTTTGTCAATGTATCAACCAGTTCAACATACATATCCGTCACCTTCTCCTTGGTGTAATTCGCCTCGATTTCTGCCAGCCCCTTGCAGCCCATCTCCTTCAGCTCCTCACGCGTCACGCTCTGCAGCCAAGCCACCATCTCGTCCACCTTCTTCCCGAAATCCTGCTCCGTAATCAGCTTCGCACAGCCCTTGTCCTTCAGGAAATTCACGATGGGCGTATTCTCGCCACTCAGCACCAGCAGTGGCCGCTCACACGCCATAATCGTATATACCTTCGACGGGAACCCGTCCGTATCCGACTCCGGAGCCATAAATACAAACGACGCATCCGAATACGACAGGATGGCCGGCATCAACTCCCGAGGCTGGTACGGCAGCAGGTGCAGCTTCTCCAGTCCACGTTTCTCAATCTCCGAAGCCACATAATCCCTCTTTGCCCCCTCGCCTATCACGATATACTCCACATTCAGCCCCCTCGTCCTGTCCGCCAACTCAATCAGCGGCTCCCACGACTGTGCGTGACCGATATTCCCTGCATACAACAGCTTGATTGTATCCGTGTCATTCAACAAATCCGTGTTCGCCCATCTCATTCTCAAATTCTCCAATTCTTGATCGGAGACTTCGTGATACAACTCCGTATCCACAAAATTCGGAATGATATGCAGCCGCGACGGCTCCTCGAACCGCCCCACGATCGTATCATAGAACACCTTGTCAATCGTCGTCACCGCATCGCTCCCCCTGTATACCTTCCGCTCCATCCAGCGCAGCACCTTCAGTGCCATCCCGCCTTTCAGCTTCAGGATGTCCGGGTAGATCTCCTGCACATTATACACCACCTTGCAGCCCTTCAGCCGGGCCAGCCACAGGTTCAGCAGACCGATGGTCAGCGGAGGCGACGGCGACAGGATCAAGTCCACGTGCCGGATGCCCAGACCGATGAAGAACGACACGAAATGCCAGTACACGAAGCCAAGCATCCGCAGGGCCGTACTCTTGAACTTCTTCTGCGGCACGTGCAGCACCCGCATCCCGTGGAAGTCACTCACCTTGCACAGCCCCCACACCTTCCAGTTCATCGGCTGTTTCTCCACCTGCTCCGGCACGATGTTGAAGTGCGGAGTCGTTGTCAGCACCACCACTTCGTAGCCCCGCTCCTGGAGCCTCAGGGCGATGTCGTTGTAGAGATATGCTGTACTCACCCCGTCCGGGCTGAAAATCAAGCTATGTATTAAAATTCTCTTCATATCTTTAAGCGTCATTGAATACTCGGACTGGTCCGGTACTTTATTTCCAAGGTCATATTACCCCTGTACGATGATGGTGTGGAGTAATAGATGCTCTCCCCATCGGAAATCATTCGTCCAATATTATGTGATGTCTCACCCATGTATGCCTTTGATGCTTTTATCCCTTTCGCCAATCGTTTTACACCGCCACCATCGTGCGACTTCATATACACGTCTTTGTCATCAGTGCCACAGGTATAATGTCGCGTTCCGTATTCGTCGGTAGCCACCACTTCACATTCCCCGGCCTTCGGCAACTTGGTAAATGTCAGCACATTCACGGGTGCCGTCCCTTCAAAATGAAATCTCAACGTTCCGGTCATAATATCTCCCGGATAAACATACATCGTATAGTTGTCGCCTCCCACGAAAGTATCATCACAACTCACGTCACGGGAGATTCTGACAATCGAATGGCTCTTCCCCAAGTCCACTCGATTCCCGACAGATTTGAATGAAAGAGGACGTTTCGGGTCCACGTCACTGTCGCCCGTGGGCAGGCATCCACTCAGCCGGTTGTTCGTGATTTCAAAAGCATATCCCGAACAGTCACCGGAAAAAAGGCCATACACATCGTCAGCCTGCACTGATGGATTCATCACGTTATTCCGCACCACAATCTTGCCGCCATTTCCGGAGGCAGCGTTCATGCGGAGCAGTTGCCGGGCCGTCTTCCCGACCGCACGATAACTAATAATGTTATTCTCAAAAAGAAACGAACTGTATCTGCACCTCTTTCCCGCCCCGAACACAAAATCACAGGCCAAATCTACAACATTGTCTTTTATTACAATATCACCCACATCATTACTCTGGAAGTTCACAAACCGTAGGAATGGCATCTCATCCTTGCTTGAACGAATCTTCAGACTCCCTTGCGTCACCACAAACCTATTCCCTTCGATAATCCTGCTTCTGATACCGTTAGGGCCGTTCTTGCATTTAAACATCTCATTATAATCCGAGTTGGCAAGGTGCAGGCAATCCTGGACAACATTATTCCGAATTACCGCCTCATTGCAACTCAGATAAAAAGGATACAGAGCTATCGGTTGATGCTTGGTTGCCAGAATGTTCTTTATCGTATTGCCCTCGCACAGACAATAATCCGCCTCGCAAATAATGGGTGTCATATACGTGCTACCCACCTCGTCGGCATCCGTAATCACCAGACCTGCATTGTCGATTGTATTATTCCTGAAATACACCTTCTTCATCCTCGCAAAGCCCAGGTCTTTATATGCGTTGTCAACCCCGAAACCGAAGCCGAGGGCATACATCCTCGTCATCGTATTGCTCTCAATCTTCACCTTCTCCGACCTGCAGTTGTTCATCAGCAATACATACGTTCCCACGTCCGATATCCGGTTGTTCGAAAACACCACTTTCTTCACGCCATCTCTCACCGTCACCTGATCCACATCCTCAGCCACCTGCGTATATACCCGCACACCCGAAATGGTGCAGTTCTTTACTATCAGCTTCTTGTGGTAGTTCACTCCTTCATTCACAATGAAGCGGATCTTGGAGGTTGCCGATGTATTCTCGGTTGTTCTCAGCGTGATGCCCGAGAGTGTAATCGACACCGGTGCATTCACATAAAAGTTGTCGCTCGTAGTGGCGATGAGCGTCCCTGTACCTTTGATGACGATATTCTTGCGCAGCTTCGTTTTTGCCTTTCCTACATAATAAGTCCCGTTCACGACAACGCTTCTGCCAGCGTTAATCATCTGAGCGATAGCTTCCGCATTCTGATTGGCAGCGGCCTTGAAATCAGGGATGATTTTATAATCCGCAGCAGCAGCCATAACAGGCAAGCAGAGAGTGAAAATGGAAATAATGACTTTACATACATTATTCATAATCCAAGCCAAAGTTTAGAAATCCTCTCCTAATCAAAGTTCGAGTAAAATCTCGACTTCTTCTTGAAATCCAGCCAGTAATCTATCCCCGTCGAGTTCTGCCCCTTATCCTTCAAAAATTCAGCAATTTTTCCTAGACTTCTTGTTGTCAAGACCAAGTCCATATTACATTCCAAGACATCTTCTTTTGTATATCTTTCAACTATACGCATAAGTCCGTCTATCAACTGAGAATCATCCATCGTGATTAAACGCTCACGCAGGAAATAGCTTAAATAAGCGATACACGTATCCAGTCCGTCTCCATTTTTCAACAGGACTCTTTTAATAAGCATATCCAGATTGAAAACAATGTCCTTACGCATCAAGACATCCCTGTTCTGATACATAAATTGAATCGATTGTATCATCTCCTCCTCATATGGAGACAACAGACCATCCTCTATATTCCTCAGTCCGCTCACCTCATAAAACGTTTGGGAAATGAGAGCATAAAGGCTCTCGTAATCAGCCACCTTCGCCAAGCGTCTCTTATAATAGTTCATAAACGTGAGCATCTCTGACAACAATCCATCCACATCCGAAAAAACGGTGCCCGTCCATGTCTGTCTATATATCCAGTCAGTTGTCCGGCACTGTTCCTCATCTTTGAATAAATCTCCTCAAGCGCTTCTTGATCAATGTAAACACGCCGGTGGTATAAATTCTCTCCCACCTGCTACCTTCCAGAAGTTTTATATGGGCGGCGAAGTGTTCGGGGACTATGTCTATTTCTTTGTCCCGGTTTTTCCCGACATACCTAAACTTCTGTTTGCCAGAATCAATATACGGGACCCTTTCTTCGATATAATGCTCTATGGCTTCCCGGAAACCCTTTCTGGCGATATACTCTGAAACCATCTTCAGATAACCCACGCGATTTATTATCCTAGGCACCTCGTCGAGGGTGAATTTTGGCAGGGTGATTCTCTTTCGGGGATTCAGACGTTTGAAGCTAATATATGCCTTTTCTATCTTGTCACTATACAGTTCAACGGCCATATCATATAACAGCCCCTGCCATAGAGGATACTCCTCGCAGGCATTACGGGAAAAACCAGCGCCTACGAGCACCGAAACAAGCCCCTTTCCGTACTTGTTCCTGAGATTTCTCAGTTGTATAATGACTTCCGATTCCATATTGTATCAACATTTCTCAACAACAGCACTCCTTTTTAGCAAGCTTTATCAATGGGTTGTAACGACGACTACATTAATACCTATGTACCACTTTCCACTAACTCTATTAAACCGATTTCCATATGATGGAGATAGCAAATTTTATGGTTATCCATTGCAACTGATTCAATCGGCATAAATAAAGGCTTGAAATTTTCTTCATATAGGTCTTCGACTGCCTGCTCGATGTCATCCACATCATAGCAGATATGATATGGTGCGATTCCATTATTCTGCAAGATGTTATCAACAGGGGACTTTGAATCATTCAAAGGTGACACCAATTCTATCGTTGGAAAACCTTTTTTTGTCAGAAAAGCAATTTTAGTATTTTGTACCTTTTCCTCATAGATCCGGGAGAGTTCCCACCCTGCATCCATATATGGCTTAGCGGTGAGGAGAATTTCCTTCACCGCATAGCCTATGTGATTGATAGACCTCAAGTGTTTCATACTACTGCTGCATATGAGATTCTATTACGGAAATGAAGCATCCCATATTTTCAAGGGTCGGCAATTCGCGCAGTTTAAATTTAAAGCAAAAAGCATTCTCAATTTCTGCTATCAGCATCATATTGGTTAAGGATGTCCAACCATCCACAGACCCTACTGTCATGTCATCAGACAGGACTAATTCATCATTCTCAAACACTTCCATACAGATGGCCGTGAGTTTCTCGATAATTTCTTTTCTTGTCATAATATGAGTTTATTAAATCATTGATTTTAAAATATTTTTGTCAATTTTGCCGTTTGCATTCAACTGAAATACAGGCACCCAGAAAACCCTTGTCGGAATCATATAGCTTGGCATCTTGGTCTTCATATATGCCAGCAGGTCAGTAGGGTCAAATTGCTCCTTTTCTATAAACATCGCAATTTCTGTCAAACCATCTTTATTATCAAAGGCGAGACATACAACATTTGTCCCTTCAAGGAACTCACGTGCGTGATATTCTATCTCACCCATTTCAACACGGAAACCCTGAATTTTTGCCTGATGGTCAAGTCGGCCCGAATACATAATGTCGCCATCTTCGTCCATATAACAAAGGTCTCCTGTATGATAGAACCGTAAGTTCACTCCATCCACGACCTTATAGAAGAAAGAACTGTCATTTTTTTCCTTGTTCATCCAATAACCCTTTGTTACCTGGTCTCCGGCAATACATAGTTCGCCTTTCTCTCCTATAGGCAATTCGTTACCTGCTTCGTCAAGAATAAGTCCAACGCAATTTGCCAAAGGTCTACCAATAGAAATTATGCCATTAAGTTCTTTGTTGAGCCCGCCTTTAGTAAGTTTATAATATGTACAATAGATGGTACATTCTGTCGGGCCATAGAAATCGTATATTTCCGTGTTTATCGCACAGTGATACCAATCCTCCATCAAGTTTAACGGACAAGCTTCGGCCGTAAGAATGCAACATTTAAGGCTTGATGCATCAAACTCATCAAAATAAGGTTTAAGATATCTAAGCATTGACGGAGCCATCGCTCCAAAGGTTATCTTTTCATCTTCAATCAAACTACTTGCATATATATACTTAATCTTACCATAAGGCACCGTATAACAACAAGCGCCCTTAGTCAACGCCACCAGATAACCTTGTACAGACACATCGAAAGACAAATCGAAACACTGTAAGCAACGGTCTTCTTCTGTGATCACGATGCCTGTTTTCCAGAAAGAATCCATAAAAGCCCCTACATTTTTCCGCATCAGCTGAACACCCTTGGGCTTACCCGTACTACCAGAAGTAAAAAGAATATATGCCAAATCATCTTCTGACACCTGCAGTGCTGGTCTAAGGTGATTCTGGGTATAGTTCAACATGTCGGTCTTAAGAACTTTCTTATTTTCATATCTCGTTTGCTTAGATGAGTCAAGAATAAGATCTAACTCAACTTGCTCACATATATCCAGACAACGTTCCAAGGGCCAGTCGGGATGGAGGGGGACATAGCAATCGCCTTCAAGCCACAATGCAAAAATTGATGCGTAGGTTTCAATATCATCATTAATCACCAGCCCAACTTTTTTGTTGCCAAAACAAGTCTTAATAATGGATTCTCGTATCTTAGAAATATTCTCGCCAAGTTCCTTATAGGTGTAAAACTCCTTGTTAATGCAGAAAGCATTCCTATCCGGGAACCTCTCAACACAATCCAATACTGGTTTTAATACTTCAGCATAAAACATAATAGAACAATTTTATAACGATGTAAATGAACGTATCTCCTTCATACGATCAAGGAAATACTTTTTATAGTTTTTCTCCAATTTATCCACCGGCAGCCTTTCGCTTTCAGCATATAGCACCTTTTCATGCTCCACTATTTGCTCCGGAGTAAAAGTAAAGCCAACAATTTTGGCAGGATTTCCAATTACAATTGCATACGGTGGCACATTATTACGGACTACACTTCCGGAGCCCACGGCTGCACCTCTACCAACATGGACACCAGCAAGCAGTGTCACATCGGAGCCAATTTCTACATCTTCATCTATAACAACATCAGCGTCCAGTTCATGGCTACGCTCAAGTTCAGTATCTTTAATGAAACGGCCAACTACTCGTGCATGGTTATTAGTAATAACTGTAAAATTGTCTGCCGCACCCGAATGTGCCTTCATTATCATTTTACCCGTATAGCTAACGAATGTAAATCCTTCGGCTATATACGTATCATCATACAAATAGACATTTGGCAAGAATCTTACATTATTACGAAAGCGTATCGTGACATTTTTACCACAGTAACCCAAACGACTCTTATATAGCGGACTCAGAATAAACTTCATCCAGAATCTGCTGCTTAGGTTAAAAAACGAAGCTAATGGTCTAAAAACTTTATATGGATTCATACTTTTTCTTATTGTGTCATGTATTCTACTGCGTTGATAAATCCCTGGGCCATATCTGATGGCTTCCGACAGTCAATATAGTGCTTCCTTCCTGCCGCCCCCATCGATATATACCTTTGCGGATTATTCGCAATATCAACTATCGTATCCTTCATTTGACAAATATCGTCAAGTAACACTCCGTTCCTACCATTCTCAATATTGAAGATTTCCCCTCCAGTAATAGCATTCTTTGTGGTTATGAACGCTGTAGCATATCCTTGACTCTCCAGGACAGATAAGCCGGCTTGCATTGGCGAAATACAAGCCAACGATTTTTCAAAAAATCGTGCTTTTTGCTTTTTGTCATAAATCGCGCCGTGCATTATAATCTTCTCCGCAAGGCCCTTGCTTTCAATCCATTTCTTTACATTTTCCGAGTCAGGCCCTTTGCCAATAATGTCCAATTGGGGTATTCCTTGGTTCTCTTGAAAAGCATCATAATAGGCCTCTAATAAGTGCATAATTCCTTTTTGCGCGTATAATGTGCCAATAAAAAGAAGGTTCTGTCTATTCACATTCTCATCAAAAGTCTCAACTTCAACTGTGTTTGGGGCTACAAACAATGACTCTCTTTTATAGCCTCGCCGAACATATTTCTCAATAGGATAGTCGGTATAGAAAACCTGCGCATCTGCTTTCTTATAAAAAAAATCTCGTACATTATCCCATTTCGTCACCTCATCGAAGTGCTTGTCATAAGAAGCAGAAACACCTATCCCCCAGAATGCCAGCTTAAACTTACGACGGGGACGCAATGACAGTGTGGCATATTGAAGGTAATGTATGTCACCCTGACATATCACAGCATCATAGTCTTGACATAACTGAAAAATCTTGTCTTTCTGCAATTCGAAACTACCAATCTTATAGGGATGAAAAGTAATTCGCTTGAAATTCATCGGCTCACCAATCTGTTTAGGATAGCAGCACGCATGGGTGAAGTCAAATTTTTCTCCTAATATGTTATAAATTGGAATGCGATAATGTATCAAATCATTGTCTAATAATAAGACTTTCTTTTTATCATTCATTATCTTACTCTTTTTACTTTTGACAAATCAACCAAGTCACCAAGTTTATTATATAGGACTTCACTAAAGAAACCATATCCAGGAGTGAAAGTAAGTTCCCCTATATAGGGCTTGTCTCCTATCACGTAGAAATCTACTCGTACATGAGAAAATGGCTTTGACAATATCCGTGATGCTCCTACCATTTCATCAAGGCATGTGGGCTTCTTTAAAACAGTATCGGATATAAAGTTCTCATCTGTTTCAACTAAATATTGAGGTATACTTTTCCAATGAATATCAAAAAGGTTCATCTCTACCTCCGGTCTCCTATTAAAAGGAGTCCAGATAACTTGTGGTTCTCCATCACAACAGTAAAACTTGTAATCAATCAACGAATTTGGAGATAATCTTTCTTGCTCCTCATCTGCTACTAAATATTCCTCCGCTATTATGCAGGGCTTAATTGCGAGATAATGAGGCTGATATCCCGAATAGCCAAATGGGATTGAGAGCCATTGATTCAGTGTCTTTATTGTTTTTTTCTTATCCAGTTTGTCCTTATCCTTCACAACAATACACGTTGCGGAAGCATTATTTGTTTTCAAGACAAAACTCTTTGGCAACTTTTCAAAATTAATATCTTCACCCCGATTAAATTTTCCATAGTTAATAGGCAACAACTGTTCTAGTCCACACTCTTTTATATAATCCCTCATCAAATACTTATCAGCACAACGAGTCCATTCTGATAAATCTGTGTGGAGTGTCAGCCAATAGGTTTTTTCTATAATATTCCTCGGGGACTCCAAATCAGGATACTTGCCAAATGTCATGTAATAAACACGTCTTATCTCCTTTTCTGGATCTTTTTCTACAGCATGTTTGTGCCACTTTGCTGCCGCAAAGCGGTAAAAGTAATTTCTGTTTAATACATTCTTAATTTTTGACATGACGGCGATTCTTTTTAATTAATTTTTGAATTCTTAGTATTGTCCACCTATGGCTTTCGCACTGTAGGCAATTCTCCAACAATGTTTTTTGGCTACTCTTAAAAAGACTCACATAAATTGATTTTAATGTATCAACAAATCGTAATTTAAAAGAAATGTTGCCTAATCCCCTTGTGAGCCAATTGTTATAGTCATTCCATAGCTTCAACGATTGCTCATTCACAAAATCCATATATTTATTTCTGAGCAAATCACATATATATTCATTATGTGATTTTGTATCATCTGATAGATCCTCGTCTATATTATTATCAGCGAAGGTAACATTACGAACATCGAAGTTGATAAAACCTTCTTCATTAATTTCCAATAAGGCTACAAGGCTTTTGTTCCAAAATGGGTGCTGCCCTGAAAGGAAATCAAAATAAAAATTACCAAGACTATAAAAGATGGGTTTACCTTTATAGCTTTCCCAACCTTGCGGGACATGAGGGTGAGTGCCGACTACCGCATCAGCTCCCCATTCAATAAAGCAACGATATAGTTCTCTCCACTCAGGTAAGGGGACATCTATTTCCTCAATTCCAGCATGGGGCAATACTATCAAGAAATCAACATCATTTTTAGCTTCAAATATTCGCTTCTGTATGAGGTGATGGCATATCCACGCAGTACCTTTTTTCTGATCTGTATCTTTTGTGTCCCATACACCAAACTCGTGATGAACACATGATATGAAACCTATTTTTTTTTCTTTTACTTCAAAGGTCTTGACTGAATAAGCCTCTTCATATGATCCCGCACCAACTGTTACAATACCTTCAAATGCTTTCAATGTTGCAGTACAACCCTCATCGCCATAATCTAACATATGATTATTTGCCAATTGAACCACATTGAACCCCCATCCTTTTAGCAGCGACGGCGTTTGAGCTAATTGCTTAACACGAGGGCCATCCCTATCAAAGGCCTTAAAATCACCGTCAATAGGAGCTTCGAAATTACATACAGCAATATCAGATGACTCTATAATATCCTTAACCCTTTTAGAGACTGAGATATTGGCAGACTTCGAAGCTACAAAATCGCCAAAAAATGATAATCTTATTGACATCCTCTTTCTTTTTTATTCTGAATAGGCCCCGATTTCTATTAATCTCTCTTTCGTGAGAATCAATCGGTTATCGTAATGCATAGCCAAAGACTGGCTGTTCTGTGACATCAGACTTAAGTCATACTGACCCTCTATCACTTTTTTCATTTCTTCAAACAGGCGACATTGATTGTGGTGTGGTATAATAATACCTGTTTTTTCTGTGACATAATCACAGTTTAAACTCCAATCAGATGCCAGTACAGGCACTCCCGCGATGTAAGAATCAATAATAACGCCAGGAAATCCTTCGCCATCCCAATAAGTAGGGAATAGCATCATATCATATTTTGATAATAAGTCATAGCCCTCATTGTTTGTTAAATCAAGGAATCCGTTATACTTAATATTACCTATACCTTTTATCAATTTAGGAAATTCGGGATAAACCAAATCTATTGCCCCATAGAAATCTACACTGAAACGACTTTGGTATCCTAATTCATTTAACTTCTTTACGCTTTCAATGATTTCACCACATCCTTTTGCTGGATTTATACGAGATAAAAAAACAAATCGCGTATTCGAGTTACTCCTATTTGAGATGTCCGGCAGATAATCAATTCTTTTTGAATTGGAAACGAAGTAAACATTTGAAAAACCTTGACGAAGAAGGCTATCAAGCATCCGCGGACTTTGGACAATGACGTACTTCAACTTTTGGTAAAAAACCTTATCCAATTCTCCGTTTTCAACTTTGTTATGGAATGTACCACCAACCATCCAATAATATATATTTGTGCATCCCAGCATCCACATTAGTTTCACTAACGGCTCTCCAACACTGGGACTTGCTGAAACAAAAATTGGAATCTCATGGTAACAAAGGCATTGCCATACAAGCTTAATGATTTTCCATGGTTTGTGCCTTACACCTTTCGCATCAAAAGTATATACTTTATCGTATAATTCCTTAAACCTTTCAATGAAGAGATGGTTCTTCATTGATTCTCCATTTTTAGCGACTTTCTCAATCAAGCCAACGAACAAAATTTTTTTATTATTCATTTGTTGTGTTTTTTAGTCGGTAATTCGATCCATTCTCCGAACTTACAATCCCACTCTTTAGGTTCAAACGCCACAGTTCCACTAAAATGAGAAAAAGTCAATTCCCCAAAAAGCACCTTGTCGCCAACTTCATAAAAATCCACTCGTACCTGTGGAATACCTTCAGATAATTTCGATGCCAGTTGTTTCATTAGCTCAAAGTTCTTTGGACAGTGCGGTGTCATCTCAGCATTTTCGTGACCTTGCTTAAATGGCAGGTGTTTAAATTCTGCATCAAAGAAATCGAATTTTACATCTGCGCCCTTCTTTTGCCGTTCGGTGCCTACAAACAGAGCTTTAACCTTTCCATCAAAGCAGAAGAATTTATAATCGGGTAAATCAGGCGCACTTATTAACAGAGAATTATCAAATAACTCACGGATAATCACCCCCCCACGTTTTTCACCAGGCAAATTCAGCATCTGCCCCAATATCTCGTTGTACTGCTCTGGACGGAACTGTCCGAAGCCAGAAGCAGGAAAGAAAGTAACTTCTCCAAAGTAAGTACTATCGCCGGTTTTATATAAATCTATCCGCGAGAATGGTATGTCTTTGCTCAATTCTCTGGCTATCCTTATCTGTGTATCCAGGTTAGCAGGACGAGATGGCCGCTCTGCTGCAGGTCCAGCATCAGAATTCAAACCCAAAAAATCTTGAAGTCGCCAATCGAGATCAAAGAAATTGATTGTCTCTTTGGTGTTTCTGTCTTGTATCACCTGGCAGAATTTGGGTTCTCCATTGAAGCAATACCACTTATAGTCAGGCAGGTCTGCCACGTTGGGTTTTGGATCAATATACTGTTCCGCAATAATACGACGTACAACATTCTTATATGGCCATTCCTTAGAATATCGATAGACATCTTGCTTCATACTCACTTTGAGTTTCCCTATAGCTTGGTGCTTATCGAAACAACTTTTATCTGTGCAAATAACAACACCTTCTGAGCCACCTCCGTGAGTGGTCTTTAAGACAAACTGGTTGGGAAGAGATTCCCAGTCAATATCTTCCGGTTTGTCCCAGACCCCGAGGGTGGGGATGACATACTCTGAACCAATCTTCTGTGCAACATATTCTTTTACCGCATACTTATCCACCATAGTGGTGTACTCCGGTCTACGATTGTAGAGTTTCAGCCACTGAATCTTTTCGCTAAAAGTTTTTGGATTACGCAAATTAAGCTTTTGGCCCATTTTCAATCTAAACAATATCTTCAAATATGTTTTATCCGGAAGCCACTGTCCAAAATGAGAAAGGAGAACGATTGCCGTAGTCCTAGGGTGTTTTATATACTCTTTTATTGGAAGCATAAATAATAATGTTACGTGGTTATCATTTCTTAATAGTTACTCCATTCTTGCTCTCATAATTGACCATCGCATAGGCCAATGCACTGGCGGCATATATTGTGATATCTCCATACGACATAGAAAAAATGGAACGTATGAAATAAATGATTATAAACATCCCCAACATCATAATAAGAACAGACCTTCTATTGCCTTTGAAGAACATCCGAATAAGTGAGATCCAATAATATGCGTAAATAAGCAGAACAAAAAGTCCATTGTTAATTGCTATCTCCAGCCAGTCATTATGCGCATAGTTAGACCATATCGTAAGTGTACCATTCGCGCCATAACCAAACAAGAATCTCAACGGACTTGTCTCACTGATGAAGTAGTTCCAAAAGAAGTTATAGTGGATGTCTCGTAAACTTGAATCACCTTCAACAGTCTGCTGTACACGATAGTTGAAGTAATCGCTCGTCATCATAACGCGTTGCACAGCATACACAGCACTTGCGATGATAATCACAGTCAATAGGAATCGCGCAAACATCTGGCGGCCTCCTGATCTATATGAGCCGCTCTCTGCACTGAAAGAATTGAATATAAACCAGATGGAACACAGTGCTCCGGAGAGGATAGCCCCCCTCTTGAATCCCATCAGTACATAGAGCATACAAACACCCAATAAAACATACTGAAAGAATGGCTTGCGCCAGAACAGTGCAAGTAACGGAAGCACAGAAACCAAAATATATCCCGCATTATTTGTAAATTCCTCTCGGTTACTTCCGGCCTCTATAATTCGTTCCATTAGCTGTTGGCGACCTATATAGTATTGCCCAATAGCAACGGCAACGAATACAACCGTCCATCGCATAATTCCTTTTTCTGAGAGCCAACCCTGATTAAAGAAGACATAAAACGCATAGATCGGGAGCAACGAGATGAGTATTGTCTTTAAATACCCAAACGGAGCAACCTTGAACGCCAAGTCACCTGTACCGAACAATATAGGTTCCAAACCATATAGAGTAAAAATGGCAACCAATATCGACAGTATCTTTAAGGGTTTAGGCAGCTTGAGTCTGAAATTTGCGAACACAAAATAATACAGCGAAATGACCAAAATCAGGAGCAAAAGAGTACGCGACGCCATTCCTCCTACAGGAATCAGAAAACCCTGCAGGTTGTATAGGAGCCACATAATGATGTAGATATGGGGTATATACTTATTCACGTTCGTATTGTTTTGATGTCAAAGCATTATTTCGCTTGGAGCCAATGCATTAATTTATCTCGATGAGACTCACAGAACACATAGTTATAAGCAGAAAGAAGTCTCTGCCTGTTAATGAGAGAGGGTATCCATCCCCGGTGTATAGCTCCTAAAACAAATCTGTTTTGAGTTGGCTCAAAAATTCGTCTAAACTGATCTGTACTCTCCGAATAATACTTATCCGTATAAGCCTTGAGTGTGACGGGATTTGATATTATATCGTTCATATTAGCCAGACTCTTCGAAAAAGCATCTGCAGGAAGCAATTCAACAACAGCTTTGTCTGCACATTGCCTGTATGGCTGCAAAGTGAAAGATGGAGAATCTGCAGAGAAATCAATCGCAACCATATACCCTTCTGTCCATTTTCCTGTGTGCTGTGTAGTCAAGTCAAAGCAAAAATTCCCAATCCCGTAGAATATCGGTTTGCCTTGATAGACCTCGTAACCAGTATAGCAATGCTGGTGGTGATTGACCACTGCATCGGCTCCAGCATCTATAAAGAAGCGATAGGTCTCCACCATACGTGGCGACGGCAGTTGCCAATGTTCGTGTCCGCCATGCACGATTACCAGGACCCTGTCAGCATTCTTTCTGGCCTCCTTTATGGCATAGTACTGCTGGACAGGGTTTAACGGATTACTTCCGGCCGAGGTCTCTGTCGCAATGCTGAACTCGTGCTCGCAGCAGTTGATAATGGCAATACATTTCCCTTTGATTTCTTTATACAGAATGGCAGACGCCTGCTGGAGGTTCAAGCCGCCGCCCACGTGGTCAATTCCAAGCGAATCAAGTGAACTAATCGTTTCAGCAACGCCATCTTTGCCAAAATCAAGAAAATGGTTGTTCGCCAACGTGACACACTTAAACCCAGCATACTTAAGCGCTTCTACTCCGTTCAAGGAACACTTCAAATTGGGGCCTTGCTTTTCTATTGGCTTTACATCTCCTGTTTGCACGGGACACTCGAAATTAACTATAGAATAGTCAGCTTTCCCGATAATATCTTTTACCCCGGAAAGGACGGTAGCGTATTCTCCCCGTGCAAAGGCTTCTGCTACCCGGTATCGAGGGCAAAAATCGCCTGCAATCAATAACTTCATTTTCTATGCAATTTACTTTCGACGAAAGACCTTACTTTACTATATACCTCATCACAATACTGCTTCCCCACGAATTTCGGCATAAATACAAAAACCACTCCTGCCGTAACTGTATATATACCAGCCATAGCTATATCACCTCCCAATGTCTGAGGCAACAGTATGTATGACATTATGCTGACCGGCAATAGAATTATAGCATAACGCCAAGAAGATACTATGATTCTCATCACATTAGATGGCGTTGCATCGACCTTGCCCCCTATATATATTATTTTCACAATTTTGGCAATGAAATTAGTAACAAGCACTGCAAGTGCAACCCCCATAATGCCTCCCTTGTAGCCTATCAATACACCGAGTGTTTTCAAGACAAACTCAAAAATGCGAAAGAAGAACTGCTGCTTTGTCATAGCAAGAGAGCGGAGATAACAGTCTGCCAGTCGTCCGTCCACGTTAAATAGCAGTGTGCCTGAGACAACAAACATCAAGCCTTTAAGGGACATCCATTGTTCTCCGAAAAAGATTCTTATCAGTAGCCCGCTATTGAACATAAAAGCCGTCGTGAGTAACAAAGCAAACATATTCATCAGATACATAGATCTGACAAATGCAGATTTCAGTGCCGGCTTATTATCCTGAATTCCGCTTAATACCGGGAAAAGAGCAGTGTCAAAAATGCTGTTCAACTTCCCCGAAATTTGTTCAACAAAGTCTTTCGGACGATTATATGACCCCAACGCATTCACAGACAGGAGTCGTGGCATCAGCAACTTGTCGACCTGATGAGCAAGGTTGCGGAACAGGGCGCTTGCCATCAACCATCCACTGAATGAAAATATCTTTTTGAACGTCTGCCAATCCAGTGCAAAGCCGTATTTCGTCTTACACATAAAGAGCGATAATAGGTATGTGATAATTGCACCAAGGACGGCTTTCGCAATGATAGCATAGTAGCCGAAGCCTTTGTAGGCGAGAACAATCGCGACACACGTAGTGATAACGAGAGACACAAGATTAATCAAACCAAGCCGCAGGAATTGCAATTTGCGGTGCATCAAACTGGTATTCACTGATGTGAGACACTGCAGAACCAAAGTAATGGACATTAGCATTATAGGTACCTTCATACTTTCATCAGCCACAGACCTAGCCAGAGGGCCGGAAAGCACTAAGAGCAAGAGCGATACGAATCCACCAAACAGCAAACTGATGGTAAAGGCATTATTGATGTATCTTGTCGTTAATTCCTTCTGCTGCACAATGGCAGAACCAATTCCTGTCTCCGAGAAGGTAGAAAAAACAACGGTAATGGCTGTAATGGCAGCATAGTATCCAAAATCTTCTTGTGCCAATAAACGGGACATAATGGAAAACGAAACGATCTCCACCAAGCCCAGCACTATCGTCACAATCGTTTGTGACGACATACCTTTCACTACTTTTGATGTATTTGACGTTTGATTCGGCATTGTCCTTATATTCGATAAAAATTACTCGCGTGGGATTGTATGCGCTTCTCCTCCGGTGGGAGTTGCATATAATCACCATATCCCAGAGTCAACACTTCGTGATAATGTTCCGGAGCTAGAAACATACCATCTTCGAATTGAAGCCTGATGGGCGTTCCGTAATTTTCCTTTTTCATATTTAACCGGCCTCCACCATAAGGCCAGATATATTCACTTGAGTCAAAATCATATTTGGCAAATTCCATCTCCGCCTTCATCAGTTCCCTGTTCATCAAGGGAAAAGCAAGATTCTTATATGGCCACAGATTTCGTTTCGCCAAGATATTCCTAAATGTCAACAACTTGGTTTTACGACGGATATATACCTGCGTATCATCTTTATGCTTATTCTGCTCTTCACGAGTTGATGGGGCTCCATTAATGACATATACGTCTATTCCAAAAGAAAAGTCTTTCTTTCTTCCCATCGGGGTATATATATGATTTGAACATAGCCTTCCGAAATTGTACGCATGAGCTTTGTCATTATAAATTGTATGCAGAGTGTAATCTACAGAATGATATTCTTTTACCAGCCGCATATAGTCCGGCCTGGGCATAAATACATCCAAATCGTCATCCCAGGGTATAAAACCTTTGTGACGTACGGCTCCTAGTAAGGTGCCGCATCCCATATAATAGCGTAGGCCCTTCTCTGTGCAGTATCTATCCAATTCCTTAAGGATCTTCAAATACTCCAGTTGACGTTCACGTAACGACAATGGCTGTTCTTCCATAGTTATATTTCGATTAAATCTATATTCTTATAAAAATCTTCCACAGCACTAACAATTGCCCTTGAAGTGTCAGTATTAATATAAAAACTCTCCCTGCCACTCTCAATCGCTTTTACAAACTGCACAAGCTCATAGCGAATGCCTTCCCCGTCAAGCTGATAGAAATAACGACGGTTCTTGGTTGCATCCTCGTACCGCAGTTCAAAGTAGTCCATCTTCCACCAAGGAGCTGGGACATAAACATAGCCCTGTGTGCCACTGATAATCAGTTCGCCCTCACTCTTCACACCCTTACCCACTTTGATTGAGGCCACAGCATGGTCATAGACAAAGGCTATCTTTGTAAAATCGTCAAACTGCTGCTTTCTGTCGATGAAACTACTGGTAATCTGCTTATTCTTGTATTCGGGGCCGAGAAGTTGGAAAATGGGCAACAGTGCAGTCGGTCCCCAGGCACAGATACTGTTCCATTTGTATTCCAATTTTGTCAAGTCGCTATTCTGCAAGTCTGTCAAACTTGTACATACGGCATCAACTGATACCACGCGTCCAATCTTTCCTCCTTTCAGCAGCAGGATAAGTCGGTTATATGCCATTCCATAAGCCGTCTTGATAGCATCCATCAGTATTAAACCATTCGAACGCGCCATAGTCATCAGTTCTTCGTATTGAACAACATCAAGAACAACGGGCGATTCACACAGGACGTGCTTGCCCTTCCGCAATGCTTCCCGAATATGCTCGTAATGCTTAGACGGGTGCGATGTTATATACACTGCATCAACTCGTTCTAACAATTCGTCATAGCTATCAGCCAGATAGACATCATTATTCGGGTTTTCAGCAACATATCTTTCCTTATCTCTAACAAATAAAGCTGCGACCTGCAAACCGTTTACGAATGCCGCTTCAGCCTCATATTTCTTAACATTACTATAACGTCCCATCAATCCAAGACGTACAAGATTCCTTTCTGCACGAAGTTCTGTGCTGGATACACCTTGAGTTCTGTCAAGGTAAACCACCTTGCAATATTCGTTCAGGTAGTCAAATTTTCCCACCCAGTCGCTGCCAATCGCAAAGATATCCACATCGTAGCGCTGGATGTCGTCAATTTTCTGACCCTCATATTCCTCGACGATTACTTCATCTGCAAGGCCGGTTTTCTTTACAGCCTCGATGCGCTCCATCAGGCTCTGTTCAACATTAATTTTCCCGCGAGCCTTGTCAAAATCTTCAGCTGTGACACCTACAATCAGGTAATCGCCCAAAGCTTTGGCTCGTTCAAGCAGGCGGATATGACCATAGTGAAGGAGATCGTAGGTACCGTATGTTATTACTTTTTTCATAGGCATCTATTTTTTATAAAAGTGAATCCAATACTGTTTAGGCTGGCGCTTATCATCGGGAGGCAACTGCATATAATCGCCATATAGCTGTTTCAAATGGTGATCATATCCCGACATCGCATAGAATTGGAATTGCTCAAAAGGCAATAACACGTATGACTCAAAATCTTCTTTAGGAAATTGAATAGGGCCATCATCAAGACAAGAACATTGGCCTATGAAAGGTGTGGCCCCAAAAGGAATGACCTTCATCTTTTTCACCATCAATCTAATTATAGCGGCAGGTATTCTTCCTCCTAACCCCAAGACCCTAGCTAAATGAGTTTTGAATTTAGACCATAATGAGTCACTTTCCTTGATGTGATGATTCTGTCTACGGAACTTATATGCAACTGGACAAATCGTTTTTAACCAATTATACCTTTTGGCATATTGATTCGGATCTGACTCAACGCCATCAATAGGAAATATATCAATCCACACACCAGATTCTTGATTTGTCCAAGGACGCTCAGTTTCGTAATGAGTCTTTCTGCAATCCACTACACGAGCAAATGCAGCAAGGGCTGATGGATCATTACCGTAATAAATCATCTGATACTCTTCAGAATGATAGCCACGACAGAAACGCTCATAGTCAGGTCTTGGCATAACTATATCCACATCATCATCCCAAGGGATGAAACCTTTGTGACGAAGTGCGCCAATAAGTGTGCCGTAATCGATAGAGTAGTGAATCCCGTTTGATTCACAGAATCGATGAACATCGGCAAGAATACCTAAGCTTGCTTGCTGTAGTTCTTTTAATGATAGTTCTTCCATTTATACGATTTCTTTTCCTTTCAAGCGCTTATACATTCGCCCCACGGCAGTGTCTTTTCCATTGATGTCGCGAGTTATCCTTATGAATAACCACGATTTGATATACTGACACTTGCAATATATAGGATTGTCCCATTTTTTCGAGGGCACTAATTGCCTTCGGAATACATAGGACCAATAATTTGTTGAGCGATATGACTCTAGACCAATGATTTTAAAACCATTTTTTAGATGATACTTTACTGCACTTTTGGCTTTTGTTGATGTATCACTCAGCAAGTATTCACATCCATTTTTACGGCTCTCTCTCTCTATATATATATATAGCATTGAACCAATGCCCTTCCCTTTCATATCGCTACGGATGCCATTGTATTCATTATAGCCATACTTAACACCTTTTCTGTCTGTTTTGATAGTCAAGGTGGCAGTTCCACAAAGCCCAGTTTCATCATCAATGGCAACGTAAACAATTCCATTGGCAGTCTTATCACGGAATTGCTCTTCTGTCATTGTAGAACAGGTGTAATTTAACCCCTGCTCAAGTCGCTCCCGAAAAGCTTCATGCAATAAGTCTACAACATCCTTATAGCTAAAGTTTGTATCTTGAATTTGTTTGATTACAACACTCATTATATAATATCCTAATTCTATTCTTCAAATTCGTGAATTCTTTCAGCTAGTTCATTTAGTTCCTCATCTGACTGTAATCCCATATGGGACACACGATAGAAGCCGGGGACAGAGCCTGGCATAATGTAGGTGTCATACTTTTCAATCAGCCCCTTGAACACTTTGCGTTCAGCGGTATCTTTGGTCTGAAAGCCAGTAACAGCCATAGAAGGATTCTCTGCCGGAACATCCCATCCGTATTTCTTACAGAGTTCACGGAAATAAATAGCACGGTGCTTAACATCGTCAATGTTCTTTTGCTCACCACCTTCTGCTTTTAGTTGTTTCAGACGAGCATTTAGCTGAAGATAAAGGATAGTAGCAGGGCTGAAAGGTGTCTGACCACGCTTCAAATTGCTGAAGTTGTCGTCAAAATCCCAGTAATAGCCCTTATGGTTGAACTTGTAATCGTTCAGGTTTTTGCTGAAAAACAACACTGATAGTCCGGGAGGAATATTTAGGCCTTTTTGCGTACTTGTGATGCAGATATCAATATCGTACTCATCCATACTGAGAGGCTCTGCCAAGAAAGTGCTTATCACATCTACCACAAGAGAGACATTGTATTTATGACATATACGGCTTATCTCTTTCAAATCAAAGAGTTGGCCTGTACTTGTCTCGTGATGTTGACAAAGGAAAACATCAGGATGTTCTTCCGAGATGGTTTTCTCCAGATCCGCGTAGTCAATATCCTTTGCGAATGGGACTTGATAATGAACCACAGGAACTTCATAGTATTCGCATAACTGGAACCAGCGGTGCCCAAATGATCCTCCGTCAATAACAATTGCTTTCTTCTTGGTCGTACAATAATTCTCAACTACCGCACTCATAGCACCAGTGCCAGAGCCTGTGTAAATGATGGTCCTACCACCAGTACAGTGGATTAAATCCAAGAGGATACGCTCCGACTCTTTGTTAATCTCCGAGAACGCATCGGTTCTCATATACATAAATGGCTGTGCGCCAATGGCCATTATCGATTCATCGATATTGCCAGGAAAAACGTAGGATTGCATATTATATGATTTTTTGTGATATCGAAATGAAAAATGGGACAGGTTACTGATGATTTATGAGAGCAGCTCCCTGCCCCTCGCCTCCGGCTGCGCGTAAGTGCTGGAAGACGACATTATCTACTAAATCTTGTACCCCGACAACTGTTGATAGAGTGTTACAGCATACTTGTCTGTCATACTTGATCTAAGTATATGACAAAAAATGAAGACATCGATTCGGTAGCGGTTGGTGTGGTTGACAAGACACTGGAAGATATAGTCCAGCCCATACTTGAACAGACTTATAGCCCTCCGCTTGTGCTTCAAGACCGTTATTGGTTTGATGTTTTGATGAATGTAGATTCCAACGAGGTAGCACCAGACATAGGCAATTATGATGATGGCAAAGAGATTGGACATACGGGAGTCCGTGGATGAACCAGCTGCGAAGGGAGCTGAGCGACCTACCTTAGATATGGTACACGTTCTCCTTGATCGGGCAGATGTTATGGCAATCCAGGATGACCTTGCCTTTGAGCTTGCCCCAGTTCTGCTTGATGTGGTCGTGCTTGACCATAATGACCACCATATCCACCTCGGAGAGGAACTGGTCGAAGTCGAGGATCTGGTTCTTGACAATCTCTTTCTCGGTGAAGAAGGGGTCGAAGGTCTTGAGGGGACGTGCGAGATGGCGCTCCTGGATGTCAAGCATCTGGAGGGTCGGGCTCTCGCGGATGTCATCGACGTTCTCCTTGTAGGTAAGGCCGTAGAGGCCGATGCGGCGGTTGTCGGTGATGCCGTGCTTCTCCATAATCTCGTGAATGCGCTCGAGGACGAAGACGGGCTGGTAATCGTTGGTCTTCATCGACTCGTCAATGACCTTCGCGAGCTGGGGATAGTCGCCCACAAGGAACCAGGGATCAACGCTGATGCAGTGACCGCCCACGCCGGGACCGGGCTGGAGGATGTTCACACGCGGGTGCATATTGCAGATGCGGATGATCTCATAGACATCCATATTATCGTGACGGCAGATGCGGCTGAGCTCGTTGGCAAAGGCGATATTGACGGCGCGGTAGGTGTTCTCGACCACCTTGGTCATCTCGGCCGTGCGGATGTCGGTGACGACGATCTCGCCCTGGCAGAAAGAGGCATAATAGCTCTTGACCTTCTCACCGATCTCCTTGGAGTCGGCACCGATGGTGCGGTTGTTGTGCAGCAGCTCATAGACCATATTGCCAGGGATGATACGCTCGGGGGCGTGAACGAGGTTGATATCCTCGCCTATCTTGAAGCCGTTGGCCTCGATAACCGGACGCACGAACTTGTCGATAGTGCCAGGGCTGACGGTAGATTCAATAACAACTGTAGCACCCTTAGGACAGACCTTCATCACTTCCTTGACGGCAGCGACGACGTAGCAGGCGTCCACCTTCTTGGAGAACTTGTCGTAGGGGGTCGGGACGGAGACAATGTACATATCCGTCTTCTGATACTCGGTGGTGAACTTGATGCCCGCCTTGACGGCTGCGGCGAAGAGCTCGTCAAGACCATCTTCCTTGAAGGTCGTCTTGCCGGCATTGAGGGTTGCCACCAATTCTTTATTGTAGTCTGTACCGATGACTTCCACACCGTGGGATGCCATCATAAGGGCGGTCGGAAGACCGATGTAGCCGAGGCCAATTACGTTGATCATATTGATAGAATGTTTATTATTATCTGTTGGGATGCGCTGAAGCGCAAAAATTTGTCAAAAATCTATTCCAAAATTGATTAAAAATCTCCTGACCTAAACGTTAACTGTTAACTGTTAACCGTTAACTGTTAACAGTTAATTGTTAAAAGTTACGCTCCGTATCTCTCCACCTGCTCCCCTTTCAGCGCCCGCACGATACGGTCGCAGGCCTTGCCGTCGCCGTAGGGGTTGACGGCCTTGGACATACGCTCGTAGGCCTGCGGGTCGTCGAGGAGGGTGCTGACTTCGCTGACGATGAGGTCGTGGTTGGTGCCCACAAGGTGGACGGTGCCGCTCTTGAGGGCTTCGGGACGCTCGGTGGTGTCGCGCATCACGAGGACGGGCTTGCCCAGGCCGGGGGCCTCTTCCTGGATGCCGCCGCTGTCGGTGAGGACGACGGTGGACTTCTCCATCAGATAGACGAACTCCAGGTATTGCAGCGGCTCGATGAAGAAGAAGTTGCTGTACTTGGTGAGGTCTTCGCCGAACACCTCGTGGATGGGCTTGCGTACGTTGGGGTTGAGGTGCATCGGATAGACGAAATCGACCTCGGGGTATTTCTCGCTGAGGTCTTTCATCGCAGTAACCATCGAAATGAAGCCTTCGCCGAAGTTCTCGCGGCGGTGGCCGGTGATGAGGACCAGCTTGCGTCCGTTGTCCAATCTCGTTACGTCGTACCCTGCGGCCTGAAGGACACCCACCTGTTCATCGGCCAGGGCCTTGTCGCTCTTGAGTTTATCGACCACCATGTGGAGGGCATCGATGACGGTGTTGCCGGTGACGAAGATCCGGCCCTGAGCCTTCTCGTCGAGAAGGTTCTGCTCGCTGAAGGGCGTGGGGGCGAAGTCGTAGGTGGCAATGCGGCCGGTGATCTGGCGGTTCATCTCCTCGGGCCATGGACTGTAGATATTGTGAGTTCTTAATCCTGCTTCCACGTGCCCTACTGGAATCTGCTGGTAGAACGCAGCAAGTGCAGCGGCTGTAGATGTTGTAGTATCACCATGGACCAGTACCACATCGGGCTTGGTTTCCTTTATGACATCGCGAATACCGGTAAGCACTCGGGCGGTGATGTCGTACAGGTCCTGCCCCTGCTTCATAATATTAAGGTCGAAGTCGGGCTTCACCTCGAAGATGCGCAGCACCTGGTCCAGCATCTCGCGGTGCTGTCCCGTCACGCACACAATCGTCTCAAACTCATCAGGATACTTCTGGAACTCTTTCACCAGCGGACACATCTTAATCGCCTCCGGCCGTGTCCCAAACACTAGCATTACTTTTTTCATGTATAGATTATTATTTCAATATCATCAAACCATCCGTTGTTCTATAGCGAAATAATATCGGTTGGGGGAATCACTGGACTCTTTCACCAACGGGTACATCTTGATGACCTCTTGCTGCGTCCAACATTTATCAGCCAAAATCCCAACGGGATATTCTTCCTTTCCCGACCATTTAGAACAATTGGAGGCAATGTACATAAATAGCTACTTCAATTCAAATCTCAACGGCTTGAAAGAGTAAAGCGATGATTTATATACCTTCTTTTGAGGATAACCAAAACAATCTACCAACACCTTGGTGCATCTACTGACATATGAATCATCCACTCTTGGATCAAAGTAAATATTCTCAATGAAAGATAATGGATCTATAGGAAGTTGCTTAAGACCATGAATCTCACCATGAAGATTATTCGACATAAATATAAGTCGGTACTCTGCCTCATGGCTAAAACTATTCCTCTTGACGAAAAACGATTGCAAGAGAAGGTTTGCCAACTGATCTTTATTCAAAATCCCCACGCTTTTCAGATCATTTTCAATCTTGGCCTGAGAATAATAATCTACTTTACCAAACAGATATACTCCGTCTCCCGATCCTTTTGGGATTGACCCGAATATATTTCCAACGGTTGTTTTAATACGAACACTCTTTTTATCTGGGGAATATATACGCCATAATGCATCCGAACTCATTCTACTTGACCAACACAGCCCATAGAATCTATCCTCCATGAAATGCACTGGTATTCTCTTTCCATGTTGAATGAAATCGTATTTCATGATAAAGTTTTCATATACATCATCCCATCTGTACGTATTAACAAGCGTAATTGCTCTTTCACTTAGCATTTGAAGAAGGATATCAAAAGGAATTATCCGGAATAAGGCTTTATCTCCTCCAAGCTCTGCTACCTTGATATCACCTGGATTAAGAGTGAACCATAGGTTATCTGAATTATTATTCTTCACTATTTTATCTTGTATTTTCATCTTTTTACATTTCACAATAAATGACCTATATGCATTAAGGCCAATCCCAGTTCGTCTTCTTTACTTTTTCCATCATGATCTACTATTCAATACCAGCGACACAAATTCCAGCCCGTCAACTTACTCTCGCTGTGTCTTTGTGGAGCGCACGTCGCGCACAAGCTCCGCCAGTCCGTTCTCATTGAGGTCAACCACCACCACGCTCCCGGGCTCGAAGCGCAGCACAGCCTTGATGAAGCTGGAACCAATGGACCCCGCCCCACCAATCACACACACTTTCTTGCCCTTAATCTCCCGCGTGAGTGTCTCCTTGTTCGCTTCAATATCGGCCGCGAACATACTCACCGGCCGGAACGTCACACTCTCCGCGATGAATTTGTCTAAATTGAACATATCTAGGTTTTGTTTATTTCGGTTATGTTTACTCCTATATCTTACTTGCACTAGGTTTGGTTGTTGCATCAATACATATCAACCGAAGTGCATTGTCTGGGTTATCCTTGATGGAATCGTATAATGACTGTACCTTTTCCATTTGACCATCGACAGTTTTATTCATCTGCAACACCATAAAGACTCCATACTTTGTTTCCTCTGCACGAAGGTAAGCTGGCAACTGCTTCTCGAAACCTTGATACAAGGTGCTGTTAGACGAAAGTTTCATTTCGATAATCACCTTCGAATTACTACCAACGGACAGTTTAAAGTCCATCTCTCCTATACCGGGATCACTCTCACGATTCAAATCAACATCATATAGCTTACAATATCCTTGAGCCACAGTGTAGAACAGTAGTTGCGCAGCGGTTTCGTCCTTGGGTGTCTGGTCATCGTTGTATAGCAGCCTATACATCCGATTGTTTTCAATGAGGGATTTGTAGGCATTGCATATTTCCATCGTTATAGCCAACAGTTCTTCCGGGGTTTGCTTTTTGTTGGTATCCGCAATATTGAGGGCTGGTAATTGTGGTACTTCTTCTTGAAACGCTTTCTCGACAGAGCCCAACTTTTCCTCGAACATAGACATATAGTCTTCGTCGGCTTCTTCAGGATAATAGTAACTTAGGGAGACTGCGTATGACAGGTCGGACAAAAAATCAGCACGCTTCGAGGATGGAACATTCAAGTATAACTCCCGATACCACACGCGCCTCGAAGTGGAAACTTCTTTCTGGCGACACTCATCCATATAGGTCATATAATCGCTGACATAAACTGTCAGATATGGACGAATCATATTCAGATAGGTCGGTCCCTTGATATAGAACGGAGCCTTGTCTTGTTCTCCTATCAATGCCCACAAGTCATCAAACTGTTTGTTGTCAGGATTTGAGAATTGGATATATCTATTAAAGTCAACCTTATTGACTGTCAGAGGACCACCGTGTAAATAATCGCAGCCCTTTTCTGTAAGATTAACCCATCCTTCAAGTGGATATTCGGAATGTATGTCTTTGGGCTCCAAGAAACCGTTTTCCCAGAGATTGAAGAGTATCTTGTATAGATAGTCCAAAGTCTGCCTATCGTTGAACCCGCTATATTTCCCACGCATTGTCCTCATCAGGAAGCCCCCCTGTCCGGCAGTGAATCCCTGGAAATAAGAGAACAATATATTGGCGTATCCAATATAATTGGTATTCTGTACTGGCTGAATCATCTTTTCTTGAATTTTGGCGTATTTGAGTTCGGTTTGTTAACGGGCGCATTGATCTTTAGCGTCAATGGCATAGGAAAATCTACACCAACCATCAAGGCCTCACCTTCGCCCAGTATGGGAAGATAAGCAAGGCTATTGCGATTTGCTGAGGATGCAGCACTCTCAACAGCTTTTTTGTCCTGTTCGTTGATGAGACGATGTACTATGAATGTTCCCATCTGGCTGAGAGTACCTAAAGGTATGTCACGAGGCATCTGGGTGGCGATGCACAAGAACAGACCATATTTTCTGGCTTCCTTGGAAATCTGCTCGAAAGCGTCAAGCGGTTTGGCTGCGAAATACTCATCAGCAATGGCTTTGTTGAGGAATTGGTGAGCCTCATCAATAAAAATCACCACTGGCGAAGTTTTGAACTTTTGATCTCGTGCTTTATAGAGCATAAATTTACCGATGGCATTCACCAGGATCTCGCGAACCTGATAATCGAAACTGACTTGGGAAAAGTCAATTCTCAAACAACTTTTGTCTCCAGCCAAGAATTCATCTATAACCGTCGTAAGGTCTTTCGGCTCTCTTTCCAGCTTCTCCTTATTGAATCCGAATATCTGATTATACTCACCCGTTGATGAGATGTTGTTAACTCGTGAAATGAGACTAACACAGTTTGATACATCTGTGTCGTTTCGGTCACCATAGTTTGCCTCGTTGGCTCTAGCCGTATCCCATATACACTCCTGGGTAATCTGTCTGGCCAATAAATTGAAGTCAAAATTACAGGAACGGTCTTCGATTGAGGTTATGTTGTTATAATAGTATTCCTGAAGAGGCCTTTTAGCTTTATTGGCCTTAACGATGATTTTTCTTACAATATGACCAGCTTGATTCTTTGGGTAATAGGCATTAAGCGTATTATCGTTGTCTATCTCTGCCATCTTTAGAGAGCGGATTGCCTCCATAAGCTTAGGCACCTGGACTTTGGCAGATGGGTGGAGCAGGTAAAACATTTCGTCGACCGTCAGGTTCTTATAATCGAAAATGTATTCGCCCGTACCCATTTCGATGTTCTCCATCTGGTCACTGATGCTGCTATACTCCCCTGTGGCATCAATCAGAATGCATTTGTTCTGAGTGTATTGAGTGTATAGTTCAATCAACTTGGCCACAGTCCAACTCTTACCGCCTCCAGTGGTGCCAAGAACTGCACAATGACGTCCAAATAGGGAGTCGAGAGAAACTTGACATTCCTGCCCATTGGATGTAAGCTTACCAAGAGGCACGAACGGAGTGTGTCCAATGTTGATATCTTGTAATCCAAATGTGGAAATATAATGTCCAATCTGCTCGTTAGAACAAGAAAACACTTTTGCTCCTATTGCTGGATAGCGTGAAACTGTCTTAACTATCTTCTCAGGGGCATAAACCGAAAAGAGTGCCAACAACTCAACCTTTGCCACAGGGTGAAACGTCTGTTCTGACTGCTGTAGGTTTTGCTCGGTGATGGCCTGTCGTTCAACCTGAGTCAATGTCAGTTCAAACAGTCGGCCCAAAAAGCCATATTCAGGTCCTTCAACTACCACAAAGCATCCTACATTACCACCTGTATATACTTCTCCCTGGTGATAGAAGCTGGTTAGATGCAAAGCAGATGGCATCTGCACACGAATGTAACCAGGAGTTACTTCGGCTACATAACCAAGAAACTTATGATGGTCAAATGGCTGCATAGGGAGGATTAACGGTTTCTGAATACGACTGATTAAGAGGGTATGCCTCTACAAAATCCTTGAAGGTTGAGAACAATATGGTTACATTGGACGGAACTTTCAGGTCATCATAGATGAATTCAGGGGCATAGTTTTGTTGGATTCCCGTTTCATTGCCATAGTTATCCGTACCATAACAAACTATGAGCAGATGGAAATGAGTGTTTTGGGTCACGGCCTCTTTTATGATGCCTTGAATGTGCTTATCCTTGAAGCCGAAACCAATCACAATCAAGAGTGTTCCTTCCTTGCGAAGGGTTTGCTGAAAATGTGCAATAAGTTCAATATAAGGTTGTTCGTAGGAACTTTCATACTTGTCGCTCGCGGGGTAAATGATGCAAGGATTCTCAACGTTTTCTTTTTGGACTATTCTTTCATCTGATTCCTTCTGCCAATCAACACTTCCGTGAATCTTATAAAGCTGAAACACATTGGGGATAAAACTCTCATCGGGCTTGATGCGGGAACGTTCCCGATAGACAATATCGTAGTCGAAGTTAACACCGCTGAAGACTCTCGGATGGGAAAACGTGAACCCGTCTATCACCGTTAAGCCAGCCTTCATCGCTGCCTGCTCAAATAGCGTATCATAGTTGGTGGTGTACAATTGAACGCGAGGGTCGCTCGGTTTGCGAGCTGTCAACTTACGGAGAAAGTCGCTATGGTGGCGGTTATTCTCATCAAGGGTAAGTCGGCAAGCTTCAGCTATCTTCTTCTGAAGCTTTTGTCTGATAGAGTCGCCGAGTTCGTCTTTAATTTCACCATTGAGTTTCTCGTAAATAACAACGATTGACAAAAAGTCCTCTATGTTATGATCTTCCTTTGTCTTATCGAGGTTAGTTTTGAGCGTATCACCCTTATCTTTCAATACATCATAAATGGCGGTGATTTCGTCTTTGCAGAAATCCCACAATCCATCACGCGTTTTTCCGTGGTTGACACCATTATCCATTGAAGTACCTGCAGCCGTTAGTACGGCTACATTCTTGAAAGCATTAGAGAAGTTAATGATGGTCTCCGCAACTTTTGAATGAGCCAGTTTCTTGGCAAGTTCTGCCGTATTATCCCCATTCTCATTAGTCAATGACTTACCATTCAAGTAATGATTGTCATCGTCGAACGAAACGCGGTTCTTAGCATCTATAAACAAGTATTTCATACAAAGACTATTCAGTGTCAACTATTTGTCTCTATCCATCGATTCATTTCACCACATTCACCACCCCATTCAACTCATTCTGAATATACTCCAGCGAAGCAATCTTCGCCTTGGTCTCCTCCAGATTCAGGCGACGGGTGTTATCCGAATTAAACTCCTCAATCGTCGCCCGCTTGGCATCGCCTTCTTTGAAATACTTGTCGTAGTTCAGGTCACGATTGTCAGCAGGGACGCGATAGAAGTTGCCCATATCCTCGGCTTTGGCCGCCTCTTCCTTGGTGAGCAGCGTCTCGTACATCTTCTCACCGTGGCGAATGCCGATTACACGAATCTCGGGAGCTTCGCTGGTTTCAGGGGTCAAGTTGCAGGTTTCAGGGGTCAAGGCACTGCGATACTGGTGTTTGAAGAGCTCCACGACGGCTTCGGCCTGAGTTTGTATCGTGCAAGCAGGGGCTTTCTGGACAAGGATGTCGCCGTTCTGACCGTTCTCAAAGGCAAAGAGCACAAGGTCCACAGCCTATTCAAGCGACATAATGAAGCGAGTCATCTTCGGCTCGGTGAGTGTAATGGGGTTGCCCTTGCGGATCTGGTCAATCCACAGGGGAATGACGCTACCACGGCTACACATCACATTGCCGTAACGGGTGCAGCAGATCTTCGTCTCGCCAGAGTATCATGACTTGGCGATGTCCACTTTCTCCTCAATGGCCTTAGGGTTCCACCATACAACGTGATTGACATGGCAATGTAAATCTCAAATCAAGTATTTAGCAAGTTCATTAACAGCTTTGTTCCGGAGTTCACCCACCGTCTTTGAGCCTTCTACACCTACAGCCTGAATCATTTCAAGAAGCCCACGAGCATACGCCCTCTCGGCATCATTCACGAATCCGCCAGAAGCCCTCACATACAGCGCCAGCTGATTCGCCAACCCAATCAGCCGCATCCTCTCCCCCATCAGCCAACCCAACTTGGTCATCTTATCCATCTTTTCCATAGCAGACCACTGCGAATGAAGGTTGTCGATTTCTTGAAAAATATTGGTAGACATTGCTTTATTTCTGTTTATTTATAGATTAAGGAAGGTTTATTATTTCTGTCTTTTTTTGCTTAAAGTCCGATAGTTCCTTGTGTTCTCAACCGACCAAAGAATAAAAAAAGAAAGCCATCCTAGTATTGTTCTTCTATCTCTATCTCTTTATTTCCTTCTCTCCTATCTTTAATAGAAATGACACAGAACAGAGCTTACTAAAGAAAGGATACTTGATATTCTGCTTTGTTGTAATTCTTGAGACGGACCAGTTGGACGACTCAGTTTACTGAAAGCATTTCAGTTTTTACCGCATATTTCCACTAGTTTGTTTACCCATGCAGCAAAACGTGGGCATCTCTTTAACATATCGTTAATTCCAACCTCAATAGCGATAAGATTCCCCTCAAGAACTTTCTGGTAATTAGGCTTTATCTTTAGCAAGCGCTTGGATGGAGCTGTAGTCGGATTATCATTAATGTCTTCTGGATTAGGGAACTCCTCTATAATTTTCATAGCATCTTGGTATTGAGATGAATCAAAGTATTCTGCAAAACCATTGCTATTAGAAAACAACAGTGCTTCGAATTCATGCAACTGAATATACGGAACAAATCGGCAGTCTGAAATATCGTTGCCTATAGCAGCTTGTATTGTATCGGCCTGTTTTGAATGCGAGTTCTTTGTCACGGCCAAATCCCATCCAGGCACATTATTAGGAATACGGAAGAAATCAACAAATGTACTAACAACAATATCGCGAGAAGATGTTTCATTAAGAAAACGCTTAACATCATTCTTGAGATGAGTGTAATTGACAAAACCACCTTTACTAGTCTTACTTGTACGAATTCTTATAGGCCGAACATCATAAATGCCTTTTGTCTGGAAATAAGGCGAAAGCACTGTTTTAACAAACTCCTGTTCTGTCTGCCCCTCAACTATAATGTACAATCTCTTGCTCATAACTGACCTCCGATGATGTTCTTTTCCCACAAATCGCTTAAGGAGTAGTCATCTAGCCATCCTTTCAACTGTTCACTATTCAGGCGGTTGAAGACCGTTTGTCCTTCTTGCCTGTCAACGGCAACAATATCCTCAGGCTCAAAGTAGTTAACCAAAGATGTAGATTGCGTAGATATGATAATCTGACTCTTTTCAGAAGCGTGTTTTATCAGAGCGGCAAGCTTGTTTATTGCCGCAGGATGCAATCCAATTTCAGGTTCATCTATTATGATTATCTCAGGAAGTCTTGGCTGAAGAAGAAGAGTCGATAAAGCTATAAAGCGGAGGGTTCCGTCGGATAAACTATATCCATTCAGGTACATATCAGTATCAACTTCTTCCCACTCCAGACGAATATGACCGAAAGGATCATCATCTCGTAGATTGAATCTCTTGAAATATGGAGCTACTGACTTGACAGTATTTTCAATAAGTTTGAAGGTCTTTGGAGAAGATATTTGAATACCGTAAAGGAAAGCAGCTAAATTGTTACCATTATGACGCAAGTATGCATTATCATTTATTTCACAGTCTCCACGCATAGGAGAGTGGGTACTTGTATCGTGAAAATGATAAACAGTAAAACTCTTAAGATAATTCTTTAGATACTTTGCCCTATATAACTTACTCTGAGCTAATTCAGATTCCTCAACATTAGAATCCCAAGATTTCCAGTTCCATTTATCATAGTTCTTCTCTTTATCGGAAATATTGTTGAAGTAATCCCCTGTCCTAGAAATATAACCCCTACTTGACTGCATAGGTTTAATTTCAAAAAGAAAAGCATTTTTGTTATCAAAATCCAGTAAACCGGAGAATGATGCAGATACCCTACGCCCTCTATAAAGCAAATTATCTATCCCCCCCTTATCCAAAGTATATGCGGCTAGTTGCTGGTTAAACATAGCTTCTATCAGCTCAAAGAAAGTGATAAAATTACTCTTACCAACCCCGTTGGATCCAATCAAAAGATTAATCTTCTTAAGGGGCACGACAGCACTTCTTATTGACCTATAATTCTTTATTTTAACAAGTTCTATCATAATATCTCTACTTCACTATGCTTTTACAGGTTTATTACAAAATTCTTTAATAAATGCAGATTATTAAGAAAAAATGTTATAACGATGGTTTATAAACTCGGTTGTTGACAATAATAGCCTCCTAATCCCTCTTGAATATATCTCTTGTATAAACCTTATCTAGCACATCATCAAGGGAGGAATCGTAACGGTTGGCTATGATAGCCTGGCTTTGGGCTTTGAACTCGTCAAGATTGTTTACCACAAGGCTGCCGAAGAATGTGGTGCCGTCTTCAAGGGTCGGCTCGTAGATGATGACCTTTGCACCCTTGGCCTTGATGCGTTTCATGATGCCCTGGATGGCACTTTGGCGGAAGTTGTCGGAGTTGGATTTCATCGTAAGGCGGAACACCCCTATTATGACCTCTTTTTCCTTGCTGGTACTGTAATCGCTTGAGGCTGTGTAATAACCGGCTTTTTCAAGCACTCTGTCAGCAATGTAGTCTTTTCTTGTACGGTTGCTTTCAACGATGGCCTGGATGAGGTTCTCAGGAACATCTTCATAGTTGGCAAGGAGCTGCTTGGTGTCTTTTGGCAGGCAGTAACCGCCATAGCCGAAACTTGGGTTGTTGTAGTGGGAGCCGATTCTAGGATCGAGGCAGATGCCGTCTATGATAGACTGTGTGTCAAGGCCTTTCATCTCGGCGTAGGTGTCGAGTTCGTTGAAGTAGCTGACCCTGAGGGCCAGGTACGTGTTGGCGAAGAGCTTTACGGCCTCTGCTTCCTTCATTCCCATAAAGAGTGTGGGAACGTCTTTCTTGATTGCTCCTTCCTGAAGAAGAGCGGCGAACTCTTTCGCTTTATCTTCAAGGTCCGGACGGGTAAGTCTGGTAATGGCCTCGTTCTCTTCATTATAGCCGGGAATAGTCTTAGGAACACCAACTATGATGCGGCTTGGGTAGAGGTTATCATACAGAGCCTTGCTTTCTCTCAAGAATTCAGGGGAGAAGATAAGGTTGAACTTCTTTGCGCCTTTGGCAGCATACTTAAGGTAGAGTCCCCTGGTATAACCGACCGGTATGGTAGATTTGATGACCATCACCGCGTCCGGGTTCACTTCCTGTATGATATCTATAACCTCCTCAACGTGAGAGGTGTCAAAGAAGTTTTTCTGAGGATCGTAATTGGTAGGAGCTGCTATGACTATGAACTCTGCGTCTTTGTAAGCTTCCCTGGCGTCAAGCGTTGCCACAAGGTCCAGCGGCTTTTCAGCCAGATACTTCTCTATGTAATCGTCCTGTATCGGAGAAATCTTGTTGTTGATCTTTTCTACTTTCTCAGCGATGACATCTACCGCTTTTACCTGATTGTGCTGTGCCAGAAGCGTTGCAATGCTCATTCCCACATATCCTGTTCCGGCTACTGCTATCTTCTTGTTCATCTAAAGATTAAATTGTTATTGTTTAATGTATTTTTGATATACAGCCCTTAAGTGTAAACCTTATTAATCCGTTTGTTATAAAGAGTTAACAGGGTTATCCTCTGACTTATACCATTCTACAAAACGGCGTACTCCATCGCTGAGGCCAAAGCTTGATTTATGTCCCAGTTCTGACTCCAGATTGTCTGTGAATGGTGTAACCTGGCTGAAATCTCCCGGCTGCATCGGGAGCAAGGTCTTTTCCGTGGTTTTGCCAAAGGCTTTTTCCATCTCTGATATGAAACCCGGTATGTCTGTCTGAAAAGGAGATGCAACATCATAGATGCGGTACTTAAGCCCTTCCTCGTTTGGAGTCGGCTCTTTGTCAAGTGCTTTGACGGTAATATCTATAGCATCATCGATGTATGTGAAGTTGCGCTTCATGTCTCCGTTGTTGAAGACCTTGATGGGTTCACCGTTTTTGATGGCTTTGGCAAAAATCATAGGGCTCATATCCGGCCTGCCCCATGGGCCATAGACAGTGAAGTAGCGCAGACCTGTCATGCTGATGCCATAGAGTTTGCAGTATGAGTAAGCCATCAGCTCGTTTGACTTTTTGATGGAAGCATGGAGGCTGACCGGTCTTTCTATGCGGTTCTTAGGATCAGCGTTGGCTTTGTCTTCCTGCGTTCCGGCATTTCCGTAAACGGAACTGGAGGAAGCATATATCAGATGACGGACACCGTAGTGCCTGCATGTTTCTATGATGTTCAGGAAGCCTGTCAGGTTGTTTCTGAGATAGGAATCAGGGTTTACTACTGAGTAACGGCTCCCTACCTGTGCCGCAAGATGGACTACCTTGTCGAACTTGCCGTCATGGAAAAGGCGGTACAGAGATGTCTTGTCCGCAATGTCAACCTTCTGGAACTGACAGTTGCTGAACATAGAGCTGGTACACATAGAGCCAGCCTTGAACGGCTTGGTGTCCGTGAAGCCACAATGAGCAAGACGGGAGAGCTTAAGTCGGATATCGTTATAATCGCTGAGATAATCGATTCCGATAACATCATCTCCCCTCTTTGCCAGCTCATACATAAGGTGGGCGCCTATGAAGCCCGCTGCACCGGTAACAAGGATTTTCATAATTCGTATTGTTAGCCGCAAGGCGAGTCAAGTTATCAGAACTTATCAGAACTTCTCAGAATGGTATTCCGGCACAACTTCCTTCATCAGCTGGACCATGTCCGGGATGTTGACCTGGCGGGCCAGGTTTTCCAGGCGGGCTACCACAAACTGGGAGTACTGGTAGTCATATTCCCTGACCTTTGCTATGCGGATACGGTTGTGGAAAGACGGAAGGGTGTTCTCATCGTTGGCAAGAACCTCTTCGTATAGTTTTTCTCCAGGACGGAGGCCTGAGTATCTGATCTTTATGTCAACGTCTGGAGTAAAGCCGGCAAGGGAAATCATCCGCCTTGCAAGCTGGTCTATCTTCACAGGTTCACCCATGTCAAAGACGAATATCTGGTTGCCGGTACTCATCGTGGCGGCTTCCATCACAAGGCGGCAGGCCTCAGGAATAGTCATGAAGAAACGGGTGATGTCTTTGTGGGTGACCGTTACAGGACCGCCCTTGGCGATTTGCTCCCTGAACCTCGGGATTACGGAGCCGTTAGAACCCAACACGTTGCCGAAACGGGTGGTCACGAACTTGGTGGCAGGATTGGCGGCACCGTTTGCCGGATGATATTTACCGGTATCGATGGCAAGCCCAAGAGACTGCACATAAATCTCAGCCAGACGCTTGGTGCAGCCCATTATGTTGGTCGGGTTGACTGCCTTGTCCGTGGAAATCATCACCATACGTTCAACATTGTACTCCAGGCATTTGTCGGCAACGTTACGAGAACCATATACATTTACCAGAACTGCCTCGCACGGGTTTTCCTCCATAAGCGGAACATGCTTGTAGGCGGCAGCGTGGAAGACAACCTGAGGTTTGTAGGTACGGAACGCAAAATCCAGTCTCTGTATCTGGCGCACATCCCCTATGACAGGAACAAAGTCCAGTTCCTTGAACTTGTCCTCAAGCTCCAGGCGGAGGTTGTGCATAGGAGTCTCGGCATTGTCAAAAAGTATGAGTTTTTTGACTCCAAAGGTTGCAAGCTGCCGCACAAGTTCAGAACCGATTGAACCGGCGGCACCAGTAACCATAACAATCTTCCCGTGGAAGTAGCGTTTGATTTCGTCCAGGGAAATCTGGATCTCCTGACGGCCGAGCAGATCTTCCACCTTTATGGCTCTTGGACGCAAAAGAGACTGTCCCTCAGATACTTCGTCAACTTCCGGAATGATCAGTGTCTTGACCTTGTTCTTGATGCAGAACTCGATAAGCCCGTCTGACTCGTGCTGTGCGTCTGTATCCTTTGAGAACAGGATGGAGTCTATGGAGTTGTTCTTGACAATGGCGCTGAGAGCCTTGTCATCATCAAAGTTGAACACAGGCAGCTGATCCAGGAGCATTCTTGCATGACGGTCGGAACGCTCTATGAAACCTACAATCTTATAATGCAGAGAGGTCTGCAAGCGTTTTATGACAGCTACACTCTTGTCCGAGGTTCCGTAAACCAGCACCCTCTGGCGCTTGGCCTCTTCCGTACGTCTTTGGTTTATGGTGCTGTAAACCAGAATCATGGCAATCCTGACTCCTATGAGCAGGAAGAAAGTGATCAGAAAGTCCAGGACAGCTACAAAGAGAAGCCAGTTGTAGAAGCCCCCGACAGAAATTATGAACACCACGAGGATAAAGACGCCTTTCAGTGCCGCTGCCATCCCGAACGGAATGATGTCTCTAGCTCCCAGATGCCTGATTATGATCTTGTAGGTCTTGAATATAAAGAAGAAAGAGAATGAGGCAACTATGGAGGCCAAGAGGTATGTCAGGACAAGGTTGAATGAACGGAACAGGTCAGGAAAGACCAGCTCCACTCCAAGCAGCACTATAATGGAGGCTCCGACAGAAAGAATCATGTCCAGGGCAAAGATTATCTCTTCCCTGACGAATGTTTCTTTGAACCTGTTTATGTTGATACGACTAAACATATTATCCAAATATGTATTTCAAAGATTATCAATATATTAATCTGCTTCGGCGATGATAATGACTTTTATCTGGGCCTATCAGATCTATAAGGAAACCGTGTAGCGTTCTTCTATTACCTTCCAGTTGAGGATGGTCCACAGGGAGTTGAGATAAGAGGCTCTGGCGTTTTGGTAATCCAGGTAATAAGCGTGCTCCCACACATCAAATGTCAGAAGTGGACGGAGGGTTGCTTTTGGAATCCCGCTATAACTCCGGCTGCGTTTTGGCTTGTTTTCAGCTCCTTCAGCGGAATCATCTTCTCTGGTCACCGGGTTGCCGGCTCCCTGTTCCTGGGTTATCACCAGGGTCCCGTCACTTTTGGCGGAGAGCCACACCCAGCCGCTTCCGAAAAGCGAAACTCCCTTTGCGGCAAATTCTTCCTTGAAAGCGGCAACGCTCCCCCACTGGGCTGTAATCTGAGCGGCAAGCCTTGGAGCAACAGCGGTAACGTCTTCATCTCCAACCGCTTTTTCCGGAGACTGGAACTGCTCAAAATAGAGGTTGTGGTTGAGGACTTGGCCGGCATTGTTGAAAATTGCTCCGCCGGTCAGCCTCACAATCCTCTCCAAAGGCCAGTTTTCGTATATGCTTTCAACGGTGAGCTTGTTAAGGTTATCTACATAACCCTGCAGATGTTTCCCGTAATGAAATTCCATCGTCCTGGCACTTATTACAGGTTCCAGTTCATCTTTTGCGTATGGTAAGTCTATCAAATTGAACATATTGCGTACTATGTTGTGTTGTCATCTTCTATCTTTTCCATCATGTCGTATGTAATGCCTTCTATGGTGAAGGCTGCCACGTTACCGATGGTTATAACAAACTTGCGGTCTTTCTTTATGCGTTTTACATTGCCCGTCTGGCCTTTTAGGGGACCGGAAGTTATTCTTACCCTGTCTCCAAGTTTGAGGTCTTTGGGTTCTCCCAGATACTTTACATCAAAGTCATTGGAAGTCATCCAGATGAAAGCCTCCATCTGCTCATCCGGAATCACAGCCGGAACTTTCTGCAGACTTACTGGCGCTGTATAACGTCTCCGGTTTGTCAGCTTCTTTTGTAATTCCTGCTCTTTAAACTGAGCCTCAGAATCTCTCAAGTCCGCATATCTTGAATAGTAAGTGAAATCTGACAGATAGTCCAGTTTGAGCTCTTTAAGGAACTTTTCCGTGCATCTTACAAACATCAGCGATGCTACCATAGGCTTCTGAACGGCAACGCTTTTCTCCGGTTGGGAGGACTCGTTGATGACAGCGCGCTTTGACTTCATAACCATAGTCATGCGGTTGCCACTGTAGGAAACATCAGACTTATTGTGGGGTTTAGTATGTCGGACAACCTTTTCAATGATACTCATCGGTATGTAAGTCTCCACACCTGAAAACATCTGGTCTTCGCCGGCCTTCTGCTCAATGACCTTCCTGAACCAGAGCGTCCTGTTTCCGAACACTCTGAGAGCGTACCAGTTAAGCCTGGTTTCTGCGCTTGCGTCTTGCAGCTTGGCGTCTGATGCTTTGTCTAATATTGTCATTAGGCTATAATTTACTTGCACTGCAGGTTCCAATCATACCATTGGCTATACCCGAAGCACTTACTTCCGTATAACAGTAGCACTGTCATCTTCAGAGTCTGTCAGCATTTCTCTTCTGACCGTGGCTATCTCCTATCCAAGAGATCTATTCCAAGACTCTCCGGCTTTTGCCTGAAATCCAGAGGTGAGCGCCGGTCTCTCTTTGCACCTCTAAAAAGGCAATCTCAAAGCAGCCCCGAAATTTAATCGCCGAAGTTGCCTTGAGATTATATAACACACTTTATATCAGCGTATTACCCCCCCCATTCTCATCTTTACTATCTTTGTCTGAGCCATAGTAGCCATAACCTCCGTGCCCTCCATAATAGCCGTAATGGTAACCATACTTGTAGCCATAGCGGTAGCCGTATCTTCCGCCGCTGACCATTTCGGTTCCGTTAAGGATGACAGCAAGGTTACGGTACTTGCCACTCTTGTATGCATCCTCAAGTTCAGGAAGCATACTCTTGTCCAGCATACCAGCTCTTACCAGGAATATGGTCATGTCTGCACTCTTGTCTATGATCTGAGTATCTGCTACAATATCAACAGGAGGACAGTCTATGAGGATGTAGTCGTACTTCTTCTTTAGGGTATCAATAGCCTGCCCAAACCTTGCGTCAGCAACAAGTTCAGTAGGGTTTGGCGGAATAGGACCGACAGCGATGTAGTCCAGGGTTTTGTACTTGTCACTCTTGATAATCAGAGAGTTCAGGTCATCCGTCTTCTTTGACAGGTAGTTGCTTATTCCTGTATGAGGCTTGCCGAAGAATGAAGACATGGATGCATGGCGGAGGTCACCATCCACAATCAGTATCTTCTTGTCCTTGATAGCCAGGGCCACTGCAAGGTTCACGGTGGTGAAGCTCTTTCCGGAACCAGGGTTGAACGACGTTACGGCAATAACCTTGTTCTCTCCAGTAGTCATAAACTCCAGGTTGGTCCTGAGCACACGGAACGCCTCGTTGATGACATTACGGTTGCCCGGTTTAACGACAATCGGGTCATTTACAGTCTCTTCCTTCCTTGTGATCTTGCGCCACAGGCGTGTACCCCAGCTTGGCTGCTCAAAGGCAAACGGAATCTCGCCAAGGAACGGAGCCGTTATGCTCTTGAGGTCATCCTTTCCCCTGACCTTGTTGTAGAATGTCTCAATCATATAGATGATTGCCAGAGGAATAAGGATTCCGAGCATCAGGGCCACAAGAATAATCATGTTTTTCTTAGGAGCTACCGGACCGAGGGCTCCTGAAGGAGTATCAATGATTCTGGTGTTGTAGGCCGTGAAAGCCTGGTTGAGCTCGTTCTCCTCTCTCTTTTGGAGGAGGAAGAGGTAGATGGCCTGCTTTACCGCCTGCTTTCTTTCAACGGACAGCAGATATTTGGCCTGGTTAGGGTTGGCTGAGATCCTCGCCGCTGTCTGGGCTCCAGCCCTCTGCAAAGATCCCATCTGGGTATTGAGGGCCGTAATCTGGTTATCTACAGAAGAAACGATGGCGTTCCTCATACCCCCCAGCTGCTCGTCCATCTCCTGAACCAGAGGGTTCTCAGGACTGGTTGAGTTGGCCAGGTTGTTTCTGTAGAGAAGCTTCTCGTTGTACTCCTTGATCTGATTCTCAAGCCCGCCTGCATTGCCTCCAAGGCTGGCGGGAAGAACCTGGTTTGAACGGTCGGCATTGGTCAGGTAGTTGCGGATGTACTTTGCCATATACAGCTGGTTGCCAAGCTCCTGCTGCTGGTTGCGGATCTGGTTGCTCTGCTGCATGTACATCGTACCGGCAGTGGCTACATCCGGAATCATCTGCTGGCTCTTGTAAGAAGATACATCGCTATCTACATTGGAAAGCTCGTCCTCTATAACCTCCAGACGATCGTTGATGAATGTTGATGTACTCCTTGCAATCTGGTTCTTGTCATTCACCCAGTTCTCGTTGTAAACTCCTATGAGGGTGTTGAGGATATCCTCAGCCCTTGCTATGGAACGGTCTTTTACAGAGAGGGTTATAACCCTTGACTGCTTGTCTGCTATAGCCGTTGACAGTTCTCCGCGATACCTTGAAACCGCTGCATAAATGGAAGTCTTCCTGACATTTATCTGCTTGATGGAAGGATTCGGTGTTTTTGTGGCATTGAGAACCACCTTCCCTATCGGAGAATCCAGGGTGAGAGTGTCTCCCACCTCCAGAGTACCGCTCACCTTACCGGAAAGCTTCTCCTTGTTCAATACAAAGTTGTTGAGTTCTACATTGTTACCGGACTTGTAATGAATCTCGAAGTAAGCGCTCTGCATATCAGTGACATCAGGAAGCTGAACCATCACAGGAAGGGTGTTTGCATAGAGCACTTGCTCCCTGAAACGCTTTGGAGTTGAGTAGTCTATGGTAAGATGCAGACGGCGGACGACCTCCTGCATGGTACTTCTTGCGCCAAAAGCCTTGATTTCGTCATAAACGCTGGACTTTGACTGGAAAAGGCTGAAGTCCGTCATACCCTCAATGCTGGATGAAAGGCTGCGCCTCTGGTTGTCGTCCTTGATAAGCACCTCAGCGCTGCGGGAATACTCCGGCTGATAGCGCACAATGTAAGCGATGGCAATGAAAAGGCAGACGGCTACCGAGAGCACAAACCACTTCCATCTCCTCAGACACGCAAAGACAAGGTCTTTGATGTTCAAGCTGTTTTCTTGTTCTGTATTGTTCTGTGCCATAATATTTCTATACAAAAAATCAAACTAAAACCTAGGAATACCAAATTATTTCCTGATAAAGAACAAAGTGATGGTCGTAAGCAAAGAAGCAACTGAAATCCAGAAGGAAGAACTCCTGACATTGTTGCCGTTAACGGTACTTTGCCTCATCTTCACTTCATTAGGCTCTACATAGATGATATCATCCTGCTTGAGGTAGTAAACCGGAGAGTTGAGAGTGGATTCCGCACTCGTAAGGTCCACTATATAAGTTTTCTGGATATCTCCCTCAGTACGGATCACCCTTACGTTCTCACGGTTGCCGTAGATTGTAAGATCTCCGGCCATGGAAAGCGCATCCAATATGTTCAGGTTATCCTTGTTGAGCGCAAAGTGTCCGGGACGGGTAACCTCACCCATGATGGAGATGCCGAGGTTCATGAACTCAACAGTAACCACAGGGTTGAACCTCAGGTTCACGAGGCTCTTTTCCACGAGAATACCCTTTATACGTTCAGAAGCCTCGCTCCTTGTAAGACCGGCCAGATTGATCTTGCCCACCATAGGGAAATCGATATCGCCCTTAGGATCAAGGGTGTAACCGCTCATCTGAGAATTGTTGTAAGAACCTTCCCTGGATGCAGCTCCCAATCGCTGAGTAACATAAGGAAGATTCAAAACTGCAGCGGACTCAGGATCTTTCGTATTTACTACAATGGAAATCATGTCTCCTGGCTGAAGACGGATGGTTGCCTGAGGCAGGTTGATAGTCTTTTCCTGGTCTGCAGTATCCTGGAAATAGGCAATCTTGGTCGGGGTCGAACACGCAAACAGCAGCCCGGCAGCAACGGTCAAGACTGCGCCCCTTAGAATTCTTTTAGTACGCATCACTTTTATCATTTTATTTCAAAATTACCAAACACCCGTACGCAAAAACCCATCAAAGCCACATTCAAAGCACTCCACCCACCATACCTGCGTCATTCAATTTCAGCCCCCAAATAGCGTCTTTTATTGGATTTTAGCATAACGCACAAATATAGTCAATTCTAGTCAAAAAACATAAACTTAAGCCAGGAAACTAAACCCAGAGGTCCCCTAGTCAAACATCCTAGCAAGAAATGATGAAAAGAAACACTCAAATCTGATGACTGACATCAGTCCCGGCACTGAAATAATAGGGATGAAGGTGCATGAACGCGCTCCCTCACAACAAAAACAACTTACTATAAATCTGATGTTTATAATATAACAAGGCTGTTACATTTGGCTTAAGAGCAAGTTCATTAAAGTTCAACCACGCCTCAACTAAGTTTCAGCTAAGTCCTAACCACGCTCCACTAACACTTCAACCAAGCCTCAACGAAATCTTCAACCAAGCTCTAACCAAGCTCCACCAACTCTTCAACCAAGTCTCAACTAGCTCTAAGTAAGCTTCACCCAAGCTCAACAGAACAACACCTCAAGCCGAAACTCTATAGCACTTGAAGAACATCCAAATGCGCCAGTGGTCCAAGCGTGGTGCTACTGGTGCGGTTGAAGTCTATTTGTTCTTGGAACTGATGAGTTTGTTCCGGACTATAGGCTTTGCCCAGAAGGCTATGAAGAAAATGTATGCCGCATATAGGAAGACCAGGCACATCCCAACCTTGAGAGAAGCAGCGGCATCGCTGAGCATGCTGACAAGCAGAGGCCCCACAGCGCCACCTACAATGGCTGAGCACATTATACCTGCAAAACTGCCGTGATGACGGGTTACAGAGTTCAGAGCCAAAGACATGACAATCGGGAACATCAAGCTCATGGCAAATCCAACAGCAGGAAGCGCAAAAACGGAAATGTGTCTGCCGGCAATTATCCACTCATCCGGAGAGAAAAGACCAGTAGCCAAAAGAATCATGGACAAAGGGCAGCAGAACTTCAGAAGCGTCTTGCTGTCTATGAGCTTGAGCAGCAGAAGCCCTATTACGCAGCCTATCAGCATGCTGCCCCAGAACCAGGACACGCAGCTGGCGCCAACCGTATGAGGATCAACACCATGATAACGCTCAACAAAGAGGCTTATGTTGTTGGACATACTCTGTTCCATTCCTGTATAGAAGAAAAGACCAAGAGCAAAAAGCCAGACCTTGCGCATACGGAAAAGCTCCACGAAAGAAGACTTATCTCCGCTTTTCTCGTCTGACTTGAGTTCAATCTTCGGGAACTTGGTTATGACTACTATTATAAGCATGGCAAGAAGCACAAAACCAAAGAGATAGTAAAGAGAAATCCAAGGCATCCCTTCCGGAGCAAAGCTCATGGGATTTGTTACATAGTATGAGAACACTAGCGGACTCACGAAAGACGCCGCGCTGAACACCACCTGACTGCAGTCTGAGATGAAGGCATAGTTCTCCTCACCACCGACTGTACGCTGAAGTGGATTCATAACCGTCTGTAGCATAGCCATTCCCAAACCTATAATGAAACATGACAGCAGCAGAACGGGATAAGTGTGTATAAATGCGAAAAGCAAAGACCCCAAAAGATCCATGGCAAAGCCGATGAACAGAACGACCTTCTCACCTACTTTCTCTATGAGGATACCGGCCGGAATACTCATGACGGCATAAGCCACAAAGAATGACGTAGGTATGAACCCGGCAAGAGTCAACTTGCTGAGATTAAAACTGTTGATTATATCCGGGATCAACGGGCCCAAAATGTTGGTTATGAATGAAATCACAAACCAGAATACCATGATGATGGCAAGAAGCCCTATTCTGGACGCCCCAATTTTACCTGAGTTACTCATATTCTAAAATCTATGTCAAAAATAACTATGTCACATCAAAAGCAAATGTATCTATGCCAAATAACTATGCTCAATTCTATATTTCAAGGGCCTTTACTCGGCGATGGTGTCTCCTAACTGGCTGATTATCACCGCATCCCCAAAAGCGCCCTCCCTAAAAGCGGGGGTGCTTTTCTGGGAGTATTGAGTATCAAGCACTTGCAAAGCACCATCGCCAGAGCAACGCTACCGGAGCATCTGCCGCAAGAACCATCGCTGAGGATTACTCAACAGCAAACTGCTTGTCAAGGGCAGCAGCCTTGACTTCAACATCTTCTCCTTCCTTGCAGCGTAGGTTGAAGTAAAACTTGATCTTAGGCTCCGTACCTGACGGCCTGAGCGATACGATGGTCCCGTCTTCTGAGATATACTGCAGGACGTTGCTCTTGGCAAGTTTCACCTCAGGAGCGTAATAGTCGTTTGCCTTATAATCGCGATACTCCACTACAGGGCTACCTGCCAGGTCCTTAGGTGGGTTCTGACGGAAGTTTTCTACCAGCGAGTCTATCTTCTTCTTGCCCTCTATACCAGGGAAGGTATAACTGCGCAGCCAATCCTTCCTCTCTCCAAAGAGCTTGTAGATATGTTGCAGGAGATCCCAGAGCGTCATTCCGCGATCCTTGCACCAGGCTGCACATTCGCATATCAATGAGACAGTTGCAGGACTGTCCTTGTCTCTTACGTACTCACCGACAGCAAAACCGAAACTCTCCTCTCCACCGCATACATAGATGCCTTTGCCTTCATTGTATTTGATGACCTCAGCGATGTTCTTGAAGCCTGTCAGAACATTGTACCACTTCACGCCAAAGTAATCTGCGATGTCGCTCATAAGGTTTGACGTTACGATAGTCTTGATTATGTACGGGAAGCGGTGGTCAAGAGTTGTAGTATTTGAAGATGAAGTATTTGCAGCATTCCCGTCCAGACGGCCGGAAGCTTTCCAACAACTCAGCATATAATATGTGAGGATGGAGTTCATCTGGTTGCCGTTAAGAAGTACAAGCTTGCCTTCAGGATTACGGATAGCCATACCGCAGCGGTCAGCGTCAGGATCAGATGCGCATACAACATCAGCCCCGACTTTATCCGCAAGGTCAAGAGCCATCTTCATAGCCGAAGGTTCCTCAGGATTAGGACTTTGTACAGTCGGAAAATCACCGCTATTAACACATTGTTCCTCAACAAGATGCACATTCGTAAATCCCATTTCCTTCAGAGCCCGTGGCACAATCTTCACCCCGCAACCATGCAGAGGGGTATAGACGATGCCCAGATCGTGCTGGTGCTTCACGCTCTCCGGAGACACCAGAAGAGTGGAAATGTCCTTGAGATATGCGTCATCCAGTTCCTCACCCACCATCTCTATGAAACCCATACCTTTTATCTCAGCGATTTCTGCATTGCTAAGTCCCTTGCAGCAAAGACCTTCCGGAGAACTGCAGCAAGAACCTTCAGCTTTTGCATCTTTGCAACATGAGCTACCTTCCGGAGACTCGCAGCAGGAACCTTCAGCTTTTGCATCTTTGCAACAAGAGCTACCTTCCGGAGATTCGCAGCAAGAACCTTCAGCCTTGTGCCACTTGACTTGGGATATGTCTGTAATCTTGTTGACCTCTGCTATGATATTAGTATCGTGAGGTGCAATCACCTGGGCCCCGTCTTCCCAATATGCCTTGTATCCGTTGTAAATCTTAGGGTTATGGGATGCAGTCAGCATCACGCCACCCTGACATCCATAGTAACGGATGGCGTAGCTGAGTTCAGGAGTCGGCCTCAGTTCCTTTGTAAGATAAACGTGGAAACCATTGGCTTCAAATATCTCAGCGACAATCCTAGAAAAATAGTCCGAGTTGTGGCGGCAATCGTGAGTGATTGCAACCTTGATCTGCCGAAGTTGCCCGAAGCACTTCTTAAGATAGTTGGCAAAACCTTGGGTAGCCATTCCTACCGTGTAGCGGTTCATGCGGTTGCTACCGGCCCCCATTATGCCTCTGAGGCCACCCGTACCAAACTCCAAGGTCTTGTAAAACGCATCCTCAAGTTCCTTAGGATCACCATCAATCAATCTTCTGACCTCATCCTTAGTCTGTTGGTCATAACCATCGCCGAGCCACTTCTGGGCTTCTTTCAATATCCTTTCATCCATAAAATTATCATTTAACTTTCAAATTTACGGAAAAAACAAATAGACTCATCCCACCCACCATCATTTCAAACAAAGTCCACCACTCTTTACCCACATCCTACCATATTACATTACAACTCCCACAATATAATACCTCACTTAACCTCATTACTTCATCACTTCATCACCTCATCACCAAATCACCGAGTCACCAAGTATCACTACACTACTCCACACTTTACATTACCCACATCCTACCATATTACATTACAACTCCCACAACATAATACCTCACATAACCTCATAACTTCATCACCTCATCACCTCATTACCCCATCACTTCATCACCTCATCACCTCATTACCCCATCACCTCATCACCTCATTACCTCATTACCTCATAACCAAATCACCGAGTCACCTCATCACCTCATCACCTCATTACCCCATCACCTCATCACCTCATCACCTCATCAACTCATTACCTCATCACCTCATCACCCCATCACCCCATCACCCCATCACCTCATCACCAAATCACCGAGTCACCTCATCACCAAATCACCGAGTCACCAAGTATCACTACACTACTCCACACTTTACATTATCCCACATCCTACCATACAGATTACCTAATAATTATCAAACAATATGGCACTTTGTTTTCCTTATATATTATCCTTCACTTTTGTCTTACATAGTCTTACATAGTCTTACTATGTCTTACTTTGTCTTACTATGTCTTACTATGTCTTACTATGTCTTACTTTAATAAAAAGCATAACCTCATTATATAGAGGATCACTGGCCACAATGAGACAAACTGATTTCCATAATGCCAATCTTTCTACCACTGCTACAATAAAGAAGAGTCTTCGATGAAAAGCAATGAGGCTTCGATGAAAAGTAATGAGGCTTCGATGAAAAACAATGAGGCTTCGATGAAAAGCAATGAGGCTGCGATGAACAATGAGGCCGCGATGAAAAACAATGAGGCATCGATGAAAAACAATGAGGTTGCTTTAAGTAACAATGAAGCTGCAATAAACCGGTGGCGTCTGAAGATTATCTTTAATTAAAAAGTTGCCTATAAGAGTGTTTTAGATTACATTTGCATCAAAGAAATTCTTCTATGAGCGATCAGATTAAACACGAATGCGGGGTGGTTCTTATCCGCCTGCTTAAACCTCTTTCTTTCTACCAGAAAAAATATGGCTCAGCGATGTACGGGCTGAACAAGCTCTATCTGATGATGGAGAAGCAGCATAACCGTGGTCAGGAGGGTGCCGGTCTGGCTTGCGTCAAGATTAACGCCAAGCCAGGGACGGAGTATATCTTCCGCCAGAGGGCTCTGGGCAACACGGCTATCTCCGAGTGCTTTGCAAATGTGAACAAGGAGATGGAGCAGGCAAAGAAGGACTTAGGATGGAGCACTGAAGGGAATGCAGCTGAGAAAGTGGGAGCTGAGAAGATAGTGGCTGAGAAGATGGGAGCTGATAGGATGGGGGCTGAGAAGATGGGAGTTGAGAAGATGGGAGTTGAGAAGATGGGAGTTGAGAAGATGGGAGTTGAGAAGATAGGAGTTGAGAAGATAGTGGCTGAGAAGATGGGAGTTGAGAAGATGGGAGCTGATAGGATGGGAGTTGAGAAGATGGGGGCTGAGAAGATGGGGGCTGAGAAGATGGGGGCTGAGAAGATGGGGGCTGAGAAGATGGGGGCTGAGAAGATGGGAGCTGAGAAGGCAGAGGATATGAAGATACAGGCTGAGAAGGAAAGGGAGCTGGAGCTGCCTTATGTGGGGGAAGTTTACATCGGGCATCTGAGATATTCTACTACAGGCCGCAGCGGGATGAGTTACGTGCATCCGTTCCTCAGAAGAAACAACTGGCGTAACCGTAACCTCTGCCTTGCAGGCAACTTCAACATAACCAACGAGAAAGAGCTGTTTGCCAATATGGTACAGGCACAAGGGCAGCATCCCAGGAGCGATGCGGACACGTTCCTGATACTGGAGCAGATGGGAGCTCTTCTGGACGAGAACCATTCGGACCTTTACCGCAAGTTCAAGAAGCAGGGTCTCAGGGGAGAGGAACTCAACGCCAAGATTGAAGACAACATAGATGTTGAGGGAGTTATTTCCGAGGCATCAAGGATGTGGGACGGCGGGTTCTGCATCGTAGGAGCTACCGGCAGCGGAGAGAGCTTTGTCTTCCGCGACAGGTGGGGCATACGTCCATGCTACTACTATATTGATGATGAGGTTATTGTAGCTGCATCTGAAAGAGCCGCCATCCAGACCGCCTTGAACGTCAAATACGAGAAGGTCCAGGTGCTGCAGCCTGGTGAAGCTGTTACCATACACAAGGACGGCAAGTACAACATCAGCTGCCTGGTCAAGCCGGAAAACCCCAGACCTTGCTCCTTTGAGAGGATTTATTTCTCCAGAGGCAGCGATGCAGATATATACAAGGAGAGGAAAATGCTGGGCAGCCTCCTTACCCAGCAGATCCTGAAGGCAAGTCCTGATCTTGACCACACGGTGTTCTCCTTCATCCCTAACACGGCGGAAGTGGCCTTCTTCGGTATGCTTGAGGGCTTGAACGAGCATCTTGACAAGATCAAGAGCGAGAGAATTATGGAGCTGTTCGCCCGTGCAGGCAAGAGAGAGTGTGATGGAGTTGGTGAGGGAGTTGGAGTTGGTGAGGGAGTTGGAGTTGGTGAGAGAGTTGGAGTTGGTGAGGGAGTTGGTAATACTCTGAATGAAGGAGTTACGGAAGTGCTTTCTCATAAGGTCAGGAGCGAGAAACTGGCCATCAAGGACATCAAGATGAGAACCTTCATAGCTGAAGGAAGCAGCCGTAATGACATGGCAGCCCACGTCTATGACATTACCTACAACAGCATAAACCCGGGCGTAGATTCCATTGCCGTGATTGATGACAGTATCGTGAGGGGAACCACCCTCAAACAGAGCATCATCAGCATACTCTCAAGGCTTGAGCCAAAGGAGATAATCATTATATCCTCGTCTCCACAGATCAGATATCCGGACTGTTACGGCATAGACATGAGCCGTATGGGAGAGTTCATCGCCTTCAACGCCGCCGTGGCCCTGCTGAAAGAAAGAGGTTTGGACCACATCCTCAGCGATGTTTATACAAAGTGCAAGAAGGCTGAGGCCCAGCCGCTGGAGAACTACAACAGCACATCTTACGCCATCCGTAACCGCAAGACGAGGAAAAAGGCAGTCGCCGGCAATGAAGAGCCTGAAAACGCTGGATTCATCGTTGAAAACTACGTCAAGGAGATATATGCCCCGTTTACAGATGAGGAAATCGCTGAGAAAATTGCTGAACTGGTAACACCTGAGGGCCTGAAGTGCCCTGTCAAGGTGATTTTCCAGACCATCGACAACCTCCACAAGGCTTGCCCTGACAATGCCGGGGACTGGTATTTCAGCGGAGACTACCCTACTCCTGGTGGGACCAGAGTGGCCATCCAGGCATACATAAACTGGTTTGAAGGTAACCCGTACAAACGTGGTTACAGCAGGTAGCATCCCTACATAATCCCAATTATTACTTTGCTGTGCACTAAATAATTGTGAATAACTTCAATTGGTTTAATTTGTATTCTCAAGAAAACATCCTTATCTTTGCTTAAGATTTATTAACCAATTATTTTTCTATGAACATATTTGTTTCCAGTCTGAGCTTCAGAGCAAGAAGGGAGGACTTAGAGAATCTTTTCGCCCCTTACGGGGAAGTATCATCAGCACGTATCATAACTGATAAAGTTACCCATAGGTCCAAAGGCTATGGTTTCGTTGAAATGAGCGAGGAGGAAGGCAAGAAGGCTATTGAGGCTCTTAACGGTTCTGAGCACATGGGCAGAACCATAAATGTAGCTGTTGCAACATCAGAAAGAACCCCTCGTCCAACTGCACCGGAAACAGGAAACACCACCTCTGCTGAATAACATGCTTCCAGGCATGGCTGCTTAGCGGCCTCGCGTGGCGAACAAAAAAAGGGATGACCGTTTGGCCATCCCTTTTTCATGAACTCCAGTACCCGTATCGGGCACCAGAGTTAAAGTCAACAGTTATTCTGCAGGAGCTGAGGCTTCATCTGAGAACTTCTTGTACTTGTCGTAGTTTGCCTGATACTGAGGATCCTCATCGCGGAAGCGGAAGAAGATCTGCTTCAGGTACTCGGCGCAACCCTTCTTGATCTCAATGTCATCTGTGATGGAGAAAGCTCTCTCGAATGGCTCGATGGCCTTCTTCAGACAGTCGTTGAGCTGAGCTGCGAGTTCGTTGTACTTGGCGTCATCCGGTTCAGCAGAAGCCTTGTCCTGGATATCCAGAGCCATCTGGTAGTAAGTGTCACCCTCGTTGAATGGAGCGTACACATACTTAGGATCCAGCTCGGCAGCCTTGCGGTAAAGCTCGATTGCCTTCTGGTAATCCTTCATGTTACGGTGGAGGTTACCCTCTGCGTAAACCAGAGAAGCGTTTGTAGGCTCGTTCTCCTGTGCCTTATGAATAACTGAGATGATCTTCTGAGGATCGTCGTTTGTCTCAAGATAAACGTTGATGAGGGAAACCAGAACGCCCTGGTTTGTAGGGAACTTCTCAAAGCCCTCAGCCAAAACGGCCTTGCACTTTGCAGTATCACCAGTCATCTTGTAGCTGTCTGCAAGGTTTGCGTAGATGTCTCCGTCTGCTGCGCCAGGAATCTGACGTACTTTCTCAAAGATGCTGATGGCTCTCTGAGGATCCTTTCCGAGAACAGAAGATATACCAGCATAGATGATAGCGTTTGTATCTATCTGGTTTACAACAGGATCAGCAGTGATGTCATAGCACTTCTCAAAGCTGGATGAAGCTTCTTTGTAGTCTCCGAGGTTGTAGGCGCTGATGGCGTTTGACCAATGCCTTCTTGCCAGGGACTGCATGATTGGAGCAAGATCCTTTACAGAAGCTCCCATTTCCTTTGCCTTCTGGAAGGCCTCAAGGCTCTTTGCCAAAGCATCTTCACCCTCGATAGGAGACTTGATGATCTTGTATGCGGAAAGTGTTCCGTTAGGAGCCATATAAAGTTCCTTGTCAGAATACTTGTTAACCACATACTGCTTTCCGTTAATCTCAGTCTGCTCGCTGCTGAGACGGATATGACCCTTGGTCATGATGGCAACATTGTTGGCATCCATTCCGGTTGAAAGGCCGTCAACAGGAGCCTCGTAAGCATACAGAAGAGCTGTTCCGTATTTAAGCCAAGCAGAAGCATCGTTCTTCTTGTTCAGGTTCTCCTGAGCCTTGGCGAGTTCCTTCAAAGCTTTGGCGGTGTTTGATTTCTGCGCATTGATTGCAGGAACAATCATCATCAAAGCTGCTAAAGTGATAAAAAATCTTTTCATATCGCTTAATTATTTAGTTTGTTTGTTCTTGTGTATATGTATTATTAACAGTGTCTTCTTCATTTTCATTCTCGGCGGCTTCAGCAGCCTTCAGGTCTTCACTCTTAGGAACCACGCAGATGGCTGCTATGCTGTCAGTGTCCTTGATGTTGATGAGCTTTACACCCTGTGTCGCCCTTCCGGCTTCCTTTATGGATGCTGCATCAACCCTGATGACAATGCCGGAACGGTTGATTATCATAAGGTCGTTGTCGTCGGAGACGGACTTCAGGCCTATCAGTTTTCCGGTCTTGTCAGTTATGTTGATGGTCTTCACACCCTTGCATCCTCTGCTGGTAATCCTGTAGTCATCGAGAGGGCTGCGCTTGCCGTATCCGTGCTCGCTTACTACAAGAATGGTGTGTTCCTTGTCTTCTGCATTTACACAAATCATACCGACAACCTCATTTCCGTCTTCTATTTCAATTCCGCGTACTCCTGTTCCGGTTCTTCCGATGGCCCTTACGCCTGATTCATCGAACCTTACGCACTTGCCTTCCTTGGCCGCAAGCATTATCTGACTCTTGCCGTCTGTAAGGATGGCCTCCAGAAGCTCGTCACCTTCCCTGACATTCACGGCTATGACACCGTTGGCTCTAGGACGGGAGTAAGCCTCGAGAGTTGTCTTCTTTACAATTCCCTTCTTGGTAGCCAGAACAATATAGTGGTTGTTGATGTAGTCTTCATCCTTGAGAGTAGGCACGTTAAGATATGCGCATACGCTTTCCCCCTGAGCTATGCTGAGTACGTTCTGGATAGCCCTGCCTTTATTTGTCTTGCTGCCTTCCGGAATCTGGTAAACCTTGAGCCAGAAGCACTTGCCGGTATTGGTAAAGAAGAGCATCGTAGAGTGCATGTTGGCAACGTAGATATGCTCAATGAAGTCTTCATCTCGGGTGGCGCTACCTTTGCTCCCCTTTCCTCCGCGATGCTGCAGGCGGTATTCGGCAAGCGGGGTACGCTTGATGTAGCCCATTCTGGATATGGTGATCACCATATCGTCATCAGCGATGATGTCCTCGTAGTTGAACTCGCTCTCGTCCGGACGGATTTCGGTCTTGCGCTCGTCTCCGAACTTCTTCTTGACTTCCTCCAACTCATCCTTGATGATGCCCATCTGAAGGTTGACATCGCCGAGGATAGTGTTTATCTTTTCGATGAGAGCCTTCAGCTCTGCAAGTTCATCCTCAAGCTTCTTCTTCTCCATCCTGGCCAGCTGGCGGAGACGGATCTCCACAATAGCAGCTGCCTGGATTTCAGTAAGATCAAACCTTGAGCAAAGTGTGGATTTCGCCTCCTCCACGGTGTCTGACTCGCGGATAATCCTGATAACCTCGTCCACATGATCAAGAGCCTTGATCAGGCCTTCCAGGATATGGGCGCGGTCCTGAGCCTTCTTCAGGTCAAACTTCAGGCGGCGAACCACAACCTCATGCCTGTGGCGTACATAGTATTTGATGAGGTCCTTGAGGGTAAGCTGCCTTGGCCTTCCGTCAACCAGCGCAACGTTGTTTACTGCAAAACTGCTCTGGAGCTCGGTGTGCTTGAACAAGTTGTTCAGGACCACCTGGCTTACCGCTCCAACCTTGAGCTTGACCACAAGGCGCATTCCGGAACGGCGGTCACTCTCATCGTTGATGTAAACTATGTCTTCAAGCTTCTTGCTTTCAACAAGCTGGGATATCTGTTTGAGAAGCTCGTTCTTGTTGACCATGTAAGGTATTTCCTTGATGACGATGGTCTCACGGCCGCTCTTTTCGTTGACTTCAATGTCCGTGGTACCACGGATGATTATACGGCCCTTGCCGGTATTATAAGCGTCCTTGATACCCTGAAGGCCCATAATAGTGCCTCCCGTAGGGAAATCCGGACCCTTGATGTATTGCATCAGGCCATCAATGTCTATGTCAGGGTTGTCTATATAGGCTATGATGCCGTCACACACCTCGTTCAGGTTGTGAGGAGGCATCATCGTAGCCATACCTACTGCAATACCGTTGGTTCCGTTGAGAAGCAGAAGCGGAAGCTTGGCCGGCAGGACTGTCGGCTCCATGTGCTCTCCGTCAAAGTTGGGTACAAAATCTACCGTATCCTTCTCGAGGTCTTTCAGAACCTCTTCCCCGTAAGGAGTGAGCTTGACTTCCGTATATCGCTGAGCAGCAGGAGGGTCTCCTCCAACTGAACCAAAGTTTCCCTGTCCGAACACGAGAGTGTATCTCATGTTCCAAGGCTGGGCCAGACGCACCATGGCGTCATAAACGCTTGAGTCACCGTGAGGGTGGAACTTACCGAGGACATCACCCACAACCCTGGCAGACTTCTTGGTCTGGCCGGCTGAGGTAATGTTGAGTTCCTTGCCCATATCGTATAGAATCCTGCGGTGTACAGGCTTCAGACCGTCTCTTACATCTGGGAGTGCACGGGACACGATTACACTCATAGAGTAATCTATGTAGGCAGATTTCATCTGCTCTTCAATGTTTACCCTCTGAATAATGCCGTGATTGTAGCCGTCACCCCCTTCTGGCACTGCAGTGCCGTTCAAATCCTTGTTCTCGTCCATTTATTCCTCTTTAATTTTAACCTTCAAATTTACAAATAAAGGCCAAAATATCCAAACTTTATTCCAGTAAAATCGTCCTCTTCGCGCGGATTTCAGGAAGAGTTACTTCACTGCTATCTGCCCGTCCGAAAATATGAGTTCTATTGTGTCTCCAGGGGCCACTTTCTTGGAAATTATAGCCTCTGAAACAGGATCCTCAACCAGTTTCTGGATGGCCCTCTTGAGCGGGCGCGCTCCGTACTGCGGGTCATAGCCTTCTTCCGCCACGTACTTCTTGGCTGCAGGTGTAATCTTGAGCTTGTAGCCAATCTGCTCCACTCTCTGGAAAAGCCCCTTGAGTTCTATGTCTATGATCTTCTCTATATCCTCCTTGGTCAGCGGATTGAAAAGAATCTGCTCGTCCAGGCGGTTGAGGAACTCTGGGGAGAAGTGGTTCTTGAGAGCCTTGTCTATGATGCTCTTGTTCTTGGAAACCACATCCAGCTTGGTCTGGGTGGCATATCCCACGCCTTGACCGAAGTCCTTGAGTTCTTTTGTCCCGATATTGGAAGTCAGGATAAGTATGGTGTTGCGGAAGTCTATGTTACGCCCGTTGCTGTCAGTAAGCCTTCCCTCATCCAGAACCTGGAGCAGCAGGTTGAATATATCAGGATGGGCTTTCTCTATCTCGTCCAGAAGCACTACGCTGTAAGGCTTGCGGCGCACTTTCTCTGACAGTTCCCCGCCCTCGTTGTAACCGATATAGCCAGGAGGCGCGCCGATCAGGCGGCTCACGGAGAACTTCTCCATGAATTCGCTCATGTCTATTCGGATCAGGGAATCTTCAGTATCAAAAAGATTGCGCGCCAGAACCTTGGCCAGCTGCGTCTTGCCAACTCCGGTAGGCCCCAGGAACAAGAACGTTCCGATAGGTTTTCCGGGATCCTTCAGCCCGGCACGGTTGCGGAGAATGGCGCGTGTAACCTTGTCTATAGCGTCATCTTGCCCTATAACACTCTCCTTTAGAGTCTTGCTCATGTTCAGCAAACGGTTGCTCTCGCTCTGGGCCAGTTTCTGTATAGGAATCTTGGTAGTCATGCTAAGCACGGCTTCTATGTCCTCCTTGTCAACCGTGACAGGGTTGCCTTCCATCTTGGCCCTCCACTTCTTGCGGGCGTTGTCCAGTTCTTCCTCCTTGGTCTTGAGGGCATCCCGGAGCATTGAAGCCTGCTTGAAATCCTTTTCCCTGATGGCCTTGCTCTTTTCGTTCTGGAGCACGGAAACACTGCTTTCAAGATCCGTTATGGCCTTCGGTACCTTCAAGTTCTTTATATGGGCGCGGCTGCCGGCCTCATCCATTATATCCACCGCCTTGTCCGGAAGGCATCTGTCTGATATATACCTCTGGCTCAGCGATATGCAACTTCTAAGAGCATCCTCCGTATAGGTAACGTTATGATGAGACTCATACTTGCCCTTTATGTTCTGAAGGATGAGCAGCGTCTGGTCAAAGGTGGTTGGCTCCACCATCACCTTCTGGAAACGCCTCTCCAAAGCCCCGTCTTTCTCAATCACCTCGCGGAACTCGTCCAGAGTAGTTGCTCCGATGCACTGGATATCCCCGCGTGCCAGGGCCGGTTTCAGCATATTGGCCGCATCCAGGCTTCCTGAAGCACCACCCGCTCCTACAAGGGTATGAAGCTCATCGATGAACAAAATCACATCATCGTTCTTCTTGAGTTCATTGAGGATTGCCTTCATCCTCTCCTCGAACTGCCCCCTGTACTTTGTCCCGGCAACTATGCTGCCGATGTCCAGAGAAATTATCCTCTTGTCTGCCAGGGAGTAAGGAACTTCCCTGTGGGCTATCTTGTTGGCCAGTCCTTCAGCTATGGCACTTTTTCCGACACCTGGCTCGCCGATTAGTATAGGATTGTTCTTCTTCCTCCTCCCCAGAATCTGGGCCACTCGTTCAATTTCCTTGTCCCGGGCAACCACAGGATCCAACTCTTCCGCCGCGGCAGCCTTCGTAAGGTCAAAGCCGAAGCTGTCCAGAACCGGAGTCCTGGACTGTGACCTCTGCCCGGAAACTGCAGGTCCACCAGCGGCACCGACGCCACCTTGATCCGTTCCATCTCCGGCCCCATAGCCATCCTGTCCATTCCCGCCTCCCGCATGTCCTGAACCGCCAATATTACCACCACCTGCATTTCCTTGCCCGGAGCCCCCATAGCCAGAACCGCTTCCACCAAGTTCATTCGCTGAGAAAAGATCTCCGCCACTTTCGTTATCAGACCCAATTCCGCTGCCTCCGCCGTAGCCTCCCTGGCCAGATGCGCTGTAGCCGCCGTTCCCTGCGCCACCTCCGCCCTGCATAGGTCCAGCATAGTCATCGTTCCCCAAATTCTTCACCGTGGCATAATGGATACCCTGAATGTTCAGGTAATCTATGGCCGCACTGGAACGTGTCCTCATGATAGCCAGCAGCAAGTGCAGGCTTCCAGGAGTGGCAGCCCGCATGCTACGAGCCTCCAGGTACATGATTTTCAGAGCATTGCTACTAGCAGAAGAAAGAGCTATCTCGTCTGCTTTGCTCTCCGGTACCGGTTCACCTTTCCCAATGGCGTCTTCTATAGACTTCTTCATATCCAGGATATCTATGCCCAGCTCCAGCAGCCTGGTTATGGCGGCATTGTCAGAATGCCTGATCATACCAAGCACAAGATGGTCTGTAGTAAGCACATAACTACCCAGCCTTATAGCCTCCTCCTTAGAATAAGCTATTATAGCATTCAGGATTTCAGGAATCTCAATTTGCATATCGTTGAGGTTGATGGTTATTACTGTCAGTTACTAAAGTCCAATCGCCACTTGCCTGCAAAATCGGGACAATATACCAATTTTCACGAGAATTGTCAAGAAACAGATAATGCAAAAGAGGCTTTTTTGGTATATTGCAGTCCAGAAGAAGGAAAGGCTACGAAAAAGCCCACTGAACCGGGCAGCAAAGCCTACAAAGCAAAGATGAACTACACAAAACCAAACAGCTAAGCTTACAAAGCAGAGATAAATAACACATAAACTGACAGCTAAGCTTACGACAACACAAAACTGAGAAACAAAGACCACAGTGAGATAGAGAAACAAAAAGAGGCCGGCAAACACCTGACCTCTTCCTGTGACCCGCTCGGGGCTCGAACCCGAGACCCCAACATTAAAAGTGTTGTGCTCTACCAACTGAGCTAGCGGATCTCCGTATTGGGTTGCAAAAGTATAGATTAAAATTTTCTTATGCAAATTTTATTTCCGTCTTTCGGCAAGGAAGTGCTTGATGTGTTGAACATCAACGGTATCCCCTATTCTATTGACGGGAATTCCATAGTTTTTCCTTCCAAAGGACTGCGGTTGGTTCTGGTTCAGCTGCCGGCCCCGGAGCAACCTGGCTTAAATGCCGATGAGCGTCATTATGCCGGTTATGAAACGTTCTGGCTGTACGAAGACAGGTGGAAAAGCTCAAAGACCGCAACCACCCAGAGGTTGCTTTCCCGCCTTGGAATCTTCCGAAGGCTGCATGGAAGGCTCTGCAGTGTGGTCTCAGTAAACAACTGCAAAGACTATGGCATTACTCCTGAAGCCTTCCCGGCCAAGGTGCAGAAGTTCCTTGACGCCTTCCACACATACGGATACCTAAAAGGACAGAAAGACTATCTGCTTATATACAAGGGAGATATTGTTGCCGCAGCTCAATTCATGCACACATACGACAAGACTGGCATTAGCGGCAGGCAGGTATCGGCAGTCCATGAGCAGACAATCCCAGCCTCCCAGCCTAACAACAAACAACCGAAACTGCCAGGCAACAAGCAACCGCAGCAGCCGGAAAGCAAGCAACCGCAGCATCTGCAGCATCTGCACGCGTATGAGTGGACCAGATACGCCAGCCTGCCCGATGTAAGGATTGCCGGTGGAATGGGCAAAGTCCTGAACCAGTTCCTCAGCGATGTCGATAAACACAGCTCTCCAAACGCTGAAAACACCAGCGTAAAGCCTCACGCTCATGTTATGATTGAGGTTATGAGCTACTCGGACAACGAATGGAGCAACGGAGATGCCTACCGCAAACTCGGTTTCAAACTTACCGGTAACCTTCCCCCTGTCACATACCGCATAGACCCTAAAACCTGTAGGAGAATCAACCCGCGCCAGTGGGAAATTCTGAAGAAAAGCATTCCTGACAAAGAAATCCAGAGTTACAGGATCATACAGAACCGCGGCAGCAGGAAGTGGGTACTCCTCCTCAGCGATAAAGGACTGTGGCTCGGCGATGAAGGGGCGCTCCACAGCTATAAAGGGCGATCGCTAGGCGATGGTGGGCTGTAACTTGCTGATAATAAAGGCTTCCCTAAAGGCACCCCTCGAAAACAGGAGGGCACTTTTCTGGGTAAGCTGAAAATCAAGCAATTACAAAGCACCATCGCCGAAGCAGGACGTCATCAGCAATGCTCAATCACCGGCAAAGGCAACTGCTTCTACAAAGCGCCATCGCCGAGGCTCTACCTGTTCTTGAGATAGACACCTATTGAGCGCCAGAGGTCTTTGCTGAATATAATAGATGGGGTTTCTTTGAGAGCCGTCTTTAGCTGAGAAGGATAGTCCTCAGGAACAAGTTTGGCATAATGTCTGAGCATTTTCTTGACATACAGTGTCTTGGCCTTGTGAGTCAGAGTTTCGCCAGCTGAGACTCTGTGATGCTGGACTTCGTCAGCCGGGGCAGCATGAGCATTTTTCGTTTGGGTGTCAGGATGGGTTTTGAGGTACTCTATGAACCTCAAACGTGTGCCAAGAGATGCTTTCTGGAATTTGAGCTGTTCTCCTATGTTCTCTGAACGGCTTACGCTTTCAGCCAGATTCCTGTATGCCAGTGATTTTAGGTCGCATCCCCAGAAACTTCCGTACTGGGACAATAATAGCCAAAGCGGAAGGTCTTGCGTCATATCCTTCGCAGAGGCGAAATCCTGGATGTAAATATCCAAATAATCAGTCCGATATGTAACACCACCGGCCACGATGGTGTTATTTCTGGTTAACAGAGACTTAGGTGTGACTTTCAAGTCCTTGTAGATATAGGCCGAGCTCCCTGCTTTGTGAGGAGACGGAGCTGGCTGATGGGATGATGCTGGTGATGCCTGATGATGGGATGAGGCTGATGATGCCTGATGATGGAATTCTTCGCGGGCAGAATCAAGAGTAGTGTTCTCGTTGATCAGGAAATATGAACTGCAGGCGGCTTGTGCTTCAGGATGAGATTCCAGGAAGGAAACCTGGCGGTCCAGAAATGCAGGGTCAGCCAGGATATCGTCGCTGTCTATCTGGGATATATATTTGACATTTAAGCTAATGGAAAACTTCAGGCAGTGGAGGAAATTGCCGTTCACTCCCCTATGCTCTCCGTCTGTGATGTCAAAAACACAGACCCGAGCAGAAGATAATGAGTGTTTACAGTCATTGTTTAACAGTGTTGAGTCATTATCTAACGGTGCTGAGTCGTTGTCTGAGCCTGAATGATACTTGGCGGCATAGTCTGCACAGATCTGGCGGCTGGAGTCGCTGGAGCCGTCATCGCTGAGGATAATGCAGAAAGGGCGGGAAGTTTTCTGGGTGAGAATGCTTTCCAGGGTATCTTTCAGAAACTTCTCCTTGTTGAAGACCGTGACTATGACGGCGATTTCATATTGTTTAGCCCCCGCTTCCATTCTATTCAGATTTTTTCCAGACTGCGAGCAGGTTCTTGATTTCCCGGGTCTCTTTCTTAGGGAGGAATTTCCAGAAAGCAATTATCAGCAGTGCCCCAACTATCAGGGCAACGGCCAGGGAAGCCAGGTTGGTCCAGGTTGGATCATACCAGAGGTTTTTGAAGCAGATAATTTGGAATATGCCGGATACCAGCCCTACAATCAAGGAAACAACAATACAGGCCAGGAACATAGGCAAAAGATCCTTCAGCTGCTCCAAAGGGGTATAACCTATGACTCTGCCACAGCAATAGGCATAGATCACGAAAGTAAGTACAGATGCTGCAACAAGTCCCCAGAGCAGTATATCAAGGTCTTTGCAAAGAATTCCAATGACTATGGAAACCGTCATAAGAACCTTTTTGACGATATCCATAGCAAGGTAGAGCTTCATCCTTCCTCTCACCTGGAGTATGTTCTGATAAAGATAGTGTGCAGGATAGAAAGCTCCTGCTATGCAAATTACAGAAAGTATATGGGCTGCCGGGGCCCACTTCTCCCCGACCAGACCTACTATGAACGGATATGAAAGAACCGACAGGCAGAAACTCATCATAACGGACACTGCCATTACAACCTTGAGAACCGTGCGGAAAGCGTTCTTGAGACGGGGAATATCATCCTGGACTTTGCTGAGAACAGGAAAACTGACTCTCTGGACCACCTGGCTGAGGTTGTTGGAAGTCACGTTGCTGTATTTCTCGGCGCCGGAATACTGGCCGAGAACATCGGTCCCGAATCCTTTTCCTATCACCGGAAAGTAGATATTTTTGAATGCCGTATCCAGAAGGCCGGTGAAAAGGACATTGGAGCCATAGGAGAAAAGTTCTCTGAAACTCCGCCCTGAAAAGATTAAGCTAAGCCTCCAGTGCCCTACGATCCAAAGCATTATGGTATTAACCAACTGTCTTGAAATCTGCTGGCCTACCAGACTCCACACTCCATAGCCCCGGATAGCCATCCAAATTCCTACGATTCCGCTTACCACTGAAGCCGTTACGGAACACTTAGTCAGGCTCCTGAAGTCAACGGCCTTTACCAGAAGGACTCTCTGGATTATTGAAACGGCGTTGATTATCAGCACAAAGGACAGCACCCTGAGCAAGTCCTTCAGTTGTGGCTCTTCAAAATAAGCTGCCACATACGGAGCCGCAGCCTGAAGAATGCCAAAGCATACCAAGCTGATGACCAGGTTCGTGACAAAAGTGGTGGAAAGATCCGTTTTCACCGGATTCTGCTTTTTTATCAGCGCCGCAGAGAATCCGTTGTCTATGAAGGAAATGGATATCGCGATAAAAATTGCAAGATGACCTACAAGTCCGAACTCGTGGGGTGACAGGAACCATCGCTGGAGGATGAATGCCACAACAAAAGTAACGGCAAGCGAGGAAAGGTTCTCGATAAAACCCCACCTCGCTCCGCTAATCGCCTTTTGCTTAAGGTTGTCCGGCATATGAAACTATTTCATTGATTCTGCGGCTTTGCAGAAAATGTCCAGGCCTTTGGTTGTAAGAGGATGCTCTATCAGTCCTACTATAGACTTGTATGGACAGGTAGCAACATCTGCTCCGGCCTGTATGCACCTGAGTATATGATTGGTATGACGGATAGACGCAGCCAGGACCTGAGTACCGAACCCGTAGTACTGGTACATGTCAACAATCTGCTCTATGAGCTGGATTCCGTCTTCTCCTATATCATCCATCCTCCCGATGAACGGGCTGCAGTATGTTGCGCCTGCTTTGGCAGCCAGAAGTGCCTGACCAACTGTAAACACCAGCGTGCAGTTGGTCCTGTACCCCTTGTCAGAGAAATACTTCACGGCCTTGATTCCGTTCTCGGTGCAAGGGAGCTTGATGGTGATCTTGGCAGGATCTATCTGATAGAGTTCTTCTCCTTCACGCACCATACCCTCAAAGTCCGTTGAAAAAACTTCCGCGCTGACGGGTCCGTCCACTATATCGCAGATAGCCTTGTAGTGCTTGAATATCATATCCTTGCCCTTAACGCCCTCCTTGGCCATGAGAGAAGGATTGGTTGTTACTCCGTCTAAAATTCCAAGTGCCTGGGCCTGACGGATCTGTTCGAGGTTTGCGGTGTCTATAAAGAATTTCATACTCTATAATTTTGATTAACTATAATACCAATCATTTTGAATATAAACCTATTAGCGGCACAAGAGACTGTCTTGCCTAAAGTGGTTGATTTTATTTGCGGTTGGTGTACATATCCTTATAATACCGCTTGTAGGCTCCCTTGGTGATGTTCTCCACCCATTCCTTGTTTTCAAGATACCAGGTAACGGTCTTCTCTATGCCCTCCGGGAACATTGTCTCAGGCTTCCAGCCCAGTTCCTTACGGAGTTTGGAGGAATCTATGGCATAGCGCAGATCGTGTCCTGCACGGTCTGCAACATAGGTTATCAGTTTGTCTGAAGTTCCTTCAGGACGGCCAAGATGCTTGTCCACAATCTTGACAAGAAGCTTCACGATGTCTATGTTCTTCCACTCGTTAAAACCGCCGATGTTGTAGGTTTCACCAACTTTTCCCTTGTGGAAAACAAGGTCTATGGCCTTGGCGTGGTCTTCTACATAGAGCCAGTCTCTGACATTTATGCCCTTTCCATATACAGGGAGCGGCTTGTTGTGCTCTATGTTGTTTATCATCAGAGGGATAAGCTTCTCAGGGAACTGATAAGGACCATAGTTGTTGGAGCAGTTGGTCAGCACAACGGGAAGTCCGAATGTATCGTGATAAGCCCTTACGAAATGGTCTGAAGAAGCCTTGGAGGCAGAGTATGGAGAATGTGGATCATAGCGGTCGCTCTCCTTGAAAAGCCTCTTGTCAAACTTCAGGGAACCATACACTTCATCCGTAGAAATATGGTAGAAACGGTACTTCTTTTCACTCTGTGCCGCATTTGCAAGGGAGCATCCCCAGAACTCCTTGGCTGCCTGAAGCATTGTCAGAGTACCTATCACATTGGTCTTGGCAAACGCAAACGGATCCTTGATGCTGCGGTCCACGTGACTCTCCGCCGCAAAATGGATGACACCGTCCACACCATACTCCTTCATGGTGCTGAACACTTTCTTGTAATCCATCACATCACCCTTGACAAACACATAATTCTTGCGGTTCTCGATGTCTTTGAGGTTACTCAGATTGCCTGCGTAAGTAAGCTTGTCATAGTTGATTATCTTGGTTCTAGGATACTTCTTGACGAACATCCTCACCACATGCGAGCCTATGAATCCGGCTCCTCCGGTTATCAGTATTGCTTTCATATCTATAAGTTAATCACTCTGCCGTTTAACTGTTTGATTATTAGCCATTTGTCCAAACACCCTCTATGTTTTTCAAGGTAGAATGTTTGCATATAAGCTTGTTTTTCAATTATTTAAGCGGCAGCCTTTTTTACATATTTATCTATTATCTATTGGCAATTGGCTAGTGCTTCCAAGCAATGTCTCAGCGATTGCCGCCAATGAGGTATCTCTATCTGGAAACGATGCTTGATCTTGCTCTTGTCCAGGACGGAGAAGGACGGCCTCTTAACCTTGCTCGGGAATTCGTCTGAATGGCAAGGCAGCACCTTGCACTCAGAACCTGTTTCCTCAGCGATGGCCTGCGCCAAGTCATACCAGGAGCAAACTCCCTCATCCGTAAAGTTGTAGATCCCGTTGTCCACCTTGCGGAAACTTCCGTCCGCCATCTCCATTGCGATGCGGTAAACGACGGCAGCCAGGTCTCCGGCGTATGTAGGAGTGCCCACCTGATCAAAAACCACGCTGAGTTTGTCCTTTGCCGCCTGAAGATTGAGCATAGTCTTTACAAAGTTCTTCCCGTATTCGGAATAGAGCCACGCGGTCCTGACAATGGCATATCTTATCTGGTCCGCCTTCTTTGATGCACGTTCCCCTCCGCTGAATTCAGACAAAATCCTCCTTTCCCCCTCCAGCTTGGATTCGCCGTAAACGCCGGACGGAGAAGGCTTGACCTCCTCAGTACGGGGCTTGGTGGAACGCTCTTTTCCAAATACATAGTCCGTAGAGATATGTATGAGGGCCGCTCCCTGGATACGGCAGGCCTTGGCGAGAAGTCCCGGAGCGTCAGCATTGATTCTGAAAGCAGAGTCCCTGTCATCCTCAGCCTTGTCCACATTGGTGTAGGCAGCGCAGTTTATCACGATATCGACAGAGTTGGACTTCATGAAAGAGCGGACCGCCTTGTAGTCTGTAATGTCCAAAGTGTCAACATCGGTGAACAGGAAGTTTGCATCTCCGCTGTTTGCCATGAGTGCCAGAGAAGTGCCCAGCTGCCCGTTGGCACCCGTCACCAGTATGTTCTTCAAAGTATCTTTCTTTACCATAACTTTCAAAGTTCAAAGTTCAAAGTCCAAAATCCCAAATCTCAAAGCGTATCTCCCATCCCCCATGTACCCGGCCGGTCGTTTTCTGTACGAACATGCACTCTGTCACGCCATTTCAGTGCCTGGTCGGTCATTGCCGCGCATGGTCGGTGTACGGTTCCTCGTCACAACTCACCCGGAAGTCACAGGGTCTCCGTGTACTGCCTGAAGGTCGGATGGAGTTTGTCCTTGGGGCTGAGTATCATATCTTTTTCTTCCAGGCCCCAGTCTATGCCCAGGTCAGGATCGTTGAACATGATTCCCCCTTCCGACTCCTTGTTGTAGAACGCACTGCATTTGTACTGGAACACAACTTCCGGGCTGAGCACGGAAAAACCGTGAGCAAAGCCTTCAGGTATGAAAAACTGAAGATGGTTTTCTCCGCTGAGCTCCACGCTGACATGTTTTCCGTATGTCGGAGACCCAGGTCTGAGATCCACAGCCACATCCAGAACCTTGCCGCTGACAACCCTTACGAGTTTTGCCTGGGCGTATGGTGCCTTCTGGAAATGAAGTCCACGTACAACGCCGTATGTGGAATAGCTCTGGTTGTCCTGAACAAATTCAGGCATCTGAGGCACAAGCTCCTTCATGAGGGCCTTGTTATAGCTCTCATAGAAATAGCCTCGGTCATCGCCGAAGATGCGGGGCTTGAGCATCAGCACTCCCTCTATATCAGTTTTAATTATCTCCATTAAGCTTTGTAACTCTTTATTCTACTTTTATCAAATTACATCTTTAAGCCTGCATAGGCCGGGCCCGGATTATTGCTCGTCCAGCTGTATCTTACCGTCAGCAAGGTCCAGAAGATACTGGCCGTATGGGTTCTTTGCCATAGGAGCGGCTATTTCCCTGAGCCTTTCTGCAGAAATCCATCCCTTGCTGAACGCTATGGCTTCAAGACAAGCAATCTTTATGCCCTGCCTCTCTTCCAGAACCTGGACAAAATTGGTAGCCTGATACAGGGAATTATGGGTCCCGGTATCCAGCCAGGCAAAACCATATCCGAATTTCTCGGCTTTCAGGTTGCCCTGCTCCAGATATGCCTGGTTCACGGAGGTTATCTCCAACTCTCCCCTCCAAGAAGGTTTTACGTTCTTGGCTATCTCAACCACGCTGTTTGGGTAGAAATAAAGCCCGACAACTGCGTAGTTGCTCTTGGGTTCCTTTGGTTTTTCCTCTATGCTCAGCACGTTGCCGTCTTTGTCAAACTCGGCGACGCCGTATCTCTGAGGGTCGTTTACCCAGTAGCCAAACACTGTGGCCTTCCCTTCTGAAACGTTCTCCACAGCCTTGCCCAGCAAGTTGTTGAAGTTGTTGCCATAGAAGATGTTATCCCCCAGCACCAGGCAGACAGAATCGTCACCGATAAACTTCTCGCCTATGATAAAGGCCTGGGCCAGCCCGTCCGGAGACGGCTGCACCTCGTACGAGAAGTTCACTCCAAAGCTGCTCCCGTCGCCGAGAAGCCTGCGGAAAGAAGGCATGTCTTCCGGGGTGGAAATTATCAGTATATCCCTTATGCCGGCCTTCATCAGCACGGATACAGGATAATAAATCATCGGTTTGTCATAAATAGGCAAAAGCTGCTTGCTCACCCCTTTGGTAATCGGGTAAAGTCTTGTTCCAGAGCCGCCTGCCAAAACTATTCCTTTCATAATGTTCTGTTTGTCAATAAGGGAAACCTCAATCAAATTACTGTCACTTGGTTTGCACATCTTTCAGAGAATCCACCGGAGTGGCATCAGGAAGCGTGTCCACAACCGTCTCAATCTCCCCGCCATCCTCTTCAAGCGCTCCGCCAAGGCCTCCGAAAAGTGAACCGATGCTGCCCAGAATATCCTTCACAGGATCAGAGGCAAAAATATCGCTGAAGATATTCTCAAGCTTGAGAGTGTCGCTCTCCAGCACATCCTTGAACCCGTCCATATATGCCGGAAGCAGCTTGGTATAGTCCGCAAACTCCTTGAGCACAGCCTTCAGACTGTCTGCCGACTGCTGCATTGCGTTCTCCAGCAACAGCGCGTGATAACGCCCCATAGCATTGGCAACCTTCTGCTTCTGCTCCGGAGTATAACTTGATTCGTTCTTCTGATACTCGGCGATAAGCTTCTCATACTCAGCCAGGGATTTGTCCCAGTCATCCTTGGTATAGGTGTCCGCATTCACCTGAGCCTTGACCACGAGATCGTCGATACTCTGGGGAACATCCCGCTTTGGAGCCGTTGCGCAAGAGGCAAAAAAAATCGCCGAAGAAAAGATTATAAGGAGTGATGATTGTATTGCTCTCATTTTTTCTTAATTTTGTTACAGACTAGTGAAGCGGACTAGCCGCTGTTTTACTTATCGTACAAATTTAGTAAAAACCTGCATAAGATTTTACACAGAAAAAGATATAGTTATCAACAGATATATTTACACTACTGCTTTAAAAAATCATAGCATCCCAGGATAAATCATTTAATTAGCTTCTCAGAATAATCATTCAAATACGTAATAATCTACTTATGAAAACCATCAGAGTATTATCCACAGCAATTATCGTGCTTTCAGCAGTATTCATGGCACCTTCTTGCGGAACCCTCAACAGCGAGGCTTTGCTTGCAGGCGGAATGCAGGCCATTCAGGCGGCTACACTTTCAGACGCCGAGATCAAGTCCTATGTAGGCCAGTATATCGCCAACCTGGATAAGGAAAGCAACGTTCTTCCGGAATCAGACCCTTACACCAAACGCCTGAGGAAACTGACGGCTGGCATCACAGAAGTTGACGGGACACCACTCAACTTCAAGGTTTACAAGACCAATCAGGTTAACGCTTTTGCCTGCGCAGACGGAAGCGTAAGAGTTTATACAGGACTTATGGACCTAATGACAGACGACGAGGTTCTGGGTGTAATCGGTCACGAGATAGGTCACGTAGGCCTCAAGCATACAAAGAAACAGTTCCAGCAGGCAATGCTCACCACTGCAGCACGTTACGGACTGATAGCAGCAGGCGGAACAATAGCAAGCCTCTCAGCCTCACAACTTGGAGACCTCGGACAGACGCTTGCCAGCAGTTCCTTCTCCCGCAAACAGGAGAGCGAGGCAGACGACTATGGCTATGAATTCCTGGTCAAGAACGGCAAGAACCCGTACTTCATGGCAATGGCATTCGAGAAGCTGGAAAGCCTTAACAGCTCTTCCAACACCTCCAGCGCCGTGAACAACCTCTTCTCCTCACACCCGGATACCGCCAAGAGAATTGCCAGGATGACCGCCCGCGCTGAGAAAGACGGTTACAAGAGACCTGCCACAAAGTCCACCACTACCACAAAGAAGAAATAAGGCCTATTCGGTTTCAACAGACAGGCTGCCAGTAAACTTGCCGTTGGCGCGGTACGCGGGAACGTAGGAAGATTCCACTTCCACAACCGGGGCCGAGAACCTTCCGTTCTGGACCACATAGAACTCTTCACGGATGGTGCAGGATTCCTCTGCGAACACGTCGAAGTAATATTCGGTGCGGTCTTTCCTGACGCAGCGGTATGCCGACGGAGTGAACCTGTACCAGTTGTCCAGGACAAGCGGCTTGAGGCCATAGTACTTGCCGGAGAGCTGCTCCACAGGCATCAGGCAGGCTTCTCTTGGAGCCGTGACCTTCACGAAGCTGCGGTTTTCCTTGCTCCAGATGCGGTATTCGGCACAAATCTTTTCTCCGCGATGGATTGCGTCGCCGTCCTTGAGTTCAACGCCGTCGCGGAGAAAAACTCTTTCAATCGTGAAGCCGTTGCCGCTGGACTTTATATCGGCAAACGGGAGTTTCTCCGTCTTTGAAAGAGTAAGCACTGAGGTCTGGCGGATGCTGTCTGAGGCGTCATTTATGCTGCGGACGGCATTGAGGAAGTAGATGTTATCGCTCCACTTCTGAGTCTGGGCCTGAAGCAGAAGCCAAAGCCTTACCTGGTCTGCAATTTCGGCGGCACGGGCTGTTTCTTTGCGCTTTTTATCCTGTGATGAATAAGCAGAGAGCACATCTGATATCAGAGAGTGGGCAAAAGCCTCATTTTCCAGCATTCCCCTAAACGGCATCACGGCGTTAGGATAATTCATTCCCCCATCCTGATGTTTCTGTGCATAGTCTATCAGATTCAGCACATCGTCCTCCACAGACTTGTTGAACTTGGCCATGGCAAACAGATTCTCTCCCCAGGCTTTTCCCAGAGCCATACCTTTGTCGCTGGAGAGCAGATTCTGCACTGTCATGATTCTGCGGGCTTTCTCAAAAGTCCAGTAGTTCGGGAAATCCTTCTTGTATGACGGGGAAAGATATGAGCGGGCGAACTTGCGGAAAGCGGAAAGGTTTGACCTGAAAGTCTTGCGTTCGCTGCGGTCGTCTTTCCCGAACCCGTCGTTGAATACAATTTCAGGATAGAAAGACCTCACATACATATACTGTTCCTCGGACAAGCCACCGCACCACCACGGCCAGGCCACGGCAAACTGGTTGGAGTCCAGATACCTGACTGTAGGGCTCATATCCGGGATATCGCATCCTATGCTCCTAAGGTATGCAAACCTCTCCAGCACAGCCGCGGTAATGGTCTGGTTCGCTTTCATCTCCTTCATCCACGAGAAGCCTCCGGTGGAGTCTCTGAAAGCCATGACCTCGTTCCAAAGCGTGTCCGCATCTGTATTGAGGCTTGTAGAATCAGCCTCTGAAGCTCTTGGCATCTTTGCAAAGCAGAGCGCGTCGAGTTTGCTTATCACATCCTCACCCCGGGATTCCATTCCGGCTTTGACAAACCTGTCAAGAATGTCGGAAACGGTTTCCTGCTTCACCTCTGCTCCTTCGCTTGATACCGTGTTGAAGCTGTAGCGCAGACGCCTGATAGCCTCCTGATCGTCTGCCCCGGAAAGCAGCACTGCCGAATGGGCTTCGGTAATATTCTGGCTGTTGTCAAAAACAGGAATGTCAGCAAGATATGCGTCCGAGAAATCATCTGACTGGAACACTGCCTTAACTCCAAGCGTATCCACTCCGGAAGGAATATCAATCATCTGGCTGGTAAATGACTCGGAAGTGCCGGCTTTCAGGTTCAATTCTTCTGAATATGAGGTTATTGGATCAGCATTAGACAGTTTTAAAACGGAACCGTTGTACGAGAGCAAATAGGCCTTTCCGGAATAGGATGCGCTATCGGCAGAAGGTTTTGCCGATGCTGTGGCCGACATGCAGTACTGGTCTGAGCGATACAGATAACGAGGCGCCTGCATAGAAACCTGCAGCGGAATTGAAACCGTAAGGTCTCTGCTGAAAAAGCCGTTGTGCATATCCTTTGTGTGGGCAAACAGGTAAAGATGATAGGACGAGAGCTTGTCTGACGTATTGAAGCTGAACGAGATCTCCCCGTTCCGGCTTTCTATGTGCGGCTGGAAGGTGAGCACATCCTTGAAATCTGATCGCTGGGAAATCTTGCTGAAATCCGGCAGACTCTCCGCCGGTATGCCTGACAAGCCCATCTTGCCGGTGGTTATGTAAACAACCCCGTTTGCGGCTCTGGAACCATAAATAGCCGTTGACGAAGCGTCCTTCACTATGCTTACTGACTGAATCTGGGCAGGCGCCAGCTTTGCAAATTCAAGAGAGCTGACCGGCACGCCGTCAATTACATACAACGGCTCGCTGCTGTCGGAAACGCTGCCAACTCCCCTAATTCGCTTTACCTCTGCTGAGCCCACACTTATGCCGGCAACCCGTCCCTGAAGAGCCTTGACAAAAGAGTCGCGGCCGTAATTATAATCGGTTTTCCTGGCAGTTCCATATCCAACAACGACCACGTCATTCAACACTGAAGCAGGAGTAAACGCTCCCCTTCCCTCTCTAATATGGACGAATGATTGAGGATAGCGCGTCAAAAGAGACAGCGTGCTCCAGGAGTTCATTCCGAACACATCAACAGAACGGTCAAACACTGAAACGAGAGCCTCGGCCGCCTGCTTTGACGGCAAGGTAAACTTGTATGTGTATTTCTTTGACGGAGAAAGAGATTCATTGAACTCTGACGACTCAATTTTCAAGGCCAAGGTGTTTTTCGGCCTTCTGTAGTTCTGGATATAATCCATACTCTTCCCTCCCCTGAAATAAAGAAGGTGCAGCTTCACCACATCGGGATAATCAGCAGGATAAGGAATCATAATTTCCTTCACGGAAGAAGTTCCCAGCCCTTCCAGGCTGATAATCTGGCGGCTGAGAGAAGACTGGTTGTCAAAAAGCATTGCGGCTATCCAAATCTGACCGCCAGAGGCTCCCAAACGAATCTTTATGTCATTTCCCTCAGCGATTTCATTTTGCCCCGGATCGAAGAAAGATTCCACTCCCGAAGCAAGAGTTGAACTATCCTTCATCTTGAGGATATGATACTCTATGTGGTCTGAAATGAATACCTCTTCTCCCTCCCATATCTCAGACAGTCTCATAGCCGTTACAGAAAAGACATACAAGCCATCGGGATAAGGAGCCAAGTCCAGAACCTTCCTGAGCCCGCAACTGTCCTTTCCGGAGGCCAGAGTGTCTCCTGCGATGGTCATCAGAGAATAAGTATAAGGCATTTCAACCTTCTTGCCATCCGCGCCTACGGCTTCTACAAGAAACGTTGCGGTATCAGATGAGACAACTCCACGGGGAACTGTATTGCTGTCAAAACTTTGGCCGTCAAATGAATTAAATAGACGAAAATCTGCCTGGCCTTTTTCTTCCAAAGAAACTTTGAGCCTGAACCGGGCGAACACAGGAACCGTTGTCCTGAATTCCCTGGTTTCACCATTTCCCGCAGTCACTTTGAAGCAGAAATCGAAACGACCTTTATCATCATCATCCGTCGGATACTGGATGCAGAAAGCGCCTCCGTCCATAAGGGTGACATTCCTAACTCCAAGAGTATCGTTAGCCCAATCTGACACTATAATTGTTGCAGATATGTCAGCATCAGTAACAGGAAGGCCTGAATAAGTCAAAAGCTTTCCGCGGACAATTAAAGTATCACCCGGAAAATACAGTTTCCGGTCTGTGTCAAATGTCATTTCAAACGACGGAAGACTGAATTCATCCACGCGGACGCGGCTTGAGGATATCTTTTTTTCATCTTCCTGAAACTCTACAGTCCAAGAGCCAGTCTTGCGGTCTTCCGGCAGAAGAAACGCCCCCGAAGCCGAACCAAAATCGTTGGTTACCAGCGCTATCCGCTCAACCTCTTCATTGTCTGCATCGAGCAGTACCGCAACTATCTTCTTGCCTGAAGGACAGACTCTGTAATACTCGTAAGGGTTGCCGTCCAAAGCAATTATCTTGAACTTCAGGGAGTCTTTCGGGCGGTACGCCCCCTTGTCGGCGAAAAACATTACCTGAGTGCCAAGCCTCTCCTGCTTTTTCTTGCTCTCTCCATACAATCTGAGTTCAGAGGTTCTTCTGGATTTGCCGTCTCTGAGCTTGGAAACCGCATAAACATAGCCTTCGCGCGGTTTCTTGAAATGCTCCGGAATCTTGAAAAAGCCGTCAGTCTGCTTTTGGGCAGGCACCAGCCTGCCCTTAACGTCTTTGCGCCTCTTGTATCTGACAGACTGAAGACCAAGATCGTCCACAGGGCGGCCGGTAATGTAATCCGCCGCAAAAATCTCATTGCCGTCCAAGGTCTTGACTACGGCAGAAGACAAACAATACTGGTCATAATGAGACTTGGCACCAATATAATTCTTCTTTTCGTTAGAGAAATCTACACAATAAGAACCGTCGCCGAGCTCAGGCACCTTCCACATTAAAGTATCTGGAACGTAAAACTTTCCCGGTCCCTTTTTTATACGGTCTCTATGTACAACTTTATTGTCTTCATCAGTAACTTCCACATCAATATCAGAAGAGATGTTTCTGCAGATAAGGATGAAATGGTCTTCATTCAAATAAGAATAAATGCTTTTTGCCCCAAGCCTTCCCAGAGCATTCCTAGCATCGTGGGTAGCACTGGCTCTCAAACACTTGAGTACATCATCACTTTCACATTGCTTTTCAACTCCAGTTAAAAACGTCCCCAGTTCTTCATACAGTTTCCGGTATTCGCCGGAGGCAGCCTTGGCCCCATCTAGGCTGTCTAGTCTCCTTGCCATCAGACAGCCTTTTGGAATAAACTCCAGCGGAGAACCCTTCAACTCCTTAACCAAATCCAGAAGCTGATTCTTGTTTGCCATTTGGCATCTTAAATATTCTTCCTGCGGATATTTGCCCTTGGCATAATTCTCCAGCTCATCGCCAATCGCACTGTTTTTCCTTGCAAAACGCCACAAGAAATACTCATAATCGTTGGTTATCAACTCGCGAGGATAGTCCAGATACAACCAGTCACTCGGTCGATCAGACTTCAAAAAACTCATGTGGCTTGTCCTCGACAATTCTTCGCGATTGTCTAGCAAATATGATTTAAGGCTTACGCTCTCATTATCATAATTGAAATACTCAACAAACAGAACTGAATAAAAACGGTCTGCATTCTCCTCCAAATCCATCAGAGTCTCTACAAATTCAGTTGACCTCAGCTTATAGTTTTTATTCCTGGTCAGCTTGTAAAGGTCAAAGTCTGCTCTAAACACCTGGTCCGGCAAGCCTTTGGAAATGGCAAATAGCCTTATCTGCTTTAAAATGGCTTCCTTCTTCGAATCTCTCTTTGTCCTTCTGTATGAGCGCCACAAATCGTTCAGCAACGGATCCCAACCCTTTTTGTAAGGAATAGCAACAACTTCCCGGCGCAAAGTGTCTTTCAACGGCGCAGCCTCCAATGACAGCCCGCATAAACACATTACCAGTAACAAGAAACATCTAATTCTCATAACCCAAGATTTGTTCATTTTAACAAATGTACTGAAAATGTTGCTATTTTTGAAACCTAGAACAATTCATAGGCGCATTATAATGATTCAGGTCAGCGATATAATCAAGACAAAGCCCGCAGAAATGCAAAATCCGCTTCAGGAAAAGGCGTACGAAGCCCTGGACAAACTTGGTATCGGGTTCGAGAGAGTGGACAACTCCCCTGCCGCCAGCATGGAAGACTGCATCGCCATCGGAGAAAAGCTGGGCTGTGAGGTTGTAAAGAACATCTTCCTGTGTAACCGCCAGCAGACGGTCTTTTACCTGTTCATCACAAGAAGCGACAAACCTTTCAGTACAAAGGACTTCGGAAAGGCACTCGAGATATCGAGAGTGTCATTTGCCCCTGCGGAGAAGCTTATGGAGATGCTCGGGGCAGAACACGGAGTCGCCACAGTTTTCTGCCTTCTGATGGATACGGAGCACAAGGTCAGATACATCATAGACAAAGATGTGCTGGACAACCTGGACAGCATCGGCTGCCCGGACGGCACCTTGACCTGCTATATGAAGGTTCCAAAGGATATTCTGCTGAAGATTCCCCAGCTTTCCGGCCACACCCCTACGGTAATCGAAGTATAAAAGAAAAAGCCTCTCAGAAGTATCTGAAAGGCTTTTTTAGTGGGAGCAATAGGAGTCGAACCTATGACCCTCTGCTTGTAAGGCAGATGCTCTAAACCAACTGAGCTATGCTCCCGAATCGTGGCCACTACGGCCGAATTGTTTTGGGACTGCAAAGGTAGTGCTTTATTCCAAAAATGCAAATCTTTTTGAAAAAAATTTTCTATTCCCTTTCTACTGGCAAAGAACCCTTGAAAGAGTCATTGGCCCTGTATGCAGGAGCGTACAGGCTCTCTATCTCAACAACAGGGGCGGAAAAGACCCCGTCCTGGACTACATAGAAGTCCTCTTTGATGACCGTTTTCTCTTCGCTGAGCACGTCAAAGAAATACTCGGTGCGGTCTTTTTTGACATTGCGGTAGAGGCTCGGGGCAAACTCGAACCAGTTGTTTACCATAAGGCTCTTCAGGCCGTAAGACTGCCCGGAAAGCTGATTTACCGGCATCAGGCAGGCTTCCCGTGGGGCAGTCAGTTTCACGAAGCTCCGGTTTTCCTTGTTCCAGATTCTGTATTCAGCCCTGATTCTGTCTCCTCGGCGAAGGGTATCTCCAGGCTTGAGGATTTCATTGTCACGATAAAAGACTCTCTCGACTGTCATACCGTTCTGGCTGGCCTTAATCTGGCTGAAAGGCATCTCCTCTGTCTTGGAAAGGGTTAGCACTGACGTTTTCCTTATGCTGTCAGAGGCCATCGACATACTCCTTACGGCATTTATGAAATAGAAATTCTTGTCCCAGTCCTGAGTCTGGGCTTGAAGCATAAGCCATAGACGAACTTGGTCCGCTATCCGTGAAGCCGTTTGGCCAAGGTCTGAATTATTAGCGCCGGCATAGCCAGAAAGGGCATCCGAGATCATGGAATGGGTATACGCTTCGTTCTCAATCTGGCCCTTGAAAGGCATTGCAGCATTAGGATAATATGTTCCTCCGTCTGGATGATGGACCGCATAATCCGTTATCTGGAAAACATCCTTGTCTATGGTATTCTGCAAAGCCTTCTGAGAGTAACTCTTTCCGGCCCAGGATTTTATCAGCGACCTGCCTGCTTCTGAACTCATCAGATTTCTCAAAACAACGGTTCGGCTAGCTTTTTCTAAGACATTTGACTTGTCAAAGTCTATAAATCCGGCTTGCTTTCCTGCTTTACGAGATACTGCTCGCTTGCCGTTATCTTTTGGCGGATTGAGGTAGTTGCGGATCCACGTCCTGAATCGGCCGTAATTGTTGACAGATGACGCTGTTCTGCCGGCTTTAAACGGAACTTCCGGATAAAGCGACCTCACATAAACATACTGGCTGTTTACCAATCCAAACCACCAAGGCCATTCTATTTCAAACTGAGTGGAATCCAAATACTTCAATGTTTGAGTCAGATCCGGAATCTCGTATCCAGAGTCGCGGAGAAGAGCAAATCTCTCAAGCACGGCAGCGGTAATGGCCTGGCTGGAGCGCATCTGCTTGAACCACCCAAATCCTCCATCCAAATTCCGGAATGACAGCAAATTGTTCCAGAGAGTATCCGGAAGATCCATTCCCTTAAGGTCTGAAGAAGCCATCTTGCTGAAGCAGAAGGCATCCATAACGGAAATGACATCAAGGTCTTTTGCCGTGGAATGCTTGTCCAATAATCCAGCAAGAATATCCGAATATGTCTCTTCCTTTTCCGATGCCCCATCCGGATTCATCGCAGTAAAACGGTCTTTCAGATGGGCAACCGAAGCAGTCCTGTCTGAATTGTGCAGCAAAACCGCAGAATGGGCCTCTGTTATCTTCTGAGTATTGTCAAATACCGGTATCTTCACTAACACCGCATCTGAGTGTTTGTCAGACAGATACGAAACTTTCAGTCCTATTGTGTCAACCCCGTTCCCAACTGCCACAACATCGTTGAAAGAAGATGAAGTTCCAGAACTCAACTTCAAATTATCCGTATATGAAAGCAGCAGACTGTCTCTGCAATAAGCCTGAATAGCCGCCTGCCCGTCATAAACCTCAACTACCTTGCCGTCCTTAGCACCTTCCGCATTCTCCTCTTTTGCACTCACGGTGGCTGAAATCTCGTATTTGTCTCCGCGATACAGATACCTCGGCTGAGAAATGGAAACCTTCAACGGCAACGTAACTGTAAAGTCTCTCCGGAAGAATGCGTTATGCATATCCCTGGTATGTGCAAACAGGTTCAGATGGTAAGTTGACAGCTTGTCTGATGTCTTGAATGTGAAGGAAATAGTACTGTCTTTGCTCACGATGTGAGGAATGAAGAACAGCGCATCCTTGAAGTCGCTTCTTAGGGCACCTCCTACATATTTTACCGCAGATCCAACAGCAGATTGGACACTTCTCAGGATTCCCGTGCGGTAAGCCTCGAATCCGCGGTTTAAATCGCCTGCCCCCGAATAGGCAGAAACAAAACTGCGGGCAGACGGCACTGACAGAGAAACCGTCTCCCATTTTGAATCATAGCCAAGCAAAGCATCCGCCGCAATGTCGTACGCAGACGCAACTGCCTCTGCATCCTCAGATGACGATAATTTGAAAGAGAACCGGTACTCTTCAGACGGGGAGAGTTCATCCTTGAACTCAACCGACTGCACTTTCATGTCAAGTGTCCTTGAAGATTTTGTAAATACCCTCTCCCAAGACTGCAAATGCCCGTTCCTGGAATAATGAATGCTTGCGGTAACGGCATCGGGATAACTGTCCTTATATGCAAATGAAATCTTCTGAAGCCTGTTCCCGGCATTTGGCTTGAAATGAATGAAACGCCAGTCAGTAACAGCCGGTCCTGCAGTTACGGCGGCCGTGAGATAGACCTCTTCCCTGATGCCTATCAATATCCTGATGCTGTCATTTTCAGAAACCCGGGAGTCCGGATAAATGAAAACGGCATCAACGCCTTTCGGAAGAGTATCTCTGATCAGCAGGAAATAATCAGTTTTATAATATTTCGGTTTATCATAAAAGGCTTCAGCCCTATAGTATCCGTCTTCAAAAGCAGAGAGGTCCAGTTTGAGTCTGTGTTCATGTATATTGTCGCGGCTGAAAACCACATTCCCTTCCATATCCCAGATTCTGAACTTGTAAGGGATGTCCCAGGATTCGTTCCATCTGGTTTCATTCGGACACGTATGAACTTCGAATATGGCGGTATCAGAACATAGGATTTTTGCCAGGGTAGGATAACTGGCCCCGGCCGTATTGTTGACAAGATGTAAACTGCAACGGACATCTTTTGTGTTGACAAAACAGTTCGTAGATGATCCTACAGTCTCCCCGCTTTTGTCCGTTACAAGAATAGCAATGAAATACTTTCCGGAGGCATCAGCCACAAACTTTTCTTCTATCCTTCCTCCTTCAAGCGGATGGATTGCTCTCTCTGACAGCACCGTATAGCCCTCTTCTGGATCATACAGTTCCACAGCCATCTTGACCTTGGCATCCGTAACAGGATGACCTGAGTAACCTGTAATCCGGCCTGTAACCCTTATTGTGTCACCCACATTCAGCATAGTATAGCACCGGTCTAATTCTACTGAATATGTAGGAAGCGCGTAGTCATCCACGCGAACCACTATACCGCCAATATAGAATGATTGACCTTTGCCAACAATTAAAGACCAGCGTCCGTTCTTCTTGCCTTCCGGAATCAGGAAAGCAGCTGAGGCGGAGCCAAAAGAGTTAAGGGTCAGAAATGTACTGTCAACAACAGTTTCTTCCTGATCCAGCAGTCTCACTTTGATGGTATCGCCAGAATCAGATGTTTTGAAAGAAGTGTACTGGCTGCCTTCATACACTACTACTTTAAACTTTAGGGAATCCTTAGGGTGGTAAATAACATTGTCCGTCATCACAAGAGCTTGAGGCTTATTCACATACCGCTCGCCATACGGCCTGTCAACACCTACATACTGGCTTCTGCGAAGGATTCCATTCTCATCTGTATATGAAGCCTCCAGAGCAAGAATCTGCCCCCTGGCTTTATTGTACATAGATTCCACTGACTTTTCAAACTCTGCAATCCTTTCCCCGATCTCACCATCCAGAAGAATAAAACCGGAAGTATCAGCTTTGATTTCAGAAGAACATAATCTAGTAACGAAAGAATTTTTTGCCCCCTCCAGTATAGTCTCGTCTGCCTGATATAGAGTCAGATAATAGTTCTGCAAAGGTTTTCCTGTCTTATAGTCAGATGCCAGGAACCAGTAACCCTCCGGAGCTCTTACAATCATCGCCGAGATAGTTTTCTGACTGTATCCCCTACTTGTTTCAGAAAGCCTTTTCCCCTCGTAGTCCAAATTCAGTTCATACCGTCCATCGGCGAAGGAAGGGCAGTCAAAACTAACAGTATCCTTGATGCCTACACCCCTTTTATTGCCCCTTACCTCCTTTTTGAAGATTACCTCGGGCTCTTTGTTTCTTTTGGCTGGCCGGCTAATAGAAAAAACGGCTTTGTCTGTATTTAACATCACCACATATACCTTTCCGTTTTCTATGTAGCAACTTGCCCTCTTGGCCTCCATTTTAGACTTCTCAAGCTGGAGCTTCAATCTCAAGTCTCTCAGACAATCTTTGTGGGCAGTGTATTTGTTTTCAGCAGTTTCCACATCTTCAATAAGAGTGCAGCAATCTGGATACAACTTGCTCAGATTCAGGGATGGATCCAGAAAATATCTGTCATAACGTGAGGAAATGAAAGGAATAGAGCGTATATAAAACTCCAGAAGTGTGCCTCTATATTTCTCAAGAATACTGGTGCAGTCTATAGATTCCAGCATATCGCTGTTAAGAAACTTTGCCACTTCATACAACTCAGTCTGGGGATGCATGCCAGAGATATATTCACGAAGACGATTATCTATGTCGTTTTCAAAGAAATCAAACCACAGCAGATATTCGTAATCATTCTGTATATAAGGGATTACGGGCAAATCCAAGCCGCCTAGGCAACGTCCTACAGACGACTTGTCATACAGGGAAGCTGTCCTGGTTTTCATCAGTTCTTCCTTATGGGTCCTGATATATTTTTTCTTATCCAACAGCGCTGACGGAAAATTATCATACAAGTAGAAAAGGCAGGTAATCAGATTGTTGCCGTAATCCTCAATTTTGCCGGCAACAACGTTTCTGATAGAATCTTCCCACTTGTAATTCTGGTCAACATAACTGTCATACAATTCCTTGTAAGCCTCAAGGAGGGAACTGTCCAGACGGTTCTTGGAACTAAAGTCTAATATGTCATTCAAGGCAGCTCTCTCTTGAACCAGGGTTTCCGCATCTTTATATTTGTCCCAAAGCTCTTCCAGACGGCTGTTGATCTTTCGCCTTTCCTTTTCACTTCTGCCCTTTGAGTTCCCGTAAACAGGCGGATTCAGGAAAATCTCCTCCAAACGACTCTTCAAAGTGTCGCTGGCGGAAGTTCCGGTTGGCAAGTCAAATGAACCCGCGTCTGACAATACCGGAAACAAGAGCAAGATCAATATGGAAAGGAACCGTTTCATTGCTATTCGTCGATTTTAGCCAAAACCTCAGCCACCACGTATGAACTGCCGCCTATGAAAACAAAGTCTTCCGGCTTGGTGTTTTCCTTAATCCACTGCAAGCCAGAAGAGATACTGCCGTCTACGGGGATTTCTCCCGTGAAACCGAATTCATCCATTTTGACCTTGAGATCAGAGGCTGGAAGAGCTCGTGGAGTGGATGCGTTTACATACAGGTAGTGGGCGTCTTTCGGCAGAAATCCAACTTCTGCGGCAAGATCCTTGTCTTTCATTACTCCGAAAAACATAATCAGCCTGCCGTTATTATGCTCTTTATAGGTTCGCTCCACCTGAGGCATCAGGACCTTCATACCATGGGAATTGTGACCGATATCGCAGATGACAAGAGGAGCGTCACCGAGTTTCTCCCATCTGCCCCTCAGACCGGTTATATGAGCGGCGTTCTCTATGGCCTCCACCATATCGGCGAGGGTGCCTTCAGAAAGGTCTTTCTGGCTTTCGTCCAGCATCTTGCGAAGGATGACAGCAAGAGCTATGCAGACGGTCTTGATGTTCTTTTTCTGGCAGTCTCCCTTGAGGTCCATCCGGCCTGGGTCCACGCTGGCCAGAAGGCAGGTGGCGAGGCTTAGAATGGATTTCAGAGTTTCTTCCCTTGCATCTGTCTCGCGATGGGAAAAACTGCGGAAAGCCCCGTCCGGGCTGAGATTATAAGGATTGAGCTTCTCGGCTAAGTATATGTCTGTGCCGCAGTCAGATGCCTTGTCTATGAAGACTCTCTCCACACCAGAAGTTTCCCCGATTATGGCCGGGATGCCAGGCTTGATGATGCCGGCCTTTTCCGCTGCGATTTCCTCCAGGCTGTTGCCCAGATACTGCATGTGGTCGAAGCCGATGTTGGTTATGACGCTGGCCAAAGGATTGATGATGTTGGTGGAATCCAGCCTTCCACCGAGTCCGCACTCTATGACTGCCACATCAACTTTACGGTATGAGAAGTAGCTGAAAGCCATTGCGGTGGTAATCTCGAAGAAAGAAGCGTCGGTCTTCTCGAACAGGTCCTTGTGGTCTTTGAGGAAGTTGAACACCCATTCCTTTTCCACCATCTGGCCGTCCACCTTGATCCTCTCCCTGAAATCCACCAGATGAGGCGAAGTGTAAAGCCCTACCCGCAGATTTCCTGACTGGCCTGGAAAAGACATCAGTGCCGAGGCAATCATATGGCTGACAGAGCCTTTGCCGTTGGTTCCAGCTATGTGTACAGCCCGGAAGTCCCTGGACGGATGGCCAAGAGCCTCTTCCAGAGCCATCATATTGCCAAGGCCAGGCTTGAAAGCCCTGTCACCTACCACCTGGAAAGACGGAAACCTCTGGTAGATTTCCTCCAGCATCTGATTGTATTCTTTTTCAGTCATATCGGTGAGAATAACTAAACACATCCAAATTTAAACAATTTAGTCAAAAGCGGCCGAATATTTTTCAACACCCGTCGGTTGATAAATTAACCTTCCCTGAAGGTTATCCGTATGTAGAACTAACAAGTTTTATGCGTAAATTCGCAAGGATATTGTTTCTATATTCTAATTACGAATATTAAGTTTAGAGAAAGATGATTCTTTTCTTCAAATCTAAAGCTGGCAGCATAGTTGCCGTAAAGAGTTCAAAGCAACTCTCTGACGATAATATCAATGCACTCAAATGGCTTCTCGGCGACGCAACTCTCCTCAAAGGAGACAGCGTTTCCGGCAATTTCACCGGCCCGAGAAGGGAAATGATAACTCCTTGGAGCACAACGGCCGTGGAAATTACCCAGAACATGAACATCTCAGGCATAGAGAGGATGGAGGAATACTTCCCTACTCAATACGGGGAGGACAAATCCAGGCGGATTCCAGTATATGACAAGATGCTCCAGAGGCTCTACGAGGGGCTGGACCAGGAGATATTCACGGTAAACAAGAAGCCTGACAAGGTGGTCTACATCAAGAATCTGGCATCATACAACAAGAAAGAGGGACTGGCTCTGAGCAAAGACGAGATAGAGTATCTGAACGGAATCGCAAAGAAGATAGGCCGTCCGCTGACAGACAGCGAAGTGTTCGGCTTCAGCCAGGTAAACAGTGAGCACTGCCGCCACAAGATTTTCAACGGAACTTTCATCATAGACGGAAAACAGATGGAATCGTCTTTGTTCCAGATGATAAAGAAGACGTCTAAGACCAATCCGAACCTTATTATAAGCGCCTACAAAGACAACTGTGCATTCCTCCAGGGGCCAAAGGTCAAGATGTTCTATCCGGAAAAGCCGGAAAAGCCGTCTTTCTTCAAGACCAAGGAAAGAGAGACTGTCATCAGCCTTAAGGCAGAGACTCACAACTTCCCGACCACAGTTGAGCCGTTCAACGGAGCGGCAACCGGAACCGGCGGAGAGATCAGAGACAGAATGGCTGGCGGCAAGGGCAGTTTCCCGATTGCCGGAACTGCTGTCTATATGACCAGCTACCCGAGATTTGACGTCGGTAATGCAAAGCCCGTCGAGAGGCCTTGGCAGAAGGACAAGCCACGCAAATGGCTGTACCAGAGTCCGGAAGAAATTCTCACAAAAGCTTCCAACGGTGCCAGCGACTTTGGCAACAAGTTCGGCCAGACTATAATCTGCGGCTCGCTTCTTACATTTGAGCATGCGGCAAAGCAGAAAGGCGTAGAGAAAGACAACCCTAAGTTCGGCTACGACAAAGTAATTATGCTGGCCGGCGGGGTTGGTTTCGCAAAGAAGGCCGATGCCGCCAAGGAAGTGCCTGAAAAAGGAGACAAGCTCGTTCTGCTGGGCGGAGACAACTACCGCATCGGAATGGGTGGCGGAGCTGTAAGTTCGGTCAACACAGGCCAGTACGGCAACGAGATAGAACTCAATGCCATCCAGAGAGCTAACGCCGAGATGCAGAAAAGAGACTACAACGCCATCCGTGCCCTCAGTGAGATGGACCACAACCCTATCATCTCCGTTCACGATCACGGTGCCGGAGGACATCTGAACTGCCTTTCCGAGCTTGTGGAAGAGACTGGAGGAAAGGTGGACATCAGCAAACTCCCGGTTGGCGACCCTACCCTCAGCCTTAAGGAAATCATTGGCAACGAGAGCCAGGAGAGGATGGGGCTTGCGCTCAAAGACAAGGACGTGGCCCTTCTCAAGACAATCGCCGAGAGAGAAAGAGCACCTTTCTATGAGATTGGTGAGGTAACAGAAGACCACAGGTTCGTCCTCCGCGACGAAAAGAAAGGAGAGAGCGCCATAGACCTGGAAATGAAGGATATGTTCGGCAGCGCTCCCAAGACGATAATGGAAGGTACTACCTGCGAGTACAAATTCAATCCTCTGAAATTCAGCACAGAGAAGTTCTCCGATTATCTAAGCCAGGTTCTACGCCTTGAAAGCGTGGCCTGCAAAGACTGGCTCACGGACAAGGTGGACCGTTCGGTTACCGGACTGATTGCGTTGCAGCAGTGCTGCGGAGAAATCCAGCTTCCGCTTAACAACCTGGCGGTTACAGCCATCGGATATGACAACAAGGAAGGCATCGCCACATCACTGGGCCATGCACCTGTAGCAGGGCTTATAGATTCAGCGGCAGGCAGCCGTCTGGCCATCGCCGAGGCTCTCACAAATATAGTATGGGCTCCTATCAAGGATGGCCTCAAGGGAGTTTCCCTGTCCGCAAACTGGATGTGGCCAAGCCGTAACAAAGGAGAAGACGCAAGGCTCTACAAGGCGGTCAAGGCGGTCAGCGACTTCGCTATTGACCTGGGAATCAACGTTCCTACCGGCAAAGACTCGATGAGTATGACTCAGACATATCCTGACGGCGAGAAAGTCCTGGCACCGGGTACGGTGATCATTTCAGCGGCAGCGCCTGTGGAAGATGTAAACAATACAGTCTCCCCTGCCCTGAAGCCAGTGGAGAAGAGTTCCATCGTGTTCATACCGTTTAGCCAGAGTGTCCCGGAACTTGGCGGAAGTGCCTTTGCCCAGGTCCTCGGCCAAATCGGCGACAAGGCACCTGACGTGGAAGACGCAGCTTATTTCAAGCTCTGCTTCAATGCCCTGCAAAGGCTTGTCAAGGATAAACTCATCCTTTCAGGCCACGACATATCTTCAGGAGGAATGATTACCTCCCTTCTTGAAATGTGCTTTGCGAACCGCTCAGGCGGAATCGACATCAAGGGCATAAGCCTGCCGATGACAGAATTCTTCTTCAGCGAAAAGCCTGGAGTCCTGATCCAGGTTGCAGACAGCAAGCTCAAAGCCGTTGACAAGATACTGGAAAGCTTTGCTGACGAATCTCATCCAGAAGGAGTTGGCATGATGGTCATCGGCCACTACACCAAGACTCAACCAGGCAGGAAGAGATATATCAACATATTGAACTCCATAAAGATAGACATAGACCAGGCAAGAGATATCTGGTATTCGACCTCATATCAGATGGAGCTCAGGCAGACAAACTCTCAAAGCGCAAGACAGAGAGCCGCCAACTTCAAGAAACAGCCTCTGGAGTTCAAATTCCCTAAGGGATTTGACGGAAAGGCTCCTGCTTCCATAACTGAAGCTGAAAGGAAGAAGGCTCCCGTAGCTGCAATCATCCGCGAAAAAGGCAGCAACGGAGACCGCGAGATGGCCTGGTGCCTCTATATGGCCGGATTCAGGGTAAAGGATGTCCACATGACAGACCTTACCAGCGGAAGAGAAAACCTCAAAGATGTGCAGATGATTGTCTTCGTAGGCGGTTTCTCCAACGCGGACACGCTCGGAAGCGCCAAGGGATGGGCCGGAGCGTTCCTCTACAACGAAAAAGCCAACAAGGCTCTCAAAGACTTCTATTCAAGGAAAGACACCCTTTCTCTTGGCATCTGCAACGGATGCCAGCTTATGGCGGAACTCGGGCTGGTTACTCCTGAGAATCCGGAGAAATCGCCGAAGATGCTGCACAACACCTCACGCAAGTTCGAGAGCGGATTCGTTGGCGTAGAAGTTCCCAAGAGCAGTTCCATCCTCCTCAAGGGTCTTCAAGGCAGCAGCCTGGGTATCTGGGTGGCACACGGAGAAGGAAGATTCTCGTTCCCGGCCCAGCACCTGACATCACCTTCAGGCATATCAAAAGCCATAAAGAAAACCAACGGGTGCTTTGCAATCACATCTGACGGAAAGACTCCGGATATGGAAGTTGCTCTGCGATATTCATACGACCAGTACCCGGCCAACCCTAACGGCTCGCCATTTGCAATAGCTGGAGTATGTTCGCCGGACGGAAGGCACCTTGCCATGATGCCTCACCCTGAAAGATGCATAAGACCTTGGAACTGGGCTTATTACCCCGCCACAAGAAAGGACATTGACAAGGTAACCCCTTGGATAAAGATGTTCACAGCAGGCCTTAGCTGGTGCAAGGAGAACAGAAAACAGTAATCGGGGAACAGTATTTGAAGCAACTGAATCGCTGAGAAAAAAAACATCAAACAAGATATGAGAGAGAAAAAGACAGAAAAGAAAAGGACTACGGCAACTAAAACCACGAGAAGCAGGTCAAAGAAAAGCCTCGGCGGACTGGAAGAAGTTATCAAAGTCAAGACACGCCAACCCAAGATTTTTGTACTCGACACCAACGTTTTGCTCCACGACTGGAGATGCATATTCAAGTTCCAGGAGAATGACCTTGTCATTCCGTTGGCTGTTGTAGAAGAGCTGGACAAATTCAAGAAAGGAGACGGAACCATCAACTACAACGCCAGGGAGTTTGTGCGCAAAGCTGACGAGATTTCAGAGCAGAGGCTCTATGATCCGGAAAAAGGCTACCCGCTGGGGCCAGGATTGGGCACCATAAAGGTTTCTCTTAACCGCCCGTTCCCGGATGAACTCAAAGATTGTTTCACAAGCGATGTTCCTGACCACAGGATACTTGCAACAGCAATCTGGTACAAGAAACAATATCCTGACCGCACTGTATGCCTGGTTACAAAAGACGTGAACCTCAGACTAAAGGCCAAAGCTCTGGGAATGTTCACCCAGGATTATCTGAGCGACCATATCAGAGAGGAGAAATTCACCCAGGACTATGACCGTGTAATACAGCTTGCCAATGTTCCTCTGAAAACCATCAACGCTCTTGTTGACGGAGAGGAGGTTGATTACAAAGACCTTATCATAAAGACAAAACCTGCATACAACCAGCTCTACAGAATCCCGACCAAGCACGTTGATGTTGATACAAGCGAGGGAGAAAGCGAGTTCCTTCAGATGGGAGGAGCTGACCGCGATCCTATACGCGACAACATCATTCTCGCCAGATTCGATGCCACTACAGGCAAAGTAGTAAGAGTGCTTCCGCAGACCCAGTACGGAGTTTCTCCAAGAAACGAGGAGCAGGTGTTTGCGATGGATGCCGTAATGAACAAAGACGTTGAGCTGGTTTCCCTCACAGGAACTGCCGGAACCGGAAAGACACTCATTGCCGTGGCCGGAGCCCTTGCCCAGGCAGACTATTATGAACAGATCCTGGTGGCAAGACCTGTCATCACCCTGCAGAACGAGGAACTCGGTTTCATTCCGGGTACCGTGGAAGACAAGCTTGCACCTTTCATGCAGCCACTTTACGACAACATAGCAGTCATCAAGAAAAACTTCGGCATCTCATCCAAGGAGAACATAAAGATTGAGGAGATGCTCAGGACCAAGAAACTGGAGATCGCCCCTCTGGCATATATAAGAGGAAGAAGCCTCCAGAATACTTTCTTCATCATCGATGAGGCACAGAACCTGACCCCTCACGAAGTGAAGACCATCATCACCCGTGCCGGAGAAGGCACCAAGATTGTCTTTACGGGAGACGTCCAGCAGATAGACCAGCCATACCTGGACAAATACTCCAACGGCCTGACCCACATCAGCGACAAGCTCTACGGAGAAAAACTCTTTGAGCACGTGAACCTGATAATGGGAGAAAGAAGCCGCCTGAGCGAACTAGCCGGCAAGAAACTGTAACGCAACAGCCATAATACCAGCAGAACATGGACGAGCAAACTGTAACCGCAATTAAGAAGGAAGGCTTTTTCAAACGCCTATGGAAAGGATTCTCAAGCAGCTTCAAAAGGTTTCCGGTTGAAGCCTTGATTTGCCTGACCTATTTCGTTTTTTATGCCTTCGTTGACCCCAGAAACAACTTTTTAGATGCCCTCGAGGCGAACCCGAACGACTCTGCTATTCATTTGCCAATTCTCTTTTTCCCTGTTCTGCTGGTGTCTTTCTGCATTCACAGATTTGCCCTCAAATCATCCAGGAACAAGACCATCTGGTATGAACTGTATGTTGCCAGCTACCTGCTCGTATGGGCAACCTTGCTTATCCCCCGCAATATAATCACGCACAGCTGGGGCCTGCCCTCTACTTGGATTTATGTCTGCTTTGTAATTGCTTTTGTCTTTCTGTTTGCCGGCGACAGAATTATGGACAACAAGCCGTTCGCCGTATATACTTCCAACACTGCCGTCAAGTTTGTTTTTACCTACATTATCGGCTATCTGGTGTTGGGTATGCTGGAGCTTATCATAGTATCTCTGGATCTTCTGCTTCTCAAGTCTAACAGCATCCGTCTTTATTTAATCCCGATGCATCTTGTCACGTATATCGTGATACCTATGATGTGCCTGCATTTCTTTTCAGAACAAGACAGCGACCTGAAACTCAAGAGATTTGTAAACACTTGCGTAAACTATATCTTTACCCCTGCCCTTATAGTCTACGCCATAATACTGTATATATACATATTCAAGATTCTGATCAACTGGGAGCTTCCGCAAGGCGGCGTGGCATATATGGTAGGCACTTTCTGCACGCTTGCCCTGTTGTGCATGCTAGTCAGGCCCGCCCTGGAAAAGAAGACTTTCAACTGGTTTTACAGATTCTTTCCGGCAATAGCCATTCCTCCAATCATACTTCTATGGATTGGAATAACAAGAAGACTGTCTGAATACGGAGTTACCACAGTCAGGGCTTATCTTGTCATCTTCGCCATACTCCTCACCGTTTTCATCGCGATGACAGCCTTCAGAAAAACCCGCAAAGCCCAGTGGATGGTAATTATGCTGGGTGTGGTATTGGCTGTTTTCACTTTCATCCCGGGCATCACGGCCAAGGACTTCGGCCTGAGAAGCCAGATGTCAAGGCTTAACAGCCTTCTGCCAGATGTTCTGACCGACGGACAATTCCCGACCCATTTCAACTACTCCGAACTCAGCAAAAACAAAGAACTGTCAAAGAAATACATCTCAGCCCAAGGGGCTTACGATTTCCTGAAGTCTGAAATGAATGAAACCGATTTCCAAAACAAATACGGCGAGTATGGAAAGCTAGATTTCAGTTATTGGCGACTTGAAACAGGAGATACTATTGACGATATCATAGAAAAAGCCGCGGACATACAAAAGAAATATCACTTCAACAATAACCAGGAACTGAATCTCGGAGAATACAACACCTACATTCCGAATTCGGATTACAGTATTGACAGCCAAAAGGATATCATAGCAGTTATTAAGAATAATGATACAATACTGAAATGCAACGTAAGAGAACGGTGGAAGACAATAGATACTGTTGCCGCCCTATCTCCTGGTGATATTCAGTTCATGACAGTTTACAGCAATGACACTTACCTGGGAAGATTCGCCTCGTTGAATATAGATTCCGCCAGTGTCACAGGCTACTGGTCTGATTTCGAGCTGTTCAAAAAGAGCGGCAAGTAGTCCTATCTAAATTTGTTAAATCCGCTGCGTCTGTGACCTCGATTTCGGTCATGGTCACGGTTATAGTTTTGCCCTTTCTCATTCATCGGGAAAAAAGCATCCAGCACCTCCTGGAATATATCATTCGGAGCAACCTGATTGAAAAGACTCATACAGCTCCTCAGCTTCCTTATATTCCACTCCCCATAATCTCATTTATACTGACATTCTTATCACGATGAGCCAGTACCGCACCAGTTATCTCCCTAAGCCGCTTTCTTTGCCGGTAGCTATTATGGTATTAGGGGCTTCGTAAAAGGCAAATAGGTAAAAAGAAAACGGCCCGGAGGATTCCAGGCCGTTTCTTGTCTAATCGCTGAGCAAAACTCTCAGGCTGTTGTATATCTGCTTCTTACAGCGCGAGTTCTTACTTGCTGTTCTTGATGGCTGCCTGCGCGGCGGCAAGGCGCGCGATAGGTACGCGGAACGGTGAGCAGGATACGTAGTTCATGCCGAACTTGTGGAAGAGTTCTACAGAAGCAGGGTCTCCACCGTGCTCGCCGCAGACACCGCACTTCAGATCCGGCTTGGTTGAACGTCCTTTCTGTACACCCATTTCAACGAGTTTTCCAACAGAAAGAGGGTCAATTGACTGGAACGGATCGGCAGCGATGATCTTCTTGTCGATGTAGTCCTGCATGAATCCTCCGACATCGTCTCTTGAGAAGCCGAATGTCATCTGTGTGAGGTCGTTGGTTCCGAATGAGAAGAACTGTGCTGTTCTTGCCATGCGGTCTGCCATGATGGCAGCACGAGGAATCTCGATCATTGTTCCGAACAGATACTTGATCTCAATGCCGGTCTGCTCATAAACCTGGTCGTAAGCCTTCTGGCAAATTGCCTTCTGGTCGTTGAGCTCCTTATAGGAGATGGTTACAGGAATCATGATCTCTGGCTGCGGATGGTAGCCCTCGTTGATCAGCTGGGCAGTTGCGGTGAAGATTGCCCTGAACTGCATCTCTGAAATCTCAGGATAAGAGATACCAAGTCTTACTCCGCGATGTCCCATCATAGGGTTTACCTCATGGAGAGCCTCTCCTCTCTTTGCCACATCCTCAAGGGTGATGTTGAGTGAGTTTGCAAGTTCCTGCCTCTTCTCCACAGACTGAGGAACGAACTCGTGCAATGGCGGGTCAAGCAGACGGAAGGTAACCGGCTTGCCGTCCATAACCTTCATAGTAGCTCTTACTGAAGCAGTAACGTATGGTTCCAGTTCTGCCAGAGCCATCTTTCTCTCTGCAGGAGTGTTGGAAAGGATCATCTTGCGGAGTTTGGCAAGTGGCTCCTCGGAGTTCTTGCCGTAGAACATGTGCTCGATACGGAACAGTCCGATTCCCTCTGCGCCAAAGTTGAGAGCGGTCTGAGCATCGTCAGGGTTATCTGCATTGGTTCTTACACCCAGTACGCGGTACTTGTCAACAATCTTCATGTAATCTATGAAGCTCTTGTTCTCGGAAGCGTTGATTGTAGGTACCGGCTCATCATAAACGAGTCCGCGGATTCCGTTGAGGGAGAATACATCTCCTTCCTTGTACGCCTTGTCGCCGATGGTCATTGTCCTGGTGAGCATGTTGATATGTACAGCGTCGCAACCTACGATGCAGCACTTGCCCCATCCTCTTGCCACGAGGGCGGCGTGGGAAGTCATACCTCCTCTTGCGGTCAGAAGGCCGTCTGCAGCCCTCATACCCTCAACGTCCTCAGGGTTGGTCTCCTCGCGGACGAGAATAACCTTCTCCTTTCTCTTTGCAGCCTCAACTGCAGCTTCAGGAGTGAAGACGATTCTTCCTACAGATCCTCCAGGGCCTGCCGGAAGTCCGTGAGCCACAGGAGTGAACTTCTTCTCCTGGGTAGCATCCAGAATCGGGTGCAGAATCTCGTCAAGCTGCTTAGGAGCAACTCTCATAACTGCTGTCTTCTCATCGATGAGGCCTTCAGCCAGCATGTCCATAGCCATATTCAGAGCGGCCAGACCGGTTCTCTTTCCTACACGGCACTGGAGCATCCAGAGTTTGCCGTCCTGGATTGTGAACTCGAGGTCCTGCATATCGTGGAAGTGCTGCTCCAGATTATGCTGGATTGTGTTCAGCTGCTCATATACGTCAGGCATAGCCTTCTCAAGAGAAAGCAGATGCTGGTTATGCTCGCTCTTGGTAGCGTCGTTCAGAGGGTTAGGGGTGCGGATACCAGCCACAACATCCTCACCCTGGGCGTTGATCAGCCACTCACCATAGAACTTGTTCTCTCCGGTTGCAGGGTTACGGGAGAATGCAACTCCGGTTGCTGAATTCTCGCCCATGTTTCCGAATACCATTGACTGTACGGAAACGGCTGTTCCCCAAGTGTCAGGAATGCCTTCAATCTTTCTGTATGCAACAGCTCTTTTTCCGTTCCATGACTTGAACACAGCTGCGATACCGCCCCAAAGCTGATCCATAGCGTTGTCCGGGAATGGTTTGCCGAGTTCCTGCTTTACCCTGATCTTGAAGTCCTCGCAGAGAGCTTTCAGATCTTCCTCGGTAAGGTCTGTATCTGAAGCATAACCTTTCTCGGTCTTTACCTTTGCAAGCATACGGTCCAGCTGCTGACGGATTCCGTTTCCGTCCTCAGGCTCAATGCCTTCAGCTTTCTCCATAACGACATCAGAGTACATCATAATCAGACGCCTGTATGCATCGTAAACGAATCTCGGGTTCTTGGTTGCCTCGATCAGGCCGGGAATGGTCTCCGAGCAGAGGCCGATGTTGAGGACGGTCTCCATCATACCAGGCATTGAACTTCTTGCACCGCTACGGCAAGAAACAAGCAGAGGGTTCTTAGGGTCACCGAATTTGCGGCCCATGATGGCCTCAGTAGCTTTGAGAGCTTCATTTACTTCAGCCTCAAGACCTTCCGGCATTTTGCATCCAAGATCATAATATTCGTTGCAAGTGTCTGTGGTGATAGTGAAACCAGCTGGTACAGGAATTCCGAGCTTGCACATTTCTGCAAGGTTAGCACCCTTACCTCCCAGGAGGTTACGCATAGAGCCGTCACCATCGGCATTTACACCGCCAAAGCGGTAAACTCTTTTAACGTCTGACATCGTTGTGTATTTTAATTGTTAAATATGATTTGCACAAACAAACCGGCCTCTTTTCCAGAGACCATCACAAAAATATAGAAAATTTTCCGAATTTTCCTAATAATCACCGATTAATTGCAGAAACGCTTTAAAACCGCCACTCTCAAAAAGACCTTTCATATATGCAATAGCCATCCCGTAATTGGTGGCGGGAATGCCTTTCTCGGCGATTGAACTGACTCTGGAGATTATCTGACGGGATGTGGCCATACATCCGCCGCATTGGATGGCAAGAGCATATAGCGGCTCTGCCAGAGGAATTGGATCCATACCGCTGACAAAGTCAAACGACAGCGATTTCCCGGTGTATTTGCTGAGCATTCCAGGTAGTTTCACCCTGCCTATGTCATCGCAGCTTGTCCTATGCGTGCAACTTTCCAGAATCAGGACACGGTCTCCGTCTTTCAGAGAGCTTATCGCTGAAACAGAATCCAGATAATACCTGAAAGGGCCTTTGAGCCGGGCCATCAGAATGCTGAAACTCCCCACCGGGATGCCATCGGGCACTGCTGCAGCCACTTCAGCAAATGCCTGGCTGTCTGTAAGTACCAAGTCAAAAGGACTTGAACAGCTTTCAGTGCGGAAAATATCCTTGAGCCGGGAAGGCTGGATGACCGTCACGACCGCTCCCCTATCCAGCAAAGCCCTAAGTGTCATCACTTGGGGCAGGATAAGGCGGCCCTCAGGAGCCCCTTGATCTATCGGGCAAACCAGAAGGACACGGTCCCCGGCCTTTGCCAGAGACTCCGGAACCAGCTCAATGTCTGCAGGTTTGCTTTTTTCCAGAGTTTCTGCCATAACTCTCTGAAGTTCCGTCATATAGACACCGCTGAGTTTTTTCAGGCATGTAAACCTGAGCACAGGGCACTTGTATTCTCCGACGAGTCCCAAACGGACTTCTTCTTCCAACGGATCCAGATCCTCCTGATTATGTACTATGATAAATGGCACTTTGTTATCTTCCAGCAATTTGGCAAGGTTTCTCTCGTAGCCGAGAAAACTGTTTGCGGTAAAAAGCAGCAAGGCCAGATCGGCCACGGCGGCTTCGCTGAGACTCCTGGAAGAGCGCAGAAGTCCAACATCTCCGCTGTCGTCAACTCCGGCAGTGTCAATAATGTTGCACGGTCCGATTCCCGGTAGTTCCATACGCTTTCTGACAGGGTCCGTGGTAGTCCCCTTCACCGGAGAAACAATAGACACCTGCTGCCCGGTAAGAAGGTTCACAAGAGAGCTTTTTCCCGCGTTACGGCGCCCCAGAACAACTATATTCCTTATCTCAGCCATAGCAAAAACATCAAATTTACCCGGCAAAAAACCAGGATTAACAATTTCTACAAATGTACGCCAAATAATTGACGTTTTGGCATGCTCCGCCAGATTTCACGCCATATATTGCATCCAAGAAGAAAAATACGGAATAACGAAGAACAGGAAGAAGAGAAAAAAACAATCATCAAGATAACTGAAACATATAAGACAATGGAAACAAACAACCAGAAAACAAATGGCACAATCAACCCAAGATGCCCAGAATCTTCTCCAGCAGATTCAACATCGCAGAAGATAAAATCATTCATCAAGGAAAACAGGAAACGCCTTATCCTTCTTGCCGTCATAGCGGTACTGACATGGTTCATACTGGAAATCATCTCTAACTGGGCTGCATTTCTACAAGGCTTCAACGATGGCCTGAACCAATAACAATCTATAATTCAGAAGATATATCTATATTTTAGAAGATTTTATTACATTTGAACTATGGCGAGGATAGAAAACGAAAAGCAGTATGAAGCTGCTATGCAAAGGATAGAGGAACTTGTCAAGGTGGTTGACAATGACACCCCCGAAGACAGCAAAGACTTCATAGAACTTGATTTGTTAAGCGATTTGGTAGCTGAATATGAAGATGAACATTATCCAATAAGTATGCCTTCTCTTGCTGATGTGATAAAACTCCGGATGCTTGATATGGGACTGTCTCAATGCGCCCTTGCCAAGTTGCTTGGAATGAACCAGTCTAAAGTCAGTGAAATTCTCTCAGGCAAATGCGAGCCAACGCTCAAACAAGCCCGAAAAATAGCAGTGAAACTGGAAATAAGCTCCGACGTAGTTCTCGGAGTCTAAAAATAACGCCTGCATGTTTTTCTCATGCAGGCGTTTTGTAGTCCCACCGGGAATCGAACCCAGATTTGAAGTTTAGGAAACTTCCGTTCTATCCGTTGAACTATAGGACCAAACCTTCTTTGTTATTGCTCCGTTTTGCTTAGTATGCCCACCTGTAGAATATGCTTCCCCAGGTAAATCCGGCCCCAAATGCACTCAGAATCAGGTTATCCCCCTTCTTGAACCTCGATTTGAAGTCCCACAGGGTGAGAGGGATTGATGTGCCGGCTGTGTTTCCGAAGCGGTCTATGTTAATAAGGACCTTCTCCTTCTTCAACCCCATTCTTCTGGCGGTAGCGTCTATGATCCTCAAATTTGCCTGATGAGGAACCAGATATGCTATGTCGTCTGCAACAAGGTTGTGCCGTTTCATCATTTCTTCAGACACGTCAGCCATACTTACAACCGCGTGCTTGAAAACTCCCTGCCCTTCCTGATGAATGAAGTGCATGTGCCTGTCCACGTTCTCGTGGCTTGCAGGATAGAGGCTTCCTCCAGCAGTCTGGTAGAGATACCTTCTTCCTATACCGTCCACATGGAGGATGGAGTCCTGGAATCCCAGGGTGTCGTCCTCGCTCGGCTCAATCATCAGTGCAACAGCTGCATCGCCGAACAGAGGACACGTTGAGCGGTCTGAATAGTCAACGATGCTGCTCATTCTCTCGCCGCATACCAAGACTATCTTCTTGTATTCCCCTGTCTCAATGAAACGGCGTACTGTTTCAAAGGTGAAGAGGAATCCGCTGCAGCCTGCATTGGTATCAAAACCCCAGGCATTCTTGATTCCGCACTTGTCGCAGATGATGTTGGAGGTGGCGGTAAACACCATATCGGGCGTCACAGTGTGGCAAACCAGCATCTGAACTTCAGAAGGGTCTGTCTTTGTAGCCTCCAGCAGCCTCTGGACTGCTATGGAACCCATAAAGGATGTACCGAGACCGTCTTCCTTCAGTATGTGCCTTTCCTTGATGCCGACTCTGGACATTATCCATTCGTCGGAAGTATCCACCATAGTGGACAACTCATCGTTGGTCAGCACATATTCAGGGATATATGCCTCAATACCAGTAATTATAGCCTTAGGCTTACTGAGCATTTTCCTTGGCAATAACGAGACGTCCACGATAGTAGCCGCACTCAGGGCATACATGGTGATACATTACAGTAGCACCGCAGTTTGAGCATGTAGCCAGTGTAGGCAGCTCTGCCTTGTCGTGAGTTCTCCTCTTGTCTCTCCTCTGCTTGGAGATCTTGTGTTTAGGATGTGCCATTTCTTATACTTTTAAAATTCTAATAATCTATTTTATTCCTCCTTGCTGTCCAGAAGATCCTTAAGTCCGCTGAACGGAGAATAAATGTCTTTGTCTTCCTGCCCTTTCCCTTCTTCCGCCTGCAGGGATTCCAGCTTTGCAAGCATCTGGGGATTACATTCGCCTTCCGGATGAACTGTCACCAGAGGCAGATTCACACATATATAATCATATATGAACTGCTTGAGGTCCACCTCCGTCTCAGAAGGATCAACGATTATGTATTCGTCGGAAACCTCAGCTTCTTCCCCAAGTTTTGCGGAACGGATTGCCAGAGACTGGTTGAATTCTACCGGGAGAGAGAGTTCATCCAGGCACCGGTCACATTCTACATTTACAGATCCCTTCCCTTCAACCGCCGCATTGATCCATCCGCTGCCCTTCTCAAGCACAACTCTCACCTTCAGATCAGCATCTATAATCTGCTGATTTTCAAATTCTCTGAACAAAGTTCCATCTACCGGAAACTCATATTCATATTGCCCTTGGGCAAGTCCGCTTATGTGAATCTTGTAATCCATAGGGGGCGCAAATATACTAACTTTTTTACAAAATGCAAGTTTTAGCCCTGCATCTTGTGACGCTTCCTTTCGTTTTCGTCAAGATATATCTTGCGGATACGGAGATGGTGAGGTGTAACTTCCACCAGTTCATCATCCTGGATGTATTCCAGCATTTCCTCCAGAGTAAACTGCATTGGTGGCGGGAGTATAGCCTTTTCGTCTGACCCTGAAGCTCTTACATTGGTAAGTTTCTTCTTGATGCAGACGTTTACATTAAGGTCCATCGCTCTTGTATATTCTCCCACAACTTCTCCTGCATAGACTTCTTCTCCCGGACTTATTATCCATTTCCCTCTGTCAAGAAGCTTCCACATCGAGTAGGCAACGGCGGTTCCGGTTTCCAGGGCCACCAGCGAGCCGTTGGTCCTCTTTTCTATCTCGCCCTTGTATGGCTCGTATCCTTTGAACCTGTGGGCCATTATGGCTTCACCGGATGTAGCTGTTATCAGGTTGCTTCTCAGACCTATGATGCCTCTGGAAGGTATGTCAAAGTCAAGGTGCACCCTGTCTCCGCGATGATCCATGTGCAAAAGGGCGCCCTTCCTTCTGGTTGTCATCTCGATGGCTCTTCCCACAAACTCTTCAGGCACGTCTATGATAAGGTGCTCAATTGGCTCGCAGCGCCTTCCGTCTATGTTCTTGTCGATAACTTTCGGCTGGCCTATCTGAAGCTCGAAACCCTCTCTTCTCATCGTCTCGATGAGGATAGAAAGATGAAGCACGCCTCTTCCATATACTATGAAGGAGTCTGAGGTCTTTCCCGGTTTCATCCTCAATGCCAGGTTCTTCTCCAGCTCTTTCTCAAGCCTTTCCTTCAGGTGGCGGGAGGTGACATATTTTCCGTCTTTCCCGAAGAAAGGAGAATCGTTGATGCAGAAAAGCATACTCATCGTAGGCTCATCTACGCTTATGGTAGGCAGCGGCTCCGGATTCTCGTTGTCTGCGATGGTGTCTCCGATTTCAAACCCCTCAATTCCAACCACGGCGCAAATATCTCCGCTTCCGACACTGTCCACCCGCGTCTTTTCCATTCCGGTAAACACCATAAGGTCTTTGATGCGCTGCTTTACCATCGTACCTTCATGGTGGCAAAGGGTTATCTCCTGCCCGGCCTTAAGTATGCCTCTCTTTACTCTTCCTATAGCTATGCGCCCTACATAAGGAGAATATTCCAAAGATGATATCAGCATCTGAGGTGTCCCTTCAAGATCCTGCTCAGGACCTGGTATTTCACTGATGATAAGATCCATAAGAGGAGTCAGGTCTGCGGTTGGAGTCTTCCAGTCAAGACTCATCCAGCCCTGCTTGGCGCATCCATAGACCGTTTTGAAATCCAACTGGTCGTCTGTTGCGTTGAGGTTGAACATAAGCTCAAACACCTGGTCTCTCACCTCCTCGGGACGGCAGTTCTGCTTGTCTATCTTGTTGATGACCACAAGCGGCTTCTTGCCCATCTCCAGCGCCTTCTGAAGCACAAACCTTGTCTGAGGCATACAGCCCTCAAAGGCGTCAACCAGCAGCAGTACTCCGTCCGCCATATTCAGCACCCTCTCTACCTCTCCGCCGAAATCAGCGTGGCCCGGAGTATCTATGATGTTGATCTTGTAACCCTTATAAGGAATACTCACATTCTTTGACAGAATGGTTATACCCCTTTCCCTTTCAAGGTCGTTGTTGTCTAACAGAAGCTGGCCGTTGCTTTTTTCGCTTTCCCTGGTGATTTTGGCCTGTGAAATCATTTTGTCCACCAGAGTGGTTTTCCCGTGGTCAACGTGTGCCACAATCGCGATATTCCTGATGTTTTGCATAACTGAAGACAAAAGTAAGAAAAAAGGTAAAAAAAGTATGTGCCGCACACCAAAAAGTTGGGCATATTTTTATCTTTGCAGTATGGAGAGAATAATCATACTCGATTTCGGGTCACAGGTGACACAAGTGATCGGTAGAAGAGTCAGAGAACTCAATGTCTATTGCGAAATCCACCCCTTCAACAAGTTTCCTTTTGAAAATTCTGCTGCAGAAAGCGGTGCGGAGGCTTCAGTAAAGAAAATCCCGTCAGACGTGAAGGGTATCATCTTTTCAGGGAGCCCCTTCTCTGTCAGAGACGAGAAAAGCCCCAAGATATGCCTCAGCGATTATGTCGGCAAAGTGCCCGTACTGGGAATCTGTTACGGTGCCCAGTTAATAGCACAGAATGGAGGCGGGATGGTAGAAGCCTCACAAACAAGGGAATATGGAAGAGCAGAGCTAACCGTCGCTGAAGAAGACGAGCCTATATTCAAAGATGTGCCAAAGACTTCCCAGGTGTGGATGAGCCACGGGGACTCCATCACTGAGCTTCCGGACGGGGCTGAACTCATAGCCTCCACCCCTACCGTAAAAAACGCTGCATACAAGATACCTTCAAAGAACATCTATGCTTTCCAGTACCACCCGGAGGTGTTCCACACCCAGTATGGGGGCACGATGCTCCGAAACTTCGTGAAAGGTATCTGCGGCTGCAAGGGAGACTGGACAACAGAGTCTTTCATAGAGGCAACCGTCAAGGACCTGAAAGAAAAGCTCGGCAGTGACGAGGTGATTCTGGGCCTTAGCGGCGGAGTAGATTCCTCCGTGGCGGCCGTACTTCTCAACAAGGCCATAGGCAGCCGCCTGCACTGCATATTCGTGGACAACGGCCTTCTCAGGAAGAACGAGTTCGAGGACGTGCTTGAGCAGTACAAGGACATGGGGCTCAACGTGGTGGGAGTCAGAGCAGCAGACCGCTTTCTTGCGGCCCTTAAAGGCATCTCGGACCCTGAAGGCAAACGCAAAGCCATAGGCAAGACTTTCATAGATGTCTTTGATTCTGAAGCCCAGAAGATTACTAACGCCAAGTGGTTGGCCCAAGGCACCATCTACCCTGATGTGATAGAGTCCAGCAGCGTCAAGGGCCCGTCTGCCACCATCAAGTCACACCACAATGTGGGCGGTCTGCCCGAGAAGATGAACCTCAAGATCGTTGAACCGCTCCGCTCCCTCTTCAAAGACGAGGTAAGACGCACCGGAAGGGCTCTCGGCATCAAGAGAGAACTCATCTCAAGGCATCCGTTCCCCGGTCCGGGCCTTGGAATCAGAGTGCTGGGAGAAGTCACGGAAGAAAAGCTACGCATCCTGAAGGAAGCAGACCATATCTTCATATCCAACCTAAGGACCTACATGACTGAACTTCCTCCGGCATCCAACGGCTTTGCCGCAGAAGAGGCTGAAACAGTCGTGAACGGAAAAAAGATGCGTCCTCTCTATGATTCAATCTGGCAGGCAGGTACGATACTCCTTCCTGTAAGAAGCGTAGGCGTGATGGGAGACGAGAGAACCTACGAATACACAATAGCCCTAAGGGCAGTGGTTTCCAATGACGGGATGACTGCAGACTGGGTACACATCCCTTATGAATTCCTTGCAAAAGTATCCAATGAAATCATCAACAAGGTAAAGGGAGTGAACAGAGTCTGCTATGACATCTCCTCCAAACCACCTGCAACAATTGAATGGGAATGATCAGACAATATCTTTTGAACTCATTTGCGGAAGGAGGCTTTGAAGGGAATCCCGCCGCCGTCTGCATTGTGGACAGCTGGCCTTCAGAGGCTCAGATGCAGCAGATTGCAAAGGACAACAATCTCTCGGAAACCGCCTTCTGCCTTTGCTCCGAAGAGGACAGACAGGAGCCGCGGTTCCATATCCGCTGGTTCACTCCCGGCTGCGAGGTTGACCTTTGCGGACACGCCACCCTGGCAACATCGTTTGTATTGTTCCGGCACTTTTTCAAAGAAGCCTCTGTCCTGCACTTTTCTTCTCGGAGCGGAGATCTTCACGTGACAAGGAAAGGCTCCGGTGATGACCTTATCGTCGTGATGGATTTCCCCGCCTACGGACTGGAGAAAGTCACCGAACCTTCTGAATCTGAAGCTGTGTTGCAGGCCATTGCGTGCAGGGGATGTGGTTTGGAAAGAAACAATGTAAAAGAAATCTGGAAAGGGATTGACTATGTGGCAGTTCTTGAAGACGCCCAGGATGTGATCAGATTCAAGCCTGATTTTGAGAAGATCAAGGCTCTTCCCGGAAGCTACAACCTCCTTGTAACTGCCAAGGCCTCCGGATGCCGCGAAGACACCATGCACGGCAAGCAGACAGATTTTGTATCGCGATGCTTCTTCCCTAAAGAAGCCATTGATGAAGATCCAGTTACCGGAAGCGCACACTGCACGCTCGGGCCACTTTGGGCCAAGAAGCTTGGCAAAACCGAACTGACGGCTTACCAAGCTTCTGATAGAGGCGGAATCCTCCACCTTACAGTATCCGAAGAAAGAGTCCTTATAGGCGGCAAGGTCAAAGAGATGTAAGAAGCGAGAGAAGTGAAGGAAGTGTAAGAGGTCAAAGGGTAGCCTATCGCTGAGGATGATGCTCCAGTATGTTCTTCATCCACTGCTGAGAAGATACGTGAGTGTAGATTTCAGTTGTAAGGATACTTTCGTGGCCAAGCATATCCTGGACTGCCCTCAGGTCTGCACCGTTTTCCACAAGGTGGGTGGCAAAGCTGTGGCGGAATGTATGCGGATGCACATCTTTCTTGATTCCGGCAGCCATGGCTGCATCCTTCACGATCTTGAAAACCATCACCCTTGTCATTTTTCCTCCTCGGCGATTGAGAAACAGCGTGTCTTCACTTTCAGAGATCCTGGTGAAGTTCCTGCTTTTTCCAAGTGTTGCACCGGTCAGGGCTCCGGGAGAGGTTTTCAGGCCAGTCTGCCGTGCAAGGTCCTTGGCATGCTGGAGACAAGCCCATCTTTCCGGAATATAGCGCTTCACGGCATCTACGGCATATTCCCCCACCGGCACCAGACGTTGCTTGTTACCCTTTCCGGTGATTCTGACGAACTGTTCATTGAAAAACAGGTCTGAAAGACGGAGACCTGTCAGTTCACTTACCCGCAACCCGCAACTGTAGAGCATTTCCAGGATGGCACGGTTGCGTATGCCTTCATAAGTGGAGAGGTTGCAGGTGGAAAGAATCCTGGTTATCTCCTCTACACTGAGTACATCCGGAAGCCTGCGGGTTATTTTAGGAGTATCAATACTTTCCATCGGGCTTTCCGGAATTCCGCCCTCCATTTTCAGAAACTTGTAGAAAGCCTTGAGGGTGCTGAGCATACGGCTCTGGGAACGGGGAGATGTACCGGTGGAAAACTTTTCAGAGATGAAGTCATCCACATCCTCTGAAGAAGCATCCGAAAAGGATGACTTTCCCCTGGCCTCGAGGAAAGAAGCAAAAATCCTGAGGTCTGAGCAATAAGACGATATGGTGTTTTTGCTCAGCGACCTCTCAAGCCGCAGATGGTCTGCAAACTCCCTTGCTTTTATCTGGAAATCATTGTTGGCCATAAATGTTATAGTATTCAGCAAATAAACCTGACTGTTTACTTTCGGGAAAGCTTGCTTCCCTCCAGAATCTTGGGACAGAGATGGGCTACGCCACATCCTTCGCAGTCCGGCTTGGTGGCCTTGCAGACATATCTGCCGTGCAGGATAAGCCAGTGATGGGCTCTCGCACGGTCTTCTTCAGGTATCTGGGCCTCAAGATCCTGCTCAACGTCAAAAGGTGTCTTGCCCTGAGAAAGCCCCATACGGTGAGCCACCCTGAACACATGGGTATCAACGGCAATCACAGGGGAGTTGTAGCAGATTGAAGCCACTACATTGGCTGTCTTGCGCCCTACCCCGGGCAGTTTCATCAGATCCTCGATACTGTCCGGGACCCGGCCTCCGAAATCGCTGATAAGCATACTGCTCATCTTGACCAGATGGTCTGCCTTGCTGTTAGGATAGGACACCGACTTTATATATCTGTAAATGTCTTCCGCAGTTGCTTTTGACATTGTCTGAGGATCCGGGTAAGCGGCCAGAAGAGCCGGCGTTACCATATTTACCCACTTGTCTGTGCACTGTGCGGAAAGAATTACAGCAACGATAAGTTCAAACGGGCTGCCATAGTGGAGCTCGCTTTTCTCGGAAATGGCGTTCTGGCGGAACCAGTCTATGATTTCCCTGTTGCGTCTGCTGTATTTTCTGGTCATGCTGCAATTCTTGGTGCTTGTCTGCGGTAATAATGCAATTCTTGGTCTTGTCTGCGGCCACACCCTCCTGCCTTAGGCGGGCATATCATCGCTGAGACTCTCGGCCGCAGAAGTATTCACTTCTTCAGTTACCTCCCGGCATTTTCCGTCCTTGCAGAGAATTATCCTCCCCGGATAACGGTCTATGATGGTGCGGTTGTGGGTTACTATGATTATGGCCGGCTTGTACTCGTGATGGATCTTCATCATCAGTGCCATGATGCCGTCTGCAGTCTCTGAATCCAAGTTGCCGGTGGGTTCATCCGCCAGGATAATGTCAGGACTGTTCAAAAGCGCCCTTGCTATGGCAACTCTCTGCTGCTCACCTCCGGAAAGCTGATATGGAATCTTGTGGGCCTTCGTCTTCAGGCCTACCATTTCCAGGACTTCTGAGCACCTCTCATTCATCTTTTCCGGATCTTTCCAGCCTGTTGCCTTTAGGACAAACATAAGGTTCTCTTCCACATTCCTGTCTGTAAGAAGCTGGAAATCCTGGAAAACCACTCCGATATTCCTCCTGAGCAGCGGAACCTGGCTCCTTTTGATGCCGGAGAGGTCATAGTCGCCAACTCTCACCTTGCCTTTTGTCACCGGCAGTTCGGCGTCAAGGGTCTTGAGGATGGAGCTCTTTCCGCTTCCCACCTTCCCGACAAGATAGACAAGTTCTCCCCTGTTGACCTGGAAGGTCACATCAGACAACACGAGGTTTCCTTCGGTGACAATATCCGCCCCCTCCAGCTTGACAAGAGGGAGAGTTTCTCCGGTAATAAATCCTTTTGAAAGAGTTTGTGGCATAATTTTCTCAGCGTAAATAACGTTTTTACAAAGATAATGCAAATTGAGTTATCTTTGGTTTTACGAAAAGGATGAATGTTATGACCATATATAGGAAATTATACTCGGCGATGTGCCTGGGAGCCGTCTTGCTAATGTTTCAATTGCCCGCATCTGCCCAGTCCTGGCAGGAGAACATGAAGGAAGCCAGACAATTGTACATAAACGGCATGTACCAGAACGCGATGCAGGTATTCCAAAAGACGGCAAGCCAATTGGAGGCCCAGGGAAGCGCGTATTCCAAAGAGGTTGAGGAGGCCGAAGGGTACAAGCTGCTGTGCGCCCTCAAACTGGGGCTGGAGGGCTCCGGCAGACAGGCCGTCAACTATGTCAGGAAATATCCCGTATCCTCTCTTGGGAAGAGCATCAGGTTTGAAGCAGCGTCCTCTTATTTCAGGGAAGAAAACTACGGCCGTGCGCTTATGCTCCTTGATGGCTTAAAACCGGCTGACATAGAAGCAAATGAAAGAGACCGTTATCTCCTTGAAAAGGGAATCTGCCTGATGAATGAAGGCAGGATGATAGAAGCCCAGAACCACTTCATGGAGGTCCAAGACAAGAGCAAGCTGCACGGTCAGGCCCAGTATTATCTCGGTTTCATCGAGTATCAGGAAGGCCGTTTCGCTCAGGCCATCGAATATTTCAACAATGTAAAGGAAAGCCACCCGAAGGCCAAGCTCATGCTGGCTGAATGCCACTTCATGCTGAAGGACTATCCTTATGTCAGGGCTCATTCAGACGATGCCAACCTGTATGAAGGCTCAGAAAGAGCGCGTTTTGCCAGAATAATCTCCGAGTCTGCCTTTGCCTTGGGATCCAACCAGGAAGCAGAGAGATGGTTTGAATTATACTCCCGGCAGAAAGAGCTTACCAAGACAGACGCCTTTTATGCCGGACAGATAGCCTACTCACAGGGTAACTGGAGGAAAGCCGCTTCCCTGTTCGAGGAATGTATAGGATTCAGGGATTCGGATTCTCTTACCCAGAACGCACTCTACCGCCTGGCCAGATGCAAGATAGAGGAAAAAGACAAGGTTGCCGCTGCTGATGCTTTCCAGAAAGCGTCCCAGATGGATTTCAACCCTCAGGTCAAAGAGGACGCATTCTTCAACTATGCCAAACTGAGCTTCGACCTTTGGGGCAATGCAGACAATCTCTACAAGTATCTGGAGCAATATAGACCGGATACCAGGAAAAAAGACGAGACCTACGGATACATAGCAGCCAAATGTCTTGAAGAAAACAATTACGAAGAAGCCATAAAGTCTTTGCAGATGATATCTTCTCCATCAGACAAAGACAAGGCTAATCTACAAAAAGCCAACTTCTTCCAGGGTATAGACCTGCTCAGGCAGGGGCGCTACCTCCCTTCTGTCAAGTATCTGGAAGACGCATCCTCAGACGGGAACGCCACTATCGGGAATCTTTCTTCTTACTGGCTGGCTGAAAGCCTGTTCCGCCAGGGCAAGTTCCAGGAATCCCTCGACATTCTTTCTGATCTTCAGCAGGATCCAGGTTTCAAAGGCACATCAGAATATGCCGTTTCTTATTTCAACAGCGGGTATGACCGCCTCAGGCTCAAGGATGTTGAAGGAGCATATAGAGATTTCGGGAAGTATTTGTCACTCGCATCTGACGGTGGAGAATATGTCCTGGAAGCGCGTCTTAGACAAGCTGACTGCAAGTTCATGCAGAGGGATTTTCCTGCAGCCTCCTCCCTGTATTCATCCATAACACCCCTTACCGCAAAAGGAACCCTCTACGCGCCACTGCAGGAAGCTGTTTCACAAGGGCTTATGGGAAACGCCAAAAAGAAGGTTGAGATTCTCAAGAAATATACTTCAGACACTTACCGCAACAGCGAGAAGTTCAGCGAAGCCCTCTACGAACTTGGGCGCACCCAGGTACAGCTGGCAGACAGCAAATCAGCCGAAAAGACTTTCCGCCGCCTCGTGGAAAACCCTTCAGACAGTCTGTTCTACGGCAAGGCCCTCATAGAACTCGGAATGTTGTATGCAAATATGTCAGACAGCCCAAAGGCCAAGATGTATCTTAGGAAAGCGGCTGAATTCGCACCGTCTGAAGAAGAGACCCAGACAGCCATGAACGCCTACCAGAACATCTGCATCCAGGAAGGCAATCCTGACGAATTCCACAAGTGGGTTTCTTCACTTCCTTCTGATGCCAGGAATATGCCCGGAAGCAAGGAAGACAGGATACGGCTTCTGTTCAATTCCGCAGAGCAGGTGTTCCTTGCGGAAAAATATGATGCCGCCGCAAAGGCGTTTGAAAGTTTCATCGCTGAGTATCCGGATTACAACCCAGACAAGACCTGGTACTACCTGGCCGAGGCACGCTCCATGGTTTCAGACTTCTCCGGTGCTGCAGAAGCTTATTCTCACCTGGCTTCCATCTCCCAGGGGCAGAACCAGACCAAACAGTATGCGCTCAGCGAACTGGGGATGCTTTTCAAAGGGAAGGAATACAACAAACTGATTCTTAAATCGTCTTCTTATATGGAGAAACTGGACTTTGCAGAAGAACAGGCCAGGTTGATTTCCTACTACAAGGCAAAATCTCTCCTGGCGGAAGGAGATGCGGACAAGGCTGTGGACCTTCTGCTGGACGTGGCCGAGGACATTCAGGATGAAATCGGGGCTGAGTCTGCCTATCTGCTTGTCAAAGACGCCTATGACAGAGGAAAATACGAGAAGGTGGAACGGCTGGTATTCTCAATCGCTGAGCAGAATACACCTCAGATGTATTATCTGGCAAAGTGCTATCTGCTTCTCGGCGATTCCTACTTTGAGCAGGAAGACTTTGAGCAGGCAAGCGCCGTTTACAACAGCATCTATACTTCCTACCAAGGTGATGCCCAAATTAAGGATACGGCCCTTGCCAAGAAAAAAGAGGCCGAGGAACAGTTGAAAAAACAGGTCAAAAAGATTTGACAGATCATTGACGATTAACAAAACAACGATATGACAAAAATAAGGAAAGGACTTTTGGCGGTTGCCCTGGCAGTTGTTGCCGGCAGCATCGTAAACAGTGTTCATGCCCAGAACCCTACGGGAAGGGTGGAGGTGAAGAAAGACTATGAGACAGACCTTACCGGAGCAAAGAAAGGCACTCTTAAAGTGGATTTCTCCGATACCTTGAAGAAGTTTGACCTGAACATGGATTACCGGATCCAGGACAGGCAGCTCAGAGACCTTTACGCATTCTCGCCGATGCCTTCCGCCAAGATTTCTGCAAAAACCAAGGAAGAGGTTGCTTCCTTCTTCGGCAAAGCAGGTATTTCATTTCCATTCTCCCCTACTTTTGCTCTCTGGTATCAGCCTGACTTTAATGTAAATACAGACATTGTAACTATCAAAGCATCTCACGACTCATACCACGGCAAGGCAAGACTTGCAGACATAAAGCCAGACGGAAAAGTGTTCGCAACATCCGACAAGGTCCAGGCTAAGGAGTGGAAGAATACCGTCGGCGCGTCATACACCCATCTTTGGGAAGATGCTCAGCTAAACGCAGACCTCAATTTTCGCAACGGCCACAATACATACTACGGAATAGATCTGGCAAGATACAGGCTGGCCGGCTGGACGGCAGATGCCGAAATGCTGAACAGCAAGAAATACATGAAAGACAACCTCAGCCACGATTACAACCAGTTTGAAGTTTCTTTAGGGGCAAATTCAATCGAATCTGACAATTACAGCGGAAAGTTCCACTACAGCGGCAACCTGTCATTCACAACCACTGCGGATGATGCCAAATTCGGACTTGTTTCCGCTACAACCAACAAGTTCAAACTGAAAGAGAATCTTCTCAAGGCCAGTATAGAAGCTGGCCCTACCGTAGGCAAGTACTCCATGCTCACTGCCGGCATCAGCTCACAGACAGCCATATACAAGGATGCTCAAGATTATCACCTTAGTCTTCTGGAAGGAACACTTGTTTACAAGCTCAGAAGAGACAGGCTGACTATGGACCTGGGCGCCAGGATAAGTTTCAGCTTCAACAACAAAGACGGAAGCGACAAGTACCATAACTTCATCTCCCCGAAGGTCAGGATCACTTACAGGTTCGACGACAACAAGACCTGGGCCTATGCGGTTGCAGAAGGAGGAAACGTGATAAACAGCTATGCGTCTTTGCTTGAGAGATTCCCTTATGTCTCTCCCCTGGCCGATATCAGGGAAAGCGGAACGCCGCTCTATGCCAAGGCGGGAATAAAGGGAATCGCCGCTCAGGGACTGGACTATGACGTCTATGCCGGAGGGGCCTACCGCAAGGGAATGCTCCAGCTTAGCGGCAATCCGCTGAACGCCACCTACTCCAACCACGTTGAAGGATTCATAGGAGCCAGACTCAACTACAAGACTGACGGCTTTGCCGCCGGAGCAGATGCCAAATACTCTTTCTACACGGAAGGCAAGAAATACAGCGGTGCAATCCAGGCTCTGGACGGAACTTTGATCATAACTCCCGCCCCGGAAGACTATGCGGTAAAGGGAAAGCCAGCCGGCTACCCTCCATTTGAGGCCAACATCTATGCGGAAGCCAATTTTGATGAAAAGCTGTTCATAGGAGCTACCCTTTATGCCCGTTCAGCTACACCTGCATCCCCTTTCCTTTCCGGAGGCATCAAAACCAAGTACAAGGGCTATGCAGACCTGGGTGTCTATGCTCAGTATGTCATTGACAATCACTTTACTGCGTACATAAACGGAGGAAATCTTCTCAATGCCCGCCGCATCAATTACGGTATGTATGTGGAAAGAGGCATAAATGTTGGCGTCGGAGTCTTGGTTAAGTTCTGATTTTTTCCTAACTTTGCTAGGATATTAATTTTAGGAAAAAATGAGCGATAAAGAGTTGAACCAAAATGTTCCGCAGGAGAATTACAATGCGGAAAGCATTCAAGTACTTGAAGGGTTGGAAGCTGTAAGAAAGCGTCCATCAATGTATATCGGAGATATTGGAGAGAGAGGACTTCATCATCTTGTTTATGAGGTTGTTGACAATTCCATAGACGAGGCTCTTGCAGGATTCTGCAACGATATAAACGTAACTATAAACGAAGACAATTCCATTACCGTATCCGACAACGGACGAGGCATCCCTACCGGAATGCATGAGAAAGAGCACAGAAGCGCTCTGGAAGTTGTACTTACCATACTGCATGCAGGTGGCAAGTTCAACAAGGGAAGCTACAAGGTTTCCGGAGGTCTCCACGGCGTTGGTGTGTCCTGCGTCAACGCTCTCTCCATCTATCTGAGAGCGGAAATCCACCGTGAAGGAAAGATATTTGTCCAGGAATACTCAAAGGGCAAGCCTACTTCTGAAGTCAAGGTCATAGGAGAGGCACAAGACACTGGAACAATAATAACCTTCCGTCCTGACCCTGAAATCTTCACTCTTACCACTGTTTACAATTACGAGACTCTCGCCACAAGGCTCAGGGAGCTTGCTTTCCTGAACAAGAAAGTGAGACTTACCCTGACGGACAAGAGAGTCAAGGAAACAGGTGATGACGGAGTGGAAAGGCCTGTAGAGAAGAAGCAGGTATTCTATTCAGAAGAAGGACTTAAGGAGTTTGTCGCCTATCTTGACGCCAACCGTACACCGCTTACTGAAAAACCGATCTCGCTGGAAACAGACAAGACAGGTATCCCTATTGAGATCGCGATGCAGTACAACACTGAATACAGTGAGAACGTACATTCATACGTAAACAACATCAACACCATAGAAGGAGGTACGCATCTGACCGGTTTCCGCGGTGGATTGACCTCCACCCTCAAGGCCTATGCAGACAAGAACGATCTTCTGAAGAAAGCCAAGGTGGAGATCTCCCCTGATGACTTCCGGGAAGGTCTGACCGCAGTGATCTCAGTCAAGGTGGCCGAACCTCAGTTCGAGGGCCAGACAAAGACCAAACTCGGAAACGCCGAGGTGCGTTCCGCTGTAAGCAAGGCTGTAAGCGAGGCTCTCGAGAACTATCTGGAAGAGAATCCTGCTGACGCAAGGAAAATCGTTGAAAAAGTTATCCTTGCCGCACAGGCCAGACAGGCTGCCCGCAAAGCCAGGGAGATGGTCCAGAGGAAGAGCGGCATGAGCGGCGTGGGAATGCCTGACAAACTTGCTGACTGCTCAGACAGGGATCCTGCAAAGTGCGAGCTTTTCATCGTTGAGGGAGATTCAGCAGGCGGTACCGCCAAGGAAGGCAGAAACCGCCAGTATCAGGCAGTCCTTCCTCTGAGGGGAAAGATTCTCAACGTGGAAAAGGCTATGGAGCACCGCGTGTTTGACAGTGACACCATCCGCAACATCTACACGGCTCTGGGAGTTACAGTCGGAACCGAGGAAGACAGCAAGGCACTTAACCTGAGCAAACTCAGATACCACAAGATAATCATCATGGCCGATGCGGACGTGGACGGTGCGCACATCACCACATTGATCCTCACATTCTTCTTCCGCTACATGATAGACCTTATCAAGAACGGATATGTGTACTGCGCAACCCCTCCTCTGTACAAAGTGGAGAAGAAGAGCCAGAAAGAACCTAAGCCGAACTACTGCTGGAGCGACGAGGAGAAAGACAAGATCGTGGAAGAGCTTGGTGGCATCAATGCCGTCAGAATCCAGAGATACAAAGGTCTTGGAGAGATGAGCCAAGATCAGCTGGCTGACACTACAATGGATCCTGAACACAGGATTTTGAGGAAAGTTTACATAGAAAATGCTGCTGAAGCAGACAGGATATTCTCAATGCTGATGGGTGACGACGTGCCGCCGAGAAGAGAATTCATTGAGCAGCATGCAAAATACGCAAACATAGATGCATAAAAGAACAAAGCACATAATTCTTTTTCTGTGGGTTCTGCTTTTTGCCTCACCGCAGATTGAAGCTCAGTCAAAGGTAATCCAGAGCATCAAGAGCATCTTTACCAGAGAAAACAAGATATCTGCGGAAAAAGCATACAGAGACAGCATTTACTTCAGCATTCCAAAGGAGAAGCTAACCGGTATAGACTATGTATCCCTCACAGGCAACACAATCAACAGCCTCTGGGGCGGTGACATCTGGACCGAGGCTGGCTATATCCCTCAGATCACATTGCCTGTGGAAGACGGTGACGGTCCTGAATACTATGCAGGAACCTTCAATATTTCTGATTACACTGCCCAGGCTCTGGAAGAAAAAGAAGATTTTGACGAGGAGATAGACTTTTCAGAAACCCCTGAGGAATACAGCATCTGGACAAATGCCTCCATCAATCCTTACAACGTCAAGCTCTCCGAGAGCATGAAAGACACCGTGAAGATTGATGTAAGCAGTTTCACCTCTCCCGGTTACAGGTATGTCACTTCAGAATTCGGACCGCGTTGGGGAAGGCTCCATGCCGGAATAGATCTCAAGGTTTTCATCGGCGACACGATTTGCAGCGCCTTTGAAAATGGAGTGGTGAGAATTACCAAGTTTGACAGAAGAGGATATGGCAACTATGTGGTGGTAAGGCATGAGAACGGCTTGGAAACCCTCTACGGGCACATGAGCAAGATTCTGGTGGAGGAAGGGCAGCACCTTGATGCTGGAGAACCTCTTGGCCTCGGCGGCAGCACAGGAAGAAGCACCGGACCTCACCTCCACTTTGAACTCAGATATCTGGGCAACCCCATCAACCCGAGAGACGCTATAGATTTCGGCATAGGGAAGATTCACGACAACACACTCATTCTCACCAAGAACAACTTCAGGTATCAGAATATAAAGTATTCCAAGAAGTCCAAAGGCAGGTCATATTCAAAGAAGGGAGGGAAGAAGGTTGTCAGGTCCACTGGCAAGTCCAAAGGCAAAGGAACCACCATTACAGTAAGAAAGGGGGACACCCTCGGTGCCCTGGCCCGCAGATACGGCACCACTGTCTCAAAGATACAAAGGCTTAACGGAATGAGGACTACAAAGATCCGCGCCGGACAAAAGCTGAGAGTGAAATAGGTACTGACTACGACAAAACAAATACAACACACAATGGATATTTTTGAAAGAATACAACAGAATGAAGGCGGACCTTTAGGACAATACCGCAAAAGAGCGAAAGGTTACTTCATGTTCCCGAAACTGGAGGGAGAAATCCAGCCATATATGACATTCCAGGGCAAGAAGATGCTGGCTTGGACATTCAACAACTATCTTGGCCTGGCAAATGATCCTGAAGTGAGAAAGGTTGATGCAGAAGCTGCTGCAAAGTGGGGTCTGGCTTACCCTATGGGAGCCAGGATGATGAGCGGCCACACTTCTCTTCACGAGCAGCTGGAGAGAGAACTCGCCGAGTTTGAATGCAAGGAGGACGCTTTCCTGTTCAACTTCGGATATCAGGGAATGATTTCCACCCTTGACGCCCTTCTGACAAGAAGAGATGTTGTCGTGTATGACGAGGAATGCCATGCCTGCATCATGGACGGTCTGAGACTCCACATGGGATACCGCATGAAATATGCCCACAACGACATAGCAGACTGCGAAAAAGTCCTCAACCGAGCATCCAAGAGAGCACAGGAGCAGGGCGGAGGCGTATTGCTCGTTACCGAGGGCGTTTACGGAATGACAGGTGCAATGGGTATCCTCGACAAAATCGTTGAACTCAAAAAGAAATACAGTTTCAGGATACTCATCGACGATGCCCACGGATTCGGCGTGATGGGAGAGCACGGAAGAGGAACTTCCGAGGAACTCCACTGCATGGACGGCATTGACCTTTACTTTGGAGCGTTTGCCAAGGCCATGGCATCCATCGGAGGTTTCATCGCAGGTCCGAAAGACATTATCAACTACCTCAGATACAATCTCCGCAGCCAGATCTACGCAAAGAGCCTTCCTATGCCTTTCGTTGAAGGAAACCTCAAGAGGCTTGACATGATAAGGAAAGGAGACGACAGAAGAAAGCATCTGTTCAAGATAGCCAGAGCTCTCCAGAGCGGACTCAGGAACCTGGGATTCGACGTTGGTCCTGCAGAGGCTTGCATCACTCCGGTATTCGTTCACGGCACGGTTCCTGAAGCAACCAACATGCTGGTTGACCTCAGGGAAAACTACAACATCTTCTGCTCAGTGGTTGTTTACCCTGTAGTTCCTCAGGGAGTCATAATGTTCCGCCTGATCTGCACCCAGATGCACCAGATGGAGCACGTGGAGTACACCTTAAAGGCCTGGGCTGAAATAAAGAAAAAGCACGAGGCAGGCTACTATAGCGGAAGCACTGACATCCAGGACAAAGCTATTGACTAGTACGGAAAACTTGCCGTCAAAGTCAAACCAGACAATCAAAGCTTATCTAATGGGACGTTTTGACAATAAAGTGGTTATAATTACAGGGGCCAGTTCGGGTATCGGACTGGCCGCTGCACGTCAGTTCGCATCTGAAGGAGCAAGCGTGGTGCTTGCAGCCAGAAGCGCTGACAAACTCAAGCAGACATTCTGCGAACTGTCTGAAAAAGGCAAATATGGAGACCGTTTCCTTGCCGTTCCTACAGACGTGACAAAAGAAGAAGACTGCAAGACGCTGGTACGTTGCACCGTGGAAAAGTTCGGCAAGATAGACGTTCTGGTAAACAATGCGGGCATATCCATGAGAGCAATGTTCAAAGACCTTGAGCTGGACGTGATCAGACGGCTGATGGACGTGAACTTCTGGGGAACTGTCTATTGCACCAAATATGCCCTCCCATACCTTCTGGAGAGCAAGGGAACTGTCGTGGGGGTAATCTCCATCGCAGGTTTCAAAGGGCTCCCAGCCAGAACCGGATATTCTTCCTCAAAGTTTGCCATCTACGGTTTCCTGGACACTCTCAGAGTTGAGCATCTGAAAGACAACCTCAATGTTCTGGTATTCGCTCCCGGTTTCACGGCTTCCAACGTAAGGTTTGCCGCTCTTACCGCAGACGGCACGCCTCAGGGTCAGACTCCAAGGGAAGAGGGAAAGATGATGAGCGCGGAAACCTGCGCAAAGAAACTTACCCAAGCCGTTTACAAGAGAAAGTCTCAGGTCATACTCACCCCTATCGGGAAACTGACAGTGTTCCTCAACAAGTTTGTTCCAAGACTGGTTGACCGCCTGGAATACAACTACATGAAGAAAGAACCGGACTCCCCGCTCAAATAATCCAGGGCGGACAGAGTCAATTGTACCGGATGGTTTGGAGTTTTGATTTTCACTCCCATATATTTGCAATTCAAAACAAAGAAAAGAGTGTTATGAATTGTATGTTTTTATATATTTGCAGTGTAATTATACTTGGTAATTAGCTCGCTAAAGGCAGGCTCTAGGCTCTAACTAGATGTCTGCCTTTGATTTTTACCGAGGGGAGGTGGCTGAACAAGGGAGCTGAAGTTCTTCGAGCTAAATTATCAAGTAAAATGAAAAAGAGAACTCAAGCAAGAATTGTCTGCATTTCCATTAGGATGGAGAAAATCAGACTAGTCAAAGTAAGGGCTTTCAAGCGCTTTCGCAATGGCAAGGTCGAGAAGGTCAAAGCCCATTACCGCAGATATTAGAGCTACCTGCAAAGGCTCTGACCCTCAACCTTTCTGAATGAAACTATCCTATCCCCTCGGTTTTCATTTACCCAATAAATCTCAGCGCAGGTGCTTTTTCCGAATAATCAATACACTTGGATATACGGTTGAATTGAAACGGATTACGTTTTAAGACACTCTTTTAGTTTTGATGTCAAGAGTGAAGATTCAGTCAAAGGATCTTTTGTATTCAATATTTCAGGGCGGACAGAGTCAAATGTACCGGATGGTTTGGCACATCTCCACACATCCGATAATTTTGATCTATAGTTAAACAACAAATAAATTATGGCTACCATTTTGGTATCCATAATTTTTATAAATTTGCGGAGGATTAAAATGGGATTTGACATGATTATTATCAACAGCAGAGAGTTCCGCTCCAACCAGAGCAAATACTTGATAATGGTTGCAAAGGGCGAAGATGTTATTCTCAAGACAAGAAGTCTTGGAAGCTTCAAGATAACTCCTGTCACAAAAGACGATGCCCTGGTAAGCAAGGCAGAAATGATGAAGAAAATAGAAGAAGCCCGTAAAGAAATTCTTTCGGGGAAAGGCAAGAATTTAAGTTCAGCTGAAGAGTTATCCTCATTTCTCAAATCGTTATAAAGGAATGAACCCGGAGCTTTTGAAAAGGCAAGTAAACTTCTGTTTGAACTAATTGACCACCCAGAAACAGGAACAGGAAAACCGGAGAGGCTTCTTGGAGACCTCTCCGGGAAATGGTCAAGGAGAATAAACAAGAAACACCGCCTTGTTTATGAGATTGTAAACAAGACTGTTAGGGTCTTTGTTCTTTCATCTTACGGTCACTATTCAGAGAAGTGACACCTGATATTCTCAGCGATTTTGGAGACAAGGAGCGTGCGGGCTTCTTTGCTTGTCCAGCCTATGTGAGGAAGGAGGATGGCTTTTGTCTTGTCCTCAATCTTCAGGTAAGGAGACGTTTCAGGAATCGGTTCCCTTGAAAAGACATCTATTCCGATCCCCTCTATCAGGTTGTCGTTTAAGGCTTTCACAAGGTCAGCCTCGTTGATGATTCCGCCTCTTCCTATGTTGATGACCTTTGCGGTTTTCTTGCAGAGAGACAGCTTGTCATAAGTCACCAGGTCTTTGGTCTTGTCATTGAGTGGAGCGTGGACAGAGATGAAGTCTGATGTTCTGAGGAGTTCTTCCAGGCTCAAACTCTGATACTTGTCGGAATGAGGCTTACCGCTGGTAGCGTAATAGACGACCTCCATCCCGAAGCCTTCCGCCAGGGCGGCCACACGGCTACCTATTGTTCCCAGGCCTATGATTCCGAGCCTTTGGCCTTTGAGCTCCCCCCATTTTCTGGTAACATCGGAGACGAGATTTCCTTTTGTGTATTCCCCGCTTTTTACCTTGTTGTCATAATATGCGGTATGGCAGGAAAGCCCGAGCAACATAGCCATTGTAACCTGTGCCACGCTTTCTGTTGAATAGCCGGCCACGTTCTTTACCGGAATACCCTTGGAAGCGGCATAGCCGAGGTCCACATTGTTTGTTCCGGTAGCCGCTATGCAGATGAGCTTAAGCTTAAGCTTACGGCCCCAGTCAATCTGCTGGCGGCCTATCTGTACCTTGTTTATTATCAAGACATCGCAATCGCCTATTCTCTCCTCTACCTGATCCGGAGAGGTGAACGGGTATGTTACAAGTTCTCCAAGAGAAGCTATTGGCTCCAGGGAAACATCTTCCCCTATTGAAGCCGCATCAAGAAACACTATCTTCATATCTCTGAATATTTACCAAGCGAGAGCTGAGGCTCCGAGTATTGCGGCATCAGACTCGTTGAGAGCACTGACAAGGACCTTAACCTTCCCCTTCCAAAGGAAGACCACATTCTCGTTCATCGAATCCACAAGCTGCTCCATAAAATACTTCTTCGCGTGAGTCAGTCCACCAAAGAGAATGATAGCTTCCGGAGCAGTGAAAGGAATGAAGTCTGCAAACTTTTCTCCCATAATCTTTCCGGTGTATTCGAAGATCTTGACTGCCAGCTTGTCTCCTTTTTCTGCCGCGTCAAACACATCCTTGGAGGTTATGTCTTTCACCTTGCGCAGAAGGCTGGGAGTATTTGTCTTCTCCAGCATTTCCACAGCTGTTCTGGCTACTCCGGTAGCCGAGCAGTAGGTTTCAAGACATCCCTTCTGGCCGCAAGGGCATTCCCTGCCATTCTTTACAGCACAAGTGTGCCCAAGTTCACCGGCATGGCCGTCGTGGCCGTTTACCAGCCTTCCGTCAACAACTATCCCGCTGCCTACTCCAGTGCCCAAAGTGATTACTATAAAGTCTTTCATTCCCTTGGCGGCCCCGTACTTCATCTCGCCTATCGCAGCTGCATTGGCATCGTTGGTCACTATCACCCTCATTCCGCTCAGCTTCTTGGACAGTTCGTTTGCAAAGTGGATTGTCTTGCCTTTGGCCCACATAAGATTTGTAGGTTCAACGATGTCTCCGGTATAGTAGTTTCCGTCAGGAGCTCCTACACCAATCCCGTTGAGGTTGTCCAGCCCGATGTCAACAGTCAGTTCCTTGATGGCATCGCTGAGAAGAGTTATAAACTTGTCAGCCTCCTTGTATTTGGTGCTGATGACTTTTCTGGCAAGGATGTTTCCTTTTCTGTCAACGATACCGATCTTGGCTGTCTGACCGCCGATATCCACACCGGCCACATAATTCTTTTTCATAGTGCAACTTATTTATTGTCAATAATTTTCATCGCGATTATATTAAAGGAGACAGGAGACGGAAGAAACTCTCCTTGACCTTCTGGACTTTGCTCCTCTTTTTCCAACTGTCAAGGGAAACCTCTTCACACAATGAAATATCCCGGACAAAGCGTGCTTCCACGGAAGAAGCGCATCCTCGGTCATACATCACGGACATTATCTCAAAATTGTGCTCAAAGCTCCTCTCATCCATATTGGCGGAACCGATGATAGCCATCTTGGAATCCACGCTTATTACTTTTGAGTGGTTGAACCCGTCTTTGAACAGATAGACCTTGACTCCAGCTTCCAGAAGCTCGGTTATGTATGACCGTGTACAGTAATGAGCCATCTGGCTGTCTCCCTTGTATGGAATCATAAGCCTGACATCTATCCTGCCCAGGGCCGCAACTTTTATGGCATCCAGAATCGTCTCGTTTGGAGTGAAATATGGAGTAACTATGTAAATATGGTCTGTAGCTGAGGTTATTGCAGTAAAATAGCATTGCATGATGCCCGCCCAATCGCTGTCAGGCCCTGATGATATGATCTGGGAATAAACGTTGCTGTTCTTTCCGGACAGGACCTTCTTGCCAACCTTTATATGAGGGAAATACTGTCTGGACAGAAACATCTTGTGCTGGACGACGAAATAGCGGTCCAGCATAAAACTGGCCTGCAGGGAGAATACGCTCTCTCCGGTAATCTTCACCTGGGTATCGTGCCAAAGCCCGCCGTTCATGCCGTAATAGTACCTGTCCGCTATATTGACTCCTCCCAAAAAACCAGTATCCCCGTCCACTACCAGTATTTTCCTGTGGTTGCGGTAATTGATCTTGGACATTGGCATAAACAGGTGCACCGGGGAGAAAACCATCACTTCAATGCCGGCGTTTTCCATCTGGCGCCGCAGTTTCCTGGATATCTTCGGACTGCCTACATCGTCATACATAAGCCTGACTTCCACACCGGACTTGGCCTTCTCCATCAGAAGAGAGATGAACTTGTTGCCTATGCGGTCATTTTCAAGTATGTATGTCTGGAGATGAATGTGGTTTTCTGCTCCCTGTATGCTGGCATACATTGCATTGAGGGCATCGCGACCATTATAGTAGAACTCGATGTCGTTGTTGAAATCAACAAGGGAATAACTGTTCTTGAGGTTCTGGTAAATGAGTTTTTTGAACGGTTTCATATCCCCCGTAAGGAACTCGGGAGCACTATCAAGTTCCAGACTCTGGTCTGCACAAAGGTCCTTCCTTACCTTGATGTCGGCCAGCCCCTTTCTGGAGAACAATTTCTTTTTCCTGAAATTCTGCCCGAACGTGAAGTACAGCAGGATACCCAGATACGGCAGCAGAATCATCACGGCAATCCAGGAAAGTGTCTTGACCGGGTTCTGCCTTCTGAGAATCATTGCGACGGAAGCGTAAATCGCTATGCAAAAGTTCATTGCATAGAGAACAGCAGACAGAATCGGCCAGAAAGTATGCCAAGAAAAAAGTATCATTCACCCATTGGTTTGAAAGCTTTGTACAAGACAGAAATGCCTCCTGTCTGGCTCTTGTATCCTGCATCCTGGAACCCCGCTTCGGTGAGTTCTTTGCAAAACATTTCAAATTTAGGAAATTTTTCCACAGACCTTATGAAGTACTCATAAGCGCCCCTGTCCTTCCCCTTGGTAAGGGCAGAAGCCAGGCGAGGAATCATATACTTGAAATATGGCTTGTAAAAAAATCTCATGAAGGCGTTTCTCGGCTGCCCGAACTCCAGTATTAGAAGCGCTCCTCCAGGAGAGAGGACTCTAAGTATTTCCCTCAGCGACGCTGGCCTGTTGTCAAAGTTCCTTATGCCGTAACCGATTGTGACAATGTCTATAGAACCGTCTTCAAACGGGAGGTTGGCCCCGTCTCCCATCTCAAGCACCGGCTTGGGGTACCTGGAATACTTGCCACCCCAAAGCGCATCTATCTTCTTCTTTCCTACCTCCAGCATCCCTTCGGAAATGTCCGCTCCAGAAACATTAAGCCCCTTCTTCGCAAGAGCAATGCTGAGATCCCCTGTTCCGCAGGCAAGGTCCAGCACCTTTATCGCAGACAGGTCGGTTCCCCGTCTCAAGGCGAGTTCAGAAGCTACGCCTGAAGCCGTACGGGCACAGCTTTTCCTCCAGCTTTTGTCTATGTTCAGAGAGAAAAGATGGTTGAAACGGTCATAGTTTCCAGAGATATCGTTGAAAATTGGAGATGTATCCATAACTGTGTGCGAAGTTACAAAATGCACTGCCCAAACCAAAATATCAATAAAATCATTGTAATTTCGGCAAAAGTTGTATATTTGCACTCCCTGATTGCCCAGGTGGTGGAATGGTAGACACGCTAGTTTCAGGGACTAGTGCCAGCAATGGTGTGCAAGTTCGACTCTTGTCCTGGGCACTCAAAAAAAGAGGTGATTGTTTCACCTCTTTTTTTGCACCCTTCCACTCCACTTTTCGCACTCAGCGCAAGGGGCCAGCCTGTTCTGAGAAACAGTCTTCTTTCTCCCTGATTAATCTTTCTTCTCAGAGACAATACCTTCTTCCGAGAAGTCCAGATACTTCTCAAGGTTCAACTGGTCAGGATTGGATGGCATTTTAACGCTGTCGCCGACCAGAATGGTCATTATCTTGACATCTGCAGGGCAATAGAACTTTGGAAGAACCGGGCCTGCAACCTTCACAACTCTCAGCCACAGAGCCTCTTCCATATTCACTTCCTCCAGAAGTTTGTTATGGCTCAGGTCGATTCCTTCAACGGTTGTATTGCCTAAATGCAAACGGACAAGCTTAGGGAAAAACCTCAGGAAATCATAATTGTCTATGACGTTGGACCGCCCCCCGAAGTGAAGCGAGAGTGTTGTTGCCTCAGCTGCTTCCGCATAGGTAACCTTTCCATTCTGATTGGCGTCACATCCTGTGAAGCAACGGGAGAAAAAGTTGCCTTCTTCTATGGTGATGAAAACATCATTGCCGTCCTTATCCGTGACAGAGACCTTGCAAGCGTCATCAGTTTCCTTACGGATGTATTTTTTGCTGTTTGTCCAAATATCATCTGAAGTTGGTTTGACCATATTCACGCCTGGGGCAAACAGTATTGTCAGATTCTTGGACCTTGCACCTGTGTAATCCACTTCCCTTATTTTCGGATTGTTCCTCAGATCGATGGTATCCACATCTGTATAACCGGTATAGAGGTACTCAAGGTTAGGGAAATAGCGGAGATCATCATAACTGGAAATTTGGAACATATCGCTTCTGTTCGCCATGAGCGAAAGGCTGATAACAGCTTTGGCTTCCTGTTCCGATACTTTTCCGTCGCGATCGGCATCTACCTGCACTTTGATACGGTTTTCTTTGAAGCGCAGGTTCTGGGCGCAGCTGAGACTTGTTGCCAGCAACCCAAACAATATAAGTATTGAGCGTTTCATAACTATTTAATTTTAGTGTTTATGATTCAAAGGTCAAAGGGTTCTGCGTTCTTCAGGTTTTTCAGTTTTTTCAGGCTCCTTTGTTATTTTACTTTCTTCAGGTTTTTCAAGGTTTTTCTTGGTGTACAGATAAATAGCTCCTGCTACAAGGGCGATGAAGACGACATATATAAAGATTGCCTGGTTTCCGGTGTGCCTGAGCCAAAGGATAAGGTAGTTGACTGCGCCCAAGGCAGCTCCGCCCAGAAGCAGGATGAATGAGGCTTGGATGACTGCTCTTCCGCCTGCCGGTTTAATTTTACCGGTGAAAACCCTGATGAGCACAACGGCCGCCGGCAAAAGACCTACAATCACTGAAATCAGGATTCTCCAATTCCTGCTTTTGCGTTCTTCTTCCTCGTGTTGGGCGATAGACTGTTCAAAGGAATCGAATTTCTCCTTCATTTCCCTGTACTCGTCATTGCCGTAGATTTCCTCAAGCTGTTTAAGATATTCATAATTGCTACCCTGAGCCTTGAGGCTCGCTCCCGATAGCAGAATGGCAGCCAAAAGGCTGATGATTATTATGTTCTTCCTGTAAGTCATTTTGCAGGTTATTTCGAGTCCATAAATCCTGGAAGCAGCTGCTCGACAACTTCCTGTTCATCATTGTTATGCTCCAGTTCCAAAGTGCTTATGCTGAATGCCCGGCCTCCGCCAATCGCTTTAAGTACAGCCTCCTCGTTCCATGCTGCCGGATTTTTGCCGCCAGCTGCATAATAAAGCATTTCCTTTCCCGGTTCTTTCTTGGAAGAACACAGTTCATAATAATGGACTGTATTGCCGGCCGATGTCCGCACTTCTCCTTTCTGTTGCCATAAACCTTTGACATGGTTCTCCTTGTAGATGTCGTTATCGTGTGACAATACCAGATACTGCCGGCGTCCATCCATCCATAGCGCCACTATTTCAGGAGGACTTACAGGATTGGATGACAGACAGAGCAACACCCAGGATTTGCTTCCATCCACGAACTTGTTGCCACGATCTTCCATAAAGGCGAACGGCACGCTGAAATCAGCCCACCAGTCATCAGATGTTATCTGGACAGGAAAGCCTCCGGTCTTTCTGATCCAGTACAAATCCCTTTTACAAGTGGTTGGATTCCACGCGGTAAAGAACAAAAGTACACCATCTGGAGACTGGACATAATTGCTATGATGTTCTGTACCCCTGAAATCATATAAACTAACACTGTCGGAAGCGATAAGGATCGATTCAAGCGTTTCACCATAGCTGTCCCACTTTTGAGGGTCCACTGTCACTGGTGGTTCAAGTGACATATTTTCCTTCATCAACGAACGGACCGGCACACCGTCGCGGAGGTAGTATAAAAATATTTCCTTGCCTTCTACAGCCAAGCGCGGGGAAGTAATTTCTATGACCTTGGAACCGTCTCCCGGGTCTGCTGGCTTGGAATCATAGCCGCAAGCAACAACTGCAAGGGCTGACAGCAAAACAACGATTATCTTTTTCATCCTACCTGCTATTTATAATCTTTTCCAAGCTTCATGAGCCTCATTCTCTGACGAGTATGTTCCTCCTACCTGGCGGAAGCCGCGGGAGAAAACCGCATACCTTCCTTCCTGGATTTTGATTATATAAAAAGGTCCCCGATCGCTTTTGTAGCACCGTATATCCTTCATGGTGTCAGACTGCCACCCACCCATGTCAAAATGGATACTCTGACCATTCCAGTTGTATATCGTTGCCTTTGTTCCCTTCTTGTCCCTGGCGATTACGGCGTCACCGTAGTACTCCAGAACTTCTCCGTGGGCTATCTGTTTCCCTTTGTCATCGTAAATGAAGGTATGACTTGCAAGACTTCCTTTCACTTGAGGATCAGGGCCATGCGCAATTATCCTGTGCCCGTCAACTTTCAAGGGAAGAACCTTGATGTTGTAACCTGAGGCGATGCTTTTTCCAAAGACATCCGTAACTCTTTTGTACCCTTCAGAATATTCCCTCACGATGACTTCTCCTTCGCTTTCAAACCGGATATCCTTAAGCGCCACCTTTTTGCCACTCCGGTCTTCATCTTCGCTCTCAGCCTCATACGCGAAATATTTTCCGGAATCCTTGTCGAACATCAACGTCATCCACAGAATATACCCGTCTTGCTGGCGTTTGCCAAGTACTACAACTCCCTTCGGAGTGTTGGTGTAACGCTCAATGTCATAGTCTGCAAAGACTCCCCATCCGCCTTTCTGGCTCCGGCGGAAGTGATTCATATCCACAGTTCCCCAAGGATGCTCCCCTTCTATGCTTTGGAGCTTGTCATAGACGATGCTGTGTTCGTTTATGCCGGAGAATAAAGGAGCTTGTGTCATCAGAGGACAAGGCATAATGGGATTGCCTACTGACGGTTTCTTTTTTTCAGGTGCCGGGGTATAGTCTTTCAGACTTGTGCTGGAAGAAGCGGAACCGGCAGGTTTTTGGCTGGATGATGCTGAAGCTGAAGGTCTGGAGCCAGACGGATTGCGCATGGATGCCAGCGTGGCTTTGCCTCTGCTGGAAGAAAGTTTAAGCGCAACAATATTGTCTCGCATCCTTATGGCATCTTTATCCCTGCCGCTGTCAGAATACTCGTGCCACATTTTGAATGCATTTCCTACAGTACAATCCGATTTGTGCAACTTGTTGTTCCTGGCTCCGCAATATGGGCAAATATCCATCAGGATTGTCCAATATTCCTTGTTGGTCAGTGGTTTGCCATCGATGAGCCCAAAAAAGTTGCTGTCTGAATAAGGCTCGTCTCCGCGATTGGAAGACCGGCTCACAGGTTTGTTGGAGCTTGATTTGGAATCGGAATCTTCCTGAGAAGACCTGTAATGAGGGCATGAAGGCTTGTGAGCCCCCACACCACCGCATTCGGCACAGGCAGCGGCACTTACAGGAGGCACATAGACTTGCGCATCAACCTGACCTGACAAAAACAAGAACGCCAGAAACAGAGCTGCTGCCAAACTTGTAAGTCTTTTACCATACATAATCGTTGTTTTTAGGTTAATAGAATTCAGTTTATGCAAAACTAGAGAATCGTAATGTGCTTTTTGTGGTGGAATCCACCACAAAGGCCTGTGGGACGGATTTTATTTCTCAAGAATTGATAAATTTGAAGTCGGAATGCGCTGTTTCGTAACCATATTTCTTCTGTTTGTTTCTTTGGGTCTTTCTGCCCAGAAAGCGCATTTTGTCAACTACGGGCCGGACAATGGTCTGGCATCTTCCTCTGTTTATGCAATCACCCAAGATGACGAAGGCTTGCTGTGGTTTGGCAGCAGATCAGGATTGTTCAGTTTTGACGGCGACAGATTCCGGCTTTTCAACGAAGGTCTTCCTGCATCAAGGGTGACATCCCTGACCATGGACAGGAACAACCGCCTTTGGGTCGGTACTGCAAAGGGGCTTGTTGTCATGGAGAACTCTGTCTTTTCCAATGAAAACAGAGAATTGGCAGGCAGACATATACGCGCACTGCTCACAGACTCTGACGGTTATGTGTGGGCGGCCACTCTCGACAGCCTTATTTTCAAACTCCAATTCAAGGATAGTATCCAGACTCTGGCATCGCTGAGGTATGACATAGTCCACTTTGAAGGGGATTACCCCTACCAGCAGCTCTATGAAGATTCATCAGGACGTATCTGGTCGGGCGGCAGGATCGTACACTGCCAGTATATTGAAGACAAGAGAAAACCGGTTGCAAAGCACCGCTTTGAAGAAGAATGCGCCATGGGAAGCTACGCTGAAGCCGGAGGAATCTTGTATGGATTCAGCGATTATACATCAGAGCTTCTCATCATTGAAGGAGACGAACCTCTCAATTTAGGCCGTTTGCCATTAGCACATGCGTCACTTCTTGCCGACAGCAAAGGAAGAATCTGGGCTGCAGGCTCATATGGACTAGCTCTTGTGAATACAGAGAATCCTGAGCTCTCTGTTGTTTACAGACATATCGCCGAAGATCCTTATTCTGTTTCTTCCCGGGAACTGTACTGCATATTTGAAGATAACCGTGGCAATATCTGGATTGGTGGAGACTGCGGACTTTCTGTCTTGTGCAAGGAGCTGCAGATTGTCAAGAGCGTCGAATCTCCTTCAAAACAGATAACATCTCTCATGCAAGCCTCCGGAGGGCAGTTCTGGATAGGAACGGCTGACCGCGGGGCTTTTGTTGACGGGAAAGCGGTCGGCTATCCTGTATCCGGCCGCTCCAAAGACGGTTACGTTTCCTGCCTATATGAAGACAAAGACGGTACTGTATATATCGGATACTGGAACAATACCGGTTTTGATATCTGTAAAGACGGCAAAACCAGCCGTGGAAAAATAAGCGGACCTGTCCCCGTTGAACAACACCCAGTTGCAGAAGGGGACCTCATAACGTCCAACTGGATAGCTGACTTCCTGGAAACATCTGACAGAAGATTCTGGATTGCCACCTGGGAAGGTGTCGGACTCAACGAATTCGACAGAATGAACGGCAAGACGCTTCATCCTGAATGGCTCAGCCCGTTCAAATACCCTACTCCCGACAAAGATTCAAGCATATATATCAGTTCCAGACTTGGAAGCCGGCTGATTGAGGACAAGGAAGGAAATCTGGTTTACGGAACCACCGAGGCCGGCCTCAATGTAATTGACCGCAACACCCGCCTTGTAACTAAATATCTGCCAGCCAACTCCACAATACCGGACAATTACGTCACCGACCTTTGCATTGCTCCTGACGGCAAAATCTGGGCAGCTACCCGCAGCGGTTTGTGGACTATATCAGGAGAAGTGTACCTGAAAGGAAAACTCGTACAGTCAGTGGAAGCCGATGACAAAGGAAGGTTATGGGCTGGAACTGAAGAAGGATTGTATTTCGTTGATACTGATGAAAGTATAGGCATAGTAAGAAAAGGACTCGGCTTGCCTTCAGACATATACGGAGAACATGTTTCCTGCAAACTGAAGGATGGTTCACTCGCCTTCGGCGGATCTTCAGGCGCCGCTGTTTTCCATCCCGACAGCCTGCTTGCCATCAATGCAGAAGGAAACCTTCCACTAAGTTTTCTCCTTCAGCACCGCTATCGCCTTAACAACGGTAACTGGGTCTATAAACAATTCTCGGGATTGCCTGACAAGATGATGCCCGGGCTCTATACCGTGGAAGAGCAATCTTCGGATGTATTCGGCAGGTGGGAACACGGAAAAACCGTTTCAAGGGAAATCAGAGTCCCTATGCCTCTGCTTCTGAGATGGCATTCCCTTTTGCTTTACGCTGTCCTGCTTTGGCTTGCCATCTGGCTGGTTATCAGGTTTAGAGAAAGAAAGACACGCCAAGAAATCGCGAAGAACCTTTTCTACTCCATCATTTCACACGATTTGAAAGGTCCCGTTTCCGACATCAGACAACTCACCGACGTGCTCGACAAGAATTTTGAAAGCCTTTCCGCCAAAGAGATACAGATGGCGCTCTCGGAAATAAGGACTGCTGCCTCCGGAACATCCGATCTGCTGGACAACCTCCTTCTCTGGTCTTTGAACCAGAAGCAGAACCTCCAGCCCCAGTTAAAGGAAGAAAGACTCGGAGATATCGTGGAGGCGGCACTCAGCAGCGTAAGCTGGAAGAACCTAAAAATGCAAATTACCGGAGATACCGGCTTCACCATACTGACAGACAAAAATATGCTGACAACCTGCCTGAGAAACCTGTTGAAGAATGCAGTGCATTGTTCTCCAAAGGGAGGAACCATAACCATCAATGTCACTCCGGCTGAAATTACCATCAGCGACCAAGGTCCGGGTATGGATTCCAAAATCCTTCAGACTCTGTCCAGGCCCGGACACCTGGGACTTGTAATCACACGTGAACTGTTGGAAAGAATGGGAGGAAGTCTGAAAGGTAGAAATCTCCCTGAAGGAGGCTGCGAAATGACAATAGAACTGCAATGACAAAACAACTGAAAATCTTGCTTGTGGAAGACTCCACCGTCTTTGCCATGGGGCTTAGGCTGGCAATCGGAACAGACGGAATATCCGTAAACCATGTTACCACACCATCTTCTGCGATATCTTTCCTTATAGAACACCCTGATACAGAGGTTGCTGTCATAGACATCTCCCTTGAATCAGAGACAGACGGCCTTACGCTTCTGGAAAGCATAAGGGCAGCCTTCCCATATATACGGACAATGATACTCTCCCACTACAAGCACCCAGGCTACATACTGCTTGCCATAACAGCCGGTGCCGGAGCTTATCTGTCCAAAGATTCTTCCCCGGAAGAGATACTGGAAGCAATACGGAAGATTGCAGACGGCTATACCCTGTTTTTCGGCAACACCATCCCAAAGGAACTCCTGAGCTCCCTGTTCGGTGGAGAAAAAGAAATGCATAAACGCAAACCTATAGGTCTCAGTGCCAAAGAACTGGAAGTGCTCCAACTTGTAAGTTCAGGCTACAGCAACATCCAGATAGCATCAGCCTTGAACATTGCCACAACCACCGTTGAAACATACAAGGAGCGTATCAAGGGAAAATTTGGTTTAGACACAATCGTAGAATGTGTAGCCTCTGCTGTCGCTAGAGGAATCATCAAAGTTTGAATCAATCCGGTGTCATATCTCTTCAAGAACCTTTGTGAGTTCTTCCGCAAGTGATGTATTGTAACCTTGTGAGTAATAGACAATGCGGCCGAAACTGTCGCAGAGAGCTATGACAGGGAGTGTCTTGCCATCCTTCTTGCATCCTTCTGCAAGCATCTTCCTCACTGAGTCATCTTTGTCAGTACCGGCTACAAGGCCGTCCAATCCATTTGGCCGCGCCTGTCCAAGGGCAACTACCGGAAGCTTTTTGTCGTTGATTTTATCGGCGATTGAAGTCATCTGCCTGACTGCGTGAGTGGTAGGCTCATCCTTGTAGCCAAGGCAGCAGACCAGGAAATATCCCCTTCCTGTCTGAGAGAGAATGGAGACTTCCTTGCCATCCCTGAGGAACTTCTTTTCCGGATCCATTGAGCCGATGACAGAGATTTTGTTGTCGGACTGCCTGAAAACGAAGGCGGTTTCTGTAGTCTTGCCCTCTTCTATCGGGAAAAACTCAATATGGGCCAGCACGCTGCCGTCTGCCATCCGGTTCCCGGTGGTAAGCATATAGTAGCCGCAGTCAAGAGGATAAGGCTCAGCGAACATCTTGCTGAAAGGAATGTCTGAGTTTTCATCCAGGGCCAGCTGTACAGCCTTGCTGCCGTCAACCTTGGATATGGAGAAGTGCCTGTAGTACAGAGGATCTGTCTTCTGCGACTTGAGGCCTGGCTTCATATCAGCTGATAAAGTGGCACTGAGAAATCCCTGTGGAGCAGGCTTTCCGGTGCGAAGGTCTACCCAATCCTCCCCCTGCCTGTACTGGGCCTTGCCTGTAGCCTCGTCTATCCTTGCCTCGAATCCCTTGACCCTGCACAGGGCGACAAAGAAAATGTCCTTGGAAAGAGGATCCGCCAGACGGCTTCTCCAGACGAAAACAGGTGGGATCCTGAGTCTTTGGGGATTATCTGTGCTGTCCACGGCTATATTCTCGTCGGTCCATTTGGCAATATCCGCAGGGGTCTGGAACTCAAGTCCCTGTCCGATTTCTGCAAAGAACGGATAAAGGAATTCCATCTCGATTCTCGGGCAATGGACATACTCGTTGAAAGGTTCCTCAGCGTGAGTGCAGGCATCGGTGAGGACATCCAAAGTAACGTCATTCATGTCTTTGGCAGACAGAGACTGCATAATGCCCGCATAAAGCGGAATGCGTTGGAGGCTGTCTGCAAAATTCCAGAATGAATCAATCACAGCCTGGTTCCCCTTCGGCCGGGCTTCACGCATCTGGTTCTCTTTTTCAAACCTTGCCTTGTTCTCAGCGATTTCTTCTTCTGTCGCAGAGGAAGGAATCGGGTTCTCGGCAGGAGGAACTATATCAAAATCAAAAGAATACGGTTGGCCGGCAATCTTGTCCAAGACAATCCTGGTAGTGTCAGCATAAGCCTTGCCTATCCCGAACCGACTGCCGTTGGAGGCCATTACAAGCATATCTCCTTTTCCGGTGGTAAGAGATGCCTGCCCTTTCCGGTCTGTATTGTATGTGGCCACGGTGTAGAACTCGGCATAGTTGTAAATCTTGAAAGATACCTCAGCGCCTTCAACAGGTTTTCCGGCCTCATCCACTACCGCTACAACTCTCTTAGCTACAGGGACATAATTAGCTGTGACATTGATTTCCGTATAAGCCGGGGTCTTTTGGATCACTTCCTCCGGACCGTCATAGTCTTTCCCGAAAACCTTGGTATGCAGCAGCATAGCCCTTGAAACCGGAGCGTTGAACCACGCCATGTCCAGCTTAGGTTCCGGCTCGCAGGCTCCGATAAAATGCCATTTGCCGTCATCTGAGATTGCTTCCACCCAGGCGTGGTTGTCATCCGTGTGCGCCCACCTCGGAGTATAGACCTGGCGGGCCGGTATTCCTACGGCTCTCAGAGCAGATACCGTAAGCACGGATTCTTCTCCGCATCTTCCCAGACCTTTGCGGATTGTAGCCAGCGGAGAAGACGTCCTGGCATCTGACGGGGCGTAGGTGGCCATCTCGTGGCACCAGTGGTTTATTTCCAGTATGGCCTGTTCCATCGTCATTCCCTGGACCCTGGAGCAGAGGCTGTCAGCCCACACGATGCGGAAATCATCCAGGTTCTCGTTATTGACCCTAAGCGGCAGGACAAAGTACTTGAAATCTCTCTCGGAGATATCCCATTTCATCTTTTTCCTGACATCAAGAGTCTTTTGTACATTCCTCTCCCAGAAGTCTTCGCTGTAAGTAACCCGGTCAGCACTGCTCATATTGTCCCTAAGGAAGTCTTTGTAACAATCCTCAGACCTGGAAAGCGAGCAGGAACCCAGAAGAACAGAAATAACAGCTAAAACTGAAACAAATGCAAGAATCTTTTTCATATCTGCAAATTTACCAAAAAAAGGAATTTGATTATTTTTGTGAAATGGGTAATGGAAAACTATATCTGGAAAGCTGCTGCACAAGCCTTGATGAGGTAAAAAATGCCTGCTTGCTTGGCGCAGACAGGATAGAACTCTGCGAGGATATCTCGGTTGGAGGAGTCACACCGTCCCTATCCCTTGTGAAAGAGGTTCTTTCCTCATCAGCGATTCCGGTGAACGTGATGATCCGCCCCAGAGGAGGGAACTTTGTCTATTCAGAAGAGGAGATTGTGAAAATGCTGGCCGATATCCGTTTAATCGGCGATCTGGAAATAGACTGCAAACGGGTAAACGGGTTTGTATTCGGATGTTTGACCTCTGAAAATGAGGTAGATATGCCAACAATGCGAAAACTTGTTGATGCCGTGAACTGTCTTAACCGCCACTATGGCATTACTTTCCACAGGGCCTTTGACTGTGTAAAAAATCCTGAGAAAGCGCTTGAGGATATAATCTCCATTGGCTGCACACATCTTCTGACCTCCGGAAACATGGAAGATGCCTTTGTCGGAAGATACAATATAGCCCGTCTGGTAGGACAGGCCGCAGGAAGAATCACCATCATAGCGGGAAAAGGCATAAGGAAGAGCAACCTCCATCAAATCGCAGAGGATTCAAAAGCCCCTCAGTTTCACGGCACCAGCCTATTCTAGTCCAGCCCTGAGACTGATGCCTGCAAGGAACGCATCAAGGCAAAATCCGGCTTTGACGCACTGTAGTTATCTTGAATGCAAGCGGCTCTTGACGAAGGCCCTTAGGCAGTTTTACGGTGACAACACCATCTTTTATTGTTGTCCTGAGGCTCTTGCCTGTATTGAGAAGCAAGACCTTACCCTCTGGAAGATATCCCATATATCCTTTCCAATGAACGGAATCGGGCAACTGCTCTCCATCGCCGAGGGCATAAACCGCATAAACAGTTTTGCCGTCTTTGGATTTTGAAAACCAGAGATTCCCTTCATTGTAATGCTCAGCGATGCGGGTGGAATAGATGGCTTCTCCGCATCTTGAGAGCCATTCCCCTATTTCGTCCAGTATTGTTATGGCTTTGTCTTCTATCAAGCCTTCAGGCGTAGGACCGACTCCCAGGACCAGGCAGCCGCCCTTTGCAACTATCTCGGCCAGGATGCCGATTACTTTCCTTGAAGACTTGAAGTTTCCGTCCGGAACCCATCCCCAGCTGTCTGTCAGGGTGATGCAGCTTTCCCAAGGATGGTTGATCTGCTTTTCAGGTATGGACTGCTCCGGAGTCTGGTAGTTCTCGTTCGGCCCTTTGATTGTGCGATCTACACAGATGAGCCCGGGACTTGTCTTGCGGGCCTTTGGAAGTATCTCGTTGATGCCCACGGCGTCTCCTGTTATCCATCCGCCGTCCAGCCAGAGGATATCCAGTTTGCCGTAACGTCCACCTGTAAGCTCCTGGAGCTGGTTCTGAGTGTATTCCACATAACTCTGCCACCAGTCAGGATGTTTCTTTACGTCATAGTTAGGATGACGGTTGGGAGTGGCGTAGTAAGAGTTCCAGAAACCTTGGTGATGCCAGTCTGGTTTGGAGAAATAGGCCCCGGTCATAAAGCCTTTGTCGCGGAAGGCTTCAAAGACATATTTTGCCACATCCTTCTTGGGATTATCCTTGAAAGGTCCGTGCGCAATGCCGTAATCTGAGTATTGAGAGTCGAACATGCAGAAGCCGTCGTGGTGTTTGGTGGTGAAAATCATGTATTTCATTCCGGCGCGAGAAAATACCTCAGCCCATTGTTCAGGGTTGAATTTCACCGGGTTGAACTCATCGCTGAGCCCCCAATACCATCTTTTGTAATCTTCATACACGCTTCCTTCCGGCCTTTTTATCCAGTCCTCGTTGCAGATGCTCCAGCTTTCTATGATACCGGGAACAGAATATATGCCCCAGTGCATCAGAACCCCGAATTTGAGGTCTTGCCACCGGTCCAGCTTTTCGAGCACAGCCTTGTCTGAAGGCCACTGGTAGCCGTCAGCCTGCTTCAGGACATCTTCCCTGTCCTGGGCATGCAATACGGCCGAAGCGAAAACAGTAAAAAGCAGAAATAAAAATTTCCTGTATCCCATATATCAACAGCGATGTCTATGAGATTTCAACTTTGAGACCTTTGGTCATGCTAAGTATTTTCTCTACGGTGGAAAGGTAGAGTCTGTGTTTAACGTGAAGGTCGAATGTAGCCTCGCTGCCTGTCACTGTAAGCAGGTGGATGTCCGCTCCCATATTATTGATGGCTTCTATTATGGAAGACAAGCGGTCGTTCTCTACGGAAAAAATGGTCACAGTGAGGATTTTCTCTCCTACCTTGTGAGTTATGAAATGCATAGCCTCAAGGCAGATAATGGTCATAAGAGTTGCAGCTATGGATACCGTGTACATGCCGGCACCGCTGGCAAGACCGATGGCTGCAGCCACCCAGAGACCGGCCGCGGTTGTCACACCGCGGACCGCGTTCTTCTGGAAGATTATTACACCGGCACCAATGAAACCTATACCAGAGACCACCTGCGCAGCTACTCGGGCCCTGTCGTAATTGCCTTCGAAGGCAAATTGGGAAATAACCATGAACAAAGCACTGCCAAGCGCAACCACAAAGTGCGTGCGGATGCCAGCCTCCTTTGCTCTCATCTCCCTTTCAAAGCCAATCATTCCACCTAAAAGTCCTGCCGCAAAAATCCTAAGTATAAAATCCCATTCTATTGTCATAATGCCGTTGTTTTTAATTGTTTAAAATAACCCTGGGGTATAACCGTACCAATGTAGGACGGTCTGTCCCCAAAGAAGTATCATCAGCCAGCTGATAAACATCATAGTGAAGCCGAACTTGAAAGTATCGCTCCAGCTGTACTGGTTTGTAGTATAGAGCAAGGCTGCCGGCTTGCTGTTGAAAGGAAGCACATAAACGTGTCCTACCAGCATCGCGATCGGGAAAGCCAGGCTCATAATCGGATACCCGAAACTCTGTGCAACTCCAATGGCTATCGGTACAAAGATAAGCGTTTGCATGGTTTTGCTCTGGAAAATCAGGGCAGAAATAAGCATTGTACTTGTAAGTATCATGTACAGAGCCCAATATGGAGTTTGTGCTGTAATGCCTAACGATTCAAAAGCCGCATTGACCGCAGTACCTGGAAGTCCGGTGGCATCCAGTCCGGCGCCCAGTGTATAGGCTCCGGCCGAGAAGAGCAGAAGATGCCAAGGTATATCAACCTCGTTCCACTTGACCACCCCTATCTTCGGCATCAGAGCCACTACGGCACCGATGAAAGCTACGGCTGTCTGGTTGATTCCGTGCTGCTTGTCAGTTGCCCAGAGAATGAGCACGCAGAGGAAGATTGCAATAGCCCTGAATTCCTCGCCTTTCATCTTGCCCATACCCTTGAGTTCTTCCTTCAGCCTTTCCATACCTCCCGGAATCTGAGGCTTGGCCTCGTCTTTCTTCATCGGGAAGATTATCCTGGTGCCAACGAACCATCCGATGAGGATAAGTATCACGCTCATCGGGAAGGCTGCCTTGAACCAGTCCTGATAACTGAATGAACCTATGCCCATCGCTCCGGCAATCAGGCTTCCTGCAAGCAGGGTGGCGCCTGAACCGGTAAGGAAGGCATTGGCTCCCAAATTGATCTGGAAAAGGTTCTGGAGCATCAGGTTCCGTCCGAAGTTGTTGCGGTTGGTCCCGCCGGTCGCCCCGTAGATGGCACAAATCACCATCATTATAGGGAGCAGGATGGCGGCCTTTGCAGTAGTGGCTGAAATGAATGCGGAAAGCACCAAGTTGATTATGATGAAGCTGAAAATCACTCCGCCTGCACTCTTGCCGAATTTCAGCACGAACCATAGCGCGAAACGCTTGGCCGCCTGTGTCTTCACCAGCATGGAGGCAAGCACGAACGAGAGAATGTTCAGCCACATCACAGGGTGGCCGAGCTGGGCGTATGCCGTCTTGTCGGTTGTGATGTTGGTCAAAACTATCGCGAGTATCACTATCAGCGATGTCAGATAGTTAGGAATGGTTTCCGTTATCCACAGCACTATAGCGGCCGCAAATATGGCCAGCATCGCATAGTTCGCCCGGATGAAGTCACCCACTCCGAGCTCTCCCAGCCTCTTGGCAGCAGCACCTGTAAGTGAATCTGTATCAAGATTGTCCAGGAAAGGAATCTTGACCACATAGTATAAAAGAATGAACACCAAGATAGCGAGAGGGCCGCCGAAGCGCTGCATGGTCCGCTCGAAGCCGGATTTCTGCATCTTCGGCAGCTTCTCGATCTTGTAGTTGTTCATGTCAAGAACATCCATCACTTCCAGTTCTTGTACGGATTCTTCATCAACATGGAGTTGTAGTACTTGACGTCTCCGGTGACTTCCTCACCCAGCCAAGCCGGCTTGTCAAAAGCCTCGTTCTCGCTTCCAAGCTCAACTTCAGCAACTGTAAGGCCTTCGTTGTCGCCATAGAACTCGTCCACTTCAAAGGTATGTTCGCCAACCTTTACCAGATAGCGGGTCTTGTCGATAACGCCAGGCTCACAGATCTTGAGAAGGTCCTGAACCTCAGAAACAGGGATTTCCTTCTCCCACTCGAAGCGGCTGGCTCCGCTGTCGGAACCTATGCCCTTGATGGTGATGAAGCCCTTGTCCCCCTTGACCCTTACCCTTACGGTTCTCTCAGGCACGCTGCTGAGATAACCCTGGGTAATGCGGGTGGCCTTGAAGGCGGCTTCCTTGAAGTCGCCCTTGACCAAGAATTTGCGTTCTATTTCCTGTCCCATAACTATTCGTTTGCCAGTGGTTTGTCACTCATCCCGATAACTCTCTTGATGGCCTGGAGGTAGTTGATGTTCTCAACACCCTCGAGACCCACATCCTTGATGGTCTTCTTGATATCCTCGATCTCAGTGGACTCGGAGTTGATGGTAACAACCTTTGCCCCGTTGATCAGAACATTGCCGACCTCGCAGATGGTATTGTTGACCATATAACCGAATCTCTGCTTGTGAACCCTCACGGCGGCAAGGTCAGGATTGGCCTTTACCATAGCGATGAACTCCTCATAAGTGTAGGTGTCCTTTGTAAGGGCAGGCATCTCAACCATGAATGCAGGGAAGACTTCCTTCTCCAGAACCTCGCGGCTGATAGGGAATTCGCCCTTCATCAGAGGGTTCCACTGCTCCAGACCGTCAACGCTCTGGACAAATGTCTTGATGTCCATCTTGCCGTCACGGATCTTGGTGTTGTTGATGTCGTTCTTTGCTGAGATGATGTATATCTCGTCGCTCTGCCTTTCCCAAACCTTCTCCGGAACCGGAACGGAAAGACGGGCCATTCTCTGATGAGCCTTGCAGAAGCACTGGCCGAAGCTTCGGAATTCAAACCTAGGCTTGCTTATTTCACCGATTTTTAATTCTGCCATATCGCTGAATATTTAAGAATTACATAAGTCCGGTTACAGGGTCTGAATTGTCTGTAGAGTTCTTTGCGCCTGGAGTTGCAGGAGTGTAGAACCACTTTCCTGATCCGTCTGGAACGCGGCTGTAAGAAGCAGGAGCGGTCTTGGCCACGGTTACCAGGTTGAAGTCATCCAGTGCATTGCCTACAGGGTCATTAAGCTGGACTCTTACGGCCTTCTTTGCAGAAAGACCGGAAGCGAACACGAGTTCAGAATCATAACCCTCCTGGGCACCTCCGGAAACTACGACATCCTCGCTGTAAAGAAGGAGGAATGCACCCGGAGCAAGATCGCGGTTAGGACCGGTCCATACATCCTTGGTATCCTTCAATATCTTGATTCCCTTGATATTGATTGGAGCACTGCCTGTGTTGATAATCTCGATAAACTTGTCATTACCGTTGAGTTCATTGAGTTTAAGAGGGGTGAAGTCAATAGGAATAACTCCCACAGTGTATGAGCCCTCCTTGGAAGTGACTGAGCCACCATCAGTTGATGCCTCAACATAGTACTTTACCTCGGTACCCATCGGCTGAGCCGGGATGACTCCCGTGAAGCTCTCCCCGAGTCCTTCCATCTTAACCTTGGCCACAGCTGCACTGCCTGCCTTGTAGAAAAGATTAACCTCAGTTACCGGAACCAAAGCGGAAACGAGGGCCGTAACGGTCACGCTTTCTGTCTCGTCGTATGCTATAGTATTTGATAATTCAGAAACGGTCGGGATAGGATACAGTTTGTCCTCAACACATGAACTGAATGCGAAAAGCATCGCGAATGCTGCTATAAATAACTTTTTCATAATCTTTGTCAATTTTAGAAGTCAATCTCAAAACGAAGTCCAATCATATGGTAGTCAACACCGGCCTTGTTCTTGCCTTCGACAACCTTTGTGTAATCCTTTGTAGGGTTGCCGCCTGCATCGTGGCCTACGAACAGCTTGTTCTTTCCGTTTGCATAACGGTCGTTGTTGTTGAACTGATAGTTGAGAACTATCTTAACGTTGTTGTTTACCTGCCAGTTAAGACCCAGGGTATAAGCCTCGGCTGAACCGCCGTAAACGTTCTTGTAGTTAAGGTCACAGTACTCGTAGCGTGCGCAGAGCTCGATGTCACCCCACTTGCGGCCACGGGTAACTTTGGTGTACTTGCCGCCGTTTGCGTCATAGTTCTGGCTTCCGCCGAACAGAAGGTAACCGGCCTGTGCATACCATCCGCCGAAGTTCTTGGTGGTAGGGTCTGCTGCAGTCTTCTTGAAATGAACGTTGTCACCGATGTAGGCAGCCTCGTAGCGGAGTCCCTGATAGTGACCTGCAAGCTCAACTGTCCACAGGAAGTTGTGGTCATAACCTGGAAGAAGGTCTGTGTCGAGATATTTCTTGCGGTTGATTGAAGTGGAGTTACGAGCACTTGCCCTGTAAGCTCCATACTCCTTAGGATCTACGCTGGTAAGAGCCCTGCGGTAAGATCCGGCAAAACCGATGTGGAGACTGGCGTCCTGCATCTTGTACAGAGGGCGGAAAACAACCTTACCGGTAATGGAGTAACCGGTGTTGCGGCCGTAGTCCTTGTTGTTGTCCTGGACATAGCCTATTTCCTCAGCTCCTGCAACCTCCTGGGCAAAAGCTCCCAGAGAGCCCCAGAACCAGTCCTTTGCATACTTGGCGTTGATACCAAGATGACGGCTTGGAGCCAGAGCGGAAGTAACCATAGGTCTTTCCATGAACTGAAGATAACGGGAAGTCGTGTTGCGGTTCAAAGAAAAGTTCTCCTTGAAGTTACCTACCTGGAGATCCAGGTTTGGAACGCCTGTGTAACGAACGATAGCGTCCTTGAGTTCAATCAGACCGTCTGCAAGGTCCATGTCAAACTCACCATACCAGTCCTCGTTGATCTGGCCTTTGACAGCAAAACGGGCACGGCGGATGCTGACTCCGTTACCGATGTTGTCATAGTCCTTGTCCTGGCCAAAGAAAACGGCACCGTCAGCCTGGATACGGGTGTCGAACCAGAGCTTATAGCCACTGTTCTGGGATTCAAAAACCAGTATTCCGTCCTGAGCCTCAACATCGAGCCTGTCAGACTTGACTGCTACTCCATACTGGTTGCGCTTAACTTTTTCCTGGGCGAACACTGCAGATACAGAAAGCAGTGCAACCGCCAGCAATAACAATGTTTTTCGCATAGTAGTTAATAATTGGTGTTAGTAAAATTTAAATTGATTTGATGAATTTTATAAGGTTTTCGCCCCGCTCAAGACCAAGTTTGGCCCTGAGGCGGTAGCGGTTTATCTCTACACTCTTCGGAGTTATGTTCATCAGCGATGCTATGTACTTGCTGGAAAATCCCTGACGGAGAAGATTGGCCAGTTTCTTCTCATTCTCGGTAAGATGAGGGAAAGATTCCGCCAACTTTTCATTGAAGTCCTTGTGGAGCTCCTCGCTGCGGGCGTAAAAGTCATTCATCTCCCTTGTGAAATACATCCTTTCCCTGAGCGACCTGAGAAGGGAATCTGTTCTGGCGTCCCTTTCGGCTCCTTCCCTGGTTGCCCTCACTTCTTTAAGCTGTTCATACACGCTTTCCATAAAATCCTTCTGATCGCTGATGCCAACCGCAAAGTCCACGAGTTCCTTACGCTTGAGATCCAACTTGTTCAGAAGGTCTTTCTCGGTCATCTCGGCCCTGACTTCAAGAGCTGAGAGGGATTTCCTGGTGGAATACACCTGCTGCTCGTGGGCCCTGGCAATCTGCTGGTCCATAAGCAATCGGCTCTGGTGTCTGATAAAGATGGTGATTCCTGCCACAAGAAGAATGATTCCAAAGACTATCAGGGTTCCCGTTATCTCCCCGTCCATTATCCTTCCAAGGCAGTAAGCCAGGAGAAAGGCCATAAGCGGAGAAAGATACATTGCCACCGCCCCCTTAATTATCTGGGAGCCGTCCGTAAGGGTCCTGCGGCTGCAGATGCTGATTCCGGCCAGAGCGGCAATGTAAAGCGTTCCTGCCGGAAGAGGGGTAGAAGCCAGACCTATCTTTCCGGGAAGCGGACTGGTAAACAGGGCAAAGCAGAGAATCATTCCAGCCATAAGGCTGAATACAGACTGGGGATTGGTGTCCAGTTCATAATCCGCGATGTTCCACTTTGTAAAGACAGCCATCCTCCTGACCAGAGGCCATATAAGAACGGCGCAAACGCAGGCCACTATTGCGGCCCTGTATCCCAATCCTGACGGAAGATAGTTGAATATCAGTGAATTATTCAGTGCAAACAATGGAATTAATATGAAAGCGGCCACCGTAGATGCAGAAAGTATCCTGGCTTCCATAAGCGCCATATGGGTGTTGCGGTTTCTGTGCCAGGCTGCAAACATCATGTAGATAATAGCGGAGAACAGCCCGCAAAGGATTGGAGCGGCTGTCCAGGAAACAATGTATGGAAGCACCTCTGTGGAATTAATTGCCTTTCCGCCTGCAAGGCCAAGACCCGCCAGTGCGGCTATGAAGGCAAAAGGCACGGCTGCATAGCGGCTGAAACCTCTCACTGCCATTGCAGCAACAGCAGTAGCTATGCCCACCGGCAAAACATTGGCAATGCCGCCAACTTTCAAAAGCCCGCTTGTCATATTCACAAAGTACTCCGGCCAGAAAACCGGAACGCATAGACCTCCAAGCAGAAGAATCGGAACAAGAAGCCTGACCGCAATCCTCTCCCCCGCGCCGGAAGCAAGCACAGGACCGCTCACGAACGGCAACTCCAGCATCATCAGAAAAGTGCCGGCAAACAGGACAGAGATTACTATGTACAGGATGCTATCCATTTACAGCGCCCTTTTGATTGTCATTACGGAAAGCTGCTCGGCTACCTTTACGGCAGCTTTCGAAAGATCCTCTATATGCAGAGCAAAATACCTCAGGTGAAACTTTTCGCTCAGCTTGAGATTATCCATATCGTGGAAAACCGTTCTCTTTATGGACTGGCTCAGCTTCACGGCCTCCTTCTCATAGAAATAAACCTGGGCGGTGGTCTCCGCCACGCTCTTCGGCGATGTGAAATAGGCATTGGTGCCTGGAATGGTGCTTTCAGCGGCCATAGCGGCCAATTCGCTGAGCTTTACAAACTCCCTCTTGAGTTCTGAAGGAATCTTCGGAGACTCTATCTCAAACTGGATAAGGTCCGTGCTGATAATTATGAAAATATGGTCGAACCTCTCCAGAAGCCTCATGATGTCTCCCCTGGAACGGATCAGATATCCCCTGGAGTACAGGATATTCTCGATTTCCTTGATTCTTGACGATGCCTCGGTCTCTAGGGAGGCCATCTTGCCTAGATTCTCGGTAAAACTCTCCTCATCCCCGTACAGATAGTTCTTGACTCCTTCCTTGAATACCAGCAGAGACTGGTCCACCGTCTCCATCAACCCCTCTATGCTCTTTTCCAGCCTTGCAGATTTCCTTGAAAAAATTTCCGTCAAACCCATACATATATATAATTTGGTTTTCCAGATACAAATATACTCAAATAGAACATACAAAAGACACGTTGTAGAGTTCAAAACCCTACATAAACGCTTTCTACACTCAATTTGTAGGGGTTTGAAATATAGTTTGTAGAGTTTTACCGGAGAAGTCCGCAGCAGTTCCAGCGTCCAGGGCGGCAAGATTCTTCCGAGAAACTGCCGCTATCTCGAGTTGAGGTGGCGGCAGTTTATTTGATTCGGTTTTAAAGACTACTTACAGATTACAGAGGCTCCGGTAGAAGCCCGTCATCTGGGCCTGGAGGGCGGCGGGGTCGAAGGCTTTGCCGACGGCGGCGTGGAAGGAGTAACCGTAGAAGAGGGACTGGAAGGTGGCGGCAATGGTGTCCAGGTCTTGCTGCGGGCCGATTTCACCGGATGCCACCGCATCGGTGAGAACCTTCTTCCAGAGCGCCACTTCTTCCTGCATTATATCGTAATAGCGCTCTCCAAGGTCCGGGTAGTAGCGCTTAATCTGCAGGACGAGGAGGAGGTAGGCGTGGGTGGGATTCTCTGGTAAGGAGTCGGTGACGGCATCCAGGTAGTAGGCCCGGGTGCGGACGATACCATTCAGGTAGGCCTCAATGAAGTCCTTGAGGGGCATGCCTTCCGTGTAGTTCACTTTGCGGTGGATGTCCTGCTTTTCCAGTACCTGACTGATGATGACCTGGCGGAAGAAGTCCAGTTTGGTTTTGGCGTAGTAGAAGATGGCGCCGCGGGTGAAGCCCGTGGCCTTTTCCACTTCTTCCAGGGTGAGGTCGCCGATGTTGCGGGTGAGCAGCAGCGAAAAGGTTTGGGCGAAGAGCTTCTCTTTATTGTTCTCTCTCATTGCCAATCATGTGCGTTTTTACAAAGATACGCACTTTTTTTTTCTCGGTTTACATACTGTTGGGTATTTTAATAACATACTTTTTAGTATCTTTGCACTCTTGTCAGTAGAACCTTAAAGCAAATGGAAACAATTAAGCACGAAAAGTATGAAGCCCCTACAATTAATGTGATAGTTGTAAAAGCAGAGGGCGCTATTCTCACCGTCTCTGGTGACGCACCACAGTATGAAGGACCAGAAGAGTTTTAGGAGGACGCCTTATGAAAAAGAACAATAAGCACATTTTGCCTATTTTGTTTGTACTGAGCCTGGGATTCGTCTCTTGCTCTCAAAAGGAACTGGATATTGAGGAGGAAACTCCGGAAACCGTAGTTGAAGAAGAAGTCTGGACGCTGAAGGTGGAAGCCGGCGAGAAAGGTGATGCCGTCACCAAAGCGTTGTCGTTGAACGACAATGGCACCATCAAGTCGGAATGGGTGGAAAACGATGTCATCATTGCTTATAAGTACCTTGAAAATGGAATGCTCTATCTTTCGGAACCTGTTGGTTCGTTAACAGCTGAAACGAGTGGTTTACACACAACCTTTACCGGTTCGCTGACTTCCGTTGAAGGACTGGCAGTAGGCACGAAGATTCGTTTGACCTATCCCAATGACCAACCCGATTATCGCGGTCAAGATGGAACGCTGCAGTACATTTCCGACCACTGCAATTATTCCTATGCGGAGGTGGAAATTACGGAAGTGAATACGGAAACAAGAGTAATCTCCACGACCAACGCTGCTTTCAAGAATGTCCAAGCTATCTGGAAAATAAAGTTTCAGGATGCTGAAGGTGCGGATATTAACGTAACGAGTGTAACTATTGTCGGAGATGACATGTTATCCTACTATCTTGGCAGTAACGTAGCCATTTTGGGAAGCCTTTCCATTTCACCGCAGAGCCCAACAAATGAGATATGGGTGGCCGTGCATTCAATGAGCGAAAACAACAACTATGTCATTAAATGCGTCACGGAAGATTCCCAGCAATTGAGTTGCGTTAAGAAAGGGAATCTTCAGGGCGGTAAATACTATACCTCGACCCTGAGGATGCAGGATCTGTCATCAAACTATCTTACGGAAATCAATTCGGTCTCCGATCTTGTGCTACTCTCCAACGAGGTAAGTATCGGCAAGAATTACGCTGGACAGACGGTAACATTGATGAAGGATCTGGACCTCACGGAAGTTGAAAACTTCCAACCCATTGGTTTAAGTTCGGTCCTTTCATTCAAGGGGTGTTTCGACGGGAATCATAAAACCATTTCCAACTTGAAGATTAACGCAACACAACAGAATGTAGGATTGTTCGGATATTTGGGACGGAATTCCAATGTCAAAGATTTGACGTTGTATAATTGTACAATCACATCGACCCAAAGCAGAGTCGGTGGCATAGCCGGCTACACGGATGGTAATATATCAGGATGTACCGTATCTGGCTCAATCACGGGAACAGGTAATGTAGCTGGCATAGTTGCATACATTGACAGTGGGGTAAGTGCCCCTCTGACCAATTGCACCTTTTCCGGGACGGTTACGGCAACCAATGGGAGTGCGGCAGGTATCGTAACTCTTTCTAATGCCAGGATTGAAAATTGCACAAACAACGGAACGATTCAAGGAAAAAACGAAGTAGGCGGCATTTTGGCGAGTGGTGGGTCTAGTCCTGTGACGGGGTGTACCAATAACGGAGCTGTGACAGGACAAAAATATATTGGAGGCATTGTTGGAATAAGCAGGGACGCGGTATGCACTATTTCAGATTGCACAAATAACGGTCATATCAAGGCTACAGGCAGTGATGCTGGTGGAATTGCCGGAAGATTTCACGGGTATTCCAGCACCCTTACCATCAGCAATTGTATCAATACAGGAACGATTGAAGGTGCTAGTATTGTTGGAGGAATCGCCGGATACACCAAGTCTACGGAAAAAACGCTCACCTATTTGAATTGTTCCAATAGTGGGTCGATTATTTCAACTGGCGATAGTGCGGGTGGACTGTTCGGCATGGTCCGAATGCACAGGAGTAGTCCTAGTAGCCCTACGACTGTACTTGTAATAAGCAATTCCTATAATCAAGGGACTGTAAATGGTACGGACAACGTTGGTGGTATGATTGGACAGCTTCTCGGCGGAACCGACAATCCGCAATTGTCATTTGATTCTTGCTTTAGCAATGCTGAAGTATCCGCCTCAAAGGCATCTCCCCATATAGGTGCTTATATTGGATACTTCCCTTCCTCCTATAACGGACAGAGTACTACGGGTAGCTTTGTGTTCACGAATTCGTTCTACTCATCCGTACCAGGCTGCCTTGCCGTTGACGGAGCAGATCATGACGGTGTAGCAGGTGCTTACAAGATTGCCGGCCCCGGTGGCGTAAGCGTGACGCCTACCACGACAGAGGACGTGCTGCACGAAGGTGTCAAGTACTTTGTCTCTGGCAAGTCCGTCTCTGTTACCCTGTCCGGCGGATCTTCCTACAGCGCCGTCGACGGTGCGAGCAATTCCGTTGCTTTGACAGACAACGGAGGCGGATCCTATACCCTCACCATGCCGGCCGCTGATGTGACCATATCGGCCAACTAATATAAGAAAACAATGAAGTCCTTGAGGGACATGCCTTCCGTGTAGTTCACTTTGCGGTGGATGTCCTGCTTTTCCAGTACCTGACTGATGATGACCTGGCGGAAGAAGTCCAGTTTGGTTTTGGCGTAGTAGAAGATGGCGCCGCGGGTGAAGCCCGTGGCCTTTTCCACTTCTTCCAGGGTGAGGTCGCCGATGTTGCGGGTGAGCAGCAGCGAAAAGGTTTGGGCGAAGAGCTTCTCTTTATTGTTCTCTCTCATTGCCAATCATGTGCGTTTTTACAAAGATACGCACTTTTTTTTTCTCGGTTTACATACTGTTGGGTATTTTAATAACATACTTTTTAGTATCTTTGCACTCTTGTCAGTAGAACCTTAAAGCAAATGGAAACAATTAAGCACGAAAAGTATGAAGCCCCTACAATTAATGTGATAGTTGTAAAAGCAGAGGGCGCTATTCTCACCGTCTCTGGTGACGCACCACAGTATGAAGGACCAGAAGAGTTTTAGGAGGACGCCTTATGAAAAAGAACAATAAGCACATTTTGCCTATTTTGTTTGTACTGAGCCTGGGATTCGTCTCTTGCTCTCAAAAGGAACTGGATATTGAGGAGGAAACGCCGGAAACCGTAGTTGAAGAAGAAGTCTGGACGCTGAAGGTGGAAGCCGGCGAGAAAGGTGATGCCGTCACCAAAGCGTTGTCGTTGAACGACAATGGCACCATCAAGTCTGAATGGGTGCAAGGTGACGAGATCAAGGTTCATAAATATCTGGACAACGGGCAACTCTCGCTTGTTGCCAACATTGGAACGCTCTCAGCTGAGACGGGCGGTGAGCATACTACTTTCTCCGGCTCTTTGACTTCCGTCGAAGGTCTCTCCGTAGGATCGAAGTTGCGTCTATCCTATCCGGATTACAATACTGATTTTCGGGGTCAGGACGGAACGCTGCAGTATATCTCCGATCATTGCAATTTCTCCTTTGCCGAGGTGGAGATTACGGAGTTGAACACGGATACGAAAGTGATCACTACTACCAATGCTGCCTTCAAAAACTGCCAGGCCATCTGGAAAATGAAGTTCAAGGATGCGAATGGAGACATCAACGTGACAAGTGTCACGATTGCCGCAGACTACATTAAGAACTATACAAGCGGTAGCCTGGTTTTTGTAGGGCAGATAACCATTACTCCTGCAACACCTACTAATGAAATATGGGTGGCCGTCAGTTCTATGAATCGTGATAATAACTATGTAATCAAATGTGTCACTGACAATTCAAGAAAACTGAGTTGCGTAAAGAAAGGAAATCTTCAGGCCGGGAAGTATTATACTTCGACCTTGACGATGACGCCGTTGGATGCAAACTTCATTACGGAAATCAACACGGTATCTGATTTGGTTCAGTTATCCAATGAAGTTAGTATCGGTAAGACCTATGAAGGTCAGACAGTGACGCTAAAGAATGATTTGGACCTTTCCGAAATAGTCAATTTCCAGCCCATTGGCCTAAGTGCTACGCTTCCTTTCAAAGGGAGTTTCAACGGTAATCACAAGACCATCTCCAACCTGAAGATTACTACGGAAAGCAGTTCTGCAAATTACACAGGCCTGTTTGGCTATATATCCGGAACTGCAACTTCTGTCTATGACCTCACGCTGGCCGATTGTACCATCTCATCAAACAATGATAATAAAACAGGTGGGATAGCCGGTTACGCTGAAGGCGCGTTTACTAATTGTCACGTGACCGGGAGCGTCACTGGGCAAACAAGTGTTGGCGGCATCATCGGCAATGCATCAAATAATAATGTTTCAATAAGTGGATGTACTTTTCACGGCTCTGTAACTGCTGAGAAAGCCAATGGAGGCAATGCCGGCGGAATCGTCAGTCTTTGTGGTCCTAAACTAGTGAATTGCACCAATTACGGAACGGTTACTGGAACGGAAAGAGCCGGAGGTATCACATCGCAAACCCAGAACTCCGCCATGGATGCAATCACCTCCTGCATAAACTATGGTGATGTGACAGGAAGAACGCGCGTAGGCGGTATTGTCGGCCAAGCCACCGGAGCAAAAGGAATTATCAATTGCACCAATCATGGTAAGGTGAAGAGCACAGGTAAAGGATGGTTTAACCACAACTCTTCAAAGAACGAGGACTTATATGGCAGTTTTACGGGTGGTATAGTCGGATGGAACGATCATCAAGGAAGCGAGACGATCATATCCGGCTGCATTAATAATGGAGCCGTAGAGGCCGTTGACAATTATGTCGGTGGTATCATAGGCTGGGCCTCCTTAACTAATAGCTCTACGGACAATCATGATACTTACATAACAATTACCGGTTGTGAGAATAACGGCGCGGTGCAATCGGCAAAGAATTGTGTCGGCGGTATTGTTGGAGCCACTTCCGTAGGGCATAAGAACGCCATTATCCGAATCCTCTCTTGCGTAAATACTGAATCTGTCACCGGAGTCAACTATGTGGGCGGCATCGCCGGACAATTGAATGGAACCACGTATGACTATGCGGAAATCAGCGGTGCAGGACCGTCCAAGAACAATCTTGAGAACAATCTCAATCTGGGGGCTGTTTCCGGAACTTCTTATAAAGGTGGAATCGCAGGAGGACGGCATAACGACACGTATGGCCAGTTCAACTATGTCTCCAATTTTTACACGGCAACCACTTTAATCTCAGGTGGAATTAACGGCGTTGACCATGAGGGCGCTAAGGGTGCTTACAAGATTGCCGGCGCCGGTGGCGTAAGCGTGACGCCTACCACGACAGAGGACGTGCTGCACGAAGGTGTCAAGTACTTTGTCTCTGGCAAGTCCGTCACTGTTACCCTGTCCGGCGGATCTTCCTACAGCGCCGTCGACGGTGCGAGCAATTCCGTTGCTTTGACAGACAACGGAGGCGGATCCTATACCCTCACCATGCCGGCCGCTGATGTGACCATATCGGCCAACTAATATACGAAAACAATGAAGAGTTGGAAGACAATGATTTGCACCGCGCTGCTGGTGGCAGGGCTGAGCGGGTGTGAGAAGATAGATGTGAACAAGTTGGAAGGGACCTGGTCTGAGCAGTATGACCCCACGGTCTTTGCGATGGATGGTTCCGTGGAGTACACCTTTGACGGGAACAATGGTTATCAGCTTCACATATATGATGCCTTAAGTGGTGAATCGCACGACTACAGCGGCCACTATGCCATCGACCTGATTGACAAGGGGACCATTACCATTAACCCGGCTATGTCGGACTACAGCAATGTCACCTACAAGCTTGTGAAACTGACGTCAAAGGAGATGGAATGGCAGAAGGAGGGTACGACCTATTCTGTCGGGACCTGGGGCTCTGATTACCGACACTTTGTGAGGGGAAAATAGATCCTTCGGCTTCGCCTCTGGATGACATTCCATAGAATGACAGAACTGCCGTCACGTTGAGGTGGCGGCAACGGTGGGGCAAGAAAAAAGAAAAACCGCATCTGAGATACTTCAGATGCGGTTTTTAAGTGACTCCGGCAGGGCTCAAACCTGCAACCTTCTGATCCGTAGTCAGATGCTCTATTCAATTGAGCTACGGAGCCGGTTCAAGGCGTATGGCTTATTCAGCGTCGGCCTTCTTTTCTGTACGAGCGAAGCTCTTCTCCTTGATACGAGCCTTCTTACCGGTCAGGTCGCGGAGATAGAAGATTCTTGCCCTTCTTACCTTACCTGCCTTGTCAAGGGTTATCTTCTCGATGAAAGGAGAATTCAGAGGGAATATCCTCTCAACTCCAACACCGTTGGATATCTTTCTTACTGTAAATGTCTGGGTTGCACCAGCACCACGCCTCTGCAGGCAAACTCCCTTGAAGTTCTGCAGTCTTTCCTTGTCACCCTCTTTGATCTTGTAGGTAACGGTTACGGTATCACCTGCCTTGAATGCAGGGAACTCTTTTTTCTCACCGGCAAAAGCCTCCTGAGCTACTTTGATTAAATCCATTTTCTTAAAATTTTATCAGCAACATTGCACCAAAAGCACTAACCATCATTCTCAGTGTCTTACGGCCGCCTTGGCCTGTACAAGAGGTTGCCTTCGGTTTTGGGACTGCAAAAATACAACTAATTTGCAAACTTCCAAAAATATTTGAAAATATTTCGGTTTCTATCTGCCAGACTTGTAGAGAGCTCCGCCTATGCAGTCATAGGAGGCTCCGGTGACGCTGCTCATGCAGTTAGGCTGGTCTGCCAGATACAAGGCTCCGAGAAACGCGAAAATCAAGGCTTCCTTGAACTTTACGGTAATCTCGTCAGGTACCACAAAATCAGCGTGAGGAGCGTTGAACCTCATCCTTTCCAGAAGATACTTGTTGAAGGCCCCGCCTCCAGTAGTCAGGACCTTGGCTTTCCGGTCTCCCATCTGGTAAACGTTCAGAGAGATCTGGTATGCGGCATGTTCAGTAAAAGTACAAAGCTTGTCCGCAATGCTCAGAGGCTCCCCTGAAGCATTTCTGGCGGATTCTATCATAGGAATGACTTCGTTCTCCACCCATTCCCTTCCGAGTGACTTCGGACCTTCCTTGGTGTAGAAAGGCAGGCTGTTCAGTTTCTCCAGAAGAGGACGGCAGATGCTTCCGCCCCTTGCCATCTGTCCGTCCTTGTCGTACTCTATGCCGATCTGGCGAGTGTAGTGGTTGAGGACGTAATTGACAGGAGATATATCGTGGGCAAGCCTTCTGCCCTTGGCAACAGATACCCCATCCTGAGCATGGCCGGGATTCTCCTCACAGGATATGTTGGAGAAACCTCCGAGATTCAGGCAGTAGTCATAGTTGCCGAAAAGGTTGCGGTCCCCTATCGGAACCAGAGGAGCTCCCTGCCCTCCGAGAGCCACGTCTGTAGTACGGAAATCGCAGACCGTATCCACGCCGCTCACCGCCGCGATACCGGCGCCGCTGCCTATCTGGCCTGTAAACCTGAGATGCGGCTGATGGAAAACCGTCTGGCCGTGGGAGGCGACAGCTGAAACTTCCCTGAGGCTGTCAAGGCACACCGGTGCTGCAGGAATGAGGTTGTGGCGTTCCATAAACGCTTTGACCCTCTCCCCAAGGTACAATCCGTAGTCGGAATGCAGGAGGGCATATTCCTGTGCCGTCATGAGCTGGGCCCTGGAAAGCCTCTCCTTGAGTTCTGCCGGATATGATTCATCTTCAGCGTGGAGAGTCTCGTAGGTCCACTTGCCATCCTTGAAGAAAAACCTGGCATGGCATAAATCCAGCCCGTCCAGAGATGTTCCGCTCATCAGGCCTATAATGCCAACTCCTTTTTCAAAGTCATATATCTTTTTCATAATCAATATCTTATAGAATAATATAAAACCTCGGCGATGCTACCAGGTAAAATGCCTCCGGACAGTTGTCTTGTTGCCCACATTGTCCTCCACCACCACTACAAGGAGATGTTTCTTTCCCTTTGCAATCCTGGCATCGCCGAGAGGAATGGTCAAGGTGGATGTCTTGCCGTCGAGAGCGGCAATAACCCAGTGCCCGTCTATCTCAGCCCGGAAGTCCCCTATGCCGGATAGCCTGTCGCGGATGACAAGTTTTAAGGTATTTCCCTTTACGGTTGCTCCTTCCTTGAGATTTATGTTCACTTCTGGAGCCGTAATGTCCGCCGTCACGCAGAAAGAGCCGAAGGAGCCTACCGTAGCGGTCATTTCCTTTGTCAGAGGATTGTAAGTACCTCCGCAGCTGGACAGATAGCCGCCTGACCCTACTCTGGCAAGTATGGCTTTGTCCAGATAGACTGAAGGTATATCGCACTTCATCGTTATCGTGGCAGACTTGTGAAGCGGAATGTCACCGTCCCCGCATCTCCACAAGGCAGACATCGCAGGCACCTTGTCCTGAGCCACATACGAATCCTTGACCTTGTAAGTTTTAATATATGAGTTGCGGAAAAGAGACTCTTCTGGAAGAATCAGCGAGAATCCGTCCTTGAGCAGCTTGTTTTCCTTGTCCCAAGAGACAAAATCCCCTTCCGGAGAAAAAGGAACAGCATCGGCAAAAACAGAGTCAGTCCTTGAAACCTTTATCCTCTGGCGGGAGATGTTTCCATAGACATCGGTAGCTACAACCAATATCTCGTGGACCAGGGAGTCCTCCAAGGTTATTATGCCGTCATTCACAGCCTCTATCCTGTCCACAAGCTTGTTAGACGGGTCTATCTGGGTCTTCACGTAATATCTGCCGGTTGACCTTCTAAGAGGATGGTCCAGCAAAGAAGCGATATAACGCCCTGTAGATGTAGGAATGTTACCCTCCGTAAAGCTGAACACAGGATTTCCGTCCAGAAGCACCTCATATTTGTAAACGGCAAGTTTCCCAGGAGTTCCTGCCATCACGTCGTAGGCATCCACCGCCACATAGAAAGATTTGGGAACCGCCACTGTATCTTTTTTCATGCTGACCGGGAAAGTGTACAGCGTTCCGTAGAACGGTGCGCAACCGACAAGCCTCACATCTCTTATTGTTGGCCCGTCATCGTCTTTCAGATTGAAAATCCTTGTAATCTGGAGATTGACCGGAACATTATTTTCATCCAGAACCTCGAAATGCAGATGAGGCCCGCCGGAGGAACCTGTATTTCCGGAAAAGGCGATAAGGTCCCCTCTCTTTACCGGAAGACTGTCTGGTGGAAAGTCAATGTACTGTCTCCAGCTCTCTTCCTTATACTGTTTCTCGGCGATGAGTTTCTTGTATTTGGAGGCAAAGCCTTGCAGATGGCCGTAAATAGTCTTGTAGCCGGATGGATGGGTAACCATAATCATGTTACCGTAACCCCAGGGGCTTATGGTTATCCTGGAAACATACCCGTCATCTGCCGCATAGATTTTTCTGCCTTCCACCCCGTTTGTCCTCATGTCCAGACCGCAGTGGAAATGATCACCCCTGAGCTCCCCGTATGTACCGGCAAAGCCGCCGTAAGTTTCTATCGGGACGATGAACCTGTCCGTAACCTCTTTCTGACGGGCGTAATCCACTCCCTGGTCGTTTTCCTGGGAGAATGTACCCTGCCCGTATGAAGAAACTGAAAACAAAACTGAAAGACAAAGAGTTGCACAAACGTATGAAAGTGCAACTCTTTTTATGTAGAATCTTATATACATACCTTGAAATGATAACAAGGCAAATTTACAAAGCAGCAATGAACTTTCCTAAAAAGATTGCCGGCTGTCCGAAGTTTTATTTGAAGAGACCTTTGAGGCGGTCAAAGAACCCCTTTTTGTCTTCTCCTGATGCAATTGGCTTGAATCCTTCACAGCCCTTGAGCTTTTCCACAAGTTTCTTTTCGTCTGCAGAAAGCCTTGTCGGAATCCACACCTGAACATATATGTGGAGGTCTCCTCTGCCGTATCCGTTTACGTCAGGTACTCCCTTTCCCCTTACTCTCAAGACTTTGCCGCTTTGTGTTCCTGCTGGGATCTTGATTTTCAGTTTTCCGCCGATAGCTGGAATCTCCACCTCACAACCGTCAATGGCATCCGGAACGCTGATAAAAAGAGGATAGATCAAGTCATTTCCATCCCTCTCAAAATCTTTGTGCGGTTCTTCCTCGATAGCCACATAAAGGTCTCCGTTGATTCCGCCGTTGCGGGCAGCGTTGCCCTTGCCTTGGACGGTAAGGGTCATTCCTTCAGCGACTCCTGCCGGAACCTTGAAGGCGATTTCCTCAGGAGCCTTCACAAGACCGCTTCCTCCGCACTTGTAACAAGGCTTGGTAACGATCTTGCCCGTTCCACCGCAACGATTGCAGGCGGTCTGGGTCTGGGTTATGCCGAAAATCGAACGAGACTGCCTTACTACATATCCGCTGCCGTGGCAGTCAGGGCAGGTCTGGATGTCGGCCTCAGATTTCGCACCTTTGCCGCCACATTCAGGACATGAAACCAACTTGTTGATTTTCACCTTCTTGTCCGCCCCATTCATGATTTCTTCCAGAGTAAGCTTCAGCCTGATACGGATGTCGCTGCCCTTCTCTACCCTCCTGCCGGAAGATGCTCCACCTCCGAATATGTCTCCGAAAATATCACCGAATCCGCCGCTTCCGCCACCGAAATGCCCTCCGAAAATATCGCCGAAATTGCGGAAAATATCCTCAACTGAGAATCCTGCACCGCCACCAAATCCTCCTGCTCCATCCGCGGCGAATCCGAACTGGTCATAGCGCCTGCGCTTGGTCTCATCGCTGAGCACATCATAAGCCTCAGCAGCCTCCTTGAACTTTTCCTCAGCTTCCTTGTCTCCAGGATTACGGTCCGGATGATATTTCAGGGCCAGTTTCCTGTAAGCCTTCTTGATATCATCTGCAGAAGCGTCCTTGGAAACGCCCAACACCTCGTAATAATCTCTTTTTTCTGCCATCTTGTCAGTATAACATGCCTTCCCTTAGGCTTTAAATTCCAATTACAACCTTCGCAAAGCGGATAACCTTGCCGTTGAGCTTGTAGCCTTTCTGGATTATATCCACAACCTTGCCCTTCTGCCCCTCGTCTGGAGCCGGTATCTGGGCTACAGCTTCCTGCTCGTCCGTGTCAAGTTCCTTGCCCATGGCCTCAATCTCGGTTACTCCCTTCTTTTTCAACACATCCAGGAGCTGCTTGTAAATCAGTTCAGTTCCAGTCTTGGCGGCATCAGTGGCCTCAGATTCTTCCAGAGCCTTCAACGCCCTCTCGAAATTGTCAACAACCGGGAGAAGCTCATTTATGACACCTTTGGCTGCAGTATCTATCAGGTCCAGCTTTTCCTGAGAAACCCTCCGGCGATAATTGTCAAACTCAGCCATCAGATAAACATACTTGTTCTTCTCATCCTGAACCTGCTTCTGGGCAGCCTCTAAAAGCGACTCCATACTCTCCTTCTTCTGAGATTCTTTCTCAGAATTCTCATTGTTAGCGGTTTGCTCTCCTTCTGAAACATCTTTGCCCTCTGAAGGAGCTTCAGCCGCAGCTTCTTTTTCCTGTTGAGCCTTCTCCTCTTCGAGCTCTTCCTGACGGAAATCACTGCCGTCTCTTTTGTTTTTATTGTGTCTTGACATAATTCATGGTTTTTGAACGCCCAAAGATATGACAATTTCCTTGCCAACTCCTTTTCAGGGCCAAGTGACGACATTTTGTCATACCGACAAGGCCGGAAACTGACTATATTTGCCGGCGAAAGCAACTGCCTCAATGATTGAAGAACTGCATAATTTTTTAAGTACAACTCCTGTAACAGATTACAGAATGATAATCCTTCTGATCTGCTGCGGGGCTTTCGTAGGCTTCATCAATACCATTGCAGGCATGGCCACAGCGCTCTCCTACGGGCTTTTCATGATGATGGGCCTGCCTATAAACGTTGCCAACGGAACTACCAGGGTGGGAGTTCTGCTGCAGTTTCTGACAACTTCGGCCATATTCAAGAAAGAAGGTTATCTGGACATGAAAACGGGATGGAGGGTAGGAATTCCGGTCGGATGCGGGGCCATATTCGGGGCACTGCTGGCAGCCGTTCTGAAAGTCAAGGTAATAGAGATTGTAATGGCCATCCTTCTGCCTATAATGTCCGTTCTGCTTTTCATAGACAAGAAGAAAATCTCGAGATCCGCCGGCAAGCTCAAAAGTTCAGATGCCAATTCCGGTCCGGGTGAAGTTCTCAGCAGTTTCTGGGTATTCATAATCTTCATGGCTATCGGAGTCTATGGCGGATTCACACACTCCGGAGTCGGACTCCTGATAATGTTCGGCAGCTTCTTCCTGCTCGGGCTGGACATGATAAGGTCCAACGCAATAAAGCAGTTCGCCGTGGTAATCTATACTCCTCTGGCCCTTACGGTCTTCATAATCTACGGCCAGGTAAACTGGGGTATAGCCCTGATTTACGCCATAGGCAACATCATCGGAGGAATAGCAGGCTCTTATGCCTCCATCAAGGCCGGAGAGAAGTTCATCAAGGTATTCGTGGCTGTAATTGTCATCACGATGAGTTCTTACCTTATCCTCAAACACCTGATCTGAAGCGGACGGATGGGCTTGCCGCCAGAAGACTACAATACACCCAAGCGGACGAGTGCTTTGGCAACTCCATCCTCATCCACAGTTTCAGTCACATAGTCAGAAGCTTCTCTTACCGCACTGTCAGCATTACCCATGCACACGCTGAGAGCCGTATGCTCAAGCATCGGTATATCGTTGCCTCCATCGCCGAAGGAGAGAGTGTTAGATAAGTCTATTCCACAGATTTCCAGCATCTTGTCAATACCATAAGCCTTGGTGACTCCCTTTTCGTTTACATCAGCGAACAAAGGGTTCCAGACGCTGGCTTCGCATCCCGTCAGCCAGAAGGACATGAGCCTATCAAGAGGCTCGCCCATCAGATAAACGCACATCTGATAGACATCCATCTCCACAATCTCGTCTATGCTCCTGACCTGGGGCGGAACAACCCCGACCACACGGGCAACCTGCTCTGCCGTCTCAGATTTGCAGTTGAGGTAATAGTTGTCTGCCGTCATGAACGATACAGCAAACGGAGGGATTCCGGTATCTCCATCCACGGAAGAAGACTCCCTTATACAGTCTCTGGCAGCATACAATTCTTTTTTGGGAAGAGCACGGCCGTAAAGCATCTTTTTGCCGGAGTCATAGCAGGTGGCCCCGTTGTTTGCAATGTAGCCGTCAAAAAGGAGACCGTCAAGCACACTTGTCATTCCAAGCATCCTCCCGGTTGAAATGAAAACCTTGATGCCCTTCTTACGGAGAGCATCAAGGACTTCGATATTGCTTTCAGTTACCTTATGGGTCTTGAAAGAAACCAGTGTGCCGTCTATGTCAAAGAAGACGGCCTTAATGTCATTGACCATCAAGCCTTGCCGTCTGAACCAAGAACATTCACGATCTTGTGCTCATAAAGCTTCTGCATCTCGTCTCTTGCAGGGCCCAGGTATTTTCTTGGGTCAAATTCTCCCGGTTTCTCGTTGAAGACCTTGCGGATCATGGCTGTCATAGCCAGACGGGAGTCTGAATCTATGTTTATCTTGCAGACGGCGCTCTTGGCTGCCTTTCTGAGCTGCTCTTCAGGAATACCCACAGCATCAGGAAGTTTTCCGCCGTTCTCGTTGATTATCTTCACATACTCCTGAGGAACAGATGAGGAGCCGTGAAGGACGATAGGGAATCCCGGGAGCTTCTTCTCGATTTCAGCCAGAACATCAAATGCCAGTGGAGGTGGAATGAGGATACCGGTCTTAGGATCCCTTGTGCACTGCTCCGGTTTGAATTTGTAAGCGCCGTGTGAAGTACCAATGGATATTGCCAGCGAATCACATCCGGTTTTGCTGGTGAAGTCAATAACTTCCTCAGGACGTGTGTAATGAGATTCTTCTGCTGCCACTTCGTCTTCAACTCCGGCAAGCACGCCAAGCTCTGCCTCAACGGTAACATCAAACTGGTGAGCATATTCCACTACCTTTTTGGTAAGGGCCACATTCTCGTCGTAAGGAAGAGCAGAGCCGTCAATCATGACTGAAGAGAATCCCATGTCAACGCAACTCTTGCAAGTTTCGAAAGTATCTCCGTGGTCAAGGTGCAGAACAATCTGAGGATTCTCCCATCCAAGTTCCTTTGCATATTCAACAGCACCCTGCGCCATATATCTGAGCAGAGTCTGGTTGGCATAGCTTCTGGCTCCCTTTGAAACCTGGAGAATCACCGGAGATCTTTTTGTCGCAGCGGCCTTGATTATAGCCTGGAGCTGCTCCATATTGTTGAAATTGAAAGCCGGAATAGCATATCCGCCCGCTACCGCCTTTGCAAACATCTCTCTGGTGTTGACAAGGCCTAACTCTTTGTAAGATACCATAATATTTTGAATTTTAAGATTTTATGCAATTCACAACCGCCGTGTGACGGAAATTCCCTGCAAAAATAGCAATAAGATTTGGAAATTTATTGCTCCGGAAGGCAAAAACCGGAAGATTCATTATCTTTGGAATCTTGAAAAGATCGTTTAATAACATATTTTGACATGGATAACAAGGTAATGGTGTTCTCCGCACCAAGCGGAGCCGGAAAGACAACCATAGTCACTCACCTTCTCGAGAGCTTCAGCAAGCTGGAGTTTTCAGTTTCCGCAACCTCACGAGCCCCAAGGGGAAAGGAAATTGACGGCAAAGACTACTACTTCCTTTCAACAGAGGAATTCAAGAAGCGGATAGCCAATGACGAATTTGTGGAATATGAAGAGGTTTACCCCGGCTCCTTCTACGGGACCCTCAAGAGCGAAGTGGAAAGGATCTGGGCAAAAGGCAATGTGATAATGTTTGACGTGGATGTAAAGGGCGGAGTAAACATCAAGAGAATATTCGGGGAAAAAGCCTTTACGGTTTTCATCCAGCCACCATCCCTGGAGGTTATGGAGCAGAGGCTTAGGGCCAGGGGAACTGATTCTGACGAAGCCATCAGGACCAGAGTGGCAAAGGCAGCGGAAGAAATGACCTACGCCGCCAAGTTTGACACCGTACTGGTCAATGACATCCTTGAAGAATCTTTCATCAAGGCGGAGAGGCTGGTAAAGCTTTTCACCGGCCTTAAACCAAAGAAGGTAAAATAATCCTCAGCGATGAAGAAAGTCGCCCTGTATTTCGGATCCTTCAACCCTCTTCACTACGGCCATCTGGCAGTAGCGGAATATGTCATGTTCAACTGTGAGATAGACCGCTTCGAGATGATCCTTAGCCCCCACAACCCGTTCAAGGACAAAGCCAATCTGGCTGACCCGAAGAAAAGGCTCAGAGACCTCAGGAAAGCAATCGCCGAGGAGAACGAAAAACTCAGGCAGAAAGCAAAAGACCTGGGCCATACAGGATGCAGCAGGATTGAGGTGAACGATATTGAATTCCAGCTTCAGGAGCCGCTTTACACCTATAACACCATGAAAGAGCTTCAAAAACGGAATCCGGATATCGAATATCTCATCGTTGTGGGAGCGGACAGTTTCAAAATCATGCCACAGTGGTACCTGGGAGAAGACATCCTCCGGGAGTTCAAGGTAATAGTCTATCCCAGAAAAGGTTACAGAGTCAAGACCCTTTGCCGCAAGTACAAGGCCCTGTACCTGGAAAACGCACCGTTAAACAACATATCCTCCACCCAGATACGTCAGGAGATTTCCTCGGGTGCCACTCAAAGCTGAAGTAAAGGACCGTTTTTTGCATGAAGAAACATTATGGGCAATTCTTGCATCTATAATATGCAGACCGGAAATTATTAAAGTCAAGATATATGAAGAAATTATTTGCAGTTTGTGCAGCAGTTTTGGCATTTACACTTGCTTCCTGCACATCAAGTTCAGACAACAAAAAAACTCAAGGCTACTACTTCTACGTGGAACTGGAGAATGAATCCTCTGTGATTGACCCTTCAAACGCTCCTCTTAACCAGCTTTTCAACGATATAAAGAAGGATGTTGAGATCTGGAACAAGAGCAACGCTACCTATTATGAAGTCAAATACGAGACCGAATCAGATCTTGCACAGTGCGACAACAGCGCCCTCCACAATTTTGAGCTTTTCTGCAACGCCTTCAATTCCTGGAAGGAGAAAGAATACAATGACAAGCTCAACAATCACGAGGAATATGGTTCCGGCAGCTTCGAGCTGACATACAGCATCCATGTTCAAAAAGTAACCGGAACAACAACAGATCTCACTACGCCTTATACGGCTACATTTGGATACTCATACACAGTACCTCTGGAATAAGGAATCACAGTTTAATCCTTTCCCAAAGGAAATTGGGGACAAGCCGCCAGAAGAAGACCAGGATCCTGTATCTGAAGTCTATGATGGCGGTTCTTTTTTTCTTCTCAACCGCCCTGACAATCTTACGGGCAACTTTTTCAGGATTCATCAGCATCGGATATTTGTGTTTTGAAGTATCCAGAAGCGGTGTATCCACAAAGCCTGGACGTATATCGGTGAAGTAGATTACAAGCCTTCTGAATTCATTGCGCCCTTTTGCTCCGCGATGCAGGAAAGTGTTCCTGGTCAGTTGCGCAAGTGCTTGTATGTAAGTGTTGTCAAAGCTCTTTGTGGCGGAGTATGACGGAGCCGGGCCAAGACCTTTCACTCCGGCTATTGAACTTATCACGGCTATATGGCCATAATTCCCCGGACTGTCTCCCAAATCAAACGCTTTCTCCTGGACGGCCTTGAAATAATGCCAGGCGGCGGTAACCATCCGGGTAAAGCCGAGGGCATTTGTTGAAACCGTCTTGAGCTCTTTGGAAAAATCGAGTTCCTTGTTGTGCCACCCCACGCCTGAACCGTGGAAGTACAGATCCATACCTCCAATCTTGCCTATCAGAGACAAAAGCTGTTCGGGAGCATCATCCCTCTCTATATCAATCACCTCATACTCTATCGTCTGGGAAACATCTTGCCCGGCCCCTGCTTTTGACGGCTTCTCTGAACGGAGTGTATCGCGGAGTTCCCTGAGCCTTTCCTCACGCCGGCCGGCAATGCCCAAGGTCCAGCCTCTCTGCCACAGAATCCTGGATATCTCCCAGCCCATGCCGGAAGTCGCCCCCATTATGACTGCTCTTTTCATGCCGGCTCCCCTACTATTTTCAAAAATTCCCCCGCAAGAGGAGCTGCAACTTCTATGATCCTGTCATTCCCGGTAAGGGCTCCTGAAGCGTCTTTCCGCCCTACAGGATGGATAAACTCTATCATCCTTGCATGCAAGCAGATGGAGCCGTCCCTGTTGGAGCGTCTGGCACCATACTTCAGATCTCCCTTGATAGGACATCCGATTGATGAAAGCTGGCACCTGATCTGATGATGCCTTCCGGTAAGAAGCCTGATCTCCAAAAGGGTATAATGGTCCAGTTCCTTAAGGATGCGGTACATCAGCCTTGCCTCCTTATAACCGGCAGGAGGAGTGCCGTCACCCTTGAAAGTGAAGGATTTGTTCTTTTTTTCATCGCGATACAGATAGTTACGAAGCTCAACCCACCCTTCAGGGTTGGCCACGCTGTCAACAAGCCCACGGCCACAACCATCCCGTCTGTCAGTACCGTAGTCCCGGGAGTTGCCGCCTTCAAATACGGCACGCTGGTCCGGATTCTGGACCAGAGCCCAGTATGTCTTGTGGACCTCTCCTTTACGGAGCATCTCGTTGACCCTTTCCAGCGCTTTGCCTGTCTTGGCAAAGAGGACTGCTCCGCTTACCGGGCGATCCAGACGGTGGGCTACACCCATAAAGACCTGGCCGGCCTTGGAGTCTCTACGGGCAATGAACGCCTTCAGTGTCTCACTCAGCGGCTCGTCTCCAGTCTTGTCCCCCTGGACTATCTCCCCGCTCCTCTTATTGAAAATCAAGAAGTGATTGTCTTCAAACAAGATGCGGGAAGAAATGTCAGCCATCTCTTCATCAGACATATCTCTATAAACAGAATTTGCCATATCGCCCTTTACTTTACATAGAAGGACCCGGTTCCTACTCCAAATGAATGAAGCGGGCCGTACTTGCCATTCTGGTATTCTTCAGCCCAGGCATACTTGGTAGCCATCTTGCCCATTTCAGCCTTGTAGATGATGTAACCGTAAACCACTCTGCGGACAGGAACTCCTGCAGCGTTCTTCTTCACATCCCACATATCGCTGGTTATGATGCAGTCCATAATTTCCGGATCCTTTGCCTTCTCCACTGCAAGAGCCTTTGCCTTCAGGGATGCGTTCAGTTTCCCGCCCTTAGGCATAGGCTTGAACTCTATGTTCTCAGGAGAATTGCCCTTGATGCTCTCTTCCAGGCTCTTGACATAAGCCCTGATTTTAACGGCGCAGATGTCGTACTCTTCCGCAAGCACTCCCTGACGGGTTGCCCTGCACCACTCAACCGGATAGCCTTCAAACAATGTCTTGAAGTTGGTAAACATGTTGAGGTCCAGTTTAGCGGTCTCCACCTGGGCTTTGCTGGCAAACGTAGGGTCCAGGTTTGGCTCGCAGAAATAAGACTTCCCGTTCACTCTTGTAAATGTGGCAGTGGCTTTCACCCCCTCCTGGCTGGCAGGAACACCGTTCATTGTAGTACCTACCATAAACCTAGGGCCACCGTCATAGTAGTAAAGCCCGCGCTCATCTTTGTGAACCTGGGCGCCGCTCATTATATTGACTATGCTGATTATTTGGGCGTAGAAAGTGGCCCAGCAGCTCATTTCTTTTTCAAACTTGTCATAAGCATCAGAATCATATTCCATCTGCCCGCTCTTCATCTTGACCATCATGTCATAGGAAAACCTGGCTCTGGCGGAAAGCTTGGAAGCCAATGACTTGACTTCTGAAGCAGGAGTCTTTCGCATCCCCCAGATAAGGTTCAGAATATAATGTCCGTATGCATTGTCGTACGGATTGAAAGACATCAGTTCCGGGATCTCAGGACCAGCCTGGACAGAAGGCATCGCAGCCCCCCGCCCATGTGTTCCTGGCACTTCCGCCTCAACCGATGCAGAGACGCAAAGCACCATAAGGGATGCAAGAATTATTACTTTCATAATATAAGTTGAGGTATTATAATGTTCTGCTATTTAACATAGAAAGAATCTCCACCGACTCCGTAAGTGTGCAGACTGCCATATTTGCCGCCACCCTGGTATTCCTCAGCCCAGGAAACTCTTGTGGCTCTCTTGCCGTCTTTGGTCTTCCCGATGGAATAACCGTAGATTACACGGCGGATAGGAACACCGGCAGCTGTCTTTTCTATAGTCCAGGAGTCACTGGTAACAACTACATCCAGAACATCCTTGAACTTGCTCTTTTCAGCTGCAAGCGCCTTGGCCTTCATGGAAGCGTTCATGCCGCCGGCCTTAGGCATAGACTTGAACTCGAGATTACCAGGAGTGTTTAGTTTGATAGCCTCCCCTATGGCTTCGCAGAAAAGCAAAGCACCATAATAATACTGCTCGTAGATATCCTGCTTGTAGTCTCCGTTGCACTGCTCCTTCCACCACTCGATAGGATAGCCTTCAAACAGCCAGGCGATGTTAAGCATCATATTGTAGTCAAGTTTTGCAACCCTTACCTGGTCGTCACTGGCTATAAAAGGATTCATTGCCGTTGTGCCTTCTGTACAGAAACGGAACTTGCGGCTTTCGGTAGCCCTTGAAACCATGCAGTTGAAGCCCTTTACATCTTCCTGGCTGACCGGTACTCCCGCATTCCACGATCCTACCGCAAATCTCGGATATACGTCATTATAGTAGAACTTGCCCTTCTCGTCTTTCTTCCAGTGCACATCCAGCACCGAAGTGTTGACTATCTGGCCACACTTGATGAGGAAATATGACCAGTTCTTCAGCTCTTTTATCAACTGGGCTGCAAGTTCAGGATTCTCTCCTTCCTCCATCTTTTCGAGAGTTTCGGTATCCCACTTGGCCCTGGCGTTCAGTTTCTTGGCAAGAGCCTTTACTGATTCGACTGTTTTTTTCCTCAGCCCCCATGCAAGCTTGTCCATATAGACGTCAGAGGCGTCATACATGCTCTGGGACGGTTCAATTGACATAAGTTCAGGAATCTCAGGCCCGGCAGAGATCGCAGATTTCTTTTCCGCAGGTTTATTCGAAACGGATGTTGAAGAAGATGATGATGCGGATGAAGATGATTTTGATGTCCCCGAAGCCGGAGCAGCTTCTGCAGAAGAATTGCCCAATGCATTGTCCACAGCTTTCTCAACCGCTTTCTCGGTCTTCTCCTTTACAGCTTTCTTGGCCTTGTTGAGTACTCCTTTGAGCTGAGCGTCAGCTATATTGTTGACACAGAACAATATTGCCACGGTCATAAGAATTCGACAGATATTTTCAGATTTCATAATATTAGGATTTAGTTTAAGTCGCCAATTGCATTATGGTTTCAAATTTAGCAAGATTATACGGATAAATCAAAAATAATCGTATCTTGTGCTTGAAAAATTAACCTTTAAACCAAATGATATGAGAAACATCAGGAAAACCGGCATTTACGCCGCATGCCTTGTCATTGCCGGGCTTGTTGCCGGGTGCAACAACTCCAACCAGAAATCAGCGGACAATAACGCTTCAGTTCCTCAAGCACAATCAGAAACATCTATGAATCAAACTCCAGCAACCCCGTCTGAAGCCGTTGTTGACGGCAACACAGTAACTTTTGGCACTCACTCCTACACTGTTTCAGGAGAATTCAACAACTCATACAAAGTTCCAACAGCTTTTGTGACATTCACAAACTTCCCTTCAGACTACAACGAGTTCGAAGCCGTTTATAACGCCCTTCTGGGAAAGAGCATCCAGGGAACCGCAGCCATGATTCCTATGGCAATTGAACTGTACGCCAGAGACGCTGCAGTTGGTGAAAGATGCTTCGACCTGCTCTGCAACAGTTCAGCAACCGTCAGCGGAATCATCCGCATCCTGAAGACCAAGCTGGTTCCGGTAGAGCATGCCCCTGTAAATGACCCTTACATCCAGAGGTACATGGCTGCAGCGCTTCTCAAGGGCGCAAAGGCAGACAACGCCTACAGTCCAGACATGCCTTACACCGTAGAGATGGCCGCTTCTCCTAACGGAGTGCACAATGTAACAGGCGGAACAGACACCTTCATCTACATAATCGCCGATGGTTGGGATACCCGCCAAAGAGGAGTTGAAATCTTCCAGGCAGACGGAAGTGACCTCTACAAGGTTTACAACTGCCCATCTTGCTATACTCAGTGCAAGAACATAAAGGGCACTTGGGGCGGCCTCCAGTAAGCCGTTTTTCACTAAAGTCTGGTTATCAAGGATATACTCACTTGAAGGGGGTCTGAACAAGGCCCCCTTCATTTACTTATATCGTTGATTATAAATCACATATAAAAAACGCCACCCAAATGGCAGCAATTTGACAAAATGGCAGTTTTCTGGCGGTTCTCTGCGATGGCACAATTATAGAGATATACCATCGCGGAGCAAAAAACGGCAAGCAGTCTCGGACAAAGAGCAAAATGCCGGCTGATGAGCTTAGCTCCATAAATGTGAAAACAAAAAAATAGGAGATAAAATTATGGGAAAAATTATCGGAATCGACTTGGGAACAACCAACAGTTGTGTCTCAGTAATGGAAGGCTCTGAGCCTACCGTAATCATCAACAGCGAAGGAAAGAGAACCACACCTTCAGTAGTTGCGTTCACAGGAAACGGTGAGAGGAAGATCGGTGATCCGGCAAAGCGTCAGGCTATCACCAACCCAACCAAGACCATATACTCAATCAAGAGGTTCATGGGTGAGACTTATGACAGGGTTCAGACTGAAATCGCCCGTGTCCCTTACAAGGTAGTGCGCGGTGACAACAACACCCCGAGGATTGACATAGACGGCAAGCTCTATTCTCCTCAGGAGATTTCCGCAATGGTTCTCCAGAAGATGAAAAAGACCGCAGAAGACTATCTTGGACAGACAGTTACCGAGGCTGTCATCACAGTTCCGGCATACTTTACAGACTCTCAGAGACAGGCCACCAAGGAAGCCGGTGAGATTGCCGGACTCCATGTCAAGAGAATCATCAACGAGCCTACTGCAGCAGCTCTGGCTTACGGTCTGGACAAGAAGGAAAACGATGCGAAGGTTGCAGTGTTCGACCTCGGAGGCGGTACCTTTGATATTTCAATCCTTGAGCTCGGCGACGGCGTGTTTGAGGTAAAGTCAACCAACGGTGACACCCACCTTGGAGGAGACGACTTTGACCATGTCATCATAGACTGGATGGTTGAGGAGTTCAAGAACGAGCACTCCGGTGCAGACCTCAGCAAGGATCCTATGGCTCTTCAGAGACTGAAGGAAGCTGCCGAGAAGGCAAAGATCGAGCTTTCAAGCCAGACAACCACCGAGATCAACCTGCCTTACATCATGCCTATCGACGGTGTGCCTCAGCACTTTGTAAAGACCCTCACCAGGGCTAAGTTCGAGGCTTTGGCAGATAACCTCTTCCAGAAGTGCATCGAGCCTTGCCGCAAGGCTTTGGCAGACGCACATCTGAACGCAAGCGACATCAACGAGGTTCTGCTGGTGGGCGGTTCAACCCGTATCCCTAAGGTACAGCAGATGGTAAAGGATTTCTTCGGAAAAGAGCCTAACAAGAGCGTAAACCCTGATGAGGTTGTTGCTATCGGAGCTTCCATCCAGGGCGGCGTTCTGGCAGGTGACGTAAAGGACGTGCTTCTGCTTGATGTAACACCTCTGTCTCTGGGTATCGAGACCTACGGCGGAGTGTTCACCAAACTGATTGAGGCAAACACAACAATCCCTACCCGCAAGAGCCAGATATTCTCCACTGCATCTGACAACCAGCCATCAGTTGAAGTACATGTGCTCCAGGGTGAACGTCCTATGGCATCAGGCAACAAGTCTATAGGCAAGTTCCATCTGGACGGAATCATGCCGGCTCCAAGAGGTGTTCCACAGATTGAGGTTACCTTCGACATCGACGCCAACGGTATCCTGAACGTTTCCGCTAAGGACAAGGGAACTGGCAAGGAGCAGCAGATCCGTATCGAGGCATCAAGCGGCCTGAGCGATGCAGAGATCAAGAGGATGAGAGACGAGGCAAAGGCCAACGAGCAGGCAGACAAGGCCGAGAGGGAGAAGGCCGACAAGCTCAACAACGCTGACGCCCAGGTATTCGCCAGCGAGAAGAACCTGAAGGACTATGGCGACAAGATTCCTGCAGACAAGAAGTCAAGGATTGAGGAAGCCACCAGGAAGCTCAAAGAGGCTCATCAGGCAAAGAACATTTCCGCACTTGACGGCCTTATGAACGAACTCAACGAGGCTTGGCACGCTGCCAGCGAGGAAATGGCAAAGGCAGCAGGCGCACAGCAGGGCCCTAACCCTGGCGCAGGCACACAGGGCGGCTACGGCCAGAACACCGGCTCAACCGGAAACTCCGGCAGCAACGGCAAGGACGGCGAAGTTACCGACGTTGACTTTGAGGAAGTGAAGTAACATTTCCCTATGCTAAAAGAGGCGTGTTTCTTAGGAAGCACGCCTCTTTTTATGTTAATTATTCAACTTTTTATCAACATCGCTGAATATTTTTAATTGTTTGCGCTGTTTTTTGTGATTTTTGCTTAACTTTGGAAACTTAAAACAACGATTGTTTCAGATTAATGTTAAAATAACGAATATGGACTGGTTAGAAAAGTACAGCGACCGCATCGTGAGCGCACAAGATGCGGCAAAAGCAATCCAGAGCGGAATGAACATCGTTTTAGGCCACTCTGCAGCCGCTCCTCAGGAGATTCCTTTGGCTATGATGGACCAGAGGGAGAGGCTGAAAGACGTCAGTATCTATCACATGGTTACCCTCCACCCGGCAACCTATATGCTGCCTGAGGGTTACGGGCATTTCCGCCACATTACCAACTTTGCACACGGCAATACAAGAGAAGGCCTCAACGACGACCGCGGAGACTTCTTCCCTTACTACTACCATCAGATCGGAGACTGGTTTGACACCCGCTATCCGATTGACGTTGCGATGATTACCGTTACTCCTCCTAACGAGGACGGATATTGCAGCCTCGGTATTTCCGTTGACTACACCAAGCTTGCCGTTGACCGCGCAAAGATGATTATCTGCGAGATGAACGACCAGATGCCTTTCCTGGGCTACGGAGACTGCCTGATCCACATTTCAAAGCTTGACTACATAGTCAAGACCTCCAAGCCTATGTTCCAGCTTCCTAAGCCTACCATAGGACCTGTTGAGGAGAAAATCGGAGAGTACTGCGCTTCACTGGTTGAAGACGGTGCCACCCTGCAGCTCGGTATCGGCGCCATTCCTGATGCAGCCCTGCACTACATGACCAACAAGAAGGACCTCGGAATCCATACCGAGATGTTCTCTGACGGCGTTGTAGAGCTTGTAAAGAAGGGAGTTGTGACAAACGCAAAGAAGAAGCTCCACCCGGGCAAACTGGTTACCGGATTCCTTATGGGAAGCCAGATGCTCTACGACTTCGTGGATCACAACCCGGATGTTCTGATGTTCCCTGTAAACTACTGCAACGACCCTCGCACCATCTGCCAGATGGATCACTTCGTATCCATCAACTCGGCTCTTGAGATGGACCTCCAGGGCCAGAGCACTGCAGAGACAATCGGACTTAAGGTGTTCAGCGGAACCGGCGGACAGGTTGACTTCATCCGCGGCGCTTCCTGGAACAGGACCAGCAAGGCTATCCTCGCTTTCCCTTCCACTGCAAAGCACGGAGAACTCTCACGAATCAAGGCCTTCCTGACAGAGGGTGCCGGAATCACAACCCCAAGAGACGACATAGATTATGTAATCACCGAGTACGGTATCGCTCACCTGAAGGGTGCAACCCTCAGAGACAGGGCAAGAATGCTCATCGGTCTGGCACATCCTAAGTTCCGCGACGACCTTATCAAGGAGTTCGAGAGAAGATTCCCTCGCACGCCTTACAAGCCTTGGGAAGGCACTACCGAAATGGTTTACTAAAATTCTAACACACAACTGATATGTACGACAAAGAACGCGGGCTCTACATAGCCCATTCCGAGAACGGCCCTATTTCTCTCGTAGGCAAGATGGCCAACCGCCACGGTCTGATAGCTGGAGCTACCGGTACCGGTAAGACAGTTTCCCTCCAGGTAATGGCAGAGAGCTTCTGCCAGGTAGGTGTACCTTGCTTCATGGCAGATATGAAGGGCGATCTTTCCGGCATAAGCCAGGCCGGAAAGACCAGCAGCTTCATAGAAAAGAGAAAAGAGGAGTTCGGTGTTCCGGACCCTCAGTACCAGGCCTGCCCCGTAAGGTTCTTTGACGTGTTCGGAGAGCAGGGCCATCCTATGAGATCAACCATCTCGAGGATGGGCCCTCAGCTTCTCTCCAGAATCCTTGAACTCAACGACACCCAGGAGGGAGTACTCAACATCCTTTTCCGCATCGCCGATGAAAAGGGCCTCCTGCTGGATGACATCAAGGACCTGCGCTCCATGCTGAATTTTCTTGGCCAGCATGCCGCAGAATACACCACCCTTTACGGCAACATCGCTCCTCAGAGCATCGGTGCCATCCAGAGGTCGCTGATGACTTTGGAAAACCAGGGCGGTGACAAATTCTTCGCTGAGCCGGCATTTGACATAATGGACCTTCTCCAGATAGATATGGCAACCGGCAAAGGTATAATGAACGTTCTGGCAGCCGACAAGCTGATGCACAACCCTAAGCTTTACTCCACCTTCCTGCTGTGGCTGCTCAGCGAACTTTACACAACCCTTCCTGAGGTCGGAGACCTGGACTTCCCTAAGCTGGTATTCTTCTTCGACGAGGCTCACATGTTGTTTGACGGGGCTTCCAAGAGCCTGACAGACAAAATTGAGCAGGTAATCCGTCTCATCCGTTCAAAGGGTGTTGGAGTTTATTTCATCTCCCAGCTTCCGACTGACATTCCTCAGGTTATCCTCGGCCAGCTCGGAAACCGCATCCAGCATGCCCTGAGGGCCTATACTCCTAAAGACCAGAAGGCCGTGAAGGTTGCTGCAGAGACCTTCCGCGCCAACCCTCAGTTCAAGACTGAAGATGCCATAATGAACCTGGGAACAGGAGAGGCTCTGGTTTCATTCCTCGATGAAAAAGGCGCTCCAAGAATCGTCGAGAACGCCAAGATTCTCTTCCCTCTAAGCCAGATAGGCCCTATTGATGAAGGTCAGAGGAGCCAGATAATCAAGTCTTCAAGGCTCTTTGGCAAGTACGACAAGATTACAGACCGCGAGTCTGCATTTGAAGCCCTCCTGGCCCAAAGCCTGAAAGAAGAGGAAGAAAAGCAGAAGGCCAAGGAAGAAGCCGAAAAGCAGAAACAGAAGGAAAAGGAGGAAAAGGAAAAAGCCAAGAAGAAAGGAAAGAGCGGCCTGAGCAAGATATGGAAAGCCATAGTTACCGCCCTTACCGCAACTCTTGCAACCATCGTAGGCAACAAGCTCACAGGTACAAAGAGCAAGACCAGTGCCGGCAAGAAGATCCTCAAGAACACCACTACCGCCGCCACCCGTCAGATCACCAGAGACATCCTTGGCAACCTGATAAAGTAAGGCTCAACTGTTTTTCCTTTACTCTATTTTGAGTTTGCTGGATACCAGCTTGCCATCTGAAGTGAAATCATCTTTTGCTTAAGTTCCTGGATTACAGACAAGTCTGCGGGAAGCCAATCTACTGATTCCAGTTCATTGGCTGATAACCACTTGGCAGACTCGTGCTCCAGAAGGTGGATGTGATTTGAATCAAGGCTGCACAGAAAGCAGTGAAGGACCAGGTGGAACTTTGGATAGTCGTATTCAACTGTCTGGAGGAAGGAATCAACTGAAATGTCGGCATCCAGCTCTTCCTTGATTTCTCGTTTGAGGGCGCCCTCAGGGCTTTCACCCGGTTCGATCTTGCCGCCGGGGAATTCCCAGAAATCCTTGAAATCCCCGTAGCCCCTCTGGGTTGCAAAGACACGGCCGTCCTTTTTTATGACGGCCGCTACCACTTCTATGGTCTTCATCTTTTTACCAGTCGTATTTGAGGTGCTTGACTGTTTTCTTTTCCTCGATGATCATCCTCAGCGAATCTATTCCCATCTGGAGGTGGTCTTCAACATAGTTTTTGGTCACGATGTTGTCGCTGGCCTCAGTCTTGATGCCCTCAGGTATCATAGGCTGGTCGGAGACAAGGAGCAGGGCTCCGGTAGGGATGTGGTTTGCAAAACCGCAGATGAAAAGTGTGGCGGTTTCCATATCCACGCACATCGCCCTGGTGGTGGAAAGAAGAGTCTTGAAATGCTCGTCGTGCTCCCAAAGCCTTCTGTTGGTCGTGAATACGGTTCCTGTCCAGTAGTCCTTGCCGTGGTCTCTGATGGCTGAGGAAATTGCTCGCTGGAGCATGAATGCAGGCAGGGCCGGAACTATCAGAGGATAATAGTCGTCAGAAGTTCCCTCTCCCCTGATGGCGGCAATCGGAAGGACAAGGTCCCCTATCTTGGTATGCTTGTCTATGCCGCCGCACTTGCCAAGAAATAGGCAGGCCCTCGGATGGATGACTCCCAGAAGGTCCATGATGGTGGCGGCGTTAGGGCTTCCCATTCCAAAGTTGATTATGGTAATACCCTCGGCGCTGGCATTTGGCATGTTGCCTTCTCTCCCCACAACCTCAACGCCGAACTTCTGGGCAAACATATCCACATAGTTGCCGAAGTTTGTGAGAAGTATGCAGTCCGTGAAGTCCTCCAGTTTCCTCTTGGTGTACCTCGGAAGCCAGTTTCTGGCAATGTTCTCCTTCATTATCTTGGCGTCGGGATTAGCCAGCGCATTTTTCTGTTCCATAACTGTATTGTTTATCGGTTGCCTGCAAATATACTAAAAGATGGCTACTCTTCTTCCAGAAGACGGCTTGGAGAGTCGGTGTCTATTGAGACGGCGTCCGCCTCCACATCGCGGAGTTTGCGGTTTATCTGGTTGGTGCGGGTGGTGATAAGTTTGTCCATATCCTCCAGTCCGCCCTGGATCTTGCCCTTGGCCTTCTCCAGCATGTCGCCGAACTTACCGAACTCGGTCTTGACCTCTCCCAGGACTTTCCAGACGTCGCTACCTTTCTTCTGGATGGCAAGCGTACGGAAGCCCATCTGGAAACTTGTAAGTATGGCAGACAGGTTGGTAGGGCCTGCAACCGTTATGCTGAACTCTTTCTGAAGGCTCTCCAGAAGGTTGGCGTCTCTGGCTACCTCGGCATAAAGCCCCTCGAACGGAAGGAACATTATGGCAAACGGTGTAGTCTGCGGCACATTGATATATTTGCTGATGTTCTTTGCCTCGTTCTTTATGGCAGAGCAGAACTCCCGGCGTGCACTGTCCATAACATCCTTGTCAGCAGACTCATAAGCCTCCAAGAGAGCGTCATAGCGGTCTTTGGGGAACTTTGAGTCTATAGGCAGGAGCACAGGATTGCCGTCCTGGCCAGGAAACCGGACAGCAAACTCCACAACTGCGTTCTTGTCCGCACCGGTATGAGCGTTGGCTACATACTGCCCCGGTGCAAGATACTGTTCCAGAAGCATCTGGAGCTGTACCTCGCCGAGTCCGCCACGCATCTTCACGTTGGAAAGGACCTTCTTCAGGCCACCGACATCCTTTGCCAGGTCACGCATCTCGGCAAGGCCGTTCTTGACGTTGTCAAGCTGGTTGCCCACAGTCTCAAAGCTCTTGCTTATGCGGTCGTTGAGAGTCTTCTCCAGCTTTTCCTCCACGGTATTGCGCATTTTCTCCAAGCTCTTCTCTGTGGAAAGAATCATACCTGCCTGAGTCTTCTCTATCTGCTCCAGCTTTACCTTCTGACTTGCTTCCAAAGACTTGAGTCTTTCTTCCTGCCCAACCTGCATTTTATCAAGCTGGAGTCTTTGGCTTTCCTCCATTGACTTGAGCCTTTGCTCCTGCATAGTTTTTAGGCTCTCAATCTGGTCTTTCTGGCTCTCGCGCATATCCTTTATCCTCTCCGATATCTCTTCCCTCTGCGATGTCTGCGCCCTCTCGTAATCATCCTTGTTCTCCTTGTGATACTCTTTCAGATTCTGGCTCAAATCCTTCAAATAAGAAGAATTATTTTCCTTGAAAGAATTGAAGAAACGTTCATTGTCATCTTTCAAGGACCTTATCATCTTACCTTGTTTTGTTGAAAGAAGGAACAGAACCACTAGCGCCACAACCAACAGCGCAAAAACCACATAAATCAATACCTCCGGCATAATCACACAATTATATTTTCAAATTTACTCAATAAAATCCAACAGACAGGTCAATTTATATTTCTTTGCCCATCAAGAAATCATAAATGTCCATGAACAAGATCCCGTCATCATTCTGATAGTGAGGGCCATGTTCTCCCGTTATCACTACTTTCTGAAAAGAATCATCAATTTTCCTCAGAGACAATAGTTCTTGTTCACGTTTTGCATCATCCGGAATGCTCAGAGCCGACTGTATATAAATCCGTTTATAGCCTTGGTTGCAAACAAAATCCACTTCAAGGGCTTTCCTGATTTTTTTACCAGCCACATCTTTGGTATTCCAAATAACCTCTCCCACATCCACAGTCATACCACGAACAATCAACTCATTATATATAGCATTTTCCATCAGATGGGATTTCTCTACCTGCCGGAAATTCAAAAGAGCATTCCTTAATCCCAAATCTTCAAAATAGAATTTTGAAGGAGTTTCAATATAGCGTTTGCCCTTTATATCATAACGCAAAACACGCTTAACAATAAACGCATCCTGAAGATAATCCAAGTACACCTTTAACGTATCTTGACTAATATTGCTTTTTTTGACAGAGCGAAATGTATCAGCCAGTTTTCTTGGGTTGGTCAAGCCGCCAATCGCAGAGGCCAAAATCTTGATCAAATCTTCAAGATCTTCATCCAGTTTAATATTATAACGCTCTTTGATATCTTTCAGATAAGTATGCTTGAAGAGCCCTTTGAGATAGCTAGTACGGTCCTGTACTGAATCCATATTCACAACCATAGGCAATCCGCCATAAGTCATATAATCCAGCCACATCTTCTCATACCGGTAATGACCTTAATCATCTTGTTATGCCTCAAGCTCATCAACCTGTTAAGCAGTGCATCACGTTTTATCTCCATATTCATTCCACATTTATGCGGCCATCCGCATTTTTATCGACTGCATAGTTAGTCAATTATATCGTTTTTACCAAATATTTCTACTTCAGAATGCAACAAAACCAGAACTTTACCGGATTTCCCGTCAGCACTAATAGTGGTCAGGAGCTTAAAATCATAGTTTATGTGAGTTACGACTTTTGTGATGCATTTGACAGGAAAAACAATATCTCCCGGCTTTAATAATCTGAAGCCGGGAGATATTGTTTACTGTTTTTCGAGAACGTTTCTATCTGATTTCCTTCAGCAGGCCATTTACAGCTGCTTCCAGCTGAGGGTCCTTGCCAGAGAGGAAGTCGTTGTAAGGAAGTTCAACCTTTACGTCAGGCTCAAACTGCTTGTTCTCTGTAACCTTGCCGTCTGTTCCCATAGAACCGATCATCGGGATGCCGAATACGATTGTAGGATCTATCTGGGTTTCCCACCATACGGCGGTTCCGGTGCCAGGTACAGGCATACCGTAAACCTTGCCGATGCCGTTCTGCTGATAGACGAACGGGAACATGAAGGCGTCTGAATAGTTGCCCTCGCAGGTGAGGACTGCGCTCGGCTTCTGCCATCTTCCGAGAGGCTCGCCGTCGTCCAGGAGGTCTCCCTGAGGGGCGTAGCGCATATAGGTCTTGGCCCCGAGCAGGGTAACCAGCTCGTCGTGGAGCCAGCCGCCGCCGTTGAACCTTGTGTCAACCACCACGGCCTGCTTCTTCACGTGCTTGCCCATCAGACGGTTGTAGATGACCTGGTAGCTCTGCTGGTTCATTCCCTCAACGTGGACATAACCTATCTTGCCGCCAGAAAGCTTGTCAACCATCTCCTCGCATCTTCTAACCCACCATTCATAAACCAGATGGCTCAGCGATGACTCGGCAACAGGACGGAGAGTCTGGGTGAAGGTACCTCCTGCGGTGGACTTGACAGTTACAACGGTATTTACGTTGGCAATGTTGTTGAGATATTTGTTGTAGTTCTCAGATGCAGGGATATTCTCGCCGTTGATGGCGGTAATGATGTCACCAGGACGGATCTTGTTGGAAAGTTTGTCTGCAGGGCCGCCAGGGATGATGGCTGAAACCTTGATTCCCTCTCCTGTGTAGGTCTCGTCGAAGAGCATACCGAAGTTTGCGGTAACGTCACCTCCGGTCATCGCCCTTGCAGCATAGAAACGGCCACCGGTATGGGAAGCGTTAAGCTCGCCGAGAAGCTCGCTCAGAAGAACCTGGAAATCATAGTTGTTGTTGATGTAAGGGAGGAACTTTGCATATTCATCGTGATACATCTTCCAGTTGATTCCGTGGATGGTAGGATCGTAGAACTTCTTGGTGACCTGGAGCCACATGTGGTCGAACATATAAGCCCTCTCGCCGGCGGCGTCAAGCTCCATCTTGCCTGCAATCATTATCGGCTTTGCCATTCCGCTCATAAGGTCGATCTTCACAGGAGAGCCGTTGCGTAGGGCAAAAAGACTCTTCTCGTCTGCGCTGAGCTCGGCTGCTGAAAGCATTCCGCCTACTGAACCCTGGCCTACCTTCTTGCTTTCACGGCTGCGGGTATCTGTGCTCCAGAGCTCCATTCCTTTCTCACCGTTCTTTGCATAGTACATCTTCTTGCCGTCCTTGGTAAGGAAATAAGCCATTGGGGAACCATCTGTGCGGATGTCTGCTATTCTGGTCTCTATGAGGTCAAAATCATCGAAAACTATCGGTTTGACCTCTTTCTTTGCATCAGGCTTGCCGTCTTTCTTTCCGTCTGTTTTCTTCTCGGCCTTTTCCTTCTCTTCCAGAAGCTCGAAGTCGTCCTTGGAGAGCATGAACTTGTCGTAAGACTCCTTGTCGAAGAAAGCGGCCTTCACTCCACCGCCGCCGCGGTTTCCGCCGCTGCCGATGTAAGTCATGGCCTGTCCGCCGAAGCCGAACTTGGCCATTCTCTCGCCGTAAGCGCTGTTGACCGGATATCGGATCTCTCCGCCGTCTGCACTGATAAGGGCGGTTGCTCCGCCTCTCATCATGTTCTTCTGGTCATCGACCAGCAGCCACTTGCTGTCAGGAGACCACTCATATCCCCAGTCTCCGTCGCGATAAGAATGGTTGTGGCCCTTAGGAAGCACCGTTACGGTCTTCTTGCTCTTGAGGTCCATCACCTTCAAGGTGTTGCGCTCGCTGATGTAAGCCAGCTTCTTTCCGTCAGGAGAAACATCCGGCATGAAGTTGTCTTTTCCGTCGGCGACAACCTTGTCTATGTTGATGAGAGTGGAGGCGTAGAAGTACTTCTCGGTGGTGTCCTTGAGTGTGGCCTTCATTATGTTCCAGTTGCCGTCAACCTCAGCGGAATAATAGATGGCCTTTCCGTCCGGATCCCAGGTGATCATCCTCTCCTGGTAAGGAGTGTTGGTGATTCTCTTGGTGCGGCCGTCGTTAACCCCGACAACGAAGAGTTCGCCGCGGTTGATCAGGGCAATTTCCTTGCCTGTAGGGCTTACGGACATCTCGGTGGCGTTCTTTATGTCGATATTCTTGATTTTCTGGTAACCAGCATTGTCAGCCACATAGATATTCAGTTTTTTGGCCTTCTGGCCGTCCTTTATGGTGTAGATGTCGCCCTTCCATACAAATGAGATGGTGCCGTTCTTTGCGATGCTTATCTCCCTTACAGGGAAGTCTTTGAAATCTGTCAGCTGGGTCTTTGTCCCCGATGTAAGATCTTGCTTGAAGAGATTCAAGGCGTTGTTAGCCTTGCTGAGCTTCATCTCGGAGATATAGTAAACGCTCTTTCCGTCAGGAGAGAATACCGGCTTGAGGTTCTCGCCCTCGTAGGTGCTGACTTTGGTGTAAGTGTTTGCCTTCAGGTCATATACCCAGATATCGCGGGTTACGGAAGATGTATGGTGCTTTCTCCAAGGGTCTTCGTAGCCTTTCTTGTCCTGGAATACTATCTTGCTTCCGTCAGAGTTGAAATTAGCCTCGTCTGCACCGGCTGCGGTAACCAGGATAGGTCTTCCGCCGCCAACCGGAATCTTGTAGAGGTTCTTGAACATTGAAGAAGGGAAGCGGATGCTTTCTGCGGGAGCGAACCTGCCGCTTCCGAACAGCACATACTTTCCGTCAGGAGTGAAGTCGAACGGATAATCAGCTGTGGAATTGTAGGTAAGCCTTACAGGCACGCCGCCGCCGGCTGGCATTACGAACACGTCAAAGTTTCCGTAAAGGTCACTTGCATAGGCAATGTACTTGCCGTCCCGGCTCCAGACAGGATAACCGCTGTAGTTGTCTCCGCTGGTGATTGCGGTTGCAAGTCCTCCTTCTGATGAAACCTTGTAGAGATTGCCCATATAACCGAAGACAATCTGGGAACCGTCAGGAGAAATGGCCGGATTGCGCAGCCACCTGACATCCTGCTGCGCGCTGGAAACAGTGGCTGACATCACCACAAGAGCCAGTGCTGCAACAGAGAGTGTGAATCTTCTAAATATTCTGTACATAATCACGGGGTTGTTTGTTCTTTATTTAGACGTTTTAATATCCGTTTTGTGAGTTTCAAGGTAGAACTTACGGTCCGGTTTTCCGTTGAATGTTCTTTTGACTGAATCCACCTTCTCATAGAAGAGCGGCACCTTGTGCCTTTCCAGCCTGGTCATCAGATAACGGCCCAAAGACCTGAAATCCACCTCCGTTCCGTCTTTGACGGAAACCAGGAGTTTTGGAGCCGCCCCGGTAATGGGGTGCGGAACCGGTATGCAGATGCAGTCGCTGACTCCCTCGAAAGACATCGCAGCATCTTCCACTTCGAGAGGTGAAACCTTGAACCCTCCTACATTGATGACATCATCTTCCCTTCCCTTCAGGTTCAACATTCCGTCTTCGTCTATATAACCGGAATCTGAGGTATAAAGGACTCCGTCTCTGAGTATTGAAGATGTTCTACGGGGATCTCCCAGATACCCTGTCATCAGAGTCTTGCCCTTGCAGGCTATGGTTCCTTTGTCAGTTATGAAAATTTCTGAATTGGGCATCGGCCGTCCCAGGCATCCGGCCTTGCACTTTCCGCCGTTGAAATCCACTGTACAGACAATGCCTGTCTCCGTGGATGCGTAGGTATTGTAGAGCCTGCTCTTTGGAAGAAGACGGCAGAGAGCCTCCATATCGGACTGTGAAATGGCAGCGGCACCGGTTTCTATGAAGTCTATCTTGTCTGCCAAAGCGGCGAGGCGCTCCGGGCAGAACTGAAGAAGGATCCGGATGCTTGCAGGAACCAGGAATGTCGCCATCTTTTCTGCCGGGTAGCTGAAAGCTCCGAAAAAGCTGTCCAGGTCCTTCAACCCGTCCACGATAATCATGGTAGCGCCCAGCATAATTACCGGATACATCTTGGAAAGGCTGCCGATGTGGTTAAGAGGCCCGTTTATGACAAAGGCCAGCTCGTGAGAAAAGCCCTGTCCGTGAATGAGGTTTTCTGCATCGGCGATGATTGTCCTGTGGCTGATTATCACTCCCTTGGACTTTCCTGTAGTGCCGGTGGTGTAAAGCACTTCCGCCGTGCCCTCTGCAACCGCGTGGGAAGAAAGTTCAGCGGAGATTGCCTCGAACACTTCCTCCGGAATGTCTTTGGCCAAAGGTGCCACCGCAAATCCAAGTCTCTGGTATGCAAAGTAATCAACGATGTATTCAACGGACGGGAGAGCCCTCAGGCAGACGATGCGTGACGATGATGACGCAACACTCCTCCGGAGTTCTTCTGCACGCTTATCAACCCTACCCTGCAGCTGACTGTAGGAAAACGACTCCCCGCCTGCCACCAAGGCCGGCTTGTCAGGATACAAAGAAGCGTTCCGTGCCAGATAATCACCTAGTATCATCATAGCCTACCGTGTGGAAAGTTTACGTTCGACAAGAGATACCAGGCTGTCCAGATTCTTCAGGTTCATCGGAGTAGCGTCAGATGCATCAAGTTTTATATCGTACTCATCAGACAGTTTCATAAGAATAGCGGCAACTCCCAGAGAATCCAGTTCGCTGAAAAGAAAATCAGAATCAAAGTCCACTAGAGGAAGCGCCTCTTCCAAAATTTTCCTTATATGCTCTTTCATGACAGATTGTTTGTTCAACTACGAAGATACGATATTAATGACAATAATAAAAGCAGATTCCTAACTTTGCAGCATGAAGACTGACAAAATGAAAAAGGCTTACATACTTGTTTCTCCTGGTTTTGAAATACTTGAGGCCGCAGCGCCTGTAGATGTACTGGAAAGGTGCTCAATAGAAGTCGAGAAAGTTGCTGTCTGCGGAGAGATGGACGGCAAAATCTTTGGCAAGACAGACCTCCTGATACCATCTTCCCATAATGTCTTCATCAAGGCTGATTCTTTCCTCAGCGATATGGCTGACGTGGAGAGGATTGCCTCAGATGGCGCTATGGTAATACTGCCTGGAGGATTCCCTGGCTACAGGAACCTTTCCTCAAACCCTTTGGTGGGGAAACTCCTGCAAGAGTATGAAAAAAGAGGCCGGCTGATTGCCGCCATCTGCGGAGCCCCAAGCGCTCTGTCCACATTCCACATTCTTGAAGGAAGCAAGCTCACCTGCCACAGTTCAGTAAAAGACATTCTCACAGCAGAAAAAGGCGGGATTCCGGGATATGTATATACCGGCAGACCAGCAGAAAAAGACGGCAGGCTCATAACCGGAAGAGGAGCGGGAGTATGTATGGAATTCGCATTCGCCTGCGCAGAAGCGCTGGTAAGTCAGGAAGTCATCGCCGAGGTAAAAAAGAAAATGGAAATGACACTGCAGCAGCCCTGAGGCTACTAAGGCGCCTTTCAAAGAGAAAGCCTGTTCAGGACAGGATTGCTGTAAATCTTGAGATACAGGTTCATCAGAGGAAGCAGATTCTCCTTCCAGCCGGAAAGTGTCTTGTGCATCACCTCGGCAAATTCCTTGTATTCCTCTTTGGTGTATTTGTCTGTGAACTTGAATGTATTATACAGCATGTCAAATGCTATATAGTTTGTCTTGAACAGCTTGTATCCGTTGTAAATCCTCGCGTCAAGCAAAGATGCCATATAGGCAAGGGCCTCGTGCCTGTCAAGGCTCTCTATGGCAAGAAGCTCTTCGGCTGAAACCGGAGGACAGATCTGTATATGGACATGGCCTTTAGGAGAAAGGATGCCGCTCATTATGCTACGGAAGTCCTCACCTTTCTCTTTGATGTACGGATGTTCCTGAGACAGGTACAGTTCCCTCACTTTCTGGGTAATACAGGTTTCCCATTCGTATGATATGGCCATCGGCACTATATTCAGTTCAGAGAAGTTCTTCCCAAGGTTCCCTTCTCCGGAAAGTGAAAACATCTTGAGCACTGTCTGGTTTGTGCGGTCATCGCCGTCTTTGGTGCGTCCGTTCCTCTGGGCTATCCATACAGATGTATTCCTCTCCTTGACAACATAACGCATATAGCAGGACAGATGGTGTGAGACATTCCAGAAGTTCTTTGCGGAACCGCTGCGCACAACCTTGAACATACGGTTGCTTTTGCCTATGTCCGTCACGAGCCCGGGCTGCATCAGATTGTCCCCGAAAGTTATTTCCGAGCAGTCCAGACCGTTGTTGTAGAGAGCGATTTGAAGAAGTGCCGCATCCAGGAGAATATCCCTGTGGTTGGACACGAAGAGGTATCCCTTGCCCTTTTCCAGATTTTCAAAACCGCCGTATGTAAATCCGTCAGTGGTCTTTTCTATGATGGCGTTTATGGCATCGAACATGAAATTAATCTGGAACTGGCTGACTGTCTTGTAAGAAGTGAACTCCTCCATCTTTTTCTCAACAAGACCGGGCCCGTAGATATACTCCATCACCTGAGGAAAATCCTTGTTGGATGCAATGCGCTGCATGGCAGAAGGTATTTCATCATCCCTGTAAGGACGGATATCATCCCATATAGAAGAGAAATCTCTCGGTGTTGGTGTATTTATATCCATATCAGTCAAAAACGCTGTTTTGCAGCCATTCTGTAAACCTGTCCGCCCATCCTGCAGCACCGGATCCGGCAGCTGGCTTTACCCCGAAACCATGTTTCCCCGTAGGATGAATTTCAACGATGCAATTTACTCCATTTTTCTTCAATTCGGAAGCAAATGCCCTGGAACCTTCAATCCGGACCACAGGATCATCTTCGCAGTGAAGCAGAAAAACGGGTGGAAAATCTTCATTTACATTGCCTTCCAATGACAGCTTCTCTATGAGAGACAAGTTCCCCCTCAGCAGATGATCTCTGGATGGTTTATGAACATAAGGTTCCTTCATCGTAACCACAGGATAGATCATCGCCACAAAGGCTGGACGGTAACGAGGATTCTCCTCTAGGGCCGCACAACCAGCCAAGTGCCCCCCTGCCGAGAAGCCTACCACACCGATTTTTGTGGTATCTATTCCCAACCGGTCTGAATTGTCTTTTATATAGTCCACCGCCTTACGGTAATCCTCAAGCTGCTGAGGATACTTCGCTCCGTAAAATCCCATCCGGTAACGCAATACTACTGCCCTGAAACCTTTGGAAACAAAATATTTAGCCACATCATGCCCTTCTGAATTGATTGCCAGATATGTATAGCTGCCTCCCGGAAACACGATCACGGCAGGAGCCTTTTCTGAAGGCTTAGACGGGGCATAGACAAAAACCTTGCTCCGGTAACGGCCTTCAAACCTGGCCTCACCACCCTTCCAAAGCTTGTGAGTAAGATACGTCTGCTGAGCTATGGCTCCCCCTGAGACAAAAAGCAACAGAAGGCAAAGCAAAGCGGACTTAAACCATTTCACCTTCAGATCTATATAGATTCTTGTCATTATCGCGATAATTCTTATATTTCCTGTCTTGGACAACCTTGCCTTCCAAAGACAGATAAGCTGTTTCATAAAACCTCCTGAACTCCTGGGCCTGCTTAAGAGGGCGGATACCCCAGTCCTTGAGTTGAGGGTAAGGCACTGCATCGCAGAGCTGTATGGCAACCTTCCCTCTCCTGAGAATATGCTCTCCTTTCGGGAGAATTTCTCCCGGGCCGAAAAGGACAACCGGCAAAATATCCAGCTCCAGTTCAGAAGCCAATGCAAACGCCCCGCTCCTGAACTTCAGGATTGAGCAGTCCTGGCTGCGCGTACCTTCCGGAAAAATCAGGATAGAGATGCCTTCCGCCTTCAAAGCCTTGAGTTTCTCCATATTGGCCTCAACGCCGTCATCTATGCACACGAAGCCAGCTTTTTTGACAAAGTTACCGTAAACCGGAGAATTATACACCCATCCGTTGGTAACTACTGCTATCTTGTCTGAAAGGGCAAGCAGATACATCAGATCCAGATGAGACTGGTGGTTGGATATTATTACACGAGGTTTTTCATCCAAAATCTTTTCCGCATACCTGAAAGCTTCCTCTCCTTCATAGCTTCCGTCCTTGGACAGCACAGCAAACCAGGTCCGAGGCAATCCGAGGCAGAAGAACCTCATCTTCTTTGTTATCAAAGTCCGCAAACCGGAAGATGCCAGCTTTGGCCTCAACGCCACAACTATCTTGTAGTAAAGGCACAGGACGGCAAAGACAACCCCGCAGAACAATGTCACGAGAATGTCAGCAATCCTTACCGGGAATATCCTGTCTTTCCTCTCCTTGCGGCCTCGTCTGCAAACAAGGAAACGGAATATCACAGGAGGAAGGATGAAGGCCAGGACAACAACGCAAACCATTCCTATTACAGCCACCGCACCGAGGGAATGAAGAGCAGGGTGAACAGCGAAAACCAAGGAACCGATACCCACGAACATCGTCAGCGCTGAAAGGGTTACTCCAGTCTTGTAAGACGAGAGCAGAGGTTTCCGGAATGTATGCTCATACTGGAGCCCCTCGACCATGAAAATGGTGTAGTCGTCTCCGAGACCGAAGATGAAGGTAGCCAGGATGATGTTGACTATATTGAAACTCACGCCAAAGATTCCCATTATGCCCGTTATCCAGATCCAGCTGACTACCATTGGAAAGAACGCTGCCAAAGCCAGTTCAAGACGGCGGAATGCAATCCAGAGGAAGAGGAACACAAGAACAGAACAAATTGCCAGAACCTTGTTGAAGTCATTCTGCAAAATGTCTATCATCCTGTCTGTCATTGAGAAAGAGTCAAACAGGAAAGATCCCTCAGCCCTTCCGTCAAACTCTTGATAGCTGGAATATACCTTATCGGTTTTATCCTCAGGAGCATACAGGATACTCATAACCAGCGTCTGCGACGAATCCTGAAGGATGTAGGGAGAAAGCAAAGAATAAATATCCTCAAACCGTGAAGCGTCCTGAGGAACCAGTTCCGCTTCAGTCATTTCCCTGAAACGTTTGAAGGCATCCGGACTGAAACCCGCCTTGGCTCCATATTCGTCCAGAGCCTTTATCATGGCCTCCCCGTGTCTTGCCACAAAGCTGTGCCATAACCCAAGACGTTCAAGCTGCCTGGAGCGAGAAGGCAGCAGCGAGCCTATTCCTTTGGTTTTAAGCACATTCCCTTCTGAAATCATAGAAGATATGAAACTGCTGTTTTTCTCCGATGCTTCCAGAGCCTGGTCAAGATTTCTGCCTTCGGAAACGGCATATACCGCCCGGCTGCCCTCAGTGCTTGTATGGGAAGAAAATTCGTCCAGAAGCTTCTGCTGGCCCTCGGCCATATAGTTTATCTTGGTAAAGTCTCCGCTGAAAGTGACCTTGCGGCTGAAAAAGAAAAGAACAATGGTCAAGGCAATCAGACACCAGAACACATAACGGTTCTCTTCCGGGCGGAAACTTGCCCATCGGCCCATCCAGCCGCCTTCTCTCTGGCTGTAATCCTCGGCTTTAACCCAATGAGGCAGGAACAGTATCACGAACATGATTGCCCCGACCAAAGAAACCGCAGCAAAAAGGCCGAAGTCTCTCATTCCGGAGGCGCTCATAACCAGCAGGGAAAGGAACGCTCCAACAGTAGTGGCGTTCCCGATAACCATCGGACTCGCGATGTCTTTTAGGGCAGTTCTGGCATCCTTTGTAAAACCCAGCCGGGTGGAATAAAGCAGTGAATAGTCCACTGCTATTCCAAATATGACGCAGCAGGCAGCCAAGGCCACGCTGGAGATGCTGGACTGGACAACCCCCATGAACGCCAGGCCGGAAAGAATTCCGAAAACTACAGGCACGCAGATAAGAAGTATCGGCCTGAGTTTCCTGAAATACCAGGCAAGAAGCCCCACTATCAGAACTACAGATACCACGGCGCAGGTAGCCGCATCTTTTTTCATCCTTTCCGCGTTCATCACAGCAATTACCGGAGAACCGGTAAACTCTATCTGAACTTCAGGATAAAGGGCTATAACCGAATCTCTTACGGCATAAACAGCGGAAAGCAGCTTCTTGTTGCCTTTGGTATCGCTGCCTCCGAAAGCGGAGGAGAAGTTCATCATCACTCCTGTTGAATCAGGCGTGAAAAGATAATCGCCGATAACTTTGTAGCCACTTTCAGATCCTAGTGCAGACAGTTCCTGGAGAATCCTGGATGAAAAATGCAGAGGATCAGCTGAAATTACCCTCTCCAACATTCCGCTGGAAGCAACCAGAGCCTCCTTGTCCCCTTCCAGGATAGAGGCATAGTCTCCCGCGGCAACAATTGAATCCATCGCTGAGTAATCAGATGAATCCAGGAAGTAAGGCATATTCTCGGCGATGAAGCCTGACAAGGAAAGCATCCTTGCAGCATCAACCTTGATGACCGGATTGCTGATTCCCTCTATCCGGGCTTCCTCCAGTCTCCACGAAAACTCGTCGGCAGCCTGGCTGAGAAGGTCTATGTCTGAATACCGGTCTTCTCCCGGAACTTTCAGCCGCATAATGGACATCACTTTGTCCTGGCGGCGCAGATTCTGGTAAACGAACTGGCTCTGACGGCTGCTTTCTCCCGTCCCGTAAGGCAGGAAGGCGGCAATGTCGTCGTCCAGAACTATCTTTTTTGCACAAAGGCAGAAAACACCGGCTAAAACCAGAGGAACCAGAAACGCCAGAAAGCGCCTCCCTCTTGAGAAAAAATCATAGATCTTCAGCAGAATCTTTTCCATAACCTATCTGAAAATCCTGTGAAAAAACATCCGCGGATAACCGTAAAGCAAAGCGCCGCAGGTAAGGAAAGTATTCATCAGGGAAATTCTTGTAAAGTCAGCCCCTTTCCGGAAATGAGTCACCCTGTCTTCCGGATAAACCACATCCACCGGTACTTCCAAAAGGCGGAAACCTCTCCAAGCCATCCTCACAAGAACTTCTGTCTCAAACTCATAACGGTTGCCGAGGAATTTAGTTTTGCATATCTTTTCCAAAGGGTAAAGCCTCATTCCGCTCTGGGTGTCACCCACTCTTCTGCCTGTCTGCACCGTAAGCCAGAAATTTGAAAAATTGTTGGCGAACTTTCCGCCGCCATCCGCTCCCCTCTTGTTGCGGCTTCCCACCACAATTGTCTTTGCCCTCTCTTTTTCCCCAAGACTCAGCGATTTGTCAATCACAGCCTTGGCTCCTGAAAGGGTGTGCTGGCCGTCGGCATCAAACACCATGGCATACTTGAAACCCAGACTCAACGCCCTCTTGAAACCTTGCCGGAGAGCATAGCCTTTGCCCTTGTTCCTTTCATACGAAACCAATTCATAAGGATTTGCCTTGAGGGCTTGATCCAAACTCTCGTTGTCTGTAGAACCGTCATTTACGGCAACAACCTTGAACCCTGCGCCTTGTATAGACTCAATGACTTTAGCCACGGTCTTGGAGTTATTGTAAAACGGAACAAGGAAGCATACAGGAAACCTGCTTTCTCTCAAGGATACAGAGATGGTTGCCGCAACAGACTTCTCCTCTCCAGACTCTATTGAGAAAGAGGCTTTTGCAAGGATTCCACCCCCATCTTCCGCAACTGAAATCCTTGCAGAAAGGTAACTGCCCTCCAGCGGGACAACAGGTCTTTTGAACCTTGCATCCTCAACAGACTCAGCAACAAACTGCCTTTTCAGACATCTGGAACACAGGTCGGAAACTATTTCGGCCAACATTGCTCCCGGCAATATGGGCTGCCCTGGAAAATGAGAAGAGAAAAGCCAGTGACTGCCATCCAGAGAAAGGCGGGCATTTATGATGCCGTCTTCAAAAGAAAGTCCGCTGATTATGTATAGCCCTCCGGAATTCATCACAATCAATTGAATAGCTGCGGATCTGTTTCAATATCTGTCTTTACGGACGAGAAAGTTATCAGAGTGTAGCCGGCATCCGTCCTTATCTCAAAAGATTTGACAAGAGATGTAGAGCTGTCAAACTTCATCACCACGCTTCCGACCGTCCCCTTCAGCCTGGAGGCTTTTGGAACAGCTGTAACTACAAGTTCCTTACCTTCAATCTTATATGAAACGTCAAAATCCTTCGGATTGTCTGACAATGTGGTCAACAGACCTGTCACCATCTTGCCCATCTGGGAGAAGCCTCTGGAAAGAGCTCCGTCCCTGACACCGTTCTTTACCATATATCCACCCTTGAGGTTATAGACCCCGTAGTTCCTTGTATCATACTCCCACCTCATGAAAGACGGTGCCTTGTACCAAAGCCTACCCGTGGTGACCACATCATCGCTGAGCATCTTGAGATGCTTGGTCTCCTTGAAGTCAGCCACCATGCTTTTCATCCCGGATGCGGAAGAAACAACCTTCTGGAATACAGCCTTTTCCGCATTGGTCTGTGCGGAAGAGACCACCGGTGTCAAAACGGCAAAAACAAATGCCAGGATATTCAGCGACAAGTTTTTCATCTTATTTCTGCACTATCAAAATTGCTCCCGCTATAATGAGCGCCACCCCTACATATCTGATTGCCGGGATGTGCTCATGAAACACCAGACCTGCAACAACCAGGCCGAGCACATAGCTGAAACTGATCATAGGATATGCCGCGCTGAACGGATAGTTCTTCAGGATATAGAACCAAAGCACGGAAGCTCCGCCCATGCAAAGGCCGCACAGCAGGAAGTTTATGTCCGTAAAAAGCTGCTTGATGCAGCGCCAGGTAAAGGCCAGCTTGTCTATGTTGGACATCGTGAACTTCAAAAACATCTGTCCTGCAACTAGAAGAGCGCTCTGAACCACGGAAAGTATAATCAGTTTGTACATAAGCTGTTAATCAAGATAAATTACTGGAAATCAAGATGAATGAATAAGTATCCTTACTTCGGCCGGCCAGGAGGGCTCTCCCGCCTTTTCCCCTGAGGATACCGCTGCCGGCAAACATTCCGAAAGCAGAAGCTGAAAGGTACTGCCCGCAGTACTGCTCGTATTCCAGCACAGGCTTGTCCGAAGGCAGGAAAGGAAAATCCGAGGCAGATTTTCCGGGGAAGGAGGAAGTAAGGACTATATCAATGTCGTTCCAGGTCAAGCCTCTTCTGGAAAATAACCTATCGAGCTCCCAGATCGGGTTGGAACGTGTCTGGACAAGGTCCTCTACCTGGCAGACGGCGCCTCGAGGATCTGAGGACAGGACAAAAGCCACCGAGCCTTCTGACACTGGAAGCCCTTTCCATATAGTCTCCCTGTCAACAAGGGAATAGAAAACCTGTGTGAGTTGGTCAGAGGTACAAAGAAGGACATTTTTGCAGTTGCCGCTCTCAAGAAGCATCATGCTGTCCAGAAGAGCCCCTTCAAACGCAAAGCGGTCATTCACGTGAGTTGAATTGAACCCCCTGCAACCCAAAGTTATTGCAATTTGAGAACCTATGGTGTTAGGTGTGGAGCAGATGAACTTGGAAGGATTGAGCATAGTCTCCCCTTCTTCCAGCATCTTTGTCAGGAAAACCTCCGTATCTGCAACGCAACCATTGCCCGTACCGGTGACTATAGCGTCAGGGCACTGTATTGAAGCATCTTGCAGAGCCTGTCTTGAAACCGCAATGCTGCGCTTGAGGATGGGATTCATCCTCCTGGCAGCCATAGGAGATATGAAGGGCCTGAAATCCGGATCCTTGCAAGGCAACATGCTTTCTTCCCAAGGAACAGGCACGAACCTGTCCACAGAACAGAAAGGCTCCTGAGCTGAAATCTGGGCAGATGAAATTATATACACTTTCTCCCTCATAGCGTTGAAGATGAAAAGACAAGAGAGGAATCATTGCCGCCGAAACCGAAAGAATTGGAAAGTACATGCTTCAGTGGCATATCTTTGAGAGTATGCACCACAGGAGAAAAGTCCAGCTGCGGATCCCGGTTTTCAAACCTCAGGTTCGCAGGCACAAACTGTCTCTGGAGACATAGAACGGAGATAACCGCCTCCAACGCCCCTGCTGCACTGGTGGCGTGCCCGGTAAAACTCTTGGTGGAAGAGACAAGAGGCATCCTGCTTCCGAAAACTCTCCTCAAAGCCACTCCTTCAGAAAGGTCGTTGTTTTCTGTGGCTGTACCGTGAGCATTGACATAGTCTATGTCCGACGGTTTGAGACCTGCAACCTGCAAAGCCTTGACCATAGCCAGATAAGCGCCCTCTCCATCCGGAGAAGAGGCCGTCTGGTGAAATGCGTCACAGCTGTTGCCCCATCCGTCAAGAAAAGCCCTGACACGAGCACCTCTTGCCATAGCATGCTCCCTTGTTTCAAGAACCAGGAAACCGGCACCCTCTCCAAGGTTGAGACCCTTGCGGGAAGCGTCAAACGGACGGCAAAGATTCTCATCCAGAATCATCAGGGAATTAAAACCGTTCAGATGGAATCTTGTAATACATTCACTGCCTCCTGCCAAGACCACGTCAAACCTGCCGCTTCTTATAAGCTCAGCACCGAAGGCAAGAGCGTTTGCCGCCGCAGAACATGCCGTGGACAAAGTGTCTGTGTATGCTACATCAACATTCAGAGAATCAGCTATGGCATCAGTGGTGACTCCATCCAGATGAAGTGGTATAAGAGAGTCAAATTCGAAGGTTTTCAAGAAATTCTCCAGATTACGCTCAGTGATATCCATCCCCCCTACGGTTGTCCCGTTGATGAGGGCAACCCTTGTACCAGGCTGCAGAGCAGCATCCTGCTCAGCCTGCCGTGCGGCTATTATACCTAAAAGAGATGATCGTGACAAAGGTCTTTCCTTGTCTTCATGGCAAAGCCCATAGAGCTGGGAGTCAGAAAAATCCACCTCCCCGCAAGGAAGGTTGGAATGAGTGGAGACAAGATGCCTTAAAGGAGCTAAAGGACAGATTTCATCCATAAGAATACGACAGGTCTCATCAAGACCTGTCCCAAGTGCCGAAATTATGCCAGCACCGGTTATGGCTATCCGTCCATGCATCAAGATTACTTGTTAGACTCTATATAATCAGCGATTGCCCTGACGCTGGTCAACACATTCTTGGCCTTTGAAGGGTCAGTGAGCTTGATGCCGTAATTCTTCTCCAGCAAAACAATAAGTTCAAGAGCATCTATTGAGTCAAGCCCCAAACCTTCCGGCCCGAAAAGCGGAGCATCGTCCTTTATATCCTCAGGTTTAAGCTCTTCCAGATTCAGCGCATCAATTATTTGTGTCTTAAGTTTCAGTATGTCCATCATCACTTTCTATTTAGACGCGCAATTTACCAATTTTTTCCATTCCAATCAAATCCGCACATAAACTGCACCGCCCGTCAAGACTTTCATCCCAGCAAAAAAGGACCCTGGAAACGCCGCCCTCCCTGAACAGGCAGCGGACATAATCAAGCGCCCTTTCACGGTTCAGCTCTTCTTCCACAAAGAACACACATTCTCCAAACAGTTTATGCCTGATGGAGATTTCTCCGGTCACAATGTTGGGAAGAGTATAGACGAAAACAGAAGGAGAAGGGAAAAAATCATCCTCAGCGATTGATGAAAGATACTCGCGGTCAGCGGCCAATGAAGACACTGAGTTCACGAATACAAGAGCCGTATCGCTGTTCCCGTCTGTCACTTCCAGAAGGCTGTCAGCGGCAAGCACTCCGGCTTTGCACAAAAGGTCCATCTTGTGGAATTTAGGATAGCTGAGGCCTGAATCTCGATAGAGTGAGGCCAGGTATTCCTTGACATCTCCCGTGTATTCCAGATTGAAGGACTTTATGGTTCTTATATCAATCTTTCCCGAACGGCTTCCGTTTTCAGGGAAAGAATCGCCGAGTTTCTCCACCTTGATTGCAGCGTTGCTTCCTCCGAAACCGGAATTGGTCTTGAGGAACCAACTGGCTGATACGGCCTGCGGATCAGAACTTATATTTGGTGAAGGGAAGCATCCCGGATCCAAATATCCTGCTGCTCCCGGAATCCATCCTTCATCCAGGAAATGGCAGCATAAGATGGTTTCTATGACTCCGGAAGCTCCGAGAGTGTGCCCGAAATATCCCTTCAGAGGGATCATAGGCATATCATCCAGCCCGCTACGGGAAAAAGCCACGCTCTCCATCTGGTCGTTGTACAAAGTAGCGGTTCCATGAGGATTAATGAAAGCCTCCCCCAAGCAGGTTTCAGCTTTAGTTCCGTATGGCAGGGACAGAGTCTTCATCACAGCCCTGTACAATCCCTCACCTGTCTTTGACGGTCCGGAAATATGGAAAGCATCAGAAGCCATTGCTCCAGATGCCACAAGCTGAGGAGTCTTGAAGTATCCGTCCTGATTCAGCATATCTTCCTTGGAATCAGCCCTGCGCAGCACCAGACATCCGGCAGCCTCCCCCAGATTCAGACCGTGGCGCATGATGTCAAAAGGCCGGCAAAGCTCATCCGACAATGCCATTAGGGACGCGAAACCACTTACCACAAACTCAGTGATTTCATCCGCTCCAACAACAACCGCTGTCTTGTAAAGACCGGCTTCCAGAAGTCTCTTTGCAACTATAATGGCAGTAACCCCGGATGTGCAAGCAGTGGAGACGGTCACAGGATCGTTGGGGTTGCCGAAATATCCGCTGACCACCTTGGCGGAATGCCAGAGGGGAACCTTCCTTTCGTCTTCAGCCAGATATCTGACATTGCCTTTGGCTGTTGAAAAGACGAATATGGTAGAGCTGTCTCCAAGCAGATGGGAAATCCGGCCGCAGGCCCTCTTGACCGAAGAAACCATGAACATTTCGAGCCTGGTCATATCCTCCTCATGCACAGAAGGTTCTATGAAAGAATCATCCATGACGGACAGGAAAACCTTACCGTCACCAGGCACCCTGAATCCAGCATTTTCCTTCAATGAAATGCGACCTTCCCTCAAGGCCCGGAGATTCTCTCCCGTATCCCTTCCCAAACCTGAAATTATGTTATCTGCTACAATCTGAATCATCACTATAAAACTAGACAGCAACTTTCAAAGAACACTCGGCGACAAGTTCTCCAGTCTCTAAAAAAACCTGGGCATCAGCCATGAGCACCCCGAGAGCCTCAGCCTTTGGAGTTATTGATGTAATTATCGTCTGCCCGCTCTCAGGATGACTGAAAGCCTTGAATCCTTTTATAGAGCCAATGACACCTGCTTTCACAGGTCTCTCGTGGAGCCAGTCATAAAAGCCTATCCTTGCAGCGCAGCTTTGGGCTATGTTTTCAATAAGTCCTCCAGTGGAAAGACGGCCGTCTTCCAGCATTATGCCACACGCGGGAACTGTATAGGATGTCTTGACACAGGTCGTATGGTTGTCATAATGTATCAACCTGTCTATCAATATAAACGGAGGACGATGAGGAAGAATTTCAGATACGTCCAGGGTAGTGATGTCGTCAATTGTTCTCATCGCCTTCAATATTCCAGAAATCATAGAAGTTGAACCACTGCAAAGGGTTCTCCTTTATTACTTTTTCCAGTATGTCCACATACTTCTGACCGTAGGCCCTGGCTCTTTCATCCCGCCCTTTTAATGCAGGATCTATGGTGATAGGTTCCACATGGATTTTATAGTTGAAATTCTTCTTTGTCCCCAGCACGAACATTGCTATTATGTCCGCCTTGTAACGTTCTGCTATTGTGTATATTCCTGTAGGGAACAACGCCTCTTTCCCCAGAAACATGAACTTGTGGTTCCGGCGTCCGGTAAACACTCTGTCTCCGGCCATTGTAATCGCCTCCCCTTCTCTTATCACATCGTTGAGACGGAATATATGTTCCATGTCTTCCCTCACGGGAATCATCTCGATGTTGTTCTCCTCCATCGCTGAGGAACGGAACTTCTGCATCTGCTCCGTCTCACCGGCAAAAGCCAGCACATTGAGTTTCTTGGGCAGCTTCCCGCACAAGTAGGAAGAAATCTCAAAGTTTCCCACGTGGGCGCTAACCATAACAAGCGGCTTGTCAGTGGAAAAATACTTCACGACCACATCCTTCTCAAGGCTGGCGGAATTGAATTTGTCCTTGTGCCCGGCATAGATGTAGAAACGGTCCATCAGAAACTTTGCAAACAGAAGATGGTTGCAATAAGTTCCTATGGCAGAACGCCATACGGAAAACCCTTGACGGTGCCTCAAATAACTGTATATGGCACCGGCCCTCTTGCGCGCGGCTATCAGATAATAGATGACGGCAAAGGGCAGGAAACAGTAGATTACCCTCACGTCCACTTTCTTGAGCAGCCGTATCAGAAAAGACTGGTTGGCGTCACCGCCTTCTGTTTTACCTTTCCACTGAGGCATTGCTCTATGTATTCAGTCCGCCGTTAATCTCTATCACCTGACCGGTTATGTAAGAAGCCTTGTCGGAAGCCAGGAAAGCGACCAGGTCTGCAACCTCCTCGGCAGTTCCGAACCTTCCGGCCGGGATTGTCTCCCTCAAAGTGTTCTGATCCAGCTCCTTGGTCATGTCAGTATCCACAAAGCCCGGTGCCACCGCGTTGACAGTAACCTTTCTCTTTGCAACTTCCAAAGCCAGCGCCTTTGTAGCAGCAATAATTCCACCTTTGGCGGCGGAATAATTTGTCTGCCCGGGCATTCCCTTTATACCGGAAAGAGACGCCACGCTTACAACCCTGCCCCATTTCTTCTTGGCCATTGGGGTTATGAGTTTTCTGGTCGTGTGGAAGAATCCGTTGAGATGAATGTTTATGACATCATACCAGTCCGCATCTTCCATCCACATCATAAGGCCGTCTCTCCTTATGCCGGCGTTATTGACCAGAACGGCGATATAGTCATCCGGGTGAGACGCCATCCATCCGTCCAGGGCAGCGTCTGTGCCTTTGAGGTCGCTCACGTCAAACTTCAGAAGCTGGGCAACTCCGCCCTCTTTTTCTATTTCTGCCTTTACCTGGAGAGCGGCATCCTCCCTGCTCACGTAATTGATTATGACAGGAAATCCGTTCCTTGAAAGTTCCTTGCAGATTGCAGCCCCTATTCCTCTGGAGCCACCTGTAACCAATGCATATTTCATGATAATATCCTATTTGCTAAATATCAGTCCAATTGATTTTTGATAAATTCTTCAGCTGCCGGCAGGTTTTCCAGACGCCCCACATCAATGATTGTAGTGTCAGGGAGAAGCTCACCCGTAATAGTGGAAGACGCCACATTGGAAAGATAAAAATCCACAATGGAAAACTTCTCTTCCCAGTTCGCCATGATTTCAAAGACCCTTGGAGAAAGAACGTGGACCCCGCCAAAGGCGTATGGGCTCAGTTCCATCCCCTCCAACCTGGTATGGGCATCATCTCTGCCATTCAGACAAACAATCTCCTCAAAAGGAGACTTCACCTGATGCGTCTTTATATTCTCCCATCCCATAAGCTTCATGTCCTTCCCGAAGAGCAGCCTGCGGTCAGAATACCTCTGCGTAACCAGCACGCAGGAAAGAATGTCTTTATCTTCTTTCATCCTGGCGCAGCAGGACGAGTAGAACTCTTCCACATCCATATCGGAGAGTATGTCAACATTGTGCACAAGGAAAGGTTCCCCGTCATCCAGCAAAGACGATGCGTGGCGGATGCCTCCACCAGTATCGCGGAGGAGATCAAACTCCTCAGAGAAGGATATGTTCAGGGCAGGATGCTCCTCCCTTTCAAGAAACTCTTTTACAGCCGCTTCCACCATATCCCCGAAATGGTGCACATTTATCACGATATCTGAAAAGCCATAAGAATAGAGCCTGAGTATCTGCCATTCCACAAGACTTCTGCCACATATTTCCACCAGAGCCTTGGGCTTTTTGTCTGTCAAAGGTTTGAGCCTGGTACCCAGACCGGCTGCCAGAATAAGTGCCTTCATTACAAAACCTGATTAAACGTCTTCTTCAATGCCAAGCTCCCGGTGAGTGAGCTTGACTCTTACATTGAACTTCTTAGCTATGTGGTCTGCCAGATGCCTTGCACAATAGACGCTGCGATGCTGGCCTCCGGTACACCCGAAAGATACTTGAAGATGAGTGAACTTCCTCTCCACAAACCTCTTTACGTGAGGATCCACTATGTCATAGACATTTGCCAGGTATTTCTTGATTCCGCCCTCGTCCTCAAGGAACTTGATCACCGGCTCATCCAGTCCGGTAAAGGTCTTGTACCTTTCGAACTTGCCGGGATTCTCCAAGCCACGGCAGTCAAACACATATCCTCCACCGTTTCCGCTGTCGTCCATCGGGATACCCTTCTTGTACGCAAAGGAAAAGATATGCACTTCCAGAGTCACATCCCTGCGCAAATCCTTGAGCTGGCGCATCTTGGTCAGTTCCGTCAGAACCTGCTGCAGATAAGGATATTCAGTAAACGGTTTCTTAATCAGCTTACGCAGATTCTCGATGGCAAAAGGAATGCTCTGCAGAAAATGAGGCTTCTTCTCAAAGTATCCTCTGAATCCGTATGCTCCCAACACCTGCAATGTCCTGAACAGCACAAACAGCCTCAGGTTCCTCTCAAACTCCTTCTCCGGAACCATTATGTATTTCTTGAGCTCCTTCTTGTAAACCGCAATCAGCGTCTCTTTCAGTTCGTCTGAATAGTTGGCCCTGGCCTGCCATACGAAAGAGGCTATATCATAGTAAAATGGCCCCTTCCTTCCTCCCTGGAAATCTATGAAATAAGGCTGCTTCCCATCCTTGAGCATCACGTTCCTTGCCTGGAAATCCCGGTACATGAAAGTGTTTACCCTCATCACTCCCAGCAGGTCCGCCGCCAGTTTCTGAAAATCCTCATGCAGTTTAATCTCGCTGAAATCCAGCCCGCTTGTTTTAAGGAAACAATATTTGAAATAATTGAAGTCAAACCAGACGTTCTTCTCATCAAACTCAGGCTGTGGATAGCAGACAGAATAGTCCAGGTCCCATCCGCCCTCAAACTGGAACTTGGGCAGAAGAGCCATTGTCTTTTTCAGAAGAGCCACTTCCTTGGCGCTGTAAGAACCCTTCTGTCTTCCAGATGCTATTGCGTCAAAAAGCGACACCGTTCCCAGGTCTTCCTGCAGATAATAGACCTTGTCGGGAGAAGACACATAAACCTCAGGAACGTTCAGTCCTGCATCCTTGAAATGCCGGGCCAGGGAAATGAACGCGTTGTTCTCTTCTACAGACGTGCCCATCGCCCCTATCAGCGATATTCCTTCTGCCTTGAGCCTGAAGTATCTGCGGTTGCTCCCGCTCTGCGGCAATTCTTCGCAAGACAAACATTTCTTGCCTGTATATTGCTTGAATAATTCTTCCAGTTGTTTCATAAAAAGACAATAATTCAACTATTTTACAAATTTAGCAAAATCCTGTGAAAACACCTATCAAGAAAACGTTTAATTAAAGTTGGGTAAATTTCCGTATCTTTGGACGATTATATGTTATTGTGGATAATTATATACTCTAAGATATGGAAAAAGAAGACAACCTGCTTAAGGTGATGAGCGATGTTTCATATTGCTCTGACAAGTACCAATATACGATGGGCAAATCATTCCTGGAGTGCGGAATGAAGGATAAGATTGCCTATTTCAACCTGTTCTACCGCAAGGCTCCGGACAACAACAACTGGGCCGTGGTCAGCGGAATAAGGGAAGCCATGGAGATGATTTCCAACCTTGGAGGGAAGTCTCCTGAGTTCTTTGAGAAGTTCCTGCCGGGAGAAGGTTACAGGGAGTTCAGGGAATATGCCTCAGCGATGAAATTTACAGGTGACGTATATGCGATGAAGGAGGGAGAGGTGGCTTTTCCGAGGGAGCCGGTGATTACAGTGGTTGCCCCTATCATAGAAGCGCAAGTGCTTGAGACACCGCTGCTTTGCATCATGAACCACCAGATGGCAATTGCCACCAAGGCCAGCCGAGTATGCCGCTCCACAAAGAAGCCGGTGAGCGAGTTCGGAAGCCGCAGGGCCCACGGCCCTTGGGCTGCCACATATGGTGCAAAGGCCGCATACATAGGCGGTTGCGCAAACTCTTCCAACATCCTGTCAACAGAAATCTTCGGGACTCCGGCCAGCGGAACCATGGCACACAGCTATGTAACAAGTTTCGGATGCTCGATCAAGGGAGAATACCTTGCCTTTGAGAACTACATCAAGACTCACATGGGCGAGCCTCTGATCCTTCTGGTGGACACCTACGACACCCTAAACTGCGGAGTGCTCAACGCCATAAAGGCATACAAGGCAATGGGCATAGATGACTCTTATCCACAGGGTTACGGTATCCGTCTGGACAGCGGGGACCTTGCATACCTTTCCCGCAAGGCAAGGGAGATCCTTGACAACGCCGGATTGAAGAACTGCAAGATATTCGCGACCAACGCCCTGGACGAGTACCTGATTGCCGAGGTTGAGAAGCAGGGTGCCTGCATAGATTCCTATGGAGTGGGAGACGCCATTGCAACCAGCAAGCACAACCCTTGCTTCGGGAATGTCTATAAACTGGTGCAGGTAGATAACGAGCCGCTGCTCAAGAGAAGCGAAGACAAGGTAAAGCTTATAAACCCTGGATTCCAGGTAACTTACCGCATCATCCAGAACGGCATGTTCAAGGCTGATGTCACCTGCCTGAGGGGAGACGCCACATCGCGGAAGATTGAAGCAGGAGAAGAGCTCCGCATCCAGAACGAGTTTGACGAGACCCAGAGGAAGAAGTTTGCCAAGGGAAGCTACACTTACCGTGTTCTCCAGAACAAGACAATGGAAAACGGCAAGATATGCTACCAGGATGAGCCGGTGGACAAGAAGAGGGAGTATTTCCTCTCCAACCTGAAGAGCTTCAACGAGACGGAACGCCGTCTGATAAATCCGCACATCTACAAGGTGGACATATCAAACGAGCTCTATGACCTGAAGATGAAACTGATAAACAACCTCATAGACGAGATTGAACAACTCAAGGAAGCCAATGCGAACCAACAGTAACAAGACAAGCAGCTCCTTCAGGGCAAAACTACGGGGAGTCAGGAATCATCTGAAAAGTTTACTATGGACAGCAGCCGTTTCAGGTCTGGTGCTGCTGGGCTGTGCCTGGAGCAGTCCGTCTGGAAGAATCCTTTCAAAAGTGAACAGGAATTTCCTGACAGACACCATCGTCAAGACCGCCTACCAGCAGATGATAGACTCTCTCTACAACCTCAACCTCAGCCCGGATTCGCTGAGAAAAATGGGGCTCAGCGATGCCATCATCTTCTCCATAGATTCCGTGAGACGGGAAGATTCAATCAAGGCTATAAAAGTCTATACCCCAAAGGAGCTGAGAAGGATGCACAAAGACAGCGTCAGAAAGCACAAAGACAGCATAATAAGGAACACCCCGAGAGTTCTGGACACATACATCTTTGCAGACAGCATCAAGTACACCAGAATCTTTTCCTGGAAGCATGACACTTATGTCAATAATCAGGAAACCAGAAAGATAGACACCACTTTCAGCTATCATTACCACGATCTGCCTTTCCAGAGAGAAGACGTAAACGGACAGTATCTGGGAGTAAGCGGAAGCGCTGCCCTGCCATACAATTACCACCTCAGGCAAGAGAAGGATATCTTCCCGTTCTTCAGTCCGTATATGGTCTATACCTGTATGCCGGAAAGCATTCCGTTCTACAACACAAAGACACCGTACACGGAGTTGGCTTATTACGGAACCTTGCTGGCCAACCGCCAGAAAAGCGAGGACAACATCCACTTCCTTCACACCCAGAATTTCAACCCTGCAGTAAACTTCTCCATACTCTATGACAGGAACGGAGGAGGCGGTCTGCTCCAGCACGAAAAGACAGACTTCAGAACATTTGCCGTAACCGGCAACTATCTGGGCAAAAAATACATAGCCCAGGGAGGATACATCTTCTCAAGGCTCAAGAGAGAGGAGAACGGAGGTGTGGAAGACCTCAAGATGATCAGCGATACCACAATTGACGTGCGTACAGTTCCGGTCTATATGACAGACGCAAATTCCATAATGAGACGCAACACTTTCTTCATAACCCATTCATACGGAGTGCCGATCAGATGGAAAGCCCTGAGAGATTCCCTGGGCAACAAACTGCCGGACACTCTCAAGACAGACAAGGGAACCGTCACTTACTTTGGACATTATGGAGAATACACAGTGTATTCCAGAAGTTACACGGACAACATAACTGATTCCATCGGAAGGTCTCTTTACCGCAACAAGTTCTTCATCAATCCAACGCAGTCTGCAGATTCCGCAAGGGTGATGAACCTTGAAAACAGATTCTTCATCAAAGTCCAGCCGTGGGATGCTGACGCCGTTATCTCCAATCTCAGCGGAGGAATCGGGCACCAGATGCTCAACTTCTACGGCTTCCAGCCTGAATTCTTTATAAGCGGCAACCAGAACAAGACCTACAACAACATCTACACCTACTTTGGAGCAGGAGGGAAATTCAAAAAGTATTTTGCCTGGAACGCTATGGCAAAAGCAGACATAGCAGGTTATTACAAGGGCAACTTCAGTGTTGACGCCGCAATGAGGTTCTCCTCCTGGGCCATAAAAGACGGCATACACCTTACGGCAAGTTTCTCCACATCGCTGAGGAAACCGTCTTACTTCTTTGACAACTACACTTCCAACCACCACATCTTCAACAACGACTTCGACAAGACAACAAAGACCACTGTCAAAGCCAAACTGGACATACCTCACTGGGGGCTGGAAGCATCTTTCGGATACACTCTCCTGAACAAGAACGTTTTCCTGGACAGCCTCTGCATCCCGACCCAGAACAACGAGGCAATGAGCATCCTGAGCGGATACATAGCCAAGAACATCAAGGCCGGTCCGCTGCATCTGGAAAACCGCCTGCTGCTCCAGACATCATCCAAACAGGAGGTGGTACCTCTGCCCAAAGTAGCCCTCAACCTCAGATACTATCTTGAGTTCTGGGCCGTCAAGAACATTCTCAATGTCCAGTTCGGTGCAGACATGACATACAACACCAAGTACTATGCCCAGGCCTATGATCCGGCCCTCGGAATGTTCTACAACCAGGAAAAGTACAAGGTAGGAAACAACCCGTACGTTGACGTGTTCATAAACCTCCAGTGGAAAAGAGCCTGCATCTATGTGAAGGTGGAGAACGTTTTGCAGGGAGTTCCTAACAACGAATATTATTCCACTTACAGGTACATCAGACCGCAGAGAGCTTTCAAGCTGGGTATCTGGTGGCCTTTCTACATCAGGTAGATGAAACAGGTTTGGAAGACAAAGACAATGAGAGTTGCTGCCATCATCGCGATGGCACTGGTGGCGGCGTATGTCTTCCTCATATTCTCCCGCACATCAGACAGCGATCTGGACTACAACCGTTCAAGGAACTTTCTTACGGGAGACACTCTGTATTGCACCATTCTGATAGACAACAAGTTGAACCCGGGAAACCCGGCCCTGAAATTTGCCACGGACCTGATAAGGCAGTTCTCCTCCAACAACCACTGCCTGGTTGAAGTCGCAGTGGAAAAATCCTCTCTCCGCAACTGGGAAGACCTGACGGACCGCCTGACGGATGTCATAATTTTCAACAGCAAGACAGATTCCATCCCGGATGTGTTCAAAGATTATCTTGTTACCTCCAGCGCCATTGAAAAGGATTATGTCTGCGCCATGAGGTATGACGATGACGCCATCATAGACAACATAAACTTCTGGATTTCCCACGTCAAGCCTACATCAGACTACAAGAAACTCTATGCCAAGCTCCACCAGAGGGAGAACAGCCAGATATATGCCTTGCCTATGACAAGATACTCCATCTCACCGTTCGATGACTTGACAAAGAAATACAGTTCAACCATCGGATGGGACTGGAGGCTTGTCAGCGCGCTGATGTACAAGGAATCCGGCTTCAATATGGGCATAGTTTCAAGTATGGGAGCCGTTGGCCTGATGCAGGTGCTGCAGTCGGTAGCCAACTCCATGGGAGTGGAGAACATCTATGACCCGGAGCAGAACATCAGAGCCGGTTGCAAGATCCTGGGCAGGACTTACAACAAGTATATCTCTTCCGGTATGGATGAAGAGAATGCCATCCTCTTTACCCTGGCCTCCTACAATGCCGGAGAAGGCAGGATACAACAGTGCCAGAAAGTTGCACGGGCAGAAGGCAAAGACCCGAACAACTGGGAAGATGTAGCCTCAGTGATTCCTCTGATGGCAAACGGTTACAACAACAACGGAGTCAAGGTGAGTCCGTTCAGGGGAGGTGCCCAGACCATGAACTACCCGGAAAGGGTTATGGGACAGTATGAAATCTACAAGAAAACCGTCGAGGAATAAAACTACCTGCTACCTTACCCTTATGGTTTTTGCCGGCTGGATACGGCTTATGAAATGGCAAGGAATCAGGAGGATTGCCATTATCGCAGCCAAAGAAAGCACGTCAGAGGCCACAATCCCCCACCAGGAAATATCCACAGGAACATGGTCTATGAAATAGTTGGCCGGATTAAGGGAGAGAATCTTGAAATGCTTCTGCAAAAGGAGCAGCACCACGGCGGCGGCATTCCCTATGGCCAGCCCAAGGACCACAATCCTGAAACTCTTTGCCAGAAACACTTTCTTTATTCCTGAGTCTTTCATTCCCAGAGCCTTGAGAACTCCTATGGAAGATATATTCTCAAACAATATAATCAGCACGCAGCTTACCATGTTGAAGGCAGCAACCGCAATCATCAGGATAAGGATGATGAGCACGTTCATGTCCAGCAGCTGCAGCCAGTCCACCAGGTTGGACATATCCTCCACCGCACCGGATATCCTGTAATACTCACCCTCCTCCAGTTTGTCGTAAACAAGGTTCACAATCTGGTTCTTGCGCAAATGATAATCTTTCAGGAAATGGTCCTTGAACAGAATCTGGTAACTGCTGCTCCTGCCATCCTCCCAGCCGTTGAGAGAGTTCACAACTTTTTTGGGGCACAGGACATAAGCCTTGTCCAGATTCTCAAGCTGGGCGGAATAGATGCCACATATCTCAAGACGCCTGACTTTTACCTGCTCCCCCACAAAATAGAAAGTGGCCTTGTCCCCGCACTTGAAGCCGAGAAGGTCTGCCATCCTCCTGGATATGAAGGCGAAATTGTCACTACCGGCCTCCGGCACGGTCCCCTCTTCAAGACAAGCCCCATAAAAAGACCAGTCAAAGGTGGAATCCACTCCCTTCATCATCACGCCCTGGATATTGTCCTCAGTCTTGATCATTCCGGGCCTGTAACTTACAGCCTGAACAGCCTTCACATAAGGCAGAGACAATATATCCTGCCGAGACCTCAGAGCCGGAAGAGAATAATCCTCCGTGTTGAAATCAGCCCCACCCGTAGGTGGCATCACAGAGATTGTCACATCTCCCGCAAAGGCAGACATCTTCTCCATGATTTCCTTCCTGAATCCCCTTGAGACACAAATGGATATGATAATAACCAATATGCTGGCAGCCACCGATAGCACGGCAATGACATTGCCAAGGGAGGCCAGCCTTCCTTTCTTGCCGTTCCCTATCCTCGAAGCAATAAACCAGCTAAGTTTCATCGCGATTAATAATTAACCAAATACAAAAAAAATTGCTACCTTTGCAATCCACAAACCAACACAGATGCGGAAATAGCTCAGTTGGTAGAGCATCAGCTTCCCAAGCTGAGGGCCGCGGGTTCGAATCCCGTTTTCCGCTCCACTCTCAAAGAACTGGCACCCTGTCAGTTCTTTTTGTTTCTTCTTTTCTTCTCGGCACGCAGGAGGTTGAGTTCCCTTCCGGTCTGGCCGGCAACGGAGGTGTTTTCCTCAGCCCTTCTGACAAGATATGGAACAACATCCTTTACCTTGGCGTAAGGAACGTATTTGGTTACGTTGTAGCCTTCGTGGGCAAGGTTGAAGGAGATGTTGTCGCTCATTCCAAGCAGCTGGGCGAAGTGGATCCTCGGATCGTTGTGCGCAAGGCCCTTTTCATCAATAAGCTGAGCAAGAAGGCGGTTGCTCTCTTCGTTGTGGGTACCCATAAAGAGCTCGAAGTGGTCAAGATGATCCATCACGAACTTGACTCCGGCATTGTAGTTGGCATCTGTAGTTGCCTTGTCTTTGCAGATAGGATCAGGATAGCCCATGGCGGCAGCCCTGGCCCTCTCTTCTTCCATATAAGCCCCGCGGACAAACTTAATGCCGGCTATGTAGTTGTTCTTTACGGCATCCTCGTAAATCTTTTCCAGATAAGGCATACGGTCGTGGCGGTACATCTGCAATGTGGCGAATATGATGGCTCTCTTCTTGTTGTAGAGTCTCATCATCTCGTCTGTCTGTGCGTCAATCGCATCCTGGAAGCAGTAATCCTCGGCATCGATGATGAGTCTTACATCGTTGTCGTATGCTCTCTTGCAGAAAGCGGCAAACCTTTCCTGGTAAGCCTTGAACTCTTTCTCTTCCTCGGCGGTAAGAGGTTCTCTCTTTTCGGAAGCCTTGGCAAGAAGCTCGTCCGTGATGATGGTACTTGGCTTGAAAACGGCGTAAGCCAATGAAGGATTGTCTTTTGCAAAGTCTATTGAACGCATTGTCTCCTCAAAGGTGTACTGTATGCCTTCAGGAGTCTGCTTGCCCTCGGCGGAGAAGTCAAGGGTGGACTTGACGTTGAAACTCTTCAGATGGTCTATTGTCTTCTGGCAGTCCTGGAGAGTTTCACCGCCCACAAACTGTTTGTAAAGAGTTGGTTTTACAGCCCAACCGATAGGAAAACCGATCTTAAGTGCCAGGTTGGACGCGCCTTTGAGGAACTTTACCATACCCGGACGCTTGATTGTGTTGAACAGCAGCAAAGCGTTCTTGAGCTCCGACTTGCTCTTGGAGGAGAACGCAACTTCAAGATTATTGAAATCTACCATGATATGAGACTTAAATGTTGTTCTTTACTTGACGATGAGTATCTATGCGGAAATACGCTGTGCCGGAAACTTAAAGACCGGAAACAAGGATCTTACAGTTTTGCAAGGGTATCCAGGACCATCTTGATGAGCTTCTCGATGTAAGGATGATAATCAGTGATGGCCTCCTTGGCGTAACGGTTGGCTATTATGCAGCATACCGTGATGGCCTCGTGCCCCATCTCCTTGGCCAGGCCGGCTATGGCGCTGCCTTCCATCTCGTAGTTGGTTACCTTATAGCCCTTTGAAGAGAAACTCTCGAACTTTGCGTTCATGTCCGGCATGGCAAGCCCAAGACGCAGAACCCTGCCCTGAGGACCGAAGAATCCCGGAGCGGAAATTGTCATTCCTTTGATGGTCTTCCTCTGGAACGCTTTGATAAGACGCTCGGAGTTCTTTACCACATAAGGTCTCGGGAGGTTCGGATCCCAGCCCATGTGTTCCACAAGTGCTTCCTCTATCTCCTTGTCAGTGACACTGTCTCGGTTTGCATACCAGTTCACCAGGCCGTCGCAGCCGATGGAATAGTGACTGAGGACATAAGATCCCAGAGGAATCTCAGGCTGGAGAGCTCCGCTGGTTCCTATCCTTACGAGAGTGAGGCTCCTTTTCTCCTTCTTGATTTTCCTGGTGTTGAAGTCTATGTTGGCCACGGCATCCAGTTCGTTCATCACGATATCTATATTGTCCGTGCCAATGCCTGTAGAAAGGACAGTTATCCTTTTACCTTTGTACATTCCTGTAGTTGAGACAAATTCGCGGCTTTGTTTGGTAAACTCTATGGCTGTCATGTTCTTGGCAACCAGAGACACTCTGCCAGGATCGCCAACCAGAATCACCGTGTCTGCAAGTTCCTCAGGACGGAGATTTATATGATAGATAGATCCGTCAGCATTGAGCAGCAGCTCGGATGCCGCAATTGTGGAAGATTTGGTAGTTTTCATCATAAAACATTTTAATTTTCTCAAATTTAGCAAAAAAAGATAAAGCGTTATATTTGCAGGGCATAAAAATTTTCATCGCGATGAAAAAGATAAACCATTTGACACTGATACTATCAAGCGCCGTCCTTATGGCGATAATGATATTCGGGGAGATTTACAGGTCATATCCTCCGTTTCTGGTGCTGACCGTCATTAGCCTGCTGATTTCTCTCTCATGCCTTTTCTTGATACACCACAGGACTCTCCAGATGAGGCTCTGCGTCTATAACGCCATAATCCTCCTGGCTTACCAGATATGGATCGTGGTATTGTTCATAAGCCTCAAGAAAGGAGGCCTGACGCTTGACAGATTCCCTGTTTCAGTGGTTTTCCCTATTATTTGTGTAATCATTAACTTCTTAGCTGCCAGTATGATAAGAAAAGCCATGGCTTCCGAGGCTGTGATGAAGATCATAAAGAAAGGCAAGGTGAACAACCAGTTAAGGAAGGGTATAAGGAACAACCGGTCCAAGGAAGATATAAGGGATCTCAGTCAAAAGAATAAGAAAGGTTGAGGTATTCCATATCTTTCTCTTCAGCCGTACCCTCTCCCCAATACCGGGAGCCGTCTTCTCCCTTGATCCTGAAGCGGAAACGGTAAAAGTTGTTCCCCGATGGGGTTACGGAATCCTTTTCAACGATCTTGACTCTGTCCACATAATGTGGCAGGTGGATATTGGCCGCATCTGAGAAAAGCTCCAGGTTCAATGTGCGCCTTATGTCTTCAGCTTTGACGGTTACCTTGCCGTCTCCCAAGAAAAATCCCAAAAAGATCAGCAAGGCTATCCATCCAATGACGAAAAGAAAAAGAGCCCTGACTCCCCATCTTTCAACCCAGCTGAGTTTCAAACCCTTAAGCGTCTTCATGCATCAGTCTTCCAAAAAGGCTCCGGTTACATACAATAATACAAAGAGCACAAATCCTGCAACAACACCCCACACCACTACTTTTCTGGCCGTGTCAGATTTTCTGGCGGCCAGCTCGTAGTTTTTATGCTTGTAGGCACTGAACGCCTGCAACGAGAAAACAATGCCTAAGATTCCCATAGGAAGACAACAGCAGAAGGTCAGCAGGATTGATTCAACAATATAGCTCTTGAACCATCCAGGATGCTTGGAATAGTCTCTGTCATCGGTCTCGGCCTTGTCCCAATTAAGTTTGGCCAGGGCAGGCTGAGAGAGAGCTGCTCCGCAGACCTTGCAGGTCTTCGAGCCTTCCTCGTGGGCGGTTCCGCATTCCGGGCAGTAAATCATCATCTCTACAGGTTCTTTTCAGGATAAAGGCTGTTCCACCAGGAAGGATCGTCCTTGAGGTATTTCTGGAACCAGGCCATAATGGTGTTGCTCCACTTGATTCTCTTGGAGTACTCCAGGATCCAGTGGTTTTCTCCCTTGACTTCAACAAAGGCCACTTCTCTGCCCAGAATCTTAAGAGCCGTGAACATCTGGATACTCTCGATATGAGGAACGTTGGTGTCTGCCGAGCCGTGCAGCAGAAGAAGCGGAGTATGGATCTTGTCAGCATTGAAAAGCGGAGAATGTTTGGTGTACATATCAGGATTGTTCCACGGATAACTCTCGGCACTGGCCACGTGACCGTATGAATAACCCCAATAGCCTTCTCCCCAATAACTTGCAATGTTGCTGATTCCGGCGTGGGAAACAGCGCAGGCAAAAATGTCTGTCTTGGTCTGGAGGTACTGGGTCATGAATCCGCCGTAGCTGGCCCCTATGCAACCGATCTTGCCCCTGTCCACAAACGGATGGGCATCGCAGAATTTCTTCACGCCTTCTATGATGTCGTCTGCCACATAGTCTCCCCAGGTCTCCACGTGGCGGGCTGAGAACTTCTGTCCGAAACCTATGGCCCCGCTTGGCTGGATCACATAAACGACGTAGCCCAGAGAGGCATAATACTGCTGTGGATAACGGCTTTCAAGAGAACGGGTTGTAGGAGTACAGCCGCCATAGTAGTTGACAATCATCGGGTACTTTCTGGAAGGGTCGAATCCCGGAGGAAGGTAGAAGCGGCCCTGTATCTGATCGCCGAGGCGGTTGGTAAAACTCCAAGGCTTACATTCTCCCATTATCACGTCTTCATATCTTCTCTCAGAAACATCCTCCAGCAGATAGTCCTTGTCTTTCTTTACGTCCTTGATGTAAAGCTTGGATGGAGATGAAGCTCCGCCACCCACATAACACATAGTCTGGCCGTTTTCAGGAAGGTTCCACGATGTGACCACTTCCGGTATCTGGCTCAGTTTGCGGCTTTTGCCCGTCTTCGGGTCAAAGGCGTACAGAGTCTTGAATTCTCCTTCAGTAACTCCGGCATAGATCTTCCCGTCCTTGCGGTTCCAGGAAACTCCGTCTATTGAAGGGTCAAAGTCCTTGGTCAGGCATCTTGCTTTGCGGCCGGCAATGTCAAATATGTACATCTGGATATCGTACATGTTAGGAGTCTGGCCGGGAGTCATGTTGCCTATGCCCCCGAAAGTCTCAGGAGAGCCCAGTACCAAAAGACTCTTGGCATCAGGAGAGAACATCGCCCTGGAGAGGAAGCCGTCTCCGCGGATAATGGTATCCACGGCCCAGGTCTCAAGGTCAACTATGCAAATATCGGTGCTGCTGGAAGGCCTTTTCCGGACCTGCAGGTTCCTTATTCCGACCAGCAGATAACGGGAGTCGTCTGAAATATCCATAGGATAGACTTCCTTGCTGCCGAAAGAAAGCCTTCTCAGACTACCTGTCTCCAGGTCATAATAACTCAGGTAGGTACGGTCTCTCCAGCCAGGCTGCCTGTCATCCGGATCCAGTATCTGGTAAACGTTCTCGTCTTCCTTAGGGCCTTCTGATTCCTCGGCGACAATCATGAACTTCATGTTCGGAACAAGGAAAATGTTTCCCTTTGGAAGGTTCTCGGCGACCAGCTCATCCGCTCCTCCGGGAGTGGCTTTCCACAGTTTGCGGTTGCCGTCCTCCGTCTCATACCAGGCGTACTCGTTCCCTCCGTTGAGCCAGAAGATGCCGCCCTTTTCCCTGAGGACTTTCCCGGTGGCGACTTCCTTAAGCTGAGTCCTGCGGGTACTCTTGGCCTTGCGGTCTGTATCTGAAGTGTTTACGATTATATACTGACCATTTTCGGAAATGCTTGCATTCCCCATCTTCTCGCCGTAAAGGACCTCGTCCATCCCGAAGAAATGCTTCGGAGAAAGAGTCCAGGCCACTTGGCTGTCAGACTTGAGACTCACGAAAAGGGAATCCTTGCCTTCCCCGCTGCTGAGCACTTTGATGTCTATGCGGTGCTGCCTTGGGTCCAGCTTAAGCCCCTTGAGCGGACTTTCCTTGCCGTCCAGGTATGCCTTGTAGTTCCCGGCTCCCTTTATCTCCACATCCACCTTTTTGAAATTCAGGTCGTTGATAAAGAAGGAGAACACCCCTACGCTCTTGCCTTCACAGGCCGGGACTGCACCCGCAGGGACTTCTGATGTCTGCCTGCCTTTAAGCGGAGCGGCGTCCATAAGGCTCTTGGCATCGAAAGCCTTTCCTTTGGCATCCTTGGTCTCGAACAGTGGAGAAGACACCTTGTAAGGTCCGGCGTAATTGAACCTGTCCACCACCGTGCTTGTCTTCTGAGAATATGAAACCGGGGCAACCAGCAGCAGTACTGCAGCAAACAAAGTTTTATTAATGGTCATATCGCGATAATAATTACTGTATTTCTATTCCGTGTTCTGCAGCCTCTTTCCTGACTCTTTCTGAATAGGATGAGAACCACTCGTCATAAGAAGCCTTGTATTTCGGGTTCTTCTTGAGCATCTTCTGGAGATTAGAGATGTTGTTGAGATAGATGCCGACTTCTTCCGGGTTTTCCTTGAATATGGTGCCTTCGTCATAAGTAGGGACAAAGACCTCCACTTCATCGAGCAATTTGTCCATGCCGTTGGCGTCAAGTTCCTGGAAGTGCTTGATCTGGCCGGCTATGTATTTACGGGCCTCTTCTGTCTCCCTGGTCGGAGTGGCGCTCTTCCAGATGACATCGGCAATGTACCACTCGCCGTCCTTGAACTCAAGAAGCAGGGTATACCTGAATTCGTAGCAAGGAGGATCCTCATAGAAAAGGTCTGCCTCGGCCTTTGCGCCATCTATCATCCTGATCTTTTCTATTGTAAGCGTCCTCTCTACCGGATTGCACACGTCAAAGACCTTTCCGCTCCACTGGAAGTCCATATACACGTCATTGGCGATGTATTTCAGAGAATCTATCTCCCTGTAAAGGCCGAGCAAAGTGTCAGTGTAGAAAAGTGGCCTTTGTTTCAGGCCTATATGTGCGGTCTTCATCATTTGCTCCACCCTCTGCTTCACATACTTGACTGTAAGTTTATCAGGTCCTTGGGCGGTCTTTCCGTTGTTTTTGCAGGAAAGTGCGCAGACGGCAAGACAAAGGGCTGCGCATGCAATGATTTTTGTTGCTTTCATATCGATTCAAATAATTCTTGCAATTTAGCAAAACTATTTGAATTATCTTTGACAAGGCAAAATCACCAGACAAATGAAAAGACACTTCATACTTGCGATACTCTCGTTAACCGCCATCCTTCTGGCAGGAAACGTATCATATTCCCAGTACAGGGAAAACAATGAAACATTCAACATTCCTGTCGATACTTCAGGGCGCTATATCTTCAGCGTAAACACCTGTCCGGGTGAAGACTGCTCCACGCAGATGAACGTGAGCTTTGCCGCAGACAAAAATATCTCAGAATGTTATGTCTATCTGGTTTCCAGCAGAAAGAGGAGATCTGCCGGCGGGTACAGGCTGATTCCTTCTGAACTTACCCTCTGCACCGTGTACGACAGCATATATTCCAAAAAGGCAAACGGCGAGAACTTCTATGAAGACGCCGTCTTCCACAAGTTCAGCTGCTCTTTCACCAACCTCAAGCCCGACACCCGCTACGACTACTGGATTGTGGCAGCATACAAAGACAGCTACCAGGTCCAGCGCTATGTTTCTTCAAAGACCCATACTTTCACAACAGCCGGAAGGAAAGAATGGAACGCCTGCATCATTTCCGACTACCACAGCTATCCTCCTTTGCCTAAAAGACTTTCATCGGCGATGAAAATGGTGGAGACCGTAAACGCCTTCTCCGTAAGCAAAGGGCACAAAGGCATTGACTGGGTGCTGCACCTTGGAGATGTCTGCGCCTGGGGCGGAAGCTGGAGTTTCTGGAAAGACATGTACAGCCAGGAAGCTTTCAGGAAATATATGTGGGCAGGGCTCAACGGCAACCACGACAACATGTCCAGGAAGTATCAGCTCACCAACCAATACTTCAAGAACGCTACCGCCAATCCTCTCAACGGATACGATGGAGAGGAAGGCGTATGCTACCATTTCACATACGGGAACACCCTTTTCGTGATGCTCAACAGCGAGAGCATGAGAGACAGCACCGGACTGGCAAAAGCCCAGCAATGGGTCCGCAAAGTCCTGAAAGAAAGCAATGCCAAGTTCAAGGTCGTCTGCGAACACTACCAGTGGTTCTTTGGAGAAAACGGCAAAAGCAGCCAGTACAGACGCTGGAAAGACCTCTTTGACGAATGTGGCGTGGATCTGGCACTTGGAGCCAACAACCACATCTATGTCCGCTCACAGAAACTCTATAACGACCGGATTGCAGAAAACGGTCCCGGAACGGTTTACCTCCAAACCCCTTCTTCTGACAATGAAAGAGGCGTTGAGATGAAAGAACTTACAGACAACCGGGAAATCCTGGCAAAACGCTGGACAGAAGGCGGCAGGACAATAGGAGCCTTGCTCATGGAAGCGGACAGGCACTCCCTTACCCTCACACTTCTTGACAGGGAAGGGAAGGTTGTGGATTCAGTCGTGATAAGCAAATGAGTTACTGTTTCTTGATGCAGTATTTGCTGATTACACTGTAAGCTTCCTCTACTCCAAGCTCACCGGCCTTGCTCATATCAAGGCATCCTTTCTCATTGTCTTTCAGATAGATCAGCACCAAGCCCCTGTTGTAGTAAGCCTCCGGAAGGTTAGGATACAGCTGAATAGCCTTTGTATATTGCAGAATTGCTTCAGGCAGGTCCGAAGACAACGTATAGAGGTTCCCCAGGTTGTAGTAGGAATAAGGAAATTCAGGCATCAGCGCAGTGGCTTTCTTCATGTCATGGATGGCAGGAGTGTAGTCATAGGTGGAGCGGTTTTCGTTTACCCTGGCCCTTGCCGTACGGGAATTGTCCAGGGAGAGCACTTGAACGTTCTGCTCCATAGAGGAAATGAAGTCTATCATCTCCGCCTGCAGGGTGCCGCGGTTAATGTAGAAGAACGGATTGTCCGGCTGAAGGTTTACAGCCCTGTCATAGTCTCCAAGAGCCTCGTTGTAGCGGTTTTGAGAATCATTGACAATGGCTCTGGAAAAGTACAGCAAGGCATCTATGGCTTCTTCCCTGCTCTCTATGTCAGAAATCAGTTTGGTGATGGAATCTCTCTGGTGCTTTACCGCCTCGTCAAGTTCAGACGGTTCATAAGAATGCCGCAAGGCCGCAAGCTGAGTGGCAACCGGAAGGTCATCTATGAAATCTTCCATCCGGATAGACTCATATCTTCCGTCCATGGCGCGCTTCTCCTGCCTTTTTTCCGCCAGGTTGAACTTGAACAGAGGCTTGAGCTGTATGTCCACATCCCTGTACTGCAGAAGCTCGTTGTTGGAAAAGTCCCTCTTGGCAAAATCGGAGTCAAGAGCTATCATCTTGTCAAACCGCTTTGTAGTGTCTGCAAACATCTGGGCCGAAACGGAATCTTTAGTCTTGGTCCTGTACTCCTTGACCTTCTCCCTTGCTATCTCCTCGTCTCGTCGGGCCGAGTTGTACTGCCCCAGCTGCGCCTTGGCGTATGCACGGTTCATATATGCCTTGGCAAAATCCGGATAGAGATTGATGCACTGGGAATAATCGTCCATGGCATCGCGATACTTGTTCATCTGAAGAAAAACAGCCGCCCTGTTGAAGTACGCCAGCACATTCTGCGGATTTACGGCAATCACCCTGTCATAGTCTTCCAAGGCATTGTTGTAATCCCCTATCTGAGAACGGATAAGCGCCCTGTTGTAAAGAGTGAGCGCATTACCCGGCTCGTATTCCAGCACCTTGTCAAGGTCTGCCATGGCCCCGTCTATGTTGTTCCTTTCATAGCGGATCAGGGCCCTGTTGAAATAGGCGAAGGTGTTGGCCGTGTCCAGCTTAAGGGCCTTGTCAAGATCCGCCAGGGCAAGAGAATCACTGCCTTGCATAAAATAAATCCTGGATCTTCTGATATAGCCTTCCGGATCACTGATATTCAGGTTGATTGCCCTGTTATAATCTTCCAGGGCCTTGAGAGTGTCGCCGAGGAAGGTATAGGCAGCTCCTCTGTTCAGATAGGCATCCGGCTCGTTCTTCTCCTTGCGGATGAACTTGTTGAAATCTTCCACCGCCTTGTCAAACTGCTGGGAAAGGAAATATGTAACGCCCCTGCTGAAATAAAGCCCGGTATAACTCGGCCTCAGATCCACAGCCTCTTCCAGGTCTCTAAGAGCCTCCTCATATTTTCCGGTACGGCTCAGTGTAATAGCCCTGTAATGATAAGCCGGAGTATAGATAGGATTTAGGCTCAGCGATTTGTCAAAGTCCCGCTCAGCCCCGATGAAATCTCCAAGGTTGTATTTTGCAATCCCCCTGAAAAAGTAAGCGTCATAAAGCGTGGAATCAATCCGGACGAGAGTGGTGAAATTGTCTATCGCTGAGGAATATTTGCCGTCTATAAGCATCTGCCTGCCCCTGAGGAAGAACTGGTCTATGTCATACTGCGCAAAAGACTTCACGGGCGCCAAGCCTAAGAGCACCCACAGGACAAGACATATCGCAAAACTTCTTTTCATCATAACGACATCCCTACAAAGATAATGCTAATCGCGGAAAAAAGTCCTAACTTTGTCAATTATGGGGTCTGTGTGCAGAAATATGGTTTTCGGGCTTTCGGTTTTGGCAGGAATGATACTTCTGGCAGGCAGTATGTCTGCACAGGAAAAGCATTCTGTTTCTGATGCACAAAATCTCATTTCCAAGCAAAGCCTGAAAAAAACCATAGAAGCACTGACCGACCCGGCACTTCGTGGAAGGGAAAGCGGAACAGAAGATATAAAAAGAGGCCTTGGCGTTATAACAGATGCGTTCTATGACGGTGGCGTCAGTATGAAGGGAGATTCTTACCTATACGGTTTCTGGTACTGGAAAGGAAATGAAAGAGCCTTGGGTATCAATGTTATAGGAATCATTCCGGCGGATCCTTCCGTTGTTTCTCCGAAGACACTGGTCCTTGGAGCGCATTACGACGGGCTGGGAGTTCTGGGCGGAAGGGTGTATCCAGGAGCGGACAACAACGCATCCGGAGTGGCAGCCTTAACAGAGGTGGGAAAAGCGCTTGGCCGCTTGGCTTCTGAAGGAATCTATCCAAGTTGCAACATCTGCCTGGTGGCATTTGACGCAAAACTTCAGGATTGCCTGGGCAGCTCCAGGTTTCTGTCGGAACAGGCAGGAAATCTTGCTCCTGTATCGCTGATGATAAACTTGGACCAGATAGGAACAACCCTTGCACCCCCTAAGGAGGCTGAGACAGGAGGACTTCTGCCAAAAGACTACTTGCTTTTCCTGGGTATGGACAATGTTGAAGATACGGTGAAGAAAGCTTTTGTGGAAGCTAATGATTCAGAAAAGCCTATAGTGCTGGATTTCACTTGCTACGGCAATAAGCAGGTCCACGATATGCTGTATGAGATGGGAGACCAGACTTCCTTCCGCGATGCCGGGATACCTGCTATAGTTTTGACCAGCGGAGTGCACAAGTACACCAACAAGATTTCGGACAATGCAGGGATAATAAACTTCAATGCCCTGACTGAAAGATGCAAGCTGATTTTCAGGGCTATATACAAACTTGCATACCGACAGCAACAAGATTGACAAATGCAAACAAGCAGTGAATCTTATCCTGAAGCATAGCCGGGCGTAACTGCAAAAGAAAACTGTCACGGAGAAGTGCAAAGGATGACAATCACTGAAAACTACAAACACTTACAGAAATGGATTTCAAATTAGACTCGAGATACAAACCCACAGGAGACCAGCCGGAAGCCATAGATGCCATCGTGCATGCCATAGAGGAAGGCGAGAAAGCGGTGACACTGCTTGGCGTAACCGGCAGCGGCAAGACCTTCACCATGGCAAACGCCATAGCAAGGCTCGGCCGCCCGGCCCTGATACTCAGCCACAACAAGACTCTGGCCGCTCAGCTTTACGGCGAGTTCAAGGCGTTCTTCCCGGAGAATGCGGTGGAGTATTTTGTGTCTTACTATGACTATTACCAGCCTGAGGCCTACATCCCCACCACCGATACATACATAGAGAAAGACCTTTCTATCAACGATGAGATAGACAAACTCAGGATCGCAGCCTCTGCAGCCTTGCTCTCCGGAAGGAAAGACGTGATTGTGATTTCATCCGTAAGCTGCTTGTACGGAATCGGCAACCCCGCTGATTTCCATGCCAATACAATTACCATACACCAAGGAGACGCCCTCAGCCGCAACACTTTCCTCTACAAGCTTGTAGATAGCATGTACTCAAGAAGCGAAGCCGAGTTCAAGAGAGGAACCTTCAGGGTGAACGGAGACAGCGTGGACATCTACCTGGCATACGGGGAAGAGGGGGCAAGGGTGGTCTTCTTCGGGAACGAGATTGACGAAATCGAGATATTCGACCCATCAAGCGGAGCCACTATCGAGTATCGCGATGAAATATCTATCTATCCGGCAAACATATTCTCCACGACAAAAGAGCGCACAGCACTGGCCGTAAAACAGATACAAGACGACCTCGTGAAGCAGTACGACTACTTCATGGAAATCGGCAAGCCGCATGAAGCCAACCGCCTCAAGCAGAGGGTGGAGTATGACCTTGAGATGATAAAGGAACTGGGCTGGTGTTCGGGAATTGAAAACTACTCCAGATACTTTGACGGCAGGCCTGCCGGTACACGGCCGTTCTGCCTTCTGGATTACTTCCCGGAGGACTTCATCACTTTCATAGACGAAAGCCACGTCACCATACCGCAAATCAGAGCCATGAGCGGAGGAGACCGCTCAAGGAAGACAACCCTCATCGAGTACGGGTTCCGCCTTCCGGCAGCAGCCGACAACCGCCCGCTGAGGTTTGAGGAGTTCCAGGCCCTGACCCACCAGACAGTGTATGTGAGCGCAACTCCTTCTGACTTTGAATTGGAAGAGAGCCAGGGACTTATAGCTGAGCAGCTGGTACGCCCGACAGGCCTTCTTGACCCTCCGATATATGTCCGTCCTACCAAGAACCAGGTTGACGACCTGATGGAAGAAATTGCAAAGAGAGCGGAAAGAGACGAGAGGATCCTGGTGACGACCCTCACCAAGAGGATGGCGGAAGACCTGGACAAGTATCTGTCCAAGAACGGAGTAAGATGCAGCTACATCCATTCCGACGTGGACACCATGGAGAGAATCCAGATCATAGAAGACTTCCAGAAAGGAATGTTTGACGTGCTGATTGGAGTGAACCTCCTCCGAGAAGGCCTGGACCTTCCGCAGGTTTCCCTTGTAGCCATCCTGGACGCCGACAAGGAAGGTTTCCTGAGAAGCACCACCGCCCTTACACAGACTGCAGGAAGAGCCGCCAGAAACCTCAACGGCTGCGTCATAATGTATGCTGATACCATCACACGCAGCATGCGGGAAACCATAGACGAGACCAACCGCCGCCGCAAAAAGCAGCAGGACTACAACAAGGCGCACAACATCACCCCTACCCAGATAGAAAAAGTTGAAAGGAACGTGCTCGGAAGAGACAGGACACTAGCGGAAATAGCGTCCAGGTTCGAGGTTCCGGATGCGGAATCAGTTGCAAACGACCCGGTAATTTCCTCTATGAGCATCGCTGAGATAAAAAAGAGCATAGAAAGCTCAAGGATAAAGATGGAAAACGCCGCCAAGGAGCTGGACTTCATTTCAGCAGCACGCTTCCGCGACGAAATGAACGCGCTGAAAGCCCTGCTGGACAAGCGTTGCAGCAAATAGCCTGAAAGAAAGCAGATTGAATAACATACCCTATAGACAGAACTCCACATGGCAAACAAGCAACAAAGTGAATATCTGGAATTTGAGTGCCACGATCCGCTGGTGCAGAAAAGCTTCCTTATAGCACGGGAGTCTTTGGAAGGGATGGAAAGGGAAAACCATCATCCTTTCCTGGAACATCCTGTGAATGTAGCACGGATAGTATCCGGAGAAATGGGTCTCAGGTATGATGCCGTGTGCGCAGTGTTCCTGCATGAGGCTTCCAGAGGAAAGGAAGATGTGCAGCAGAAACTCCGGAAGGAATTTCCGTCTGACATCATGAACATAGTGGAAGGATTGAACAACATATCCAGGATCACGCCCAAGGAAACAAGACTCCAGGCGGAGAACTACCGCAAGCTTATTGTCTCCTACTCCAAGGACCCGAGAGTCACACTCATCAAGATCGCGGACCGTCTGGAGATTATGCGCAACCTGGGTATCTTCCCAAGGTCCAGCCAGATGCGCAAGCTGACCGAGACTCAGATGCTCTACATCCCTCTGGCCCATCAGCTGGGGCTGTACAAGATAAAGGGAGAGATGGAGAACATCTTCTTCCGCTATTCCGATCCGGAGCACTACAGAGCCATATCCAACAAGCTACTGGCCACCGCAAAAGACAGGGAGAAGCTGGTGTCTGAATTCATCCGCCCCCTGGAAAAAAAGCTGGACGAATCCGGAATAAAATATACGATGAAGGTAAGGACCAAGACCGCCTGGTCCATCTGGCAGAAAATGCAGAGACAAGACGTTCCGTTTGAAGGCGTGTCTGACGTGTTTGCCATAAGGTTCATACTGGATGTTGCTCCGGAGAAGGAAAAGGAAGCCTGCTGGCAGGTCTATTCTCTTGTGACTCAAGAGTACAAGCCAGATGTCTCCAGGCTTAGGGACTGGATTTCCCACCCTAAGGAGAACGGTTATGAGAGCCTGCATACTACCGTGGAGAATAAAGACGGGGCCAAGGTGGAAGTTCAGATCCGTTCCGTGAGAATGGACCAGATAGCGGAAAGCGGGCACGCCTCACACTGGAGCTACAAGGGTATAAAATCTGTCAAAGGCTTGGATGACTGGCTTTTGGATGTCAAGAAAATGCTTGAGACTCCTGCTCTTATGTCTGAAGACACCCCTCATAAAGAGCTTGACGAGATATTTGTATTCACTCCTAATGGAGACCTTAAACAGCTTCCTAAAGGCGCCAGCGTCCTGGATTTTGCTTTTTCCATACACACCAAGCTGGGCATGACTTGCAGCGGCGCCAAGGTCAACGGCAAAGTCAAATCCATCCGTGAGGAGCTCCACACAGGTGATGTTGTGGAGATTATGAGCAACAAGAACCAGAAACCGTCCCGGGACTGGCTCAACATAGTTGTCTCCGCCAAGGCAAGGAGCCACATCAAGAACAAACTCAAGGAAGAGGAAGGGAAGATGAGCCGCCTGGGCAAGGAGATGCTTGAAAGGAGGATGAAGAACTGGAAGATGGAGCTCACGGACGAAACCCTTGTAAGCCTGGTCAAGCACTTCAAGATGAAATCTGCCGGAGAGCTTTTCATTTCAATCAACGATTATTCCATTGACCTTCAAGATATCAAGGATTTCCTCAGCGATGAGGACAAAGATTCTCTCAAGGAAGAAACCAAAGCAGAGACTTCATCCAAACTGGCGGAAAAAGCCACTCGGGACCGTGGAGACTATCTTGTCATCAGCGACAAGCTGGACAACATCTCTTTCAAGATGGCCAAGTGCTGCAACCCTATATTCGGAGACGATGTTTTCGGTTTTGTAACTGCCACCGGCGGCATCAGCATTCACAGGATATCCTGCCCCAACGCCTCCAGGCTCATAAGCCACTATCCTTACCGTATCCAGAAAGTCAGGTGGAGACAGATGTCCACATCATCCCAGTTCCAGACCGGGCTGAAAGTCATCGGAGACGGGGATGCCTCAATCTCCAACGCCATAATGGAATGTGTTGCCAACGCAGGGGCCAGCATACGAGCCTTCAGAATCTCTGAAAGGCAGAAGAACAGACTGGAATTCGTGGCCGAGATGGAACTGTCCGTAGGAAACAAGGCCCACCTGGACAAAGTAATTTCATCGCTGAAGAAACTAAGGGAGGTATCAAACGTGATACGCACCTCAGACAGGAAAGTCTAAGGTGCGCATCCAAATTCTTTTCCAGGAAGAATACTATTCGCCTACAACATCAGATACAAAGCTGTCGCTCTTGGATATCACTACAAATACCGGCCTGTGGTCAGATGCCACCTTTTCAGGCTGAACCCACGATGCTATTCCGAGTTTCCCCTTCTCAAGCTTCTTGAGGAAAGATTTTCCGGCTCCGCCCCTGTAAACCAGGATATAGTCCAGCGTGCGGTCCGGATTGTCAGAAGGGAAGGTCTTTATCTCAAACGGGGAGAGGACTGCGAAACTTTCGCTGAGAACTCTCATCTCAACAGAATTAGGCACCATGTTGAAGTCTCCGGCCACAAAGAAAAGCTTGTCCGGTTTGATGCCTTTCTTGGCTATCTGGGCAAGTTTACGGCAAGCCTCAACCCTTGATGCAGAATCCAGAGACATGTGCAAGCTGCAGAAATAATAGTCATCAAACTCCAGCAACAGCAACACCCTTGGTTCTTCCTTTCCCGGAAGCGGATATGCTGTCATGTCCAAAGGCGCTTTCTTGGTAAGGATAGCGTTTCCGTACTTTCCTCCGTCATAATCCATTGCAGGAGCAAAGAATCCGGCATATTCACCGGCCATCCTTGCAAGAACCTTCGGGAGATCCACTCCATCCACCCTTTTTGTCTCCTTGTCAACCTCTTGGAGTGCAACCACATCCGGCTGGACAAGAGATATTTCCCGAGCTATCCTGTTCAAATCTACCTTTCCGTCCATACCCTTACCGTGGCGGATGTTGAAACTCATTATGGAAAGCACATGGTCTTCTGCTTTCTCGCTTCTTATCTTGACTTTCTGTGCCAACACTGCGCTGCAAACAGCCAGAAACACAGCAAATGTCATCAAAATCCTTTTCATAACAAACTGTTTTGATACCACACAAAGATAATGAAACTTTTACTTGTTCTATTATTTTCTTAACTTGCAACCACGTTCAACATAACTATGGTGGTGCCAGCATAATACTCCCAATTAGAGATATAGCAGCCAGCGTGGATCTTGGGAAAGAAGGTCAGGAGTGCCGGTAAAGTCAACCTCACCGCCCTTGTCGCCACTGTCAGGGCCAAGGTCTATGATCCAGTCAGCGGCCTTGATGACATCTGTGTTATGCTCAACCACAATTATGGTATTGCCTGCATCAACCAAAGCGTTGAAGGCATCAAGAAGTTTCTTCACGTCGTGGAAATGCAGGCCGGTGGTAGGCTCGTCAAAGATGAAGAGCTTGCCCTGACTCTTACCCTGACCCTTACCCTGAATGTCCCTGGAAAGGAATTGGGCGAGCATGACCCTTTGACTTTCACCGCCACTTAAGGTGCTGCAGCTTTGACCAAGCTTGACATATCCAAGCCCGACCCTCTGAAGCACGTTGAGGCCTTCCACTACTCGTTTTGCGGCAGTTTCCTTCTGGGCGGAGAAGAAGTCAACGGCAGAATCCACGCTCATGTCAAGAACCTGGTCTATGTTCTTGCCGTGGTACCTGACTTCCAGGATATCCTGCTTGAAACGGTGACCGTGGCACTCTTCGCATACCATCTTCACGTCTGCCATAAACTGCATAGGCACTGTGATGTAGCCTTCTCCAAGGCATACCGGACATCTTCCTCCATCTATGTTGAAGGAGAAAAATGAGTTGGTGTAGCCGTTCATCTTGGCATAAGGCTGGTCGGAGAAGAGTTTTCTGATATCGTCGTATATCTTCAAGTATGTGACGGGATTGGAACGTGCGCTTTTTCCCATGGGATTCTGATCAACATACTCAACTCCTGAAAGCTTGGACAGATCTCCGGAGAGTTTGCGGAAAGCTCCCGGAGGCTGAGGACTGCTTATCTGGAAATGACGGCATAGGGCCGGATAGAGGGTATCCCCTACCAAAGAAGACTTACCGGAACCGGAAACGCCTGATACAACCGTGAATGCATTAAGAGGGAAATCTACCGTGATGTCCTTGAGGTTATGTTCCATAGCTCCCTCAAGAGTTATTTTCCTGGTCCAGGTTCTTGGAGCCCTTCCCGTGTCCACCTTGCGCCTGCCATAGATATAATCAAGTGTCAGGGAACCACGGAAGGCTTTAGCCTTGGCGTCATCGGGCTTGCCCTCAAAGACGATCTTTCCTCCGAATTCTCCAGCAAGAGGTCCTATATCTATCAGATAATCCGCTGCTTGTATTATATCTCTGTCGTGTTCCACCACAACGATGGTATTGCCCAGATCGCGGAGTTTCTTCATCACCCCTATCAGCCTCCGGGTATCTCGCGGATGAAGCCCTATGCTCGGCTCGTCAAGAATGTACAAGGAGCCTACAAGGCTGCTGCCAAGAGAACTCACAAGGTTGATTCTCTGGCTCTCTCCACCGCTCAACGTGTTGGAACGGCGGCTCAGGGTAAGATAGCCAAGCCCCACGTCCACAATATACTGTAGCCTCTGCGTAATTTCCTTAAGTGAGCGCTCGGCGATTTCTTTATGGTAAGGAGAAAGCTTAAGTTTCTGGAAAAATCTCAAAAGAGATGCTGCATCCATATCCAGCAGTTCACCGATGCTCTTGCCACCTACCTTAACATAAGAAACCTCTTTTTTCAGCCTTGTTCCACCACATGACCGGCATACTGTCCTGCCGCTGTAACGGCTGAGCATATAACGGAACTGTATCTTGTACTTCTTGGTCTCAACCCAGGCGAAGAAATCGTTTATGCCGGTGAAATACTGGTTCCCGTTCCAGAGAAGATCCTTCTCTTTCTGGGTGAGCTGGGCATAAGGACGGTGAACGGGGAAATCAAACTTGTAGGCGTTTTCTATCAGGCGTTCTTTGTACCAGCTCATCAGTTTTCCTCTCCAGGGAGCCACGGCATCCTCATAGACGCTCAGAGACGCGTTGGGTATCACGAGTTTCTCGTCTATGCCCATCATGCTGCCGAAACCTCCGCAAACGGGACAAGCCCCCAGCGGGTTATTGAAGGAGAACATGGCTTCCGTTGGCTCCTCAAACACCATCCCGTCCGCCTCAAATATGTTGGAGAACAACCTGTAAGAGTCAACCTTCACGCCTTTTGAAGCAGAATATCCGACTGTGAGTCTGCCGTTGCCGAGGCTGAAAGCCGTCTCTATGGAACTGCGCACTTCCGAAAGGTCTTCTGAGGAATCGTGCATAAGCCTGGAAACAACGATGAAAAGATTACTGCCGCTTTGGGATGTGTCTTCCTTTAGGAACTGGTCTATCTTCTTGAGGGCACCGCCGTCCAGAAGCCTTGTGAATCCTTGCTGCTTAAGCTCTATCAGCCTTTCAACAAGATGCGTCTGATCTTCTTTTACCTTTACCAGAACATAGACAGCAGTTCCGTTCTCAAGAGACTGGATGAAATCGAGCACATCCTCCACGGTCTCTTTCTTGACTTCGCAACCACTTATCGGTGAGTATGTTATACCTATCTTGGAAAAAAGTATCCTCAGATAGTCATAAATCTCCGTATTAGTTCCTACAGTGGAGCGCGGGTTGCGGGTATTGGTATGCTGCTGGACGGCAATTGCCGGAGGAATGCCTTCAATCTTGTCCACATCCGGCTTTGACATCCTGCCCAGAAACTGGCGCGCAAAGGAAGAAAGACTCTCGGCAAACCTCCTCTGACCCTCTGCATAAAGAGTGTCAAAGGCAAGGCTGCTCTTTCCGCTGCCACTCACTCCGGTAACAACGCACAACTTGCCTCTCGGAATCTTCAACGAGATGTTTTTCAGGTTGTTGACCCGGGCACCAGTTATCGTGATATACTCCTGGGCTGCCATTGTTATATTGGGATTATTCAGCCTCCTTGAGCCTCTCCGCGTTTTCTGCAATCTGAAGCTGGTCTATCACTTCCTGGATTTCCCCGTCCATAAAGACCGGAAGGTTGTGGGTGGACCAGTTGATGCGATGGTCTGTCACACGGCTCTGAGGATAGTTGTATGTGCGGATCTTGGCACTTCTGTCTCCTGTGGAAACCATTGTCTTCCTCTTGGATGAGAGATTGTCCAGATATTTCTGGTACTCCATGTTATAGAGTCTGGTCCTAAGCTCATTCATAGCCTTTTCCAGATTCTTCAGCTGGTTTCTCTCATCCTGGCACTGCACCACGATTCCGGTAGGTATATGAGTCAGGCGGATAGCGGAATAAGTGGTGTTCACACCCTGCCCGCCGGGACCGGAGGCGCAGAAGATGTCTTTGCGTATGTCTTTTTCGTTGATTTCAACATCAAATTCTCCTGCTTCAGGAAGAACGACAACTGAAGCAGCTGAAGTATGGAGCCTTCCCTGGGTTTCTGTCTGAGGCACTCTCTGCACGCGGTGGACGCCGCTCTCATACTTGAGCAGGCCATAGACACCGTCTCCTGAGACAGTATAGATGATTTCCTTGTAGCCGCCGGCTGTTCCCGGAGTCTGGGAGGTAACTTCAAGTTTCCATCCCTTTTTCTCTATGTACTTGGAATACATACGGAAAAGGTCACCGGCAAATATGGCCGCCTCATCTCCGCCGGTTCCGCCGCGGATTTCCATGATGGCATTCTTGCTGTCTTCAGGATCAGCCGGAATCAGAAGCAGCTTTATCTCCTCCTCCATCTTTGGCAGAGCCTCTTCCAGAGAAGACATCTCCTCACGGGCCATCTCCCTGAGCTCATCATCCTTCTCGTTTACCATCAAGTCTTTGGCCGCGTCATAATCCTCTATCATCTTGCGGTATTTGGCTCCGGCTTTTACAATCGGCTCAATTTCCTTGTAGTCTTTGTTCAGCTGAACATATTTCTTCATGTCAGCCATGGACTCAGGATCAGAGAGCTGAGCCTGGATCTGGTCCAGTTTAACTCTTAGACCTTCTATCTTCTCCAGTAAAGTATTGCTGTTGTCACTCATAATTTTCTTGTTTATCGGATTTTGCGGATCCAGCACCGTCTTCTCATATAAAACTCCTTCTTATAGCTGTCCCACACCTTAATCGCAGCTATATTGTTGTCTATCTGCGGATTGGTTATGGCGCTCTTAAGGTTCATCCTCAGGTATGTATTCTCCATCTTGGTATGGAAAATTGCAGAAAGCCCCTTGGAGTGCCACTGGGGAGCAGAACCCAAAAGCATAAGGTCCACCTTCTTGTACTTGATGAAAGCAATCAGTATGAACAGCCATCCTATAGGGAAAAGTTTGCCCCTCGCCCTCTTGAAAGCCCTGGAGAGAGACGGCACGCTTACCCCGAAGGCGGCAAGGTTTTCGTCCTTGTCCAGCACCATACAGGTCAAACCTTCCTTGAGGTATGAGAAATAGTGGTTCCCCATCTCTTTCTGCTCATCCTCAGTCAGAGGTATGAAGTTGTGGACGGCCTTGAACGCCTCGTTATATATGGCGAAAAACTGTTTAAGGAGCTTCTCCTTCAGTTCCTTGTTTCTTTTTATCTTCCCGATTTTGAGAACCTTGAGACCGTATCTCTCAACAAGGAGTTTGGATATTCTCCCGAGTTTTTCAGGCAAACCCTGCCGAGGATCCATCTCGTACTGTATCCAGTCACACTCCTTCTCAAAGCCCATCCTCTGCATATAGTCCACATAGTAAGGATAATTGTAAAGGCAGTTTACCTGAGGCTCCTTGTCAAAGCCTTCAACCAGCATCCCCTGTCTTCCCAAAGTATTGTAAGCCAACGGGCCGTGGATTTCAGTCATCCCCTCGGCCTTGCCCCATTTCTCAACAGCATCTATAAGAGCCTCGGCGATTGCCGGATCCTCTTTGAAATCAAACCAGCCGAACCTTACACGGCTAAGGGAGTAATACTCGTTGTAGCGCGGATTTATGATTCCCTGGACCCTTCCTACCACCTTCCCGTCACTGTCGTATGCCAGAAACAGTTTTCTCTTGCAATATTTCAGTGCAGGATCGTCCTTAAGAGAGTGCCTCTGGTCAATATCCAAGGTAGGGACATAGAACTTGCACTTCCTGTAAAGGCGGTTCTGGAACTTGTAGAACTGCCTGAACTGCTTTCCCGTAGTTACTTCTTTTACTGTGATTGGCATAGTACGCTTAAAATTTGCAAAGTCTGCAAATTTAACATTTATACCCCAAGCTTCAAAATTGATTTTATCGCCGCCTGCGCACATACGCATCCGAATACGGCCGGGAGATAGGATATCGTGCCGGTTCTGGATTTGTGGTTCCTCTCTTCAAAAGGAACAATGGCTTCCTTCATCGGAAGTTCCTCGGAAAAGACCACCGGGAAGCCTTTGCTGATACCTTCTTTCCTGAGTCTTTTGCGCAGCATATAGGCCAAAGGGCAGTTGAAGGACTTGCTCAGATCGGCTATCCTGACCTTGGTGGCATCCCACTTGGCTCCGGCACCCATAGAACTGACCAGAGGAATCTTGTTGAAGAAGCAGAACTTGATCAGTGCGATCTTGGGAGCCATGGTATCAATGGCGTCTATCACAAAATCCACCCGGGGAGTACCGTCAGAGTTCAGGAAAGGCAAGACAGAGGCAATATTTTCAGGAGTGAGGAATTCATCCACCGTCTCAATCTCAATATCAGAATTGATATCGGACAGCCTGTCTTTGACAACAGAGACTTTCTTCTTACCGATAGTGGAATCGAATGCAGCAATCTGGCGGTTCTTGTTGGTTGGAGAATAACTGTCCGCATCGGCGACAACCAGGCAGCCGACCCCGGCACGGGCTATCATCTCAGCAGCCATTGCTCCAACTCCACCGAGCCCGATGACGGCCACGCGGGCAGAAGACAAAAGCGCCACCCCTTCTTCTCCACACTGAAGCAAAGTCCTTTCTTTCCAGTTCTCCACCATAATCAGTCAAGAAAAGGGAATCAGAAGTTCCCTTTCTTTTCAAGTTCCTTCGCCTGGTTCCAATACTCGTCCATTTCAGCCAGAGTCATGTCTTTCAAAGACTTGCCCTGCTTGATCGTATGCTCTTCAAGATAACCGAAACGGCGGCGGAACTTGGCGCAGGTATCTTCCAGGGCAGTATCGGGGTTGATGTCGTATAGCCTGCCGGCATTTATCACGGAGAAAAGGAAATCGCCGAGTTCCTCCTCTGCCTCTTTGCCCCCTTTCTTGAGAGCTTGTTCAAGTTCCGACAGTTCCTCTCCAACTTTATCCCAGACATCTTCTTTCTTTTCCCAGTCAAAGCCTACGGCACGAGCCTTCTCCTGGATGCGGTATGCCTTTATCACACTCGGCAAAGACTCCGGAACGCCACTGAGCACCGTCTTGTTGCCGTCCTTCTCCCTGGTCTTGAGCTGCTCCCAATTGCCTACAACTTCGTCTGCATCCTTCACCTTGACATTTCCGTAGATGTGCGGATGACGGTAAATCAGCTTGTCACAAAGCTTGTTGCATACATCGGCGATGTCAAACTCTCCTTTCTCCTTCCCTATCTTGGCATAGAACACCACATGCAGGAGCAAATCGCCCAGTTCCTTGCAAATGTTGGGCATATCGTTCTTCATTATGGCATCTGAAAGTTCGTATGTCTCCTCGATGGTCTGAGGACGCAAACTATCGAGTGTCTGCTTGTGGTCCCAGGGGCACTTCTCCCTCAGGGTGTCCATAACGTCAAGCAGCCTTTCAAAGGCTGCCAGCTCTCTTTCTCTTTTTGTCTCCATTTATGTGTGTTGATGCGGAAAACCGCCTTGTCATTTTTTTGTCTTGGTAGGAGGGAACTTCTCATCTGAAGGAACAGCCATCCACAGGTCAAACCTCAACATGGCATATTCCGGAACACCTTTGCCGGATGTCATGTTTCCGGTTGAGCCATATCCAAGACCTGACATGAAGAATGTGCTTGCATGGTCAGCATAAGTCATGCTCTTGAGGGCACGGACAAATCCCAGGATAAGGGAGGAAGATCCTTCAGAACCTACTGAAACATTGTTGCTTGAGGAAGAGGAACCGTAAGTGGTCATCTTGTCATAAGATGATTCCATGGTTACTTCCAAAGGTTCATAGTCTTTGCTGGCGTCATAAATCCTGTATTTGCGGGCAGTGTCTATGATATTGGTGTCAAACACGTAGCCATCCAGAAGCCTGCCGACATACCATATTCCAACCTTGTCACCGGCAAGCACGGTATCAGCGGCAGGAATGCCTGAAGTATGGGTGAAATTGCGGAAGTAATAACCGTAGGCCGTAGAATCCACCTTAGGACTGAAGTACTTCTTTGAATAGCTTTCCAATGAATCCACCTGATATTTCTGGACATCATCTATCACAATACCTCCGTTTATCTCGTAAATGATGTTTACAGAGGACTGCTGGCCTGAAGTTGAGTAGCTTCTGGAATTGCTCCCGGCAGATGTAAGCCAAGGCGGGATGATGGCTGTTACCTTTCCGCCCTTGCCTATCTTGGCCAAAAGCTCCCTCATTCCTGCTGTTGTGCTTGAATTCAGGATGAATAGGCTCGGACCATAATAGATCCCCGGATCGTAAGTTCCAAGCATCCTGGCTTTCAGGGAGTCTGTGGTGCTCTTGCATGTACCGGACAGATCGTATGTGTTGTAGTGGATGTAGATACCGTCATTGGTTCCCGGTTTTTTGCTGGATCCTTCCTCCAGGCTCAATATGGTGAGTCCGGAAGACAGTTTCTGGGCTGACGGATAGTTAGACTGAATATAGGCATCCAAGATTTTCTCCTGGATTTCTCTGTCAGACTGCTCTTTCTCCTTTGCACAGCCGGCCAATGCAAGAGACAGTGCAAGCACAAACGCGAATTTCAACTTTATATCCATTATATGTCTTTTGTTTTCCTTTAAAAAATCTTGTCAACGGTAATCTCAAACAGCAACGGAGTCAGTTTCGGAAGGTTGGCCATGATCTGGTTGCCGTAACCGTATCTGGCCGAAAAGATTATGTAACAGTGTTCCCCTTCCTGGACTCCTTCCAGGCCAAGCCTCAGCCCTTCCAGCAAAGCAGAGGAACCGTACTTGATCTTGAACGGATTTCCGTCTGTTATGAAACCGGCAGCCTCGGCTACTTCAGAATCGTTGGTGGCAAACAAGCTACCTTTCCCTCCGCTGAAGATATAACCGCTGTAGTGGAAATACACTGAATCCCCTTTCTGGAGCATCCGTGCGGAAGAAGCCGCGGGATCAATGATCACCCTCACCGCTCCGCCATTATAAATTACCTGATAGTCAGAACTTAAACCGCTAACATAGGAGTCTATCCTGGACTCCTGGTCTGCGTAAGTGTTCTTACGGTCTTCCTTGTCGCAAGAAAGCGCAAGAAAAACTGCAAAACACAATATCAAAACTTTTCTGACCATAACTCCAATTTATCTTCAAAAGTTGTGCCGAGGCAGCTTAAACAGCACCGTTACCCTCCTTCTGAAGGAATTCCCGAAGGCATTTCTCAAAATAATCTTCAACCTGCTCTATCGGCATATACAAACGCCCGCCGGCAGCCCTCTCGTGACCGCCGCCATTGAAATAACTCCTGCAAAGACGGTTTACGGAAACAGCACCTTTGCTCCGCAAAGATACTTTAATAAATCCATCTCCCTGCGTAAAAAGTGCAGAAATTTCAACTTCCTTGATTTTCAGAGGCAGGTTTACAAAACCCTCTGAATCTCCCTCGCGATAATCAAACCTTTCTTTGGTAGAGGCATCCAACACCATTGTCGCCGCCTTCAAATCGTTGAACATCCTCATCCTGTTGAGCAGCATCTCCCCCATCAGCCTCATTCTCTGCTGGGAAAAGCTGTTCATAATCTCCATCTGAATCTTGTCCCTGTCCACACCTGCTTCAGCGATTTGAGACGCCATAAGGAAGGTTGACGGGAATACTGAATTGCAGAAATTGTTGGTATCTGTCATCATTCCCGTATAGAATGATGTCTTGGCATCAAAAGGAATGGAAAGACCGTGTCTGGAGGAAACTTCACTGACCAGCCACCAGGCCAGCTCAGATGCAGAAGAAACCTCTGTCTCGGATATAGTCAGATCCGGGAACGCCTCCGGAGACGGATGATGGTCCACAAGTATCTTCACGGCCTTGGACTCAGACAGCAACCCCGCCATATCCTCAGTGCGTGCCAGATTGTTGAAATCCATACATATAATGGTGTCCGCCTCAGCGATCAAGGTCTTGGACCTGCTCCTGTCCTTCGGAAAGACCAAAACATCATCTGCCCCGGGGAGGAAATGAAGATAATCAGGAAAAATGCTTGGAACGATCATGGATACGCTTTCCACGCTGCCTGGGAAAGACGACTCTATCCAGGAACGCATGCCGGTCAAACACCCGATACAGTCTCCGTCCGGGTTAAAATGACCTGCAATCACTGTTTTCTTTGACTCGGAGAGCATCCTGAAGAAACTCTCAGCCTTCTGGGAATCTACTATCATAACTCAAACTTGAGGCAAAATTAAAAATATATTGCTTGATGAGAAGATTTTTTTTATTTTTGTCCTTGTTAAACAAACCGGAAATAAGAAACGCGTTATATGAAGAAGTTATTTACAATTGTTATTCTCCCTATTATCATCATCCTTTTGGGATATCTGATTGTGAAGGGTGTAATGAAACCTATCAAGTTCAATGAAGAGAAGGCAGCCAGAGAGGCTGTTGCAATCCAGAAGCTCAAAGACATCCGTGAGCTCCAGGTTGCCTACAAGAACAAGTACGGAAAATTTGCAACCGCCATTGATTCACTTGCAGACTTCTACAAGAACGACAAGATGGTCATCAACATGCAGATCGGTTCAGTGAATGACTCCGCTATGGTAGCCCACACTGATGCTGTAAGGAATGCCAACAAGAAAAACAAGTTGACAGACAAGGATCTTTATGAACTTTACAAGAAAGGAGATCACAACCTCGTATTCTCAATCAAGAGCGAGATTCCTGTAAAAGACACTCTCCTCAAGAGAGAAGGCTTTGACATTGACAAACTCGCTGAGATTCCTTTTGTAGAAGGCAAAAAGATTCAGATGAAGAGCATCGTAAAGCAAGTTTCAGGTGTAGATGTTCCTCTGTTTGAGGCAACTATTCCTTACAACGATCTTCTTGAAGGAATGGATCATCAGCTCATCGTAAACCTTAACAGCGAGAGAGACAAGATGAACAAGTTCCCTGGTTTGAAAGTAGGTAGCATAGACAATCCTAACAACAACGCAGGTAACTGGGAATAATCCTTTACAACAGAACCCGGACGGGTCAAGGAGAAAGCGGGGGATGCCGAATGTCAAGGCATCCCCTTTTTTTGTATATTGCACCTGCAAAAAGCACACAAATGGCAGATTACTCATCAACATCACTTTTTACTCTCATACCGCAGAATTTTGCCCGGGAGGACTCATACGGCCCAATCCTCAGGGAACTCTTCGGTCTGGATGAGACCTACAGCGTATTGAATGTAGAGGTTCCTGAATGGGGAACTACATTGCTCTATGCCTGGGAAAAAGGCCAGGACTTTGGCATAGTCCCGTCCTCTACCGTGCAACCTCTTGTTCTCAAGCAACTTAAAGACCTTAGGACAATAAAGGAACACAACAAACTGATAATGGATTTTGACTCCAAGGCCAAAAGGACCACACTCCTGCTGGCTGAAGGGGAGAAACTCATAACCGCCAATTCATATCACACCGTGGACCTGCCGTCCGCCATATACTATATGTTGGAAATCCTGCGCAAGAGTCAGATCAACCCTCAGCAGACAACGCTGCACTTCAGCGGAAAAGCAGATGACAAAGAACTCAAGACCTTGCGTTCCTACGTCAAAGACGTAAGGCTGAGAATGTAACCGGTCCAGAAACAAATATCCTGAAATGAGAATTATCGGAGGAAGACTCAAGGGTAAAACCATAAATCCGCCAGCAGGCTATCCGGCCAGACCTACGACTGACTTTGCCAAGGAAGGCTTGTTCAACATCCTGAAAAGCGAATATGAACTTGAAGGATTCAGCCTCCTGGATCTTTTTGGAGGGACAGGAAGCATAAGCGCTGAATTCATCTCCAGAGGAGGACGTGAAGCTGTATGCGTGGAAATGAACCGGAAAAACGCCGCCTTTATAAGCAAGATGCACAAAAGCCTCGGCCTGAAAGAAATCAGGACGGTCCACAGCAACGTGTTCGACTTCCTGAAGCTCTGCAACCGTACTTTTGACTTCATATTTGCAGATCCACCATATCAGCTGGAAGGCCTGGACACCATTCCGGACAAGATTTTTGATAGAGAAGAGCCCATCCTGAGCGGCCAAGGGTACTTTATCCTGGAACACGGCGGGGAATATGATTTTTCCCAACATCCTCATTTTGTTAAAGAAAGGCATTACGGAAATGTGCATTTTTCATTTTTTTCTTAAAACTGTTTGCACTTTTCAAAAAGATACCTATATTTGCACTCCCAAAACGGAAGGTGCGTTAGTTCAGTTTGGTTAGAATGCCTGCCTGTCACGCAGGAGGTCACGAGTTCGAGCCTCGTACGCACCGCAAAAAAAAGACGGAATTTCTTCCGTCTTTTTTTGTATCTGCACTCTCAGACACAGCAGCTTAGGAACCCTTAGCGCCTCAACCTGTAAGGCTTTTTATGGTAAGGGTCTTTAAGCACAGGGCCCATACATTTTCTTCTTGAATATGATTTTGTCGCAGCAGAAGAGCTATACTTGTTGACTTTGTCGTAATCCTTGGAAATGAACTCTTCAAGAGACGGAGTCTCGCCTGCCGTAATCTTGATCCTGCAATATATCTTCCAGCGGCTTATGGTGTTGAAGTGAGGCATGTTGTTGTCCATACAGCTGATCTGCTCTGAACGATAAACGCCCTTGCCGTAGTAAGCACAACCCTCGAACAGCTTTATGCCTGTAGCCTTGTATTCATCTCTTGAGGCAAAGGTGCTCCAGTTAACGCCCTCTACCTTTGCCGTCAGGCTTAGGTTGCAGTGCTCGGAATCTGAGTACCAGTTCTTTGAAGTGTTGTCCCATGCAGGCAGATATGTGTTGCAGAAAGCCCCGAGATTCTGCCAGTAACGGAAAGACTCCTCATCATCTTTAGGATATTTCTGGGTTGTGTAATAGACATATTCATCATCCAGGAGTCCGAATCCGTGCCCTCCGTATTCGTGCCTGAGGGTGTAAGCGAACCCGTCATAGGAAGAATAGACAGGCTCCCTTGCAGGAGTCTGGGCTATTGAAATAAGCTTGAAGCCACCCCAGTTGTCACTCAGCCAGAAGTTTGTTCCGGCATACAAATCTGCGTTTATGATGATGCTGATAGGAGACAAGGTGAGGTTGGTACAGGTCTCGTTTTCTGTACTGCCTTTCATTCCCGGACACTTGGAGGCATATTCTATGACCATGTCCGCATCGCAGTCAATACCCGTAGAACCATCGCCCTCCCAGGTGCACTTGAACTTGGTATCTACTTTTGTGGTCCGGTGCTCATAGTCAGAACCTACGCTGATTCCCGCCTCGTTTGAATAAGCGGCAACCACGAATATCGTAAAGTAGTTGTAATATGTCTTGTAAGGCTCATACTCGAACAAAGCCTTAACTCCCGCTGCTATCTCCTTGTCAAACTGGCCGCCATAACTGAACAGGTCCTGAGTGTATCCGTCTCCTGTAAATATCAGCTTCACGGGACGCTCGGAAGAACCTAAAGCAACCTCTGTCATCGAGCCGTCGGAATTCACGTCGTACTGCTTTACCTCACCGTCTGCCCAACTGCTCTTGGTATCGGTAGTGGTGAAACTTGCCACATCGCTCTCTGTCTTTCCTCCCTCATAACCGTCATCGGCGACAACCTTGAAATAGTACTTGGTATTGATGTCCAGAGGTGTACTGTTCTTCAGCGATGTGTTTTCCGTTGTCCCCACTGTTGTCCAGGAGCTGTTGTCCTTGGAAATCATAACGGTATATTTTATGACATCTCCGTTGGCGTCTGTGGATGCGGTCCAGGAAAAAGTGGTGATTGTCTCTACACCTGTTCCGGTTGGCTGGAGGCCGGACGGCTTGGTAGGAGGAATGTTGGGAGCAGGTTCTTTGGTTATTGTAAAATAAGCTGTCTTGCTGCCGCTCTTGACTGTAAGGAAAACCTGAGACTTGGTTTTCTGGTTATAAGGACCTGTTGTTATGGTAACAGAGGAGTTCCCTGTACCGGACAGAGGGGTTACACTTTTCAGCCAATCAGGTTTCGGTGAAGGCATAGAAACAGTCCAGGAAGCGTTGCAGCTGATCTGGAATGTCGCCGTCTTGCCGTCTTCATAAGAAATCGACGCGGAATTGTCGGAAAGAGACAGTTCCGGAGACAAGGCGGACAAAGCTACTGAAACACTCTTGCCTCCGCCTTCCACCCTCAGGAAGCCGTTGGTAGGAGAATCTGAGGCAGTGACTGTAACAGTCCCGTTGTTGCTCCCGCTTGAAGGAGATACTGTATATCCGGTAGGTGGAGTGACAGTCCAGGCAACATTTGAGGAGACATTCAATGTCCCAGAAGTCCCAGGAGCCAGGCTCAGGACGGTTGGATCTACGCTTAGGCTGGGAACGGTCTTTTCACCTCCGCCTTTGCTGCATGACAAGGCAAACAAACAAGAAAAAAAGGCTGCAACAAACAACCCTTTGAAATTCAGGGATTCCAAATTACGCATAATGTTCACATAAAGCACCCGACAAGCGGGGCTTGATTCGTTCTTCAATCAATTTTGACCCCTTGGCTGGCGAGATATTTCAGTCCTATGTCCTTCAACTTGAACTTCTGTATCTTGCCGCTTCCTGTAAGGGGATACTCGTCCACAAAGATAACATATTTTGGAATCTTGAAACGTGCAATCTTGCCGAGGCAATAGTCCTTGACTATTTCTTCCGTCAGTTCAGCCTCAGGTTTTTTGATGATATATGCCGCCACAACCTCGCCGTACCGCTTGGAAGGCAGGCCTGCAACCTGTACATCCTGAACTCCGGGCAGGTGATACAGGAACTCTTCTATTTCTCTTGGATAAATATTTTCGCCTCCCCTGATTATCATGTCCTTGATACGGCCTGTGACCTTGAAGTTCCCGTCCTCGTCCAAGATTCCCAAGTCTCCGGAATGGAGCCAGCCGTCCTTGTCTATAGCTTCAGCAGTAGCCTCCGGATTGTTGTAGTAACCCTTCATGGTGTTGTAGCCACGGTTGCAGAATTCCCCCACCTCGCCTACATTGCAGAACCGTCCCGTGCCGGGCTCTATAATCTTTACCTCCGTGTGTTCAAACTCATAGCCGACGGTTGTGCACCTTTCCTCAAAACTCTGTTCGTATCTGGTATGAGTCATGCCCGGGGAGGCTTCCGTAAGACCATACACGCTGGTTACCCTCATGTACATCTTGTCCTCGACCTCTCTCATGAGCTCTATAGGACAAAGAGCCCCGGCCATTATTCCCACACGCAGGCTCTTCAGGTTAAACATTTTGAACATAGGATGAGAGAGCATCGCAATGTACATTGTAGGCACACCATATACCGATGTGCACCTCTCTCTGTGTATTGAAGCCAGTACCACAAGAGGGTCGAATCTCTCAACCATGACCTGCGTGCATCCGTGTGTAATGACATTCATTGTAGCCAGGACTATACCGAAACAGTGGAAAAGAGGCACACAGCAGCAAAGCCTGTCAGAAGAAGAGAAAAGCATGTGCTCACCTGTCAGGAAACCATTGTTGGCAATGTTATGATGGCTCAGCATCACTCCTTTCGGGAATCCTGTGGTCCCGGAAGTGTATTGCATGTTCACGACATCGTGGCAGCTGACCAAAGACTTAAGCCTCAAAAGTTCGCCGTCTTCCATATTCTCTCCCAGAATGAGCAGCTCCTGTGTGTTATACAGTCCCCGGAACTTCTCCTGGCCTATGAAAACCACATTCTTCAGGCAAGGGAAACGGCTGCTCTGGAGCTTTCCCCTCTCACACTCCCTGAGTTCAGGCAGCATCTTGTAGGTCATTCCGAGAAAATCAGTATCTCTGTCGCGATCTATTATACACAGGGTATGCAGGTCGGCGTCCTTGCAGAGATACTCAAGCTCGTTCTGCTGGTAATTGGTGTTTACGGTCACACATACAGCCCCTATCTTTGCACAAGCGTACATCACTGTCAGCCAGTCCGGAACATTTGTAGCCCAGATTCCGACATGAGTTCCCCGTGTTACTCCTATTCCTATAAAACCCTTGGCCAGAGTGTCCACACGGTGGTTCAGCTGGGAATAAGTGAACCTGAGGTCACGGTCAGAATAAACCAGCGCTTCCTTGTCAGGACATTCCAAAGCCCATTTCTCAAGCCACTGCCCAATCGTCCTGTCCGAAAGCGGCAGCTCGCGGTTCTTCCTTTTAAGGCGGCTCTGTATGTCAGCCAGTATGTCAGAGACCCTGCGGGAGGCGTTGTCTCTTATCTTCTTGATCCTTTTAACCATAACAGAAACGGGTTATGCCGGAAAATATGTCACTGCAAGAATCCTGCAAGCCTTCCTCTTGAGAGCAGATGCAAGGTGATGAGGAACTATGGAATCGTAATAAATGCTTTGCCCCGGCTTGAGGACATAAACCTGCTTTCCGTAACCTACTTCCAACTTGCCGTCCAGCACAAGCAGAAACTCCTCCCCTTCGTGAGAAGCATAGTATTTCTTTCCCCCTGCAGGATCCAGCACAACCACTGTGGCATCCATCTGCCTGTTTTTCTTCAGCGATGAAAGAGAAAAGAAATGCATGTGATCCCTTCCTGCGCTGCGGCCACGGATGCCGTTTACCCTCCGCCTGGATTTCAGAGACGAGACGACAGGAGAAAGATCCTCTTCCCCGTCAAGGAAAGTTCCAGTGCGGATTCCTAATGCCTTTGAAATTTTAGAAACATTCCCGAGATTTGGAGTATCATCGTCATTTTCAATTTCTTGCAGATAAGATTTACTGACTCCGACAGTCTTTGTAAGATCTTCGACTGTCATTTTTTTGGCTTCACGGGCAGATTTTATGCGGTTCCCGATTTTTGTGTCAACCCTGTTCATCAATCAAAACTTAAAAAAACGAAGCAATTTTAATGAAAATTTCTTATCGTTGAACAATAACAATTCCAAAAAGCCCCGTCAAAGTCCCCTAAAAGAGTTTCAATCTCTCATAATTATCTTACAATTATAAATCAAATAAACTATCAATATGTTATATTGTTATCAAATTTACGATAACAACTCTCAACACGCACTTAGGACGGCGATTTGGGGCTCATCAAAAAAAATGTTACCTTAGCATTATGGATTTCAGACTACAAGTATTTGCAGACGCAGCCCGTACTCTCAACTTCAGCCGTACGGCACAGAACCTCGGAATTTCACAGCCATCAGTCAGCACGCACATCAAACTTCTTGAGGAAGATCTGAAAGTGAAGCTGTTCATCAGGCAAGGCCGCCGTTTTGTCTTGACTTACGCAGGCGAGCTTCTTCTCCAAAAAGCTGAAAAGATATTATCCATCTATAAGGAAATGAACCAGGAAGCCTCTCTTCTGTCCAACATTTCAGAAGGAGAGTTCACTCTCGGAATCCCAAGGGCCATATACTACGGGGTCTTCCCTAACTTCGTCGCAGACTGGTGCCGTCTTTCCCCAAAAAGCACCATACACCACAGGATCATAGACCTCAAAGAGCAGAATCCTGACATTGCCGGCAATCTGGACGCTTTCATCACGCTCTCACTTGATCCAGGAAAAGACAACATTTTCTTCAGCGATACGCTCATAGCTGTTACCCCATCTAAAATCAAAGAAGACGGCTACTATGACATCGCTGAGACCAAGCTCCTGATGTATGAAGGAGATTCGGAAACTTCTGCAGACATATCAGCCAGAATGTCGGCCGCCCTGCTGAATCCCAGCACTCTCAAGGTAGCCGCCACGATGAAAGATCCAGTCTCTGCCATAAAGTTTCTGATTGAATACGGGAAAGGTTCAGCTACAGCCTCTTCTCCGCTTGTCTCATTCCTTTGGAAGAGCCAGGTTTCAACTCTGCTGAAAGAAGGCGTGCTCAGACAGATATCGCTGACTGAAATGGAAGACATACCGGTTCCAAGAAGGCACTATGCCATCTTCCTTGCAAAAAACAAAAAGGGCAGCAATGAAGCCGCCCTCAAAGATAATTTCATCTCATTCGCTCAAGGCTGGGCCTCCAACTTGTAAACAGTATTGTTGTAGAGCTTGTACCTCTGGCCGCTCTCAGGGCAGACAGCTATCTGCTCTCCGTTTACCTTCTTGAAAATGAGCCTGCACCCCATCTCGCTCATCCAGCCTATCTGGCGTGCTGGATTACCCACCATCAAAGCGTATGGCATAACATCTTTGGTGATCACCGCACCGGCACCTATAAAGGCATATTCACCTATATTGTGGCCGCAAACTATAGTGGCGTTGGCCCCTATGGTAGCCCCCTTCCCCACCATGGTCCTGCGGTAACTGTCCTTGCGGCTGACTGCACTGCGCGGATTGATGACATTGGTGAACACGCAGCTTGGCCCCAAGAATACATCATCAGCGCAAATCACACCGGTATAGACAGATACATTGTTCTGCACCTTACAGTTGCGTCCAAGAGTAACGCCTGGAGAAATCACGACATTCTGGCCGATGTTGCACCCCTCACCAAGCACAGCACCTTCCATAATGTGGGAGAAATGCCAGATCTTGCATCCGGATCCGATAGAACAACCCTCGTCAATCACCGCTGTGGGGTGAGCAAAATACTTTTCTTCCATATCGGGAACTTTTGAATTATATACATACAAATATAAGCAATCATCTTTTTCAAAAACCAAATTCTCATAATTCTGACTGTAAATGATTCCTCACGACCTATTTCAGCAATTTGTAGGAGGTAACGTTCTTCAGGCCGGGATAACCGAAATAGCTGTCGCTGACCACACCGTGTATGACAATCGGCTTTTTCAGGTGCTCCGGATGCTCCACAAGGTTGAGCTCGTTACGGATGTTGTTGTTGGGAAGTTCCACCGCTATCGTCTTCTCTCTTAGAGCCTGCCAGTCCTGTGCCCCAATCACTATATTTGTCTTGGAAGTGAAAGGCTTGGCTTTTGTAAAAGTGGTGCTCGAAGCATCACCGCCTACTATGTAACCGAAGAGGTTTATCGTGTCACCGATGTGTGTCTGGGCATACCAGACTGAATTGCAGCCGTATGGAGCAATTCCTCCCAAATTGAAGTATTCGTCTTTGCGGATGCGCAGAGTATCTGCCCTGAAAGTAAAGCCGCCCCTGGAGACTTTAGTCAGGTCATAGTCCAAGGCTATTGTCACAAGCTCCGTGGCTTTAAGCTTCCTCCTGAAAAGGACAGTATCTTCATATCCAGGCTTATCCGGCGGAGTATAAGACGGATACCCGTCTTTGTTCTTGTAAATCACAGACAGCTCTCCCGGATAGAAGTACAGGTAATGCCTTGTACCATAGCCGTATCTGGCAGTTATAGAATCTCTTTTGATATATATTCCCGTCCCCTTGAACCAGCTTGTGAAGCCGTGGGTGAAACTGAACCGGATCCCCCCTGTCAGCTGGCTGGAAACAATCGCTACACGCAAGGTACTGTCTTTTTTTGCCTTGACACTCTGCTCCTGGCCGAACAACGGATAGATGTCAGGCTCCGTGAATTCCCTGGATGCAACTCTGATCTTGTAGGTCCCAGCCTTCACATAGAAAGTTTCAGGCCGTCCCACATAGGAACTGTCATAGACAACCGCTCCTGAAGAAGTGGAGATGCAGAGGCGGTATGCGTTGGAATCCAATGGATTGACGGAAGCAAAAGAAGACAAGGAACCGTTTGCCACCTCCTCCACCTGCTCGGTAATCACAAGGCAGCTGTCATAGGACGCCTTGTCCAGATAAAAAGAAAGCCGTGCCAGACCGGAAGAATCATCCTGTTTCTTCTCTTCAGGCTCGCTTTTCTGGTCCAGCGGCTTGACACATTTTGTAAAACACAAGACAAACGACAAGATGGCAGAAAGAAATACAAAAGCCTTCTGCAACTGAGGCAGGCATCCCTTGGCCTGCTTTTTTGAATTGAATCCCTTCATGACCGATACACTTTAAATTCCACAAGTGCAAGATATGAAGTGGATTAAGCTATCTCCAAACCATCCGGTACAATTGACTCTGTCCGCCCCCAAAAAAGAAAGAAGCCACCAGAACGGTGGCTTCCCTTGCAAGGCCGAAGCCTTGACTTAACCTAAACTTAAACTATGAAAAACAGTGCAATTATAGCAAAATTTGTTCCACCAACAAATTTTTTGAAACTTTTTTTAGATCCTTAATTCCGCAACACTATAATTTAACTTTATTTATAAGTTCCTGAGCAACAAAAAGTTGCCCAGGATTTTGCCATGTCAGAATTTTCACTTCTTTTAGTGTTGCAAAAAGAAAACAAGCAAAACTCTAATATGACATGGCAAAAATACAAATTAAATCTGAGAAACTCACACCTTTTGGAGGAATTTTTTCAATCATGGAGAAATTTGACTCCATGCTTT